>OFEU01000032.1_pt1 | contig 247629 bp, 213 predicted proteins | sample 1521221 | NCBI WGS metagenome assembly OFEU01 (sample SAMN03766357, study PRJEB24113) | microbial mat metagenome | isolation source: enrichment culture HLUCC-O from microbial mat sample contains cyanobacterium... | reverse complement strand
CCCGCCACGATACGCCACCTCCTCAAACTGCGTCACCCAGATTCGCGTATAGCTCGCCGCCGGGTGGGGGGGGCGCAGATCTGTTCCGGAACCGGCCTCTGTTCGCACGTGCGCGATTCACTTCCCGTTCGGCGATCGCGTCAGCGGCGGGCCTGAGCAAGCTGATCGTTAACGGTGGCTTGCTCGCTGTTTCGTCCAGCGCCGCCGGTCTCTTGCCGGCCCCAAACCCGAAGTGCGGTGACATCACCCCTTCCTGCATTTTCCGACACAGTACCTGTCCATCCAGTTGTGCGATGAATTTTTACTGCACTCTTGGCTCCGCAAGCCTTCGCGAGGACCGTGCCCAGTTCCGCCACGCGGGCTCGCATGGTCACCGCATCCATTGCCGCCAGCGATCCTGCCAGCGTGGCAGTACCCAGCGTCCTGAAGTCCAAAGGGCGCGGACCAGCTTCCAGCCCCGTTATCCGCCTGCCCCGGAAGGCCCAAGCACCAAAGAAGGGGATGACTTTCAGGGTAGCCCCTCACGCAGCCCCGCCGCTTCCTTCCTGCTCCTCCGTGATGGCCGGCTGCACTTGCCCGTGGCAGCAACTGGTCATGCGGCGCGCTGGCCCGGAAGAATACGCGAGGGCTCACACCCGCTTCACCGATTGCACCGTCCTCGACGGTGAGCCGACTTCGCATGCCGGTCATTTCGAGTGCCTCCACGATCACCCGCCTCATTGAGAAGCCAGACCATCAGGGGATGCACCTGCCTGGGCCGCCCTCCCGGGTCGGCGTTTGCGCGTCTGCCCTGTCAGTTGCCGATTGTGGAATGCCCGCGTCGTCGCCTTCACTATCGGCGGGCGGTTCTGCCCTGCCATCCCTGCTTACGGGCGTGAGCCGCGCGCGCGATCTGTGTTGGGATACGCTCACGCGCCGCGCTGCGCTAGCTTTGGCGGTGTGCCGGGTGTCGCAGCGGCATCTGCCATGGCGCGGCATCGCGACCTTCGATATTGCCGCTGTGGGTGTATCGAGCGATGTGATGCGGGACGTGCTGCGCTTCGATCGCGACAAGAGGCGTGCTGCCATCGCCATGGCTCTTTCCCGTGCGTCGACCCGTGCGCCCGGCGACGCGCCGGGTCCAGACGCGCCGACGGCGCACGTGACGCTTCGTCATGTCATATGCTTGTAGCAAAATCCGGATAGTTAGCCGGGCGCTGGATAGGCTGTGCAGGTGAGCGGTTATGGATATGAAAACCGGCGAAACGCATTCCGGACGTGGGGAGCCGGCCCTCGAAGCGATCGGAATCGGCAAGACCTTCGCGACGACGCCGATCCTCAAGGGCATCGATCTGCGCATCGCACCGGGCGAAGTCGTGGCTTTGCTCGGCCCGTCAGGCTGTGGCAAGACCACGCTCCTGCGCATCGCTGCCGGACTGCTCGCACCGTCTGCGGGGCGGATGCGTATCGCGGGTCAGCTCGTCGCGGATGGTGCGCATCATGCGCTTGCGCCGGAGGCGCGCGGCATAGGCATGGTGTTTCAGGATTATGCCCTCTGGCCGCATCTGAACACGCTCGCCAATGTGGCTTTCCCCCTGCGCATGCGCGGCCTCCCCAAGGCCGAGCGTAACAAACGTGCGCATGACGCGCTCGCACGGGTCGGGCTCGCCGATATGGCAGAGCGCTTTCCGGGTACGCTTTCGGGCGGGCAGCAGCAGCGTGTGGCGCTCGCACGCGCGATCGTCGCCGAGCCACCCCTCGTTCTGTTCGACGAGCCTTTGTCGAATCTGGATCGCGAGTTGCGCGAGAGCCTTGCGCTGGAAATGGGTACGTTGCTGCGCGAGTTGAACCTGTCGGCGGTCTACGTCACCCATGATCAGGCGGAAGCCTTCACCATCGCCAATCGTGTGGCCGTGATGCTGGGTGGCGAGATTGCCCAGATCGCGACGCCGGAGGCGTTGTTTTCGGATCCGGCGACGCCCGAGGTCGCACAGTTTCTCAATATCGGCGCGCTGATCGACGGCGAAATCCGCGCCCGCGAATTCCGCTGTCACGGGCGGATGGTGCGCGTCACCGCGCCGGGCGAAGACCATGCGGACGGGCCGGCCCGGTTGCTGATCCCGCGCACGGCGATTGCCAGGTCCGATCACGGGCCGCTCAAGGCGCGCGTGGCACGCTGCCAGTTTCAGGGCGATCGCTACCTGCTGCATCTCGATTTCGGCGAGGGCGATCGCAGCCTCGTCTGCCCTTCCGATAGTCCGGTCGCTCAGGGTGAGATGATCAGTCTCGCTCTGAACGCCACGCGCCTGCGTCTGTTTGCGCATGCGTGAACCAACCACTCACAAAAGGAAACCTCCCATGATCCGCAGATTCATGCTCGCCGCCTCAGTCAGCCTTGCCGCAACGCTCGGCTTTGCGGCGCAGACGGTTCAGGCCGATACACTGACCTTCTACACCGCCGGCCCCGGTGGTCTCGCCGATGCGCTGGCTGAAGCCTTCACCGCCGAAACCGGTATTGCCGTCAACGTATTCCAGGCCACGACCGGGCAGGTGATGGCCCGTCTCGAGGCGGAGGAAGCCAATCCGCAGGCGGATGTCGTGGTCTCGGCGAGCTGGGGTTCGGCGCAGGACATGCACGAGCGCGGCCTCCTGATGGAATATGTCTCGCCCAATGCCGAAATGGTTCCCGATTTCCTGAAGGACAGCCATTACGTGGCGCAGGGTGTCTCGGCTCTGGCGATCGCCTGGAATACGCAGAGCGGCACACCGCGACCGAACGAATGGGCTGATCTCGCGGACGAGGCCTATCGCGATCTCGTCACCATGCCCGATCCGTCGCAATCCGGCTCGGCTTTCGATCTCGTCGCCGGGCTCGAAGCCGCGATGGGCGAAGAAGCCTGGACTTTGCTGGGAGATCTCGCCGAAAACGGCATGATCGTGCCCGGTCCGAACGCGGCGGCGCTCAATCCGGTCCTGCAGGGCGCCAAGGCCGTCGTCTTCGGCGCCGTCGATTACATCAGCTATGGACGTGCCGCGAGCGGCGAGACCATCGAGGTGATCTCGCCGGAGAGCGGCACCGTGATCGCCCCGCGTCCGATCATGATCCTCGAATCGGCGCAGAATCCGGATGAGGCAAAGGCCTTCGTCGATTTCGTGCTTTCCGATGCGGGGCAGGCGCTCGTTGCCGAGACCTTCCTGATGCCGGCGCGGACGGATGTCGAGGGCCGTCGTCCGGGTATCAATGACCTGACCATCATTGACGTCGATGCCGATGCCGTCTCTGCACGGCGCGACGAGATGATCGCGCGCTTCAACGAAACCGTGATGGCGCGCTGATCGTTCTCGTTCCCGCTTCCCGGTCCCCGGCATGCCCTGCCGGGGACCTTTCTCTTTTGATGGCAGATAAACGGCATGCCGAAACCCGCATCCTTCCTCACGGCAGCGGCGGCGCTGGCGCTGATCGTGCTGGTCGGTCTGCCGGTTCTGTTCATTCTGCTGCAGGCGATTTTCCCCGAATTCGCGCGCGGCTCCTTTGCGGGGCCGTTTTCCAAGCTCGCCCTGATCACCGAGAACGAGCGGCTGCTGACCCAGGCGCGCAATACGCTCATGCTCGCCTTCGTGGTCATCATCGGCTGCCTGATCTTCGGCCTGCCGATCGGCATCCTGCGCGGGCTCTATGACGTTCCCGGCGCACGCATCTGGGATGTCATCTTCCTCGTGCCGTTCCTGATCCCGCCCTTCATCGCGGCGATCGCCTGGATGATGACGCTGCAGCCGCGCGGCTATCTGGAACAGCTGACGGGCATCGATCTCGGCGGCTTCCTCTTCAGCTTCGTCGGTGTCGCCTTCGTGATGACGCTCAATCTGTTTCCGCTTGTGTATTTCGCCGTTTCACGCGCCTTCGAAGCCGTCGGTGGACGCTTTGCCGCTGCGGCGCGGGTGCATGGAGCCGGGCCCTGGCGGGCTTTCTTCATCATCACCCTGCCGCTGAGCATCCCGGCGATCGCAGCGAGCCTGCTGATCGTCTTCGCCATGTCGATCGAGGAATTCGGCACCCCGGCGGCGCTCGCCGCGCGCACGGGTTTCGAAGTGCTGGTGACGGGTATCTACACCCGCCTTTCCGACTGGCCGATCGATCTGTCGGGGGCGGCCCTCGGCTCGGTGATGCTGATGGCGCTGGTGCTCGCGGCCTTCATCCTGCAGAACTGGATCGCCACGCGCCGCTCCTATATCAGCCAGGGCGGCAAGCCCGCCGATATCGAGAAGGCGCGGCTCGGCACATGGCGCTGGCCGGTTCTGGGCCTGTTCTGGCTGGTGGCGTTGATCGGCGTGGTGATCCCGCTCGCGGCGATCAGCGTGACGTCGCTTCTGGGAACGATTTCCGGCGGGCTCAGCTGGAGCAATCTCGACCTGCGCCACTACACCCCGCTCGTCGCGCCGGGTTCCCGTGCCGCGCAGGCTCTGATGACGAGCGGCTGGCTCGCGCTGCTGACGGCGCTCGCCACAGCGGCGATCGGCGGCATTGTGGCCTATATCGTGGTGCGCGGGACGGGGCGCGGGCGGGCCGTGATGGACGGCCTGTCGGTCCTGCCCAATGCGATCCCGGCGATCGTGCTGGCCGTCGGCGTAATTCTGGCCTGGAACAGCCCGTTCCTGCCGATCACGCTCTATGGCACGGCGGCGATCCTGCTCGTGGCCTATATCGGCATTCTGCTGCCCTATCCGATACGTTATGCCGTGGCCCGGCTGCGTCAGATCAGCGGTTCGCTCGATGATGCAGCGCGTGTGGCGGGCGCCAGCCGGGGGCGGGCCATGCGCCATATCACCCTGCCACTCATGGCTCCTTCACTGATCGCGGCGATGATGCTGGTCTTCGCCATCGCGTCACGTGAACTCGTCGCCTCGATCATGCTGGCGCCGGCCGGCATGCGCACGGTGGGGACCTTCGTCTTTGCGCAATTCGAGCAGGGCTCTGTTCAGACCGGCATGGCGATGAGCGTGATCGCCATCACGATCACCTCGGGAATCCTGCTCGCTGTCAACCTCTGGCTGGCGCGCCGGGGCGGCAACGCCTTTACCGGCTGATGCCGGTCAGGGTGCGATGATCCGCGCGCGTGCCTTTGCGTCAAGGTCGCTCACCTCATCCGGTCGCGTCATGCGCTCGACAGGGTCACGCGGGGCGAGGGCGAGCGTATGCGTCACGGCACCATGCCCATCGAGGTGATGGATCTGCATGGCAGGTGCTTCGGGCGTATGGGCGTGGGGGGCATCGGGCACGAGCGCCAGAGCCAGTGTATAGCCCAGAGGCGGGGCCGTGCTCACCGCGATGCCATTGACGACACCCTGGACCGACCGATGCGTGTGGCCCGCCACCAGACGCACCCGCGCGGCATGCCTTGCAAGCAGCCGCATCACGGCATCCGCACCGGGGAAGGGTGCATCGTCGTAACGCGGCATCCCGGTCCTGAAGGGCGGATGGTGCAGGCCGATCAGGACCGGGCCGGCGCTGTCGCGCAGAACGGCTTCGAGCCATTCGCATTGCGCGGCCTCGATGGCGGCGCCGCCGTCCGGTCCGTTGCTGTCGAGGCCGATGACGAGCCCGTCGGAGCAGGCATGTGCAAGATCCGCCTTGCCCGGCGCGCAGGCGCGACGATCCGCAAAGGCGGCACAAAACGCCTCCAAGTCATCATGATTGCCCGGCAGCGGCAGAAGCGGCACGTCGAGCCTGTCGAGCATCGGGCGCACAAGACCGTAATCGCGGGTGCTGCGATCGAGCATGTCGCCGGTGAAGAGTACGGCATCCGGGCGGGGGCGCATGCGGTTGATCACCGCGATAGCCGTTGCCAGCGTGTCGCCGGGATCGTGCCGGGGATAGCAGCCGTCCGCGCGCAGATGCAGATCACTCAGTTGCACGATGATCATGAACCGCCTCTTTCGTCGTTTCCGATTCGGAAAAACCCCATCCGCGACAGGACATGGGCGCATTGTCGTGAAAGCTTCATGAAACAGCGTTTTGCTCGCCGGGAATTTCGTCAAGGGAAAGTCGGGATGGACAAGCCAGTGATGCCGGGGGCCGATGATGCGATGCCGGTGAGATCCCCGGAGGCTGCGGCGCTGCTGGCCGAGCTCGAACAGTTGCGCGCAACGATCCTGCATGATGCCGCGCCACTCCTGGCCCGCTTCGAAGCCCGTGCGGGCGGTGCGCATCCCGCCTTGACCAATCTCGCGCATTATCTGGTCCTGCGCCACCACGATATCCGCCCGCTGCAACGGCGGTTGATGCGGCTGGGATTGTCGTCGCTCGGCCGTGCCGAGAGCCGGGTCATGCCGACGCTCGATGCCGTGATCGCTGCCCTGCACGCCCTGGCCGGCAAGACCTGCCTGACGGCAGCTCCGGACGAGCAGAGCTTCTTTGCCGGGGAAATGCGCCTCAATCAGGCGACCGATACCCTGTTCGGCGCGCCGCGGCCGCATCGTCGCAACCGGATCATGGTGACCTTGCCGAGCCAGGCCGCGCAGGATGCCGATCTCGTCATGGCGCTGGCGCGCGCCGGTATGGATGTTGCGCGCATCAACTGCGCTCATGATGATGCGCAAGGCTGGCGCGCCATGGTCGGGAACGTGCGCAAGGCGGGTCTTGCGGTGGGGCGGGACCTGCAGGTTCTGATGGATATTGCCGGGCCGAAACTGCGTACGGAGGCGGTTATTTGCGATCCGGCCGATGCCCGCCTGTTCCCGGGCGCGCGTTTCCGGCTGGTGGCGCATGGCGCGCCCCATACCGGCGATGGCATCGCCGTCGCCGCCGGGGTCAGCGCGCCGGAAATCGTCACGCGGCTGCGTGTTGGCGACCGGGTCTCCTACGATGATGGCAAGATCGGCGGGATCGTGGAGCATGCCGAAGACGGCGAAGCGGTCATCCGGGTCGTCCGGGCCAGGCCGAAAGGCAGCCGGATCAAGCCGGAAAAGGGCCTCAACTGCCCCGATACCAGCCTCGGGCTGGCGCCGCTCACCGCCAAGGACGAGGCGGATATCGCCACCGTCATCGCCTGTGCCGACATGGTCGGCTATTCCTTCGTCAGCCGCCCGGAAGACATCGATCTGCTCGATGCCGCGCTCGCCCGCTATCCCCGCGCGGATGCACCGCTGGGTCTCGTGGCCAAGATCGAGCGGCCCGATGCGGTGAAAAATCTGCCGGATCTGATCGCCCGCGCCATGCCGCGCGGGCCTTTCGGCGTGATGATCGCGCGCGGCGATCTCGCGGCGGAGCTCGGTTTCGAGCGCATGGCGGAAATGCAGGAAGAGATCCTGTGGATCTGCGAAGCCGCCGGCGTTCCCGTGATCTGGGCGACACAGGTCCTCGAAGGGCTCGTCAAGGACGGTGTGCCCTCGCGCGGCGAGATGACCGATGCGGCGATGGCCGCGCGCGCCGAATGCGTCATGCTCAACAAGGGGCCGGCAATCGGCGAGGCGGTCGCCCTGCTCGACCGCCTGCTCGGTCGCATGGAAGATCACGCCTTCAAGAAGACACCGACCCTGCGGGCCCTGACCGCGTGGTGATCATGCGGTAACGGCCCGCCGACGGATTCTCAGCAGGCGAGGCCGCGCTGCTCGAGCCGCGAGACCGTCTCGGGCAGGCGCGCGTGATCACCTTGCACTTCCAGGATGAGGCGCGGATTCTGCGGGCAGGCTCTGAGCGCGGAGAAGACCGGACGCCACGGAATCACGCCGTCGCCGGGATGCCAGTGCCGGTCGGCATAGCCGTCGGCATCCTGCAGATGCACATGGCCGAGACGCGCGGCGGAGGCAGCGATGAAATCGACGACGGGCGGGGCGCCGTAGCGCCCGTGGGCGAGTTCGGCATGGCCGGTATCGAGGGAGACCATCAGATTGGGATGCTCGATCATGGCGACGAGTTCCGTGCGGTCACGCGGGTCGGTATCGTCGATATTCTCCAGCATGACCGTGCAATCGATCTCCGCAGCACGGGCCAGAACCGGTGCGAGGCATTCGGCTGCACCCTCGAACAGGACGCCGCGCAGGAAGGCGTAATTGGCGTAGTTCAGCGTGTGCCAGAAGGTGAAGGGGCTGTGGATCACCATATGCGTCGCACCCAGCGCGCCGGCCACGTCGAGCCCGGCCATCAGGCGCTCTTGCACGACGGCCCGGATGGCCGGGTCGGGCGCGGCGATGTCGAGGCTGAAGAAGGGCCCGTGGATCCCCCGCAGCCCGCGATGACCTTCCAGCCGCTCGCGCCATTGCGCGATCAGGCCGGAATGATCGGCGCCGATCACGGAGGGATGAACGAAATCCTGGATCTCGATGGTGCGGTCGCTCTCGCAGATCCAGTCGCGCAGAATGTCGAAGCTGTCCAGCGTCACGGCGGCGCCAAGGCGGGGCAGGGTCATGGAGGGATCCTTTCTATTTGATGCCGGCGCGCATGAAGCTCTGCACGAACTGGCGCTGGAAGAGCAGGAAACCGATCAGCAGGGGCCCGGAGGTGATCAGCGTCGCCGCCGTGATCACGGACCATTCGATGCCGCTATCGGTGGTCGAGAAGATCGACAGGCCCACGGTGAGCGGGCGCGTCTCCACCGAGGAGGTGATGATCAGTGGCCAGATGAAGTTGTTCCAGTGATGGCTCACCGAGACAAGGGCGAAGGCGAGGATCGTGGGTTTGGCCAGCGGCACATAGACCCGCCAGATCAGGCCGATCAGCGAGCACCCCTCGATGCGAGCCGCCTCGTCGAGCTCCTTCGGGATCGTCTTGAAGGTCTGGCGCAGGAGGAAGATGGCGAAGCCGCTGGCGAAATAGGGCAGGCCGATCGCCAGGATGGTATCGACCAGCCCGAGCTGCGCCATGGTGGCGTAATTGCGCACCAGCAGGATGTCAGGCATCACCATCAGCTGCACCAGAACCAGGGCGAAGAGGATATTCTTGCCAGGAAATTCCAGCCTTGCGAAGGCGAAGGCCGCATGGATGCACAGGATCAGCTGGGCAGCGAGGATCATGCTCACCAGCATGATGGTATTCAGGAAATAGCGCGCGAACGGCGCCGCGTTCCAGGCGCGGGTGAAGTTCTCGAAGGTCAGGGGCGCGAGCAGCACGAAACGCGTCTCGTAGGCGCTGGGATGGATCGCCGTCCAGATCGCATAGGCGAGCGGCAGGATCCAGACGAGCGCGAGCGCCCAGGCGCCGGCGACGAACAGGGCGCGGTCGAAGCGGGTCTGTGTGACGACGAGCGTGCTCATTTGTAGTGCACCCGCCGGTCCATGAGGAAGAACTGGCCGATTCCGACGATTGCCAGGATCACCACCATCACCACGGTCAGGGTGGCGGCATAGGCCGAATCCCAGAAGCGGAAACCCTGCTCGTAGATGTAGTAGAGCAACAGCATCGAGGCATTGTTGGGCCCGCCCTGGGTCATGACGAAGACATGGTCGATCATGCGAAACGCGTTGATCGTGGCATTGACCGAGAGGAAGAGCGTGGTCGGCATCAACAGCGGCCAGATCACGCGCCGGAAGAAAACCCAGCGCGGCGTGCCCTCGATTGCCGCCGCCTCACGCAGGGAATCGGGGATGGTCTGCAATGCGGCGAGATAGAAGATCATGAAGAAACCCGCCTGATTCCAGATCGTGACCATCATCACGGCATAGAGTGCGCTGTCGGGCGAACCCACCCAGTTGCGCGGGCTCAGGCCGATCAGCCCCCTCAGCTGTTCGAACAGGCCGAATCCGGGCAGGAAGAAGAACAGCCAGATATTCGCCACCGCGATCAGCGGCAGCACCGTCGGCGTGAAATAGGCCATGCGCAGGAAGGCCCGCCCGGCAATGTGCCGGTGCACGAACAGGGCCATGGCGAGGGCGAGGCCGATCGAGACGGGGATCGTGATCGCGGCATAGATGGCATTGTTGACCATGGCCCGCATGAAGGTCGCATCGGCCAGAAGGCGCTCGTAATTGGCCAGCCCCACGAAGACGGACGGCCTGCGGCCCCGCGCCGTCGAGAAAAAGCTGTCGATCACCGTCTGGACCGCCGGCAGATGCGTGAAGGCGAAGAGCAGCACGAGCGCGGGCGCAAGCAGCAATCCGGCATGGATCCATTCGCGGCGCATGGGTTCTCCGGGACGCATGGTTTCTCTGAGGGGCGCAGAAAGATTTCGGGCGGCCCTGGCGGCCGCCCGATCGTCTACGTCAGGCTGGTATCAGCGATAGGCGGCGAGAATCGCATCCGCCTGGCTCTGCGCATCGGCCATCGCATCTGCCGGTGTCATGTCGCCCACGATCGCGGCAGCGATGGCATCGTTGATGATCTGCGTGATGCGCGGCCCCTCGAAGGTCGAGAGCTCGGGAACGGCGAATTCGAGCTGGTCACGCGCGACGAGGGCGCCGGGGACCTCCTCGGCATAGGCGCGCATCGCATCCGTTTCCCAGGTATCGGGGCGCGGCGCGACATAGCCTGTATCGATCGACCAGCTGGCCGCCTGCTCCGGCGCCGTGGCCCATTTCACGAAATCGACCGCCGCCTGGAGCTGTTCGTCGCTGGAACCTTCGAAGAGGTAGAAATTGCCGCCGCCGGTGGGCGCGCCGCGACGGACATTGGCCGGCAGCATCGCGACACCGAAATCGAAGGGGGCATTGCTGCGGATATTGGTGAGGTTGCCCGTCGTCGTCCAGGCGATGGCGCTCTCGCCATCCATGAAGGCACGCGGCGTCGCACCCCAGTCGAGAATGCCCGGCGCCATGATCTCGTGCTCATCGGCCAGCGAGACCAGATATTCGAGCGCGCCGATCACTTCCGGCGTGTCGAAATAGACCTCGGTGCCCGCGTCATTGGCCAGACCGTCCTGCCCGTTGGAGGCGACGAGACCGGTAAACAGCCAGGAGGGGAAGCCGGATGACGGAATGCGCACGCCCCATTGGGTGACGTTGCCGCTGTCGTCGCGCAGGGTCAGCTCGCGACCCATCTCGACCATTTCGTCCCAGGTCGCGGGCGGGGTCTCGGGATCGAGGCCGGCAGCGGCAAAGGCTTCCTTGTTGTAATACATCACCGGCGTGGAGCGCTGGAAGGGGATGCCCCAGGTCTGGCCACCGGTCTGGCTGTTGCGCATGAAGGAATCGTAGAACCCGCCGATCCAGTTCTCCTGCTCTTCTTCGGTGACGAAATCGTCCCAGGGCAGGATGATGTCCTCGTCGATCAGCGCGAACATGTCGACGGAAAGCAGAATGGCGAGCTGGGGCGGATTGCCACCGCGCGCCGCCGTGATCGCCCGCGTCGTGGTATCGGCATAGCTGCCGGTATAGATCGCGTTGATGGTGACGCCGGGATTTTCTTCCATATAGGCGCTGGTCATCCCTTCGATGATACCGGCGGCATCACCGCCGACAGCGACGGGGAAGTAGAATTCGAGGTCGACGGCGGAGGCGCTCGCCGGCAGCATGGCTGCGCTGGCGAAGATCGAGGCCGCAGCGAGGAGGCGGGTTTTCATCAGGCGTGTCATCAGTGCATTCCCTGGATGAGTTGCTGGGTGAGACGGTTCATTGGGTGAACGAGGTGATCCGCTGGCCGTCGGCGCCGAACAGATGTTCGGCTTCCGTATGCCAGCGCAGATGCAGTCCGGTATCGCCGAGTGCTTCCCGGGCCGGCAGGCGGGCGTGAAGGCGGGTCGGTGCGGTTTCGGGCCCGATCTCGAATGTGGCGAGTTGATCGGCGCCGAGATATTCGATATCCGCCAGGCGCGCCGGCACGCCGTTTGCGCCGATCGCGATATCTTCCGGCCTGATCCCGAGCATGCTGCCTTCCGGCAGCGCGCGCTGCCCTGCAAGCGCATGGGCCGGGATCAGGTTCATCGGCGGCGTGCCGATGAAGCGCGCGCAGAACGTGTTCGCCGGCGCGGCATAGAGCTCGCGCGGCGTGGCGACCTGCTGCACGCGCCCCTTGTCGAGAACGACGATATGATCGGCCATGGTCATCGCCTCGACCTGGTCATGCGTGACATAGACCATGGTGAGGCCGAGGCGCTTTTGCAGGGCCCGGATCTCGACGCGCATTTCCGCGCGCAGCTTGGCGTCGAGATTGGATAAAGGCTCGTCCATCAGGCAGACGGGGCGCTCGGAAATCACGGCGCGGGCGAGCGCCACACGCTGCTGCTGCCCGCCCGAGAGCTGCGAAGGCCGGCGATCGAGCAGCTCCCACAGGCCCATCATCCGCGCCACCCGCTCGAGGCGCTGCCTCTGCTCGGCCTTGCGCACCCGTCGTACCGACAGACCGAATAGGATGTTCTCGGCGACGTTCAGATGCGGGAACAGCGCATAGGACTGGAACACCATCGACAGATCGCGCTCCGCCGGTGGCAGCCGGGTAATGTCGCGGCCGGCGAGGCGGATCACGCCGGATGTCGGCGTGTCGAGCCCGGCGATCAGGCGCAGCAGCGTGGATTTCCCGCAGCCGGAAGGCCCGAGCAGCACGGAAAACCGGCCTTCGGGAAGACTGACCGCAACATCGTCGAGCGCGACGGCACTGTCGAACCGACGGCTGACCTGATGCAGGCTCAGCCCTGCGGGCAGGGGTGATGCTTCCCCTGCGTCACTTGGCGGGCGCGTCTGATCGAAGGTGCTGGCGGATGCTGCGTAGGTCATCTTTCAATCGCTAATCCAGCCGGATGACAGTTGCATGACGCTTTGACGAACGCATCCGGCGCCTGCAACCTTACCGATATCGCGCATGTCGAATCGTAATCATCCGGCGTGCAGCCTTGTCGATCGAGCACTGCACGCCGGTTCGTGACGCTACGGTTTACCGTGCCAACTCGCCGCGCACGGTATCGGCCAATGCGTCCAGCGTCTCAGCCGGATCGGCATCGGTGTCGAGCACATCACGCAGGCTGCTCATGATCGTATCGGTCACGCGCACGCCACGTTCCCCGGGATAGGCGAACCAGGGGCCGAGAAAGGCGACCTGGTCGCGCGTGGCCTGATGGTTGGGATTTTCCGCATAGAAGTCACCCAGGAATTGCGGATCATCGGCGGCACGCTGGTTCGTGGGCGCGTAACCGGAATTGCGCACCACGATGGCTGCGCCCTCGGGGCCGGCGGCGAAAGTCATGTAGCGCCATGCGGCTTCCTGCCTGGCTTCATCATCGGTGAGCATGACGACGCCGGAACCGCCGGTGGGAAGCCAGCCGTTCTCACGGTCGGCGATGGGGAAGGATGCGACGCGCAGATCGAAACGATCGCCGACGCCGTCCTCGAGGCGGGCGAGGAATGCGGAGGAATCGAGCATGATGCCGAGCCGCCCGGCCTGGAACGATTGCTGGGCCGCGCTGCGATCATAGGCCGGCATGTCGGCCTCCTCGCGAAACTGCGCCAGCAGGGCAGCCGCCCGGTGGCCGCGTTCATCGTCGAACAGAACCTCTTCCTCGGCGTCGTCCATGAGTTCGCCGCCAAAGGAGCCGACCGCTGCCTGCCACATCCAGTCACTGCCCCAGAAATGATAGTAGATCCCGTCGGTATCCTCGCCGAGCGCGTCGATATCCGCTCCCAGAGCAATCAGATCATCCCAGTTGTCGGGGAAGGAATCCGGGTCGCCGCCGGCCTGGGCAACGAGATCGGCATTGTAGTAGACCACGGGCGTAGAGGCCGCGAAGGCGAGGCCGTATTGCTCGCCCCGGACCTGACCAAGGCCGAGCAGGCTTTCCGTGAAACCCGCCTCGGCAAAGGCTTCCTGGTCCTCGATGAAGGGCGCGAGCGGCTGGGCCAGTTCGCGCTCGGCCAGGATGCGGATGCGGTTGAGGCCGACATAGACGATATCGGGGGTATCGCCGCTCATGGATTCGCGCAGAACGCGCTGCACACCGTCCTCGTAGCTGTCGGAGGGTGAGCGGAAGGTGACGCGCACATCCGGATTCTCTTCCATGAAGCGCGCAGCGATTTCTTCCTGGATCTCGCCGAACACGCCGGGCATGGCATAGTGGACGACGATTTCGGTCTCTTGCGCCTGGGCGGGGAGCGCGAAGGCGCCCGCGATCAGCGCTGCGGCAGCGACGCTTGTCGAAAACCGTTTCATTGGTGAACCTCCTGGTTGGGCTTGTCTTTCGACGCGTTGCCCTGGCGGTCAGCCCTTGACGCCGCTCAGGGTGATGCCCTCGATGAAACGCCTCTGCGCGAGCAGGAAGACGATCACGAGGGGAGCCGTGATGATGGTGGTTCCGGCCATGAGGGCGCCGTAATCGGAGCCGGCCTCCTGGTCGCGGAAGAAGAGAATGCCAAGAGGCGGTGTCGCCAGCGCCGTGTCGGTCAGCACGATCAGCGGCCAGAACAGGTCGTTCCAGTTGGCGACGACGGAGAAGATCGAGAAGGCGGTAATCGCCGGCCAGGCGGTGGGCACCACGATGCGCCAGACGATCGAGAATTCCGACAATCCATCGACCCGCGCGGCATTGATCAGATCATCCGGCACGCTGCGGAAGAATTGCCGGAACAGGAAGATCGCGAAGACCGAAACGGCAGAAGGAATGATCAGAGCCCAGTAAGTGTTGAGCAGCCCCAGATTGGCGAAGGTCAGATAGAGCGGGATCGCCGGGACATGCGAGGGGATCATCAGCCCGACGAGAACCATGCCGAAGACGATGGTGCCTCCACGAAAGCCGAGCTTCGCCAGAGCATAGGCGCAGGGTACCGCCGTCACGATCTGGAAGAACAGGATGCCCGTGCAGACGATGACGCCGTTGAGCAGGAAGCGCAGCATCGGCACCTCGGTGAAGGCGCGGGTATAGTTCGCAAGCGCGTTGAAATCCTCCGGCCACAGGCTGAACCCGGCGGCGAAGATTTCCGAGGGCGATTTGAGCGACGTCGCCACCATCCAGACGAAGGGCGCCAGCATCACCACGGCGCCGGCCCCGAGCAAGAGGACCCGCAGCGCTTCCAGGGCGATCATGCGAAGCTGGCGCGCGCTCATGCGTAATGCACCCGGCGGTCGATCACGCGGATCTGGATGAGTGTCAGGATCAGGATGAAGGCGAGGAAGACGATCGTCAGCGCAGCGCCGTAGCCGGCGCGGAAATAGACGAAGCTCTCGCGATACATGGTGAAGAGCAGAACCTGCGAGGCGTTGCCGGGCCCGCCCTGGGTGAGCACGGCCACCGATTCGAAGACGCGGAAGGAGCGGATCGCGGTGATCACGATCACAAACAGCGTGGTCGGGCCGAGCATCGGCCAGGTCACGGTGAGGAACTTGTCGAGCGGGCGGTGCGCGCCATCGACCTCGGCTGCCTCGTAGAGATGCCCCGGTACCGCCATCAGGCCGGCGAGGAAGAGGATCATGTTGTAGCCGATCGTCTCCCAGATCCCGATCCCGGCGAGGGTGAACAGGACCAGACCCCGGTCCGTCAGCCAGCTCGGGCCCGCCAGCCCGACGAGGCGCAGCATCTCGTTGACCAGGCCGAGATTGGGGTGGAGCATGAATTGCCAGACCGTCGCCATGGCGACCAGCGTCGAGGCGACCGGCAGGAAATAGGCGGTGCGGAAGAAGGTGCGCCCGAAGCGTCCACCCTGTATGAGCAGCGCCACGCCGAGCGCCAGCGCCACGGAGACCGGCATCACCACGCCCACATAGACGAGCGTGTTGATCAGCGACCGCCGGAAAACCGGATCGCCGGTCATCTCGGCATAATTGTCGAGCCCGATGAAGGCGAAGCTGCGTGCGCCGAACCCCCAGTCCGTCAACGAGAGAAAGCCGACGGCGAGGGTCGGCCCGATGAGCAGGGCCAGCATCAGGGCCGTTGCCGGGGTCGCAAGGGCAATCCCCGTCAGACGGTCGCGCAGCGGCGCCTTTGTGCGGGAGGGGCCGGTCCGGGGCGCGGCTTGTTTCGCAGGTGCCGCAGATATCGCCGGCGCACGATCAGCCATGGACTTCACTCCGCAGCGGCAGGAAGGCGGGCATGGGCTGATCCCGACTGGCATGCGCCTCCTGGAAGCGGATGCGGGCGCCGTCGGAATTGAAGAGCAGAAGGGTTTCGGGCCGTGCCGTGAGGCTGATCGTATCGCCGGTTGCAAGGTGATCGATTTCCTCGGGATGACAACGCATCTGTACCACCGGGAGGCCCGGCAGATCCGGTTCGAGCGAGAGGATGGCCTCCGCACCCAGAAATTCGATCCGGGTGATGCGTCCGGCGACGAGTGCCGTATCGGCATCGGCAATCTGCAGAGCCTCCGGGCGGATGCCGCAAATGCAGCTGCCGGACATGGCGACGGCGTTCGGTAGCGTGATCGCACGCGTGCCGATCGCGAGGCGCGCATCCTCGAGCCGCGCCGGCAATGCGTTGATCGGTGGCGAACCGATGAAGCCGGCCACCCGCAGATTGACGGGATCGGCGTAGATCTCCCGTGGCGGCGCGACCTGCTGGATGACACCGTCCATCATCAGGGCGACCCGGTCGGCCATGGTCATCGCCTCGATCTGGTCATGCGTCACATAGATCGTGGTGACCCCCGTGCGCGCATGCACGGCGACGATCTCCTCACGCATCTGACCGCGCAGCTTCGCATCGAGATTGGACAAGGGCTCATCGAGCAGAAAGACGTCCGGATGCCGGATCAGCGCGCGCCCGACCGCGACACGCTGTTTCTGCCCGCCGGAGAGCTGCGCCGGCCTGCGATCGAGCAAGGGCTCGAGCCCGAGCATGCGCGCGGCTTCCCGGACCCTCAGGTCGATCGCGGCGCGACGGCGGCGGTAACCGGGGGTGAAGCGACCGACGAGCGGCAGGCGCTGCCATGCGGCAAGGTCGCGCATCGCAAGCGGCAATGCGAGATTTTCGTAGACGCTCATATGCGGGTAGAGCGCGTAGGACTGGAACACCATCGCGATGTTGCGCTCGGAGGGGCGCTCGTGGTGCAGGGCGCGTGATCCGATATGCAATGCGCCCGCGCTTTGTGCATCCAGCCCGGCAATGATCTTCAGAAGTGTCGACTTGCCACAGCCGGAGGGGCCGAGCAGGGCCACGAATTCGCCATCGGCGACTTCGAGATCGATCCCGCTCAAGGCCTGGTGGGCATCATACCGCTTTTCGATTCCCTGCAGGGTGACAGCTGCCATGAACGCTTTCCGCCATACGCCGATCGGCGCCTGTTTGATAGAAAACGTTCATAATAGCCCTTGATGATAGTTTAATGACAGGGCCGTGACCATTCATGCAGGCGGCATCGCGACGGTTTCACGGCTGAAGACCCGGGCGGCGAGGCGGTCGAGCGCTTCGTCGATATCGATGCACCGGATTGCGCCCTCCACCTCGGGGGCCGCGTCGAGGGTGAGCACGAGACGGCCGTAATGCAGGCCGAACGCGATTTCGGACAATGTCCCGTATCCGCCACCGACGGCGATCATCGCGAAACAGGCGCGCGCGATGATCGCATTGCGGGCATTGCCGATTCCGGTGGCGATCGGAATGGCGACGTAGTCGTTCGCGGCGCGCCAATCCTCGTCCGGCAGCAGGCCGATCGGCAACCCTCCGGCCTCGGCATGCCCGCGACAGACGGCTTCCATCACGCCGCCCTTGCCGCCGCAAAGCAGTGTCAGGCCCAGATTCGCGAGTTCGCGTCCCAGAGTCTCGGCGATTGCGCATTGCCCGTGGGTCGCCTCCCGTGGCCCGATCACACCGACAGGCAGCCGGCGCATGGGCGCCGTCTCATGCAGATGGCGCAGGGCGTCGCGCGCGTTTATTCCGCGCAGCTCCCGATGCTCTTGCGCCTCGCCGTCTTCCCAGGTGAACCGCCACGGGTCGAAAACGGCATCGCCTGAGACAATTTCCCCCTCGGAGTCGATCCATAGCTCCGCCATGCTGTAGTCCCTCGTCATCATCCGCCATCCGACCGAGCGCACCGCGCCATCTGCGCAGCCTGCGGACGGTTCTAGGTTGCCATGCTCAATGTGTAAATATTCTTCCAAAAAAATCTGCGATCTGGTATGGCGGATGCAGTGATGGAGTGCCCATGTCCCCTTCGACTGTGAGCAGCGCCCTTTCGGTTTCGCTGAGCGCGCGGCAGCGTGCAATCCACGATCATATCGCCCGCCACGGCTTCGCCACGCTTGATGCGCTGGCCGCCCTTCTGGGTGTTTCGGTACAGACCGTACGCCGGGAGGTGATCCATCTCGATCGGCTCGGTCTCGTCGAACGCTTCCACGGTGGCGCCGGTGCCGTCGACAAGGCGAGGCGGCGCGACTACAGCGAAAAGAAGACGCTCGCGCGCGAAGCCAAGCAGCGGATTGCGCAGGCGATCATGGTGCAGCTGCGCGCAAACGAGACCGTGTTCCTCGATGTCGGTACGACGGCCGAGACGCTCGCGCAAACGCTCGCGCTGGAAGATATGCCGTTGCGTGTCGTGACCGCGAGCCTGCCGGCTGCAATCGCGCTTTCCGGGGCGCGGCAGATCGAAACCCATGTGGTCGGCGGCGTGATCGGTGGAGCTGATGGATCGCTCATTGGTGCGGGGGCAGCGGATGCGCTGTCGCAGTACCGCTTCGATACCTGCGTGATCGCAGCCTCTGGCTATGACGATGCGTGGGCGCCGACGGACTTCGATCTTCAGAAGATTTTCCTCAAGCGTCTCGTGATCAAGCGAAGCCGGATGGCGCTGCTGGCGATGGATGCCGGCAAGTTTGCGCGTTGCGCACCGATTGCCATCGCTCCGCTGGGCAGCTTCGACAGGCTGGTGACAGACACCCCTGCGCCGGCAGCCTTCATGGAGGCCGCACGCGATCAGGGTATCATCGTTCAGACAAGTCTGCCCGAGACGCAAGGAGCGGACTGATCCGGTCATGCCATCGGATCTGATGCCCTGAAGGTCGACGCTATGGTCGCAAGAGCGCGGTGAGATTCTCCGGAGAGACACGCACTGCGCCACCATAGGGTGAGGCGTGCAGGGCGACGAGCCAGATACTCAGGCAAGCGGCGACCGTGAAGAGCGCGATGGCGGTCCTGCCGGCGCGCAGACGGTCGCGATGCACGAATGCGATCGCTATCTGTGAAAGCAGGGCCAGAACCACGACCAGTGCCCATTTCAGCTCCGCCACATGGCGCTGGCCGATGGCGAGGCGCAATTCCCGCGCGTCCTGCAACTCGTCGAAATCCACGACCATCTTGGCGATGACGGGCTCGGGAATATCCGTGCGGGCTACCTCCAGCAGCGCGAGGCGAATGGCCTGCACGGCTGCGTCGGCGCGTGGGTGCGGTTCGCCATTGGCCGCAGCGCCCCATTCGTCTTCCGTCACGGCGGCGACGTAATCCGCAAGCCCCACCCGCAACGTGAACAGATCCAGCGCTTCGACGGCCGCGCTGCCGTAAAGCCGCTGGATTGAGGAGCGTTCGGCGAGCGAGGCTTCGACGGCGCGATTGTTCGTTTGCCAGACTTCTGCTGCGACGAAACCGAAGATCAGCGCCCAGATTGTGGTGACAGCGGTGAAATAGGCCGGCACGGGAAGGCGTGCGCCTTCACCCTTCAGCCGACGATGCATGATCTTCAGTATCAGGAGGGCAAATCCGTATGAAACCGCCCCGGCCATCAGGATGATCGCGAGCAGCATCAGACTGTCGAACGAAAAGGCCTGGACCAGCATGAGGATTCCGCATCGGGTGGCTGAGCAGGGGCGCGACGCCCTGCATCATAGAGGCACCGCTGATGACGGCAAGACGGGGAACGAAGCGCCCCGTCCGATCACCCGGTCGATCCGCGCTCTTGCCTGATCGTTTCGATGAACGCCTCGACCGTCGGCAGCATGCGTTCGACCATGACGGCGACACCTTCCCGGTTGGGGTGGATGCCGTCATCGAGATTGAGGGTGGCCTCGCCGGCCACGCCGTCGAGGAAGAACGGATAGAGCATGACGTCGTGCTCGTCGGCGAGATCGGGATAGATCGCGTCGAAGGCCTGTGCATATTCCGGCCCGAGATTGCGCCCGGCCATCATCCCGGCGAGCAGAACCGGAATGTCGCGCTCTTGCAGGCGGGTGATGGTGGCGTCCAGAGCGTCGCGGGTGCGGGAGGGATCGAGGCCGCGCAGCATGTCGTTGGCGCCCAGTGCCAGAATCACCCCGTCGGTGCCGTCCTCGACCGACCAGTCGACCCGGTCCCGCCCGCCGGATGCGGTATCGCCCGAGACGCCGGCATTGACGATCGTGACATCGTGACCGCGATCGCGCAGCGCCGTTTCGAGCCGGGTCGGGAAAGCCTCGCTGGCAGGCAGATTGTAGCCGGCGGTAAGCGAATCGCCGAGAGCCACGAGCGTAATGGGCTCACCGGCGCGCGCCGGCGCGAGGGCAAGGGTGGCGACCGTCATGATGGCGAGCCCTCCGGCTGCCGCGCGCCGCGCGGATTTCGCGCAGATGCGAAAAAAACGGCTGTGAAGCGGTTCATCGACAAGGCCGAACTGGCAGATCACGCGTAAACCCCCATATCAGAACGCAACGGGTGCAGCTTTTCGCTGCACGTCAGACAACGCCTGCCAGGACAGATTGGATCCCCGTTCATGCCGGACAAGGCCATCGCCCTCGAAAATCTCGACCTCTCCCTCGGCTCGGGCGCTGCGCGCGTGCATATCCTGAAGGGCATCTCGCTCGATGTCGATGCGGGCGAGGCGATCGGGCTGGTGGGACCCTCGGGCTCGGGCAAATCGACGCTTTTGATGACCATGGCCGGGCTGGAGCGCCCTGATTCGGGGCGTATCACCATTGCCGGGCAGAATCTGGCAGGGATGGACGAGGATGCGCTGGCGCGGTTTCGCGGTCGCAATATCGGCATCGTCTTCCAGTCGTTTCACCTCGTACCGACCATGACGGCTTTGGAGAATGTCGCGCTGCCGCTCGAACTCGCCGACCGCCCCGACGCCTTCGCGCGGGCGGAGAAGGAATTGCGCGCGGTGGGGCTGGGCGAGCGGCTGAACCATTATCCAGCCCAGCTTTCCGGCGGCGAGCAGCAGCGCGTGGCGATTGCCCGCGCCATCGCCCCGGATCCCGCGATCATCGTGGCAGATGAGCCCACCGGCAATCTCGACGAAACCACCGGCGGTTCCATCGTCGATCTGCTGTTTGCCATCAAGCGCGATCGCGGCGCGACGCTGGTGCTCGTCACGCATGATACCGCGCTGGCACGCTCCTGCGACCGGATGGTGCGGTTGCGGTCGGGGCGGATCGAGGAACCCGATACACCTGCGGGGAATACGATGGCGGATCGCGGGGAGGCGGATTGATGCACGGCACCCTGTCCCGGCCCGACGATACCCCGCGCGGAGGGCGCGCCGCGCGCCTGCCGCTGGTTCTGCGTCTGGCCTTGCGCGAAATGCGTTCGGGCCTGCGCGGTTTCGGCATTTTCCTCGGCTGTATCGCGCTCGGCGTCGCCGCGATCGCGGGCGTCTCCTCGCTCTCGAGCGCGTTGACCGAAGGCATGGCACGGGAGGGCCGTACCATTCTGGGTGGTGATCTGGCCTATTCGCTGCTCCAGCGTGAGGCGACACCGGCCGAGCGTGATCTGCTCGCAGGCTATGGCGAGATTTCCACCATCGCCACCCTGCGCGGCATGGCGCATGCGGATGAGAACGGCTCGGCCCTGGTCGAGATCAAGGCGGTCGGCCCCGATTATCCGGTGATCGGGGAGATTGCCACCACGCCGCAGGCGCCGATCGGGGAATTGCTGGCGGAGCGTGACGGTGTTTTCGGCGCCGTCGCCGATCCGGTGCTGCTGTCGCGGCTCGATCTGGAGACGGGTGACGAAATCCGCATCGGCACGTCGCGTTTCGAGATCCGCGCCGCGCTGCAATCCGAGCCCGACAAGGTGGCCGAGGGGATCGGTTTCGGCCCGCGCCTCCTGATGACCGTTCCGGCCCTGCGCGAGAGCGGGCTGATCCAGCCCGGCAGTCTCGTACGCTGGACCTATCGCATTGCGCTGCCCGGCGGGGCCGGCGACGATGCGCTGCTCGCGCGCGTCGAGGAGGCGATCCACGAAGCGGCCCCCGAGGCTGGCTGGCGTGTGCGCTCGCGGCTCAATGCCGATCCGCAATTCCAGCGCAATATCGAGCGTTTCGCGCAGTTCCTGACGCTTGTAGGGCTCACCGCCCTGATCGTCGGCGGGGTGGGCGTGGCCAATGCGGTGCGCGGTTTCGTCGATCGCAAGCGCGATTCGATCGCGACCCTGAAGGGCCTCGGTGCGCCGGGCGGGCAGGTGGTCGGAATCTATCTGACGCAGGTGATGACAATCGCCGGGCTGGGCATCCTCGCCGGTCTCGCCATCGGCGCCGCCATCCCCTTCGCTGCGGCCTTCCTCCTGCGCGACGTCCTGCCGATCCCGATCGCGCCGGTACTGGCCTGGAGCCAGCTCGGCATCGCCGCGCTTTATGGCGGGCTGATCGCGCTCGCCTTCGCCATCCTGCCGCTGGGCCGGGTGCATGATATCGAGGTGACGCACCTGTTTCGTGACCAGATCGACCGGGATCGTCGCTGGCCGCGCAAGCGCTACATTGCCGTCGCGCTCGCCGCTGCGGGCGCGTTGATCGCGCTGTCACTGGGTGCTGCCTATGAACCGCGCGTGGCGTCGATCTTCATCGTCGCCATCGCCATCGCCTTCGTGCTGCTGCGCCTCGTCGCCGCCGGCCTGATGGCCCTGGCGCGCCGCCTGCCGCGGCCGCGCCGCGCCGGCCCGCGTCTCGCGCTCGCCAATATCCATCGCCCCGGCGCGCTCACGCCCTCGCTGGTGCTGTCGCTGGGGCTTGGCGTGACATTGCTCGTGACGATCGCCCTGATCGACGCGAACATGCGCCGCCAGCTCACCGAGAACCTGCCGCAGAACGCGCCGAGCTTCTTCTTCGTCGATATTCCCTCGGCGGAGGTTGAAGCCTTCCAGAGCTTCATGCGTGACGCGGCGCCTGACGGGACGCTGGAGCGCGTGCCGATGATGCGCGGGCGTATCGTCTCGCTGGGCGGGGTGCCGGCGGAAGAGATCGATGCACCGGAAGATGTGAACTGGGTGCTGCAGGGCGATCGCGGCATCACCTATGCGCAGGATCCGCCGGAGGGTTCGCGCATCGTCGAAGGCGCATGGTGGGGCGACACGCCGGACGAGAATCTCGTCTCCTTCGACGCGGAGATCGCCGAAGGGCTCGGAATCGGGCTCGGCGATTCGATCGTCGTGAACGTGCTGGGCCGCAATATCGAGGCGCGCATTGCCAATCTGCGCGAGATCGAGTGGCGCTCCATGGGCATCAATTTCGTCATGGTCTTCTCGCCCAACACCTTTGCGGGCGCGCCCCACATGCATCTCGCGACGCTGACTTTCGGGGATGAGGAAGACCGCGCCCGCGAGCCGGCGCTGATGCGTGATATCGGCCAGGCCTTCCCGACGATTACCAGCGTGCGCGTGCGCGACGCACTTGAAGCCGTCAGCAACCTCGTCGGCCAGCTCGCCATCGCCATTCGGGGCGCATCGAGTGTCGCGGTGGCGGCGAGCGTGCTCGTCCTCGCCGGTGCGCTTGCGGCAGGACACCGGGCGCGGCTCTATGACGCGGTCGTGCTCAAGACCCTGGGAGCGACCCGCTCCCGGCTGCTCGGCGCCTATGCGCTGGAATACGGCGCGCTCGGCCTCGTTACCGCGATTTTCGGCCTGATTGCGGGCGGACTCGCGGCCTGGGTGATCGTCACGCGCATCATGCAGCTCGAATTCGTCTTCGTCTGGGAGGGGGCGCTGGGTGCGGCGGTGCTGGCGGTCGGGGTCACGATTTCACTGGGATTGCTGGGCACATGGAGAATATTGAGCCAGAAGCCGGCGAGCTATCTGCGGAATTTGTAGGCAGCAGGCCAGATTTTACGGAATTAAACCGTATAATGCCACCGCGATTCGGGGCTGCGGCGTTTTTCATCTTCGATTCACGCTGATTGCGACCCGAAAACCCTTGCGCGGGAGCGTTACATTTTCCATATTACCAGAGAACGTCGCTTCCGGCGCGAGCCGGGCCAATGCCGTCATGTCTGGATGGACCGATCCCGGTCCTACGGAAGGGACGGGGTGCCCGATGCGAATGCCGGACAGGCATCTTCTGTAGAGGAATACGATGCAAATCAACGAACAGAACCGTCATACCCAAGCTGCCGCCGCTGCTGCCGCGAGCGGGACCCGGGCGCGGTCGCAGGCCGAGATCGATCAGGGCCTGCGCGCGTTCATGCTCGGCGTCTACAACAACATGGTGATCGGCCTCGGCATCACCGGGCTGGTCGCGCTCGGCACCTACATGCTTTCCGTTGCCAGCTCCCCGCAGGAGGCGGTCGCGGTATTGAACGGCGTCCCTCTGACAGCGATTGGGGCAGCCGTCTACGATAGCCCGCTGCGCTGGGTGCTGATGCTGTCGCCGCTGGCCTTCATCTTCTTCTTCTCGTTCAAGATCGAGACCCTGCAGCCACGCACGGCATTGATCATGTTCTTCGCCTTCGCGGCGCTGATGGGCATCTCGATGTCGTCGATCTTCCTGGTCTTTACTGGCCAGTCGATCGTCCAGGTCTTCTTCATCACGGCCGCCGCCTTCGGCAGCCTGAGCCTCTACGGCTACACCACGACGCGCAGCCTGTCGGGGATGGGCACGTTCCTGTTCATGGGTCTGATCGGTCTGGTCATCGCCATGGTCGTGAACATCTTCCTCGAATCGAGCGCTCTGGCTTTCGCCGTCTCGGTGATCGGCGTCCTGATCTTTGCCGGCCTCACCGCCTGGGATACGCAGCGTCTCAAGGAGATGTACCTGTTCAACAACTTCGACGCCGCCACCGCCACGAAGGCATCGGTGATGGGTGCGCTGTCGCTCTACCTGAACTTCATCAACATGTTCCAGTTCCTGCTCATGCTGCTCGGCGATCGCGAGTGAGGAACGCACCGGTTCGACCGGTCGCGGAATGATGCGAAAGCCCCCGATCCCGCCCGGATCGGGGGCTTTCTGTTGGAAATCCAAAAGCTTGGACGGTTCATGTTGCGGGCGGGCGACAAGCCTCTTGCGCGATGTTGCATCGCATATAAACTCACGCGGCAATCACGCGCTGAGGGATATGCGTCATGTCTGCAAACCGTCCGATCGCCAGGATTCTCGTGGCCAACCGCTCGGAAATCGCCATCCGGGTGTTTCGCGCCGCCAACGAGCTGGGGATTCGCACCGTCGCGATCTGGGCGGAAGAGGACAAGTACGGCCTGCATCGCTTCAAGGCGGATGAATCCTATCAGGTCGGGCGCGGTCCGCATCTGCCGCGCGATCTCGGGCCGATCGAGAGCTATCTCTCGATCGAGGAGGTGATCCGCGTCGCGAAGCTCTCCGGCGCCGACGCGATCCATCCCGGTTACGGCCTGCTCTCGGAGAGCCCGGAATTCGCGCAGGCCTGCGCGGATGCCGGCATCATCTTCATCGGCCCGACGCCCCGGACCATGACGGCGCTCGGCAACAAGGTGGCTGCGCGCAATCTCGCCATCGAGACCGGCGTTCCCGTGATCCCGGCCAGCGAGCCCCTGCCGGATGACATGGCGCGGGTGCGCGAAATGGCCGATGCGATCGGCTATCCGGTCATGCTCAAGGCCTCATGGGGCGGCGGCGGGCGCGGCATGCGCACGATCCGTTCCGCTGACAGTCTCGAGCGCGAGGTGCTCGAGGGCAAGCGCGAGGCGAAGGCCGCTTTCGGCAAGGACGAGGTCTATCTCGAAAAGCTCATCGAGCGCGCCCGCCATGTCGAGGTGCAGGTGCTGGGCGACAGGCATGGCAATCGCGTGCATCTGTTCGAGCGCGACTGCTCGATCCAGCGCCGCAACCAGAAGGTCGTCGAGCGCGCGCCCGCACCCTATCTCGACGCCAGCCAGCGCGAAGAGATCGCCGGCTACGCGCTGAAACTCGCGGATGCGACGGATTATATCGGCGCCGGCACCGTCGAATTCCTGATGGATGCCGATACGGGCCAGTTCTATTTCATCGAGGTGAACCCGCGCATCCAGGTCGAGCATACGGTGACGGAGGAGGTGACCGGCATTGATATCGTCAAGGCGCAGATCCGTATTGCCGAGGGGGCCGCGATCGGTGAGCCGGAATCCGGCGTGCCGGAACAGGCCGATATCAGGCTCCACGGCCACGCCCTGCAATGCCGCATCACGACGGAAGATCCCGAGCAGAATTTCATCCCCGATTACGGGCGCATCACCGCCTATCGCGGCGCGACCGGGTTCGGTATCCGCCTCGATGGCGGTACGGCCTATTCCGGGGCGGTGATCACGCGGTTCTATGATCCGCTTCTGGAGAAAGTCACCGCCTGGGCGCCCAATCCGGAAGACGCGATCGCACGGATGGACCGGGCCCTGCGTGAATTCCGCATCCGCGGTGTGGCCACCAATCTCACCTTCCTCGAAGCGGTGATCGGCCACCCGCAATTTCGCGCCAATGCCTATACCACGCGCTTCATCGACGAGACGCCGGAGCTGTTCACCCAGGTCAAGCGGCAGGACCGCGCGACGAGGCTGTTGAACTATCTGGCCGATGCCAGCGTCAACGGCCATCCCGAGACCCGCGATCGCGCCCGCCCGGACGCGGAAGCGGCGGCGCCCGTGATTCCCTATTGCCCGGATGAGCCGCGTGCGGGCACGAAGCAGCGCCTTGATGCGCTGGGTCCGGAGAAATTCGCCGCCTGGATGCGTGCGGAAAACCGGGTGCTTTTTACCGATACCAGCATGCGCGACGGCCACCAGTCGCTGCTCGCCACGCGCATGCGTACGCATGACATCGCCCGCATTGCCGGAACCTATGCGCGCGCCCTGCCGGAACTGTTCTCGCTCGAATGCTGGGGCGGGGCGACTTTCGACGTCGCCATGCGCTTCCTCACCGAGGACCCCTGGGAGCGGCTGGCGCTGGTGCGCGAGGAGGCGCCGAACATCCTCCTGCAGATGCTGCTGCGCGGCTCGAACGGTGTGGGCTACACCAATTATCCCGACAATGTCGTGCGCTATTTCGTCAGGCAGGCGGCGGCGGGCGGGATCGACCTTTTCCGGGTGTTCGACTGTCTCAACTGGGTCGAGAACATGCGCGTCGCCATGGATGCGGTGCGCGAGGAGGGCAGACTGTGCGAGGCGGCGATCTGCTATACCGGCGATCTCGCTGACGCGAGCCGCCCGAAATACGATCTCAAATATTACGTCGCGCTCGCCCGCGAGCTGGAGGCGGCGGGGGCGCATATCATCGCCATCAAGGATATGGCGGGACTGCTGAAACCGGCCTCGGCACGGGTCTTGTTCAAGACCCTGCGCGAGGAGACGGACCTGCCGCTGCATTTCCACACGCATGACACATCGGGCATCGCGGCAGCCACCGTCCTCGCGGCGATCGACAGCGGTGTCGATGCGGTGGATGCGGCGATGGATGCTTTGTCCGGCAATACCTCCCAGCCCTGCCTCGGCTCGCTGGTCGAGGCCCTGCGCGGCCATGAGCGCGATCCCGGGCTTGATCCGGAATGGATCCGGCGGATCTCGTTCTATTGGGAAGCGGTACGCAACCAGTATGCCGCGTTCGAGAGCGATCTGAAGGGTCCGGCCTCGGAGGTCTATCTGCACGAAATGCCCGGCGGGCAGTTCACCAATCTCAAGGAGCAGGCCCGCTCGATGGGGCTGGAGAGCCGCTGGCACGAGGTGGCGCAGGCCTATCACGACGTGAACCTGCTCTTCGGCGACATCGTCAAGGTGACGCCGTCATCCAAGGTGGTAGGCGATATGGCGCTGATGATGGTGGCGCAGGATCTCACCGTGGCCGACGTGGCCGATCCCGACAAGGATATCAGCTTCCCCGATTCCGTCATCGCCATGCTGCGCGGCGATCTCGGCCAACCTCCCGGCGGCTGGCCCGAGGCGATCACCGCCAAGGCGCTCAAGGGCGAGGCGCCCGGTACCGAACGCCCCGGTGCGCTGCTCGCGCCGGCCGATCTCGACGCCGATCGCAAGACGCTGGAAGGCGAGCTCGAACGCCCGGTCAGTGACGCGGAATTCGCCTCCTGGCTGATGTATCCGAAGGTTTTCACCGATTTCGCCCGCGCTTCGGAGGAATACGGCCCGGTCTCCCGCCTGCCCACGCCAAACTTCTTCTATGGCATGGCGCAGGAGGAGGAGATCCTCGTCGAGATCGAGCGCGGCAAGACGCTCGTCGTGCGCTGCCTCGCCTTCGGTGAGACCGACGAGACGGGCATGGTCACGGTCTTCTTTGAGCTCAATGGCCAGCCCCGGCGCATCAAGGTTCCCGACCGGGCGCACGGGGCGGGGACAGGCAAGGTCAGGCGCAAGGCGACGCCGGGGGATGTCACCCATATCGGCGCGCCGATGCCCGGCATCGTCTCGACCATCGCCGTTGCCGCCGGTCAGAAGATCCAGGCGGGCGACGTGCTGCTCTCGATCGAGGCGATGAAGATGGAAAGCGCCCTGCATGCCGAGCGCGACGGCAGCATCGCGGAGGTGCTCGTCCAGCCTGGCGAGCAGATCGACGCCAAGGATCTGCTTATTGTCTATGCTGCGCAGTGAAAGCAGTTGGCCAGGGGCAAGTCTGCCAGCGGCAAGTCTGCCAGGGGCAAGTCTGCCAGGGACACTTGGCGCGCGATGATTGCTTGACCCGTTCAATACGCCTGCTAACCATCGGCGATGCGGGGGGCGTATTGCATGACCATTCCCAATCTGATCACGATCTTTCGCCTCGTTCTCGTGCCGCTCGTCATTCTGGCAATCCTGCAGGGTGCCTGGGGCCTGGCCTTTGCCATGTTCGTGATCGCAGGCATTTCTGACGGCGTCGATGGTTATATTGCGCGGCGGTTCGACATGCGCAGCGAATTCGGCGCAATGATCGACCCGCTCGCCGACAAGGCCCTGGTGATCTCCATCTTCGTGACACTCGCACTGGTCGGCGAAATTCCGGTCTGGATCGCCATCCTGGTGGCGTTTCGCGATGCGATGATCGTCATGGCCTTCTTGGTGGCAGGGCAGCTGACGCGCCCGATGAAGGTCCGACCGCTGATGATCTCGAAAGTGAACACGGCCTTGCAGATCGCTTATGTGGCGCTGGTTCTGGGCCTGCTCGCGCTTGGCCTCGCCGCGCCGCAAGTCGAGACTTTCATGCTGTGGGGTGTTGCGGTCTTGACCGTCATCACCGCCGGCGCCTATCTCGTGATCTGGTTGCGGCACATGACCCGGTGACCAGATCCTGCGCGTTCGCGCCGCTTTTGCCGAGGGTTCGATGACCATACAGAAGCAACTCGGATTCTGGATCGCGGCGCTCGTCGTCTTCGTTCTGTTCCTGTGGCTTTTCAGCAGCATCCTGCTGCCTTTCGTCGCCGGGCTGGCTCTGGCCTATCTGCTGGATCCCGTTGCCACGCGGCTCCAGCGTCTGGGGCTGGGGCGGCTCGGGGCGACGCTGCTGATCCTCAGCCTGTTCGTCATCGTCTTTGTGCTCGTCCTCATCATCGCCGTTCCGCTGGCGGTGCGGGAATTGAATGCCTTCCTGCAGATGCTGCCGTCTTACGTCGGCCAGCTCCAGCGCCTCGCCTACGAGCATGGCGGACCGCTGCTGGAACTGGTCGGGGGCGCAGAGGCCGGGCGGGACGTCGAAAGCTCCATCCGTGACATGGCCGGAGATGCCTCCGGCTACCTGCTGACGCTGCTCGGATCGATCCTCGCCGGCGGACAGACATTGCTGTCCGTCATGTCCCTGCTGGTCGTGACGCCGGTCATCGCCTTCTACCTCCTGATCGACTGGCACAAGATGGTGGCCAGGGTCGATTCCTGGCTGCCGCTGCGCCATCGCGACACCATCCGGGGGCTGGTTCGCGAGATTGATACGGCGCTCGCGGGTTTCGTGCGCGGGCAGGCGGCCCTGTGCCTGATTCTCGGCGCTTTCTACGCCATCGGGCTGAGCCTGATCGGGCTGAATTTCGGTGCGCTGATCGGCATTACTGCGGGATTGCTGAGCATCATCCCCTATGTCGGCTCGTTCGCCGGGCTGTTGCTCTCCGCCGGCGTCGCGATCGTTCAGTTCTGGCCGGAATATTTCTGGATCGTGATGACCCTCGTCATCTTCTTCTCCGGGCAATTCGTCGAGGGCAACGTGCTACAGCCGAAACTGCTGGGTGCGTCGGTGGGTGTGCATCCGGTCTGGCTGATGTTCGCGCTGTTCGCTTTCGGGTCGCTGTTCGGTTTTCTGGGCCTGCTGATGGCGGTACCACTCGCGGCGGCGGTGGGTGTTCTGATGCGCTTTGGACTGCGCCGCTATCTCGCCAGCAGCTATTATCGGGGGGAGAGCGAGGCGGTTACAGAGGTTGCGGAGCCGCGTCATGAATGAGCGCCCGCACCGGGCCCGCCGCAAACCGGCGCAGGCGGATCAGCTCGCCCTCGATCTCGCCCTCGAGCCGCGCTATGGCGGCGAGGATTTCCTCGTCGGCCCCTCCAATGAGCACGCCCATGCCCTGATCGAATCCTGGCCGGACTGGTCCGACCGGATCATCCTGATCGAGGGTCCGCCCGGCAGCGGCAAGACGCATCTCGCCGCGATCTGGGCCGAGCGCGCCCATGCCTGGACGGTGGATGCCGCGCAGATCAGCATGGCGCGGGTGCCCTATCTCGTCTCGAACCGGGCGCTCGTGATCGAGGATGCCGATCGCGGACCCCGCGACGACTCGGCTTTCTTTCACCTGCTCAATCTCGCGCGCGAACAGGGCACCAGCGTGCTGATCACCGCGAGCGCCCCACCTTCCGCATGGGAACTCGCCACGCCGGATCTGCTCTCGCGCCTGCGGCTCGCCCCCGGCGCGCGGATTGATCCGCCAGATGAAGGGCTCTTGAAGGCGGTGCTGGTCAAGCTCTTCGTCGATCGGCAATTGCTCGTCGATACGCGTGTCGTCGATGCGCTCGCCCTGCGCATCGACCGCTCGCTGGCCCAGGCGGGGCGGGTCGTCGCGGCGCTCGACAGGGAAGCCCTGCGGCGGGGACGACGGCTGACGCGTAATCTCGCACTGGAAATTCTCGCCGACTTGCCCGACTTCGCGGCGGATGAGGGTGATGAATCCGGCGAAGAAGATGGGGATGGGGTTTCCTCCGGGGGCGACAGCGAAACATGATCGATTAAGATGCCCCCGTCGCCAGAATGTCGCAAAGGCGCGTCAGATTGCGATTTTTGGGTGACGAAGAAGGAGAGAACCGGTGCGCGCCAGCCTCAGTACAGCAGCCGATGCCGATGAGATCGCCAATGTCGAGGATCCGCCGGTCGTGCAGAAGGGCGCGCCGCCGCAGGGCCGCGATCTGCTGGGAACGCCGCATCGCTTCGTCAACCGCGAGCTCTCCTGGCTCGAATTCAACCGCCGCGTTCTGGAGGAGGCCTCCAACCGCAATCATCCGCTGCTGGAACAGCTGCGCTTTCTCTCGATCTCCGCCAACAATCTCGACGAGTTCTTCATGGTCCGCGTCGCCGGCCTCAAGGGGCAGGTGCGCGAGGATCTCACCGCCGTCTCGCAGGACGGGCTGACGCCGAGCGAGCAATTGGCGCGCATCGGCCAGGAAGTCGCCACGCTCACGGTCGATCAGCAGGCGCGCTGGCGGGAATTGCGTGACGAATTGTTGCGCGAGGCGATCGCCCTCATCGGTGAGGATGATCTGTCGAAATCGGAATCTGTCTGGCTGGAAGACCACTTCCTGCATCACATCTTCCCGATCCTGACCCCGCTCGCCATTGATCCGGCCCACCCCTTCCCGTTCATCCCCAATCTCGGCATGTCGCTGGCGCTGAAGCTGCGCCGGCAGAGCGACGGCAAGCTGCTCAATGCGCTGATCCGCTTGCCCTTGAAGATCGACCGGTTCATCAAGCTGCCCGATTACGGCGATCACGGCGGCATGCGCTTCATCACGCTGGAACAGGCCATCGTGCTGCATATCGGGCGGTTGTTTCCCGGCTACGAAGTGATCGGCCAGGGTTCCTTCCGGGTGATCCGCGATTCGGATATCGAGATCGAGGAAGAGGCTGAGGATCTGGTGCGCGTCTTCGAGACGGCACTGAAGGAGCGCCGGCGCGGCTCGGTGATCCGGCTCGAAATCGAGGAGCGCATGCCCGAGGATCTTGGCGCTTTCGTCGCCGCCGAGCTGCATGTCGCGCCGGAAGAACGCGTGACCATCGATGGCATGCTGGCGCTGGGAGAATTGTCGCAACTCGTCGCGCTGGAGCGGCCGGATCTGAAGTTCAAGCCTTACAAACCCCGCTTTCCCGAGCGCATCCGCGACCAGGGCGGGGATTGCTTCGCGGCGATCCGCGAGAAGGACATCATCGTCCACCACCCTTACGAATCCTTCGATTCGGTGGTGCAGTTCCTCAACCAGGCGGCGCGCGATCCACATGTGGTGGCGATCAAGCAGACGCTCTATCGCACCTCGAACCAGTCACCGATCATCGCCGCTCTGGCGGAAGCCGCCGATGCCGGCAAATCGGTCACGGCTCTGGTCGAGCTGAAGGCGCGATTCGACGAGGAGGCCAATATCCGCTGGGCCCGCGATCTGGAGCGCGCCCATGCGCAGGTGGTCTTCGGCTTTATCGAGCTCAAGACGCATGCCAAGCTCTCCATGGTGGTGCGCCGCGAGGGCGGCCAGCTTGTCACCTATTGCCATGTCGGCACCGGCAATTATCACCCGATCACCGCGCGGATCTACACGGATCTGTCCTATTTCACCGCCGATCCGGTGATCGCGCGCGACGTGGCGCGAATCTTCAACTTCATCACCGGCTATGCCGAGCCCGCCGAGCTGGAGCGCATGGCGGTCTCACCCTACACGTTGAAGAAGCGGCTGCTGCAGCACATTGCGGAAGAGATCGAGCACGTCCGGGCCGGGCGCCCGGCGGCGGTCTGGCTGAAATGCAACGCGCTCGTCGATCACGAGATCATCGACGCGCTTTACGAGGCGAGCGGCGCCGGCGTGCAGATCGATCTGGTCATCCGGGGTATCTGCTGCCTGCGGCCCGGCATTGCGGGCCTGTCGGAGAATATCCGGGTCAAGTCGATCGTCGGGCGCTTCCTTGAACACAGCCGCATCTATGCTTTCGGCAATGGCGAGGGACTGCCCGGGCCGAAGGCGCATGTCTATATCTCCTCCGCCGATCTGATGCAGCGCAATCTCGACAGGCGGGTGGAGGCGCTGTTGCCGATCCACAATCCGACGGTCCATCAGCAGGTGCTGGAGCAGATCATGCTGGCCAATCTGCTTGATAACCAGCAGAGCTGGCGCCTGCTCTCATCCGGGGCGGGCGAGCGGATCAATCCGGAGCCGGAGGACGAACCCTTCAACGCCCACAAGTTCTTCATGACCAATCCCAGCCTGTCAGGCCGGGGCGAGTCCCTGAAAACCTCCAGCCCGAGGTCACTGCTGCGACGTGGACAACGCAACTAAGAATTTTCTGATGCGCGACGAGGCTCCCGGTCGGCTCAAGGTCGGGCGTCCGGTCGGCATCATCGATATCGGTTCGAATTCGGTGCGCCTCGTGGTTTATGAGGGGCTGACCCGCGCGCCGACACCAATATACAACGAGAAAGTGCTCTGTGGCCTGGGTCGTAATGTGGCTTCAACCGGAAGGCTCGACGAGGAAGCGGTGGCGCGCGCGCTCCGCGCGCTGGCCCGGTTCAAGGCTTTATGCGCCACGATCAAGGTCGGCAAGGTGCATGTGCTTGCCACCGCCGCTGCCCGCGATGCGCAGAACGGTCCCGATTTCCTGGCCGAGGCCGAGGGCATTCTCGGGCAGGAAATTGAACTCCTCTCCGGCGCCCGCGAGGCCGAACTCTCGGCGCTTGGCGTGATTTCCGGCTTTCACGAGCCGGACGGGATCGTGGGTGATCTTGGCGGCGGTTCGCTCGAACTCATCGACATCAAGGGCGCGCGCGCCACCCCCGGTGTCAGCCTCAAGATCGGCGGGCTCGCCCTGCAGGACATGTCCGGCGGTTCGCTCAAGAAGGCGCGCAAGCTGGTCCAGACGGCCCTGCAGCGCGCTGCGCCGCTCTCATCCCTGACCGGGCGCCCCTTCTATGCCGTCGGCGGCACCTGGCGTGCCCTCGCCCAGGCACATATGGCGCTGCGAAACTATCCGCTGCGGGTGATGCATGATTACCGCATCGCCCCCGATGACGCGCTCGCCTTTCTTGCCGAATTGCAGGCGAGCGACGACGATGCGCTCAAGGCGATCGAAGGCGTCTCCTCGGCGCGGCGGCCGCTGATGAAGATCGGCGCCGTGATTCTCGAAGAGATCATCCACGCCGGGCAGCCTTCGGCCATCGTCGCTTCGGCGCTCGGCGTGCGCGAAGGCGTGCTCTATGAGCGGCTCGATGACGAGTTGAAGGGCGCCGATCCGCTGATCACGGCCGCGGCGGATTTCAATCTCCTGCGCGCTCGCTCGCCTGGCCATGGCGTCGAGCTGATCTCCTGGACTGGCCATCTTTTAGAGACGCTGAAACTGGCCGAGACACCCGCAGAACAGCGCCTGCGCCACGCCGCCTGCCTGCTCGCCGATATCGGCTGGCGCGCGCATCCCGATTATCGCGGCGAGCAGAGCCTCAATATCATCGCCAATGCGGCTCTTGTGGGAATCGACCATCCGGGCCGCGCCTATCTCGCCCTGTCGAGCTTCTTCCGCCACGAGGGCCTGTCCATCGACAAGGCGAGCCCGCAGCTGAAAAGCCTCGCAACGCCGCGCCTGATCGATCTCGCGCGCATCCTCGCCGGAGCCTTCCGCGTCGCGTATCCGATCTCGGTGGCGATGGAAGGCGTCCTGCCCAAGACAGCTTTGTTCGCACGCGGCGACCGCATCGTGCTCGGCCTGCCCGATGACATGGCGCCGCTGGCCGGTGAGCGGCTGCACGGACGCATGCGCCAGCTCGGCAAGTTGCTGGGACGCGAACCGCGCATCGAGGCCGGCTGAGCCCTGCCTGTCATGTGATGCGCCAGCCGGGTTTGCATGCACGCGATCTCGACAGCAGCCTGGCGCGGGTGCAGGATGGCGTTTCGTCACGGTTTTGCCGGTTCGCCACGCGAAACGCCTGAAGGAATGCCATGAACGCGCCCACCCGCATCGAGCGCCGCTCCTCCACTTGCCCGCATGATTGCCCCTCTGCCTGCGCGCTGGAAGTCGAGGTCATCGACGGCACCAGCATCGGCAAGGTGACGGGCGATGCCGAGCAGAGCTACACGGCTGGGGTGATCTGCGCCAAGGTCGCGCGCTATGCCGAGCGAATCCATCACCCGGAGCGGCTGACGCAGCCCTTGCGCCGTGTCGGTCCCAAGGGCTCGGGCGAATTCGCGCCGATCTCCTGGGACGAGGCTCTCGATATCACCGCGAAGGCCTTCCGCGAAGCGGAAGAGGCGCATGGGGCGGAGGCGGTCTGGCCGTATTACTATGCCGGCACGATGGGCCTTGTCATGCGCGACGGCATCAACCGGCTGCGCAATGTCAGGAAATATTCCGGCCAGTATAATACCATCTGCACGACCATGGCCTGGACCGGCTTCATCGCCGGAACCGGCATCCTCGCCGGGCCCGATCCGCGCGAGATGGCGAAATCGGATGTGGTGGTGATCTGGGGCACGAATGCCGTGCATACCCAGGTCAATGTGATGACCCATGCCATGCGCGCCCGCAAGGAGCGCGGGGCGAAGATCGTCGTCATCGACATCTACGACAATGCGACGATGAAGCAGGCCGATCTCAAGCTCGTGCTCAAGCCCGGCACCGATGCGGCCCTGGCCTGCGCAGTGATGCATGTACTCTTCCGCGACGGCCATGCCGATCGCGATTACATGGCGCGCCACGCCGATTGTCCCGACGAGCTGGAGGCGCATCTGAAGAGCCGCGATCCCGCCTGGGCCTCGGCGATCACGGGATTGCCCGTGGAGGATATCGAGGCCTTTGCCAGGCTCGTCGGCGAGAACAAGCGCACATTCCTGCGTCTCGGCTATGGTTTCTCACGCCAGCGCAACGGCGCCATCGCCATGCATGCCGCGAGCTGCATCGCCACGGTGGCCGGGCACTGGCCATATGAGGGTGGCGGCGCCTTCCACAATAACGGCGCGATCTATCATTGGCGCAAATCCGTGATCGAGGGGCTCGACGCGCTCGACATGAAGGTGCGCAAGCTCGACCAGTCGCAGATCGGGCGCGTGCTCACCAACGACCCGGAAGCCCTGCGCCACGGCCCGCCGGTCAAGGCGATGCTGGTGCAGAATACCAACCCGGTCTCCGTCGCGCCCGAGCAGGAACTGGTGAAGCAGGGTTTTGCGCGCGAGGATCTGTTCGTCTGCGTACACGAGCAATTCATGACCGAAACGGCGCGCTACGCCGATATCGTGTTGCCCGCCACCATGTTCATGGAGCATGACGATCTCTATCAGGGCGGCGGCCACCAATATATCCAGCTCGGCATGAAGCTGATCGATCCGCCGGGCCAGTGCCGCTCCAATCACGAGGTGATCTGCGCCCTGGCCGAGCGGCTGGGTGCCAAACATGAGGGCTTCACGCTGACGCCGCGGGAGCTGATCGAACGCACGCTCGCCGATTCCGGCTGGGGGAGCCTCGCGGATCTCGAGGCCGGGAAGTTCATCGACGCCCAGCCCTCCTTCGAGCGGGCGCATTTCATCAACGGCTTCGGCTATCGCGACGGGAAGTTCCGCTTCAGGCCCGACTGGCCGAAAGTGCCTGCGGCCAATGCCGGGCCCATGGGGCCGATCGACGCCGTGCCCGGCCTGCCGGATCACTGGGAGGTGCTGGAGGAGGCGAATGCGGAATACCCGTTCCGCCTCGCCACCAGCCCCGCGCGGCATTTCCTCAATTCCAGCTTCACCGAGACACCGGGCTCGCTCAAGCGCGAGGGTCATCCCGACGTGATGATCCACCCGGAGGATGCTGCGCAGCAGGGCATCGAGGACGGGAGCTGGGTGCGGCTGGAGAACGGGCGTGGCGCGGTGATGCTGCGCGCGCGTCATTTCGCCGGTCTGCGCCGGGGCGTGCTCATCGCCGAATCGATCTGGCCGAACGCGGCCTATCCGGACGGTCGCGGCATCAATACCCTTACCGGCGCGGATGCGACGGCTCCGTTCGGCGGCGCTGCCTTCCACGACAATCATGTGGCGATCACGCCGATCGCGGCCCCGGCTGACGCAGCCGCCGGCGCCTGACGCGTTTTCAACAGAGGATCATCCATGCGTTTCGAGGGAACGAAGGATTATGTCGCGACCGAGGATCTCAAGGTCGCCGTCAATGCGGCGATCGTGCTGGAGCGCCCGCTTCTGGTGAAGGGCGAGCCCGGCACCGGCAAGACGGTGCTGGCCGAGGAGATCGCGCGCGCCGTGGGCGCGCCGCTCCTGACCTGGCACGTGAAATCGACCACCAGGGCGCAGCAGGGGCTGTATGAATACGACGCGGTCTCGCGCCTGCGCGACAGCCAGCTCGGCGATCCCCGCGTCAGCGATGTGGCCAACTATATCCGGCGCGGCAAGCTCTGGGAATCCTTCGTCGCCCCGCAGCGCCCGGTGCTTTTGATCGATGAGATCGACAAGGCGGATATCGAATTCCCCAACGATCTCCTGCTCGAACTCGACCGGATGGAGTTCTTCGTCTACGAGACCGGCGAGACGGTGCGCGCGCAAAACCGCCCGATCGTGGTGATCACCTCCAATAACGAGAAGGAACTGCCCGACGCCTTCCTGCGGCGCTGTTTCTTCCATTATATCAAATTCCCCGACGACGCGACGATGGCAAAGATCATCGACGTGCATTTCCCCGGCATCAAGAAACGCCTCGTCGAGGAGGCCCTGCGCGTCTTCTTCGCGACCCGCGACGTGCCCGGCCTGAAGAAGAAACCCTCGACTTCGGAACTGCTCGACTGGCTCAAGCTGCTGCTCTCGGAAGACATCGCCCCCGAGACCCTGCGCGAAACCAATTCCCGCAAACTGATCCCGCCGCTGCACGGCGCGCTCCTCAAGAATGAGCAGGACGTGGCGCTGTTCGAAAAACTCGCCTTCATGAGCCGGCGGGGGTGAAGGTCGAGCGGTTGCATAAAGGCTGGATAAAACCGTTTTCAGAACATTGGTTTTTTGCTGCAATTCTCGCCGACCACACCTAGCCTTATTGGGTTGCCAGTGATGTCCGCTTGCCTTTTGGGGTCACTTTTTTGTTGCAGATGAGTTTTTGAGATGCATGATCGCGGTAACACCACTGGCAGCTATGCTGATCAGTCTGAAGGCCCTCAGGAGAGATCGTGGGGGCCTTCAGTTTTTGGGGTCTTTCATGCGTACCATTTTTTAAATTGATGGGTTCAACCTCTATCAGTCTCCCCTGAAACGCAATCGTGGGTATCGTTGGCTCAACCTGCTCACCCTCGCGAGGAGATTGGTGGCCGATGACGAAACGGTCGTGCGCGTCAATTTCTACACCGCTTATGTCTCCGGACGCGTCGACGCTGATGCAGTTGGCAAGCAGCAGGCCTATCTCGCGGCATTGAAGACGGTGCCGGAGATTCATATCGAGTCCGGAAATTTCGTTATCAGCGATCGCTGGGTGAGGCTCGTGCACCCACCGGCAGCGCGTCCGGATGGCTGTCCATGGCCTGAACCGCATCCTCATTTTGTCAAGGCCAGTATTCCGCAAGAGAAAGGCAGCGACGTCAAACTTGGTGTTCATCTCGTGCGCGATTCGTTTCAGGATGCTTACGATGTTGCTTACGTGCTGACGAATGACAGTGATCTGGAGGAACCGATTCGTATTGCCGCACAGGAACTCGAAAAACGAGTTGTGATCGTGCCGCCAATCTTGCCCCGCAGTCCGCAGGCTCCAGTGCCCGCGCCGTCCTTGCGGCGGGGGGCCAGGGGCGTCTGTTTCATTCAGGACGAAGATCTGCGAGAGGCGCAATTCCCTGACGAGGTTGTACGTGAGGGCAGGAGTACGCTGATGCGCCCACCCGGCTGGAGCTCGACGCGTTACGACGATTGAAAGCTGATCCCCCACACGCGGCCCTGTGCCCTCTTGTCTCCACCCGCCATCCGGGTTCAGATGCGGGCAACAACATACCCGGAGAGAACGAGGACGCGCGACGATGGATTTCGCACTGTCGGACGAAGAGATCATGATCCGTGATGCGGCACGGCGCATCGCGGCGGAGCGCCTCGCGCCCGCCGCCGAACGGCTCGATCGCGGGGAGGGGCGCGAGGCGCTTTTGGCCAATCTCGGGCTTCTGGCCGAGAACGGCTTCGCCGCGCTCAACGTCAAGGCGGAGTATGGTGGTAGCGAAGCCGGCACCGTCGCTTTCGCGCTCGCCATCGAGGAGCTCGGCCATGCCTGCGCGTCGACGGCGGTCTCGACTTCGGTGACCAACATGGTGGGGGAGGTGATCCAGGCCGTGGGCTCGCCCGCGCAGAAGAGCGCCTATCTGCCGCGCCTCGCCGACGGGACCTACAAGGCGGGCTCGTTCTGCCTCACCGAGAGCGGCGCCGGTTCCGATCCGTCCCGCATGAAGACGCGCGCGCGCCGCGAGGGCAATGGCTGGCGCCTTGACGGGGAAAAGATCTACATCTCCTCCGCCGAATATGCCGGGCTCTTTGTGGTCTGGGCCGTGACGGAGCCGGATGCGCGCCCGGGCAAGGGCATCTCCTGCTTCCTTGTCGAGGCGGGCGCGCCCGGTCTCGTCATCGGCAAGGCGGAAAAGAAGATGGGCCAGCACGGCTCGCCCACCAATGTGGTGCATCTCGATGATTGCCGCATTCCCGCCGAGAATATCATGGGCGCGGAGAATGACGGGTTTCGCGTGGCCGTGGCCGAGCTCGCCGGCGGGCGTATCGGCGTCGCCGCGCTCTCGCTCGGCATTGCCCGCGCCGCGATGGATGCGGCCAAGGCCTATGTGAAGGAACGCAAGCAGTTCGGCCAGGCCATTGCCGAGATGCAGGGCCCGCAATGGATGATCGCTGACCGCGAGGTTGATCTCGAGGCCTCGCGGCTGCTCATCCTCAACGCGGCGGCGCGCAAGGATCGCGGCGAACCCTTCGCCAAGGAGGCCTCGATGGCCAAGCTCTTCGCCTCCGAAGCCGCGCATCGCTGCACGGATACCGCGATCCAGCTCTTCGGCGGGGCCGGCTATTGCGCCGATTATCCGGTGGAGCGCTATGCCCGCGATGCGCGCATCACCCGGATCTACGAGGGCACCTCCGAGATCCAGCGCCTGATCATCGCCCGTGAGACACTGAAGGCGGTGGCGTGAGGGATCGCCTGTCATACGCCCCGCAGCAAGAGGCCGCAGCTTTGGCATGACAGCGCGGCCCGTGATCTTCTGCTTCTCCGGGCAGGGCGCGCAATACCGGCACATGGCGCGTGACCTGATGGCGGAGGACGCCGTCTTCCGACATTGGATGGAGGAGGGCGAGGCGCTGGTGCGCGCGCGGTTCGGTTTCTCGGTTCTGGGCGAGATCCATGATCCCGATCATCCGCCCGGCGCGCCGTTCGAGCGGCTGGAAGCGACACATCCGGCGCTGTTCATGGTGCAATATGCCGCAGCAAAGGCGATGATGGCGCGCGGGCTTCATCCCGATCTCATGCTTGGCGTGTCGCTCGGCGAATTCGTCGCCATGGCGTTGTCCGGCGTGATTGGCTTCGAGGAAGCGCTCATCCGCATCGCCCGGCAGCCCGCGCTCCTGCATGAGCGCTGCGCGCGGGGCGGGCTGATCTCGGTTCTCGCAGGGGATGGGCTATGGCACGACGACGCGTATCTTGCGGCGCATAGCCATCTCGCGGGGCGCGGCTCGGGACAGAATTGCGTGCTGGCGGCTGCGCACGCGGCCATCGACCCCGTCTGCGCGCACCTCGCGGCACGGGGCGTGACTGCGGTCGTGCTGCCGGTGCCTTACGGATTTCATTCGCCGCTGATCGATCCGGCGGCGTCCGCCTGCCGGGCGATGTTTGCCGAGATTACCCCGCGCAGGGGCACCATTCCCTGCCTGTCGGCCTGCTTCGGTGACGTTCTCGACCCGGATGCGCCGGATCTGCTCTGGCGCATCGTGCGTGAGCGGATGGATGTGGTGCGCGTCTGCGGTGCCGCTCAACTCGCCGAGGGGGCGAATTACGTCGATCTCTCGCCATCGGGCGCGCTGGCCGCGCTGATTCGCCAGAACACGCCGCCGGGCCCGGCGCGCCGCATCGCGATCACGCTCTCGCCGATGGGCGGCAATGCGGGGCGATTCGATGCCGTGGCGCGGCGATTCGTGCGATCGGGCTGAGCACCCGCCTCACGCCATCCCCAGCGCCTGCATGTAGAGCTCGAGCACTGCTTCCTGCTCCTGGCGCTCGGAATGGTCCTGCTTGCGCAGCCGCACGATCTGGCGGACCGCCTTGGTGTCGAAACCACGCCCCTTGAGCTCGGCATAGACATCCTTGATGTCGCTGGCAATGCCGGCCTTTTCCTCTTCGAGACGCTCGATGCGCTCGACGAACTGACGCAACTCGTCGGCAGCAACGCCGGAATCCGCAATATCCGCAGCCATGAAAACCATCCTCACCAAACGAGACGCCGCGCCGGAGCAGGGCGGCGTCGAACACCGTCGCGGCAGGGATTAGGCAATCCGCGCGCCCGTGTCCAGAGGGGCGGGAACGCTCCATGTGGATGGAGGCGCAGACCGGCGCCTGCGCGCGCTTGGATGGCTGCACAGGCCAGGCGCCTGCGCTCAATGGGACGGCTTGCCGGCTTCGAACGCGGCCTGCTGGTCGGCGCTGGCGGGCGCCTGATGCTGCGCCTTCCAATCCTCGTAAGGCATGCCGTAGACGTATTCGCGGCTGTCATCCTTGCTGATGCCGAGACCGCGCTCATCGGCGGCATCCTTGAGCCAGTTCGACAGGCAATTGCGGCAGAAGCCGGTGAGATTCATCATGTCGATATTCTGGACATCGGTGCGGTTGCGCAGATGGGAAACCAGCCTGCGAAAGGCTGCGGCTTCGAGCGCGACGCGGGTTTCTTCGTCGAGGTTCTTCATCACTCACTCCTGATCAAACGGCGCAACGCCAGCTTTCTGCCACCGGCGTTCCCTTCTGATGCAACGATGGTCCCGCATGTGCGCGCATGCAAGAGCGAGCGTCACCGAAAGGGCTGCGGCGGTTGTGGCATGCCTTTCGGCCGCATTCTCATTGATTGCTTTATGCGTTAATTAATAATTTAAAATTGTATCATACAGCCTGTAGCAGGGTTGCATCAGGACTTTCCCCGAGCGACGCCATCGGCTAAACCTAGCGCGCTTACAAATTTCGTACAGTCAAAAATCGCGGGTGAAACATGGCGGACAACACGGCGGAGACGGCATCGACCGGTATTCTCGCAGGCAAGCGTGGCCTCATCATGGGTGTGGCCAATAACCGGTCGATCGCCTGGGGGATTGCCCGTGCGGCCCGCCAGCAGGGCGCGGAACTCGCCTTCACCTATCAGGGCGACGCCCTGAAGAAGCGCGTCGGCCCGCTGGCCGAGCAGCTCGACGCCATTCTCGTCGGCCATTGCGACGTCACGGACGGTGCGAGCATCGATGCGGTCTTCGCCGAGGTCGAACGGGCCTGGGGCAAACTCGATTTCATCGTCCATTGCATCGCCTTCTCGGACAAGGACGAGTTGACCGGTCGTTACATCGAGACGAGCGAGGAAAATTTCAACAGGTCGCTCAATATCTCCTGCTATTCCTTCACCGCCGTGGCCCAGCGGGCCGAAAAGCTGATGCGTGACGGCGGCTCGATGCTGACGCTGACCTATTACGGTGCGGAAAAGTGGATGCCGCATTACAATGTCATGGGTGTCGCAAAGGCGGCTCTGGAGGCCTCGGTGCGCTATCTCGCCGCCGATCTTGGCCCCGACAACATCCGTGTGAACGCGATTTCCGCCGGCCCGATCAAGACGCTCGCGGCCTCGGGCATCGGCGATTTCCGCTACATCCTCAAATGGAACGAGTACAACGCACCCCTGCGCCGGACCGTCACGATCGAGGAAGTCGGTGAGACGGCGGCTTTCCTGCTCTCCGATCTTTCGCGCGGCGTCACCGGCGAAGTGCTCCATGTCGATGCCGGCTATCACGTCGTGGGCATGAAGAATCCGGAAGCCCCCGACATGTCCCTCGACAAGGATTGAGGCAAGCCGCAACCCGGTCTTTTCCCTTCCACAAGTGAGTGTCGGATGTCAGCGACGATCTTCTTCATCCGCCACGGCGAGACGGATTGGAATGCCGAGGGACGCCTGCAGGGCCAGCACGACATTCCGCTGAACGCGCGGGGCGTCGGGCAGGCCGAGACAGCGGGGCGCATCCTGGCAAAGCTGGTGCCAAAGCCGGGGCATCTGCCCTGGCTGGTCAGCCCGCTGACGCGCACCCGCAAGACCGCCGAGCATGCGCGCGGCGCGCTGCGGCTCGATCCGCTGGGTTACGAGACCGATGAGCGCCTGATGGAAATCCGTTTTGGCGACTGGGAGGGGCTGACCTGGCCGGAAGCCACCGCCCGCGATCCGCAGTGGGCTGCCGCGCGCGAAGCCGATAAATGGGGTTTTCGTCCACCGGCGGGCGAGAGCTACGACGATCTCGTTGCGCGAATCGCCCCCTGCTTCGATGGGCTTGAAGGAGACAGCGTCGTCGTCGCCCATGGCGGCGTCGCCCGTGCGGTTCTCGCGCATCGCTGCGGCGTCGCGCCCGAACGCGCCCCGCATCTCGACATCTGGCAGGGGCGCGTCCTGGTGATCGGCGAGCGGCAATATCGCTGGGTGTGACCGGATGTCGCCGGGGCCTCAGCGCGGCAATGTGCCCTCCAGCACATAGGTCAGGATCTGCACGACCTGCGCGGGATGCTCGACCACCGCGAGCGCCGCCGCGTCGACCTCCTTGAGTGCATGCCCGTGTTCGGGCGGATGCATCACCACGATGGCCTTGCCGAGCGCCGAGGCATAGCCGGCATCGAAGGCTGCGTTCCATTGCCGGTAGCGCTCGCCGAAACGCACCACGACCAGATCGGCGCGGGCGATGTCGCGGCGGGTGCGGATGGCATTGAGCTTCGCGCCCTTGTGATCGGCCCAGAAATCCTCTTCCTCCGGTCCCATGATGGCGACGCCGCAATCATCGGAAGCCGCGTGATCGGTGACGGGCGCGCTGAAAGCGATATCGAGATCGCGGGCGCCATTGATGATCTCGTTGCGCCAGTCGGAATGAATTTCGCCGGCGAGATAGACCTGCAGGGTCATGATCGGTCCCTTCGCTTGTTGCCTGAACGGATCTTGCACCATGATCGCCTGCCCTGCGCCGCGTTGCAAATCCATAAGCGGGCCGGCCTTGCAAATCCGTGTCACCCTGCTAGGCAGAATGGCGCGAGGCTCCCCGTGCTGATCATCCGATCCGCATATGTGATGCTGCGCCGCGCATTGCGCAGATCCGCCCGGGGCATCACCCCGATTGCGGGAGAGGGCGTTCAAGGTCGAGTTGATGAAACGCAGATCCCTTCCACCGCAAGTCCGCTCGCGCGGGGTGACCGCCGTTCTGGGGCCGACCAATACGGGCAAGACCCATCTCGCCATTGAGCGCATGCTGGCCCATTCCTCCGGCATGATCGGCCTGCCGCTGCGTCTGCTGGCCCGCGAAGTCTATCAGCGCGTGGTCGATCGCGTCGGGTCTGACGCGGTGGCGCTCGTCACCGGCGAGGAGAAGATCAAGCCGCGCAAGCCGCGTTACTGGGTCTGCACGGCGGAGGCGATGCCGCGCGATCTCGATCTCGCCTTCGTCGCCATTGATGAGGTGCAACTCGCCGCCGATCTCGATCGCGGCCATGTCTTTACCGATCACCTGCTCAACCAACGCGGACGCGAGGAGACGCTGCTGATCGGGGCCGGCACGATGAAGCCGTTGATCGAACAGCTGATTCCCGGTGTGCACGTCACCTCGCGCCCGCGCCTCTCGCAGCTCGTCTTCACCGGCGAGCGCAAGGTTTCGCGCCTGCCGGCGCGCTCCGCCATCGTCGCCTTCTCGGCGGAGGAGGTCTATGCCATTGCCGAGCTGATCCGGCGCCAGCGCGGCGGCGCGGCGGTGGTGCTCGGCGCGCTCTCGCCCCGCACGCGCAACGCCCAGGTGGCGCTGTATCAGTCGGGCGAGGTGGATTACCTGGTCGCGACCGATGCGATCGGCATGGGGCTCAACCTTGATGTCGACCATGTGGCCTTCGCCGCATCACGCAAATTCGACGGTTTTCGCTTCCGCGCTCTGCAACCGGCGGAGATCGGACAGATTGCAGGGCGCGCCGGGCGGCATCTGAACGATGGCAGTTTCGGCACGACCGGGCGCTGTGACCCCTTCGAGCCGGAAATCGCCCAGGCGGTCGAGGCGCATGCCTTCGAGCCCTTGCGCGTGCTGCAATGGCGCAATCCCGATCTCGACTTTCGCACCCTCGCGCGTCTTCAGGCCTCGCTCGCCGATGTGCCGCGCGAGAATGGGCTGACGCGCGCGCCGATCGGCGAGGATATCGCCGCCCTCGATATCGTCGTCCGCGACCGGGAGTTGCGCGACATCGCCTCCAGCCGCGATGCCGTCGAACGGCTCTGGGAAGTCTGCCAGGTGCCCGATTATCGAAAAGTGTCGCCCGCGAGCCACGCTGATCTGGTGGCGGCACTGTACCGTTTCGTGATGTCTGACGGGGGCATTCCCGATGACTGGTTTTCCAAGCAAATCAAGCAGTTGGACAAGGTCGAGGGGGATATCGACACCCTCTCTTACCGGATCGCGCAGGTGCGGACATGGACCTTCGTCGCCAACCGTGATGACTGGTTGCGTGATCCGGAGCATTGGCAGAGTGTCACCCGTAAGGTAGAGGACAGGCTGTCCGACGCTCTGCACGACCGGCTGGCGAGCCGTTTCGTCGATCGGCGGACGAGCGTTTTGATGCGGCGCTTGAGAGAGAACGCGATGTTGGATGCGCAGATTTCGGCCACCGGCGATGTCACCGTCGAAGGCCAGCACGTGGGACAACTCCACGGATTTTCCTTCGTGCCGGATCCGGGTGCGGACAGTGCCGAGGCCAAGACGCTGCGCCATGCTGCGCAAAAGGCGCTTGCGGGCGAGATCGAGCAGCGGGCGGAGCGTTTCGCCTCGGCTGCGGATACGCTGTTCGTGTTGTCGAATGACGGCACCATCCGCTGGAGCGGCGATCCCGTCGGCAAGCTGGAAGCGTCCGAGAAGATCTTCGAGCCGGAGATCCGCATCATCGCGGACGAGCATCTCACCGGCCCGGCCCGCGAGAAGGTGGAGACCCGGCTGAAAGCCTGGCTCAAGGCCTATATCGTGCGCACGCTCGGCCCCGTGATCGAGCTCGAGGATGCCCAGGATCTGACCGGCATCGCGCGCGGCATCGCCTTCCAGATCTCCGAATCGCTCGGCGTGCTCGAGCGCGCCAAGGTGCTCCAGGAAGTGCGCGGTCTTGAGCAGGAAGGCCGCGCGGCTCTTCGCCAGAAGGGCGTGCGATTCGGCGCCTATCATCTCTACATGCCGCTGATGCTCAAGCCGGCGCCGCGTACGCTGGCAGCCCAGCTCTGGGCCCTCAGGCATGGCGGTCTCGACCAGAAGGGCATCGACGAGATCGCCCATCTGGCCGGTTCCGGGCGCACCTCCATACCGGTCGATCCGGAAGTCGCGCGCGGGCTCTACCGGGCTGCGGGCTTCCGGGTCTGCGGCGGGCGCGCAGTGCGCGTCGATATTCTGGAGCGCCTGGCTGACCTGATCCGCCCGGCCATCGCCTATCGCCCCGGCGAGACGATCGGTGAGCCGCCGGCGGGCGCTGCCGACGGCGACGGCTTCGTGGCGACGGTGGCCATGACTTCGCTGGTCGGCTGTGCAGGCGAGGATTTCGCGACGATTCTGAAATCGCTCGGCTATACCTCCCAGACCCGTACCGGCCCGGCCATTACCAGCGAGATCCTGCTGCCCGTGGCGACGACGCCGATCTCGGCCAAACCCGCCGGCAATGGCGAGCCAGCCGAGGGTGAGACGCCGGCAGGGGAGGCTGTGACGGGACAAGCCGAAGCCGGTGAGGCCAGGCCGGACGCGCCGGAGGCGGGCGATCCCGCAACGGATGCGGCGTCCGATACCGCACCGGCAGAGGCGGCCGATGCGTCATCGCAAGAGAGAGCGCAGCAAGAGAGAGCGCAACAAGAGAGCGTGCAGCAAGAGCCTGCGCCGGAGGAGGGCAAGCCCGGGGAGAGCAAGCCTGAGGAGGGTGCGGTTGAGGTGCCTGCATCTGCGCAGCCCGCGCCTGCCACTGCCGACGTGATGGCCGAGGCGCCGGCTGAGTTGGCATCGCCGCCGCAGGGCGGCGCACCTTCTGCGGCGGAGGCCGAAGAGGCGCCGAACCTGGAGCCGGAAACCATCGAGATCTGGCGGCAGAACCGGCAGCCGCGAGGCGGGCAGCGTGATGCGCGCCGCCGTGGCGGGCAGAACCGGCGGCCCCCCCCGGGTGCCGGGCAGGCATCGCCCGGGCAGGATGGTGCCGAGGCGGGCGCCGCCGGCGGGCAGGCCGCGCGGCGGGGCGAACAGCGCGCCCGCGAGCTCGGCAAGTTCGGCGAAGGCAATTTCCGTCGCGGCGGCAAGGGCCCCGATCAGGGCGGCGGCAAGCCTCACGAGAAGGCCCATGGCGAAGGTGGCTTCAAGGGGCGCGGCAAAGGACCCGATCAGGGCAGGGGCAAACCCGGTGGCAAGGGCAAAGGCAAGCCTGCGACATATTCCTCCGGCCCCGATAACCGCAAATCGCGTCAGGCTGACCCTGATTCGCCCTTCGCCAAGCTCGCTGCCCTGAAGGCGCAGCTGGAAGACAAATCCTGAGGCAGGCCGGGCATGCGGGAAGATCGCCAGCGCCTCGACAAATGGCTCTGGTACGCCCGATTCGCCCGCACGCGTACGGCCTGTGCGAAACTCGTGGAGGACGGGCGTGTGCGCCTCAACGGCACGCGCATCAAGCAGCCTTCCAAGGGGATCGCGGCGGGTGACGTGCTCACGGTGGCGGCGGAGCATGGCACCATCGTGGCGCGCGTCACGGCGCTCGGAGAGCGGCGCGGCAATGCCGATGCGGCACGGGCACTCTATGAGGCGATCGACTCTTGATGGGGTGCGCGGGGGGAACTAGTTGTGCATTGCGGGCGGACGCGATAAAGCGATGTCCGCGCCCCATGCCCGCTCCCTGCGGGCATCCACCATGGGACGAGCGAAAGCCGGACGGAACTGTGTCATGACCTATATTGTCACCGAGAATTGTATCAAATGCAAATATATGGATTGCGTCGAGGTCTGCCCGGTCGATTGCTTCTATGAAGGGGAGAACATGCTCGTCATCCATCCCGACGAATGCATCGATTGTGGCGTCTGCGAACCCGAATGCCCGGCCGAGGCGATCAAGCCGGATACGGAGCCGGGGCTGGAGCAATGGCTGCAGATCAATACCGATCTGTCCAAGACCTGGCCCAACATCACGCAGAAGAAGCCGGAGCCGCCGGATGCGAAAGAATATGATGGGATGGAAGGTAAATACGAAAAATTCTTCTCGGCCAATCCCGGTGACGGCGATTGATGACAGTTTGACGTCAGCCGTTTTGATTTTTCATGGGTTTTGTGCTAGGGTCTGATTACCGTCGAGAATGAGCGACGGGCACCACACTTATTGTGAGCCCAGCCTATCATGATCATCTTCCTGACCGCCATCGGATCGGACCTTGAACGCTTTGATTGCCGATGGCGCCGGGGGCTTTTCTCGACATCTTGACGCGCATTTAGGGGGTGTGGACCACGGATCGCGATCCGGGGGCGACTTCGGTGCGCTTGCTCCACACTTGATCTTCCGGACTGCCGGACCCCTGCCGGCGGCTCCATTATCGTCGACGCGACCCTGATAACGTCGCGCGGCATCCATGCAGGAGGCCTTCATCGCATGACGACCGCCAAGAAGAACGCCAAGCAACTCGGTTTCAAGGCAGGTGAAGCAGTCGTGTATCCGGCGCACGGCGTCGGTCGCATCACGGCGATCGAGGAGCAGGAGATCGCCGGCTTCAAGCTCGAACTTTACGTCGTCAGTTTCGAAAAGGACAAGATGGTCCTGCGCGTCCCGACCAGCAAGGCCGAGAGCGTGGGCATGCGCAAGCTCGCCGAATCGGGTCTCGTGGAAAAGGCGCTCACGACCATGGCGGGCCGCGCCCGGGTGAAGCGCACCATGTGGTCGCGTCGTGCGCAGGAATATGAAGCCAAGATCAATTCCGGTGATCTGATCTCGGTGGCGGAAGTCGTGCGCGATCTCTATCGCTCCGATGCCCAGCCCGAGCAGTCCTACAGCGAGCGTCAGCTCTACGAGGCCGCTCTGGAGCGTGTCGTCAGCGAAATTGCATCGGTCAATGCTGCGACCGAAACGGAAGCGCTCAAGCTGATTGAGGAAGCGCTCGCCAAGTCGCCGCGCCGCGCCAAGGGCGCCGAGGATGCCGATGGCGCGGAGGCTGCCGAGGGCGATTCCGATAACGGCGATCTGCAGGAAGAGGCCGCCTGAGGCGCTTCCGGCTGAATTCAACGGCAATGTGAGAGCGGATCCGGTCCATGACCGGGTCCGCTTTTTCATGGGGCCCGGCGCCTGCCTCAGCCGGCGGCGCCCGCCTGCGCGATGGTGAGCAGCCCGTCGCAGTCGCAATGCGCTTCCAGGTGATCGGCGAGCGCGTCCAGCGCGGCATCCACCTGCGCTTCATAGGCGAAATCGGAGGCGCGACCGGAGGCTTGTGCGCCGATCCGGTTGAGAAAGGTGCGGCGGAACGCGTCTTCGCCAAACAGACCATGCAGATAACTTCCCATTGCCCGTCCATCCGCCGAGACCGCGCCCTCCGGCGTGCCGTCGCGATCGAAAAGAGGCCGTGCCCGGTCCGGCCCGTCGCTCTCGCCGATATGGATCTCGTAGCCGCTCACCGGCGTATCGGAGGCGATGTGGCGCGCGCGGACCTGTGTGACGTGCTTGTCGTGCCGCATCACCGTGTCGATGGCGAGATGGCCGAGGCCGGGGCTCGTCCCCGCCGGCCCCTCGATGCCCTCCGGATCGGCGATGCTTCGGCCCAGCATCTGATAGCCGCCACACAGGCCGAGCACCCGCCCGCCCCGGCGCAGGATCGCCGCAAGATCGATATCCCAGCCCTGCTCGCGGAAGAAGGCGAGGTCGCCACGTGTCGATTTCGAGCCGGGAATGATGACGAGATCGGCGTCAAGCGGGAGCGGGCGTCCCGGCGCCACCACCTCCACGGACAGCGCCGGATCGAGGGCGAGCGGGTCGAGATCGTCGAAATTGGCAATCCGCGACAGGCGCGGCACGACGATGCGGAAAGCGCCATCGCCGCGTTTGGCGGCGATGTCGAGGGCATCCTCGGCGGGGAGTTCATGGGCGCGCGCGAACCAGGGCAGCACGCCGAAACCGCGCCAGCCGGTGCGGTCAGTGATCGCCGCGTAGCCGTCGTCGAACAGGCGCGGATCACCGCGAAACTTGTTGATGAGAAAGCCCTTGATCAAAGCCGCATCCTGCGGATCGATCACGGCTTGCGTGCCCACGATCTGCGCGATCACCCCGCCGCGATCGATATCGCCGACGAGCACGACCGGCACGCGCTCCGCCTGCGCGAAGCCCATATTCGCGATATCGCCGGCGCGCAGATTGATCTCGGCGGGAGAGCCCGCGCCCTCCACCAGCACCAGATCCGCCTCGCGGCGCAGGATCGCGAAGCTCTCGCGCACGCTTGCGAGCAGTTGCGGCTTGAGCCTGGCGTAATCGCGCGCCCGCGCCGTGGTCAGACGCTGACCCTGGACGATGACCTGCGCGCCGGTCTCGCTTTCCGGCTTGAGCAGGACGGGGTTCATGTGGATCGATGTCGCCACGCCCGCCGCGCGTGCCTGCAGGGCCTGGGCACGCCCGATCTCGCCGCCGCCATCATCGGTGACGGCGGCATTGTTTGACATGTTCTGCGGCTTGAACGGGCGCACGCGCAGCCCGCGCCGGGCAAAGACCCGCGCGAGCCCGGCAACGAGCATGGATTTGCCGACATTGGAGCCGGCGCCCTGGATCATCAATGTGGCGCTCATGAAGGCATGTTCACTTGATCCGCAACGGCTGACCGGCCACGACCAGCACCACTTCATCCGCGACCGCGCCGACATCCTGCGCGAGCCGCCCCGCCGCATCGCGGAACTGTCGCGCCAGACGATTCTCCGGCACGATGCCGAAACCGACCTCGTTCGTCACGAGCACGATCGGACTCTTCTGGCGAACGAGCGCGGCGCAGAGCGCTTCGCCCTCAGCCGCGAGATCGCGCTCGGCAAAGAGCAGGTTCGTCAGCCACAGCGTCAGGCAATCGACGAGACGCGGGCCCGCGCCATCGGTGACATCGAGCGCACTGACGAGATCGAGCGGGGCGGGATGGTCGCCCCAGCGATCATCGCGGCGTGCCTGATGGGCGGCGATACGCGCACGCATTTCGTCGTCGAGGGCCTGGGCCGTGGCGATATAGACCGGGCGCCCCGGCATGGCCAGCACGCGCTCTTCGGCATGGCGACTCTTGCCCGAGCGCGCGCCGCCGGTAATCAGGATGATGCTCATGCGGATGGTTCTAGCCCAACAGCGCACCGGATGCGAGGCGCGGATTCACCCGGCGCCGCGCGCAACCGCTGGCGGGACCGGCGAGCGGTGTGTATTGAACAGTCCATGACCGCGCCGATGGGGGCCCGCGCCCCGAAACCGCATTCCGTTTCGAAGAAGCCTGTCGCATGAGCCTGATCGGTTTCAGCGCCGCCGCGATGGCGCTCGCCATGCTGATCGATGCCGCCATCGGCTGGCCGGCGCGGCTCTATGCGTGGATCGGCCATCCGGTGACCTGGATCGGCGCGGTGATCAGCGGGTGCGACAGGCGACTCAACCGCGAGGGGGACCCGCCGGCGCGACGGGCGCGGGCGGGCATGCTGGCCGCACTCGCCGTGATCGTCCTGGCCAGCCTGCCCGCGCTGGTCGCTGCGCTGGTTCTGCCGCATGATCTCGCAGGACTGATCGTCACGGCGCTGCTCGCCTGGCCGCTGATCGCCACGCGTTCGATGCATGACCATGTCACCGCCGTCGCCACACCGCTCAGTGCCCGCGATCTCGACGGCGCACGCGCGGCTGTAGCGATGATCGTGGGGCGCGACCCCGCGCTGCTCGATACGCCGGGGGTGACCCGCGCGGCGATCGAGAGCCTTGCGGAGAACACCTCCGACGGGATCGTGGCGCCGCTCTTCTGGGGTCTGCTGCTCGGCCTGCCCGGCATCGTGGCCTACAAGGCGATCAACACCCTCGACAGCATGATCGGCCACCGCAATGCGCGCCATACGGATTTCGGGCGCTTCGCGGCGAAGCTCGACGATGCGGTGAACTGGCCGGCGGCGCGGCTGACCGGCCTGCTCTTCGCGCTCGTCTCGAAGCGCCCGCTGCGCGCGCTCGCGGTGATGCGCCGCGATGCGCGTCATCATCGCTCGCCCAATGCGGGATGGCCGGAAGCGGCGATGGCGGGGGCGCTCGGCGTGCGGCTTTCGGGGCCGCGCAGCTATGGCAGCGGCATCCGGGACGAGCCCTGGCTCAACGGCGCTGCGCCCGATCCACAGGCGCGCGATCTCGAAGACGGGCTCGCACTCTATCGTCGGGCCATGGTCGCGCTGCTGATCATGCTCCTTGCCATTGCGACACTGCTTGCTCTCGCGTGAGGGATTGCGCAGAAAGGGCGGCATGACGGGTGATCAGATCGAAATCCGCGATCACGGCGGCGATCTCGACCGCGCGCGGGTGGCCTATGGCGGCGCGGCGGGGGAGTGGATCGACCTCTCCACCGGCATCAACCGGTTGCCCTATCCGATGCCGGCGCTCGGCCCCGCGGATCTGTGCGCCCTGCCGCAGCGCGCCGCGCTCGATGATCTGATCGCGGCTGCGCGCGATGCCTACGAGACCCGCGCCGCGATCCTGCCCCTCGCCGGCGCCCAGGCCGCGATCCAGCTCGTGCCCGCTCTCGTGAGGGAGCGCGTGGCCGGCGCTGTCGATGCGCGGGTCGTGACGCCGACCTACAACGAACATGCCGGCGCGCTCACCGGGGCCGGCATCGCCGTGCGCCCGGTCGCGGGGCTCGACGATCTCGTCGGGGCGGACGTGACGGTCGTGGTCAATCCCAACAATCCGGACGGACGCGAATATCCGCCGGCGGAGCTGATCGCATTGGCGAAAAATGTCGGCCTGTTCGTGATCGATGAAAGCTTCGCCGATGCGACGCCGGGCCTGTCGCTGGCGCCGCATCTCGGCGAGAGCGGCCCGGAAAACATCCTCGTCCTGCGCTCCTTCGGCAAGTTCTACGGCCTTGCCGGCCTGCGGCTCGGCTTCGTGCTGGGCGCCGCACCGCTGATCGCCCGCCTCAAAAGCATGGCCGGGCCCTGGGCGGTTTCCGGCCCGGCCATCGCGGCGGGGCGGATCGCCCTGCGGGATGCGCCCTGGCGCGCGCGCAGCATCGCGCGACTCACGGAGGATTGCGCCCGGCTCGACGCCCTCGCCATCGCACGCGGCTGGGACCTCGTCGGCGGCACGGCCCTGTTTCGCACCTATACGATCCCCGGCGGGGCGGCATCAGCGCAGGAACGGCTCGCCCGTCGGCGCATCTGGAGCCGCGTCTTCCCATACGCTGACGACTGGCTGAGGCTCGGTTTGCCGGGCGATGAAGCGGAGTGGCGGAGGGTGGGGGAGGCGTTGCAGACCCGAACCATATACGGTACGTACTGTGAATGATTTGAAGCGTTCCCCAAGTGCTTGAAGGGTCTTGGGCAATGAATAATGATATCGAACACGGCAGGCTCGGCCAGAGCTTCGATGATTTCCTCGCCGAGCAGGGGACTCGCGAAAGCACGACCGAGACGGCCATCAAGCGGGTTATCGCATTTCAGCTGGCCGAGGCGATGGCTGTGGAGCGCATCAGCAAGGCGGAGCTCGCCCGCAGGCTGGAGACGAGCCGCTCGCAGGTCGATCGTCTGCTCGATCCCGACAATGACGGGGTCACGCTCGGTGCGCTCAGCCGAGCCGCGCATGCCGTCGGGCGTTCGTTGCGGCTGGAACTGTCCTGATCGAGGCTATGCCGGTTTCAAAAACCCTTCTCGCATTCGCGCCGGTTTCGCGCGTGCGCCCGAGCGGTTAATCAGCTGCAACGCCCGCAATCCGAGGATGATTCCGTGACGCTTTCCGCCGCTTCGCCTTACGCCTCCCGCCGCTCGCCGGTTCTGGCGCGCAACATGGTCGCGACCTCACAGCCGCTCGCCGCGCAAGCCGGGATCAGCATGCTCGGGCGCGGCGGGAACGCTGTTGATGCTGCGCTGGCGACGGCAATTACGCTGACTCTTGTCGAGCCCACAGGCAACGGGCTGGGCAGCGATGCTTTCGCCATTGTCTGGGACGGCAAGGAATTGCACGGGCTCAACGCGTCCGGCCGCTCCCCTGCCGCCTGGAATCCGGAGCGATTCCCCGATGGCATGTCCGAGCGCGGCTGGGAGAGCGTCACCGTGCCGGGCGCGATCAGCGCCTGGGTCGATCTCTCGCAGCGTTTCGGCAAACTGCCTTTCGAGACCCTGTTCGAACCCGCCATCCGCTACGCGCGCAACGGCTTCCACGTTTCGCCGGTGATCGCCGCGCTCTGGGCGCGCGGGGCGGATCTTCTGGGCAGGCAGCCGGGTTTCGCGGAAGCGTTCATGCCAGGCGGGCGGGCGCCGCAGGCGGGTGAAGTGTTCCGCAATCCGGCGCTGGCCGCGAGCCTCGAGCAGATCGCGCGGACGCGCGGCGAGGCCTTCTATCGCGGGGAGCTTGCGGAAAAGATCGCGGCTTTCGCGCGCGAGCACGGCGCGGCGCTCACCATCGACGACATGGCCGCGCATGAGAACGACTGGTGCGGCACGGTGCATGCGTCCTATGGCGATGTCGCCCTGCACGAGATCCCGCCCAACGGCCAGGGCATCGCCGCCTGCATGGCGCTCGGCATGCTCGAACATTGCGATCTCGCCGGCCACGCCCCCGACAGCGTCGCCGCGCTGCATCTCCAGATCGAGGCGATGAAGCTCGCCATGCGCGATGCCGAGGCTTATGTCGCCGATCTCTCGGCCATGCAGGATGTGCGGGTGCAGGATCTGCTCGATCCCGCCTATCTGAAGGCCCGGGCGAAGCTGATCGATCCCGCCCGCGCCACGGATTTCGGCGCCGGCGCGCCGCGCCATGGCGGCACCGTCTATCTGACGGCGGCGGATGAGAGCGGCATGATGGTCTCCTTCATCCAGTCGAACTATGCCGGATTCGGCTCCGGCGTGGTGGTGCCTGGCACGGGGATCTCCTTGCAGAATCGCGGCTACGGCTTCGTCACGAGGGAAGGCCATCCCAACCGGGTCGGTCCGCGCAAGCGCCCCTTCCACACCATCATTCCCGGATTCCTGATGAAGAACGGCGCGCCGCAGATGAGCTTCGGCGTGATGGGCGGGCCGATGCAGGCGCAGGGCCATGTGCAGATGACATTGCGCACGCAGCTCTGGGGCCAGGATCCGCAGGCCGCTGCCGATGCGCCGCGCTGGCGCGCCACCAGGGGGCTCGGCGTTGCCATCGAATCCTCGGCAGGTGCGGATGTGCTGGCCGGGCTGGCCGATCTCGGCCACGCGGTCACCAGCGAGGAGCCGGAATCGAGCTTCGGCTTCGGCGGCGCACAGCTGATCCAGCGCATCGAAGGCGGCTATATCGGCGGCTCCGATCCGCGCAAGGATGGCTGCGTCATCGGTTTCTGAAGGTGCCTGGGAGCGTTCCGTGCGTCATTGGCAGGTGGGTTTTCGCGCCTGCGCGCAACCATGCGCGGCAATCGCCGTATTTCGATAAATGTCGCAGCAAATGGCATGATCGCGTGCGCTTCGGCGTCAGCCTGCCCTGAAACAGGCGTCACGGGCCCTGTGGTGGCGCCGCGACAGCCATGACGGGCTTCGACTTTCGATGGATTTGGTAATTTGCCCCAGTCCGTCTGGGTTTTTGTCGCCCGTGGCGGATCGCCATTTCGCGCTATCCTTGATGCAGGCGCCGCTTTCGGCAGGCGCCTTACGCTCTGGCCTGCGGGCAAGGTGGAGCACGGCAGAAACGGGGAGAAGCGCCATGGCCGAAATCTCCGGGCAGCTCGAAGGCCCTCTCACCCTCGAATGTGATCTCGTCATGCGTGGGCGCGTCAAGGGCACCGTGACGGTGCCTTCCGGCTCGCGCCTTGATCTCGAAGGGGTGATCATGGGGGATCTCGTCGTCGAGGAGGGCGGTGCGGCCATCGTCCACGGGGCGGTGGCCGGAACGCTGGTCAATCACGGCGGTGACGTGGAAGTGCGCGGCACGGTCAATTGCGTGCATGATTACGGTGACAGGCTCACCCGGTTCGGGCGCGACGCCAAGGTCGGTTTCGACCGCGCCAGGACGGCGAAGACGGCGACCGGGCCGGCGCAAGACTGAGATGCCCGATCACGGCATGGCCAGAACGAGAATCCCGAGATTGAGCGCGCTGGCATAGGCCACCCAGAGCGCGTAGGGCACCATCAGCCATGCAGCGATCCGGTCGAGGGGCCGGAAGGCGACAATCATGGCGAGAATCAGGGCCAGCAACACCGCGATCACGATGAGCCCGAAAGGCGGGCTCTGCAGCGTGAAGAAGGCAATGCTCCACAACGCGTTGAATCCGAGTTGCAGATAGAACAACGTCATGGCGCGATGCCTGGGCCGGGAGGGCTGAAGGCCGAGCACGCGCCATGCGGCGACCATCATCGCGATATAGAGGATCGTCCAGACCGGGCCGAAGAGCCAGTCCGGCGGGGTGAAGAAGGGGCGCTCCAGTTCCTGATACCAGGCCATGCCCGGCGCCGTCGCGATCCCGGCGATCCCCCATGCGACGAGAACGGGCAGGATGGCGGCGGCGAGCCGGACCCATCGCGAAGGCGGCTCTTGCCCGACAAAATCCGCACCCTGGCTGGTTTCGCTTTCACTGGATACCTGCACGGCTGCACTCCTCTCGTTACCCGGTCCTGATCGGCGAATCCGACCTTTCGGTCGCGCCGCATGACGGTGCACAAACCGACGGCGCACAAAAGCGCATCGCTTCCCCGCGCAATCTGTTGTAATCCGCCGGACAGATATGCGCGCCGACCAGAGACCGGAACGGAACCCATCATGACCGACGACAGCTTTTCGCGCCGCAGCCGCACCGTCCAGGCCCTGGGCCGGATCGACGAGACAACGCGCGCCGTCGTTCCCCCGATCCATGTGGCGACCACGTATATCCGTGATCCCGACAATGCCTATTCCTCGGGCTATGTCTATGGCCGTCCCGACAATGCAACAATCCGCGAGGCGCAGGACGTTCTGGCCATGCTCGAGGACGCGCATGGCGGGGCAATGCTGTTTGGCTCCGGGATGGCGGCGGCCACCGCCGTCTTCCGCGCCCTTGATCCGGGCGATCACGTGGTGGCGCCGAAGGTGATGTACTGGGCCCTGCGCCACTGGCTCGCCGGCGAGGCCACCCGCTGGGGGCTGCGCATCGATTTCGTCGCGACCGAAGACCCGGATGCCCTGCGCGCGGCGGTCATTCCCGGTGAGACGAAGCTCGTCTGGGTGGAAAGCCCGGCCAATCCGCTCTGGAGCGTCACCGATATCGCGCAGGCAGCACGGATCGCCCATGATGCCGGCGCCCGGCTCGCCATCGATTCGACCTGCGCCTCGCCGGTGCATACCCGGCCCCTGACGCTCGGCGCCGATATCGTGATGCATGCGGCAACGAAGATCCTCAACGGCCATTCCGACGTGGTGGCCGGCGCGCTCGCCTTCGCGACGCAGGACGCCTTCACCGATCGCGTCGCCATGATCCGCAAGGGCGAAGGCGCGATTCTCGGGCCGTTCGAGGCCTATCTGCTGATTCGCGGCATGCGCACCCTGCATCTGCGGGCAGAGCGACAGGCGGCGAGTGCGCTGGCGCTGGCCACACGCCTGCAGGCGCATCCGGATGTGGCGCAGGTGCTCTATCCCGGTCTGCCGGATCATCCCGGTCACGCCATCGCCGCGCGCCAGATGGAGAACGGTTTCGGCTTCATGCTCTCGATCCGCGTGCGTGGCGGGGTCGAGGCTGCGATCGCGACGGCGGCGCAGGTGAAATTGTGGAAGCGCGCCACCTCGCTCGGCGGGGTCGAGAGCCTGATCGAGCACCGCGCCTCGATCGAGGGGGAGGGCACGCCCTGCCCGGATGACCTGCTGCGGCTTTCCACCGGCATCGAGGATGCCGAGGATCTCTTCGCCGATCTCGACCGGGCCTTGCGCGCTGCGCAGGGTTGAGGCGCCGCCCGGTCAGGCGCCGGCATCGCCCCCGCCCCAATCGGGATCCGCCAGCACGTCCTGCGTGTGTTCACCGACGCGCGGAGATGGCGCTTGCGCCGTCATGCGGGTGCCGTCGATCACCATCGGCGAGGCGACGCCAGGGATCGTGCCGCCCTGTGCTTCGGGCGCCGGAAGCGCAACCTGCATGCCGCGCGCGATGATGTGGGGATCGGAGAAAACATCCTCGACCGTATTGATCGGCCCGGCCGGCACGCCGACGCGCTCCAGCGCGGCCAGCAGATCGGCGCGGGTAAAGCGGCTTGTCGCATCCGTGATGATGGCGGCGATATCCTCGCGATGGTTCACGCGGGAGGTGTTGTCGGCAAAGCGCGGATCAGCTGCGGCCTCTGCCGCACCGATCACGTCCATCAGGCGCTGGAACTGGCCGTCATTGCCGGTGGCGATGATCACGTGCCCGTCACTCGCCGGAAAGACCTGATAGGGCACGATATTGGGATGGGCATTGCCCATCCGCATCGGCGCGCGCCCCGAGACGAGAAAATTCATCGCCTGGTTGGCGAGTACCCCGGTGAGGCTGTCGAGCAGCGCCATGTCGATATGGGCGCCTTGGCCGGTGGCATCGCGCTGGCGCAGGGCGGCCTGGATGGCGATGACGCCATAAAGCCCGGTGAAGATATCGGCGAAGGCGACGCCGATCTTCTGCGGCTCACCGCCCGGTTCACCCGTGAGATCCATGATGCCGCCCATGCCCTGGATCAGGAAATCGTAGCCGGCGCGTGACGCATAGGGGCCGCTCTGGCCGAAACCGGTGACAGAGCAATAGATCAGACGCGGATTGACCGCCTTCAGGCTCTCGTAATCGAGCCCGTATTTCTTCAATCCGCCGACCTTGAAATTCTCGACCAGGATGTCGGCATTGGCCGCGAGCCGACGGATGACCTCCTGGCCTTCTTTCGTGTCGAAGGCGACCGCAATAGAGCGTTTGCCGCGATTGCAGGCATGAAAGTACGCCGCAGAGAGATCCGTGCCGTCGGTGCCCGGCACGAAGGGCGGACCCCAGGCGCGGGTATCGTCGCCCTTGCCCGGCCGTTCGACCTTGACCACATCCGCACCGAGATCGGCCAGTGTCTGTCCGATCCAGGGGCCGGCGAGGATGCGTGCGAGTTCCAGTACCCGGATGCCCTTCAGCGGCTTGGTCTGCGTACCGGCTCCGAGGGTTCCGTCATCGTTCATGGCTCACATCCCGCAGATTGCGCCGGTGGCGCTGTGCTTTCGATCGTGCACCGCCCCTAGCATTTCCGGTCCCGGCTGGATACGCAGCCGCGCGCCAGATCGATTGCGTGGTTTGCCCCATCCGCGTGCCCGCGCATCCGCAAACGTGTACGAAAACGGCTTCGCCTGTCCCGGCAAAGCCGGTAAGGTCCGCGACGATCCCGCTTCAGCCCGCGTGAAAACCCGCCGCATGACCATACCCACGCCGACGCAGACCGCCAGCATCGAACCGGGCCAGATCGGCGCCTTCGCCGCGCTTGTCGCCGGAGCCGTGGCGATGGGCGTCTCGCCGGTCTTCGTGCGCTTCGCTGCCGCCGATATCGGCCCTTTCGCCAGCGCCTTCTGGCGGGTGTTTCTGGCTTTGCCGGTGCTCTATGCCTGGATGCGCATCGACGAGGCGCGCCATCCCGGCCTTGCCGGGCGCGCTTCCTGGAGCAGGGCGACGGTGTTTGCCGGGTTTGCCTTCGTGGGCGATCTGATCTTCTGGCATCTGGCCATCCTCAATACCACGGTGGCGAACGCGACCTTCTTTGCGACCACCGCGCCGCTTTTCGTCATCCTGATTTCCTGGGCGGTTCTGCGCGTCACCATCGCGCGATCGACGCTGGCGGGGCTCGTCCTGTGCATGCTCGGCGGTGCGGCGCTGATCGGCCAGAGCATGCAGATCGCGCCCGCGCGCCTCGCGGGAGACGTCTATGGCGTGATCACGGCCTTCTTCTTCGCGCTGTATTTTCTGGGCGTCGAGAAGGCGCGGCGCTCCGGTGGCAGTGCCGGGCGGGTGACTTTCGAGCTCAGCCTGGTGACGGCGGCGGGGCTGTTCGTCGTCGCCATCATCGCCGAGCGCCAGATCCTGCCGACGACGCCGGAAGCGATCTTGGCGCTCGTCGCGCTCGCCTTCATCAGCCATGCGGGCGGGCAGGGGCTGCTCTCGGTGGCTTTGGGGCGTCTGCCAGCGGTATTTTCCTCGCTGGTGATCTTCATCGAGGCCGTCGCGGCGGCCGTGTTCGGCTGGCTCGTCCTCTCGGAAGCGCTGACCCTGATCCAGGCCATGGGCGGCGCGCTGATCCTCGCCGGGATCTTCGTTGCCCGCCCGCGCCGCAACCGCCCGCCATTGCCGGCAAGAGCAAAGCCTTGAGCAGGCAGACACTTCGCAAAGCGAGACATTCCGAATATCGCGCGAGAACAATCCGGAGGCCGCATGATGCCGACATCCTCTCGTGAGAAGCTGCGCTGCATCTTCGATGCCGCTGTCGCAGCCGCCCATCCGCAGAGCTGCCTGTCGGCACATCTGCCGATTGCACCGCCGCATGGGCGCATCATCGTGCTCGCCGCCGGCAAGGCGGCTGCCAGCATGAGCGAGGTCGCGCTGGCGCATTATCGTGATGCGGGCGTGGAGGATGCCCGCATCACCGGCCTCGCCGTGGCCCGCCACGGCTATGGCGGACAAGCCGGGCCGATCAGGATCGTCGAGGCCGGGCATCCGGTTCCCGACGAGGCCGGTATCGCGGCGACGCGCGAGGCGCTCGCCCTCGCGCGTTCCGCCGGCGCGGAGGATCTCGTTCTGGTGCTGCTCTCCGGCGGTGGCTCGGCCAACTGGATCGCGCCGGCTGACGGCATTGATCTCGCGGAAAAACAGGCGATCACCCGCGCGCTCCTGCGCTCCGGCGCTCCCATCGATGCGATCAACACCGTGCGCAAGCGTCTGTCGCAGATCAAGGGCGGGCGGCTCGCGCGGGCAGCGGCGCCGGCGCGGATGGTGACGCTGGCGATTTCCGACGTGCCCCGCGACGATCCCGCCGTGATCGCATCCGGGCCGAGCGTGCCCGATCCCACGAGCCATGCGCAGGCCCGCGCCATCATCGCGCGCTATGGCGTGGTGCTTTCCGATGCGGCGCAGGCCCTGATGCGCGATGATGCGCCCGAGACACCCAAACCCGGCGATCCCGTCTTCGACAATACCGCTTTCAGCATCATTGCCCGCCCGCAGGAGGCGATGGATGCCGCCTGTGCGCAAGCGCGGCGCCTGGGCTATGAGCCGATCCTGCTCGGTGCCGATCTCGAAGGCGAGGCCAGCGCCGTCGCGGCAGCCCATGCGGGGGAAGTACGCGATATCCGCAGGGCGGGGCGGCGCGCGGCGCTGATCTCGGGGGGCGAGCTCACGGTGACGATCCGGGGGGAGGGGCGCGGCGGTCCGAACCAGGAATACGCCCTCGCACTCGCCATCGCCCTCGACGGGCTGCCCCGCGTGGCGGCGCTTTCCGGCGATACCGACGGCACCGATGGCGGCATCGGCGCGGCGGATGACCCCGCCGGCGCGATCATCGACGACACCACATTGTCACGCGCCCATGCAAAAGGGGTCGACGCGCAAACGTATTTGTTGGACAACGATTCGACGGGTTTCTTCACGATTCTCGACGACCTGTTGATACCGGGGCCGACACGAACCAATGTCAACGACTGCCGCATCATCCTCATCGATTGATCCGTCCCTGCACCGGCGCATGCGCTCGGTTCCACGCCGCGCGAGCCGGCAGATCCTGCGTCTTGTCGTCGTGATGGCCTTGATCGCAGGCAGCCTGCCTTTCCTGGCCGTGCCGGCTCACGCCGATCTGCGCCTGTGCAACATGACCGGCAGCCGCGTCGGCATTGCCATCGGCTACCGTGATCCGCAAGGCTGGGTCACGGAAGGCTGGTGGAATTTCGAGGCGCGCGAATGCGAGACGATCTTCGCCGGTGCCCTCACGGCGCGCTACTATTACGTCTATGCCGTCGATTACGATCGCGGCGGGGAATGGGGCGGGAGCTCGTATATGTGTACCCGCGAGCGGGAATTCACCATTCGTGGCATCGAGGATTGTCTTGTGCGCGGCTATGATCGCAACGGCTTCTTCGAGGTTGATACCGGCCAGCAGCGCAGCTGGACGATCCAACTCACCGATCCTGACAGGCAGGGAGCGCCGTCGCCATGAAACGTTTGAGACGCACCAAGATCGTGGCGACGCTGGGCCCGGCTTCGAACACGCCGGAGATGGTGGAGAACCTGCATCGCCTGGGTGCGGACGTGTTTCGCATCAATATGAGCCATCTCGATCGCGGGCAACTCGCCGCGCAGGTCGCGATGATCCGCGAGGTGGAAGCACGGGTGCATCGCTCAATCACCGTGCTGGTTGATCTGCAAGGCCCGAAGCTGCGTCTGGGGCGCTTCGCGAACGGCGCGGCGGAACTCGAACAGGGCGCGCATTTCACCCTCGATGACAACGACGCTCCGGGCGATGCCTCGCGGGTGCATCTGCCGCATCCCGAGATCCTCTCGGCGCTGGAGCCCGGCCATACCATCCTGATCGATGACGGAAAGCTGCGGCTCGAAGTCGAGGAGGTCGCGCCCGGCCATCGTGCGAAGGCGGTGGTACGCGTCGGCGGGAAGGTCTCCGACCGCAAGGGCGTCTCGCTGCCCGATACGACGCTGCCGCTCGCCGCCATGACCGACAAGGACCGGGCCGATCTCGAAGCAGCGATCGAGATCGGGGTGGACTGGATCGCGCTCTCCTTCGTGCAGCGCCCGGAGGATATCGCCGAGGTCAAGAAAGTGGCGCGCGGGCGCGCGCAGGTTCTGGCCAAGCTGGAAAAGCCGCAGGCGCTGGCACGGCTCGACGAGATCATGGATGTCTCCGATGCCATCATGGTGGCGCGCGGCGATCTCGGCGTGGAGATGCCGCTGGAGAAGGTTCCGGGCCTGCAAAAGCGCATCACCCGCAATGCGCGGCGCGCCGGCAAGCCGGTGATCGTGGCGACGCAGATGCTCGAATCGATGATCACCGCGCCGGTGCCCACCCGCGCCGAGGTCTCCGACGTCGCCACCGCCGTTTATGAGGGCGCGGATGCGGTGATGCTCTCGGCGGAAAGCGCGGCGGGGCAGTATCCGCAGGAGGCCGTCGCGCAGATGAACCGTATCGCCGAGGAAGTCGAGCGCGACAATCTCTACTGGACCATCATCAAGGCGCAGCAGGCCGAGCCGGAGGCGACGGGGTCCGACGCGATCGCCGCTGCGGCCAACGGCATCGCGGCGACGCTCGGCATCTCCACCATCGCGGCCTGGACGTTTTCCGGCGCGACAGCGCTCCGGCTCGCCCGCGAGCGACCGGATTCGACCATTCTGGCGCTTACGCCCAAGCGCGAGGCGGCCCGGCGGATCAACCTGGCCTGGGGCATCCATGCGGTGGTCACCCGCGATGCCAGCGATGTCGACGACATGACCTTCCGCGCCTGCAAATTCGCCGTGCGCTCGGGCCTCGCCAGGGTCGGCGAGCGCATCATCGTCATCGCCGGCGTCCCCTTCGGCACCCCCGGCGCCACCAACATGATCCGCATCGCCTTCATCACCGAAGAGCATGCGGCGGCGGCGTGAGGATCACGTGCGACCGGATTCCCTTGCGGCACGCTATCTGCGCTTTGCCCGAACGGAAGCCAGAGGGCGTTCGGCCATCTATGAAATCCTGGCGCGGCATGTGGCGCAATCACCGCGCGTGCTGGCTTTTCTCGACCGCCTTCCCCCGGACCGGCAACAGCCCAACCTCCTCTTCGCTGCCATGCGGCTCGTCGCCGGAACGCCGGCCTCGCCGGATGCATTTGACGCGGCGATCGCCGACCAGGCGGAGGCGATCGCCGGGATCATGCGTACACGCACGACCCAGACCAATGAGCCCGGGCGCTGCGCCGTGCTTTTGCCGGCCCTTGCCCGGATCGAGGGGCCCCTGGCCTTGATCGAGGTCGGCGCCTCTGCCGGCCTTTGTCTCCTGCCGGACGCCTATGGTTACGATTGGGGGCATCAGACTCTTGCGCCGCCGGAGCGATTCACGGCGTCGGCGCCGGTCCTGGCCTGCGCGGCCACGCCGAATACGCCGCTGCCATCGCGCCATCCCGAGATCGTGTGGCGGGCCGGCCTCGATCTGAACCCGCTGGACGCCTCGAAGGATGAGGATGTCGCATGGCTCGAACATCTCATCTGGCCCGAACACCATGAGCGGCTGGCGCGCTTGCGCAAGGCGATCGCGATTGCGCGCAGCGAACGCCCCCGCGTCGAGGCGGGAGATCTCCGGCGCGATCTGCCGGACCTGATCGCGGCGGCGCCGCGTGATGCGACTGTCGTGGTATTCCACACCGCTGTCTTGAGCTACGTCGCGCAGCAGCATGACCGGGATGCATTCGCTGAAAGCATGATGAACGATCCGCGGGTCTTCTGGCTCAGCAATGAAAGTCCGCGCGTCTTTCCGCGATCGGCTGCAGCCGCCGGGCAGGTGCATGACGATATGTTCCTGTTAACCGGCAACGGCGAACCCCTGGCCTGGACCGGCCCGCACGGTCAGGAAATCCGATGGCTGTGGTGAGATGATCCGGCAGTGCGAGGCGGCGGGGTGCCTCTCGCTGGCGGGGGTCGCGCGACCTGACCACCGGTATCGCACGATGATGCCTGGGCGCAGACGGAATCGGAGCCGCCCGCGTGAAAGCCGCTACCGCCCCTGATCAAGAAAAGCGGCGCCGGAAGCGCCGCTCTTGTTCGTGTTCGTCGAAAACGCCGCAGCTTACTCCGCTGCCGCCTTCACGTAATTGGCCGGATCGTAGTTGAGCACCGGCGCCAGCCAGCGCTCCATCTCCTCGATATCCATGCCCTTGCGCATGGCATAATCCTCGACCTGGTCGCGCTCGACCTTGGCGACGCCGAAATAATACGATTCCGGATGGCCGATATAGAGGCCGGAGACGGAGGAGCCCGGCCACATGGCCTTGCTCTCGGTGAGCTCCACGCCGATGCTCTTTCGCGCGTCGAGCAGTTCGAACAGCGTGTCCTTCTCGGTGTGATCGGGCTGGGCGGGATAGCCCGGAGCCGGGCGGATGCCGGCATAGCCCTCGGTGATCAGTTCCTCGTTGGAGAGCGTCTCGTCCGGCGCATAGCCCCAGAATTCCTTGCGCACGCGCTGATGCATGCGCTCGGCAAAGGCCTCGGCAATACGGTCGGCCAGTGCCTTGACGAGAATCGAACCGTAATCGTCGTTGGCGCGCTCAAAGCGCTCGGCGATGCGCACTTCCTCGAGCCCGGCCGTGACGACGAAGGCGCCGACATAATCCTTCACGCCGCTGTCTTGCGGCGCGACGAAGTCCGACATGCAGACATTGGGACGATCGCCACGCTTGGTGAGCTGCTGGCGCAGACCGTGGAAGGTGGCCAGCGTCTCCTCACGGCTCTCGCCCTTGTAGAGGCGGATATCGTCGCCGACGCTGTTGGCCGGCCAGAAGCCGATCACGGCCTTGGGATTGAACCAGCGTTCCTCGACGATCTTCCTGAGCATCTCCTGCGCATCGTCGAAGAGCTGGCGCGCCACCTCGCCCTGCTTCTCGTCCTGAAGGATATCGGGATAGCGCCCCTTCAGCTCCCAGGTCTGGAAGAAGGGCGTCCAGTCGATATAGGGCACGAGATCGGCAACATCGTAGCTGCGGAACACGCGCGGGCCGAAGAAGCTCGGCTTGACCGTCTCATAGCCGCTCCAGTCGATCTTGACCGGGTTGGCGCGGGCCTTGGCCAATGGCAGGCGCTGCTTGTCCATCTCGGCGCGGGCATGCGCATCGGCGACCTTGGCGTATTCCTTCTTGATGCCCTCGATATAAGGCTTGCACTGGTCTTCCGAGAGCAGGTTGGAGACGACACCCACTGCACGGCTGGCATCGGTGACGTAGATGGCCTGGCCGCGATTATAGGACGGGTGGATCTTCACCGCCGTATGCACGCGGCTGGTGGTGGCGCCACCGATCAGCAGCGGAATGTCGAAGCCCTCGCGTTCCATCTCGGCGGCGACGTTCACCATCTCGTCGAGGGAGGGCGTGATCAGGCCCGACAGGCCGACCACATCGACATTGTGCTTTTTGGCCTCGTCGAGGATCTTGGCGGTGGGCACCATCACGCCGAGATCGATGACCTCGTAATTGTTGCAGGCGAGCACGACGCCGACGATGTTCTTGCCGATATCGTGGACGTCGCCCTTGACGGTGGCCATCAGGACCTTGCCGGCGGCTGATTGCTGATCAAGCCCGGCTTCTTCCTTTTCCTTCTCCATATAAGGCATCAGATGGGCCACGGCCTGCTTCATCACGCGGGCGGATTTCACCACCTGCGGCAGGAACATCTTGCCGGCGCCGAACAGATCGCCGACCACGTTCATGCCGGCCATCAGCGGCCCCTCGATCACGTGAAGCGGGCGCTCGGCGCTCTGGCGGGCTTCCTCGGTATCCTCGACGACGAATTCCGTGATGCCGTTGACGAGCGCATGTTCGAGGCGCTTCTCGACGGGCAGCTTGCGCCATTCGAGATCCTGCACCTTCGCCGCGCCGGAGCCGTCGCCCTTGAAGCGGGCAGCGGCATCGAGCAGCCGCTCGGTCGCGTCGCTGCGGCGGTTGAGGACGACATCCTCGCACAGTTCACGCAGCTCGGGATCGAGATTCTCGTAGACCCCGAGCTGGCCGGCATTGACGATGCCCATATCCATCCCCGCCTTGATGGCATGGTAGAGGAAGACGGTGTGCATCGCCTCGCGCACGGGCTCGTTGCCGCGGAAGGAGAAGGAGAGGTTCGACACGCCGCCGGAGATATGCGCATGCGGCAGGGTCTCGCGGATGGTGCGCGTCGCCTCGATGAAGTCGTTGCCGTAATTGTCGTGTTCCTCGATCCCCGTCGCCACGGCGAAGACGTTGGGGTCGAAGATGATGTCCTCCGGCGGGAAGCCGATCTCTTCGGTCAGGAGCTTGTAGGCACGGGTGCAGATCTCGATCTTGCGCGCCGCCGTATCGGCCTGGCCTTCCTCGTCGAAGGCCATGACCACGACCGCAGCCCCGTAATCGCGGCAGATGCGGGCGTGCTTGAGGAATTCCTCCTCGCCTTCCTTCATCGAGATCGAATTCACGATCGCCTTGCCCTGCACGCATTTCAGGCCGGCTTCGATGACGTGGAACTTGGATGAATCGACCATCACTGGAACGCGCGAGATATCGGGCTCGGCGGCAGCGAGGTTGAGGAAGTCCACCATGGCCTTCTCGGAATCGAGCAGGCCCTCATCCATGTTGACGTCGATCACCTGGGCGCCGTTGGCGACCTGGTCGCGGGCGACGTCGAGAGCGGTGTCGTAGTCACCATTGGTGATCAGCTTGCGGAATTTCGCCGAGCCGGTGACGTTGGTGCGCTCGCCCACATTGACGAAGGGGATGTCCGGCGTGAGCGTGAAGGGCTCGAGGCCTGACAGGCGCAGCCAGGTCTTGGGCTTGACGATCTCGCGCGGCTTCTTGCCGGCAACCGCCTCCGCGATGGCGCGGATATGAGCGGGCGTGGTGCCGCAGCAGCCGCCGACGATGTTGACCAGGCCCGCATCGGCGAATTCCGCGAGCATGCCCGCCGTCGCTTCCGGGCGCTCGTCATAGAGGCCGAATTCGTTGGGCAGGCCCGCATTGGGATAGGCGCAGACGAAGGTGTCGGCGATGCGCGAAAGCTCGGCGATATGCCCGCGCATCTCCTTGGCGCCGAGCGCGCAATTGAGCCCGATGGTGAACGGATCGGCATGGCGCACCGAATTCCAGAAGGCCTCCGGCGTCTGGCCCGACAGGGTGCGGCCCGACAGATCGGTGATCGTGCCGGAGATCATGATCGGCAGATCGACGCCCTTCTCCTGGAAGACCTGGCGGATCGCCACGATCGCGGCCTTGGCGTTGAGCGTGTCGAAGATGGTCTCGATCAGGATCAGATCGGAGCCGCCATCGACGAGGCCGCGCACCTGCTCGGCATAGGCATCGCGCACTTCGTCGAAAGTGACCGCGCGAAAGCCCGGATTGTTCACATCCGGCGAAATCGACAGGGTCCGGTTGGTCGGGCCGATGGCGCCGGCGACGAAGCGGCGGCGGCCATCCTTCTCCTGCGCGATCCCGGCAGCGGCGCGGGCAACCCGCGCGCCTTCCAGATTGAGTTCGTAGACGATCTCCTCCATGCCGTAATCGGCCTGGGCGATACGCGTGCCGGAGAAGGTGTTGGTCTCGACGATATCCGAGCCCGCGAGGAAGTAATCCAGGTGGATGTCGCGGATCGCCTCGGGCTGCGACAGGATCAGAAGGTCGTTGTTGCCCTTCTGGTCATGCGCGTGATCCTTGAAGCGCTCGACGCGGAAATCCTCCTCGGAGAATTTCTTGTCCTGAATGGCGGTGCCCATGGCGCCGTCCAGCACCAGAATGCGCTCGGACGCCGCCGCGCGCAGGGCTTTGCGGACCTCTCGACCATCGGCGTGCTTGATCTGCGACATGAAAATTCTTCCCGGTTTGTTTTACGGCGAACGGTCGGGCATGCCCGACCGCTGCATTTCGTGAATGTGTGAGCGTCGCGCGCCTTACGCGGCGTGCTGCAAGGGCTGATCGGGGCGCATGCCGAGCAGATGGCATACGGCATAGACGAGATCAGCCCGGTTCATCGTATAGAAGTGGAAATCCTCCACCCCCTCGTCGATCAGCCCGATGACCTGCTCTGCCGCAACGGCTGCCGCGACGAGCTTGCGGGTCGCCACATCGTCTTCGAGTCCCTCGAATCGCGCGGCGAGCCAGTCGGGCACGCTCGCCCCGGTGCGTTTGGCGAAATTCGCCGTCTGCTTGAAATTCTGCACCGGCACGATACCCGGCACGATCGGAATATCGATCCCCCTGGCGCGCACCTTGTCGAGATAACGCAGATACAGCTCGTTATCGAAGAAGAACTGCGTGATCGCCCGCGTCGCGCCGGCATCGACCTTGCGCTTGAGCGCATCGATATCGGCATCAAGGCTCGCAGCATCGGGGTGCTTCTCGGGATAGGCCGAGACGGAGATCTCGAAATCGCCGATCCTGCTGATGCCATCGATCAGGTCCCAGGAGGTGGCATAGCCGCCCGGATGGGGCGCGTAAGCCGTACCCGGTCCCTCGACCGGATCGCCGCGCAGGGCCACGATATGGCGCACGCCGGCATCGTGATAACCCTTGACCACCTCGTCGACGTCTTCGCGCGTGGCGGCGACGCAGGTGAGATGCGCTGCCGGCTTGAGATCCGTTTCCTTGACGATGCGCGACACGGTGTTGTGCGTGCGCTCGCGGGTGGAGCCGCCGGCGCCGTAGGTCACGGAGACGAAAGTCGGGCCGAGCGGAGCCAGACGCTCGATGGACGACCACAGGGTCGCCTCCATTTCCGGCGTCTTGGGCGGAAAGAATTCAAATGAAACCGAACGAAACGGCGTGCCGTCGGTAGCGCGCGAGCGAGCTTGCATCAGGCGACCTCTCTGTTTTTTGATTGCAGGGGCCAGTCAGTCCGCACGCGGCGGTCCTGGCCGAGCCAGATTGAAACGGTAAGTGCATCCCTGATCCCCGCAGGCGGGGGCAGGTCGCGGGTGAGCGTACAATCGAGACCGGCTTCCTCGAGCCAGTCACCGATCTGTTCGTGCGAGAAGCCGAGGCGGCGATGGGCCTGCTTCTCGCGGAGGAATTCGAGCCCGTGGGGGGCGAAATCGACGATCAGCATGCGCCCGCCCGGCGCCACGAGACGCGCCGCCTCGCGCAGGGCGCGGGCCGGATCGTCGAGATAGTGCAAGACCTGATGGATGATCACCAGATCGAAGGCGTTTTCCTCCACCGGGGGTGCATGGATATCACCCTGGCGCAGTTCGACCCGCCCGACGCCGGACTTCTCCAGATTGGCGCGCGCCACCGAAAGCATGGCGTGGCTGGCATCGAGGCCGACCGCCCGCGCGGCGAGGGGCGCGAGGCGTCCGAGCATGCGCCCGGTGCCGGTGCCCAGATCGATCAGGTTGAGAACCGGCTTCTCGCCGATCACCTCGGCGACGGCTTTCTCGACATCGCTTTCCGCCGCATGCAGCGAACGCAGTTCGTCCCATTTCGGCGCGATGCGTGCGAAATAGGCCTGCGCGGCTTCTGCGCGCTGACGACGCTTGGCCTGAAGCCGTGCCTTGTCGGCGGCGACATGCCGGTCGGCACCGTCGAGCGCATCAAGCAGCGGATGCAGAAGCTGCGTCGCGGTCGCCCTGTCCGCGAGCCGGAAAAAGGCCCAGGCCCCTTCGCGGTGGCGCTCGACCAGACCCGATTCGACCAGCAGCTTGAGGTGGCGCGAGATGCGCGGCTGCGACTGCCCGAGAATGTCGGTGAGATCCGATACGGACAGTTCCCCCGCAGACAACAGCGCGAGGATCCGCAGGCGCGTTTCCTCTCCCGCCGCGCGCAGAGCGACGAGCGCTTCGTTCATCGAGAGGTTCTGTTCTGGCCGCATCATCCACCGTTCCGTCCATATCGTCCCAGGGAGATGACATGGTGCGATTGAGATATAAAGATATCTTTATATTAAAACGAGCGGGGCATCAAGAGGGAATGTCGGAACTGAAGAACGCTGCGGAGTGTTGCCTTGATGCATCAGGAATCGGAAAGCCGTTACCGGGTGATTTACCAATCCTGCGCTATTGGCTATCGCAGGGCCGCAGGGATGCGGTCTGGAGACAGATGGCTTCGACGGGCGGGTGTCAGCGGAATTGTCATGCAGCATAACAATCACGATATGAGTCTGGCGAATGCCGGTATGCGAAGCGGCCCGGCGCCGTCCTTCAAGCGCGCCGCGATGGGCTTCGCTGCTTCGATCACCGCCCTGTGCGTGGCCGCCTTCTTTCTCGGCAGTCTCTGAATCGGTCTCCGAACGATGCGGATTCGCCGGTCATGGCGGCGAATCGCGCCTTGCAACGGCTCACATGGTCCTGTCGACCAGCGTGAGGAAGCGGTCGACCATGGCCTCCTGCGTGGCGAAGGACGTGACCAGCCGGTAGATGCCTTCATCCGGGCCCAGCGCGTCGTCCGGGGCGAGATTCGTCGCCGTCCAGGGATGGAAGGCACAGCCCTGCCCGCGCAACGCCTCAGCCTGCGCCTGCTTCATGACCACGAAGACCTCGTTGCCCGCACGCTGCCAGGCGAGACGCAGGCCTTGCCCGGTGAGCCCGTCGGCGAGGCGGGCGGCCATGGCGTTGGCGTGACGGGCATTGTCGCGCCAGTGATCATCATCGAGATAGCCCTTGAACTGTGCGGCCAGCAGCCTGCCCTTGGACAGGGTATGCCCGCCGCGCTTGCGCAGCCAGGGCATCGCCTTCGCGTCCTGCGGATTGAAGAAGATGATGGCTTCCGCCGCGAGGCAGCCGTTCTTGGTGGCGCCGAAGGTGAGCACGTCGATCCCCGCCTGCCAGGTCATCTGGGCCGGCGTGCAGCCCAGACTTTCCAGTGCATTGGCGAAACGCGCCCCGTCCATATGCACCTTCATGCCGTTGCGATGGGCGATCGCCGAGAGCGCGGCGATCTCGTCGCGGCCATAGGCCGTGCCGCATTCGGTCAGCTGCGACAGACTCAGCGCCTTCGGCGGCATCTGCTTGACGCTGGATGAAAGACCCGCCAGCCAGCTCTCCAGGGTCTCCGGCGCGAGCTTTGCCCCCGTGCCCGGCAGTCCGGCGAGCTTGGCCGCATGCATGAAGAATTCCGGCGCACCGCATTCATCGTCGATCACATGCGCCTCGCGATGGCAGACGCACAGCCCCCAGGGCGGTACCAGCGCGGAGAGTGCCAGCGCGTTGGCGCCGGTCCCGGTCGCACAGAGAAAGACGGCGACCTCGCGCTCGAAGATCGCACCGAGCCGTGCCTCGATCTCCTGCGTCAGCGGATCGTCGCCATAAGCCGGCAACGGTCCGGCATTGGCTTCGACCAGGGCCCGCAGCACGGGCTCGCTGGCCCCCATGATGTTGTCGCTGGCGAAATTCATCGTGATCGTTCCTCGTCATTGGCACCGCGTCAGGTGAGCCGGCCCGACCCCGCCCGTCAAGCCGCGAGAACCGATTGCCGAATGGGAAAGCTTGCGGGTTTCCCGCAGATCATGGTGCCGCAGGGTGATCTTTTTCGCGTCTGCCGCGTTGACCCTCACACGCCGCAGCGCGGCAGAAACGGAGGTCATCATGTCCTGGAACAAACCGGACCCGGAAACCAACGCCCCGCATTCGCATGATTCGGAGAAGCCCGATCCGGTGAAATCGGCACCGCTTCCGGCGGGTGAGAAGCATGAGGATGTGAAGGACGAAGCTCTGCGTCACAACGCCGATCGGCCTCGCGATGAGAAATCCGGACCGATTGCGGGGCGTCCCGGACGCTCAGAGGAGGATGTCGACGAGGCGCTGGAAGAGACCTTCCCGGCCTCCGATCCGCCTTCCTTCAACCGGACCACCGGGGCGGGAAGCCGCTGACCGGCTTTGCGCGATGTGCTCAGCCCTCGCGCAGAAGCGGCTCAAGCGCCGCGCGCGTCGCGTCGGGGATGGGGAAGGGTTTGCGCGTGGTCTGATCCATCACCACGCAGACGCCTTCTGCCTCGGCAACGAGCTTGTCCGCGCTCATGATCTTCTGGCGCACGCGCAGCGACGAGCGGCCCAGATGTTCGAGCCAGGTCGCGGTCAGCGCCTCCCCCGGATAGAAGGCCTCGGCCTTGAAGTCGATGGCGATGCGCGCGATCACGAAGAAGGTATTGCCCGGCAGATGCGGGGTCACCCGCTTGCGGAAATAATCCACCCGGCCCGATTCGCACAGGACGGTGAAGACCGAATTGTTGAGATGGCCGTTATCGTCCATGTCGTTGTAGCGCAAGATGTCGCGCGTCACGAGCACGCGTTCATCCGCAATCAGCGCCTGCCAGTCATCCATGCCGAACATATTCATTGGTCGAACCTGCTCATCGCTGTTCGCTCCCCGATCACGCGTGGCCCGCGTCACACCATGCCCAACGCCCTAACGCGAAGGCACTGCCCGTTCCATGCGCATTCGCGCGCGCCGGATCAGGCGACTTCGCGGCTCTTGTCGGCGCGCTTGCGCACGGTGGGATCGAGCAGCACCTTGCGCAGGCGGATCGATTTCGGCGTGACCTCGACGAGTTCGTCATCCTGGATCCAGGCGAGCGAACGCTCGAGCGTCATGCGGATCGGCGGCGTCAGGCGCACCGCCTCGTCCTTGCCGGTCGAGCGCACGTTGGAGAGTTTCTTGCCCTTGAGCACGTTCACTTCGAGATCGTTTTCGCGGTTATGCTCACCGATGATCATGCCCTGATAGACCTTCCAGCCCGGCTCGATCATCATCGGACCGCGATCTTCCAGATTCCACAGGGCATAGCCCACCGCCTCGCCGGAATCGTTGGAGATCAGGACGCCGTTGCGCCGCCCGGCAATCTCGCCCTTGTAGGGCTCGTAAGCCTTGAACAGGCGGTTCATGATGGCGGTGCCGCGCGTATCGGTCATCAACTCGCTCTGATAGCCGATCAGCCCGCGTGTCGGCGCGTAGAAGACCAGGCGCTGGCGGTTGCCACCCGAAGGCTTCATCTCGACCATGTCGGCCTTGCGCTCGGACATCCGCTGCACGACCACGCCGGCATGTTCCTCGTCGACGTCGATCACGACTTCCTCGATCGGCTCCAGCCGCTCGCCGGTGGATGCGTCCGTCTTGAAGACGACGCGCGGGCGCGAGACGGCGAGTTCGAAACCCTCGCGGCGCATGGTCTCGATCAGGATGGCGAGCTGCAATTCGCCGCGCCCCGAGACGAAGAAGCTGTCCTTGTCGGCGGATTCCTCGATCTTGAGCGTGACATTGCCTTCCGCCTCCTTGATCAGGCGGTCGCGGATCATGCGGCTCGTCACCTTGTCGCCCTCGGTGCCCGCGAGCGGGCTGTCATTGACGATGAAGGACATGGTGACGGTGGGCGGGTCGATCGGCTGGGCGGGAATCGCCTGCTCGACCGAGAGATCGCAGAAGGTGTCCGCCACGGTTCCCTTGGTCAGGCCTGCAATGGAGACGATGTCGCCCGGCTCGCCCAGCTCGATCGGCTGGCGCTCGATGCCGCGGAAGGCGAGGATCTTGCTGACCCGGCCCTGCTCGATGGTCTTGCCGTCCTGGCCGATCACCTTGATCGTCTGGTTCGGCTTTACCGTGCCGGCGGTAATGCGCCCGGTGATGATGCGCCCGAGGAAGGGATTGGCCTCCAGGATGGTGCCGAGCATGCGGAAGGGACCCTTTTCGGCTTCGGCCTCGGGGACATGGGCGAGTACCTGGTCGAACAGGGGGGCAAGTCCCTCATCCCGCGGGCCTTCCGGGGCCGTCGCCATCCAGCCGTCGCGGCCCGAGCCGTAGAGGATCGGGAAATCGAGCTGCTCGTCGGTGGCGTCGAGCGCGGCGAAGAGGTCGAAGACCTCGTTGATCACCTCGATATGGCGCTCGTCCGGACGGTCGATCTTGTTCACGGCCACGATCGGGCGCAGGCCGATCTTCAGCGCCTTGGCGACGACGAATTTCGTCTGCGGCATCGGCCCCTCGGCCGCGTCCACCAGCACGATCGCACCATCCACCATGTTGAGGATGCGCTCGACCTCGCCGCCGAAATCGGCGTGGCCGGGTGTGTCGACGATGTTGATGCGGGTATCCTTCCAGACCACCGAGGTGGCCTTGGCGAGGATGGTGATGCCACGCTCTTTCTCGAGATCGTTGGAATCCATCACGCGTTCGGCGACGCGCTGGTTTTCGCGAAAGGCGCCCGACTGGGCGAGGAGCTGGTCGACGAGGGTGGTCTTGCCATGGTCGACATGGGCGATGATCGCGATATTGCGCAGTTTCATGAAGCGTCCGCCTGAAGAAGATATCGGTCCGGAACGATCGCAACCCACGCCGGAGCGCGGAATTTCGCGCCGCCCTCAGGCACTCTGACTATGATGCGACGTCGGGATGTTCGGACCTTTCGCAGTGCAATACGTGCTTTGCGCGCATCTTGCAAGGATTTCCGCGCTCTGATTCGTGGTGTGGTGAATTCTGCTTGTAGCTGGAGGATGGCCGTGCCGAGGCCCGGATCAAGGCTTTTCTCGAAGCATTTGCGCGACGCGGCAATGCGGCTTGATCCACGCCGCCTTTGTCGGACACAGCCAGTTCAGGATTTTGAGGCACCGTGCATAATCGACCGACAGATCACGCCGAAATATCGGTTCATGATGCCAGATTCGGTTGCGAAAGTCGGCAATTGCGCTTGTTTCACGGTGAATCGCTCGCAGGGTGGTCGTACTGTCGAGATGCGGAAAAGCGGCGTAGAGATGCCGACTCCAGATCGGCGGATAATATCTCGGAGCGAGCATCGCAACCCAGAAGCCGAATGACAGGCCGGCAATGATCTGACCTGTAATCATTGGTCTGTTCTTGCTCCTCAGGCGTCTTCTTGTAACTTCGATGTCATCGATCCGCTTTCCTTGAACCGTTGACAGGAAGGCGTCGTTTCGCCACCATTCCTGTCCGAAGGCCATCCGCAGTCCGTCGCTGACACGATTGCGCAAACCGACTTCGACGGCCTGGATGGGAAGATGGAACGCCTCGCCGATTTTCGCATTCCACAGATACAGTTGCAGAGCCCGGTCCACATCGTGCCCAGCAGCGTTCAGATAGGTGCCGAGACGAAGCGGAGAAATAACTTCTGCTAATGCATGAATCGGGGGGTGTGGATAAACCCGATGTTGACCATTGTCTGCCATATGCCTATTTGTCCCTCGTGAGCCGATTTCTGTCACTGCGCGCATACAGACTCGGACTTCTAGAGCCCCGCGACAGCTTCGGCCCTCGCGGGGCTTCGTATTTTTCGACCGGAACGCGGGTTCGTACTAAGCTTGCCGGACAAGCTTGCAGCATGGCGAGAAAATGCGTTTCTGACCAGAGTCGCGACCGTTATTGCAGTTCAGGATTGCTGAAATTTCACCTTCCATGTCTGAGATATGGTCTGAGGGCGCATCGATGCTCCGCTGAGTGATCGCCCTCGGGCGGGCAATCTTGCCCATGACACCATCGCGCCGCCTCCCTTGACGCGCGGGCGGGTATGGATCACCGGTGGGGGTATATTGTAAGGCAGGTCGCGGATCTCGCGCGGCGATATTCCGGCACCAATCGAGGACAGGCAGATGGCTGACGACAAGGCTTTGAAAGACGATTCCCAAGTGGTGGCCGCGCTCGGCGCGGCGGAAAAGCACCATGACGGTGCGCTGGGACGCCTGTTCGACTGGCTGCGCATTCCCTCGATCTCCACCGACCCGGCCTATGCCGAATCCTGCCGCGAGGCGGGTTCCTGGCTGGTGCGCGAGCTGGAGGAACTCGGCTTTGAGGTCTCCCTGCGCGAGACCCCCGGCCATCCGGTGGTGCTCGGCCATTACCGCGGCGAAGCCGGCGGGGAGAAACGCCCGCATGTGATGTTCTACGGCCATTACGACGTGCAGCCCGTCGATCCGCTGGAATTGTGGCAGGAACCGCCTTTCGAGCCGCGCATCGCGACGATTCCCTTCGACCGCAAGGTGATCGTGGCGCGCGGCGCTGCCGACGACAAGGGCCAGGTGATGACCTTCATCGAGGCCTGCCGCGCCTGGAAGGCGGCCACCGGCACGCTGCCCGTCGACGTCACCGTGCTTGTCGAGGGCGCCGAGGAGGATGGCTCGAAGCATCTGCCGGAATTCGTCGAAGCCAACCGTGCGGAACTCGCCGCCGATCTCGCGCTGGTCTGCGACACCACGATGTGGAATTCAATGACCCCCGCAATCACCATCTCCCTGCGCGGGCTGGTCTATTGCGAGGTGGTCGTGCGCGCCGCCGACCGCGATCTGCATTCGGGAATGTTCGGGGGGGCTGCGCGCAACCCGATTCATGTTCTGTCGCGAATCATCGCCGATCTGCACGACGAGAACGGCGCGGTGACGCTCGCCGGTTTCTATGACGGCGTGGCCGAGCCGCCGGCGGATGTGCGTGCGCAATGGGAAAAGCTCGGGCTGACGCCGAAAAAGTATCTCGGGCCGATCGGCCTGAGCGAACCCGCCGGCGAGCGCGACCGGATGCTGATCGAGCAGATCCAGTCCCGCCCGACCTGCGACGCCAACGGCATCATTGCCGGTTATACGGGGGAGGGGACAAAGACCGTGATCCCGTCGCAGGCCAGCTGCAAGGTCTCCTTCCGCCTGGTGGGTGATCAGGATCCGGAGGCGGTCGCGGCGGCCTTCCGGGCGCATGTGGAGGCGCGGATTCCCGCCGATTGCTCGGTCGAGATCATAGAGCACAAGGGTTCGCGGGCGATCGCGCTGCCCTATGACATGCCCGCCCTCGATGCGGCGCGCGAAGCACTCGCGGATGAATGGGGTCGCGAGCCGGTGGTGATCGGCAATGGTGGTTCGATCCCGATCGTCGGCGACTTCAAGCGTACGCTGGGGCTCGATTCCCTGCTGATCGGTTTCGGCCTCGACGATGACCGGGTGCATTCACCCAACGAGAAATACGATCTCGTCAGCTTCTACAAGGGCACCTGCTCCTGGGTGCGCGTGCTCGCGGCTCTGGCCAAGCGCGGGGTCTGAGGCAGCGCGGGGTCTGAGGCAGCGCGGGTGCTGAACCGGGCGGATCCGGTCAGCCCGGCGCATCGGCGCGGGGAAACCCGTCGGTGCGCCTGAGCGCCTCGCCGAGCATCATCCCGGCACAGACGGCGACATTGAGCGAGCGCATCCCCGGTGCCAGTGGAATGCGGATGCGCGCGTCGCAGGCTTCGTGCACGTAATCGGGTGCGCCGGCCGATTCGCGGCCCATGATGATCGCGTCGTTCTCCGCATAGCCGAAATCGGTATACGGTACGGATCCCTGCACCGTGGCGAGCACCAGCCGCAGGCCGTTCGCGCGGCTCCAATCATGGAATGCGCGCCATGAGGGGTGGCGAATGATTGCCACGCGATCCAGATAATCCATACCGGAGCGCCTGAAATGGCGGTCGGAAACGTCGAAGCCGGCGGGTTCCACGATGTCCACCGCGACCCCCAGACAGGCGGCGAGGCGTATCATGGTGCCGGTATTCTGCGGAATATCGGGCTGGAACAGGACGAGCCGCATCGGCGATGTCTCCGGTGAAGATCAGGTGTCGGGCGCAAGGGCGCGACGGTTATCGTCGCGCTGCGGCGCCGGCGCAAGCAACAGGAAAAAGACCATGCTGGAGCGCGCCGAGCGCCGCATCGACCCTTTCGCGCCCTTTGACCGGGAGGAGACGCCGCCCGACCGGGTGAGCGCCTTCGCCTGGCATTATCTGCGCCCGGTGCGCGGCTGGCTGGGGGTGCTGGTCCTGATCTCGCTGGCGGTGGGTGTGCTCGAATCGGGGCTTTATCTGCTCGTCGGCTGGTTTGTCGATCTGCTCTCCACCGCGGATCCGCAGACGGTCTATGCCGATCACGGCACGGCGCTGCTGCTCGCGGCTTTCGCCGTGATCGTGATGCGCCCGCTCCTCCACATCACGCACGATATCATCACCAACCAGGTGATCGTGCCGCAGACCACCAACATGATCCGCTGGCGCACCCATTCCTATACGATCGGCCATGCGCTCGGCTATTTCCAGGGCGATTTCGCCGGACGGCTGGCCAACCGGATCGTGCAGGTCGGGCCGGCAGTGCGCGAGATCGCGGTGACCCTGCTCGACACGCTGCTCTATGTCGGCATCTTCGCCATCACGGCCTTTTTGCTGTTTTCATCGATCAGTCCTTGGCTCGCCCTGCCCATGGCCTTGTGGATGATCGGCTACGGGCTGCTCCTGCGCTATTTCATTCCGCTGGCGCGCGATCGCTCCCTGAAGAACGCCGATACCCGCTCCGTGCTGGTGGCGCGGGTGGTGGACACCTATACCAACGCGCTGACGGTGAAGCTGTTTGCCCGATCGGAAGACGAGCGCGCCTCGGTGCGCGAGGCGCTTGCGCGCAATACCCGCGCCTTTCTCGATCTCGGGCGTGTAATCGTGGCCTCTGCCGGAACGCTTGCGGTGATGAACTCGGCCCTGCTCGCCGCCATCGCCACGCTCTCGCTGATGCTGTGGCGCGAGGGCGCGATGTCGACCGGCGAGGCGGCGGCGGGGCTTGCGCTCGTGATGCGCATCCTCGCCATGTCGGGCTGGGTGATGCGCTCGGTGCGTGGCGTGTTCGAGAATGTCGGGGTGGTGCAGGAGAGCATGCGCACCATCGCCCAGCCGCACAAGGTGACCGACATGGCGGCAGCGCGCCCGCTCGGAGTGCGTGACGGCGCGATCCGCTTCGAGGATGTGAGCTTTCATTACGGCGCCGAGGCGGAGGTTCTGGAGCGCTTCGACCTCGCCATCGCGCCGGGGGAGAAGGTCGGGCTGGTGGGGCCGAGCGGGGCGGGGAAATCCACCATCGCCGCGCTGCTCCTGCGCCTGCACGATCTCGAAGGCGGGCGAATCACCATCGACGGGCAGGATATCGCCCGCGTCACCCAGGACAGCCTGCGCGCGCAGATCGGCGTGGTGACGCAGGATACCTCGCTATTGCACCGCTCGATCCGCGACAACATCCTCTACGGGCGCCTCGAGGCCACGCAGGAGGAGGTCGAGCGCGCGGCGAAGCTCGCCCATGCGCATGAATTCATCACGGCGCTGGAGGATCATCGCGGACGGCGCGGGTACGACGCCCATGTGGGCGAGCGCGGGGTGAAGCTCTCCGGCGGCCAGCGCCAGCGCATCGCCATCGCGCGGGTGATTCTCAAGGATGCGCCGATTCTCGTGCTCGACGAGGCGACCTCCGCCCTCGATTCGGAGACGGAGGCCGCGATTCAGGATTCGCTGGAGAAGCTGATGCAGGGCCGCACCGTGCTCGCCATCGCCCACCGGCTGTCCACCATCGCGGCGCTCGACCGCCTGATCGTGCTCGACCGGGGCCGTATCGTCGAACAGGGGACGCATCACGAACTGCTCGCGCGCGACGGCCATTACGCAAGGCTCTGGGCGCGGCAATCCGGGGGCTTTCTGGAGGTGGCCTGAAGGCGTCGCCGGAAAGCCACGCCAGGTAAAAATCGTTCAAAACCGGATTTGCTGGACCGATTGGGCATTCCTGCGCTATGGACACGAAGGCGTGAGCGTGTCAAAGACCGCGCCGCGTGGCGACGCCGGGTCGCATTGCCGGCGCGTGGGGGCTCGTGCATGACACATGGTGCGAATTCTCACGCTTGTGTGGAACTCCGGCGACGCCGGGGCGCGGCCCTCGACGCGTTCGATTTGTGGAAACTGATGCCGGGAGAGTGACGTGGCTGAGACCACCCCGACCGCCGAACCGACAAGGCGCGATTTTCTGTTCATTGCCACCGGCGCCACTGCGGCGATCGGTGTCGCCGCCGTTGCGTGGCCCTTTGTCGCGCAACTCGCACCCGATGCCGAAGTCATCGCCGCCGGCGCACCGATCGAAGTCGATCTGTCGCCGATCGCCGAAGGCCAGATCGTGCGCGTGTTCTGGCGCGATGCCCTGATCTTCGTCCGTCATCGCACGGCCGAGGAGATCGAGGCGGCGCAACAGACGCCGCTATCCGATCTCATCGATCCGGAACCCGATGCCGATCGCGTGGTCGAGGGGCGGGAGCAGTGGCTGATCATTTACGGCAACTGCACCCATCTCGGCTGTGTGCCTCTGGATTTCCAGGGTCAGTATCGCGGCTGGTTCTGCCCGTGCCATGGTTCCGTCTTCGATACGTCCGGGCGCGTCCGCGTCGGCCCGGCGCCGATCAATTTGCCGCTTCCGCCCTACGAATTCGTCGATGATACGACGATCATCATCGGCGAAGAGGCCTGACGGGTTCGCATCAGACGGGCCCTATGGTGGGCACGCAAGTACTAGCAGGCGAGACAGATGAGCACGCATTCCCCTTCCTATGTCCCCAAGAGCGCCGGCGCCAAGTGGCTGGAGAGCCGCTTGCCGATCATCGGGCTGGTGCATTCCTCCTTTGTGGTTTTCCCGGTCCCCCGGAATCTCAACTACATGTGGACCTTCGGCGCGATCCTGATGATCATGCTGGTTCTGCAGATCGTCACGGGCATCGTTTTGGCGATGCATTACACGGCGAATGCAGAGCTGGCCTTTTCCTCGGTCGAGCACATCATGCGTAACGTGGAATACGGCTGGTTGATGCGTTACCTGCATGCGAACGGCGCCTCATTCTTTTTCATTGCCGTCTACATCCACATGTTCCGCGGCCTGTATTACGGCTCCTACAAGGCGCCGCGCGAGGTCCTCTGGATCCTCGGCGTGATCATCCTGCTGCTGATGATGGCGACGGCCTTCATGGGCTACGTGCTGCCCTGGGGACAGATGTCCTATTGGGGCGCTACCGTGATCACCAACCTGTTCTCGGTGATCCCCGTCGTCGGCGACACCATCGTCTCCTTCCTCTGGGGCGGTTACTCGGTGGGCAATCCGACGCTGAACCGCTTCTTCTCGCTGCACTATCTCCTGCCCTTCATGATCTTCGGCGTGGTCCTGCTCCACGTCTGGGCGCTGCACGTGCCGGGCAACAACAATCCTGCCGGCATCGACGTGAAGACCAAGAAGGACACCGTGCCCTTCCACCCCTACATGACGGTGAAGGACACCTTCTCGGCGATGCTGTTCATCATCGTGCTGTCCTGGTTCGTCTTCTACATGCCGAACTATCTGGGCCACGCGGACAATTACGTGCCGGCCAACCCGTCTGTGACACCGTCGCATATCGTGCCGGAATGGTATTTCCTGCCCTTCTACGCGATCCTGCGGGCGATCCCGAACGCGTTGCTGGGCGTGATTGCCATGTTCGCATCGATCGCGGTGCTGGCCTTCCTGCCCTGGCTCGACACCTCGCGTGTGCGCTCCGGCTCCTATCGCCCGCTCTTCAAGATGTTCTTCTGGCTCTTCGCGATCGTCTGCATCGGGCTCGGCTATCTCGGAGCGATGCCGGCGGAAGGGGCGTACGTGATCTGGGCCCGCATCCTGACGGCGCTCTACTTCGCGCATTTCCTCGTCTTCCTGCCGCTGCTGGGTCTGCTCGAGAAGCCGAAAGCGCTGCCGAATTCGATCGCGGAATCGGTGCTGAAGAAGAGCGGATCGGGCATGCCGCAGGGCGCAGCCGCAAAGCCTCAGGACGCGTGAGGGCAGCCACACCTGACCGCGCCCCTGTTCAGGCGGCGCGGTCGTGACGGGAATGACAAGAACCAGGGTTCGTGACAATGAAGAAGACCCTCCTCCTCGCCGGTGCATTCGTCGCCGCCCTCGCCATGCCGAGCGGCGCGGCCCATGCAGCCGGTGAATATCTGAAACCCCCGCTGCAGGACTGGAGCTTCTCCGGGCCGTTCGGCACCTTCGATCGCGAGCAGCTGCAGCGTGGCTTCCTCGTTTTCCGCCAGGCTTGCTCGTCCTGCCATGGCCTCGAATACGTGTCGTTCCGGAACCTGGCGGAAGCGGGCGGGCCTGAATTCAGCACCGGGCAGGTCGAAGCCTTCGCAGCCGAGTTCCGCATTCCGGATGGTCCCGATGCGTCCGGCGAGATGTTCGAGCGTCCTGGGGAGCTCTCCGATCGCTGGATCAGCCCCTTCCGCAACGAGCGGGAAGCGGCGGCGGCCAATGGCGGCAAGGCTCCGCCGGATCTCTCCGTGATGGCCAAGGCCCGCACCTTCGAGCGCGGCTTCCCCTGGTTCATCACCGACATGTTCACGCAGTATAACGAAAACGGTGTCGATTATATCGCCGCCTTCCTCAAGGGATTCGAGGAGCCTCCGGCGGATATGGAAATCGCGGCCGGGAACTACTACAACCCGTATTATCCCGGCCAGATCGTCGCCATGCCGAACGTGCTTTTCGATGGCGCCATCTCCTACACGCCGGAAGGTGCCAATCGTCCGGTCGCGCCCGAGACGGTTGAGCAATACGCCAAGGACGTGACCGCCTTCCTGATGTGGACGGCGGAGCCGCATCTCGAGCAGCGCAAGCGCATCGGTTTCCAGGTGATGCTGTTCCTGATCGTGTTTGCCGGTCTGCTCTACTTCACCAAGAAGAAGATCTGGGGCCGCCTCGGCGAGGATGGCGCACCGGAATTCCGCGCCTGACCGGCGCAGCCACGGCCCTGAAGACTGCCCCCCGGATGCTGCGAGGCATGCGGGGGTTTTCTTTTGCGGCACCGGCGGGATACGCGCCGAGCGCAGGAGGCAACCCGCGCATTGGTCGCTTGGCGGATTTGCGCGCGCAGGTCTTGACAATCCCCCGGGCTCGGCGACCCTCGCAGATACGCAACCAGGCGCGCCGAGCATGAACCGGCGCGGCGATCCGAGGAGGACGACGCATGAAGCCGCAACCGGCGCCCACCCCCGCCTTCGTCACCCGCCTCGGCAATGCGACCATTGCCGGTGTCTATGACGGCAAGCGTGTCATGCCGCTTGGAGACAGCTTCGTCGCCAATGCGCCGCGCGCAGCCGTGGCTGATGCGCTCGCAGCGGGCATGCGCGCCCGCGACACGATCGAGATTCCGTTCACGCCGCTGCTGCTGCGTCTCGATGACGGGCTGGTTCTTTTTGATACCGGCAACGGCCCGCAGGCGGAGGGGACGGGGTTCGGCCTGCTCCTGCCCAATCTGCGCGCCATCGGTGTCGCGCCGGAAGATATCGATACGATCGTCATCTCGCATTGCCATGGCGACCACGTGAACGGGCTGCGCGACGCGTCCGGGCAGCCGCTGTTTCCCAATGCACAGGTGCTCGTGCCGCGCCGCGATCTCGCCTACTGGCTCGATGCCGACGAGGCTGCGCGCGCGCCGGAATTCTGGCAGGCCAATTTCGCCAATGTGCGGCGCATCTTTGACAATCCCGCCCAGCCGGCGCTGGCGCTCCTCGAATACGAGGATGGCGATGAAATCGCGCCCGGCGTGACGGCGCTGGCAGCGCATGGACATTCGCCGGGCCACATGGCCTTCCGGATCGCTTCCGGCGACGCGACGATGCTGCTGATCAGCGATGCCGCGCATCTGCCCGAGCTGTTCGTGCGCCATCCCGACTGGCAGCTGATGTTCGACATGGATCCGGATGCCGCTAGGGAAACGCGGATGCGCCTGCTCGACATGGCTGCCCGGGAAGAGCTTCCCGTCGCTGGTTATCACTGGGGCCTGCCCAATATCGCGCGGGTGCGGCGTGACGGCGAGGGTTTCGCATTCTCACGCTTGCCATTCCCCTGAGGGAGCACTCTGGCATCAGCGCGAAATCGCATTATCCTCAGGGAAAATCGAAAGACGGGTTCGGTGATGGATGGTGTGAAGACAGGGCAAGGCGAGGGCGATACGGAGCGCATGGCCGATGATGTGTCGCGGCCCCTGCGGCATGTACGCCAGGCGCTGCCGCATGATTCGGCCCTGCGGCACGTGCAGGGCAATGCGCAGTATATCGACGATATCCGCGAGCCGGAGGGCACCCTGCATATCGCCATCGGCATGGCGCCGAAAGCGCGCGGGCGCATCACCGCGCTCGACCTCGCCCCGGTGCGGGACGCGCCCGGTATCGTCACCGTCCTCACCGCTGCCGACATACCTGGCCCCAACGACGTCTCCCCCGCCATGGGCGATGATCCGATGTTTGCCGAGTCTCGCGTCGATTTCCATGGCCAGGCGCTCTTCGCCGTCGTTGCGACCACCCGCGACGCCGCCCGGCGCGCTGCGCGCAAGGCGCATGTCGAAATCGATGCCGAGCGGCCCTCCGTCACCGTCGAGGATGCCGAGGCGCGCGACGAGACCGTGCTCGCCGATTACGGCTTCGGGCGCGGCGATGCCGCTGCCGCGATCGCGCAAAGCCCGCACAGGCTGGAAGGCTCGCTGCGCATCGGCGGGCAGGAGCATTTCTATCTGGAAGGGCAGGCCGCGCTCGCAGTGCCCGGCGAGGAAGGCGATATCCACGTCACCTCCTCCACCCAGCATCCCACGGAAGTCCAGCACGTGATCGCCCGGGTGCTGGCCCTGCCCGATGCCTATGTCACCTGCGAGGTGCGCCGCATGGGGGGCGGCTTCGGCGGCAAGGAGAGCCAGGCCACGCAATGGGCTGCGATCGCCGCGCTCGGCGCGAAGGTTACCGGGCGCCCCTGCAAGATCAGACTCGACCGCGATGACGATTTCGCCCTCACCGGCAAGCGCCACGACATGCGCTGCGATTACGCGCTCGGCTACGACGATGACGGCGTCATCCAGGGCTACAAGGTCGCGCATCTGGTGCGCTGCGGCTATTCGGCGGATCTGAGCCAGGGCGTGGTCGATCGCACCATGTTCCATTCCGACAACGCGTATTATCTCCCCGCCGTGCGCATCGACACGCGGCGGCTGAAGACCAACACCGTCTCGAATACCGCCTTTCGCGGTTTCGGCGGGCCGCAGGGCATGCTCTCGATCGAGCGCGCCATGGACGAGATCGCCTGGGCCACGGGGCGCGATCCGCTGGATGTGCGGCTGGCCAATCTCTATGCGGCGGGGCGCGACATCACCCCCTATGGCCAGAAGGTCGAGGATCCGCAGATCATGCATGCGATGATCGCCGAGCTTGCCGAGAGCGCCGATTACCGCGCGCGCCGGGCCGGGATCGCCGCCTTCAACGCGTCGTCGCGCATCCTGAAGAAGGGGATCGCGCTCACCCCGGTGAAATTCGGCATCAGCTTCACCCTGATGCATCTGAACCAGGCCGGGGCGCTGGTGCATGTCTATCAGGACGGCTCGGTGCATCTCAACCATGGCGGCACCGAGATGGGCCAGGGGCTTTATATGAAAGTGGCGCAGGTGGTGGCGGAGGAGTTCGGCATCGCCATGGAGCGGGTGCGCATCACCGCCACGACCACCGCGAAGGTCCCCAACACCGCCCCGACGGCGGCCTCCTCCGGCTCCGATCTCAACGGCATGGCCGCGAAGGTTGCCTGCGAGGCGATCAAGGCCCGGATGACGGCTTTCGCTGCGGAAAAGTATGGCGTACTGGCAGAGCAGATCGATTTCCGCGACGACCGCGTCTTCATCGGCAATGAGAGCCTCAGCTTCCCCGAACTCGCGCGCGCTTGCGTCCTCAACCGGGTGCAGCTCTCCCATGCCGGGTTCTACCGCACGCCGGAAATCTGGTGGGACCGGGAGAAGGCGCAAGGCAAGCCGTTTTTCTATTTCGCCTATGGCGCGGCCTGTGCCGAGGCGGTGATCGACACGCTCACCGGCGAGAACCGCATCACCCGCGTCGATATCCTCCACGATGTCGGCAAATCGCTCAATCCGGCGGTGGATATCGGCCAGATCGAGGGCGGGTTCGTGCAGGGCATGGGCTGGCTGACGACGGAAGAGCTCGTCTTCGACGGCGAGGGGCGGCTGCGCACCCACGCCCCCTCGACCTATAAAATCCCCGTCGCCTCCGACGTGCCCGAGCATTTCAAGGTGACGCTCTATCCCAATGCCAACCGCACGCAGACGATCTACCGCTCGAAAGCCGTGGGCGAGCCGCCCCTGATGCTCGCCAATGCCGCCTTCTGCGCCATCACCGATGCCGTGCGCGCCGTGGCCCCGGAAGGCGCGCGCGTCCCCCTCGACGCACCGGCGACGCCGGAGGCGGTGCTGCGGGCCTGCGCGGCGTTGCAGGGTGAGGCGCTGGATGGTGAGTCGCTGGAGGCGGGTAAGACGGGGGCGGGAGCGCAGCCGTGAGCGGGGCGGCAAACCCCTTCGCCCGCCTCGCCGCCATGGTCGAGGAAGCCGGCGCGGCGGCTTTCGCGCGCATCCACGCCGTCAAGGGCTCCGCCCCCCGCGAAGCCGGCGCCTGGCTCGCGGTCCGCCCCGACGGCGCCTTCGCGGGCACGATCGGCGGCGGCCGCCTCGAATGGGACGTCCTCACCGATTGCCGCAAGGCCCTTGAGGCCGGCCGGGGCCCCGCGCTTTTTCTCGACTACGCACTCGGCCCCGATCTCGGCCAATGCTGCGGCGGACGGGTGATGCTTTCGATCGAGACCTTCGACGGGCGGGATCTGGAGGATCTGCGCGCGCTGGCGGGGATGGAGGGGCGGTTCGAGGTGGCGTGTCGGGTGGATGAGGGGGGACGGGTTGTGCGGGGGTGATGGGATGCTTGTTCAGCCTGCGACATGGGCATTTCCAAGTGCCGTCGCTTCCGCCTGAAAGTGTTGTTCGCACGCAGACCTGGTCAGAATCCCGGAGACGACCCCACACGCTGATGTTCTGCGCGATGACCGGCCCTGCCGCCGCAGGTTCAATGAAGACGGAGGCAGGGGCGGCACATACCGGCGCCGGTTGCGGCGGACGGCGCGGAGACCCTGAAGATGCAGGACGGATGATGATGATCTGTTCCCGAGGCTCCCACGCGTCACGGCATTCCTGATTCAAGTCACTTCGATGCCATAGACAAGAGCGAGCAGCACCAGACCCAGGAGGATGCGATATATGACGAACGGCGTATAACTCGCATCGCGCAGCCAGCGCATCATCAGGGCGATCGCGGCCCAGGCGGCGATGAATGCAAGCCCCCCGCCGATCAGGGCATCCGCCGTCATGCGTGTGTCGCCTTGATCGTACAGTTCATAGGATGCAAGAATGCCGGCTGCGGCAACGGTCGGCATGGCCAGAAGCAGGGCGAAGCGGGCGGAGAGTGGACGAGCGAAACCAAGGAATCGCCCGGCTGTCATCGTAATGCCGGATCGGCTGACGCCGGGAATGATGGCAAGGCATTGCATCAGCCCGATAATGAGGGCATCGCGAAATGTGACCGCTTTGGGTTCGTGCTTGGCAATAGGCGTCCGATCCGCCACCCATAGCGCAATACCGAATATGATCGTCGCCCACGCCATGATCTCCGTCGCCCGCAAGAGATCGCTGACGATGTTCCTCGCAAGAAAGCCCACGATCAGGATGGGAACGGTCCCGGCGGCGACCAACAGCAGCAGGCGTGATCGTTCACTGCCGTGGCCTCTCAACAGATCGATCAGACCTGACACCATTTCGCCGACGTCCCGGCGAAAATACAACAGGACGGCCCCGAGCGAGCCGACGTGCAGCGCAATGTCGAAGGCAAGTTCATCGGCTGCCGTTCCTTGTGAGGGCGGAAGCCCGATCGCACTCATCAGATCGCGCCCGAGAATGAGGTGAGCCGAAGAGCTGATGGGCAGAAATTCCGTGATTCCCTGAACGATGGCGAGGAAAATCAGATAATACATGGCCATCGGATTGTCAGACTCTCATTCGCTGGCGGCGCCCTGACATGGATGGGCTTCGACAGTCCGGCCCGCACCATACGCGCCAGGGCGAGATGTGCCGTCCCCGCTGCGCCCGAGGTCGTTCCGAATGTCTCTTACCCGCAGATCCGCTCCGGCTCAAGTGCCGCGTATCATTCGCTTCCGCCTGAGCCGGCGGGATGTTGTTGTCAGCTGCAGACAGCGGGAGATTTTTCCGCGCGATCCGTTCCGACCCGGCCTGTTCCTGGGCGCGCCCTGTTTATGTCGATCAGTGCGAGATGCCGAAGCAGCGCCGCAGGGCGGCAGCAGCCCATGGCAGCCTCCGACAGGCACGACTGGTTTTCCGCGCTGAATGCCCGGAAACCGGGAAGGTCGGGTCTTGGCTCCACCTTTTCAGCCGAGCAATCGGTCGCGAGGACCGATCCGGAACCCATCCCCCTCCACAAATGTTGACCCCCGCACCACAGCTGCGGTTAGCTCTTCTGGCCGTGTTGCGTTTGGGGAGGGTGATGGCTTTGGATGATCGGGATGAGGATGAACGGGGGGATGGCCCGCGTGATCGCGACAGCGAGCGGCGGCGCTCGCCTGTGGATGACGAGATTGCGGCCTTCATCGATGATCTGCTCTATGGGCGCGGTCGGGAATTCCTGAAGGCGGCGCGGGGGCATGCGGCGGATTATGCGCAGCGGCGCAAGGGGGATGCGGCGCGGTCCGTGGAGGATGTCGCGCGCTCCTTGCGCGATTCCGGGCATGCTTTCGACGACAGGCCGCATATCCGCGATTTCGTCGATGCGGCAGCGCTCGGGCTGGAGAACCTGGCCGATGATATCCGCACCCGCAGCTTTCGCGACATGGTCGATGCGGCGGAGGATTTCGCGCGCGAGCGTCCGGTGCTCGTCGCGGCGGCGGCGGGGCTCGCGGGTTTCGCGCTGGCGCGCTGGCTGACCCGCCCGCGCCGCGAATCCGCGCCAATGCGCCCCCGCGCGCCGATGCGCCCCCATCCCGATGATGCGTGGAGTGAACCCGATGACCGAGCATGATCCGCGCGACGACGACCGGGACGCGCCCCGGCCAGGCGGCACCGGGCCAGACGGCACCGGCTATGGCGGCGGCGATGATCGCGGGCCGCGCGCGCTCTACCAGCTCATCGCTGATGCCCTGCGTGAGGCGACCGAGCTGGCGAGCAAGGAATTCGCGCTGTTTCGCGCCGAACTCGCGGAAAACATCTCCCGCCTGATCGCCGGGATCGTGATGCTGATGATCGCCGCGATCTTCGGCGTCGCCACCATCGTGCTGCTCACCTCCGCCCTGGTCGAATGGATCGCGGTGCTGGTCGGCTCGGATGCGCTTGCCGCGTTGATCGTGGCCGGGGTGACGCTCGCCCTCGCCATCATCTTCGCCCTGATCGCCCGCAACCGCCTCTCGCTGACCACGCTCGAGCCGAAGCGCACGCGCGAATCGGTGAACCGCGACGGGGATATCTTCTCCGGCAGGAGGCGCAGATGAGCCGGCGCATCGAGGAGATCGAGGCGGATGTGGCGCGCTCGCGCGCGCGCCTCGAACAGACGCTCCAGCGCATCGAGCACAAGCTCTCGGCCTCCGGCATGGTCGATGACGCGCTCGCCTCGCTCAGGCGCACCCGCCACGGCGATGTCGTGGACCGGGCGATGGGCGCCCTGCGCGACAATCCCGTACCGGTCCTCGCGGTGATGGCGGGAATCGGCTGGCTGATCGGGCGGGCCGGGAGCGCGGAGCGCGATGCCGCCCGCGCTGCGCGGGCGCGGGAGCGTGCATACCGGCGCGAAGCGAACGCTGCATCGAAGGACGCATCGAACTCTTCACGCAGTGACGCGTTCTCTGAGGGAAGACAGGCGCCGGATCCCGCGTCCGGCATGTCTCCAGGCGGGCGTGTCCCGCCCGATGTGTCACCACAACCGCGCAGCTGAGGAGTATCGGCATGGCCGACGACAAAGACAAGAACGCACCGGATGAGGGGCAGGAAATCCCCAATCCGGCCGGCACCTATTCCGCAAGACCGTCGGCGCGGATACGCCAGAGCGCACGCTCGGCGTCGAAGATCGCCGAGAAGGCGCGTCGGCAGGCGCGGCACGAGGTCGAGGAAGAGCTCGAATCCCTGCGCGCACAGCTCGACACCTATGCCGAGCACGCCGACGAGGCGACCCGCGAGGCCGTCGAGGCGGCCCGTCGCCGCGCGCGCGAAGCCTATCGCGACCTGCGCGAAAGCGCAGCGGAAACCTACGACGATTTGCGTGAGCGGGCGGAACACGGCCTGGACGAAGCCGGCGAATGGGCCCGCGAGCATTACGAGGATGCGCGCGAATGGGCGCATGAGCATTACGACGAGGCCGTCGATGCCGGTCGGCGCGGCTATCGCCGCAGCCGCGCCTATGCCCGACAGCACCCGCTCGCAATCGGCGCGCTCGGCCTCGCCGCCGGGCTCGTGCTGGGTGCGCTGCTGCCGCGCCGCGATCCGCCCCACCCGCCGCGCTGGTACGAGCCCGAGCATTACGGCTACGAGCGCGATCCGCGCCGCGCGCGCCGGCGCTGGTAAGACGGGGCGGGGAGGCGCGTGCGGGTCAGGCGCGCTTCTTTCCCGCCTTCGGGGCCTGATCGCCGCTTCGCGCGGGCGCGTCACCGGCCAGGGCTTCGCCAAAGCGCGCAGTCAGGGCGGCGAAGACGGTATCGAGCATGCTTTCGATATCATCGAGCTCTGCGGCATCGGGGCTGATTGCCTCCTGCTGGGCGGCGGTTTCCATTGCGCCGAGACGATCGACGAGGGGCAGGGCGCCGATATTCGCGCTCATGGATTTCAGCGCATGCGCCGCGCTCGCAATCTGCTGCGGATCGCCGTGTGAGGCCGCCTCGCGCAGATCGCCGAGCGCTTTGGGGGCATGTTCGAGATAAAGCCCGAGAACCCGGCGCAGGAAGTCCGGCCCCGCGGTTTCGCCCATCTGCTGCAACTGGCCGATCAAGTCCTCATCAAGGACGGGGCGCGCGTCGGCATTATCCTGCTCCTGCTCCTGCGTGGCTGCCGCGACGACCTCCGGCACGCAGGACGGTGCGGTCGCCGCTTCGCCCGGCTCACCCTGGTCTTCCGGCTCCGACGTCTCCGTCGGTTTTTGCGCCAGCACCGTGACATAGGATTGCAGCGGAATGGCCGTTTTCGCCGGTACGATATCGGCCTGCCCGGCCAGGTCCGGCTCCTGCGGGACTTGCTCCGTATCATCCAGAGACGCAGCCGGCGGACCGGCCTCGATCTCGTCCGGGGCGGCCTGTCCGATATGGCGGCTGAGGGTCTCGCCGAGCTGGGCGATGGTGAAGGGCTTGTGCAGCACCCCGTCCATCCCGGCCTCCTGCCAGCCGAGCGCCTCGGCGCCCACCACATGCGCGGTCAGGGCGACGATGCGTTTGGGCGCGCGCCCCTTGCGCGCCTCGTCCTGGCGGATACGGCGGGTTGCCTCGTAGCCGTCCATCTCCGGCATGGAAACGTCCATCAGGATCAGATCATAGTCCGCCACATGTGTCTGGCGCAGGGCCTGGAGGCCGTCGCTGGCGAGATCGGGGTTGATGCCGAAACGGGCCAGGGCGGCGCTCGCGACCTCGCGATTGACCGGGCTGTCATCGGCGACCAGCACGCGGGCCTGCGCGAATTGCGGCAGTGAATCGCCATCCGCGCCCGGTTTCGGCGCAGATGCAACGAGTGGCTTCCCGGCGCGCATCCGTTCGAACAGGGTAGCGGCCTCGTTGATGCTGACGGGCAGGCGCATCACCGCATCGGCCAGCCCGCGCCCGAGCGCGATCTCGCCGGCTTCCGCGCCGATGGGGGCGAGGGCGATCACGGCTTTGGCGCCCTTGGGGCGCGCTTTGCGCGCGACGAGGCCCTCGGCGCTGATCAGCCAGAAACCCGTTATCGTGGCGCGCCCGTAACCGCGTTCCTCGTGGGTCTCCACGAGGGCGAAGCCCGATCGCGACGCGACCGCCGCCAGGGCCTGGCGGCTTCCGGAGCCGGCGGAGCCCAGCATGAGCGGCAGCGCATGTGGCTGCGGCGGCGGCGCTTCGCGATAGGCCTCGCCGACGGGGATCTGCAGCGGTATGTCGAAGCTGAAGGCGGAGCCCTTGCCGACCTCACTGGTCGCGCCGATCTCACCATCCATGGCTTCGACCAGCCGCTTGCAGATGGTCAGCCCCAGCCCCGTCCCGCCGAAACGTCGCGTCGTGCTCTGGTCCGCCTGGGAGAAGGCGGAGAAGATTGTGGCGAGTTTGTCCGGTGCAATGCCGATACCGGTATCCTCGATGGCGATCCGCAGCCGCGTGCGCATGCCGTCAGCACAGGCAAGGCGGATCACGACATGGCCCTTCTCGGTGAATTTGAGGGCATTGCTGGTCAGATTGGAAATGATCTGTGTGATCCGCGTCGGATCGCCGATGACATGGCGCGGGGTGCCAGGTGCGATGACGGCGGCAAGATCGATCCCGTTCTCGCGCGCCCGCGCGCCGAACAGGGCGGTGACCGTATCGGCGACTTCGTGGAGATCCACCGGCACGCGCTCAAGTTCGAGCTTGCCGGCCTCCACCTTGGCGAAATCGAGGATGTCGTTGATGATGGCGAGGAGCGACTGCCCCGAGCGGGTGATGACTTCCGCCTGCCGCCGCTGACGTTCGGGCAGGTCTGATTTCGCCAGCAATTCGGCCATGACCAGCATGCCGTTCATGGGTGTGCGGATCTCGTGGCTCATGGTCGCGAGAAAATCGGACTTGGCCCGGCTGGCCTGCTCGGCGACCTCCTTCGCGGCCAGAAATTCGCGTGTGCGCGCCGCCACATCCTGCTCCAGCTGATCGCGCTGGCGCGCCAGCCGCGTATCGCGTTTTCGGATCTCGCCAATCATGGTGTTGAAGCTCTTGGCGAGATTGCCGATCTCGTCATCGGTCTCTGCGGCGACATAGGCTTCGTAATCGTGACTGAGCCGGATGCCGGCCATCGCGTGCGCAAGGTTCAGGAGCGGTCGGGTGATGTGGCGCTGCATCTTGATCGAGATGAGCAGCCCGATCGCGGCGGCGAGTGCTGACGCGGTGACGGCCACGAGCAGCATATCCTTCATTCGTTCTGCAAGATCGCTGGTATCGCTGATCAGGGTCAGACTCCCGATTGTCTCGCCGCCATTGTCGATCGGAACCTCCGTGCGGACGCTGCGGCTGCGGATCAGCCGCGTCGCATTGACCCGCTCTCCGGGGCGGATCATGACGTCACGGTCGTCACTGAGCAGGATCGCGGCGCCGAGTTCGGCCAGGAGCCTGCCCTCTGCGTCATGGACAACGGCATAATTCATCTGGGGAACGCGGCTGATGGCACGGATCACGGAAAGGATCTGAGCGCGGTCGCGTGCCTCAACCGCCTCGGCGGCGGCGGCGGCGAAGACATGGGCCGTGGTGGCGAGTTGTTCATGCTTTTGCTGGCCGTAGCGCTCCACCTCGCGCCACAGGTTGATCGCCGTTCCGCAGATCAGCGCGATGCCCACGGCGACAAGCACGAGGCGCCCCAGCTTGAAATTGATCGATTGATTCTTCTGCACGCCTGAACCCATGGTGTTTTCGAAATGGCACTATCATAGATTTCCGTAAGCAAGGAATTAACCGATGCATTTAAGTGGATAGTCATATTTAAAGTTGTAAATAGCGGCATCGAAGGGACGCATTCCATGCTGCTAGGACGATCCGAACAGGGCTTCATCTATGTCTTCGAGGAGCCGGTGCGCATCCTCGCCGTCGACGATGATCCGATCATGCGTGAGATGGCAACAGCCCAGCTCTCGCATCCGGGCGGGGAGATCGTGACTGCGCAGAATGGCCAGGAGGCCTGGGATATTCTGGCCGCCGATCCCGGCTTCGATCTCGTGCTCAGCGATCTCGAAATGCCTCAGATGACGGGCTTTGCCCTGTGCACGGCAATCCGGGAGGATGCGCGGCTCGCACGCCTTCCCGTCGTGGTTCTGACCGGGCGTGAGGACATGTTTGCCATCGATCGTGCCTACGAGGTCGGTGCGACCTCGTTCGCGACCAAACCGGTCAATTGGCGCATGCTCGGCTATCAGTTGCGATATGTGCTGCGCAACAGCCGCGACAACGAGGCAGCGCTGGCAGCCGTGCGGCAAGACCTGCGGCAAGACCTGCGGGCGGGTGGTGTCGAGGGCGGTGCCGAAATCGTGCAGATGCCAGCCCGGGAAGCCGCCCGCGCGGAGGCTCCGGTCGGGCCCGATCCGACCACCTGCCTGCGCATTCTTCTGGATCAGCCGCCGGAAAAGATCGCCGGGATCGTCGCGCAATGCGCGCTTTCCGATGATGCGTCCGGTGATACAGGCGCGATCCTGCGGCGCTATGCCGATCTGGTCGCGGCGCGGCGGGCCCGGGAAGCGGCGGCCATGCGCGATGCGGTCGAACCGGCGAGCCCGCCGGTTCCCCGGGAGGCGCGTGCCGATGACACCGCCGATGACACCGCCGATGAACACGCGAGGACTGCTGCACCTTTCGTTCAGGACGAACCCGCATCCGGGGCGGTCGCCGGCGATCCCGTCGCGGCGATGCGCGCGCAGCTCAGGCAGTCCGGATCGGGCCGTCCCGACCCGGATCCTGCGCCGCGCAATCCTGCGCGACCCTTCCGTTTTCTGGCAAGTGGCGGACGAACATGAGGCGAGAGGAAACGATGCACAAGGCGGATACGAACGGCATGGCGGCGCTGCGCAGCGACGGGATGGTGCGTGGCGCGCAGCTGCAGCACTTTCTTTCGGATGTCCGGGGCGGCATGGCCATGCTGTTTTCGCTGGCGCTGATACCGCTTCTGGGTTGTATTGCGCTCGCTGTCGATGTCAGCACCTGGCATTCCGCACGCACCGAGCTGCAGAAGATCGCCGATGGCGCCGCGATCGTCAGCGCGCGGGAACTGCGCATCGGCGCCGCCCGCCCGGAGGTGCTGCAGGAAGCCGCGCGGCTCTATGCCCAGGCCGTGATCGAGGCCGGGGCGAGCTTCGTCGAGAATCCCGAAGTCTCGGCTGAAATCTCAGCCGAGCGCGATTCGGTGACGATCGCAGTGGAAAGCACGGTCAGTCCGATTTTCTCCCGCCTTTTCAATACGGGGCTTTCCAGCGTCCGGGTGAATGCGACCGCACTGCTCGCCGGACGGGAGCCGATCTGCATGATCAGTACCGATTCGAGCACTTCCCATGCGATGGCCCTGTTCGACTATGCCCGGCTCGATGCGGAGGATTGCGGGATATATGTCAATTCGCGGTCATCAGGCGCGCTGCGCCTTGATGGTTCGGTCAATCTGGAGGCCAGCCTGATCTGCGTCCATGGCAGTGTTTCATACGACGGCGGCTCGACCAGCCCGGGGCCGGTGATCGGTTGCCCGCGTATCGGCGACCCGCTGACGCACAGGATACCGTCTTCATCCTGTGGCAGCGATGACGAGGAGCCGTACAAGGTCACGGGAAACCAGACCCTCTATCCGGGTCAGTATTGCGGTGGCATCGAAATAAGCAGTTCGGCCCCGATCACTTTCCAGGCCGGGACCTATCATATTGGTGGAGACGGGCTGGAGGTCGAGGATGGGGCGCGCATGACTGCGCATAATGTCACGTTTGTTTTCCATAATGGCGCCGGCGCTGAGTTTGGTCCCGATACCACCCTCAGCCTCTCTGCAAGCCGCGAGGGACGGTATGCCGGCATCCTCTTCATCGAGGCCGGATCGGGTGACGATGCGACCTTCCGGATCAACTCGAACAATGCGCGCACGCTGCTTGGCACGATCTATCTGCCCAAATCGAAGCTTCTGATTGATGCGGATCAGCCCGTTGCCGGTGATTCCGCCTATACCGTCGTCGTGGCGCGCGAAATCGAGATCGCCAATCGCTCGCGGCTCGTGCTCAATACCGATTACGCCGCGACGGATGTGCCCGTCCCCGAGGGTGTCGGGCCGCATTCGGAAATCATGCTCTCGCAGTGATCTGCGCTTGCGACCGGCGGTGATACGCCGCCGGTCGCTGCTTTCCTCTTCACGCAATCAGCCGATGCGCTTGCCGGCGCGCGGATCATGCTTTGCAAGACGCGAAAGCAGATAATCCACCTCCGCGCGGGCCGTGGCGGAGATCGCACCGCCCGGCTTGCGCTGGGCCTGAGAGGAAATGATCCCGCGCCGTTGCAGCACGTATTTGCGCACGGCGAGACCGGCGCCCGGCTGCTGCTCATAGCGGATCATCGGCAGATGCGCATCGAACAGGTCATGCGCCTCCTCGCGCTTGCCGGCCTGGGAGAGCTTGACGACATCCACCAGCATGTCCGGGAAGGCGTAGCCGGTCATCGCGCCATCTGCGCCACGCTCGCATTCGAAATCGAGGAACAGGCCGCCATTGCCGCACAGGATCGAGATGTGGCGCATGGAGCCGTCCTGCTCGAAGCCACGCAGCGCCGAGATCTTCTCCAGACCCGGCCAGTCCTCATGCTTGAGCATCACGGCAGAGGGGTTGTCCTGCACGATCCGGCGGATCACGCCCGGCGTCATCACCACGCCGATCGCGAGCGGATAGTCCTGGATCACGAAGGGGATGTCGGGGCCGATCGCCTCGACGGCCTGTGCGTAGTAATTGACGATCTGGTCATCCGTCTTGAGCGAGGAAGGCGGTGCGATCATCACCCCGGCGGCGCCCGCATCCATCACCGCGCGCGAGAGCGTGCGCATGGCGGCAAAACCGGGAGCGGACACACCGATCACCACCGGTGTGTTCCCCGCGCGCTTGATGATCCGGCTCGCAATGGCGCGCGCTTCCTCGCCGTCGAGCTTCGGGGCCTCGCCCATCATGCCGAGCGCCGTGATACCGGTGCAGCCCGCTTCGAGGAAGAAATCCGTCATCCGGTCGATGGAAGCGTCATCGACGCGGCCATCATCATGGAAGGGGGTGGGGGCGATGACGTAGACGCCCTTGGCGTTGGCATCGAGCATGATCTGATCCTCGGCATTCACAATTTGCGGATCCGGCACATGCCGACCGCTCCGGCTCTTGGTAAGCCGGTGCGCCTTGCCCGCGCAACCATTGCGGCTGCCAACCTCGTCTGCGCGAAACGGCGCGATCGCCGTTCAGGCAAAATCGCGCAGGAGTTGCGCCTCCACGACACCCATCGCATCCTTGCTCTCTGCTTGCCTGACCCCCTGCGGTGCGAAGACAGCTTCGAGCACGGCACGCCGCTGCAGATGCCTGGAAATGGCATAACATACCGCCTGATGAAACCGGGCTTTCGGCGTATGACCTTCATCAAGTGCATGCCAGGCATCTTCGTGAGCACGAAAGAACGCGCGCACGCCATGCGTCTCGATGAGTTGTCGTGCATGCAGCTGGACGCGACGGCGTGTTGCGCGCCATTGCCAGCGATCGATAATATACATATCGAACCTCGAAAATTTTATTTTGCTCGCCCACCCAGCCTGATAATAAATTATTATTCAGTCCGGTTCCATCTTCAATGGTAATTTGATTATTTATTGTGGAATACATGCATTTAATAAATTCTTATCGATTCTTGACTTGTTGCAAACTTGTCTCTTTACAGGGCAAACGTGGCGTTATGGCGGAGCTAAACAAGTCATCCGCCACCTGTACCTTTTCCCTTGCGGTTTCTGGAATCTGCGCTGCGGGTCGTGCGCCGTGTCGCGCATCGGAGCGAATCACGACCCGCAGGTGGCGGGCAGTTGCCTTTGCGTGGCAACCCGATTCCGGTCATCGCCCTGGAGCGCGTTGCGACCTGACGAAGTCAGGCCGGGCGCCCCAGGTCATTGTTTAGCGCAACATTTTCTCCGTCAGCCGGTATCTACCTGACGGCATGATGCTCTAGACAGCGGCTTTCCATCAAAGCCGACGTGCCTAAAAGCTCCAGCTGGCGCGCTGGATGACCACGCGATAGCCATCAGGGTCCTCGAACGTGCGACCGGAGCGATCCCAATACGGATTGAAGGCCGGCACGGCCATGAACCCGGCATCCTCCATTCGATCAATTGCCGCCTGCCATTCGGCCGGTTCCGGCAAGTAGAATACCAGAAGGTGATCTCGTGTCGGCGCCCGACCGGCTGCGTGCCCTAGCGATCTGGTGAACTCGAAATGATATGGTGCATCGGAACGGCCAAGCATCACACCATCGAAGCCATCGTGACCGTCAAATCGGTGGAGAATGTCAAAACCCAGTCCGTCTCTGTAAAACGGAATGAGTGCCTCGATGTCATCAGTCGGTCGTGCGACGCGAAGCTTGGGACTGATCATTCTATCCTCCTTATTAACATGCTTTTCCCGATATGGACGCTGCAACCCCGTCTGTCTGCAATCCCCCGCCTCCATCGCCCTCGGTCGCGGCGAAGCGCGCATCGGAGCGTTCCGGATCGGGACATCGTTTGCAACCCGACCCCTTGGCGTGATGCATGACCGCTGCGGGCGGTTTCGATCTGGCATCCATGCGCTACATGCTGCTAGTCAGCTGCGCGATCGCATGCGTTGCGTGTGCGACAGGTCCGCGTCAAACGCTCCGAGGTCCCTGAATGCCGCACGATCACGGCCATGTGCATATCGATCCGAAATCCGGCGATCGGCGCGTCTCCGTCGCAATCTGGGCGAATGCCCTGCTCACGGTCGCGCAGATCATCGGCGGTATCCTCTCCGGCAGTCTCGCGCTGATCGCCGATGCGCTCCACAATTTCTCCGACATGGCATCGCTGGTAATTGCCTTCGCCGCGCGCAAGATCGCGCGCCGACCGCCTGATTCGCGCATGACCTTCGGCTACGGGCGGATCGAGATTGTCGCGGCCCTGATCAATTACGTCACCCTGATCCTGGTCGGCTTCTATCTGATCTATGAGGGCGGCATGCGGATGATCGATCCGCCGGAGGTGGCGGGCTGGACCGTGGTCATTCTGGGGATCATCGCCCTCGCGGTCGATCTGCTGACGGCGTTGCTCACCTGGTCGATGCAGAAAGGCTCCCTGAACATTCGCGCGCTGTTTCTGCACAACCTGTCGGACGCGCTGGCTTCGGTTGCCGTGATCTTCGGCGGTGCGCTGATCCTGCTCTATGATCTGCGCTGGGTGGATCCCGCGATCACGATCCTCATCGCGCTCTACATCCTCTATCTGGCCTTCACCGAGATCGGCAATCCGATCCGCACGCTGATGCTCGGCAGCCCGCCCGATATCGACAGCGCGGGCGTGATCGCGGCCATGCGCAGTGTCGAGGGCGTGCATGACGTGCATCACGTGCATCTCTGGCAGATGCAGGAGCATGAGGCTGCGCTCGACTGTCACGTGGTTGTGTCGCGGGAAGCCTGGACGCGGCTCGAAACCGTCAAGGCCGCGATCAAGAAGGAGCTGAAGCAGGCCCATGGTATCGGGCATTCGAGCCTGGAATTCGAGCATATCGATCACGCCCATGCCAACGCGGCTCTTTACGGCCACGGCATGGCGGGCGCGGAAAACGGCGGTGGCGGGCATGCCGGTCACGAGCATCATTGATCCCGTCTGGCCGGGCGCAGGCGCATTGCGGTGAATTCAACCGGGACAGGCCCGGGAGAGATCTTTCCCGGCCTGCCCGCATAGCCTACATCTGACCCATGACCGATCCCGCCGACGATACGCCGATTCCCGCCGGGCAATCCGCCGCGCCGCCATCGCCACCCGCCGCAGCGCAAGCGGGCGAGACGGACATGACCGAGAGCGGTATCAGCGGCACCGGCATGGAGGTGATCCGCCGGTTCTGGGCGACCTTGCCCAACGCGCCCGGCGTCTATCGCATGATCGATGCTGCCGGCGAGGTGCTCTATGTCGGCAAGGCCAAGAGCCTGAAGAACCGCGTCGGCTCCTATGCGCGCGGCCAGGGCCATTCCAACCGCATCATCCGGATGATAGCTGATACGGCGCAGATGGAATTCGTGACCACGGGCACGGAATCCGAGGCGCTCTTGCTTGAGGCCAATCTGATCAAGCAGCTGCGCCCGCGCTACAACGTGCTCCTGCGGGACGACAAATCGCTGCCCTATATCCTCGTCACCGAGGATGAGCGCGGGGCGCAGCTCACCAAGCATCGCGGTGCGCGCAACCGCAAGGGGCGCTATTTCGGCCCCTTCGCCAGCGTCTGGGCGGTCAACCGCACCATGACGGCCCTGCAACGCGCCTTCCTCCTGCGCACCTGCTCGGATTCCTATTTCGACAACCGCTCGCGCCCCTGCCTGCTCTACCAGATCAAGCGCTGCGCCGGGCCCTGTACCGGCGAGATCGCGCCGGAGGATTACGCGGCGCTCACCCGCGAGGCGGTGGATTTCCTCTCCGGCAAGAGTTCACGGGTGAAGGAGCGCCTTTCGGCCGAGATGCAGGAGGCGTCGGACGCCCTCGAATTCGAGCGGGCCGCGCGCTATCGCGACCGTCTGGCCGCGCTCTCGGCCATCCAGTCGAGCCAGGGGGTGAACACGCAGAGCGTCGAGGAGGCCGATGTCGTCGCCATCGCGGAGGAGGGCGGACAGTTCTGCGTCGAGGTGTTCTTCTTCCGCAACTGGCAGAACTGGGGCAACCGCGCCTATTTCCCCAAGGCCGACAAGTCGATGAGCGTCGAGGAAGTGCTCACCGCCTTCCTCGTGCAGTTCTATTCCGACAAGCCGCCGCCGAAGCAGATCCTGCTCTCGCATGATTGTCCCGAGCGCGAGGTGGTCGCCGCCGCGCTCGCGGTGCGCGCCGGCCACAAGGTCGATGTGGCGACGCCCAGGCGCGGCGAGCGGCGCCAGATCGTCGAGAATGCCGAGCGCAATGCGAAGGAGGCGATCGGGCGGCGTCTCTCGGAGACCGCCTCGCAACAGCGCCTGCTCGATCTCACCGCCGATGCGCTGGGGCTCGCGCGCAGCCCGCGCCGGATCGAGGTCTATGACAATTCGCATATCCAGGGCGCCAATGCGGTGGGCGCGATGATCGTCGCCGGGGCCGGCGGTTTCATGAAAACGCATTACCGCACCTTCAACATGCCGGTGGAGAAGGTCACCGCCGGCGACGATTTCGCCATGATGCGCGAGATGCTGCGCCGGCGTTTCGCCCGGCTGGTCAAGGAGCAGCCCCGCGCGGCTGATCAGGAGAATCCTGCGGAAAAACGGAACGGCAGGGGCGATACCGGGCAGGATCGCCCGCCGGACGATCCGGCCTTTGCTGATGATTCAGCCGATGAATTTCCCGCCTGGCCGGATCTGGTGCTGATTGATGGCGGGGCGGGCCAGGTCTCCGGCGTGCGCGCCATCCTGCGCGAACTCGGGGTGACGGATATCCCGGTGATCGGTGTCGCCAAGGGCGCCGATCGCGAGGCGGGGCGGGAGCTGTTTCATGTGGAGGGCAAGGCGCCGTATCGCCTGCCGCCGCGCGATCCGGCGCTCTATTTCATCCAGCGCCTGCGCGACGAGGCCCACCGCTTCGCCATCGGCACCCATCGCGCCAAGCGCAAACGCGATCTGACGAAGAACCCGCTCGACGAGATCCCCGGCATCGGCCCGGCCCGCAAGCGCGCGCTCCTGCACCATTTCGGCACCGTCAAGGCCATCCGCCACGCCAGCCTCGACGACCTCGCCCGCACCCCCGGCGTCAATGCGGCGACGGCGCGGGCGGTGCATGCTTTCTTCAATGAGGGGTGATGAGGGCAGAAGCCCGGGCCGAAACGTAAAAACCCCGCCGAAGCGGGGTTTGAACCATAAGGCCATTGCAGAATTGTTTTGAATTGCTCCCATTCCGGGCGTCAGCAGTGTGTGTTGGCTACTTAAAGTGCAAAGCGCAGGCGGTCGGCTTCCAGCACACGAGTTGATTTGCAATTATTTATTGTGTTAAATGAATTAAGGGGTCGCTTGGTGCAACCCTGTCGCTACGAAAATTCTAGGAATCTCGCATGTCGCAAGAAAATAGCGAGCGCAAAGGCTGGCCCTTCTATATTGCTTGGGCAATGGTATTATTACCAAATGTGATAAGTGTAGGGCAGACGCGTGTAACAACTCAAAATGGTTGGGTAATAGAGTGCTCTGCAAACTATTACTGGGCTGCAGTGTTAGGTCTGATTGCTCTTGTTATTGTAACAATGAATTGGAAGTCTTGGGGTAAATGGTCGTATGCATTGGGATTTTCAGCAATATTTACGATTGCATACGGATTTAATATCGGTGACATGCTATGCCCGGAATATGTTCCTCCCAGCGCGCCTGCACGACCGATGCCTCCATTCTAAGATAAATTTAGACACAATTGGTTAGTACGAATAATTTTCTACCGTAAAACACTATTATGATATTCATGGAAATTGGCAATGCGTTTTTTTAAGCATCGGAAATTCAATGGCTAATTCTCATGCAGAGTCATCGAGCCAATATTGAACGCTGAAATGATAGTCCTCGACTCGAATTGCCCATCGATGTGATAAAATGAATATTGCTCATATTTGAAAAATTTCGTTCATTCGCCAAAAATCTGATCACGCCTTCTTCCCCCACCGTCCGTTCTCGTCCTGCTGCCAGTAGGTCGCCTCGTGGCCGGCGGCCTTGACTTCCTTCCACTGGGCGCGGGCGCGGGCGAGCTGGTCGTCGTCATCGCCGTCGAAGATCACGATGATGCGCTCGTAGCGGGCGGCATCGGGGGGCAGGGCGGCGCCGTCGACGAGGAAGCGGATCGCGGCATCGTTGGGATTGGTGAAATCGAGCGCGATCACGATCGGATGCTCATGCGCATCCGCCTCATCGGCGCGCCCGTGAGCGAGGAAGCTTTCCTCGTCGTAGCTCCACAGATGATCGTCGAGGGCAGCGGCGCGCTCCTCGCTGGTGACCTGGATCGCCGCCCGCCAGCCACGTGCGCGCGCCTTTTCGAGCAGCGTCGGCAGGACGCGCTCGAGCGGTTGGCGTTGAAGGTGGTAGAAAAAGACCTCACTCATGCTTCGTCACGCAGGATGCGGCGGATGACCTTGCCGGTGGTGGTCAGCGGCAGGGAATCGCGAAAGGCGATCTCGCGGGGATATTCATGCGCGGAGAGCCGGTTGCGCACAAAGTCGCGAATGTCGTCGGCGAGCGCCGCGTCGGGATGGATGCCGTCGCGCGGCACGATGAAGGCCTTGACGATCTCGGTGCGGACGGGATCCGGCTTGCCGACGACGGCGGCGAGGGAAACGGCGGGGTGGCGCAACAGACAATCCTCGATCTCCGTCGGCCCGATCCGATAGCCCGAGGAGGTGATGACGTCGTCGTCGCGCCCGACGAAGCGGATATAGCCGTCGGCATCCATCACGCCCTGATCGCCTGTCGTCATCCAGTCGCCGATGAATTTCGCCTGCGTCGCTTCCGGACGGTTCCAATAGGAGAGAAACATCACCGGATCGGGGCGCGCGACAGCGATCTGGCCGGGCTCGTCCGGCGCGCAGATGCGCCCGTCATCGGCGATCACCGCGACGCGGTGGCCGGGAACCGGGCGGCCGATCATGCCCGGCTTGCTCACCCCGATCGCGGCGCAGGAGGCGACGATGAGATTGCACTCCGTCTGGCCATAGAACTCGTTGATGGAAAGCCCCAGCGTCTCGCGCCCCCAGGCGAAGGTCTCGGCGCCGAGCGCCTCGCCGCCGGAGGCGAGTGTGCGCAGGGCTAGGTCGTAGCGCCCGCGTGGGTTGTCCACGCTGCGCAACAGACGCAGGGCCGTGGGCGGGATGAAGGCGTTGCGCACGCCGTGATCCGCCATCAGCCGGAAGGCGGCTTCCGGATCGAATTTGGCAAAGCGCCGGGCGATGACCGGAACGCCGAAATGCAGGCCCGGCAGCAGCACGTTGAGCAGCCCGCCCGCCCAGGCCCAGTCCGCCGGCGTCCAGAACCGGTCCCCCGGCCGGGGCATGAATTCATGCGGCAGGGAGACGCCGGGGAGGTGGCCCGGCAGCACCCGATGCGCATGCAGGGCGCCCTTGGGATTGCCGGTCGTGCCGGAGGTGTAGATCATCAGGGCGGGATCATCGGCCAGCGTATCGACCGGGGTGAATTCCGCGCTCTCCGCCGCGCTCGCCTCGTGGAAACCCTCAGCACCGGCATCCGGACCATCGATGCTCAGAATCACATCCGGATGCTCGAAATCATCCTCGGCATCGGCAAATTTCGCAAGGCCGCCGGCATGGGTGATCAGGGCGCGGGCGCCGGAATCGCCGAGCCTGTAGCGCAGGGCGTCGATGCCGAAGACATCGGCAAGCGGCAGCGCGATGGCGCCGAGCTTGTAGATCGCCACATGCGCGATCGGCACGGCATGGCCTTGCGGCAGCAGCACCGCGACGCGATCACCGGGACGAATGCCGCGTTTGCGCAGGGCATTGGCGAGGCGGTTCGAGGCGTCGCGCAGCCCGGCGTAATCCAGCACCCGCGTCTGTCCCTCCGGCGTGACTTCGATCACGGCGGGGCGCCCGGCATCAATCGCTGCCCAACGGTCGCAGATATCGACCCCGATATTGTAGTGCTCGGGAACCGCCCAGGAAAAACGCGCGTACAGGCCCTCGTAATCGCGGATATCCGGAAGCATGCCGTGCCTCTTGCTCGATGATGCCGCCCCGGGGGGGCGGGCGTGTAACCGCGCGACGATCTATAGCATTATTGCGCCGGGAAAATACCGTGTAGGAGGCAATTGTCTCAGGCAGGGCACGACAGAGGCAGATGAAAACGCCCGCCACTCCTTTCGGGAATGGCGGGCGCGATCGGATTGCTCGTGCAGGGCCTCAGTTCGGTGCCGTCTCGTTCTCCGAATCAGTGCTGAGGAAGGCGTCGAGCTGCTCGCCACGCAGGAAGGCAAGGGCGGCGAGAAGCTGCTTGTCTTCCTCCTGATCGGTGGGGACGTAAGCAGAGGAGCCGGCCGCTTCCTCGTCCTCGCCGCTGAGATGCCCGCGCAGACCGGCTTCGCCCTGCGTCTCGTCGCGTCCGCGCAACTCCTCGGGGATCTCCTGTAGGACGACGATATCCGGATCGATGCCGCGCGCCTGGATCGAGCGACCCGACGGGGTATAGTATTTCGCCGTCGTCAGGCGCAGGGCGCCGTTGCCACCCAGCGGAATGATGGTCTGGACCGAGCCCTTGCCGAAGGAACGCGAGCCGATCAAGGTGGCGCGCTCGTGATCCTGCAATGCACCGGCGACGATCTCGGAAGCCGAGGCGGAGCCACCATTGATCAGGACGACCAGCGGCAGACCGTCTGTCAGATCGCCGGACTTGGCCGAGAAGCGCTGTGTCTCTTCCGGGTCACGCCCGCGCGTCGACACGATCTCGCCGCGATCGAGGAAGGCGTCGGAGATCATGATTGCCTGATCCAGCAGGCCGCCGGGATTGTTGCGCATATCGATGACGAAGCCCTGAAGCCGGTCTTCACCGATCTCATCCGTCAATTCCTCGACCGCGCTGCGCAGATTGGCGAAGGTCTGTTCGTTGAAGGAGGTGACACGCAGGTAGCCGATATCATCCTCGACGCGGGCACGGACCGGGCGCACGCGGATGATGTCGCGCGTGATGGTGACCTCGATCGTGTCGGCGGCATTGCCGCGCTGGATGCGCAGGGTGACGTCCGAGTCGACCGGGCCGCGCATCAGCTCGACGGCCTGGCTCAGCGTCATGCCCTGAACCTGCTCGCCGTCGATATGCGTGATCAGATCGTTGGCCATGACCCCGGCATCGAAGGCCGGTGTGTCGTCGATCGGAGCGACGACCTTGACGAGCCCGTCCTCCATCGTGACTTCGATGCCCAATCCGCCGAACTCACCGCGCGTCTGCACCTGCATGTCGCGGAAGGAACGCGGATCCATGTAGCTGGAATGAGGGTCGAGCGAGGTGAGCATGCCGTTGATCGCGGCCTCGACCAGATCGGCCTCTTCCGGCTCTTCGACGTAATCCTGGCGCACGCGCTCGAAGACGTCGCCGAACAGGCTCAGCTGGCGGTATGTTTCGGCAGAGGCGGCGACGGCCGTGGTCGATGTGAGCACATGTGTCTGCGACACCAGCGTCGCCATGCTGGCGCCGACCAGCGCGCCGATCATCAGTATTGGAAGCTTGCGCATTATCCGCGAACCTTTTCGCTTGGCGTAACGTGACGCGATTCCTGTATCGTATCCTGCCACCAGGGTGCGGGATCGATCGCCCCGCCATCCTTGCGGAATTCAACATAGAGCACCGGACCCTCCGCGTCGACGAGTCCCATGGCCGGAGAGACCGAAGCGCGCGCCCCCATCATGGCGACCGGCTCCCCTGCGAGAACGAATTGCCCGACATCGACGGTGACATTCTCCATGCCCGACATCATCACATAGTAGTCATCGCCGGCATTGATGATCAAGAGACGCTCAAAGGAACGGTAGGCCCCCGCAAATGCGATCCAGCCATCCGCCGGAGCCGTGACGATCTCACCGGAGCGTGTCGAAATCACGACGCCCTGCATGCGCCCGCCGATATCATCAGGCTCGCCGAAACGCCGTGTGAGCGAGCCGGAAACCGGCAACGGCAGACGCCCGCGGGCCTGTGCGAAGGGGATCTGTGGTGAAAGCCTGGCGGGATCGAGGTTTGCGGCCTCGGCGAAACGCGCCTGGGTTTCTGCGCGCAGGCGCGCATCCGCAGCCCGGGCGGCTTCCGCAGCCGCACGGGCTGCGGCGATCTGCTCTTCCATTCCCGTGATCAATTCTTCGAGATTGCCTGCCTCGGCCGCCAGGGCCGCCGCTCTTTCGCTCTGTTCGAGAAAATCGCCTTGCGCGGCACGCAGCCGCTCCTGACGCGCTTCGATCAGCGCGGAGAGGCGGCGGCGCTCGCTGTCGAGCTGGGCGAGTTCGACGGCGAGCGCCTCGCGATCCTGCGCGATCATGCGCCGCAGATCGACCAGTTCCTGCAGGTCGGCGGCGAGGGCGCGCGTCTCTGCCCGCAATTCCGGGACCACGGCGCCGAGCAGCATCGAGGTGCGCACCGCCGCGAGGATATCCTCCGGGCGAACCAGCACCGCCGGAGGCGGGCGCCGGCCCATCCGCTGGAGTGCGGCAAGAACCTCGATGATCACGTCGCGCCGCGCCTCCAGCGAGCGCCGGATCGCGGCTTCCGAAGCGATCAGTGATTCGAGTCGCTCGGTGAGCGCTTCCGAGCGCGCCTCGTTGTCGCGGATGCGCGTGGTTGCCTCGATCAGCGCCTCGGCCAGCGCCGCGCGATCCTCCTGGAGCGCGGCGATTTCCTCGGCCAGTTCCTGCTCCGCCTGTGCGGCGCGCTCCAGATCGCGGCGCACCTCTTCCAGCTCGCGGGCGCGCAGATCGCGGGCTGCCTCACCGGGCGCCATCACCGGCTCCGAGGCCTCGTCTTCCTGCGCGAGGGCTGGGGTCGAGAGCGGTAGCACAGGAGAGGATACGGCGCCGGCGAACAGCGCGAGAACCAGCAGGGATATCGCAGTGAGGCCGCGCTCGACGCCCCACGCGCGAGGGCCGCCGGGCGCGCCGGCATCAGGGCGTCGGATGGTCCTTGCTTCGCCTTGCCCATGCATGCGCATGTCCTGCCTCCAGCCATGCCGGAATCGTGCTTTCAATCGCCGTGACCGGTGCGATGATAAGGATGTCCGCCCATGATGGTTAACGCACGGTAAATCTGCTCGGTCACCAGCACCCGCACCAATTGATGCGGCAGGGTCAGCCGTCCGAAGGACAAGATCAATCCCGCTTCCTGCGCGAGCGACGGATCGAGCCCGTCCGGGCCGCCGATGACGAAAGCCGCCGCCGCGATCCCGTCATCGCGCCAGGAGCCGAGCTGTTCCGCGAATGCCGCGCTCGATACGGATTTGCCGCGTTCGTCGAACAGGATCAACCGTCTGTTCCCGCCGTTGCCGGAACCGTTGCCCGTGCTGCGGCCGAGCTGATTTCGGATGGCCATCGCTTCTTCGCTGCGCCGGTCATCCTCCCGCCGCGCGCGTGATTCGGGGATCTCGATCATCTCCGGCCCGCTCAGGCCGAGCGGGCGGGCACTCGCGGTGATGCGGGTGCTGTAACGCGCGACCAGTTCGCGCTCGGGGCCTGCCTTGAGACGCCCGATGGCGAGTAGCGTCAGCTTCACCCGTTCTCTCCACGCGCTTGCGCTCGATACGTCGCGCGCACTCGCAAGAGCTGGCGCCGCGCCACGCCCTCGCACCGCGCCACGCCCTCGCAACGCGTTTCGGCGCCGCGCTGCCCGAGCGCGCACAAGATCTGCGGCTCAGCCGCCCGTCGCTTCCGTCGGACGGTCCGCGCCCCACATCTTTTCAAGATTGTAGAAGCCGCGGACTTCCGGGCGGAAGACATGGACGATCACATCGCCGGTATCGATCAGCACCCAGTCACAGGCCGGCAAACCCTCGACACGGGCGGTCCCGTAGCCATGATCCTTGAGATCCCTGATCAGCCGGTCTGCGATCGCGCCGACATGCCGGTCGGAGCGGCCCGTGGCGACGATCATCGCATCGGCGATGGAGGTCTTGCCGGCGAGATCGATCTCGACGAGATCCTCCGCCTTCATGTCCTCAAGGCCCGAGCGGACCAGCGGGAGCAATCCTTCCAGATCGGGAGCGGTTGCGCCGTTCTTCGGGGCGGTGGTGGAAGCTTGCGCTTCATGATCGGACACTGCAGTCAGCGCCATACCCTTTCCTTCTTCGCGGCAACGGGAATCGCTGCCTTCTTGTGCAGGATGCGCGTCTTTGTGGCTAAATTCAATGCGGGTCGACGCGGATAAACACGAAAAGCCCCGCCGGCATGCGCCGGCAGGGCGTGCTTCCTGTATGGGCCGATCCGGGGCGGGAAGCGCCGACGGCGCCTCAGTCGTCCGCCTTGACCGTCAGGACCTGACGACCGCGATACATGCCGGTCTTCAGATCGACATGATGCGGACGGCGCAGTTCGCCGGAATCCTTGTCCTCGACATAGGTCGGCTTCTTGAGCGCATCGGCGGCACGGCGCATGCCGCGCTTGGATGGCGTGGTTTTTCTCTTCGGAACAGCCATTTCACTTCTCCGGTCACTGGACGCGCCTGCCTGCCATCAGTCACGACAGGTATGCGCGCATTCATGCGTGGTGGCTTGCCCTGTGGCTTTCGCGAACCGCCGCGCCGGCATTCGCTCCAGGCACAAACTCAAACGCCCACATGTCAAAAACAATCGGGGCGCCGCAGGCCGCAGCGCCCTGATCGATCCGATTTCGAGGCGGCTTATACGCGCTCGCGTGCCCTATGGCTAGTCCTGTTAGCCGTGCCGGCGCGAAAATTCCGTAATTCCCGCGCCCGGTCTCGCCGCCTTACTCGCCGGGCTTGTGCAGATCGTTGGCGAAGAAGAAGCCCCACACGAAATCCGTCTGCAGCGCTTGCAGAGCCGGCGGCTGCTGGCTGGAGATGAACCAGTTCGGATCCGGCGTGCCGAGCGAGCCCTCGCCATAGCCGATCGTATCGACGGTATTGTCGAACACGCCCAGCACGCTCGGCTTGCCGTCGGGCCCGACATGGGCGCGGGCATGGCAGGTCATGCAGGATGAGGACATCATGAAGCCGCCTTCGGTGACCGAGTTGCCCAGAAGGATGCGATGGCCGGTCGATTGCACGAAATCGACCTGGCTGCCCTTGAGGCGATAGCTGCGCCAGGCGCGATCCGATGCGCTCGGCATGGTGGGATCACGCGCCTCGGTGGTGCCGATGTCGAGCCCGTCGAGCACGCCCTTCAAGCCCGCGCTGATCGGCCCGGAGGCGTAGGTTCCGCCCGGATCGAAAATCGGTGATGCGATCGGCAGATCATCGCTCATCACATGCGGGCGGGTGAAATTGTCGGCGGCGCCCTCGGGCACGTCGTCCGGCGAGGCGAAGCCGTAGGAATCGTTGCAGCCGGTATAGTCGCAGCGCCCCGGATTGTTGATGTGCTCGAAGGTCAGCCAGACCCAGTTGGGGATGTCCTTCGAGGAAACGTGAAACGACACGAGCCAGTGCTCGCCGGGCTCGAAGATCTGGGCATTGTTGTCGGTGACCGCTGATTCCACCTCCATCTTGATGAATGGGTGATCGGGATCATTGCGGATGCCCAGCACTTCCGCCCGCTCGGCGCTGATCCAGTTGCTCTTGATCATCACCGCATCGACCGGGAAATCGATCCGCGCGCTCGCACCACCCGCATTGGCGCTATGGAACGGCGCATCCTGGCGCATCACCCGGGCATTCTCGGCAAACACCTTCGCCAGACCGTCGGCATTGTAGAGGTCCTGCTCGAAGACGTAGTCGAACATCGGCTTGTTGCGGAAGACGAATTCCGCCATGGATTGCCGGATGACGCGACCCGGATCGATCGCATCGATCTGCTGCGGCGTGACCCGGCGCAGATCGTCCTCGAATTGCGTGACATGCGCCTTCGACAAGGGCTGCGCGCGCGGCAGGGGTGGTGTGGTGCCGGCGGCGCGGTGGTCACCGGGGAAGTAAGGGCAATGCAGGGCCGGGTTCTCGGCGTCGTCATAGCCCGGATTCTCCAGCGAATCCGGTGTGCAGCAGGTGGTGACGTCATCGCCCGGCTGGCACATCGCATAAGGCTCGCCGGGCCAGGTCTGCTGGTCGGCAGCCCAGTTCTTCCAGAATTCCTGCGAAACCACCTCGGTGAACAGTTTCCACGAGAACATGTCCGGGCAGGTCATGGACGGATTACCGATGGCTGGATCAATGACGATCGTGCCATCGACGATGCTCATCGCGCAATCGGCCGCATCACGCACGTCGGCATTGAAATACATCGCGAAATCGATGCTGCCAGGGGCCGTCTGATCGTCTGCGGCGAAGCCGCCGGCCGGCGCGAGGCCGATCAGCAGCGCCGAGGCTGCAATAGTCTTTTTCGTCATGGAAAGCGTCTCCGGGGCAGGCGTGATGGAGATTCGCCCGGCCAGCCGCAGCCGGTGCGAATCAGGGATGCGTCACTGTAACGCAGGATTGCTTAATCCGGAACGCTCATGCTCGTTTAAATTGTATATAATCAGGCGGCGTCGGCGACGACCTGGTTGCGACCCTGATCCTTGGCGCGGTAGAGCGCGAGATCGGCCCGCTTGAGCATGTCTTGCGGGGAGGTGTCGCCGGGCTGGCGCGAGGCGACGCCGATCGAGACCGTCACGGGAACGCGCCGGGTTTCGCTATGAATGGCGAAGGTCTCGCCTTCCACATGGGCGCGGATGCGTTCCGCCACGATGCGGGCGATGTCGAGCCCGGTATCGGGCACGAGCACGACGACCTCCTCACCGCCGAAGCGTGCGACGATGTCGATGCCGCGTGTCTGCGAGCGGATGCGCTTGGCGAATTCGCGCAGCACCTCGTCTCCCGCATCATGACCAAAGGTGTCGTTGATCGGCTTGAACTTGTCGATATCCATGACGAGCACCGACAAATGCTTGCCGCGCCGCAGTGATTCGTCGAAGAGCGCGGTGAACTGGGTGTCGAGATAACGCCGGTTATGCAGGCCGGTGAGGGCATCGGTCACCGCCATTTCCATGGATTCCTGCACGGCCTCGCGCAATTTGTCCGAGAAACGCTTGCGCCGCGTCTGGCTGCGCACGCGTGCCAGCAATTCGTTCCGGTCGACGGGGCGCGTGAGGAAATCGTTCATGCCGATCTCGAGGCCGCGCAGAATGCGTTTCTGGTCGTCGGCTTCGGCCAGCATCAGCACGGCGATGTTGCGGGTGCGCTCCAGCGAGCGCAATTGCGAGCCGACGCGCAGCCCGTCGGCATCGGCGAGGTCGAGGCTGATGATGGCGACGTCGAATTCTTCTTCAGCCGCGCGCGCCAGCGCCTGCGCGGCATCCGTCTCGACGGTGACCTGATGGTATTGCGACAGCGAGCCCGCCAGCCGTTCGTAGGAAGAGGGGCGATCATCGACGAGCAGGATCTTGCCGTCAAGTCCGTTTTCCGCCGTCGCGAGTACCAGCGGATCACCGATCAGCCCGTATTCCCGTGAAGCGAGGGCGCGCGTGCGCAATTCATCGGTCACGGCCTTGAGGCGCACCAGACTGCGTACCCGCGCGAGCAGGGCGGTGTCGTCGACGGGTTTGGTGAGGAAGTCGTCGGCGCCCGCATCGAGCCCCTTCAGCCGGTCGCTCGGCTGGTCGAGGGCGGTCACCATCACCACCGGCAGATGCGCCGTCTGCGGAGAGTTCTTCAGCCGACGGCAGACCTCGAACCCGTCCATTCCCGGCATCATCACGTCGAGCAGCACGATGTCGCAAAGACCCTGTTCGCAGATGGTCAGTGCGTCCGGCCCGTTCATGGCCGTGACCACGTCGAAATATTCCGCCGTCAGCTTGGCTTCCAGCAGCTTGACGTTTGGAAAGATGTCATCGACGACGAGCACTCTGGCGGTCATTTTCTGTCCTTTCAGCCCGCATCCGCATAGGTGCGGACTGTCTCGATGAACTTTGCCACGGAGATCGGCTTGGAGAGATAGGCCTCGCAACCTCCCTCGCGGATGCGTTCCTCATCACCCTTCATGGCGAAGGCGGTGACGGCGACGACGGGGATGGATTTCAGATCCTCGTCCTCCTTGAGCCATTTGGTGACTTCGAGGCCGGAAACTTCGGGCAGCTGGATATCCATCAGGATCAGATCCGGTCGGTGGGCGCGGGCGAGCTCCATCGCCTCGATCCCGCTCGCTGTCTTGAGCGTGGCATAGCCATGGGCCTCCAGCAGATCGTTGAAGAGCTTCATGTTGAGCTCGTTGTCCTCGACGATGAGCACCGTCTTCTGCATGGGTCGATCCCCGTTTGCGCCAGCCGGCCCCCGATAAGCCCGTTGCCGGCATTCTCCCGTTCCGCAAAGCATAGTAAATCGGTACCCATGAACGAATGGCAAACCGAATCGGGATTCTCATGAAACTGCCTTCACCAGACCAGGCCCGCGAAACCGCCATCGCCGTGTTTGCGCGCATCGTCGCCGACGAGGAGCGTCTCGGACGCTTCTTCGATCTGACCGGCTTGCGCCCGGACGGGATCCGTGAGGCCAGCACGACCCCGCAATTCTTCGAAGCCGTTCTCGATCACGTGGTCAATTACGAGCCCCTGCTCGTCGAGATCGCCGCAGAACTCGATATGGATCCGCATGCCATCGTCGCAGCCCATGCCTGCCTCGCGCCGCGACCACCGGAATAGAGGTCGTGCATGCAGGATAGACCGCCGATCGGGGCTTATCTGTGTCGGGATTGTCTTTGGAACGGGCCGGTCCCCGGCGGGTCACGCCCGCGCTGCCCCGCATGCGGTTCGCCGCGCGGGCTCGTCCATGACGAGCGCGACAGTCTCGCCATCGCGCATATCGATTGCGACGCCTTCTTCGCGGCGGTCGAGAAACGCGAGAACCCGGAACTCGCGGACCGGCCGGTGATCATCGGCGGCGGGCGGCGCGGGGTGGTTTCCACCGCCTGCTATGTGGCGCGCATCTATGGGGTGCGCTCGGCCATGCCGATGTTCAAGGCGCTCGAAGCCTGTCCGGATGCCGTGGTGATCCGTCCGCGCATGGCGCTCTATGCGCAGGTCGGCCGGCAGGTGCGCGATATGATGCGCGCGCTGACCCCGCTGGTCGAGCCGCTCTCCATCGACGAGGCCTTTCTCGATCTCGGCGGCACAGAGCGCCTGCACGGGGCGAGCCCGGCCCTGACCCTGGCGCGGTTTGCCAAAAGCGTCGAGGAGGAGATCGGCATCAGCGTCTCGGTCGGGTTGTCCTACAACAAGTTTCTCGCCAAGATCGCCTCGGATCGCGACAAGCCGCGCGGTTTCTCGATCATCGGGCGCGCCGAGGCGAAGGCGTTTCTCGCCGGAGAGCCGGTGGGTATCCTGCCGGGTGTGGGCAGGGTGGCGCAGGAACGGCTCGCCCGCGCCGGCATCCGCCGCATCGGTGACATCGCGGCCCGCTCACTGCCCGATCTGATGCGCATCGCCGGCAATGACGCGCAACGCCTTGCAAGGCTCGCCACGGGCGAGGATGCCCGCCGCGTCGAGCCCGAACGCGCGGCCAAGAGTATCTCGAGCGAAACCACCTTCGATGCGGATATCGCGGGGCTGGATGCGCTCGAGCCGATCCTCTGGGAATTGGCCGAGAAGGTCGCCACGCGGCTGCGCGCGGGCAGCATTGCCGGGCGCACTGTGGTGCTCAAGCTGAAGACGCGTGATTTCCGCAACCGCACCCGGACCGTCTCCGGGCTGGCACCGACCCAGCTCGCGACGCGCCTCTATGCCGCGGCGCGGCAGATGCTCGCCGCCGAATGCGACGGCACCGCCTTCCGGCTGATCGGTATCGGCGCCGCCGATCTCGTCGACGGCGCGCTCGCCGATCAGGGCGATCTCGCCGATCGCGAGGTGGTGCGCGAAAAAAGCCGCGAGACGGCCATCGCCGCCCTGCGCGAGCGCTTCGGCGACAGCATCGTCAAACGCGGCCTGAGCCTGCGCAACGCCCCGCCGGCGAGCGGGGGGCGCAAGCGCGACGATGGTAATGACGGGTAACTCCCTGGCGAAGCGCATGTCGCCCGGATGATCTCCCCGCAGCGTGATCGTAATCGTGATCCGGCCCGGACAAATCTGCAAACCGCATGCGGCGCCGGAGGGGTCAACCCCGAGCCAGCGCCTCCGCCGCACGCTTGAAGACGCGGGCGCCGCAGAGCATGTCGTCGATCTCCATCGCCTCGTGCGGGTTGTGGGAGCCATTCTGGTTGCGCACAAAGAGCATGCCGGAGGGCACCCCCGCCTGCGAAAACACGGCGGCGTCGTGGCCGGCGCCGCTCGGCACCGTCTCCGCCGGAAGCTCCTGCGCCTCGCAGGCGGCGAGGAGGGCGGCGAGCACATCCTTGTCGAGGAAGGCCTCGCTTGTATGGACCGGCTCGTCGAAGACGAAGCGCACGCCGCGTTCGCGGGCGACGATCTCGCATTCGGAATGAACCAGCGCCTCGATCGCGCGCAGGGTCGTGGCCTGCTGGCTGCGCGCCTCGAAGCTGAAGCTCGTCTCGGCCGGGATGCGCGTCATCGCGTCATTGGCGGCATTGGTATGGAGGACGCCCGTGGTCATGACGAGATCGCCGCCATGCAGCTGGATCGTCTGCCAGTGCTCGTCGAGGCGCATCAGCAGATCGGCGGTCGCGACCACCGCATCCTTGCGCAGGTAGCGCGGCACCGCGCCGGAATGGCCCGCTTCGCCGATACAGCGCACGTTGCGATGGCGGATATTGCCGCGAATGCCCGTCACCGCCGCGATTGGCCAGTTGCGGTCGATCAGCAGCGGGCCCTGCTCGATATGCAGCTCCAGAAAGAAAGCGAGCTGATCTGCCGCGATCAGCGGCTCGCCGGCGGCGACGCGTTCCATATCGACACCGCAGGCAGCCATCGCATCGCGCAGGATGCGCCCGTCGCGGTTGTCGCGCGCATCGAGAGCCTTTTCGTCGAGCAGGCCGAACAGCGCCTTCGAGCCCATATAGGGCAGCCCGAAACAGGCGCTCTCCTCGCCGCGCAGGGCGATGACGCGCACGGGAAATGCCGTGTCGACGCCCTCGCGTTCCATCGCGATCAGGGCCAGCATGGCGGTGACCACACCGGCGAGGCCGTCGTAGTTGCCGCCCTGGGGCACCGAATCCACATGCGAGCCGATCAGCCCGCAGCGCGTATCGGCTGCGGAATCGCCAGGGCGCGCCATGATCAGACTGGCCCCCGCATCGCGCCAGGTGACGAGCCCCTGGGCGCGGGCTACCTCGTCGAGATAATCGAGCACGAGGCTCTCCACCGGCGACCAGGCCGGGCGGGTGACGCCTTCCGCATCGGGCGAGAGTTCGCGGGCGCGGGTGAAGATCGCCTCGGCCAGCGCGCGGCCTTCGCCGCCGATGAAATCGCTGTCGGGCGCGGTTGTCGCCGGCCCGATATCGGACATGGCCCGGCTCATGCCACGCCCTCCCAGTTGATTGCCCCCGCTTGGCCGGATTTCGGCTTTTCCGTGCCCATATCCGCCCCCCAGTTGCGCGCCCCTTCATCGCCGGCTTCCGCGAGATCGCCCACGATGTCCGACACGCGCGCCACGCCGTTCTGTGCGCACCAGGCTTCGATGCCGGCGATCACGTCGAGCATGGCGGATGGGTGGATGAAGGTGGCGGTGCCGACCTGTACGGCGCTGCAACCCGCGAGCATGTATTCGATCGCGTCCTCGGCACTCATGATGCCGCCGCAGCCGATCACCGGGATCGTGACTGAGCGGGCGCATTGATAGGCCATGCGCAGGATGATCGGCTTCACCGCCGGGCCCGAGAGCCCGCCCATCACCTTGCCGAGCGAGGGTTTGCGGCTGGTGATGTCGATGCTCATGGCGAGAATCGTGTTGGCGACGACGAGCGCATCCGCGCCGCCGGCCTCGGCGGCCTGCGCCACTTCCTGGATCTCGCCGGCATTGGGCGTGAGCTTGGCCCAGAGCGGCAGATCGCTGGCTGCGCGCAGCTTGCGCATGACCGCGAGGGTCGGCTCCGGGCGCATGGCGAAGGCGCGCCCGTCATCCTCGATATTGGGGCAGGAAATGTTGACCTCGATGGCGCTGATGCCGGGCACGCTGACCATTTCGCAGAGTCTTGCGAATTCATCGGGCGTATTGGCCGAGATCGAGGCGACGAACGGCGCCTTGAAGGCGCTGTAGAGCGGCACGGTCTCGGCCAGGAAATGCTCCGGCCCCTTGCAGGGAATGCCGATCGAATTGAGCATGCCGCCGGGCACCTCCGCCACGCGCGGCGTCGGATTGCCGATGCGCTTGTCAGCGGTCACCGTCTTGATGACGAGTGCGCCGAGGCGATCGACATCGAAGACCTGCGCCAGCTCATGGGCGAAGGTGCCGGAAGCCGGCATGACCGGGTTGGCGAGCCGCAGCCTGCCGATATCGACGGAGAGATCTACCATCCCAGAGCCTCCTCCAGCGCAAAGACCGGACCCTCGCAGCAAACCCTCCGATGCACGGTCGCATCCCCCTCGCGGAAGGCGCGCACGCAGCAGAAACACATGCCGAGCCCGCAGGCCATCTGCTGCTCCATGGCGACCTCGCCGAATAATGCATGGCGCGCGGCATGCGCCTGTGCGAGTTTGAGCAGACGGTTCGATCCACACGTATAGAGCGCGCCCATACGGCCCTTCGCGTGCAGATCGTCGAGCAGGGCCGCGACATGGCCGGTATCGGAATTGCCTTGCGCGTCCGTGACGGCGATCGCCTCGGCCCCGGCTGCACGGGTTTCTTCCAGCGACATCAGGAGAGCGGGGCTGCGCGCGCTCAGGATCGCGGTGACGGCGTGGCCCGCGCTGCGGGCGAGGCCCACCAGCGGGGCGAGGGTGGCGAGGCCGACACCCCGGGCGAGGATCACGATCGGGGTCTTGTGCCCGGTCGCGGTGTCGGGGGGCAGCGAGAAGCCGATGCCGAGCGGGCCGAGCATGTCGAGCCGCTCACCGATTCCGAGCTTCGCGAGCGCCTTCGTGCCGGTGCCCGTAACCTTGTAGAGGAAGGAGATCCGTCCGCCCTCGGCGTCGATCGCATAGATGCTCATCGGGCGGCGAAAGAAGGGTTTGAGCACATCGTCCTGCGGGCAGAGCAGGTGGAAGAACTGGCCCGCGCGGGCGCGCCGCGCCTGATCGGGGGCGGCGACCTGCATCAGGCGGTATTCCCCGTTGACGGCCTCATGGCGCAGGATTTCCGCCCGTTCTTCCAGAACGGGGAGGGAATCCGGCTGCGGCGGCACGGCGTGCATGGCTTGCATGGTTGTCGATCCTTATCCGAGCAGCAGGCGCGGCAGGAAGGTCGAGAGATCGGGCACGTAGGTGACGACGACGAGCGTGCCGATATTGATCCCGACGAAGGGCCACACCCCTGCGATCACGGCGGAAACCGGTTTGTTCAGGGTCGATGACGCGACGAAGATGTCGAGGCCGAAGGGCGGCGTGATCATGCCGATGCAGATGTTCAGGCAGACGATCAGACCGAAATGGACCGGGTCGATCCCGAAGGCCAGCGCCACCGGATAGAAAGCCGGGACGAGCACCAGCAGTGCGGAATTGGGATCGATGAACATGCCCGCGATCAGGAAGACCAGGTTGACTACGATCAGGAAGACGATCCAGTTCGCCTCGATGGTCTCCATGAAGGAGATCACCAGGCCCGGCACCTGCGCCAGCGTGATGAAATACGAAACCAGGCTGCCCATGGCGAGCAGCACGAAGATCACCGAGGTGGTGATCGCGGCCTGTCCGGCGATGGTATAGACGTCGCGCAGGCTCATCTCGCGATAGACGACGCGCTCCACCAGAATGGCGTAGATCACGCTCACCGCAGCGGCTTCGGTCGGCGTGAAGGTGCCGGAATAGATGCCGCCGAGGATGATCACCGGCAGGCCGAGCGCCCAGATGGCCGCCCTGACGGCGCGCATGCGGTCCGGCCAGGGCATCGGCGCGCTGCCGGTGCGCCCGGAGAGCTTGCCCTCGACCATGACATAGGCGGCGAAGGCCAGCGAAAGAAAGATACCGATCACCAGCCCGCCGGCGAAGAGCCCGGTGATCGAGGTGCCGGTGAGCCAGCCATAGATGATCAGCGTGATCGAGGGCGGGATCAGGAGCGCTGATTCCGCTGACGAGACGATCAGCCCGAGCGAGATCTTCTCACCGTAACCCGCCTTGCGCAGCTCCGGATACATGATCCGCCCCATCGCCGCGACGGTGGCCGGCGCCGAACCCGAGACCGAGCCGAAGGCGGCGGAGCCCGCGATGGTGGAATAGCCCATCCCGCCGGGACGATGGCCGAGAAAGCCCTTCACCATCGTCGTCAGGTGACGCGCGATATGCCCGCGCGCCATGATCTCGGCGGCGAAGAGAAAGAACGGGATGGCGAGCAGGGTCGAATGATTCACCCCGCCAAGGATGCGCTGGCCGATGGCAATATCGGGCAATCGCGTGAAATAGAGCTCCTTGATCAGGAGCCCCGGCACGCCGAGCACCAGCAGCATCTCGAAACCGAGAAACAGCAATACCAGCGCGAAGACGGAAATGAAGGCAACACCCATGTCAGTGTCCTTCCAGCGTCGCGGCATCCGCATCGCGCGCGTTCCAGCGGTCGATCAGGCCGAACAGGCTCAGGGCATAGCGCAGGGCAAGCAGCGCAAAACCGGCGGGCAGGCTGCCATAGAGGATGCCGGCGGAGATGCCGAGCGTCGGGCTGTTCTGCCCGGTCACGGCGACGCGCTGGGCGATGTCGAGGCCGATCCAGGTGATATAGAGACAGAAACCGAGGCCAACGAAATCGATCAGCTTGCGCAGAATCTGGCCGAGACGATCACCAAGCCGGTCGCGGAACACGCTCATGGCAATGTGACGCCCGCGGGCCAGCGCGAGGCCCAGCCCCAGAAACACCATCCAGACCATCATGTAGCGCGTCGCTTCATCGACGAAGGCGACGTTGCGCGACCAGGCGGGGGCGAGCTCGCGCACGGCGATGCCTGTGGCATAGAGCGCCACCATGCACAGCATCAATGCGGCGATCAGGAAGAATTCAAGCTTCTCCAGAGCCTTCAGCGCAGCCGACACGAAACCCTCCACCGCCGGAAAAGAAAAAGCCCGGACGGCGCCGCGAAGACGCCGTCCGGGCCGGATCGCGGCATCACTCGACGATGCGCTCGTATTCGGCCTCATAGACCTCGACGATGGTGTTGGCGACCGCACCGGTCTGCGCGACATAAGCGTCGCGGGCTTGCGGATACATCATCTCGCGCAGCGTGTTGCGCTCTTCATCGGTGATCTCGCGGATATTCATGCCCGCCTCTTCCAGACGCTCACGAGCGGCGGTTTGGGAGGCTTCCTTGATCTCCTCGACCTGCGGGCGGACCTCGTCGAAGGCTTCGACGATGATGGTCTGGTAATCCTCCGGAAGCGAATTCCACCATTCGGGATTGAACATCACGACGTCTTCATTGGCGCCGTGCTCGGAAACGAGCAGGTTGGTCTGGACCTCGTCGTAACGCATCGCCGAAATCGTATCGAGGGCGTTTTCCTGACCATCGACGACGCCGGTCTGCAGCGCGGTGTAGAGCTCGCCGAAGGGAAGGGCGATGGCGGAGGCGCCGACGGCTTCGAACTGCGAGATCAGCACGCGCGAATCCATCACGCGGAATTCCTGACCGGCGAAATCCTCAATGGAATCAAGCGGCTTGTTCGAGGTGAAGCTCTTGCGCCCGTTCGGCCAGATGGCGATGGCGTTGACGCCGATCTCGTCGAAAGTGGCCAGAACGGCCTCACCGAAGGCGCCTGTGCGCAATGCATTCGCCGCTTCGCGATCGGCGGGGTAGATGAAGGGCACGTCGAGAATCGATACGGCCGGGTTGAAGCCCGAGAGGAAGGCCGCCGGCGAGACGGTGCCCTCGATCACGCCGAGCTGCACGCCCTCGTTCATCTCGCGCGCCTGGCCGAGCTGGCCGGCGGGGAACAGTTCGAACACGACATCGCCGTCGGTGCGCTCGCGCACGAGTTCCGCGACGATTTCGAGGCCTTGGTGGCGGGCCTGTTCGGCGCGCTCGAGATGGCCGATGCGGGCCGTGTATTCCTGCGCCGCAGCGCCACCGGCGAGGCCGAGCGTGATGGTCAGAGCCAGCGCACTGACCGCAGTCTTTGAAAGTGTCTTCATGGTGTGATCCCCTCGCATGCTTGTTGCTTACGTAGCGCCATGAAGCCGCGAGGCCTGGGGTGTGTCAAGCGATGATCTCATTTTTGAGACCACGGAGCAGGCAGTGATTGCCGCATGTTTGAGCAGGTCAGGACGTGCCGATGCCGTAGCGGCGGATCAGATCATCGAGGTAATCGGCGCCCTCGGAGCCGCGAAAGGCGCGCTGCCAAAGCTGTTGCGCGATGGATTCGTGCAGCTCCAGCGCCTCGGGGGCCGAGGTGATCAATGCTGCGCCGACGCGCACATTGGGCTGTTCGCCCAGACGGAATGGGCTGATTGCCAGAACCGCGCGATCGGGCTGGCGGAAGATCTGGAAGCTTGTTGCGGGGATGGTCTCGCGCACGATTCCCACCTGCACGCCGATCGGCGGGTCGCGCAGAAGATCGCGGATGGCGCGGGTCTCCGCGAGCGCCTCGCGGCGGCGGCGGGCGATCGTTTCGGGCAAGAGGTCGTGGCGCCCGACGAGGCCGTGCAGCAGGAAGCGCTCGATATCGGCGGAGGAGACGAGGCTCGCGATCAGCGGGCGCTTGCGCCGATAGGCGGCCTTGCGTGCCGCGAGCACGTCCATCAGCGTCTCCACCGCGTTCAGGGCCGGCGCGCGCCCCGACCCGGTCTCGGTGATGCCCTCGATCAGCACCTCGCGCAGGGTGGCGTCATACGTATCGGATGTCAGCAGATAGGAGATCGGGCCGAACAGGCCGACGATCTGGTGGCTGGTTTCTTCCAGCTGGCGCATGCGCTCGAAAAAGGCGATGGCCGTATCGACATATTCGATGCCGACGCCCAATAGAGTGGGCAGCGAGACGCCGAGTACATCGGAGATTCGGGTCAGCGTCTCAATTTTTGGAATTTGCCCCTTCTCGGCCCGGTAGAGCGCCGCGCGCGAGATTCCGAGCCGCCCCGCGAGATCCTCCGGCGCAAGTCCGCGCCCCATGCGAAAGGCCCTGAGCCTCTCGCCGATCTCACTGAAACGGATCGGGGCGGACGATTCCTGCATGGGTTTTCAATAGAGAGCGCCGCTGGCGAAGTCAAAACGCCGCGCCGCGCATCCGGGGGAGGCCCTGCTCGGCATGCGGATTTCTATAAGATTTATATAAAAAGTTAAAATGAATGATAAAAAATCATGCTTGATATAATTAATTTATATTAATATAGTTAATGCATCGTTACGTACGCCCATAGCGTGCCCTTGGGTCTGATTTGTTTTCTGGAGTTTTGATCATGGTGAGTATCGGTCCGCTTTCTCCGTCTCCTGTTTCGCCGCACGCGTCGTCCACGACGGCTTTCAAGCCGGCGGTCCCAACGCCACCGCAAGCACCGACGCAGACCCCGACGGGAACAGGTACCACCGGCACGGGCCCGCTCGCGCCGCATTTCAACGGATCCCGCAACGACGCCGTTGCGGCGATGACGGACCGTGCCCATACGGCCTTGTTCGGCAATCTGGGTCAGCAGGCTCTTGCTGCCGTCACGCGCGGGCCCGATTTCAGCGCCGATCATGCCCTGACGGCGCTTCGCTTCGAAAACCGCGACGCCTTTGCGGAGATGGCCGAACGGCACGACCATGCCGGGCAGCGGCGCATTGCCGGCGAAGTGGCCGAAGTTCTGGTCCAGACTTTCACCCGTGACGGGATCAGCGGTGTCTTCGGCTATCACACGATGTCGCGCGGCCAGCAGGACAGCCTGCTCGCCCACGCCATGGCCGCCGCCCTAGACGAAGACCAGATCATCCGTAGTGAGGATCGGGGCGGGTATATGCCCGCTTCAACGCGGAATCCGCACACGGCCTCACCGCAAACCCCGGAGCGCGATCCGTTCGAACATGCCGTTCCCGATCTCGGCCCGACGACGGGCGGGAGCGAAAATCCCCTGGGCATTTCGCCTCAGAATACCCGGCCCGTCGAGTTCCGAGAGTTTCCGGATCAATCGCCGATACGCGAGACCCCCACACCTTCGCCTGAGCAGGTTGCGGCGGAAGCGGAGCTGGCGCGGGAAGCGCTCCTGCGCGAGGGCGAGGCGGGTGCTCTGCAAGAAGAAGTCGGCGCGATGCACAGGGGACGGCGTGCGGTCATCGTCGAGGGACGCGCGCGTGATGCAATTCGCGACGAAGAGCGTAACCTGCGTGGCGGCGGCGGCCTGAATTTCGAGACCGGACCGCTGACTGATCCGGCCTCCATCGCACAGCTTTTCGGCAATCTGCGTGAGCGCGCCGATGCATCCCGGGCGGATGGTCGGGCGGATATTGCGGACGCGATCATGCGCCAGTTGAGCGAGCGCTATCGCGATTTCGCCGGGCAGGCCGGAGGCGGCGTGCAGGGGCCGGACAGCGTACGCGACGGTTCCGGTGCGGGTGGAGGCCTCCTGCGCGAACTGGAAGAAGCCAGCCGCAGAACCGGCAGGCCGCTTGAGGAGCTCGTGCGCGAACGCGCGGAGGAACTGCGCGCCGCCGGCCAGGGTGAGCAGGCGCTGGAACTGCAGCGGGCCTTCGCACATGCCTATCCGAACCTCGCGGGGCCGACCGGTGGCAGAGCGAATGCACCCGTCGAATCCTCGGCGGAACTCAACCGCATCCGCCAGACCGATCCGCAGGAACTCGCCGGCGAGATCAACGGGGCCGGGGATCTGTCCGGCTATCACGAGGAAGAGTTGAAGGCGATCATGCTGCGTCTGCTCGGCGCGCAATCGGGCAGCGAGGACATCACCGCCGCGCTGGAGCGCATCGGGCGGGCGGCACCGCAGGTCGCGAATGCAATGGCTCAGGAGCGTTTCTCAACGGAGGCCGCACTGATCTTCGAGATGATGAATCTTGCGGAAATCTCGCAGCGGATTGATGAGAAACTGATTGCTATTCTACGGGATCCACAAAGTGCAATCGAGAGCTTTACTCCGGACGAGTCCGCAGCAGTGCAGCGCTTGATGAGCCAGCATTATCCGGAACTGCAGAGTCCTGAAGATATTGCCCGCTTCCTCATCCAGATGTTCGTCAATCCGGTATCGGGGCTGAAGAACGCGAATGCGTTGCCGCTTGTCGCGCAAGAGGGACATCACCTGATTGTGGCCGAGTTTGGCGGCGGAAAATCCGTTAACGAAACGCTGAGCCACAAGCATGGGGACGATTTCATCGCCGGTGGGATGGCCGAGATCGCCCGGGTCGTAACCGAGGCCGGTGGCCAGGTCCTGCACCCTAACGGCGCAACGGCGGTTCTCGTCCTGTCGCCGGATAATGTGGAGGCCACGCTCGAACGTCTCGATGAGGTATTCCGCGATCTTGCGATCGGGACCGGAGATATCGGGCCCGGCGGTGAGGTATTCAAACCGGGTATCGCCTGGTTCGACACGGGGGCGATCACCGATACGAGCATTCCGGCCTTAGAGGAGCAATTTGCGCGCGGACGCAGAGAGATAGACGACGTCAAGGCTGGGCGCGTGGAGGAGGGCCTTTATCCGGCACGTGGCTCAGACGTTTTCGAGCCCTACAACCCTGAAATCCATTCGAATGTCCGTCCGCTGGAAGGAACGGCTGACGTGCCGCCAACGGGTGCGCGAAACGCCCAGAATGAACCTATTCGTCGAGAGTACGATGCGGCGCTCGAAGCCATTCGGGCCATGCCGAACAACGAGCAAGGCTTGCTGACCCAGCGGCTGATCGAGGAGCGTTTTACTCACGCGACCGGCATCTTGAACGGCGCGGCGTCGCTCGAAGCGCCGCGAGATGCCGATGGGCGTGTGCCGGAAGGCTACGTCCACGCGCAGGGTGACATGTCCAAATTGTCGGTGCTGAACAACCAGCTTGGCTGGGATGTGGGTGATGCCGCAATCGGCCACCTTAACGCTGCCCTCGAGGCCGCAGCCGCCGCCTATCCGGACGTTACCTTCCAGAAATATGGCGGCGATGAGTGGGAGGCGATCGGTCCGCGTGACTCTGCGGAAGCAGCGGTTGCGCTGATCCGCCAGTATCTCGCGGATGTGACGATCTCCTTCCCCAATCCGAACAATCCGGCGGAGACCTGGACCCTGCACGGTCTCGGCGTGCAGATCGGTATTCTCGATATCGAGCGGGATTCCCGGACCGGGCGGGCCCCGTCAGATGAGCTTGAGCACACCATGGGGGAAGACAAGGCGCGTCGCGGCTATACGCTCGACATCCGCGACGAACAGGGTCGTCCGGTACAGCCGTGAGCCCGAGTGTGCAGCCAGCCTCTCCCATACGGGCCGGCTGCACACGACCGCATGACGCTGCGCCCCGCCCTGATATCAGGGCGGGGCGGGCGGCGTGAAATCCGGCGCTCCGAGGCCAAACCCGCCATCATCTTCCAGCCCCGGCAACCGCAGATCGTCGAGGCGTTGCTCGACCTCTCCCGCCGTGAGGCCCGGCCCGGTGCGCTGGTAATGGGTCACCATCTGCGGAAAGGCCAGCACGATGGCGATCATGGCGAGCTGGATCAGGACGAAGGGAAAGGCGCCGCGATAGATCGCGAGCGTATCCACCCCTTGCCGCCGCTCCCCCGTCTGCGGATCGGGCCCATCCTTCGCGGGCACCACGGAGCGCAGATAGAACAGGGCGAAGCCGAAGGGTGGTGTCAGGAACGAAGTCTGGAAGGCGAGCGCGAGCAGCACGCCGAGAAAGATCAGATCAACGCCTAAAGCCTGGGCGGGCACGATCAGAAGTGGCACCAGAATGAAGACGATCTCGAAAAAATCGAGAAAGAAGCCGAGCGCGAAGACAAGCAGCGCCACGAAGACGAGAAAGCCCGTCACGCCGCCGGGAAGCATAAGCAGCAGGTCCTTCACCCAGATATGACCGTCGACGCCGTAGAAGGTGAGCGCGAAGACGCGCGCGCCGATCAGGATGAAGATCACGAAGGAGCACAGCTGCAGCGTGCCCTCGCAGGCCGAGCGCAGCAGCGGCAGATCGAGCCGGCGGCGCGCCATTGCGAGGATGAGCGCGCCCAGCGCCCCGAGCGCCCCGCCTTCGGTGGGTGTGGCGATGCCGACGAAGATTGCCCCCAGCACCAGCAGGATCAGCGCCAGCGGCGGCACCAGCGCCAGCAGCACGCGCTCGGCCAGCGGCGCGATCAGGCCGGGCAGGAGATGGCGGCTCACGAGCGCGATGGCGAGGGCCGCAAGCGCGCCGATCGCCCCGCCATAGACGAGCGGTGCACGCGCCACATGCGGTGCAAGCGCCCAGGTCGCGATCAGGGCTGTCGCCGTGGCGATGGCCAGCGTCACGATCAGTGAAACGAGTCCGGTTTCGTCGGAGCGCGCCTCGGGCGGCAGGGCGGGGGCCATTCGCGGGCGGATGAGGCTGATACCGAAGACGTAGAGGGCGTAGGATCCGGCGAGCGCCAGCGCGGGCAGCAGCGCGCCGGCATACATGTCGCCGACGGAGCGCTGCAACTGGTCGGCCAGCACGATCAGCACAAGCGAGGGCGGCATGATCTGCGCGAGCGTCCCGGATGCGGCGATCACCCCGGTGGCGAGGCGCGGATCGTAGCGGTAGCGCAGCATGATCGGCAGCGAGATCAGCCCCATGGCGATGACGGCGGCGGCGATCACGCCCGTGGCGGCGGCAAGCAGGGCGCCGACGACGATGACCGCATAGGCGAGCCCCCCGCGCAACGAACCGAAGAGCTGCCCCATCGTGTCGAGCAGATCCTCCGCCATGCGCGAGCGCTCCAGCACCAGCCCCATGAAGGCGAAGAAGGGGATGGCGAGCAGCGTTTCGTTGGCGAGAACGGCAAAGAGCCGGTCCGGCAGAGCCTGCAGGAAGCCGGGCGGAAACAGATCGAGCCAGATCCCCAGCATCGCATAGGCCAGCCCGAGCGCGGCGAGGGAAAACGCGATCGGGTAGCCCAGGATCATGATCGCGATCAGCGAGCCGAACATGATCGGCGCCAGGTTGGCAATGATGAAGGCTGTCATGACCGGCGTCGTCTCGCCCCTTGCGCCCGCGCCGCGCCGCGCACCGGTCGTGCAGGCGCGAGCGCGCGCTCAACGTGGCGGGGCCGGCGCGGCCCGTCAATCCCCGCGCCGGTCTTCAACCGCCTCAATCCGCCTCAATGCGCCAGCAGAAGGGGGGTGCGTGCATGCTCCATCAGCGTCCGGGTGACGCCGCCGAGCACCCATTCCCGCAGCCGCGAATGGCCGTAGCCGCCGGCCACGATGAGATCGGCATCGCTGCTCCTGGCTTCCGCGAGGATTGCCTCGCCCGGATCCGCGGAGCGCAATTCGTTCAGGGTGACCTTGACGCCGTGGCGATCGAGGTGGCTGGCGAGGCGGGTATCGAGCGTATCCTCCGAGGGGTGTTTCTCGGCGGTGACCACCACCACTTTCGCCGCCTTTTCGAGGAAGGGCATGGCTTCGGCCACGGCGCGTGCGGCCTCCCGGCTGCCATTCCAGCCGATCACGACCGTCTTGATCGGGCCCGGATCCCGCTCCGGCGCCGCCAGCAGGACGGCGCGCCCGCTGCCGAACAGGACGGCCTCGATCAGTCCCGTCCAGCGCGGTGCGGCTTCGGACGGGCGCAGGCCGATGAACAGATCCGCGTGGCGCGTGGCGCGCGCGGCCTGATAGCCCGCCTGGTCGTCGACAGCGTCGATGCGCTGCAGATCATAGGGGAAACGAAGGCCTTCCAGCCTCTTGCGGATCGTCTCTTCGGTGCGGTCTCCCTCGGCGGTGGCGCGCTCGACCAGTTCGGCCATGGCGATCGCGCCGGTGCCGGCTGCATCCGCCGAAATCGAAAAGCCCGGATAGGCATTCACGAACAGCGCCCCGATATGCGCCTTGTAGCGATCGGCCAGCGCTTCCGCGAAACCGAGGCGATGCGTATCATCCGCGCCGCCGTCGAGGTGAACCATCAGATCCTTGAGCATCACGGCAATATCCTTTCATGGCTCGCGCCATCCTCTGCCAGGCGCAGACCCGGCGCCTTGAGATTTCGCAATTTCCGCAAGGCAAAGCAAAAGACCGCCACCTGATGAAGGGTGGCGGCCGTTCTGTGCAAGCCCGTTCAGTGCAAGCCCGTTCAGGCAACATGCGTCAGCGCTGGTGTTCAGGCATCTCGTTCAGCGCTTCCTCGGTCACATCCACATAGAGGCGCAGATCATCGGCGTCGTCATGCAGGATCGTCACCTCGTCGAGGCCGATCGCCACGGTATGCTCGCCGAGCCCGAGGAAGCCGCCGACATCCACGACGACATATTCCAGCTGGTTATCGGCGCCGGCCATGACGTCATCGACATTGCCGACATCCTCGTCGTTCACGTCATACACATTGGCGCCGAGCAACTCATCGACCGAGAAGTTGTCCGCCTCGGCGCGGCCGTAGCCCTCGCGCTGGAGGTCCGGGGCGGTGAACATCTCGCGGCCCTGACGCCATTGCTCTTCACCGGCATCATGGGCGGGGCGCGACTCGGCCATCATGTCTTCGCGTTCCGCGTCCTGCCCGGCGGTTTCGTCCTCGTCGGCCTCCTGCTCAGCGGTTTCCCGATCGGCGAGGCCCGCGCCCTCCGCTTCGTCCCCGGTGCCGTTCATGACCGTGAGATTCTCGAAGGCCTCACGGTCGAATTCAGGCGCCTCTTCCAGCGACTGCACGTCGATTTGCGCCAGCACCATCACGCTTTCCGGATCATCGGCATCGCGGGCAAAACCGAGCTGGTCGAGGCCGAGCACCACTTCGCGCTCACCGATTCCGAGAAAGCCGCCGACACCGACGATGATGCCGCGGATATTGCCATCGCGATCGATCAGCACGTCCTGAACGCCGCCGATCTCCTCGAGATTCTCGCGCTCATCCGCATTGATCATGCGCACGGCACGCATGTCCGTGCTCCCGGCATCACTGCTCATTGCAAGATCGTCACCATGAGCAAGGACTGAAGCTTCCATGATTTCGCTGGCGAGCACATCAGCTTCATGTGCTGTTTCGATGAACGTGGCCATGGAGCGCGTTTCATCAGTCATCTGAGCGTCATTATTTGAAGTCTGCCCGATTGCAGGCATACTGACCAATAGAGCAATGGCAGACGTAGCGATAAGATGTTTCATGTTGCACCTCCTGATGCTAATTTTTCAGAAACGACGCTTGTCATTCTGTATTCGGAGGGACAACAGCCGGTCGAACATTCTGTTCCAGATAATTCTACGGCCAAGTTTGCTTTTATTTATATGAAAATTGCAAGAAACGATTTCATGGCGCAAATATCTGGCCATTCAGTTTCTGATTGTGCGCAACCAAACTGACATGCAGACGGGACTGCTCAATCGTCACCCGGCAGGTCCAGCCCGGCATTGCGCGCATAGACCTTGGCCACGGCGGCATCGTCCTCGCGACCGAGCCCGGAGCCGGATGCGGCGAGGAATTGCTGCAGGGCGGCGGCGGTGAGCGGTGCGGAGAATTTCGCGCCGCGCGCGATCTCGAGCACGATGCCGAGATCCTTGGGCCAGATATCGACGGCGGAATGGGGCGTATAATCACCCGCGACGATATGGGGCGCACGATTCTCGAACATCCACGAGGTGCCGGCGCATTGCGGGATCACCTCCAGCGTCTTCTGCGGGGAGATCCCCTGCGTCATGCCGAAGGTGACCGCCTCGGCCATGGCCGCGATATGCACGCCGGCGAGCATCTGGTTGATCGCCTTCATTGCCGAACCGGCTCCGGGCTCGGGCCCGAGATCGAACACGGTCTCGGCAACCGCATCGAGAACAGGCTTTGCCGCAGCAAAGGCCTCCGGGCTTCCCGACGCCATTACCGAGAGCGCCCCGCGTGCCGCCTTGGCGGCGCCGCCGGAAATCGGCGCGTCGAGATAATGCAGGCCGCATTCGCTGCAGCGCGTGGCGAGAGCGCGGGCCTGGTCGGGAGCGATGGTCGGGCAGGCGATGATCACCGCGCCCGGGCGCAGATGTGCGGCGATGCCGTCCGCGCCGAACAGCACCGCTTCGAGCTGCGCGGCATTGAGCACGACAATTACCGCCGCATCCGCCTGCGCGCCCGCTTCCGCAATACCGGCCCGCCGCCCGCCCTCGCCGACGAGCTTCCCGACGGGACCGGGGGCCACGTCGAAGCCGAAGACGGTAGCGCCGGCACGGATCAGCGTCGCGGCCATGCCGTAGCCCATGGAGCCGAGGCCGAAAAAGGCGATGGTCTGATCGGAAAGGCGCATGGCGGGGCTCCCGGCGATTGTCGAAGACGTTTCTGCGATTGTTTCATGCTGCGCCTGCGCTTTGAAGCCGTGCAGATCGCCTTTGCCCCTTTGGGCTTTCACGGATGCTGCGGTGCACAACCCGGGCGCGAAATTCATGCGCCGCAGCATTGACAGCGTTCAAGCCGCGCCGGTACTTTTCTCCCGTGCCGGCGATGCGATCCGATCGGCGCGCACAATGTTTCGCAAAACAAGGCCAACAAAACCCGCAAGCGAAACAGGCAGGCCCGGCGCGGCAGCGAACCGGGCGGTTTCGGGCAGGACGCTGACGCGCGATGATCCTCTACACATACGATCCCTGGCTGGTGCTGGCATCGGTTGCCATCTCGATGATGGCGGCCTTTACCGGGCTGACCCTGACGCAGGGTCTGTCGCGCCTGACGAAGGGTCAGCGTCAGGCGCGGATCGTGATGGCGGCGATTGCGCTCGGCGGCGGCATCTGGTCGATGCATTTCGTCGCCATGCTGTCGATGCGCTTTCCGGTTCTGGTCCATTACGACATCCTGCCGACGACCGCCTCCGCCCTGATCGCGATCCTGCTGGCGGGAATCGCGCTGCTGCTGATGCATTTCGGTCCCCGCACGCACGCACGCATGGGGCTCGCCGGCGCGATCCTCGGCACCGGCATCGTGACGATGCATTATGTCGGCATCAACGCCATCGAGGGCTGCCGGCCGGTCTATGAGCCGGCCGGATTCGTCATCGTCGGCCTGATCGCGGCCGGGATGGGGGCGGCGGCGATCGGCATCGCCTATGGTCGGCGCACGCGGCGCAACACGTTGCTTGCCACCCTCGTTTTCGGTGCCAGCGTGGTGGTGGTGCATTTCTCGGCGATGAACTGGACCGATTTCGTGGAGGTGAGCCGCGCCGCCTTCGACGCGCCCGCGCTCGCCAATGCCCAGATCGCCCTGATCGTGCTTCTCGCCGGATTCGTGATCTCCGGCGCCTTCCTGCTCACGGCGGCGAGCCTGCTCGACGGCCCGGCGGAGGCGGTCGCTGCGGTGGAAGCGATGCCAGAGGATACGCCTCCTGCGGTGCCCGCCGCGCCGCCTGATCCAGCCTCCAAAGAGGGGGAGCCGGCGCCGCCCCGGATCGAGAAGCCGCACGATCCTGCACCGGCGGCGCAATCTTCCGCTTCCATACGTGTGCCTTATGAGAAAGACGGGACGACCTTCTTCGTGCCCGCAGGCGAAGTCTTCGCCCTGCGGGCGGAGGGGCATTATTCCATCGTCTACATCGCCTCCGGGCGGGTCTTCTGTCCGTGGTCGATCTCGGAGGCGCAAAAGCGCCTGCCGGCCCAGTTCCTGCGCGTACACCGGTCCTATCTGGTCAACGCCGCCCGCGTCGCGGGTTTCCAGAGGCGCAAGGATAACGGCTATTGCCTGCTTGACGGCAGCCCCTCTCTCGACCGCGTCCCCGTCGCTCGTTCACGCATTCCGGAATTGCGTGCGGCGCTTGGGTTGACCTGACCTTTTCGCGCGCCGGATCGCGCGCTGCATGCCCGGCGCGCGATTGGGCCGTCAGCGCTGCGCCTCCTCCGACCCGGGATCGTCGCGGGTTGCCACGCGACTGGGGAGAATCAGGATCGCGGCGAGTTGCAGTCCGGCCAGCGTGCCGAAGACGGCGCGGTGGGCGAAGACGCGGTCCGCCCCCTCCCAGGGATCGAGCAGCACGCCGACGAGCCATTGCAGCAGGAAGGCGCTCGAAAAGACCAGCATGTTCACGGAAGTCGAGACCCGCCCGCCCAGTTCCGGCGGGAAGGCCGCGTTGAGAACCGCGAAATAGAGCATGCTGCTCAAACCGAAAAAGGCGAAAGCCGTCCACAGGGCGATCTCGGGCACCGGCAATCCGAAGACGAGCGCCGCCTGCACCGCGATGAAGGCGAGCGAAAAGCCGAGTGCCGTGCGCAGAACAGGCACGCCGCGCTGGCGCAGCCGGTCGGCGATCAGCCCGGTTCCGAGTGAACCGAAGATGATCCCCGTCGTCGCGATTCCGAGAATCGCCGCGACATCGGCGGCGGGTACCCCGGCGACATCGCGCATCCAGATCGCGGCCCAGAGTCCGTGATAGGCCAGAAACGTCGCCTGGCTCAGCACCACGAGGGGCGCGATACGCAGAAAGACCGGCGAGCGAAAGATGCGCGCTGCGCCGCGAATCGCCGCGCCCCAGCTCTCCGACTGGCCCGCTTTTGCGTGACGCGGCCCCACTGCGAAGAGCAGGACGGCGACCGCAACCGTCATCACCGCGAGCGCAGTGAAGATCATGCGCCAATCCGTCACCGTCAGCGCGATCTGCACGGGCGTCGTCGCGGCGATGGCGCCGAGACCACCCATCGCGATGATGATCCCGTTGGCCAGCGGCAGACGGGCGGCGGGAAACCATTGCACATTGGCCTTGAGCGCCGCCATCAGGCAGGCCGAGACGCCGAGCCCGATCAGACCGCGTCCGATGGCCAGCGCCGTGATCGAATCGGCCATGGCGAAGACGAGTGCACCCCCGGCGGCGACGACCAGCAGGGCGGCCTCGACGATGCGCGGGCCATAGCGATCAAGCAGGATGCCCAGCGGTATCTGGAAGAGCGCGAAGGTGAGGAAATAGGCGCTCGTGACCAGGCCGAGATCGCCCGGGGTGAGATCGAGCGACGCTGCGATTTCCGACCCTGCGACGGCATTCACGGTGCGATAGAGGAAGCTGAAGAAATAGGCGATGCCGAAGGGCAGCAGGATCCGCCCGATCAGGGCAGCCGTACTCGTTCCGCCGGACGGGGGCGTGATCGCGGGCATGTGCGCCCTCCCTGTTCGCCGCCTGGTTGGAATTGCTGTATCATGCGCGATACGCCACCCGGTTGCGACATGCCGGGCCGGCAGCATGGATATTCCCGCTGGCAGCCTGGTGCAAGGCTGCCCGCCGCGCGCAGGTGCCGATTCCCTTCGGGCCGCTTCGCGCGTGTGGTTTTGCGGCGCGGTGGCCGGTCATGTATGGAGGTGACCGGTGGCGGTGATCGTGCGCGCGGTTTCACCTCACCCTTGATCCCTCCCCTGAGGCGAGGGAAACCGGTCGGGCCCTTCATGACGGGGATGGAAATGGCATGAACCGCTTCGATGACGGCGAGGAATCCGGCGCACATCGCCCGCACACGGCGTTGACAACCTATCGGGCCATGTTCGATGCCGAGCATGAGGAGGCTATTGACGAACTCGCGCGGCCCGCAGTGGCGCTGTTTTCTTCCGGCGTGATCGCGGGGATGTGTGCCGGCATCAGCGTGCTGCTGCTCGGGATGATCGTCGGCGCATATGGCGGCATGATCGGCGAGCCGCTGCAACGGCTGCTCTTCGGCTGCGCCTATGCCGTGGGCTTCATCATTGCCATTATGGGGCGCACCGATCTCTATACGGAATATACCACCATCGCGATCTTCCCGGTCCTGACCGGTGAGCGCGGCGTCGGCACGCTGTTGCGGTTATGGGGACTGGTGCTCGGCGGCAATCTCGCCGGCGGCTTCGTGCTTGCACTCTTCATCACCGCCATGGCCCCGGCACTGAGGATCGCCGACCTCGATGATTTCGTGCTTTTTGCCGTCTATCTCGGAGCTTATCCGCTCGGCGTGATCGCCTTGAGCGCGGTGCTGGCCGGATGGCTGATGGGGTTGCTCTCCTGGCTGATTGCGGGCGGGCGCGATTCGACCAGCCAGTTTCTCTTCATCTCGGTGATCGGCGTCACGATCGGCGCCCTTGGTCTGCATCATTCGGTTACGACGTCGATTGCGCTGTTTGCCGGGATGATCTCGGATTCGCCGATGGGCTGGCTGCGGGCAGCAAGTGTCTTTGCCGCGATCGTCATCGGCAACGCGATCGGCGGGCTTATCTTCGCCGTGCTGGTGCGCGAGGGGGTCAAGCTCGACGTGCGCGCGGGCCGTGAGCGCGATCGCTGAATCGGAAGACGCCTCAGAATTTCCCCGGGCGCACCACCTCGACCTTGCTCTTCAGCAGGACCGAGCCGTAAGCCTCCAGGACCGGCGAGAGCTCACGGGTGAAGGCCTCGGCCTTCTCGCGATTGCACACGGTGGTGAAGAGCACCTTCGAGGCGGCCCCCGTCACCTGGTCATCGCGCCAGCGCCCGCTGCGCCCGGAGCCGCTGAGCGTGGGCAATACGGTCCAGCCGGTGAGGCCGTGGCGTTCAGCGGCTTCCTCGACCCGCCGCACCAGCGGCGAATCGAGCAGGATTTCGACCTTGATACGCTCGAGATCCACGGGATCCGGGTCGCTCATCACACCACCTGCGTCGCGAGGAAGACGAAATACGGTATGCCGATGGTGATGTTGAACGGAAAGGTCACCGCCAGCGACATGGCAAGATACAGCCCCGGATCGGCCTGGGGAAGAGCCAGCCGCATCGCCGCCGGCACGGCGATATAGGAAGCACTTGCCGCCAGCATGCCGAGCGCCGCTGCGCTGCCCGTATCGAGCCCGATCAGCGCGCCGATCAGCACGCCGATCGTGCCGTTGATCACGGGGAAGATGATTCCCAGCCCGGCCAGCCGCCAGGTCAGCGCTCGCGATTCGCGCAGGCGGCGTATGGCGACGAGGCCCATATCGAGCAGGAAGAGGCAGAGCATGCCCGTGAAGATATCCTGAAACAGGGGCGCGATCGGCGCAAACCCGTCCGTCCCCGCGATCAGCCCGATGATGAAGGAGCCCATCAGCAGAACCACCGAGCCGTTCAGAAGCGTCTCGTGCAAGAGCCCGTTCCCGGACTGGACCTGCACGCCGCCGCCGCGCCGGGCGAGCATCAGCCCGACGATGATGGCCGGCGTCTCCATCAGGGCGAGCACGGCGACCATGTAGCCCGCCGGCGGCATCCCGCCCGAGCCGAGCACCTGCGATCCGGCGACGAAGGTCACCACGCTGACGGAGCCGTAATGCGCCGCGACCGCTGCTGCATTCACGGTATCGAGCCGCCCGATCCGCTTCAGGGCGAGAAACAGCGGTATCGGAATCAGGAAGGAGAGAACAAGCCCTGCCAGGGCCGCCAGAGCCATGTCCGGCGTGAAACCGCTCTGCGAAACCTCGACGCCACCCTTCAGGCCGATCGCGGCCATCAGATAGAGCGAGATCCCCTTGGCAACCGCCTCCGGTATCGCCAGGTCCGATCGCAAAGCCGCTGCCAGCGCCCCCAGTATGAAGAACAGGATGACTGGAGAGAGCAGCGTTTCGAAACCGGCAGGCATCAGCGTCCTTGACCCTTGCAGTGAGCGTCGCGCGTGGATAGGCCCTGATCAGCAGTCGCGCAAGGCTGTTTTCGCAATTCCACACCGGAAATCCGTGTTCAGGCTTCGGGAGGCAGAACGCTGCTCCAGGTTGTCGCCCGATCATAGGCGTGAGCGATTTCGAGCAGGGCGCGCTCCCCGTGATTGGGCCCCCAGATCTGCATCCCCATGGGCAGGCCGGCCTCACTGAAACCGACCGGCACGCTGATTGCCGGACAGCCCGACATGGTCACGGGCACCACCACCTCCATCCAGCGGTGATAGCTGTCCATCTCCCGCCCGCCGACCCTGCGCGGCCAGGTCTCTTCGATGGCGAAGGGGAAGACCTGGGCGGTGGGGAGCAGCAGGAAGTCAAAGCGCTCGAACAGGTTGCGCACATACTGGTACCAGGCACTGCGCCGCGTCGAGGCTGCCGTGATATCGAAGACGCCGAGCTTCAGCCCGTTCTCGATCTCCCAGACGGCCTCGGGCTTCAGCTGGTCCCGGCGCGACCGATCCTGATAGAGCGGCAGCAGGCCGGCGCCGACCTGCCAGTGCCGCAAGGTGCAGAAGGCCTGCCAGACATCCCCCATGTCGTAATCGACCGAAACCGCCTCGACATGGCAGCCGAGATTCTCGAAGACCGGCAGCGCCGCCTCGCAGAGTGCAATGATCCCCGGCTCGAAAGGCAGCCTCCCGTCGAGATCGCCCAGCCAGCCGATGCGCAGCCCCGATACGTCCCGATCGAGCGGGGCGGCGAATTCCGCGCCGTCGCCGTCGAGGCCGAGCGGCTGGCGCGGATCGTAACCCGCCTGCACCGCCAGCAATTGCGCCAGATCGGCGACATTGCGCGCCATCGGCCCGTTCACGCTCATGCCGGGCAGGAAGACATCCTCGGTATTGGCGGGAACGCGCCCGAAACCGGGCCGTAGACCGTAGACGTTGTTGAAGGCGCCGGGATTGCGTAGCGACCCGCCGAAATCACTGCCATCAGCCACCGGCAGCAGCCGCGCCGCCAGTGCCACCGCCGCACCGCCGCTCGAGCCGCCTGCGGTATGGGCGGGGCTCCAGGCGTTGGCAGTGGGGCCAAAGACAGGGTTGTAGGTATTGGAGCCGAGCCCGAATTCCGGCACGTTGGTCTTGCCGATGATGATCGCGCCCGCATCACGCATGCGTGCGACATAAGACGCGTCGCTGTTTGCGACATTCTCCTTCAGGAGCGGCGAGCCCCTGGTGGTGGGCAGGCCGGCCGCATCGGCGAGGTCCTTGATCGCCTGGGGAAAGCCGTGCATCCAGCCGCGCGACTGGTCCGCAGCGAGTTCATCATCGCGCTCTCGCGCCTCGCGCATCAGTTCCTCGCGCGGGCGCAGCGAGACGATGGCGTTCAGCTTCGGATTGAGCGCATTGATGCGGTCGAGATAGGCCGCCATCACCTCGGTGCAGGAGAAATCGCGGGCATGGATCGCGCGTGACAGCGCGACGGCGTCCATCATCGGAATGTCGGCAGGCTGGCTCATCGGGAATCTCCACAGGCGAGGAGGCTCCAGAGTGTCCGCGCGCGGCCCGGTTTGGAAGCGCTGCCCCCGCAAGCCCGGATGCGCGCCCGGTCACCGCGCCCGAACGCTCATCCCGGTGTGCCGAGGATCGCCAGCCAGATCACCGTCGTGAGCATGGCCATCACGGTGGTCAGGAACACCCCGCCCGAGGCGAGCGCCACGCCTTCGCGATAGCTCTGCGCCAGCAGGTAGGCGTTGATACCGGTCGGGCAGGCCGCCAGCAGCACCGCCGTCGCCGCCCAGACCGGCGGCAGGGCGATCAGATGGAAGACGATCACATAGACGATCAGCGGCTGCACGACGAGCTTGAGCACAGTGATCAGGGCCGGCCGGCGCCAGTCACCGCCCAGCCCGTAGCGATGCAGGGCGATGCCGGTGGCGACCAGCGCGCAGGGCACCGCCGCGCCGCCGAGGATTTCGAGCGTGCGCCAGACCGGTCCCGGCAGGTCAAGCCCGGACATGCGCATGGCCGCACCGGCGAGGATTGCCAGAATGATGGGATGGCGCAAGAGCTTGAGCAGGATTGCCCGCCAGGAGGTCTGTCGGCCTTCCAGAAACAGCGTCGCGACGGTCAGGGTGATGGGCAGATGAATGCCGATGAGCAGAAACAGCGGAGCCGCCGCCGCCTCGCCATAGGCCGAGAGCACCAGTGGAATGCCGATCAGCACCAGATTGGCCTGGCCGGCGGTGAAGCCGGCCACCACCGCCCCGGCATGGCTGTCGGCGAAGAAGAAGCGCGCGGCGAGATCGGCAATCGCCCAGACCACTGCGAGCGCGAAGAAATAAGCCCCCCAATAGGCCCAGGGCTGCACATCCGGCAGATCGGACCGCGAGAGCGTGGAAAAAAGCAGTGCCGGGATCGCCATGATGAAGACGAAACGCGAGAGCGTCTCTCCGAGACCGTCATCGACAAAGCGCCCGCGGCGCACGCCGTATCCGAGCGCGATCAGGGCAAAGATCGGAAAGACGATCGCAATCGAGGCGAGCATGCAAAATCCGCCGGGTTCAGCGCCCGGAGCCCTGCGCGAATCGCGTCGGTCCGCCGGCACGTTCGATCAGTTCATTGATCTCGTCACGCTGCTGGTTGAACAAGGCGAGGTCTCTCCCGTCCAGCTCGCGGCTGCGGGGGACGCGAATCTTCAGCGGATCGACGAAATCGTCGTTGACCAGAACCTCGTAATGCAGATGCGGTCCTGTGGAAAGCCCGGTACTGCCCAGCGCACCAATGACCTGCCCCTGGGTCACTTCTGTCCCGACCTCGATCCCGCCAGCGATCCGGCTCATGTGGGAATAGGTGGTCACATACCCATTGGCGTGCTCGATCTCGACCCGGCGCCCGTAGCCGCCGGACCAGCCTGCCTTGATCACCCGTCCATTCCCCGCTGCGAAGATCGGTGTCCCGGTGCGCGCGCCGTAATCGATTCCGGTATGCATGCGGGCATAGCCGAGAACCGGATGGCGACGCATGCCGAAACCGGAGGTCAACCGCCCCTCCGCCACGGGTTTGCGCATCAGGAACTTGCGCAGGGAGCGCCCTTCGGGGTCGAAGAATTCGATGGTTCCGTCTTCCGGATCGGTGAAGCGGTAGACCCGGCGCGTTTCTCCGCCGATGGTCAGCGCCGCCGAGAGCAATTCCGGCTCGGACAGGTCTTCTCCCTCCGTCATGAACAGGTCGATCGAATCGCCGATCGAGACGCGACGCTGAAAATCGAGATCATAGGCGAAGATCTGAATCAGCGTCTCGACGAGTTCCGGCGAGAGGTCGTGCTTGAACGCGGTCTCATAGAGACTGTCATGGAGCCTCGCCCCGGACGCGCGCCCGGAGCGGTCGTCATTGCCGGCATCCGCGATCTGGAAATCCGCCTCGGTGACATGCACTTCCGCGAAGCGCCCGCGATCATCGGCCGCAATGATCGCATTGACCCCGCTCTCGCCATAGAGGACGAGGCGCCTGAGGTCCCGCGCGGCGTTCGGGCGCTCGGCGGGAGCGACGAGGGCGCGCGCAGCGAGGCCCGGCTGCATGGCCGCGACCGCATCTTCCCCGCCGATCATGCCGATCGCCTCCTCGATCCGGTCGCGCGCGACGCCCTGTGCGGCGAGTTGCGCGACGAAGGGCTCACCGGGCAGGACGTCGATGCTGATCTCGCCCGGGCGACCCTCACCCGCACGGCTGCGCCTTTTGGCGACGGTGGAGACATTCTCGGGGATGATGCGCACTTCGATCGCATCGAAGGGTTCCGTCGTCGGCTGTGACAGGCCTGCGAGATCACCGAAGCCTGGCTGGACGGCGCCCAGGGAGCGACTGAGGAAGGTCTGGGCTCCCATCGGTGCAATCGGACGGCGTCGTGATTCGCGCATGAGCGACAATTCCTCCATCACCTGTGCCGCCGCCTCGTTGTCGCTCAGCGCGGGAGCGGAATCCGTGAAGGCGTCGTGATCGAGCGTGCGGCGCATGAAGGAGACCTCGGCCTCCTCGATGCGCGGCCCGACATCGGCGACACGGCTGACGCTCTCCGAATCGTCTCCCATCAGGCTCATCGGATCGAAGCGTGGTATATCCGTGGCATGTTGGCCGGCGGTGAGGGAGAGATTGGTGGCGATACGGGTGAATCCGCGAATCGAGACCACCTCGCGATCACCGACCTGCGTGGTCACCGGTGTGCGGTAGGTGTTGCGGGCTGCGACAGTGTAGTCGGTGCGTACCAGCTTGTCGTCCTTGACCGCCGTCTCGGCGGGCTCGCCTGCGGATGGCATGAGCGCGGCGAGGGCGAATTGTGGTGTCAGGATCGGCGTGGAGCGCCCTTCGAGGGCTATGTAGATGGCGCTGCCGAGCAATGCCGCGCCCGTCATGGCCGTCATCACCGCGCCGGCGAGCCAGCGCAGGTTAATGCCGCGCCGGCCTTCCTCGAAACGCGTTGCGCCGGTGGGATCAAGGGGCGGCTCATGCCCGACGGGACCTTCCCCGTCGTCCGCTCGGGCGCGGATGCCGCGCCGGATCGTTGCGTTGCCGCGTAATCGCGCCATGTTGCCGCTATGCATATTCATGAGGCTGCTGTCGCCATGTTCCCGTGAACCATGCTTCTGGCAATTTCCGACGAAGGCGGGCCGCATACGGCACGATGAAGCTGCAACATGCCCTTTCGCATTGACGAAATCAACGCAATCGACGCCTTCACCCCTGATGCCCGCCTTTGGCGACGAAAATGCGGCAGACGCGAAGGCTTTCTGCAAGCCCTCGCGCAACCCATCAGCACCCGTGCCGGATGATGCTGTCGCGAACGGGTGCGGGGGCTTGTTCCATTATCGATGGTTTTGGTCTAGACGAGCGCCGGGGCGCCGGTTCGCGCCCCGGATTCGGAGCCGCATGATGTCACGACCGGTCGTTACCCGTTTTGCCCCTTCGCCCACGGGCTTCCTGCATATCGGAGGCGCGCGCACGGCCCTGTTCAACTGGCTCTACGCCCGCCGCATGGGGGGCAGGATGCTGTTGCGCATCGAGGATACTGATCGCGCGCGTTCGACTGAAGCCGCGATCACGGCAATTCTCGACGGTCTCTCCTGGCTGGGGCTCGATCATGACGGCGAAGTCTTCTATCAGCATGCCCGCGCCGACAGGCATCGCGAAGCGGTCGACCAGCTGCTCGCCGCCGGCAAGGCCTATCATTGCTACGCCTCGCAGGACGAACTCACCGCCATGCGCGAGCAGGCGCGCGCCGAGGGGCGCCCTATGCGCTATGACGGGCGCTGGCGTGATCGCGATCCCGCCGAAGCGCCGGACGGCGTGAAACCGGTCGTGCGCCTCAAGGCGCCACAGCAGGGTGAGACCGTGGTCGACGATCAGGTCCAGGGCCGCGTCTCCTGGCAGAACAGGGATCTCGATGATCTCGTGCTGCTGCGCTCCGACGGCTCACCCACCTACATGCTCGCCGTCGTGGTCGATGATCACGATATGGGCGTGACCCATGTGATTCGCGGCGACGACCATTTCACCAACGCCGCCCGCCAGACCCAGATCTACGAGGCGCTCGGCTGGGAGGTGCCCGTGATGGCGCATATCCCGCTGATCCACGGACCGGACGGCGCCAAACTGTCGAAGCGGCACGGTGCGCTCGGGGTCGAGGCCTATCGCGAGATGGGCTATCTGCCGGAGGCCTTGCGCAATTATCTGGTGCGACTCGGTTGGGCGCATGGCGACCAGGAAGTATTCTCGACGCAGGAGATGACCGAGGCCTTCGACCTGCCGCAGATCGGGCGCTCGCCGGCGCGGTTCGATTTCGCCAAGCTTGAAAATCTCAACGGCATCTACATGCGCCAGAGCGACGATGCGCGGCTTCTCGAGGCGCTGGAGGCGATTTTGCCGCAGATCGGTCCCGAACGCGGCCTGTCCGCACCGCTTTCGCCGGAATTGCGCGCGAAATTCCGCGCTGCCATGCCCGGCCTGAAGGAGCGGGCCAAGACATTGGTCGAATTGCTCGATTCCGCATCCTTCCTCTACGCTGAACGGCCATTGCAGCTCGACGCAAAGGCTGCGAAAATTCTCGATGCGGATGCATCTGCGCGGCTGGCGGCCATCCTGCCCCGGCTGGAGGCCATTGCCGACTGGAATATGGAGACCACCGAGGCAGCCGTGCGCGCCCATGTGGAGGAGACAGGGATCAAGCTCGGCCAGATCGCCCAGCCTCTGCGCGCGGCGCTTACCGGCAAGGGCACGTCGCCGGGATTGTTCGACGTGATGGCGGTTCTGGGGCGGGAGGAATGCCTGGCCCGGATCGCCGACCGGATCACGGGCTGAATGCCGCGCTGCACAATCAGCCTGCAGCCTTGTCATGCGGGTGGTCCGGGTCGCGTTTTTGTGCGTAGCGGGAATGCGCCCGCGCGCTTGAATATGGCGGGTGGATCGGGTACCGAGACGCCAACGCTTCAACAGCGCCGCCATGCGGGGCGCGGGCCCAGTGCACCATGAAGGTACGGGCCGGCCTCGACGCTGCGGTACATAACGAAAGGGCCATTGTCATGGACGGCAAGGACAGCACGCTCAAACTCGGTGGAAACGAGGTCACGCTCCCCTACAAGGAGGGTACGATCGGGCCCGGTGTCGTCGACATTTCGAAGCTCTACGCCCAGACCGGCGCCTTCACCTATGATCCCGGCTTCACCTCGACGGCGAGCTGCGAATCCTCGATCACCTATATCGATGGTGACGAGGGCACATTGCTCTATCGCGGCTATCCGATCGAGCAACTCGCCGAGCATGGCGATTTCCTCGAGACCTGCTACCTGCTGCTCTATGGCGAATTGCCGACCCCGACGCAGAAGGCGGATTTCGACTATCGCGTCACGCGCCACACCATGGTGCATGACCAGATGAACCGCTTCTTCCTCGGTTTCCGCCGCGATGCGCATCCCATGGCGATCATGGTGGCGGTGACCGGCGCGCTCTCGGCTTTCTATCACGACTCGACCGATATCTCCGATCCGAAGCAGCGCATGATCGCCTCGATGCGCATGATCGCGAAGATGCCGACCATTGCGGCGATGGCCTACAAGTATTCCGTCGGCCAGCCCTTCATCTACCCCAAGAACGATCTCGACTACGCGGCGAATTTCCTGCGCATGTGCTTTGCCGTGCCTTGCGAGGATTACAAGGTCAATCCGATCCTCGCGCGCGCGCTTGAGCGGATCTTCATCCTGCACGCCGATCACGAGCAGAATGCCTCGACCTCGACGGTCCGCCTCGCCGGCTCCTCCGGCGCCAACCCCTTCGCCTGCATTTCGGCGGGCATCGCCTGCCTGTGGGGCCCTGCTCATGGCGGCGCCAACGAGGCCGCCTTGAAGATGCTCGAAGAGATCGGCACCCCCGATCGCGTGGCGGAATACGTCGCCAAGGCGAAGGACAAGAACGATCCCTTCCGCCTGATGGGCTTCGGCCACCGGGTCTACAAGAACTATGATCCGCGGGCGCGCATCATGCAGAAGACGACGCATGAGGTGCTCAACGAGCTCGGCGTCAAGGACGATCCGCTGCTCGAAGTCGCCATGGAGCTTGAGCAGATTGCCCTGCGCGACGAATATTTCATCGAGAAGAAGCTCTATCCGAATATCGACTTCTATTCCGGCATCACCCTCAAGGCGATGGGCTTCCCCACCACCATGTTCACGGTGCTGTTCGCGCTCGCGCGCACGGTGGGCTGGATCGCCCAGTGGAAGGAAATGGTCGAGGACCCCTCCCAGCGCATCGGTCGCCCGCGCCAGCTCTATATCGGCGCTGACAAGCGCGAATACGTGCCGATCGCCCAGCGCGGCTGAGCCCGGCGCGATCGACCGGTCGTTTCGTCTTAGGCCGCCCTCCCGCAGGGCGGCCTTCCTTGATTCTGGGCGCCTGGGTCGGGGAAGGCGAAGCAGAAACTTTAAAAAATCTTGCTGAAGGAAAATTTTTCGTATACCCTATTACATATTATTATTAATAATGAAATTAAGGTGTTTTCATGATGAATGTACACGGTTTTTCTTCATCGGATCCAAAGATGGGCAATCTGGCGCCAAGAGAGAAAACAGATTTTTCGCTCCCGCGCGAAAAGAGCGCTCAGTCCGCCGGGGCCATTGCGTCGGGTTGTGTCCCGCCGGGGTCGCAGAGCGGCAATGCTCCGATCGCAATACCGCTTGATAGCCCGTTTACGGATTACATTATCAATCAGGCCGCCCGGAACCTTGACAGTCCGGCGGAATCACTCGTGCTCTCGTATAACCCGAACGGCCAAAACGCCAGCAACTTGCAGGCCGTGCTGCAGCGCGTTCTCGGCACGGTCGTGAAAGAGGACGGCGTTGTGGCGATCGTCGGGAGCGATAGATCTTTCTCCGTCGAAGAGTTTCGGCAGTTGTCTCGGGAGCATGGAACGACCTTCGTCCTCTCTCCGGACGGTGGAAACACTGCTCTGGTCATAGAGCCAAACCGGCCGGATCGTTTGGACCGGGAGGCCTCGATCCACGATGGCGGCGTGCATTCCGGGTGCGGCGGTGTCCCTTCGATCCGGTTGAGCAATTGATCGGTGCCCCGCACCCTCACGCCTCGGTGCCCGCCCCGCAAGTTCTTCGCGGGGCGGTGCTCCAGAGCATCATTCCGGCAGGTGGATACCGGTTGACGGAAAAATGATGTGCTGAGCAACCACTCGGAGCGCCCGGCCTGACTCCGTCAGGTCGGAACGCGCTGCAAGCGGTGACATTGCCGACAGCCACGATCCTTCGATTCTCCTGCCGATGCACGCCATTTCAACGCGGCAACGTGCTCGACCCCATCAGCGTCTCGTCTATGGCGCGCGCTGCCTGGCGGCCCTCGCGGATGGCCCAGACCACGAGGGACTGGCCGCGGCGCATGTCGCCGGCGACGAAGACCTTCTCGGCATTGGTCCGGTAATCCTTTTCGTTCGCGACCACGTTGCCGCGCTTGTCGAGGGCCACTTCCGCCTCGCTGACCATGCCATCATGCACGGGGCTGGCGAAGCCGATGGCAATGAAGACGAGATCGGCCTTGATCACGAATTCCGTGCCCGGGATCGGCTGGCGGCGCTCGTCGACGCGCGCGCATTTCACGCCCGTGACCTTGCCTTTGCCCTTGCCCTTGGTCTTGCCCTCGATGGCGAGGGTCGCCGCCTGGAATTCGCGCTCGGCGCCCTCTGCCTGGCTGGAGGAGGTGCGCATCTTCGTCGGCCAGTAGGGCCAGACCGCGAGCTTGTCCTCGATCTCGGGCGGGCGCGGGCGGATATCGAGCTGGGTGACCTGAAGCGCGCCCTGGCGGAAGGCGGTGCCGATACAGTCGGAGGCCGTATCGCCGCCGCCGATGACGACGACATGCTTGCCACCGGCGAGGATATCCTCGACCTCCTCATCAGCCGGCTCGCCGTTCACGCGCTTGTTCGACTGTGTGAGATAGGGCATGGCATAATGCACGCCGTGGAACTCCATCCCCGGCAATTGCGGATCACGCGGGTTCTCCGCGCCGCCGGCCATCAGCACTGCGTCGAATTCGTTGTGCAGGCTCGCGAAGCTCTTCGACACGCCGATATTGACGTCGCAATGGAAGATGACGCCCTCGGCTTCCATCTGCTTGACGCGCCGGTCGATGTGATACTTCTCCATCTTGAAATCCGGAATGCCGTAGCGCAGGAGCCCGCCGGGCTTCCCCTGGCGCTCGAAGACATGCACCTCGTGGCCGACCCGGGCGAGCTGCTGCGCGGCGGCGAGGCCGGCGGGGCCGGAGCCGATCACCGCGACGCGCTTGCCGGTGAGGCGGGTCGGCGGCTCGGGCTTGATCCAGCCCATATCCCAGGCCTTGTCGGCGATGGCCTGCTCGATCGTCTTGATGGCGACGGGCGCGTTCTCGAGATTGAGCGTGCAGGCTTCCTCGCAGGGGGCGGGGCAGATGCGACCGGTGAATTCCGGGAAGTTGTTGGTGGAATGCAGATCGCGCGCCGCCGTCTCCCAGTCGCCCTGATAGACGAGGTCGTTCCAGTCCGGGATCTGGTTATGCACCGGGCAACCCGTCGGCCCGTGGCAGAACGGGATGCCGCAATCCATGCAGCGCGCCGCCTGCTTCTTCAGATCGCTCTCGTCCGGCGGCAGGGTGAATTCGCGAAAATGGCGAATCCGATCGCCGGCGAGCTGATACTTCTGATCCTGACGATCATATTCGAGAAAGCCCGTGACCTTGCCCATGTTCATACCCCTGTCGAAATCCGCGCCGATGGTACAACGTGGCGCGTGGTGCGTGCGTGATTCGAGATTGCTGTGCTGGCGGCACGCAGTAACAGCCGAGTGCATTTTCCGGTTGTAGTTTTCGAAGAAATATGATTAAAAAACATCGTTAATTCATTTATTGAGCAATTTTGGAGATTTCTATGATTTCTGCGATCTCGCCTGCTGCGCCGAAAATGCAGCCGCTGACGTCTGATGCCGACCAGACTTTCAGTCTGGCGAAAGCCGCGGCGCTGCCAGTCGGTAATCAGGGCGCCGTTGCACAGGTCAATCTTTGCGCCGGTCCGGATGAGCCGGATCCCAGCACCTTTGCCCATCTGGCCTACCTGACGACATTCGGAATGCCGGACTACCAGCGCAACCCGGAAGAAGCACTCGAGGTCCTGCGGGAGCAGATGACCACAGATCCGCGTGGCAACATAATCTTTGCAGTGATGGGCAATGAGGTCGAGGATTTCGGCCTTCAAAACCTTTCCGAGTTCATCCGCATGGCGCATGCCGAAGGTCTTGTTCCCGAGGGGACGACCCTCGGCATCGCAGGCTATTATCAGCCCGGGCGCACTGAGGAGATGCGCGATCTTGCGCGTGAACTCAATATGACGATCGCTTTCGACTGGCAAGCCACCGAGCATAAACCTCCGAGGGAGGAGTTTCGACAGTTTGGGGGCGTCCGTCAGACGGACGTGGGTGCCTACGTCATTCGTCCGGACGGATCCTCCGGTTACGACATGCGCGCCGATGTCGATTACGGCGCGCATGGATCGCGTTGCGCGACCGAGCCGAAAATTGTCATTCCCGAGTAATACCGTGCACCGCTTACGCCTCTCTGCCCGGTTTCCAACCCGGAGCAGGGAGGCTGAAAAGTGCGTCCGATGCACGCGGTTCGCCATATCGCCAGTATGGTGTCGCCGGCTGCTGATCGGCTTCAAAAACCGTGCACTCCGCGCTTTGCTTGGCGCGGAGCCACTCGCCGGAGCTGCAATATCCGCCCGGACCATCAGCACCCTCACTCCGCCGCCGCCGGCATGCGCGCGCGTTCCATCTCGCGAAGCGCCCGGCGGTATTCGACCGGCATCACCTTCACGAATTTGGTGCGATAGGCTTCCCAATCGTCGAGGATCGCCTTGGCGCGGGTCGAGCCGGTATAGTTGAGGTGGTTGGTGATGAGCTGGCGCAGGCGCTCCTCGTCCTTGCCCGACATGTCGGCCATGACGTCGATGCGGCCCTTGGTCTCCAGATCGCCGCCATGGTGGTGCAGCGAGACCATCAGATCCTCTTCCGCCTCGACGGGCTCGAGATCGACCATGGAGAGGTTGCAGCGCTTGCCGAAATCGCCGGCCTCGTCGAGCACATAGGCGATACCGCCCGACATGCCCGCCGCGAAGTTGCGCCCGGTCTGGCCGATCACCACGACGACACCGCCGGTCATGTATTCGCAGCCATGATCGCCGGTGCCCTCGACCACCGCGACAGCGCCGGAATTGCGCACGGCGAAGCGCTCGCCGGCCACGCCGCGGAAATAGCACTCGCCGGCAATGGCGCCGTAGAGCACCGTATTGCCCACGATGATGGCGTTCTCGGCCTCCACCTTGCTCTCCTGCGGCGGGCGGATGACCAGCTTGCCGCCCGAGAGGCCCTTTCCGACATAGTCATTCGCCTCGCCCTCGAGATCGAGCGTGACGCCGGCGGCGAGCCAGGCGCCGAAGCTCTGGCCGGCGGTACCCTTGAGCTTCACCGTAACCGTGTCGTCGGGCAGACCCTCATGGCCGTAGCGCTTGGCGATCTCGCCGGAAAGCATGGCGCCGACGGTACGGTCGGTATTGGCGACCTGCGCCTCGATCAAAACCGGCTCCTCATTCTCGATGGCCGCGCCTGATTGCGCGATGAGCTGGCGGTCGAGCACGTCGTCGATTGGGTGGACCTGCCGCTCGGTATGGCGCGTGGCGATCTCGGCGGGGACCTCGGGCCGCGTGAAGATGCGCCCGAAATCGAGCCCCTTGGCCTTCCAGTGGGCGATGGCGTCGCGCTTCTCGATGAGATCAGAGCGTCCGATCAGCGCGTCGAGCGTCGCATAGCCCATCTGCGCCATCAGTTCGCGTACTTCCTCCGCGATGAAGAAGAAGTAGTTGATCACGTGCTCGGGCAGGCCCTTGAAGCGCTTGCGCAGGACGGGATCCTGCGTGGCAACGCCCACGGGGCAGGTATTGAGATGACACTTGCGCATCATGATGCAGCCCGCCGCGATCAGGGGCGCCGTGGAGAAGCCGAACTCGTCTGCGCCGAGCAATGCCCCGATCAACACGTCGCGCCCGGTGCGCAGGCCGCCATCGACCTGCAACGCCACGCGCCCGCGCAGATGGTTGAGGACGAGCGTCTGATGCGTCTCGGCAAGCCCCATTTCCCAGGGCGAGCCGGCATGCTTGAGCGAGGTCAGCGGCGAGGCGCCGGTGCCGCCTTCAAAACCGGAAATCGTGATGTGATCGGCGCGCGCCTTGGCCACGCCGGCCGCGACGGTGCCGACACCGACTTCCGAAACGAGCTTCACCGAGACATCGGCTGCCGGATTGACGTTCTTCAGATCGAAGATCAGCTGGGCCAGATCCTCGATGGAATAGATGTCGTGATGCGGCGGCGGCGAGATCAGGCCGACGCCGGGGGTCGAATGGCGCAGCCTGGCGATCACCGCATCGACCTTGTGACCGGGCAACTGGCCGCCCTCACCGGGCTTGGCGCCCTGGGCGACCTTGATCTGCATCTGGTCGGCATTGACCAGATATTCCGTCGTCACGCCGAAACGGCCCGAGGCGATCTGCTTGATCGCGGAGCGCTTGGAGCGCCCGTTCGGCAGCGGCTTGAAGCGCCCGGCATCCTCGCCGCCTTCGCCCGTATTCGAACGCGCGCCGATCTCGTTCATGGCGAGCGCCAGCGTCTCGTGCGCTTCCTTGGAGATGGCACCGAGCGACATGGCGCCGGTGGCGAAACGGCGCACGATCGCAACCGCCGGCTCGACTTCGTCGAGGGCGAGGGGCTTGCGCCCGATATCCTCGGCCTGCTTGAGGCGAAACAGCCCGCGAATGGTGGAGAAGGCGTTCTCCTGCTCGTTCACGAGCCGGGCGAATTCGCGATAGCGATCATCGGCCTTGAGACGAACGGCATGCTGCAGCGTGGCGACCGTATCGGGGGTCCAGGCATGCGATTCGCCGCGCAGGCGATAGGCGTATTCGCCACCCACACCGAGTGCATCACGGTAGACCGGCGAGGTGCCGAAGGCCTCGTCGTGACGCGTTGCGGCCTCGCGCGCGATCTCGGGAATGCCCGCACCCTCGATCATCGTCGCCGTGCCGAAGAAATACTTGTCGATCAGCTCGGATTTGAGCCCCACGGCGTCGAAGATCTGCGCGCCGCAATAGGATTGATAGGTCGAGATACCCATCTTCGACATGACCTTCAGGAGGCCCTTGTCGATCGCCTTGATGTAGCGGTGGATGACCTCATCCTCGTCGATCTCGGCGGGAAGCTCGTCCTTCATGGCGAGCAGCGTGTCGAAGGCGAGATAGGGGTTGATCGCCTCGGCGCCGTAGCCGGCCAGGCAGGCGAAATGGTGCACTTCACGCGGCTCGCCGCTCTCGAGAACGAGCCCCACGGAGGTGCGCAGGCCGCGCCGGATCAGATAGGAATGCACCGCCGCCGTGGCGAGCAGCGCCGGGATCGGCAGGCGATCGGGTCCGACCTGGCGATCGGAGAGGATGATGATGTTGTAGCCGCCGCGCACCGCGGCCTCGGCGCGGTCGCACAGGCGCTCGACGGCGCCCTCCATGCCCGCCGCGCCCTGCTCGATCGGATAGGTGATGTCGAGCGTCTTGGTATCGAAGCGGTCCTCGAAATGGCCGATGCAGCGGATCTTCTCGAGATCCTCGTTGGTCAGGATCGGCTGGCGCACTTCAAGGCGCTTGCGCCGGGAGGTGCCCTCGAGATCGAGGATGTTCGGACGCGGCCCGATGAAGGAGACGAGGCTCATGACGAGCTCTTCGCGGATCGGGTCGATCGCCGGATTGGTGACCTGCGCGAAGTTCTGCTTGAAATAGGTGTAGAGCAGCTTCGCCTTGTCGGACAAAGCCGAGATCGGGGTGTCCGTGCCCATCGAGCCGACGGCTTCCTGGCCGGTGACGGCCATGGGTTCCATCAGCAGCTTGAGATCTTCCTGCGTGTAGCCGAAGACCTGCTGGCGATCGAGCAGCGAGACGTCGGTGCGGCTGGCGCGCGCCTGGACCGGGCGCAGATCCTCCAGCTTGATCTGGGTCCGCTCAAGCCATTCGCGGTAGGGCAGCGCCGTGGCGAGCTGCGTCTTGATCTCCTCGTCGGAGACGATGCGGCCTTCTTCGAGATCGATCAGCAGCATGCGGCCCGGCTGCAGCCGCCACTTGTCGACGATCTTCTCCTCGGGGATCGGCAGCACGCCGCTCTCCGAGCCGAGCACGACGAGATCGTCATCCGTGACGAAATAGCGCGCCGGGCGCAGGCCGTTGCGATCGAGGGTCGCGCCGATCTGGCGGCCATCGGTGAAGCAGATCGCCGCCGGGCCATCCCACGGCTCCATCAGGGCGGCATGGTATTCGTAGAAGACGCGCCGATCCTCGTCCATCAGCGGATTGCCCGCCCAGGCCTCCGGGATCAGCATCATCATGGCATGCGTCAGCGAATAGCCACCGCGCACCAGGAATTCGAGCGCATTGTCGAAACAGGCGGTATCCGACTGGCCCTCGTAGGAAATCGGCCAGAGCTTGGAGATGTCGTTGCCGAACAATTCCGAATCGACGCTCGCCTGACGCGCGGCCATCCAGTTGACGTTGCCGCGCAGCGTGTTGATCTCGCCGTTATGCGCCACCATGCGATAGGGATGCGCCAGCTGCCAGCTGGGGAAGGTGTTGGTGGCGAAGCGCTGGTGCACGAGCGCGAGCGCGCTCTCGAAGCGCGGGTCGGCCAGATCCCGGAAATACGAACCGAGTTGGGTAACGAGCACCATGCCCTTGTAGACGATGGTGCGCGACGACAGGCTCACCGGATAATAGCCGGCGGTACGCGAGTCTTCCAGGTCGTAAACAGTGTTGGAGATCACCTTGCGGGCGAGGAACAGGCGGCGCTCGAAAGCGGCTTCGTCCTCCTCCTTGGCCTTGCCGATGAAGACCTGCCGGTGCAGCGGCTCGCTGGCTTTCACATTCTTTGAAAGATCCGCATTGTCGACGGGGACGTCGCGCCAGCCGAGCAGGGTAAGGCCTTCATCGGCGACGACTTTCTCGACGATCTCGACGACCCTGGCATAACCCTCCTCGTCGCGCGGCATGAACAGCTGGGCGACGCCATATTCGCCGGGCTCGGGCAGCCAGATACCGAGTTTGGCGCATTCAGCAGCGAAGAAACGATGCGGAATCTGGATCAGGATGCCGCAGCCATCCCCCATTTTCGGATCGGCGCCGACGGCGCCGCGATGGTCGAGATTGCGCAGGATATCGAGGCCCTGCTGCACGATCGCGTGGCGCTTTTCGTTCTTCATGTGGGCGATGAAGCCGACACCGCAGGAATCATGCTCGTTGGCCGGATCATAAAGCCCCTGTTTCCCGGGCAGGCCGGGAATGGTAATGCGGCGTGGCGTTGCCGCCAGCGTCTTCGCAACCTGTGCGCAGCCGTCATCCGCCCGCTTCGCGGCGTTCGCGTCACCCGGCATCTGATCCGTCATGATCCTGCTCATCGTCGATCCTCGTTCTTCCGGCCTAACCGTATCGAAGCTGGCGCATTGTAGCGCGCCCCGGGTGGCGGTGCCGTCGCCCGGCTCATCTGAAGCCGCAGCCGCATCGCTCGGTTTTCTTTCTGGAGGCTCGGTTGCGCCGTTGCCGGGTCACCCGCGCCTCGCGCGGGCGCCGTGGGCGTTACAGACCCGCACGCACCCGCGACACCCGCGTCAAACGGGTGCTCGGTTTGTGATCTCGTTTCGGGGCGCCATGCGCCATGACCATAACCTCGAGACCTGCACACGGACAGGCAACCACGCCGCGTCCGAAAAGATTGGACAGTAATGCTGTCCTAACGCGCGGCGGAAGTTGCCAGATTTTTCCGCATGACACAAGCGTGTTTTCAACGTCCCTTTGTACGAAGATTTCGCGCCATTGGGAAGACTGCGCAATAATGCGACAAATTGTTGCCCCGCGCCGAAGTCTTCCACAACGGCTGCGATCAGGCGCCGCCAGCCGCAGCGATCTTTTCGCATTTGCGAATACTGTTTGGTCGCACAGGCGGCGTCAACACGCTGGAATCGCGGGCAGGCGGAAAGGCGGGCTGCCTGCGCCGACGCAGTTCAGCGCAGGCGCGCCAGGACCTCGGCTTCTAGAAAACCGGCCAGATCGCTGGTGATGTAATCGATATGGGGCGCCTCGACGGCTTCCTGCTCGAAATCTTCGCGAAACGGATCGAGCGTGGCGGGGGTGACGAGGGTGGTGGTCATGCCCGTATCATGGGGCACGACGAGGTTCTTGGCGATATCCTCGAACATGGCCGCGCGCGACGGATCGACGGTATGGCGCGCGAAGAACATCTCGTAGGCGCGCCGGTCCGGCTTGGGGATGAAATCGGCGGCGATGATATCGAAAACATCCTCGAAATGATCGAGAATGCCGATCTTGGCCGCGACGTTCTCGGCATGCTTGCGCGAGCCGTTGGTCAGGATCAGCCGCCGGCCCGGAAGCGCCTCGATCGCCTTGCCCAAAGCCGGGTTCAGATCGATGGCGGAATGGTCGATATCGTGGGCGAAATCGAGAAAGGCGTAAGGGTCGACACCATAGACATCCATCAGCGCCTTCAGTGTGGTGCCGTGCTGATGGTAGAAATATTTCTGCAAGGCGCGCGCCGACATGCCGTCAATGCCGAACAGATCCGCCACGAAGGCGGTGATGCGCGCATCGACCTGCGGCCAGATCCGCGCCTCATGCGAATAGAGCGTGTTGTCGAGATCGAAGATCCAGGTCTCGACATGCGCGAAGTCACGGGCATCGGGGGCGGTGAAGTGTTTTCGTGATGGGCTCGGTGTATCTGACAAGGGATATTTCCGTAGAGGAAGGGGGCGCCGGTGCTCCGGCTGTTGTACAGATATAGTCCCTTGCCGTTGCAGATGCGAGCAGTGTTGCTTTCAGCGCCCCGACAAAATCTCCGCAACAACCTCCGGCAGCAAATCGAAATGGGCGATGACGCGGTCGGGCTCGTAGGTTTCGACGGGCTGATCGGTATAGCCGAAGGGCACCGCGATGACGGGGATCCGCGCGGATTGCGCGGTGGCGATGTCGGTATGCGAATCGCCGATCATCACCGCGCGGCGTGCATCGCCCTTTGCCATCGCGATCGTCTCGGTCAGATGGCGCGGGTCGGGCTTGCAGAAGGCGAAGGTGTCGCGCCCGCAAATCGCGGCGAAGCGCTCGATGATGCCGAGTTGATCGAGCAGCAGCCGGGAATGGCTTTCCACCTTGTTGGTGCAAACGGCCAGGGTGAAGCCCGATCGGCTGAGGCTGTCCATGGCCGCCACGACGCCAGGGAAGAGCTGCGTCTCGTTGCAGATATTCTGCCGGTAGAGCGTCAGGAACTCCTGGAAGAGCAATTCATGCCGTTCCGGCGTCAGTTCGAGTCCCGCCGATTCGTAGCCGCGCGCGATCAGTGCCCGCGCGCCGGCCCCGATGAGCGATTTCGCGCGCGATACCGGCAGCGTGGGCAGGCCCTCCTGCGCCAGCAACGTGTTGAGCGTCGCCATCAGGTCGGGGGCGGTGTCGGCGAGGGTGCCGTCGAGATCGAACACGACGATGGGATTCATGGGGATTTCCGTCTGGTTGGCGCGGTGGGCGTGCGCATGGCGGCTGCCTTCATAGACCAGCGTGCCGGTGCTGAACAGCGGGGATGAATGCGATCGCGCCTTGCCTTCCGAGCCGTCAGCGCAGGAGATCGAGCCGCGACAGCGTGAGCCGACACTGCCTACACAACTGCTCATTCCTGCCGCCGCGATAATAGCTCAACGCGATCACGGCCCCGTAGAGCGCCCAGGCCTTCGCGCGAAGCCAATCACTGTCGCTCAACTCCAGGACATCTCTGAACGTGCTCCTGGCCGAGGGCTCTAACCAGGACCATGCCGCAGCATAGTCTGTCGCCGGATCCCCGACCGCCGACAGACCCCAGTCGATGACACCGGCCAGGTTTCCGTCAACCGCGATCAGATTGTCCGCCTTGAGGTCGCCATGCAACCAGACGCCGGCAGCGTCATGTGTCAGGGACGCGGCATCTTCCCAGATTGCGAGGGCGGCGGCGGTGTCGATCTCGTCCGACACCGTCTCGATTGCCGCAACGGTCCGGGCGGTCATATCCGCGAGCGGAACCCCGCGCGAATTGTTGGATGGGCCTGCGACAGGTGCGCCGTCGGTCGCCACGCCGTGGAGGGCTTCGAGGAAACCCGCCAGGGCGATGGCGGCCCGATCCGTATCAGTGATCGCTTCAGGCGTGGCCGTGTCCCCGTGGATCCAGTCGAATATGCCGAATTCCCGATCGATCTCGGGGGCGACATGGCCGCGATATCGCAAAGTCGGGATCTTCAAGGGGAGGCCATCGAGATGCGCAAGCCAGTCGAGCTCTTTCGATAAGAGTGCGACCGCGCTTCGATGCCGTGGGATCCGCAGAACCAGCTCGCTGCCGATCCGGAACATCGCATTATCGGTGCCCGAGGAATCGACGCGCTGCAGGGGCAGGGCCGCCCATTGCGGCGCATGCTGCGTCAAGAGCGCGCGGATCATGGCATCGTTCATGGTGAGATCGTCAGGATGCATCACAGTCTCCGATCAAGATGCTTCTACGACACCCATAAGACAATGATACTTCTCCACACCCGGGCTCGACAGTCTGATTCCGGCGGCGCGTGACGCTCGGGGCAAACTGATCCTGCGCAGGTTTTCGCAACGACATGCCAACATGGGTATCTTTACCTTTCGCTAACCATGTTGCCGCAAGGTTGAGCCTGATCCGTTCCAACCGATCCGCGAGCCGGAGACTGGCCCCATGTTCCGACGCATTTTCATCCGCGCGCTCGCTGCGGGCCTGCTGAGCGCCAGCGCCGCGCCCGTATTCGCATCCGCCTTCGATTTCGTGCCGGCCCCGCAGACCGACCTCAACCGCGTCTACCGCATCGACAAGGTGACCGGCGCGGTCTCGTCGTGTCAGTACGGGCTGAAGGAAGGCACTGTCGGGATCACCCTGTGCTTCGGGCCGGGCGAGGGCGCGAAGGCGCAGGATCCGGGTGATTATGGTCTGATCGCCTCGCGCCATGAGCGCGAGGGCGGCGTGTTTCGCGTGAACTATCGCACCGGCGAGATGAGCGTCTGTTACGTTTTCGAGGAGCAGGTCGTCTGCACCCCACCCGAAACGGTCACGGCGACGGTCGCGGAAGGCGAGGGCGACACGCCGCAGGTGACGGGCTCCACCAGCGACTGATTCGGGGCGTCACACCAATCCGGCCCTTGCACCGCAAGCCATTTCGTTCGATACCGGGGCCGTGATCCGGATCAGCGAAGGGGCGACGCGCAGTGAGTGGGGATGATCTGAAACGAATGGCGGCGGCGCGTGCCGTCGAAGCCGTCACCGATGGCATGCGTCTGGGACTTGGCACGGGCTCGACGGCGCACCATTTCGTCGCACTTCTCGGCGAGAAGGTGCGTGGCGGCCTCAAGGTCACCGGCGTTCCCACCTCCGAAGCGACGCGTGCCCAGGCGCTGGCCGAGGGCATCCCGCTCACCACCCTCGACGAGACGCCGGGGCTCGATCTCACCGTGGACGGTGCCGACGAGCTGGACGCAACCCTGCGCCTGATCAAGGGCGGTGGTGGTGCCTTGTTGCGCGAGAAAATCGTTGCGGCGGCCTCCACGCGCATGATCGTGATCGCCGATGCGAGCAAAAAGGTGGAAACCCTCGGCCGCTTTGCACTTCCCATCGAGGTCAATCCGTTCGGGCTGGAAGCGACGCGCCGCGCCGTGGCACATGTGCTGGAAACACACGGCTTGCCGACGACGCTGCGCCTTAGAACCGCCGCAAAAGACAAGGCATTCGTCACCGATGGTGGGCACTTCATCCTCGACGCGGAACTCGGTGCGATCGATGCGCCCGAGGCTCTGGCCGAGGCGCTCGTCGCGGTGCCAGGTGTCGTTGAACACGGCCTGTTCATCGGGCTGGCCACCGGGGCAATTCTCGCCGGCGATGACGGGGTCGTCGAATACGGCACGATCTGATATGCCCGCTTCGAGAAGAACCGCGCCGCCAGCGCTCCAGTTTGCCGCCAGCGCGGCCATGCATGCGAGAGAGACTGCCAATGAAACGTCCTTCATCCGCCCTTGCCGTTTTCGGCCTCGTCTTTGCGCTCGCTTTCGGCGCATTCGCCGGCGCGGCCAATGCCCAGGAAGAGGTCAGCGAGAGCCATCTGCAGGCTGCGCGTGATCTCGTCACCAATGCCGGGCTGACCGATTCCTTCGACGGGATGGTGCCACGCGTCACGAACTCCGTGGCCGGGCGCTTCGTCAATCGCGGCATGCCCAGCGACATGATCCGCGAGGTGATCGACGACCTTCAGCCCGAGCTCGATCTGCAGCGGCGTGTCATCCTGAACCGGGCCGCGCGGATCATGGCGAATCGCTTCACCGAAGAAGAGATCGGCGAGATCAACGCGTTCTTCGAGACCCCGGCCGGGGCGAAGTTCGTCGATCAGCAGCCGGGCTTCGTCGATGACGTCCTCACGACCACCGGTGAGTGGACCGAGGAGCTCGTGGAATATGTCGAAGTGCGCATGCAGGCGGAGCTGTCGCGCCGTGGCGCCGAGAGCGCTGCGGAAGAAGAAACGTCCGGTGCGACCGAGTAATGCGTCCCGTTGACGATTGCGGCAGATGATGTGAGCGAGAGCCGAGAAAGCAGGCAGGATGAGCGATTTCGACGTTGATCTCTTCGTGATCGGAGCCGGTTCGGGCGGAGTGCGTGCGGCGCGCATCGCAGCCGGCTACGGCGCCCGCGTCATGATCGCGGAGGAGTACCGCGTCGGCGGCACCTGCGTGATCCGCGGCTGCGTCCCCAAGAAGCTGATGGTGATCGCCTCGCGCTTCTCCGATGATTTCACCGACGCCGCCGGTTTCGGCTGGAATGTCGGTGAGAGCAGCTTCGACTGGTCGGCCCTGATCGCCGCCAAGAACCGCGAGATCGATCGCCTGGAGGGGGCCTATCGCGCCAATCTGGATCGGGCCGGTGTGGAACTTGTCGAGAGCCGCGCCGAGATCGTCGATGCGCAGACCGTGCGTCTTCTGGCAACCGGCGAGACCCTGCGCGCGAAGCGTATTCTCGTCGCAGTCGGCGCTGCGCCCGCCATGCAGCCCGCCATTCCGGGGATGGAGCATACCATCACCTCGAACGAGGTCTTCGATCTGCCGCAGCAGCCGGAGCGGGTCCTGGTCATCGGAGCGGGTTATATCGCGGTGGAATTCGCCGGGATATTCGCCGGGCTCGGCTCGAAGACGACGCTCGTCCACCGTGGCGACAAGCTTTTGCGTGGTTTCGACGACGATCTGCGCACCCGCCTCGGTGAGGCTTACGCAGCACGCGGGATCGAGGTGAAATATTCCACGACGCCGCTGCGGATCGAGAAGCAGGAAGACGGCACGCGTGTCGTCAGCTTTTCCGATGGGAGCGCGGGGCATTATGATCAGGTGCTTCTCGCCACGGGTCGCGTGCCGGCAACGAAAGGGCTCGGCCTCGAGAATGCCGGTGTGCTGTGCGATGAGCTCGGCGCGATCGTGGTGGATGCCTATTCGCGCAGCGAGATTCCGTCGATCTATGCGATCGGCGATGTGACGAATCGCGCCAATCTGACCCCGGTCGCGATCCGCGAGGGTCATGCCTTCGCCGATACCGAATTCGGTGGCAAGGATGCGCATGTCGATCACAGCCTGATCCCCACCGCCGTCTTTTCGACGCCGGAAATCGGCACGGTCGGCCTGACCGAGACTGCCGCGCGCCTGCGTTTCGAGAGGGTCGCGGTCTACCAGGCGGCGTTCCGGGCCATGCGCGCGACGCTTTCGGGTCGGGAAGAGCGCGTCTTCATGAAGATCATCGTGGATGCCGAGACAGACAAGGTGCTCGGCGTGCATCTGCTTGGCCCGGATTCGGGCGAGATGATCCAGCTCGCCGGTGTCGCCGTGACCATGGGCGCGACGAAGGCCGATTTCGACCGTACCATCGCAGTGCATCCCAGCGCCGCCGAGGAGCTCGTCACAATGCGCGAACCGTATGCCGTCTATGACGGCAGCAAGGCGGGGGTGCTATGACGCGCCCGCTCAGATCTCGCCATGGGCCTCCGTCTCGGTAAAATGCGGTGCATATGAACCGGTCGAGCGGCTCGATTCAGTCTCGAACAGCATGATCGGCTCGGCCTCTACCATGATGGCGCTGCCGGTATTCGCCTGCTCCAGCGTGTAACCGAGCCCGTTGGCCGTGAGCGCAATGCCGCCGGCGAGGACCAGCACGACCGCAGCACGGCAGGTAAGGCAGAAGCGTAACGGTTCCTCGCTCATACGGCGTTTCCCGAATTCGAGCCGCTTTGACGGGCGTGACGCGAATCAGCCGCACGTCTTCATTGCAATGTTCGGCTCCGTGTCCGGCGCGGGCGTGACAAAAAGTTGTCGAAATCGTGATTGCGATACGCGCCTGGGGCGAAGGCGGGTATCCATGCGCCTGCAGCTTGGAAAATGCCCCGATGGCGTTCGCGCGCAAAGGCACTATGCTCCACAGCGAGTCATTGCTTCGTCTGCTGGGAGTCCGTCATGCAACAACGCCGCCTCGGTCGTTCCGATCTCGTCGTCACGCCTCTTTGTTTCGGCGGCAACGTCTTCGGCTGGACCGCCGATCGCGCGACTTCGTTGCGCCTGCTGGACGCCTTCCTCGATGCAGGCTGCAATTTCGTCGATACGGCCGACGGCTATTCGCGCTGGGTGGAGGGGCATCAGGGCGGTGAATCGGAGACGATCCTCGGCGAATGGTTCGCCGCCCGCGGCAACCGTGACAAGGTCGTGCTGGCCACCAAGATCGGCTGCGACATGGGCCCCGGGCGCCAGGGGCTCTCACGGGAGCGGATCATCAGCGGCGTCGAGGATTCGCTGCGCCGGTTGCGCACCGATTACATCGATCTCTACCAGACCCATTTCGACGATGAGAACACCCCCGTTGCCGAGACGCTGGAGGCCTATCACTCACTGGTCAAGGCAGGGAAGGTGCGGGTGATCGGCGCCTCGAACATGCGCAGCGAACGCCTGCAGGAATCGCTCACGACGTCGCATGAGCAGGGGTTGCCGCGTTACGAGACGCTGCAGCCGGAATACAATCTTTGCGAACGCCAGACTTTCGAAAGCACCTTCGCGCCGCTCTGCGCCAAGGAACAGATCGGCGTGATCCCGTATTTCTCCCTCGCCGCCGGCTTCCTTACCGGGAAATACCGCTCCGAATCCGATCTCGCAGGGCGGGCGCGGGCGGCGCGGGCCGGGCGCTACGTCAATGAACGCGGCTTTCGCATTCTCGACGCGGTCGACAGCGTCGCGGCGGATCTGGACATCAAACCCGCGCAGGTCGCGCTGGCATGGCTGATGGCGCGCCCCACCGTCGCCGCGCCGATCGCGAGTGCCACCAGCCTTGATCAGCTGGCGCAACTCGTCGGTGCGCTCTCCGTCAAGCTTCCCTCGGAGGTGATGGTGAAGCTCGACGCGGCGAGCGCCTGAGGCGCCGCCGGTCGCTTCGGTCAGCTCAGAGCCAACCCTGCAATTCGCGCCGCACGATGTGTTCGATCACGCGCATGCCCTCGGTGCTGTCATTGAGGCAGGGCAGATAGGCGAATTGCTCGCCGCCGTGCTCCATGAAGATCTCGCGGTTCTCGCCGTCGAGCTCTTCGAGCGTCTCCAGGCAATCGGCGGAGAAGCCGGGGGCGACGAGGGCGATCTTCTTCACGCCGCTCTCGGCGAGCCCCTTCACCGTCTCGTCGGTATAGGGCTGCAGCCACTCCTCGGGCCCGAAACGCGACTGGAAGGTCAGCTTCCAGCGATCCGCCGACCAGCCCATGCGCTCACGCAACAGGCGCGAGGTCTTGGCGCATTGGCAATGATAGGGGTCGCCCTTCATCAGATAGGATTTCGGCACCCCGTGGAACGAGGTGAGGATCACGTCGGGCTCGAAATCGAGCTTGGCGAGCGACGCCTGCATCGAATCGGCGAGCGCGTCGATATAGACCGGATCGTCGTGATAGGGCGGCGCCACGCGCACGCTCGGCTGCCAGCGCATCTGCATCAGTGCCTCAAAGGCCTTGTCGCAGGCGGTGGCGGAGGTCGCAGCGGAATATTGCGGGTAGAGCGGCACCAGCAGGATCCGGTCGCAGCCCTCGGCGAGGAGCTTCTCGAGCGCGTCCTTTACCGGGGGCTTGCCGTAGCGCATGGCCCAGTCGACGCTGATGCGATCGCCGAATTCGTCCCTGAGTGCAGCCATCGTCTGCTCGGCCTGGGCGCGGGTGATGGTCTTGAGCGGGCCTTCGTTCTTCTCGTGATTCCAGATCGTATCGTAGTCGCGACCCTTCTTCTTGGGGCGCGTCTGCAGGATGATCAGATTGAGGATCGGCCACCAGAGCCAGCGCGAGGTCTCGATCACACGCTGGTCGGAGAGGAATTCCTTCAGATAGGCGCGCATCGACCAGTAATCCGTCGCCTCGGGCGTGCCGAGATTCATCAGGAGAACACCGACTCGTCCGGCCTTCACCGGCGGATGATCCTCCGGCAGGCGGATGGCGCGGTACTCCGCTTCGCGCGCGGGGTCAACGGCGAGGGCGGCGGGTTTGACGGCTTGATTCATGATGCTCTTCTTCGGTTCTGCAATCGCTCTGGGCACGGTTTCCGGGCGCTGCGCGAGAGATAGGGCTTTTGTGGCTGTCTGGAAAGCATCGCGACTGGAAAAGGCCCGGCTCGGGCATTCCGGCAGGCATGCCGGTTCGGCGGCATGGCTCCAGAATAAGGTTTTTCTATATTATAAATATGTATACATCATTAGAAATTATATTTGATATATATAGTTAATAATGTTATTTGTGCACGCGATTTTCCGTGTAAGGAGTTTTCAAATATGATTGCAGGTCTTTCCAATCCGGTTTCGAACCTCCAGACCAATCCTGTTGCGCAGCCCAAGACGGCTGCCACGGATCAGGCCTTCGCCAGCGCGCTGCAGGGCGTCGGAGGCGTCAAGTCCGACGGCCCGGCTGTGCCGGTGAGTCTCGTGGGGACGTTGCTTCCGGAGATGCGTGCGGGTGACTTCGAACAGGTCATGCTCGCTGTGCGCCGCGATGACCCGTCGGCGCTGAACTCACGGGTTCAGGAGTACGCGTTTGATGTGGTGAAAACCCTGCAGGAAGCTGGTATTCCTGTCGACAACAGCGGCAACGCCTATCTGCGCGAGGATGACCGCACGCTTGCCGTTCTTGCCGGGATCATCGCGGGTTATCCGTTCGCGCCGAACGAGGGTGGCGGCTTTCCGACTTATCATCCCCCCACTGATATCGGTCCGCGCCTGAAGGAACATTTCAGCCCCGCATTCGTCGATCGCATGCTGGAGGGCGCAGCGAATTACAGAGATCCGACGCGTCGCGACAACGCGATCTGACCGACGCGCTTCTATGCCGGGGTTGCTTCATCCCGTCGCAGCCGGCAGCGTCTCGATCGCTGTCGGTTGTGCTGTTTCGGGGGCATTGCGATGATCGGTGGGGTCATCCTGGCTATGCGGGGCAATGCACTATCCGCTTGCGCGCCCAGCGCGGCGCCCACCATCTTGCACCGCACGGCCAAACCGTGAGACCTTCCGGCGAAACATCCGGAGGGACGCATGAAGGCGATCGTCATTGAAAAGACTGAAGCCGGCACCAGCACGGCTTTGAAAGATTTTCCACAGAGCGAATTGATGGAGGGCGACGTCACCGTACGCGTCAGCCATTCCACGCTCAATTACAAGGACGGCCTCGCCGTGACCGGCAAGGCGCCGGTGGTGCGCCGGTTCCCGATGATCGCGGGGATCGATTTCGCCGGGATCGTCGAGCAATCCGACCATCCCGAATTCAAGCCGGGTGACGCGGTCATCCTCAACGGCTGGGGGCTCGGCGAGACGCATCTGGGCGGCTATGCCGAGATGGCGCGGGTCAAGGGCGACTGGCTGGTGCGCCTGCCCGAGGGCATGACCCCGGCCCAGGCCATGGCGATCGGCACTGCCGGCTATACGGCGATGCTGTGCGTGATGGCGCTCGAACAGCACGGGCTCACGCCGGATCAGGGTCCGGTCGTGGTGACCGGTGCCGCCGGCGGCGTCGGCTCGGTGGCCATCGCGCTGCTGGCCAGGGCCGGCTGGGAGGTGATCGCCTCGACGGGCCGGGTGAGTGAAGCGGATTATCTGAAAGGCCTCGGCGCGACGAGCGTCATCGATCGCGAGGAGCTTTCGCAGAAGCCGCGCCCGCTCGGCAAGGAGCGCTGGATCGCGGGCGTCGATTCAGTGGGCTCGACAACGCTCGCGAACGTGCTCTCGATGACGCGCTATGGCGGGGCCGTCGCCGCTTGCGGGCTCGCGGGCGGCATGGATCTGCCGTCGAGCGTCGCCCCGTTCATCCTGCGCGGTGTCGCGCTTCTGGGTGTCGATTCGGTGATGTGCCCGATCGCGCGCCGCCGCGCGGCCTGGACGCGGCTCGCGCATGATCTCGATGCCGGCGCGCTCGAAGCGATGGCGACGACGATCGGCCTCGACGAGGTCATCGACCGCGCCCCCGACATTGTCGCCGGCAAGATCCGCGGGCGGGTCATCGTCACGATCTGAGGCTGTTGACAGCCGGTGCCGGATCCGCGCGCGGGGATGTATCGCGCGCGCGGACGGCTTATGCTGAGACCTTGCGAATCGGGCGTCATGGGCGCCCGGTCCCGTCATTCGTCGAGACCGCCACAGCATGAGCGTCATCCGCCGCCTCGATCCCGTCCTGATCGACCGCATCGCCGCCGGCGAAGTTGTGGAGCGCCCGGCTTCGGCGGTGAAGGAACTCGTCGAGAACGCCATCGATGCCGGCGCGCGCAGCATTGCGGTCGAGATCGGCGATGGCGGGCGGCGCCTGATCCGCGTCACCGATGACGGGCGCGGCATGGACGCGGGCGATCTCGTGCTCGCAGTAGAGCGCCACGCCACCTCCAAACTGCCCGAGGGCAACCTCTCCGATATCCGCACGCTCGGCTTTCGCGGCGAGGCGCTGCCCTCGATCGCGGCAGTGAGCCGGCTCAGCATCACCACCCGCCGCGCCGATGCGCCAAGCGGGCTGATGCTTCAGGTTGATGCCGGCACACGCGGCGAGCCGCGCCCGGCTTCCGCTATGCCCGGCACGCGGATCGAGGTGGCAGATCTGTTCATGGCCACGCCGGCGCGGCTCAAATTCCTCAAGAGCGATCGCGCCGAGGCGCAGGCGGTGGCGGAGGTGGTCCGCCGCCTCGCCGTGGCGCATCCGCAGATACGCTTCTCACTCACCGGCGAGCATCTGACCGATTTCACCTGGCCGGCGGAGGAGGGGGATCGCGACGGCAACGGGAACGGCCTGACGCGCCGCCTCGGGCGGGTGCTGGGGCGCGATTTCCCCGACAATGCCATTGCCGTCGATGCCGCACGCGAGGGATTTGCGCTCGCTGGGATGATCGGCCTGCCGACCTATCATCGCGGCAATGGCGCGCAGATCCATTTCGTCGTCAATGGCCGCCCGGTGCGCGACAAGCTGCTGCTTTCGGCGGTGCGTGGCGGTTATGCGGATGTGATGGCCTCTGATCGCCATCCCGTGCTGGCTTTGTTCATCACCTGCGATCCCGCCATCGTCGACGTCAATGTCCATCCGGCCAAGACCGAGGTCCGCTTCCGCGAACCGGGGCTGATCCGCTCCCTCATCGTCTCCGCAATTCGCGATGCGCTCGCCCGCGCCGGTCATCGCGCGGCGACGACAGGCGGGACGGAGATGCTCGGGGCGATGCGGGCGCATGTTGGAGGATACGGCGGCGGATACGGCGGATACGGCGCGCGCGGCTTCACCCCGCCGCCGCGACCATCGCGCGACGCCGCGCTCGCCGATAGCTGGCAGGCGCCGCATGAAGGCTTTCAGGGATATGAGGCGGGCGGCTTCGCCGAGGCCGGGCAGGCGGCTTTCGAGGCCTTCGCCCCGGGGGCGGATGGTCGGCAGGTGGATGTCGTCGGGTCGAATCCCGAAGCCGGGGAGCGCGCCGGGGAGGATGCCGGGGAGCCCGCCCGCGAGGCCTATCCGCTCGGCGCCGCGCGCGCCCAGCTGCACGAGACCTATATCGTCTCGCAGACCCGCGACGGCATCGTCATCGTCGACCAGCATGCCGCGCATGAGCGGCTCGTTTATGAACGGCTCAAGCGCGAGCGGGCGCAAAGCGGCATCGCGCGGCAGATCCTGCTCATCCCCGAGATCGTCGAGCTTGATCCGCTGGATGCCGCACGTCTGGGCGATGCGGGGGAGGCGCTGGCCCAGCTCGGCCTCGTGCTCGAACCATTCGGGCCGGATGCGGTTGCGCTGCGCGAGGTGCCCGCCGCGCTCGCCGAGGGCGATCTCGCGGCGCTTGTGCGCGACGTTGCCGATGCGCTGGCCGAGACCGGCGAGGCGGCGCCGCTGACGCGCCGGCTCGATGCGGTGCTTTCGCGCATCTCATGCCACGGCTCGATCCGCGCCGGGCGCCGTCTGCGCCCGCAGGAGATGGATGCGCTCCTGCGGGAAATGGAGGCGACGCCGCTCTCCGGCCAGTGCAACCACGGCCGCCCCACCTATGTCGCGCTCAAACGCAGCGATATCGAGCGCCTGTTCGGGCGGCGGTGATCAGGCGCCGGCGGTTCCGTTCGCCTCCTCCTCATCCGGATAAAACCCGCCGCATTCGCGCTCCCATCCGAGCATCAGCGCCGGCATGTCCGGCGTGTCGAGCTCGCGCGCGCACCAATCGGCATGCAGATTGTCGATGATCTCCTGCGGGTTTTCGCCATAGGCATATTCCGGATCATATTCGTAATCCCCATAGCCATAGGTCATCGGCACCATGCCGTGGCCGATCAGGACGGTGAGCAGGTAGAGCTTGGCCTCGACGAGCTCTTGGCCTTCGAATCCGAAGTTTGTTGCGAGATCATGGTTTAGATGATGGATATCATTGGGAAATCCGCCTTCCCAGTCTCCAATTTTCATACGTATATACTCCCTGAAATTCATGGAATCGTCGTAGATCATTTTTGTCATTTTGCCGAAAGTGACCATTTTTACAGCGTGATGCCGAATGAGTGCATGCTGCACGTCAGAATATTCCGGAAAGAGTTGGTTCTTCTGCATGAATTCGAAGCCCTTCCAGTCAATGCGACTTTGGAAATGTACTTTATGGATTCTTCCAGATGCACCTCCTGGCCAGCCTATATCGAGCGTCAGGCCATTGCTTCCCCGGCTGTAGCGCACATTCACCGAGACGCCGTCCGGCCTGATATAGACCTCGCCCCGGCCCATCGGCGCTTCGATCCGGCGCGCGCCGCGTGTCAACTGCGCCAGAAGCTGTGTGAACTGGCTGCGATTGACGGTCCTGATATTCGCATCGCGTGTGCCATGGACGTGGCCAACCGGCCTGCCCAACGGGTAGAGGATATGGTTGATGTTCTGCTCCCGCAAGAAGACCGGGCGCAGTTCCTGGAGGCGTTGCAAAGCCTGGTCGCCGCGATATTGCTGGTCGCGGATGGCGCCCGGAAGTCCCTGCGAGATCGACGGGTTCGGGCGCCAGTTCGGGTCATATTTGCGGACCAGATCCGTCAGCATGTTCGCGCGCCGCGCGCTGCTGTGATAGGCGATGTATTCCTGACGCGTGACCTCGATCCGCCTTCCCTGATGCATGACGATCTGGTTTCGCGGCGCCGTGCCACGATTCTGCGGATTGTTCCGGCGCGGCGTGCGACTCACACGCTCCACACGCGCCCCGCCGCCACCACCGCCGGATGTCCATTGTCCGCCATCGGGAGACCCCGCCGGAACGCGCGGCTGCGTGCGCCAGTGTTTGGGGAGTAACGGATCGGCGGTCGCGTCGTTTGCGTGGTCCGGCCCGGTTTCGCGCAGACTCGCCGTCAACCGCGAGAGGGCAAGGCGCGCCGTGATTCCGGCGATCTCGGATTTCAGGCGCAAGCCCGCCCAGTGGTGAGCATCAGAGGTCGTATCTCGGCTCATATCATGTCCTTTGCATGCATTGCTCGGGACAGTTAGGCATCATAGGAATATTTTCAAGTCTGTGATTCAGTATCCCGGCCAGGGCGCCCCCCGGACGCCCGCGCTTCTGCGGATCCGGGTGACGGCTTCGCTGATCGCCGCGTTTTCGCGCACGGCCCGGCGCCCGGCTTCGACGACGAGATCGACCTGCCTTGCATCGAGGGTCAGGCGCGTCGGCACGCGGTTGAGCTCCTGCTGATATTCCGGTTCGAAATCGCGGAAGGAGAGCAGTTCGACGGTGATGCTCACGTCACGGCAATCCCACCCCGCCGCGCTGCCGCGCAGACGCGCGACCTCGCGTGCGGACAGGCTGCATCGGAAGTGGATGATCTCCTCCTGCCACGCGCGCACGGCCATGGCCAGCGCATCGAAACCCTTGCGCACGGATGAGCTGATCGCGGTATGCGACAGGGCTGGGACGAGCTCGGCGAGGCCGGGCCCGCGCTCGCGCATGCCCCATTCCGGCGCCGGTGCCTTGCCGGCATCCGTGACGATGAAGAGCAGCTTTTGCAGCTTCACCGCCTGCTCCGCCGTCAGCGGCCCGAAGGGCGTATCGGCGCTCGCGCGTTCCAGCGCGAACCCGGTCACGCCGATATTGTCGGTCAGCCCGCCATCGAGAAGGCGCACCGTCGCAAGCCGGTCATCCTCGCGGTATGTGCCCAGCGCCTCGGCATGCGCCCGCAGCCGCAGCGAGGCGTGGGGATCGTCGATGGCGCGGGTGAGCCAGGACGGCCTGGCATAACCGCAATCCGGACCGTTCGCCGCGACGTCGATCGGCGCGAAGGCGACGGGGAAGGCGGCGGAGGCGGCGACCGCATCAGCGATGCGCACCTGGTCGAGGTCGCTGCACAGGGCGGCGAAGGTGTCATGGGTGAAGATGAAAGGCACGCCGTTATAGATATCCGAGGCTGTCAGCCAGATTTCCGGCGCGCGATCATGGTTGAAATGCGCATAGGTCGTGCCGTCGAACAGGTTGCCGTCGAGCCAGTCGGCGAAGCCGCTGCGGTCGTTCACGCCGCCTTGCCAGGCGCGGATCAGGTTGCCCGGCGCGGCCATGCTGGTGCGCAGAGTGGCCTCGACGTCCTGTGCGAGAAACCGCTCACGGAAATCGTGGAATTCGCCCGGTCCGCGATAGCCGAAATAGGCTGCCGTTACGGCTCCGCCGGAGGTGCCCGAGACCATGCGGATACTGTCGGTCACCTTGCGCCGGCGCGGCTCCTCGTCGATCACCGTCTCGTCGAGGGCGCTCAACACGCCATGCGCGAAAGCCGCCGCGCGCATCCCGCCCCCGGAGAAGGAGACGCCGACGACAAGCGCGCCGTCATCGCCGAAATCATTGATGAAATGCGACGAGACCTGCGTCACCTGCGGGGTGAAGACGTTGATCGGCCCGGTATCGCGGGTCGCGCAGCCGCTGATCGCGAGCATCAGGGCGAGGCAGCCGATGAGGCGCGACAGGGGCTTCGCCATGCGGCCTGATCGCGCAACCGCGCCGGATGCAGAGGGTCTCAGCCCGTATCCATGCAAGGAATGACCCGGCAAATCCGCCCCCGATACCCACCGGCACGCCGCATCCCGGGAATCGGAGCGACTATCCGGCGCAATTCTTACGCAGGATGGTGATGGCGGTAAAGCGCCGCCGGGACGCCCGGCGACATCCGGCGGTCGCGCGTTGCCAGCGTGCCGCACCGGGGCGATGGTGACCCCGGCAACCTGCCTTTGCGCACCCTCACGCGACGACCAGCCAGGCCAGCAGCAGCGGCAGGCTGATCAGAGTGACGAGCAGCGAGGCGATGATCGCGATGGTCGTCTCGTCTTCGAAATAATCGTATTTCGCCGCGAAGACAAAGACACCCGCGCCGATCGGCTGGGCGGCCATGACCACCGCGCAGACAAACCAGAGATCGCGCAGCTCCATCCCGAACAGATAGAGCCCCGCGAGCAGGGTCACGAGCGGCTGCATCAGGACCTTGATGGCGATCAGGGGCAGAATCGCGAAGACGCGCCCGAGATCGCGCAATTTCGCCGCATCAAGCTGGGCGAGGCCGAGCCCGAGGGCGAAAAGGGCCGAGGCGCCCCGCCGCCGCGCCGAGGAAATCGGCAAAACGTGCAACGCCTTCCGGCAGGGGCATGCCCGTGATCGAGACGATGGCGCCCGCGACGACGGCGACGGTCAACGGATTGGTCAGTGTCGTCTTCAAGGCGCCCCCGATCGCTGCGAGGCCCCCTCCGCCGCCGTTGCGCTGCGCGAACAGGTCATGTGCGAGAATTACGGCGATGATGACGGGAATGTTGTGCAGGATCGTCGCGATCGCAGCCGGCACCGCAGCTGGCGCACCCAGAACGGCGATGACCAGTGGGACGCCCATATATCCGGTCGTGCCATAGGAAGCCGCCATGGCGGGAATTGTCGCCGCCGGCCAGCGCACACCGGTCGCGCGGATGGCGGCGAGACCGGCGATGAAGGCAACCGCGATCCCGATCAGGGTCGCGCCCATGAAATCCCACTGGCGCAATTCCGCCGGGTCGGCGCGCGCAACCGCGATGAAGAGCAGGGCGGGCAGGGCGACGAAAAGCACGTAATCGTTGAGGAGCCGCGTCCCCGCCTTGTCGATGACGCGGGTGCGGGCGAAAAGGTATCCCGTCAGAATGACGGCGAAGATCGGGAGAACGAAATCAAGCACGTGGTATCCGAAAATGTGGGCAGCGAATCGCGCAAACAAGCAGAATAATAACTATAAATAGCTTGATTATAAAAATGCTATTTAAAATATATATTATTCCGAAATTCGGATTGAATTCAATCTTGAATGGCGCATTTATCTCCTTGAAGTACGATCGTCTCATCTCACAATTGCATTCGCGAAGCCCCATAGGCCCCTCTTGCCGCCCATCCACCCGCGACCGGCGCGGCATCGCACCCGCTTGCAATTATCCGCCTGATCCGCCACTTCATCCCCCGAAGCGGGCGCATGTGATGGCGCGGCGGGATGTGAGGGTGGCCGGATGAGCGGAGATGCGGGGCTCGGCATGCAGGGTGAGGCGGCTGCGCCGATCGAGACGGATGTGGTGATCATCGGGGCGGGGCCTGTCGGCCTCTTCGCCGTGTTCGAGCTCGGTCTGCTCGATATCGAGGCGCATGTGATCGACATCCTGCCCAAGATCGGCGGGCAATGCGCGGAACTCTATCCCGAGAAGCCGATCTATGACATTCCCGCCTTCCCGGTGGTCACGGGGCAGGGGCTGATCGACAATCTGATGCAGCAGATCGCGCCCTTCGAGCCCGGCTTCCATCTCGGCGAGATGGTCTGCGCTGTCGAAGCGCTCGGCAGCGCCGAGGCGCCGCGTTTTCGCGTCGAGACCGATGCGGGGAAGGTGTTTCACTGCAAGGCCGTGGTGATCGCCGCTGGCGGCGGTTCCTTCGTGCCGCGCAAGCCGCCGGTTCCGAAGATCGCGGAATTCGAGGATGTCAGCGTGTTCTATGCCGTGCGCGAGATCGAGCGCTTTCGTGGGCGCAACGTGCTGATCGTCGGTGGTGGCGATTCGGCGCTGGACTGGGCGGTCAACCTCCAGCCCGTCGTCTCGCGGCTTGCCCTGATGCATCGCCGCGACGCCTTCCGCGCCGCCCCCGACAGCGTCAACAAGATGCGCGCGCTGGTCGAGACCGGGGCGATGGATTTCCATCTTGGCCAGATCACCGGGTTGAAGGGGGATGCGCCGAATCTCGAGGCGGTCGTGGCGCGCCGCGATGACGGCGCCAGCTTCGAGATCCCCTGCGACACGCTGCTGCCGTTCTTCGGCCTGTCGATGAAGCTCGGCCCCATCGCCGATTGGGGGCTCGATCTCGATCAGCAACTGATCCCGGTCGATACCGAGCAATTCGAGACCTCGTCGCCGGGCATCTTCGCCATCGGCGACATCAACACCTATCCGGGCAAGCTGAAGCTGATCCTCTCGGGCTTCCACGAGGGTGCGCTCGCGGCGCAGAAGGTGCACCGCTACGTGCATCCCGACAAGCGGCTCACCTTCGAGCATTCCACCTCGTCACCGAGCCTGCATAAAAAACTCGGCGTGGCCTGAAGGGTCAGGCCGCCTCGTCTTCGAGCCCGTATTCCTTGAGCTTGCGGTAGAGCGTCGAGCGCCCGATGCCGAGGCGGCGCGAGACTTCCGACATGTGGCCGCGGTAATGGCGCAGGGCGAAGCGGATGATCTCGGCTTCGAGGTTGTCGAGCGTCTTGATGTCGCCCTCGTCGTCGATGAGCGGGAGCGCGTTGGGATCGCGCATCTCGACGCGCACGATCTCCCGCGCCGGCGCCTCCGCCGTGCCGGTTTCGGAAAAGACCGGGGCCGGGGGGATCTCGACGCCGTAGCCGTCCATCTGGGCCGCGATCTGGGGAAATTCCGAGACGGTGAGCTCGTCGCCATCACAGAGGACCACGGCGCGGAACATGGCGTTTTCGAGCTGGCGCACGTTGCCGGGCCAGGAATAACTCTGCAACAGTTCCATCGCCTGCGGCGCCACCCGACGGATGCGTTTGCCCTCCTCGGCCGCGAAGCGCACGACGAATCCTGCGGCGAGTTCGGGGATGTCTTCGCGGCGCTGGCGCAGGGGCGGCAGCGTCATCGGGAAGACGTTGAGGCGGTAATACAGATCCTCGCGGAAGCGCCCCTGCTTGACCTGGTCGAGCAGGCTCTTGTTGGTGGCGGAGATCAGGCGGATATCGACGCGCACGCTCTTCTTGCCGCCGACGGGATCGACCTCGCCCTCCTGGATCGCGCGCAGGAGCTTGACCTGCGCATCGAGCGGCAATTCGCCGATCTCGTCGAGGAACAGCGTGCCGCCGCTGGCCTCGACGAATTTGCCGACATGTTTCTCCGTGGCGCCGGTAAAGGCGCCCTTCTCGTGGCCGAACAGGGTCGATTCCACCAGATTCTCGGGGATCGCACCGCAATTCACCGTGACGAAGGGCTTGCCCTTGCGGTCGCTCGAGCCCTGGATGGCGCGGGCCAGCACCTCCTTGCCGACGCCGGATTCGCCCTCGATCAGGATCGGGATGTTGGATTTCGCCGCGCGCTCGGCCAGACGAATGACACGGCCCATCTCGGTGCTGCGCGAGGCCAGATCCTTGAAGGTGAGCGTGCCGGAAGCGCGCCGGCGCATGCGCCGGATCTCGTCCTCGAGGACATCCACACGCAACGCGTTCTGCAGCGAGACTTCGAGCCGCTCTGCGCCGACGGGCTTGACCACGAAATCGATGGCGCCCGCGCGCATGGCCGAGACGACGGTGTCGATCGAGCCATGCGCGGTCTGCACGATGACGGGCACCTCACTGCCATTCGCGCGCATGCGCTCCAGCATGCCGATACCGTCGAGATCGGGCATGACGAGATCGAGCACCACCACCTTGATGCGCCCGCCATCCTCTGCCGCGAGCAGGTTCAGCCCCTCATCGGCGCTCGACGCGACCAGCGGATCGTAGCCGAACCGGCGGATCATCGCCTCCAGCAGGCGGCGCTGGACGGGATCGTCATCGACGATCAGAACGGTGGTGGGCATGGGGGCTCCCGGTTGCTGCGGTTGTGCGATTGTCTCGTTTCGATGCAATTTGCGACAGGAAGGTAAAGCGGGTGTTAAGAACAAAGCCGATGCGGCATTCTCGTCGGCGTATTTGTACCGAATCGGCATGCTGCGTTAAGAACGGCTTAAGCCGAATTCCGACAATCGGCGCCACCGGAGCAATGCATGCGCAACCTGATCCGTGATCTCATGCCCCGCTCCGCCGCTCCGGTCGATCCCGAGCGCGTCGAGATCGCGCATCGCGACAGCGTTTATCCCGTGCGTCTGCGGCGCAATGCGCGGGCGCGCCGGATCAGCCTGCGTGTCAGCCAGGCCAGCGGTGAGATCATCCTGACCATGCCCGAAAACGCGGCGCTGGAACAGGCGCTCGCCTTCGCACGGGCCCATGGCGGCTGGATCGCGAGCCGGGTGGACAGGCTGCCCGATCGCGTGGCGCTGGAGCACGGGGCACAGGTGCCGCTTCGGGACGTTGCCCATCGTATCGTGCACTGGTCGCGGGTGCGCGGTCCGACGCGCGCCACCAGCGATGCGCAGGGCGCGCCGATCATCGCGGTGGCGGGAGAGGCCGAGTTCGTGGGCAAGCGCGTGCGCGAATTTCTGCAGCGGGAGGCGCGCAGCGATCTCACCGGGGCAGTCTCCCGGTACACCGCTGCGCTCGGTCGCCCGGCCCGGCGGATCAGCCTGCGCGATACGCGCTCGCGCTGGGGATCGTGTACCGCGCGGGGGGATCTGTCATTCTCGTGGCGGCTGGTTCTGGCGCCGCCGATGGTGCTGGATTATCTCGCCGCGCATGAAGTGGCGCATCTGGCGGAAATGAACCATTCGCCGCGGTATTGGACGGTTCTGCGCGGGCTGTGTCCGCACACGGATGCTGCGGAAGCATGGCTCAAACGCCATGGCAGCGCGCTGCACCGTTACGGTTGAACATCATCGCCGATCCTGCGGCGCAGGCGGGCCGCCGCGTGATGGGCCGCGAGGCGTCGGCGCGCGAGCGTGGTCGGCATCCGCTCGCGCTCGTCAATGCAGGCGCGGATCTCATTGATGGCGGCATCGACGCTGCGCACCAGGCCGCCATTCGGAGGCCCGGAACCCTCCGGGGCGGCGGAGGCGGTCCGTTCGTAAGCAGGGCTGTTCGTGTGCGTGGTCATACGCGTCACCGATCATTGATTCCGCGTCGCCCGGTGCGAAACGCATCATCGCGCCGGATAAGCGGTGAATCAGGCTGAATCGTGATGCTGATCATGCGAAAACAAGATGAATATTGATTTAAGATTGTATTTTACCGCCAGGATTGGTTCTTGATTCCAACGAATGCGCGTCTGCATTTTCGGCAAGGGGCTCAAAAAACGGGCAGCGATGCTGACCTTTTGACCTTGGATAACAGGCGGGCAGGGACTACATTATTGCAGTGCGGTAACGCGACGGCGTCGCGGTACTCATCGCCCTCCTTGGGCGTTTCCTCCCTAGACTTGGGTCGCTCTCCGGAGCGGCCCTTTTTTTGCGCCCGCCATGGCTGCGACTGTGCAAGGGGGCCGACCGCAGATGGGTGGTGGATTTCCACAGCCGGACTGATGCAGCGCATGCCCGATCTCCCCCCTCAGGGGAGGGTGTCCGGGACGCGCCAAGTTGTGCGCCAATACAACCAAAACCCCTCTTTCCAATGCCTGATACGTGTTTTACTGTCGCCACAGGGTCGGCGAAATTCGGCTCCGGGGCGTAGAAACCCCTTCCTCTAGCGGTCGGTGCGACCGAAAAGGCACCTCCTCGACCTTCATGGCCGGGGAGGCGCTGGCGTATGTCCAAGGCTGCGGTCTAAAGGCCAGTGCGGTCGTCCGAGGGCGGCTTTCCAACTCCCCGGTCACCAGAGCGAACCTCTGGTGACCACGCGAACCTGATTTCAGGACCGGTCTTCGGGGAGTTCGAGCATGGACGAGACAACATTCTGGCAGGCATTCTTCATCACCTATCAATCGCTGACGGACTGGATCAAGGCGCTGTGGCTGATCATCCCGCCGGTGTTCATCTTCGCCATGACGGCACTCATCCTGCGCGGGCGACGCGCCCCGCCGCAGGCTGATGGCGAACTCGTCTACACCGTGCACCGCGACGCCACCGGCCAGTACCACATCCTGCGCCACACATCCCCCGCCACCACAGACGACGCCCCGACCTACCTGCCCCTCGACGACGACCAGCCAATGCTGATCCCGCCAACATGGCGAGGGCGAAGCGGCTGATGCAGCGCGATCTTCCCTCTCCCGCCGTGGGGGCCAGGGGTGAGGAGCGTTGATGATTATGCTCTGCCGTGGATGACGGTCGCGCTTCATCACGCCCGCGCATTATTCTGATACGCCCCTCACCCCCAACCCCTCTCCACCAGGGAGAGGGGAGTTCGGGCGCGCGCTTCATGGCGGGCGGGCCTCGCCTGCCACGAGGGGCATCCGCTCATGCGAGCGGTCGATGCAGCGCGATCTCCCCTCTCCCTCCGCGGAGAGGGGCCGGGGGTGAGGGGCGTTGATGATTATGCTCTGCCGTGGATGACGGTCGCGCTTCATCACGCGCCGCGCTTTATTCTGATACGCCCCTCACCCCCAACCCCTCTCCACGAGGGAGAGGGGAGTTCGGGCGTGGCCTTCATGGCGGGTGTGGGCGCGGGGGTGGCGTGGATGGGGGATTGCGGTATTCTTGATCCGATGATGACCCGCACCGATTCGCCCTCGCCGGAACCCGGCGTCGCGCAAGACGCGTTTGGACACGGTGTTTATGACGCCGGCAAGGCTGTGCGGGTGGTGGATTTTCCGCGCGACGTTACGCCCGTGAGGCAAGTGCAGGAATTTCATTAGCCAGTTTCAGGGAAGGCTGTAGAAGGTGTCGCGTCGGTTCAGAATTGAAAAAGATCGATTGCCTGATCTTCCAGCAATGATGCTCGCTATTGTCGAGGCTTTACGATCTATTGGTGGATCAGCATCGATACAAGAGCTGGATGAAAAGGTAATAGAACAGGAGGGCGTTACGGAGGCTGAGCAGTCTTATGTAATGCAGCGAGATGAAAACAGATCGCGCGTAAACTACTATCTTGCTTGGGCCAGAACTTATCTGAAAAGAGGAGGTGCAATAATAAATTCATCACGCGGAATTTGGTCTCTTACGGAACATGGCTCCAAAATCGCATCCTACAATGACGTTCAAGCGATCTTTCAGCAGGTGCAATTGGAAGAGCGTGAACGTGCCCGAGAAAAGCGTATTGAACAAAAGCTCAGTGCGAAGGAAGTTGACACCACGGATATTGTGGAGCCGCGCACTGATACAGAAATACCTCAAAACGAACCCGAGGGAGAAGAAAACTGGAAGTCTGTGCTTCTGGAGCGGCTCGGAGCCATCGCCCCTGATGCTTTTGAAAGATTGGCTCAACGTCTCCTTCGTGAAGCCGGCTTCACGAAAGTAGAGGTGCGTGGGAAATCTGGCGATGGGGGAATCGATGGAGTTGGCGTTTTGCGCGTAAACCTTGTCTCTTTCCAAGTGTATTTTCAGTGCAAGAAATGGAAAGGCAGTGTCGGCGCAAAGGAGATCCGTGATTTTCGGGGGGCGATGCAGGGAAGAGCTGATAAAGGAATTCTGATAACAACGGGACATTTCACCTCTCAAGCCTCTGAAGAAGCAACAAGAGACGGGGCGACAGCTATCGATCTGATCGATGGGGATCGCTTGTGTGATCTCCTGAAGGAAAATCGACTCGGCATTTCTACGGAAATGATCGAGCGCGTGAATATCGATCATGAGTGGTTTGGCAAGATCTGAGACGGTTTAACGTCCCCCCACATCACCGCCCCCGCCGCCCCTTAAACTTCGGCGCCTTCCCCGGCTGCCCCTCGCTGCTCCGTCCCGCTGGCCGCACATAACCCTCCGCGCCGAGCGGCCTTTCGCGATCCGTGCCCGGGCCCATATCGTCGAGGCCGGGCTTGGCCGCCCGGCTCGCGCCGCCGCCGCGCCCTTTCCCGCGTCCCTTGCCTGATCCGCCGCCGCCACCATAGCGTCCCGCGCCGTCCTCGATGGCGCTCTGGCGGGACATGGGGTCGTCGCCGATCATGAGTTCGGTTTCCTGGAGGCGCTTGAGTTCGTCGCGCAGGCGGGCGGCTTCCTCGAATTCGAGGTTGGCGGCGGCCTCGCGCATGCGCTTTTCGAGATCCTCGGTGACGGCCTTGAGATTGTGGCCGACGGTCTCGGCATCCCTGGCGAGGCCGGTATCGACGCGGACATGGTCGCGCTCGTAGACGCTCTGGAGGATGTCGCCGATATTGCGCTTGACGCTCTCGGGCGTGATCCCGTGCTCGGCATTCCAGGCGAGCTGCTTCTCGCGGCGGCGGCTGGTCTCGGCCATGGCGCGTTCCATGGAGCCGGTGATCTTGTCGGCATAGAGGATGCAGCGCCCGTCGACATTGCGCGCGGCGCGGCCGATGGTCTGGATCAGCGAGGTTTCCGAACGCAGGAAACCCTCCTTGTCCGCATCGAGAATGGCGACGAGGGCGCATTCGGGAATGTCGAGCCCCTCGCGCAGCAGGTTGATGCCCACCAGCACGTCGAACGCGCCGAGCCGCAGGTCGCGCAGGATCTCGATGCGCTCCAGCGTGTCGATGTCGGAATGCATGTAGCGCACACGCACGTTGTTCTCGTGCAGATATTCGGTGAGATCCTCCGCCATGCGCTTGGTCAGCACCGTCACGAGCGTGCGGTAGCCCGCCTGCGCCGTCTCGCGCACCTCGCCCAGCAGATCGTCCACCTGCGAGCGCGCGGGACGGATATCGACGGGGGGATCGACGAGCCCGGTGGGGCGGATGACCTGCTCGGCAAAGACGCCGCCGGTCTGCTCCATCTCCCATTTGCCGGGCGTGGCCGAGACATGCACCGATTGCGGGCGCATGGCGTCCCATTCCTCGAAGCGCAGGGGGCGGTTGTCGAGGCACGACGGCAGGCGAAAGCCGAATTCGGCGAGCGTCGCCTTGCGGCGGAAGTCGCCGCGATACATCCCGCCGATCTGCGGCACGGTGACGTGGCTCTCATCGGTGAAGACGAGGGCATTGTCGGGCAGGTATTCGAACAGGGTCGGCGGCGGCTCGCCGGGGCGGCGGCCGGTGAGATAGCGCGAATAGTTCTCGATGCCGTTGCAGGCGCCCGTTGCCTCGATCATCTCCAGATCGAAGGTGGTGCGCTGCTCCAGCCTTTGCGCCTCCAGCAGCCGGCCCATCCGGGTGAGCTCCTGCACCCGCCATTTCAGCTCCTGCTTGATTCCCTTCACGGCCTGCTGCAGCGTCGGGCGCGGGGTGACATAGTGGCTGTTGGCATAGACCTTGACGAATTCCAGCTCCGCCGTCTTCTGCCCGGTGAGCGGGTCGAACTCGACGATCTGCTCGATCTCGTCGCCGAACAGGCCGATGCGCCAGGCGCGATCCTCCAGGTGGGCCGGGTAGAGTTCGATCACGTCGCCGCGCACCCGGAAGGAGCCGCGCTGGAAATCCGACTGGATGCGCTTGTATTGCAAAGCCACCAGATCGGCGATGATCTGGCGCTGGTCGATGCGCTCGCCGACCTTGAGCGAGAAGGACATGGCGGTGTAGGTCTCGACTGAGCCGATACCGTAGATGCACGAGACCGAGGCGACGATGATGACGTCGTCGCGCTCCAGTAGTGCCCGGGTGGCCGAATGGCGCATCCGGTCGATCTCCTCGTTGATGGAGCTCTCCTTCTCGATGAAGGTATCGGAGCGCGGCACATACGCCTCGGGCTGGTAGTAATCGTAATAGGAGACGAAATACTCCACCGCATTGTCGGGGAAGAAGCTCTTGAATTCGCCGTAGAGCTGCGCGGCCAGGGTCTTGTTGGGCGCGAGGATCAGCGCCGGACGCTGGGTTTCCTCGATCACCTTGGCCATGGTGAAGGTCTTGCCGGATCCGGTGACGCCGAGCAGCACCTGGTCGCGCTCGTTCTCGCCCACGCCCTTGACCAGTTCCTTGATCGCCTGCGGCTGGTCGCCGGCGGGCTCGTATTCACTCTTCATGGTGAAGCGGTAGCCGCCCTCGGATTTCTCCGGACGCTCGGGCCGGTGGGGCACCCAGGTCTTGCCGTCCCGGAAGAGCGGATTGCCCTCCATCAGCAGCTTTTCGAGGGATTGCATCGTGGCGGAGACGGCGTCGCTGGCGAGGACGGGGGTGGAATCGCCCGCCGCGAACCCGGCCTGCGGCGCTTCCTCCATCGCGCCGGGGGCCTTGCCGCCGGGCAAGTCATAGGCGCTGACATGGGGCTTGTTGAGCGCCGGATTGAGCAGCTCCGCCAGATGCGCGTCAAGCGGCTTCAGCTCGGGTTTGGAAGCCTTGCTCGCGGGAGCCTTGCCGGATTTCGCGGGGGATTTGGCCGGAGCTTTCGGCGCCTTGCGCGCGGGCTTGCTCGCGGCGGAATCGTCGCTCGAAACGTTGCGGGGGGAGGGGGATGTCTTCTGTCTCGCCATCCGCGCAATATGGGATAGCCCGCCCGGAACGAAAAGAGCTAATCCGGCGCTATCCGATCCAGTCGCCGCGCACCGCCTGAACCAGGGTCAGTGCCGCGACGGCGGCGGTATCGGCGCGCAGGATACGCGGGCCGAGCGCGAGGCGCACGGTGTTCGCGCGCTCCAGAAGCAGCGCGCGCTCCTGCGGGTCGAAACCACCCTCCGGCCCGATCAGCACCGCGAGCGATCCGGCGGGCGCAGCCTGCAATGCGGCGACGGGATCGGCGATCGGCGCATCCTCGTCGCAGAAGACGAGCACCGTCTCGTCCGGCAAAGCCGCGATTGCGTCGCCGAGGCGCGTTTCGGGCAGAACGTCCGGCAGGGCGAGGATGCCGCATTGCTCCGCCGCCTCGATCGCGTTGGCGCGCATGCGATCGAGATTGACCCGGTTGGCCTGGGTGCGCCGGGTCAGGACCGGCTGCAGCCGGCCCGCGCCCATCTCCACCGCCTTCTGGGCCATGTAATCGAGCCGGGCATGCTTGAGCGGCGCGAAGAGATAGACGAGCTCGGGGGCAGGGCTCTGCGGGCGGGTCTGCTGCAGGGTGAGCAGCGAGCCGCTCTTGCGCCCCTCGACGCTGATCCGCGCCCTCCATTCGCCGTCGCGCCCGTTGAAGACGAGGATTTCCGCCCCCTCGCCGAGGCGCAGCACGTTGAGCAGATAATTTGCCTGGGCGCGCTCCAGCGCAATCCGCGTGCCGATGGCGAGCGGGGTATCGAGGAACAGGCGCTGGGTGCGGAAATCGTAACTGGCCAAATCTCTCTCCTGCCGTCTGCGCCGGTCTCCGTCGCATATCTGCGACAATGCCGCCATAATTTCATGCTGCAAGACCTGACCGGCATGGCGGCAATCCGCAGGGTCGGCACAAGGATGCGTGCGTGCGCGATTGGCACCGTCGCGTCACATCTGATATGAGATGCGGGCCGGTGTGAGACAGGGCCGGCGATTACGGGATCCGATCGATCATGAAGCGTATCACTTTCTCCATCATCGCGGCGGGGCTCGTGGCGGGTTTTGCCACGATCGGCCCGCAATCCGCCTCGCCCGTGCAGGCGCAGGGCATGTCGTGTGACGATATCAATCCGATGCTCGAAGCGCGCTCGGGGCTTGTCGAGCGCATCAATGCGCTGGGCACCGAGGATGTCGACCCGCGTCAGGCCTGCCCGATCTTCCGCGAGCTCGTCGCGAACGGCGAAGAGGTCATGGGATTCGTCGAGGAGAATCAGGCCTGGTGCCAGATTCCGCAGAGCTTCGTCGATGGTTTCACGCAGGACCACGAACAGGTAACCGGGGTGCGCGATCAGGCCTGTCAGGCGGCGGCCGAAATCAATCGCCTGGAAAACCAGGCTCGGCAAGAGCAGGAAGAGGGGCAACTCGGCGGGCCGGGCCTGACCGGGCGCTTCCCGATGCCGCAGGGTGCGCTCTGATCGTTCCCCTTCGTCATCCGCGCGTCCCGCGCCGGCCCGACGCCGCTCCGGAGTAGATCGTGTTTCGTTCACCATTTGCCGACAAGGGGGTGCCCGATGCCGTGAAGGGGCATTGGGTCGATCGCAATGCGCCAATGTTCCTGCGGCCCTATCTGCGGCTCGCGCGGATCGAGCGCCCGATCGGCTGGTGGCTGCTGCTGCTCCCGTGCTGGTGGTCCGCCGCGCTCGCCGCGGCTGCGGCGGGGGCCTCCTATCCCGATCCCTGGCATCTCGTGCTTTTCCTGATCGGCGCCGTCGCCATGCGTGGGGCGGGTTCGACCTATAACGACATCGTCGATCGCGAGCTCGATGCGCGGGTCGCGCGCACCCGCGACCGGCCGCTGCCCTCGGGGCGGGTGAGCCTGCGCGGCGCCGTGATCTTCGTGGGCCTGCAATGCCTCGTGGGATTGCTGGTGCTGCTCCAGTTCAACGCTTTCACCATCGCCCTCGGCTTTGCTTCGATCGGGATCGTTCTGTTCTACCCCTTCATGAAGCGCTTCATCTGGATGCCGCAATTCGTGCTCGGCCTGTGCTTCGCCTGGGGTGCGCTGATGGGCTGGGCGGCGGAATTCGGTGCGCTGGCCCTGGCGCCGCTGCTGCTCTACGCCGCCGCGATCACATGGACGATCGGTTTCGATACGATCTACGCGATCCAGGATATCGAGGATGACGAGATCGTCGGCATCAAATCCGCTGCGCGCTATTTCGGCGAGAACGTGAAGCCGGCGGTTGCCGGCTTCTATGCGCTGAGCGCGGCCCTGGTGGCGGGTGCCGTCGCGGCGAGCGGAGTTGGCCTGATCGGCTATCTCGCCGCCGCCGCCTTCGCCGCGCATCTCGCCTGGCAGGTCGTCACCATGGATCGCGCGGACGGCCCGCGCGCGCTGAAGCTGTTTCGCTCCAACCGCGATGCGGGCCTGATCCTGTTTGCCGGTTTCTCGCTGGCGGCATTGCTCGGCTGAGCCGTCAGGCGGCATCCTCGTTGCGCAGGACGTCGAAGAACTGACGCACTTCCCGCGAGAGCAGAGAGGATTGTGCGGAGAGTTCCGTGGCCGCCTGTGTCACCGAAGAGGCCGAGCGGTTGGTCTCGCTGATCGCTTCATTCACCCCGGCGACATTCTCCGAGAGCGTATGCGTGCCGCTCGCGGCGCGCTGGATATTGGTGGAGATCTCGCCGGTGGCCGCGCTCTGCTGCTCGATCGCGGCAGCGACGCTGCCGGTGACGTTTTCGATCCGGGTCATGATGCTGGCGATCTTTCGGATCGATTCGACCGATGTCGTCGTCGAGCCCTGAATGCCGTGGACATGGCGGGCGATTTCCTCCGTCGCCTTCGAGGTCTGGCTGGCCAGCGCCTTCACCTCCTGGGCGACGACGGCGAAGCCGCGTCCCGCCTCGCCGGCGCGCGCCGCCTCGATCGTGGCGTTGAGGGCGAGCAGGTTGGTCTGTTCGGCGATCGCCTGGATCAGCGAGACGACTTCTCCGATCTGGCGTCCGGCCTCGGCGAGGCGCTCGACTTCGGCGGTCGAGGCTTCCGTCATTTCCGATGCTTCGCGCACGATACTGCTCGCGCCGTTGATCTGGTCGGCGATTTCATTGACTGACGCCGTCATCTGTTCGGTGGCGGAGGCGACACTCTGCACATTGAGCGAGGTGTCGCGCGACGCATTGGTCGCCGAATCGGCTTCGCGACCGGCCTGTTCGGCAACACTCGTCAGCGAGGTCGCGGTTTCCTGCATCCGCGCCGTATTGGTGTCGAGCGTGCCGAGGATGGAATCCACCGAACCGCGGAAATTCTCGATCGCGCCGGCAATCGCGTCATTGCGGCGCTGGCGTTCCTCGATCAAAGCGGTCTGATAGGTCGAGATGGCATAGTCGAGGTCGAGCATCACCACCTTGTTGAGCGCCGCGATATAACGCGCGAGCCGGCTCGGTGCGAAACGGTTCTTGCGCACGACGATGGCGCTGAGCTCGTTCAGGAGGAACTGATAGCCGGCAATGTACCAGCGCGGCTCGAGCCCGATGCGCACATGCGCCATGCCGATCCGGCGGATGCTCGCGACATAATCCGCGTCGAACTGCCCGCCGAACAGCCGTTCCCAGTGTTTCGCCTGCGCGGTTTCCAGCCCGGCCTGCTTGTCGCCGAGAAGCTGGCTGAGATGGGGCTCGGCATGTGCATGCGCGTAGAACCGGCTCAGCACGCCGGGCAGGTCCGGCGCGACCTGCTGCCAGATCGCGGGAAGGTCGGCGCGCGTCGTGGCATCGATGCGGGCATAGCGCAGGCGTGTCTCGTGATCGGCTTTGTCGAAGCTCTGGGCGGCGGCGCTCTTCATGGGTTTACCAGTGCGTTGGTGTTGCGTAGATCAAGGTTTCCAGCGGCTCTCTTGCGGAATTAAGCTTTATTAAAAATTCCCACATTGCGATTCTGTTTCTGGTTTCTGTCTGATTCCCAAGCGTCAGGTTGCCGTGCAAACTTTAAGGAGTTCTGAATGCTGGAGTAAGGACGATTACGAGGCGCGTCTTGCGAAATGTTATGGATTGAATACTTCAGTAAACAATCAAAAATAGCTATAATGATGGATTTTCAGTTTTCCCCGCACCGTCATCCACAGCCTGTGCAAACCGGGGAAAGCGGGTGCGGCCGGTCGAATCATCGCAATGGCCGCGCGCTTCCTCTACCCTGACGCTCGACAGCAAAACGATTCGGACGGGACCCACGATGGCGAATGCCAATGCGCTGGTGGCGCAGCTTGATCAGAACGAGGCGGAGTACCGCATTGCGCCGCATAACCTCGATGCGGAGCAGGCGTTGCTGGGTGCCATCATCGTCAACAACGAGGCCTATTACCGTGTTTCGGATTTCCTTGAGCCCGAGCATTTCTACGAGGATCTGCACCGGCGGATATTCGAGGTCACATCGAGCCTGATCAAGGCCGGCAAGGTCGCGACGCCGATCACGCTGAAGACCTTTCTGGGCGATCAGGATCTGGGCGGCATCACCGTCTCGCAATATCTGGCGCGGCTGGCCGCGGAGGCGACGACGATCATCAACGCCCTCGATTACGGGCAGACGATCTATGATCTCTCGATCCGCCGCAAGCTGATCGCCATCGGTGAGGACACGGTCAATTCCGCCTTTGACGCGCCGGTGGATTCGACGCCGCGCGCGCAGATCGAGGAGGCCGAGCGCAAGCTCTTCACCCTCGCCGAGACCGGGCGCTACGATGGCGGCTTCCAGCGTTTCGCCGATGCGCTCACCTCCGCTGTCGACATGGCGGCGAAGGCCTATCAGCGCGAGGGCAAGCTTTCGGGGATCTCGACCGGCCTCGTCGATCTCGACCGCATGCTCGGCGGCTTGCAGCCCTCGGATCTGGTGATCCTCGCCGGGCGCCCGGCCATGGGCAAGACCTCGCTCGTGACCAATATCGCCTTCAACATCGCCAAGGCCTATCGCGGCGAGAAGCGACAGGACGGTGTGATCGAGACGGTGAATGGCGGCATTGTCGGCTTCTTCTCGCTGGAAATGTCCTCCGAACAGCTCGCCACCCGCATCATCGCCGAGCAATCGGGGATACCGTCCTACAAGATCCGGCGCGGCGATATCCGCGAGGACGAGTTCTACAAGCTCACCGATGCCGCGCGCGAAATGCAGACCATGCCGTTCTACATCGACCAGACCGGCGGCATCTCCATCGCCCAGCTCACCGCCCGGGCGCGCCGGCTCAAGCGGCAGAAGGGGCTGGATCTCCTCGTGGTCGATTATCTTCAGCTGCTTTCCGGCTCCGGCAAGCGCGGCGAGAATCGCGTGCAGGAACTCACCGAGATCACCACCGGGCTGAAGGCGCTGGCCAAGGAATTGTCGGTGCCGCTGATCGCCCTGTCGCAGCTCTCGCGTCAGGTCGAGGCGCGCGAGGACAAGCGCCCGCAACTGGCGGATCTGCGTGAATCCGGCTCGATCGAGCAGGATGCCGACGTGGTGATGTTCGTCTATCGCGATGAATATTATCTGCAGAACCGCGAGCCCAAGCCGGGCACGGAAGAGCATTTCAAATGGCAGGCGGAGATGGATCAGGCGCATGGCAAGGCCGAGGTGATCATCGGCAAGCAGCGCCACGGCCCCACCGGCACCGTCCAGCTCGCCTTCCAGGCGGATATCACCCGCTTCACCGATCTCGCCGACGATGACAAGTTGCCGGAGCGGATCGGTGACTGAGGCTGCCATGATCGGCGATTTCGCCGTGATCCCCCCCGAGGAAGCCGGCGCACGCCTCAGCATTGATCTCGACGCGCTCGCCTTCAACTGGCGCCTGCTGCGCGATCGTGCGGGCGGGGCCGATTGCGCGGCGGTGGTGAAGGCCAACGCCTATGGCATCGGCATCGAAATGGCGGTGCCGAAGCTCCTTGCAGCCGGCTGCCGCACGTTCTATGTGGCGCATCTGGCTGAAGCCAGACGCGTGCGCGCGCTCACGGGCGACGCCGTCATCTATGTGCTCAACGGCTTCCTCACCGGTACAGCGCCGGTCTATGCCGCGCATGGCCTGCGCCCGGTACTGGGCTCGCGCGAGGAGATCGTGGAATGGGGCGAATACGCTGCCGCGCATCCGGATGCACCGCCGGCAGCGATCCATATCGATACCGGCATGAACCGCCTCGGCCTGTCGCCGGAGCAGGTCGCGGAGGTGGCGCGCGCCTTGCCTTTCAGGCCGGTGCTGATCCTGACCCATCTCGCCAGCGCCGAGGATCAGGCCGATCCCTCCAATGCCCGCCAGCTCGCCGATTTCACCCGGTTGCGTAAGCATTTCCCGGACATCCCCGCCTCCTTCTGCAATTCCTCTGGCGCCTTCATCGAGCCCGTGGCGGCCTTCGACCAGACCCGCGCGGGGGTTGCGCTCTATGGCGCCAATCCGGTGCCCGGCCAACCCAATCCGATGCGGGAGGTGGTGCGGCTCGAAGCGAAGATTCTGCAAATCCGCGATGTGCCGGACGGGGCCGCCGTCGGCTATAACGGCAAATGGACGGCCCGCGGCCCGCGCCGCCTCGCGACGCTGTCGATCGGCTATGCCGATGGTTATCTCCGCTCGGCCAGCGGCTGGGATTCCAAGGCCGCGCAAGGCATCAAGGCGGGTATCGCGCTGGTGGGCGGCGTGGCCTGTCCCTTCGCCGGATCCGTCTCCATGGATCTGATCGTCATCGACGTGACCGACGTGCCGCAAGACGCCGCGCGGCGCGGGGGGCTCGCCGTGATGATCGGGGACGGGCTCCCGCTCGACGAGGTCGCGGCGCGCGCAGGCACCATCCCCTACGAGATCCTCACCAGCCTCGGGCGCCGCTATGCCCGCTTCTACCGCAACGCCTGAGCGAACGGGACGGGACATTGGCCAAGCGACGCGCGACTTATCTCTGCCAGGAATGCGGCGCGGTCTATAACCGCTGGATGGGTAAATGCGAGGCCTGCGGGGCCTGGAATTCCATCGTCGAGGAGGTCGGTGGTGACGCTTCCGCCAGCCTTCCCGCCGCTTTGCGCAGCCCGCGCTCCAAGGGGCGCGTCTTCGCGCTCGAAGGGCTTGAGGGCGAGAGCAGGGAGCCGCCGCGTACGCCGTCGGGCATTGCGGAACTCGACCGCGTCACCGGCGGTGGTTTCGTGCGCGGCTCGGTGATCCTGATCGGCGGTGATCCGGGAATCGGCAAATCCACGCTCCTGATGCAGGCTTCGGCGGCGCTCGCCAATGCGGGGCGCCGCGTCGCCTATATTTCGGGCGAGGAGGCGGTCGGGCAGGTGCGCCTGCGCGCCGAGCGGATGGGGCTGGCCGGAAGCCCGGTCGAGCTCGCTGCCCAGACCAATGTCGAGGACATCATCGCAACGCTCTCGGAGGGGGCGGTGCCGGCGCTGGTGGTGATCGATTCGATCCAGACCATGTGGACCGATACGGTGGAATCGGCGCCCGGTACGGTCACGCAGGTGCGTGCAAGCGCCCAGCATCTGATCCGCTACGCCAAGACCAGCGGCGCGGCGGTGATCCTCGTGGGCCATGTTACCAAGGACGGGCAGATCGCCGGGCCGCGCGTGGTCGAGCACATGGTCGATGCCGTGGCCTCCTTCGAGGGTGACAGCGCGCATCATTTCCGCATCCTGCGTGCGGTGAAGAACCGCTTCGGCCCCACCGACGAGATCGGCGTGTTCGAGATGACGGGCAAGGGGCTCGCCGAGGTGGCCAACCCCTCGGCCCTGTTTCTGGAAGGACGCGATACGGCGGCGCCGGGGACGGCGGTCTTCGCCGGCATGGAGGGCACGCGCCCGCTGCTGGTCGAGATCCAGGCGCTGGTCGCGCCGACAGCGCTGGGCACGCCGCGTCGCGCCGTGGTCGGCTGGGATCCGGCGCGTCTGTCGATGGTGGTGGCGGTGCTGGAGGCGCATGCGGGGCTCAAGCTCGGCATGCACGACATCTATCTCAACGTCGCCGGCGGCATGCGTGTCAGCGAGCCCGCCTGCGATCTTGCGGCTGCTGCCGCGCTGGTCTCCTCGCTTTCCGGCGCGGCGCTGCCGGCGGATTCGGTCTATTTCGGCGAGCTCGGCCTCTCGGGGGCCGTGCGCCCGGTGTCCCAGGCGCCGACGCGGATGAAGGAAGCGGCGAAGCTCGGCTTTTCCACCGCCGTGATACCGGCCCTGCGCGGCGAGGCCGATGGCGGCACGCCCTTGCGCAGCAATGTCGTCGGCCATATCACCGAGCTCGTTGCGCAGATCGCGGCGCGCGGGCGTCATCGAAATGCCGCATCAGGGTGAAAGCAAGGGTGACGAACGGCGCGCGGCGGGTTATACAGCGCGCGCGACAACCATTCGTCTTCCCGCTTTGCCCGCCCTCGAGCGTTTTGTAGGCCTTGTCCGGAATGCCCATACCGATACTCGATCTCGTCGTCATCGGCGTCGTTCTGATTTCCGCCTTGCTCGCCGCAGTGCGCGGCTTCACGCGCGAGGTCCTGGCGATCTTCGCCTGGATCGCGGCCGCGCTTGCTGCCTGGTCGTTTCATCCGCTGCTCTTGCCCTATACGCGCGAATATATCGGCAATGACGATATCGCCCTCGGCGCGGCGATCGCGGTGGTGTTCCTTTTGACGCTGATCATCGTCTCGCTGATCACGGTAAAGATCTCCGACATGATCCTCGATTCCGCGATCGGCGCCATCGACCGCACGCTCGGCTTCGCCTTCGGCGCCGCACGCGGGTTTCTGATCTGCATCATCGCCTGGTTCTTCTTCAGCCACCTCACCGACGGGATGATGCCCGGCTGGGCGGAGGAGGCGGCAACGCGTCCGATGCTGCAAGCGGGCAGTGACGGGCTGGTCGGCATGTTGCCGGGGGATATCGACGCATTGCTGCAGCGCTTCGATCGCGGCCCGGAAGGCGATCCGGGCGAGCCAGCGGAACTGGTGCCGGAGCAGCCGACCTGACGGCGCGGTTCGCGCCGCCGGACCGGGCGTCGGTGTGGTGCCGGCGCCGTCTTTCGTTTCGGAGAACCGAAACAGAAACGGAATGACGATCATGAGCGAGACTTACGCCAGCTATCCGCCCGTCGGAGCGGATCACGATTTCGATCTCGATGGCGATACGCTGCGCGAGGAATGCGGCGTCTTCGGCATTTTCGGACATCCCGACGCGGCGGCAATCACCACGCTCGGTCTGCACGCGCTCCAGCATCGCGGCCAGGAAGCCGTGGGCATGGTCTCTTTCGACGGCAAGCGCTTCCATGCCGAGCGCAAGCTCGGGCTGGTGGGTGATTCCTTTTCCGACCGCGCCGTGATCGAGCGGCTGGAGGGCGCCTCCGCCATCGGCCATGTGCGCTATTCCACCACCGGTGAGACGGTGATCCGCAACGTGCAGCCCCTCTTCGCCGAGCTCGATGGCGGCGGCTTCGCGGTGGCGCATAACGGCAATCTCACCAACGGAATCACCCTGCGCCGCCAGCTGATCAAGGACGGGGCGATCTGCCAGTCCACCACCGATACTGAGGTGATCCTGCATCTGCTCGCGCGCAGCCGCAAACCGCGCCTGATCGAACGTTTCCTGGATGCCGTCCGGGCGCTGGAGGGCGCTTATGCGCTGGTGGCGCTGTCGAACAAGAAGCTGATCGGCGCGCGCGATCCGCTGGGCATCCGGCCACTCGTGCTGGGTGAGCTCGACGGCAAGTACATTCTCGCCTCCGAGACCTGCGCGCTCGACATGATTGGCGCGCGTTTCGTGCGTGATATCGAAAACGGCGAAGTGGTCGTCATCTCGGAGGATGGTGTCGAGAGCCTGCGCCCGTTTCCGCCATGCCCGGCGCGCCCCTGTGTCTTCGAATACATCTATTTCGCCCGCCCCGATTCCATCGTGAACGGGCGCAGCGTCTATGAGGCCCGCAAGGCCTTCGGCGCGCAGCTCGCCATCGAGAACCCGGTCGATATCGACGTGGTGGTGCCGGTGCCCGATTCCGGCGTGCCGGCGGCGATCGGTTATGCCCAGAAGGCGGGCGTGCCCTACGAGCTCGGCATCATCCGCAACCATTATGTCGGGCGCACCTTCATCCAGCCGACCCAGGCGATCCGCGAACTCGGGGTGCGGCTCAAGCATTCCGCCAACCGCGCGGCGATCGCCGGCAAGCGTATCGTGCTGATCGACGATTCGCTGGTGCGCGGCACCACCTCCGTGAAGATCGTGCGGATGATGCGCGAGGCCGGCGCGAAAGAAGTGCATTTCCGGCTGGCCTCGCCGCCGATCACCCATCCCGATTTCTACGGGATCGACACGCCCGAGCGCGACAACCTGCTCGCCGCCACGCATGATCTGGAGGCGATGCGCGCCTATATCGGCGCCGATTCGCTCGCCTTCCTCTCGGTCGAGGGATTGTATCACGCGCTCGGCTTCCCCGGTCGCGATCCGCATGCGCCGCAGCTGACCGATCACTGCTTCACCGGCGATTATCCCACGCCGCTTTCCGATCTCGAAGTCGCCAGCCCGCGCAAGCTCTCCCTGCTCGCAGAAGCCGATTGAGTGCCCTCATGACGAAACCGTTTCAGGACCGTATCGCCGTCGTCACCGGTGCCTCGCGCGGAATCGGGCGCGCTGCGGCGCTCGCCCTCGCCGAGGCCGGGGCGCATGTCGTCGCGGTGGCGCGCACGCAGGGTGCGCTGGAAGAACTCGACGATGACATTCGCGCGGCGGGGGGATCGCCGGCGACGCTGGTGCCGCTGGACGTCACCGATCTCGACGCGCTCGACCGGCTCGGCCTCGCGCTCTACGAGCGCTGGGGCAAGCTCGACGTGTTTCTCGGCAATGCCGGCGTGCTGGGCGCGCTGACGCCGCTGGCGCATCTCGACCAGAAGGTCTGGGACCAGACCATGGCGGTGAACGTCACGGCGAACTGGCGCCTTTTGCGCTCTTTCGATCCGCTCCTGCGGGCCTCGGATGCGGGCCGTGCCATCCTCGTCACCTCGGGTGCGGCGCATCTGGGGGAGGCGTATTGGGGGCCCTATGCGGCGTCGAAAGCGGCGCTCGAGGCGCTCGGGCGCGCCTATGCCGCCGAGACCGTGAAGACGAAGATCCGCGTGATGATGCTCAACCCCGGCCCGCTGCGCACCCGCATGCGCGCCTCGGCTTTTCCGGGCGAGAAGCCCGAGACGCTGCGCACGCCGGAAGATCTCGCCCCGGAGATCCTGCGGCTGGCCTCACCGGACTGGAGCGAAACCGGCAAGATCTTCGATTTCCCGTCAGGCAAGGTTCTGACGCATCGCGCGCCGGAATGAGCGGCTGCGGGGCGCCGGCCATGCAGGTCAGTGCCGCGTATCCACGCAGGGATCGAGCCGCACGGCATTCGCCGCGCTCGGCATATCCGGTATCGGTCGCGCCTCGCCCTGGCCGCGCGCCGTGCCGTTGATCGAGCCCGTAACCTGCGGATCCTCACCCCGCGCAATCCGCTCCAGCGTCGCGCGATCAGCGGCGTTATAGGCATATTGCCCCGCCGCCAGTGTCAGAAGGCCGATAAAAATTGCCGCCTTGAGCGTCCGATAAAACATCCCGTCCTCGCCCCATATCCGGCGCACCCCGGCGCCAATCCGGTCAAGCTTGGGGGAACGTGGTAAATATGGGGTTGATGGGATGGGGAGGATTTGAGGCAATCGGTTTACCGCATGCGAAACCGCGTGCGCAGGCCGAGGCCGAGGAAGAACAGAAGCGGCAACGACAGCACCGTCTGCGCGGCGGAGAGGACCTTCAGCGACGCGGGAAGCTCACGCAGGAAACCAGGTTCGAAATAGGTGCCGGTGAAGCCGAAGAAGGGGAAGAGGTTGCTGAAGCTGAGGGCTGCGGCTGTAGTGGTGACGACGGGTAGTGATTCGATCAAGCCAATTGTTGATCTTGCATCCGTAAGGCCGGTTGCGAGGCCGATTGAGCCGATGAACCACATCAAGATTAACGCGATTGTCGGTCTCTGGATTGAGTACCCGTAATCCGAGAAAGCGCCATAGGTGTGATACGGAAGACGCTGCCAAATTGAACCAACTTTTCCCGTGAAATGCATTTCACGACGGAAGAAAAAATGGGCATCTTCGGTAAGACCCAGACTTGTCAGAGCATGACGAAACCTTGCGCAAGACGACAAGGCTGTTCGTGGATTGGCAATGTTGTGCTTTGGCCAAAAATTTTCTTCAGAAGTAATTATAAATTTTTCCGAAATCGATGCGCCATGAAAATTTGGATAATATTTCAGAAATTTTGTTTTCCAAAGAGTAAGAGAGTCTGAGAACTTACAATAGGTAAATTTTATTTTTTGACAAAATTTACTTTCAATAAATTCAACTCTTCTCTTAAATTCGACGTCATAAAAATCTACATCTGACTCAAATTTACATGTCTCAAATTTGGTATCGCAGTCAAAAGTTGACATTGTGAATTCTATTTTTTCTTTAAATATGCAGTTTCTTACGAATATTTCTTCATGGCATCGCATAAAAGCAAACTCAGATTCGCATAATGTATTATTAAACATGCAGAATCCTTTAACAAACATCGATTCTCTTAAGTCCATCAAGCCATGAAAAAAATTGCCTGAAATATCGAGATAATTTTTGAAGTAAGCGTTTGATGCAATAAATTTTTTATTGAATTTTGATCCGGAGATGCCGAAAAAATTTGGATATATAAATCCACTTATGCAAAAATTTTTGTTAAAATAGTTTTTTGATAAATTAATGGACGAGTGCGAATGTGGAATTTTTAATTCGTTATTATTGCCTCTTTCCTTCCAAGTTTTTTCAAGAAGGCCGATTGGGTCATCGTTTCTGCTTTGTAATTCCTCGATGCTCGCTATGCTCTCCCTCGTTATGCGAGAGATGTTATCCAAGTCATCACCTTTGATTTGTTTTGCGATCCATGAATTCCAGGCTCGCCTATTCTTCTTATGCAGTTCCCAATCAATCTCATCCCCCTCCTGCTCGCCATACAGCGTCATCAGGATGTACCACGGGTTCTGGTTGGCCGGGGTCAGCTTGCTTGTGTCTATATCAAATTCCGTATCGCTCATGCTGCGTCGTTCCGCTTCCGTTCGTCACGGAACACGCTGGCACAATGAAAGCCTGCGGAAAAGGACCTTGCACACGCTGTCCACAGGGAGATCGGAATAGCCGGAATGCTGACTTGTGGCGCTAACCCGCCGCTCAACCAGCCTGAGTCATCCGCGCCATCGCCTTCGCCGCAGCCTTCTTTGCCGCGATGTAGGTCTCGCGGCGGATTGACACGACCTTGCCGCCTGATGGCGTGTTCCGGGTCTGGAATGTGCCGGATTTCGCATCACGTGCGACGGTCTGTACGCGGAAGAATGTGTTCTTGCGCCCGCTGATCATCCAATCGATCCCTTCTCCGCACGCATGCTAAAGTGCGCAGGGCTGCCTTGCCAGCCTGCCTCCGAATTGAGCGGAGCGAAGCGCGTCCCACGCCGACCGGATCAGCTGATCCCGAATCGCTATCAGAAACTTATCGTGAACAATATTACCAATTCAGGATCGCTTTTCAACACTGCATAGCCGATTTTCTCACCCCCTCACGCCGGCACCCCGCTCACACCCCCACTCCCGCTCCCCTCACGCACCCGCCTGAACCGCATTCCACCCCTTCGCATCAGCAGGAACGAGATGATCGCGATGTTGAGGAGGTTCCAGGCGACGCCGTTGAGGAAGGCGACGTCGTAGGAGCCGGTCCAGTCGAAGATGGCGCCGGAGAGCCAGCCGCCGAAAGCCATGCCGAACAGGGTCGCCATCAGCACCACGCCGACGCGCATCCCGGCCTCGCGCTGGGGGAAATATTCGCGCACGACGATGGCGTAGCTCGGCACGATGCCGCCCTGGAACAGGCCGAACAGGGCCGAGATGATGTAGAGCGCGGCCATGCCGTCGAAGAGCACGAAGAGGACGATGGCAAAGCCCTGCAGGCTGGAGCCGAGCAGCAGCGTGGCGAGCCCGCCGATCCTGTCGGCGATGAATCCGGAGGCGATGCGGCTGACGATGCCGAAGGCGAGCATCAGCGAGAGCATCTCCGCCCCGCGCGCCGCGCCGATATCGAGATCGGTGCAATAGGCCACGATATGCACCTGCGGCATCGCCATGGCGACGCAGCAGGACACGCCCGCGACCAGCAGAAGCGTCTGCAGCGTCCCCGTCGACAGACCGAGCCCCTCGCGGGCCGGATTGGCGATGACGGCGCCGGGAACCGGCGCGGGCAGGGCGGGGGCGCGTTTGCGCAGCAGCATCGCCAGCGGAATCATGGTGACGAGGCAGAACAGGCCGATGCCGATATGCGTCGCCCGCCAGCCGGCCTCCGCGATGAAGAACTGCACCACCGGCGGCCAGAACGTGCCCGCGAGGTAATTCCCCGAGGCGCAGACCGCCACGGCGATGCCGCGCCGTTTCTGGAACCAGTGCGAGATCTCCGCGATCAGCGGGCCGAAGGAAGCCGAGGAGCCGAGCAGGCCGATCAGGATACCGTGAGCGAGCGCGAATTGCAGGATGCTGGTCGAGAAGCCGGCGAGGATATAACCGAGCGCGAGCGCGCAAGCGCCTCCGACGAGCGGAAAGACAATGCCGAACCGGTCTGCGATCCGGCCCATCAGGATACCGCCGAAGGCAAATCCCACCATGGCCAGCGCATAGGGGAAGGAGGCGCCGGCGCGCTGCACGCCGAACTCCTCCTGCACGGCGGGCAGCGCCACCACCACCGACCACATCCCGACCCCGCCGATGGCGCTCAGCGCGACGGCGATCCCGAGCCGGATCCAGGCGCGGCGGGAATCGATATGGGAATCGTCGTAGATCGGGGCTGGATTCGACAATGCAACCATCCGTCAGCACAAGGGGCGCATTCTTTTATCATCATCCGCCGCGACGGCACCAGCGCGCGCGGAGCATGGCCCCGATGGCCGTTTGTGCACGGCTGTGAGTGACTTTACGCTTTTTTATCTTCGCTCTGGCAATGCTTCTCCCTGAACAAGGAGCCCCGCATGCTGTCGCGCAGCAGTCACAGCCGGATCATCTATTACAGCCGCTCCGTGCTCGATTCCGACATCGAGCAGCGCAAGGAGCAGATCGCGAACCTGATCCGCACCAGCCGGCGCCAGAACGAGTTCTCGCTGATGACCAGCATTCTCGTGCTCGACAAGGGCTGGTTCACACAGATGCTGGAAGGCGATCGCGACGCGCTCAACCAGACCTTCAACCGCATCGTGCAGGACAGCCGCCACAAGGAAGTGCGCATCGTGGAATGGCGCGAAGTGCCCCGGCGCGAGCTCCTGCCGTCGCTGGAACTGATCGACCGCGAAGGCGGCTTCAACGATATCCTCGACCGGTACAATCTCGAAGAAGCCTATACGCGCGGCACGCCCAAGGCCGGGTGGCTGCGTGAATTCATCATCGAACTGCAATCGAGCCTGCTGGCGCAGCGCGGCATCGAGGTGCTGACATGAGGGTGGCGATGCCGGCATTTGGCAAAGGGGGAGGGTAATCCATGGCGGACGATCCGTTTCCCTCAGTCCTGATCATCGACGACAACCACAAGATCGGCAAACTCGTCGTCGAGATCTTCAACCGCCTTGGCTTCGAGGATGTCGAGATGACGACGTCCGGCGTCGAGGGGCTGGAGATGATCCGGCGCGGCCAATACGGGCTGATCGTCTCCGATCTCGATCTCGAGCCGGTGGACGGGATGCAGATCCTCAAGGCGGTCAAGAGCGACGAAAATCTCTACAAGATCGCCTTCATCCTCACCGAGACCTCGATCACCTTCGAGCAGGTCACCACGGCCCATGCGGCGGGCGTCGACGCCTTCCTTCTGAAGCCGTTCGACATCACGCTTCTGAAGAGCAAGCTCAAGACGGTGCTGCGCCGGCGCGCCAAGCGCAAGCGCCTCGTCAATGACTGGACCTCCGGCGGCGGGTTGAAGGAAATCGCCTGATCGTTCCGGCTCCCGGGCCGCGCGCACCAGCCTCCATCTTTCCCATGCGGCAATCAAACCGCAACCCCGCGCATTGTCAGCCACCCGGTGCTGACATACCCTCGCAGTCATATGGTTCGAAAACGCATGCCTGCCGCTGCGGGGAGGGGTTTCCATTGCGTCGTTTCATGCTCGCCGTGCTGCTCGCGCCGACGTTGCTCGCCGCTCCCGCCGCCGCGCAGGACCTTCAGGGCCATGGCGGCCCGGTCAGCGCGCTGGCGGTCGAGGGTGCGGCGGTGCTGTCGGGCTCGTTCGATACCCGCGCCATCGTCTGGGACGGTGAGAGCGCGGTGGCGCGGCTGGTCTTGCGCTTCCATGACGGCAGCGTCACCGCCACCGCCTTCCTGCCCGATGGCGGTTTCGCCACGGCGGGTCAGGACGGGCGTATCGCCCTGTGGGACGAGGATGCGCGCGAGCCGCGTTTCACAACCGCCCTGCATCAGGGGCCTGTCGCCGAACTCGCGGTCTCGCCCGATGGCACGGTGCTTGCCGCTGCGAGCTGGGACGGGCGTATCCAGCTCGTGGATCTCACCGCAAACGAAGCCCGGCTCGTCGATGCACATCAGGGCATGGTCACCGGCATCGCCTATCGCGCTGATGGCGATCTGCTCAGCATCGGCTCGGATCTGCGCCTCGTCACATGGCGGGACGGAGAGTCGGCGCACACTCTGGGGCTGCCCGATTCGCCGAATGGGCTTGCGGTTCTCGATACGGGAGTGGCCGTGATCTTCGCCGATGGCGCATTGCGTGTCTTCGACGGCGACGGGATGAGCGGCGAGCGCCAGCTTTCACAGCGCCCATTGGTGAGCATCGCCAGCAGCAACGGGGTTCTGGCCGCTGCGGCGGTAACGGGGGAGGTCTGGCTGCTCGATGCCGGTAACCTCGCCAGCCGTCATGCGATCCTGCCCGAACAGGGCGCCATCTGGTCGCTCGCGATTACCGGTGATGATCTGCTGACCGGCGGGGCGGACGGGCTGATCCGGCGCTGGGATCTCACGACGGGCGCGCCGCGCGGCAGCGGCGAGGCGCCGACGGAAATCGCTTTCGATGACGGCAGCCGTGGCGCGGAAGTCTGGCGCTCCTGCGCGCTCTGCCATGCGCTCACCCCCGATGACGGCAACCGCGCCGGGCCGACCATGCACGGCATATTCGGTCGCCGCATCGGCACGGCGGAGGGGTATGATTATTCGCAGGCCCTGCGCGAGATGGATATCGTCTGGACACCGCGCACCGTGGCCGAGTTGTTCGAATACGGCCCCGAAGCCTACACGCCCGGCACGCGCATGCCCGAGCAGCGCATCCCTTCGGATGATGACCGCGAAGCGCTGGTGGAATTTCTCGCGCGGATGACGGAGTGAGGCGCGGCGGGTTCAGCCGAGCAGCCAGTCAGGCAGGTGGTCCTGGGCGATGAGATTCTCATAGGTGTCGCGCTGGCGCACCACCTCGTAGCGATCCCCGCGCACCAGCACTTCCGGCACCAGCAGGCGCGTATTGTAGGTGCCGGCCTGCACCGCGCCATAGGCGCCCGCCGTCATCACCGCGATCAGATCACCCGGCGCGAGGGCAGGCAGGTCGCGCGCCTTGGCGAGGTAATCGCCGCTCTCGCAGACCGGGCCGACGACATCGGCGGTGACGGTGCCCGCGCCCGTCGCTTCCGAGACCGGCTTGATGTCGTGATGGGCCTCGTAGAGCGTCGGGCGGATCAGGTCGTTCATGGCCGCATCGACGATGATGAAGATCTTTCCCTCGCCCTGCTTCACGTAGATTACGCGGGAAACGAGGATGCCGGCATTGCCGGCGATCATCCGCCCGATCTCGAAGACCGGCCGCAGGCCGAGCCCGTGCGCATGCTTGCGGATCACCTGCGCGAAACGCTTTGGCTCCGGCGGCGGCGGGTCGCTCTCGCGATAGGGGATGCCGAGCCCGCCACCAAAATCGATATGATGCAGATCATGCCCGCTCGCCATCAGATCGCGGGCGAGTTCCACCAGCAGCGCGGCGGCATCGTCGAAGGGAGTGAGATCGGTGATCTGGCTGCCGATATGCATGTCGACACCGACGGTGCGGATGCCGGGCAGGGCGAGCGCCTTCGCATAGGCGGCCCGGGCATGCGAGATCGGGATGCCGAACTTGTTGTCGAAGCGGCCCGTCGAGATCTTGGCATGGGTGCGCGCATCGACATCCGGATTGACCCGCAGTGAAACCGGCGCCTCGACACCCATGGCGGTCGCGACCTGCGAGAGCGCGTCGAGCTCGGGCTCCGATTCGACGTTGAAGCACATCACCCTGGCCGAAAGCGCGGCCTCCATCTCGCGGCGGGTCTTGCCGACACCGGAAAAGACGATCCGCTCGCCGGGAACACCGGCGGCGAGCGCCCGGCGCAATTCGCCCTCCGAGACGATATCCATGCCCGCACCGCGATCCGCCAGCGTCTTGATCACAGCCTGGTTGGAATTGGCCTTCATCGCATAGCAGACGAGGGCGTCGTCTCCGGCGAAGGCCTCGGCGAAGACGTCGTAATGGCGCACCAGCGTGGCGGTCGAATAGCAGTAGAAGGGCGTGCCGACCGCTTCCGCCATCCGTGAAAGATCGACATCCTCGGCGTGCATCACACCGTTGCGATACTGAAAATGGTGCATGGGGGCGGGGGCTCGCTGGCGGGAGGGGGATCAGAGCAGGGCGTCGAGCACGAAGGGGCGATCAGGCCGGGCGGGGCCGGTGACGTCGCGACCGTCCTGCTGCTGCTCGCTCTCGATCACCTGACGTTCAGCGGCAGCGGGCGGCGCTTCTGGCGCACCGCGCCGCCCGCAAGCGGCGAGGGTGAGGACGACGGCTGCTGCGACGAGAACGGCGCGCCCGCCGGGCGATAACAGGGTCATGGGGAGCCTCCGGAATGCGCGGCAAGCTGGATCACATGACAGGGGATAGGCGAGTCCGGCACGCGGTTCAATCCACCACCCGCAATTCTTTTTCGAGCACCTGGAGAACGCGCCGGAGCTCATGCCCGCGCTTCATCACGCGTCCGGTTCCGGCAACGACGGAAAAGGCGCCCTGACGGCGTGCGGCGCGCGGATCCTTCTCGATGCGATAGAGCGGAGTTTCGGTGGTGCGCCGGAAGACCGAGAAGACCGCCTTGTCGCGGGTGAAGTCGATGGCGTAATCGCGCCACTCGCCGGCAGCGACCTTGCGACCATAGACGTTCAGGATCTCGCGCAACTCGTCGCGATTGAAGGCGATACGGGGCTGCGTCTCGCGCTTGCCGGCAGACGCCTCGCCGCCGGACGGAAAGGACACCACGCTTGCGCCGGGAGGATGCCCTCTCGCAGCATATCCGTTCGCGATATGAGCCTTCTTCGCCTTGTCACTCTCGCTCATCAAGCCTCCTGGCGGACCTGAGCGCACGCCCGCGTGCCGACAGGTCGGATTATCACTGTGGCCAGCATGATGGCGATGCCGAGACTGCGTGGCAAGAGTGCGTGGCAAGAGTGCGTGGCAAGAGTGGGTGGCAAGAGTGCGTGGCAAGAGTGGGTGGCAAGAGTGCGTGGCAAGAGTGGGTGGGGCGGGTGCGCCTGCACGCCGCAGAGCCCGCAGCCGTTATTCTGTGCATGGCTGCTGCAAAACGGGGCAGGGGCCCTGGTTTTTCTGCTATGCGAATCGCGTTTTTTCGGACACCATCTTCATGTCGTCAACAAACGAAAGGAGGTGATCCAGTGTCTCATTGTCTGTGTCCGCGGTCCGCCGCTCCCGTGACCTGGGTCCGTACCTTCGTGGGGATCCGCGCCGTGTGATCATCACGTCGTCATGGTCGATGCCGGCCGTGGTTTGGCAATGCGAAGGCCGCCCCCCCGCAGGGCGGCCTTCTTTCGTTTTACGGGTCATCCCTCACCATGCGCGAGACGATCGGCAATCGTCTCCAGCGACGGTAAGGTCCCGATCGGGCCGATGGCGGCGAGCGTCGGCCAGCTTTCGAGCAGATGCGCCCCCGCAGCGCGCACCGCATCCACCTCCAGCGCCTCGACCTTGGCGACGAGATCGTCGATTGGCACGACGCGCCCCCAGGCGAGGATCTGGCGCGCCATGCGTTCGATCCGCCCGCCGGGCGTCTCCATCGCCGCCTGCAGCCCGACCTTCATCTGCGCCTTGGCGCGCTTCAATTCGCTGTCGTCCAGCGCCAGCGTGGCTTCGCGCATTGTGTCGATGGTGACATCGAGAAATTCCGGGATATCTGACCCGGCGACGCCCGCGCCGATACCGAAAACGCCGGTATCGCTGAATGGCCAGTGGAAGGCGTCTACGGAATAGGCCAGCCCGCGCTTCTCGCGCACTTCCTGCCACAGCCGCGAGGAGAGCGAACCGCCCAGAACCTGCGCGAAGATCTGCGTGGCATAGTATTGCGGATCGGTGAAGGAGCGCCCGTGCAGGCCGATGACGAGATTGGCCTGTTCGTGGTCGCGCTTCAGCCGCGCCTCGCCGCCATGATAGAGACCGGGCAGCAGCGCGTCGGGCAGATGCGGGCCGAGCCCGCCGAAGAAGCGCCGCGCCGCGTCCACCACGCGGGCATGCTCGACATTGCCGGCGGCGGTGACGACCATGCGTTCTGGCGCGTATTCGCGCGCGCAGAAGGCGCGGATCATGTCGGGAGTGAAGCTGCGCACGGTCTCGGGCCGCCCCAGGATCCGCCGCCCCAGCGCCTGGCCGGGAAAGGCCGTTTCCATCATCACATCGGTGACGAGATCATCAGGCATGTCCTCGACCGAGGCAATCTCCTGGAGGATCACCCCGCGCTCGCGCGCAAGCTCGGCCTCGTCATGCACCGAATCGGTGAGGATATCGCCGAGCACGTCGAGGGCGACACCGATATCCTCGCCCAGAACCCGCGCCGTATAGCAGGTATATTCGACGCCGGTCGCCGCGTTGATGTCACCGCCGACATTCTCGATATCCTCGGCGATGGCCCGGGCCGAGCGTCGTCGGGTCCCCTTGAAGGCCATATGCTCGATCAGATGCGAAAGCCCGTGCTCATCCTCGCGCTCGTTGCGCGCCCCGGCACCGACCCAGATGCCGAGCGCCACCGTGGCGATCGAGGGCATCGATTCGGTGGCCACCGTGAGCCCGTTTTCGAGCACGGTGATCTGCATGTCGCGATGGCTGCTCATGATCAGCCGCCGGCCACGATGCGCGAGCGTTCCCGGATGAAGCGCTCCACCGCGCCCTGGTCGTTCGCGACCACGGAGAAACGCTCGTCGCGCTTATAGAGATCGGCCAGATGCGCCGGCAGCTTTGGTCGGATGCCGCTGGCCTTCTCGACCGCATCGGGGAATTTCGCCGGATGGGCGGTGGCGAGCACGACGCGCGGCGTGGCGGGATCATGCTTGAGGGCTGCGCGGGCCGCGCGCACGCCGATCGCCGTATGCGGATCGAGCAGGTAGCCGGCTTCGCGCCGCGTCACGCCGATTTCCTCGGTAACGTCCGGCTCGGGGACGGCGCATGCAGAGAATTCCGCACGGATGCGCGCCAGCGGCTCGGGAGCGATGGTGAAGGCGCGCGCTTGCGCGAGCTGCCCCATCAGCCCCCGGATGGCGGCGCCGTCGCGGCCATAGGCCTCGAAGAGAAGCCGCTCGAAATTGGAGGAGATCTGGATATCCATCGAGGGCGAGATGGTCGGCATCACGCCCTTGATGGCGTATTCGCCGCTCTCCAGCGCGCGCGGCAGGATGTCGTTGGCATTGCTCGCGATCTGGAGATCCGCCACCGGCAGCCCCATCGCTTTCGCGATATGGCCGGCGAGGATATCGCCGAAATTGCCCGTTGGCACGGTGAAGGAGACGGGACGGTGCGGGCCGCCCAGTGCCACCGCGGCGGTGAAGTAGTACACCGCCTGCGCTGCGACGCGGGCCCAGTTGATGGAATTCACGCCCGATAGCAGCAACTCGTCGCGGAAATCGGCATGGTTGAACATGCCTTTCACGATGGCCTGGCAATCGTCGAAATTGCCCTCCAGGGCGATGGCATGGACATTGGGCGCTGCCACCGTCGTCATCTGGCGGCGCTGGACCTCCGAGACGCGGCCATCGGGATAGAGGATGAAGATATCGACCTGATCGAGCCCGGAAAACGCCTCCACCGCCGCTGAACCGGTATCGCCGGAGGTGGCGCCGACGATGGTGGCGCGCTGGCCGCGTTCCTTCAAGACGTGATCCATCAGCCGCGCGAGCAACTGCATCGCCACATCCTTGAAGGCGAGGGTGGGGCCGTGGAAGAGTTCGAGCACGAAGAGATTGTCGCCGATCTGCACCAGCGGGCAGGTGGCGGGGTGGCGAAACACCGCATAGGCACCCTCGACCATGGCGGTGAAGGCGTCATCGGCGATCTCGCCATCGACGAGCCGGCCCAGTACGTCGCGCGCCACCTCCGCATAGGGGCGCCCGGCATAGCCGGCAATGGTCTGCGCATCGATCTGCGGATAGCTTCTCGGCACATAGAGCCCGCCATCGCGCGCGAGCCCGGTGAGCAGCGCATCGTTGAAACCGATCGCGGGCGCTTCGCCCCGGGTGGAGATATGCAGCACGGCCCGTCATCCTCGTCATCTGGCTGCGCCGCGCCCTCGGCGCCACGCGGGCCGGACCATATTCCTTCACCCGGCAGGCGACAAGGCTTGATCGGGGGCGGCTCAGGGCAATCGGGTGAAGAATGTCGTGACAACGCGCTGAAGTGCTGAATCTGTCGAAGTCCTCTGATTCGCTTGGGAGGAGATTTCGATGGTGGAGCATGAGGGCGATTTTGTCGCGTTGGCCGAGACGACGGTTTTTCTGGCGTATTTCAAGGACATGCCGGACCATAGGCAGCCGGGGAAGGTTCAGCATCCGCTGGACGAGGTGCTGCTCCTGTGCCTGCTTGCGGTACTCGCGGGGGCGGAGACGTTCACCGACATCGCGCGGTTTGGCGAGAGGAAGCCTGATCTTCTGCGCCGCTTCAGACCCTTCGCGAACGGCACGCCGTCGCACGATCATCTGGGCGATATCTTCGCGACGCTCGATGCGCAGGCCTTCCAGCGCTGCTTCGTTTCGTGGGTTGCGGCGCTGACGCGGACGCCGGCGGACGTCATCGCCATCGACGGCAAGACCTCCCGGCGTTCCGGGAGCAGGAAGGGAGCGAAGGAACCGATCCACATGGTCTCGGCCTTTGCCGCCCGCCAGCGCCTCGTGATAGGACAGGTCGCCGTCGCCGCAAAGTCCAACGAGATCGTCGCCATCCCCGCACTTCTGGACATGATGGCAATCGAAGGGGCCGTCGTCACCATCGACGCCATCGGCGCGCAGCGAAGCATCGCCGCCAGGATCATCGCCGGGAAAGCCGATTACATCATCGCCCTCAAAGGTAATCAGGGAACGCTGCACGAAGATGTGAAGCTGTTTGCCGCAGAGCAGCAGGAAAACGGCTTCAAGGATGCGGCGATCAGCCGGTTCGAGACACTCGACGGCGAGCACGGACGCATCGAAACACGACGATATACTGTGATCCATGATGTCGAATGGCTGCGCGAACGCCATGACTGGCCCGGGTTGAAAGGTATCGTCGTCGTCGAGAGCCAGCGCGAGATCGACGGCACGACGGCCCGTCAGACGCGCCTCTACATCACCTCCCTGACCCTCGGGGCCAGCGCCGTCGGACCGATGATCCGCGATCATTGGGCCATCGAGAACAGCCTCCACTGGGTGATGGATATGGTCTTTCGCGACGACGAATGCCGCGTGCGAACGGAAAACGCACCCGCAAACTTCACCACGATCAAGCACATGGCCAGCAATCTCATCCGCAGAGCCCCCGGAAAGGACTCCCAGCGCCTCCGGCGAATGACGGCAGCCTGGGACGACGATTTCCTCGCAAGCCTCGTCAAGGCGTAGATGCGTTCACCCGATTCTTCTGGGGGGCGGCTGGCGCTTGATGCAGGGCGATCTCCCCCTCCCTCCGTGCAGAGGGGCCGGGGTGAGGGGCGGTGATGATAATTCTCCGGCGTCGATGCCGTCCGCGTGCTTTATCGACCTCGTGATTTATCCTGATACGCCCCTAACCGCCAACCCCTTTCCCCGACGGAGGGGGGGGGGAAGGCGGAGCCCGGCAGCAACCTCGTTCGCATGATTGTTAACAAGAGATTCTAAAACCACGATTTGCACGTACGTCACTTTTCATCAAAACTATTTCTGGTTGATTCACGCGGTGTGAGGCTGGCAGGTGAAGACGAGCCGATTGCGCCGGGCGCTGGCAGGCGCCCTCGATCCTGATCTGCGGCCTCGGCCCGGGCTCTCCCCGCTCAACCGGGCCATCATCTGGCTCATCCTGATCTCGCTGCTTCTCGTCGTGCTTGAGACCGAGCCGGCGCTGCATGATGCCTATTTCACCCTGCTTTACAGGCTCGAACTGCTGATTCTGACGGTCTTCGCGGTGGAGTATGTCGCGCGCCTGTGGGTCTGCGTCGAGAATCCCCGCTTCCCCTCGCGTATGGCCTATGCGCGCCGCCCGATGGCGCTGCTCGATCTCTTCGTGATCATCACGATGGCGGTTTCGCTCGTGGGTTTCGAGGGCGCGATCCTGCGGCTTTTGCGCCTCGCGCGCCTGTTGCGGGTGGCGAAGCTGGGGCGTTTCGCCGAGGCCTTTCGCACCATCGGGGAGGCGGTTGGTGCGCGGCGTTACGAGCTCGGCGTCAGCCTCGCGATCGCCGTTGCGCTGCTGATCGTCTCGGCTTCGGCCTTGTACCTGCTGGAGGGCGGGTTGCAGCCCGATGCCTTCGGCTCGATTCCGAGGGCGATGTGGTGGGCGGTGGCGACGTTGACGACGGTGGGCTACGGCGATGTGGTGCCGATCACGCCAATGGGCCGGGTCTTCGCCACGCTGACGGCGATTACCGGCGTCGGCCTGATCGCCATGCCGGCGGGGATCCTCGCCTCGGCATTCAGCGACGCGCTTCAGCGCCGGCGCGAACAGGACAGCAAGGAGGACGGGAATGGCGTTTAGGTTCCAGCGCAGGGTCAAGCTGATGCCGGGCGTGCGGCTGAACGTGTCGAAGAGTGGCCTCGGCCTCAGCGTCGGCACGCGCGGGGCCTCGGTCTCGATCGGTCGGCGCGGCGCCCACAGCCATGTCGGCATTCCGGGAACGGGGATTGCCTTTCGGCAGAAACTGTCTTCGGCCGGTGCTGCCAAGCGCGGGGGTGGCGGGGGCGGTGGGCGCGCGAGCGCGGGCAGTGCCACTGATCCCGTCGACCTCGAAGACGTCGTGCTGCGGCTCGACAGCGAGGGCAAGCTCAGTCTTCACTTCGCGGACGGCTCACCGCTTCCGCCGACCCTGGTGCGCAAGGTGCGCAGCACCCACGCGGATGCACTGCGCGAGCATCTCGAAGCCTGGGCGGCGACGCGCAACGAAGAACTGCACGCATGCCTCGGCATCCATCTCGACACGCCGGCGCCGCTCTTCGAGCCCTACCATCCCGCCGAGCCGCCGCCGATGCGCCCGCAAGAGCCGGTCATGCGGGAGGTCGGTTTCTGGGAGCGGCTGTTCCTCCAACGCGCGCGGATCGAGGCCGAGAACGCCAAGGCGCAGGCGCGTCACGCGGAGGCGGTGGCCGCCTGGCAGACCGAATCGGAGGCCTATGCCGCGATGCTGGCCGAGCTGGAAGCGCTCAACAACGCCTTGCATGAGGGCGAGGCTGAAGCGATGGCTGCCCAGATATCGAGTCGCCTCTCCGCCATCGCCTGGGCGCGCCCGACGGAGGTCTGCTTCGATTTCGGCGACGATCTCGCGACGCTCGCCCTTGATATTGACCTTCCCGAAGGCGATGCAATTCCCGACACCGAATGGGAGGTGGCCGCGCGGGGTCTTTCAGTGCGTGAGAAGAAGCGCAATGCCACGCAAAAGCGCCGGGATTTCTCCTATCTCGCCCATGCCAGCCTGTTCCGCATCGCCGGCGAGGCTTTCGCGAGCCTGCCAACCCTGCAGGAAGTGACCCTCGGCGGTTATACGCAACGCCCCGATCCAGCGACGGGCGGCACGCGCGATGTCCATATTCTCTCAGTGCGGATCGCGCGGGCGCAATGGAGCGATATTCGTTTCGACCGGCTGGAACTGGTCGATGTCGCAGAGGCGCTCGCCCGCTTCGACCTGATCCGCGATCAGACCCGCACCGGCGAGTTGCGCGAGATCACGCCGCATGCCGGGTGAGTGCTTCGCCGCGCGGCCATCATCGCCAACCCGAACGCTTACCGCCCTTCCTTGATGATGCGCGAGAGGACGCGGGCGGTGTAGTCGACCATGGGGACAATCCGGGCGTAGTTCAGGCGCGTCGGTCCGATGACGCCGAGGACGCCGACGAGTTTCTGCTGCGGATCGTGGAAGGGGGCTGCGATCAGCGAGGAGCCGGAGAGCGAGAACAGCTTGTTCTCGGAGCCGATGAAGATGCGCACCCCCTCACCGTGTTCGGTGCGGGTGAGCAGTTCGACGACATCGGTCTGGGTTTCGAGATCATCAAAGAGGAGGCGGATGCGTTCGAGATCCTCGATCGCTTTCAGGTCTTCCAGGAGATTGGCCTGGCCGCGCACGATCAGGTGGCGCGCCTCGCCGCTCTGGGCCGGCATGGCGACGCCGGCTTCGATCAGCCGGGCGGTGAGCGCATCGAGCTCCTGCTCCATGGTCTCGCGCATGGCCTGGGCTTCATGCTTGATATCGCCCAGCGTCTTGCCGCGAATGCGGGCATTGAGGAAGTTGCCCGCCTCCACCAGCGCCGAGGCCGGCAGGCCGGGTGGCAGATCGAGCAGGCGGTTTTCCACCGAGCCGTCCTCCGAGACGAGGACGACGAGGGCGCGCGCAGGGTCGAGGCGTACGAATTCGATATGCTTGAGCGGTGCATCCTGCTTCGTCGTCGCCACCACCCCGGCCCCGCGCGACAGGCCCGAGAGCATGGCGGAGGCCTGGGCGAGCGCGCCCTCGAAATTCTGCTCCATGGCGGCGGCCCGCATCTCCACCTCGATGCGCTCGCGCTCCGTCCGGTCGAGATCGCCGATCTCCAGCATGGCATCGACGAAAAAGCGCAGGCCGCTCTCCGTGGGCAGGCGCCCGGCGCTGGTATGCGGGGCATAGATCAGCCCGGCATGTTCGAGATCCGCCATGACGTTGCGCACGCTCGCCGGCGAGAGCGAGACCGAGAGCAGGCGCGAGATATTGCGCGAGCCGAGCGGTTCGCCCGAGGCGAGATAATTCTCGACGATCTGCCGGAATATCTCGCGCGAACGCTCATTGAGATCGCTCAGCGTCTGGGCCCGCGCGGCGCTGGCGCGGGAAGCGTCGTTTTCATTGGCCATGATCCGTGCCGATACCCTGCAAGCGAAAAAGCGAAATGCCCAAACAGCTTACACCGCACCGCCGAACCCGCCAACACTTCCGGAACCTTTGCACGATGCGCGATCAGGCCGCCTGGGCCGCGCGGGCATCGCGGGCATCGCGGATCAGCTTCCACAGCACCTGCGGCGTCGCCGGCATGTTCACATGGTCGATCCCGAGCGGACGAACGGCATCGACGATGGCGTTCATGATTGCCGGCAGCGAACCCGCGCAGCCCGCCTCGCCGCAACCCTTGGCCCCGAGCAGATTGGTGGTGGCGGGCACGGAATGGCTGTCGAAATCGAAGAACGGCACATCCTCGGCGCGCGGCAGGGCGTAATCCATGAAGGAGCCGGTGACGAACTGGCCGCTCTCGTCATAGACGACGCGCTCCATCACCGCCTGGCCGAATCCCTGCACGATGCCGCCATGCAACTGGCCCGTCACCAGCATCGGATTGACGATGATGCCGAAATCATTGACCGCGACATAGCGGTCGATGCGCACCATGCCGGTCTCGGGATCGATCTCGATCTCGGCCACGTGGCAGCCATTGGGATAGGCCGAGGGCGCGCTCTCGTGCACATGGCTGACATCAAGGCTGTCGGGCACGTCCTCGGGGAGCGCCATGCCCTCGCGCAGCTTCGCGGCAAGCTCCATGATGCCGATCGTGCGGTCAGTGCCAACAATGGCGAAGCCGCCCTCGGAGAATTCGATATCGGCAGCCGCCGCTTCGAGCACATGGGCGGCGATGGCGCGGCCCTTCTCGATCACCTTGTCGCTTGCCTCAAGGATGGCGGCGCCGCTCGCCATGATCGATTTCGACCCGCCGGTGCCGCCGCCGGCGATCAGTTCGTCACTGTCGCCCTGGAGCAGGTTGATCTTGTCGAAGGGCACGCCGAGCCGGCTGGTGAGCACCTGGGCGAAGGCGGAGGCGTGGCCCTGGCCGTAATCGAGCGTGCCGGTGATGATCGTCACCGTCCCGTCCTTCTCGAAGCGGATGCCGCCCATCTCGTTGACCGGCGGGGCGGTGACCTCGAGATACTGGCCGATGCCGATCCCGCGCAGCATGCCACGCTTCTCGCTCGCGCGGCGGCGCTTGCGAAAGCCCTTCCAGTCGGCGGCGTCCAGCGCCTTGTCGAGGAGCGCGGTGAACTCGCCGCTGTCATAGAGCGTCTCGACCGGCGTCGCGTAAGGCATCTGCGCGGGTTTGATGTGATTGCGCCGGCGCAGGGCGACGCGGTCGATGCCCATCTCTGCTGCCGCAGTATCGATCAGCCGCTCCATGACGTAATTCGCATCCGGGCGCCCGGCCCCGCGATAGGGGCCCATCGGCGAGGTATTGGTGAGCACCGCCGCGACATCGATCTCGACGAGCTTCGTGCGATAGACGCTGACCACGTTCTTGGCGAGGTTGAGCGTCGAGAACATCGGCGCGACATGGCACAGATAGGCGCCCATATCGGCAAAACCCTCAAGCTTTACCGCGAGAAACCGCCCCTTCTCGTCGAGCGCCAGCGATGCTTCGAGCTCGATGGCGCGGCCATGCGTGTCGGAGACGAAGCTCTCCGAGCGCGTATCGGTCCATTTCACCGGGCGTCCAAGTGCGCGCGCGGCGTGCAGCAGGCCGACATATTCAGGATAGACCGCCGATTTCATGCCAAACGAACCGCCGACATGGCGCGTGCGGATGCGCAGCTTGTCGGTCTCGACACCCAGCACCTGTTTGGCCAGAAGCGCGCGCATGCCAAACACGCCCTGGCTGCCCATATGCATGGTCCAGCGCCCGCCATCCGCATCGTATTCCGCAATCGCCGAACGCGGCTCCATCGATGCGACGATGACGCGGTTGGAGACGATTGGCAGGCGCGTCACGTGCGCGGCTTCACTGAAAGCCTTGCCCACCGCATCCGCATCACCGTAATGGAAATCGACGACGCGGTTTTGCGGGATGTCGTCATAGATCTGCGGCGCATCGGGGCTCATCGCCTGCGAGGGTTCGACCACGGCATCAATGGGATCGATATCGACTTCGACCGCCTCTACCGCATCGCGCGCCTGTTCCGGCGTATTCGCCACCACCATGGCGATCGGATCACCGATATAGCGCACCTTGTCGGTGGCGAAGGCGGCGCGTGCGACATTGTTCATCGGCGAGCCGTCGCGATTCCTGAAACCGAGCGTCGAGACGATCGGCCCGTAGCCGGCCTCAGCGAGATCCTGCCCGGTGATCACTGCGACGACGCCCTCCATCTCGAGGGCCACACCGGCATCAATGCTGCGGATCATGCCGTGCGGATACTGGCTGCGCACCAGAGCGGCATGGAGCTGGCCTTCGAGATTGACATCGTCGGAATAGCAGCCCTCACCGCGCACCAGCACGGGATCCTCCTTGCGCGGGACGCTCTGCCCCACACCAAACTTCATCGTGGCGATGGAATCGAGATCAAGCGGCTTGTTCATATGCGATCAGCTCCGGAAGATTCCCGACTTAACGTGGACATCACGGGCCTGCGAGGCAACAGCGCGAATGCCAGAACCCGCTTGCAGCGATGAACGAACCTGTCCTGCGCCGCTCCTTGCGCTATAAAGCAGACCATGATGCCACGCGCCGAGGAACTGCTCACCCTGACGCCGCAGGGGCTGTATTGCCCGGCGGGGAGTTTTCATATCGATCCGCTGCGTCCGGTACCGCGCGCGCTCGTCACCCACGGCCATGCCGATCACGCCCGGCCCGGCCATGATCACGTGCTCGCCACGCCACAGACCCTCGACATCATGGCTTTGCGCTATGGTGAGACTCACGCGCAGACGACGCAGAGCGCGGCTTATGGCGAGGCGATCCGCATCGGCGATGTGAGCGTGCGCTTCATCCCTGCGGGCCATGTCCTTGGCTCGGCCCAGATCGTCATCGAGCGCGGCGGATTGCGCCTCGTCGTGACCGGCGACTACAAACGCGGCGAGGATCCGACCTGCGCCGCCTTCGAATGCGTGCCCTGCGATGTCTTCATCAGCGAGGCGACCTTCGGCCTGCCCGTCTTCCGGCACCCTCCGATTCGCGATGAGATCGCCAGGCTGATCGCCTCGACGCAGCTCTTTGCCGATCGCGCCCATCTCGTGGGGGCCTATGCGCTCGGCAAGGCGCAGCGCATGATCGCGCTGTTGCGCGGGGAGGGCTATGACCGCCCGATCTGGCTGCACGGGGCGCTGGAGAAGCTCAGCGATTACTACGTGGCGCAGGGTATCGAGCTCGGTCCCCTGCGCAAGGTGGCGGCAGAGGATCGCGCAAGGCTCGCCGGCGAGATCGTGATCTGCCCGCCCTCGGCCATGCAGGACCGCTGGTCACGCAAGTTCCCCGATCCGATCGCCTGCTTCGCCAGCGGCTGGATGCGGGTGCGTGCCCGTGCGCGGCAAAAGGGCGTCGAGCTGCCGCTCGTCGTCTCCGATCACGCCGATTGGGACGATCTGATCGCCACCATCCGCGAGACAGGGGCCGGCGAGGTCTGGCTCACCCATGGTGAGGCGGATGCGCTGGCGCATTGGTGCGCAGGCGCGGGAATCGCGGCCCGCCCGCTCAACCTGCTCGGCTATGGCGAGGAGGAGGCGCAATCATGAGCGTGCGGATTGCATCACCTCGGCAGGGATTTCCGTGATGCAGGATTTCGCCGCCCTGCTCGACCGGCTCGCCTTCGAATCGGGGCGCAATGCCAAGATCCGCCTGCTGGCCGACCATTTTGCGCGCCGGCCCGATCCGGAACGCGGCTATGCGCTCGCGGCGCTGACCGGCGGTCTCGCATTCCGCGAGGCCAAGGCCGGGCTCATACGCGCGCTGATCGCGGAGCGGGTCGATCCGGTGCTGTTCGAGATGTCCTACAATTATGTCGGTGACCTTGCCGAGACGGTGGCCCTGCTCTGGCCGCAGCCGGACGAGGCCGTGCCGGAGGAGCCGGCGCCGAACCTGTCGGAGGTGGTGGCGGGTCTCTCGGAAACCGGCAAGGCGCGCCTGCCCGCCCTGCTTGCCGGCTGGCTCGACCGGCTCGACGAGAACGGGCGCTGGGCGCTGCTCAAGCTGATCACGGGCTCCCTGCGCGTCGGCGTCTCGGCGCGCCTCGCCAAGGTCGCGCTGGCCGAGCTCGGCCCGCTCGCGCCGGATGACATCGAGGAGGTCTGGCACGGGCTGGCGCCGCCCTATGAAGCGCTGTTCGCCTGGGCGCAGGGTACGGGCGAGCGCCCGCAGAGCCGCGACCCCGTCCCCTTCCGCCCGCCCATGCTGGCCCACCCGCTGGACGAGAGCGATCTCGCGGGGCTCGATCCGGGGGCTTTCGTCGCGGAATGGAAATGGGACGGCATTCGCGTGCAGGCCGCTTGCGCGCGGGATGGCGAGGGGCGGCTGGTGCGGCGGATCTATTCGCGCACCGGCGAGGATATCTCGCCCGCCTTTCCCGATCTGCTCGAAATCCTGCCGGAAGAGACCGTGATCGACGGCGAGTTGCTGGTTTTGCGCGAGGGGCGCGTACAGAGTTTCAACGTGCTGCAGCAACGGCTCAACCGCAAGAGCGTCTCGCGCAAGCTGATGGCGGATTATCCCGCCCATATCCGCGCCTATGATCTGCTCGCGCGTGGCAGTGAAGATCTGCGCCCGCTGCCCTTCATGGAGCGCCGCGCCGCGCTGGAGGCGGCGGCAGCGGGCTGGGCCTGCGCGCGCATCGACGTGTCGCCACTCGTTCCTTTTGCCGACCGGGATGCGCTCGCCGCCGCGCGCATCGCTCCGCAGGAGGCCGGAGCGGGTGCGGATGCCACGGCGGTCGAGGGGCTCATGCTCAAGCGCGCCGACAGCCCCTATCTGCCGGGCCGCCCGAAGGGGCAATGGTTCAAATGGAAGCGCGATCCGCATCTTGTCGATGCCGTGCTGATGTATGCCCAGCGCGGCCATGGCAAGCGCTCGTCCTATTATTCGGATTTCACCTTCGGCGTCTGGCGCGAAGAGCCGGAAGGCTGGCGTATCGTACCGGTCGGCAAGGCCTATTTCGGCTTCACCGATGCCGAACTCGGCCAGCTCGACCGCCATGTCCGCGCCCATACCCGCGCGCGCTACGGCCCGGTGCGCGAAGTCGCCCACGGGGGCGATGAGGGGCTCGTGCTCGAGATCGCCTTCGAGGGATTGCAACGCTCGCCACGCCACAAATCCGGCATCGCCATGCGCTTTCCGCGTATCCACCGCATCCGCTGGGACAAGCCCGCCGCGCAGGCCGACAGCATCGACAGCCTGCTTGCCATTCTGGAAAAAGGCGAGCGCGAAATGCATCCGCTTGGTGATCCGCCTCCGGATCAGGCGCAGGCCGGCTCTGCCGACATGACCGGATCCGGCAGGGTTTCGAAACCGGGTCGGGCGAAGAGATAGCCCTGTTGGAGTGCGATGCCGAGATCGCACAAAGCCGCGCTCTCGCCCACCGTCTCGACACCCTCACCGATGACGGCAATGCCGAGATCATCGCAGATGCGCATGATTCCCGAGACGATGACGCGCCTCACCCGATCCTGATCGATGCCGCGCACGAGTTCCATATCGAGCTTGACGATATCCGGCTGGAAGCGGGCCAGCAGGTTGAGGCCGGAATAACCGGCGCCGAAATCGTCGATCGCGGTCTTGAAGCCCATCTTGCGATAGCTCTCGACGATCCGCGTCAGATGGCCGGCATCGGCTACCGCTTCGCCTTCAGTCAGTTCGAAAATGAGAGAATCGATCGGATAATCGACGCGGGCCGCCGTCTCCAGCGTGGTCCGGATACAGGCTTCCGGGCGGTAGACGGCGTTGGGCAGGAAATTGATCGAGAGATTCGCCGCCTTGCGGGGCAGGTCGAGCCGTGCCGCGAGCTCCAGCGCTCTCACCCGCGCGGCCTGGTCGAAGGCATAGCGGTTGGTGTCATCGACCGTACCGAGCACGCTGCCCGCGCCTTCCCCGGCGGGGCCGCGCACCAGTGCCTCATAGGCAAAGACGGCGCCGGTGACACGGTTGACGATCGGCTGGAAAGCCATGGAAAAAGGCGTTTCGAAGGCATTGCCGTCGCGGCAGGCGCGACAGATGGAAGCATGATCAGCCAAAGCATCATTCCCGGAGAAACCACGAAGAGGCGGTATTATTCCGAGCGGAAGTTAACGATCTGTACTTGGCTGTAGGCTGCAACAGCCGATGATTGCTGCATTGCAATATAATTGCTTCTCACACCAAAGTTGCATTTCACAAAAAAAGGCAGAGAATGCGGGATCAGAGCAAAAGAACAGTTTTTATCCGGGGGGATAATGGCTTTGGATGGCGAAACGACCATCATCATAGCGGATGATCATCCGCTGTTTCGGGGCGCGCTGTGTCAGGCACTCGCGCTCGCCATGCCGGGGGCGCGGATACGCGAAGCCGGTGATCTTGATGACCTGATAAGGGCACTGCGCGAAGATGATGCGGCTGACCTGATCCTGCTCGATCTTGCCATGCCAGGGGCTCAGGGCTTTTCCGGCCTGATCTATCTGCGGGCGCAGCATCCCGCGATACCTGTCGCGATCGTATCGGCCAGTGAGGATGCGGCCAATGTCCGCCGCGCCATGTCGTTCGGCGCGGTCGGCTTCATTCCGAAATCAGCCGATAGCGCACGCATCGCCGAGGCGGTTGCCGCCATTCTGGCCGGCGGGACCTGGGTCGATCCCGATCTGCCGGAGACCGGTCAGGATGATGCGGTCGATGCCATCGCCCGGCGCCTCGCCAGCCTCACCCCGCAGCAGGTGCGTGTGCTGATGATGCTGTCGGAGGGCCTCCTGAACAAGCAGATCGCCTATGAACTCAACGTGTCCGAGGCGACGGTGAAGGCGCATGTCTCCGCGATCTTGCAAAAGCTTGGGGTCGACAGCCGCACCCAGGCGGTGATCACCGCCGCGAAGGTCGGTGCGGCTCCGGATTCGGCTAGCGCCGCCTGACCTCACGGATGTGAGCGCCGCCTGCGCGCTCACTCCGCAGCATCACGCATCATGGCCGTGAACCTGGCATCGCTATGCAGCTCGATCACGTCCTCGAGCTCATAGAGCATGTCGGTCAGAGCCTTCAGACCATCCTCGCTCACGGGCCAGAATTCGATCAGCCGCGGGGCCAGCGCAAGAAACTCGCCATGGCTCAGGGCTTCGATATCGGTCTTGCCGTAGCGCGCCGCCATGGCGGCATAGACCTGCGAACCGATGCCGAGATCATAGGCCTCTTCCTGCGCGATATATCCGGCGGGGGCGACGAGATCGATGGCGCGGTGCCAGGCCGCGAGAATACACTGTTTGGTATGGCGCATACGCGTCACGAGCACCGTTTCCGGGTCGATCGCGATGCGTGCCATCCGGTCGAGGGTCTCGAACACCGCGCGGCAGACGTGCCCCGCAGGCTGCGACAGCGCGACGGCGAGCTCGGCGGCATCGATCCGGGCAGGATCGAGCTGAAGCAGCTTGCGCAGCTTCACGGCGCTGTCGTGATTGCCGGCGATGAAGGTTGCGAGCTTCTCGGCAGAGCAGCAGAGCAAGGTTTGCTCCAGTTGCTCGGCCGGGATGTCGAAACAATCGGTCAGCGCGGCAATGAAGGTTGCGAGGCTGGGGCTGTCGGCGACTGCATCGCCCGTGGCCGGCAATTTACCCGAATTATTCGTTTTCGCGTCGATCATGGCTCGTCCTCTTGGGCAATCCGAATGTCCGTACAATCGCCGAGGACCCCGAATGAGTCAAACAAAAATAATAGAACTTCATGAACTATAATTTATAATCATGCATTAATGGTAAATTATTGCCTCACCCACATAATTCGCGCAATCCAGGAGATATCTGCGACTGGAATCGTGCGGCTGGGATGCGCAGAATTGAGTGATCTCAGTTCCACATTGCGGAGAGTCTGCCTCTCCAGCTCCTTTGCCATAACCTCACCGTTATGCAATCGCACCACAACCCTGTCCCCACGACGTATACCTGCATCGGGAGAGACGATCAGAATGTCACCGTCGCGATAAAGCGGCTCCATGGAATCGCCGGATACCTCGACGGCGAAGAGCTTGTCGGGGCCGGCATCCGGAAAGGCGATTTCCTCCCAGCCGGAACCGGCGGGCATCCCGTCTTCGGTGAACAGCCCGCCCGAACCTGCCTGCGCCCAGCCGACAAGCGGAACCGCCATGCGCGGTGGTGGCGCAGACGGCTCCACGAGATCGACGAAACCGCGCAGATCCGTGCCGGTGGCGGCCAGAATCTTGGCGATCGATTCGCTCGAAGGCCAGCGCTCGCGTCCGTCGGAGGCGACACGCTTCGATTTGTTGAAGCTCGTCGCGTCGAGCCCGGCCCTGCGGGCGAGCCCGGAAGCAGACATCCCGTTTGCTTCTGCCAGGCGGTCGATCGCCGCCCAGATCTGGGTGTGGGTCAACATGAACCTGCTCCGGCGCTGGAGGACCAATCACCCCACGAAGGAGGCGTAAAGATTTACGAATATCACCTTATATTAGGAAATATAGCAAAGCGCATATCCCTGCGCAAACGCTTTCCGCGCGTCGCCAAGATTTTTCACGCGCCATGGAGACAATTTTCCCCACCAGCCGGCGACCAGCCTCCGTCATGCTGCCGAGGCTTGCATGCATCGACGGGGCTGCCTATAAGCCTGATCCCGAGCGACGACCCGCGCAGCGACGATCGGAGACAGGCATGAACCGGCAGGATGGCACCCCCGATCCGCGCGATCCCGACCTCGTCTGGAAGATCGCCCCGCGCACGATGTGGGAGCAGGCCGAAGCGTCCGGGCGCTTCGACGGCGCTCCGGTGGATCTTGCCGACGGGTTCATCCATTTTTCCACGGCCTCGCAGCTGCGCGAAACGGCGGCCAGACACTTCTCCGGCCAGAGCGATCTCCTGCTGATCGCTGTGAACGGCCCGGCGCTCGGACCGGCCTTGAAATACGAGCCGTCGCGCGGCGGCGATCTGTTCCCGCACCTTTACGGGCCCCTTCCGCTCAGCGCCGTGCGCGCGGTCATGCCGCTGCCCCTCGATGCGCAGGGCCGGCATGTCTTTCCGGAGGGCGTTGCGTGATCGGGGCGCTGTTTTCACTCGCCCGTCCGGCGCTCCATGCCCTCGACCCGGAAACTGCCCATCATGCCTCGATTCGTGCGCTGTCGCTGCTGCCGCCGCGCAGGCCGACGCCCGACGATCGGCGTCTCGGGATGACCGCCTTCGGCCTTGATTTCCCCAATCCTCTCGGCCTGGCTGCCGGATACGACAAGCAATGCGACGTGCCCGACCAGTTGCTCGGGCTCGGTTTCGGCTTCATCGAATGCGGCGGCGTCACCCCCCTGCCGCAGCCGGGCAATCCGCGCCCGCGGGTCTTTCGGCTGACGCGCGACGGGGCAATCATCAACCGCTTCGGCCTCAACAGCGACGGCCTCGCCGCCATATCCGGACGCCTGCGCCGGCGGCGCGGACGCCCGGGAATCGTCGGCGTCAATCTCGGCGCCAACAAGGAATCGCGCGACCGTATCGCCGATTACGTGATGCTGGTGACGCGTCTGTGCGGGCTCGCGCAGTTTCTCACCATTAACATCTCCTCCCCCAACACCCCCGGCCTGCGCGATCTCCAGGGCGAGGCCTTCCTCGACGAGTTGCTCGCCCGCTGCACCGCTGCGCGCGATGAGGCCGATGCCGCGATCGGCAGCCGCACGGCACTGCTGATCAAGATTGCTCCGGACATGGACGAAGCCGCGCTCGACGGGCTCGTCGCGACCGTTTGCGCGCGCGGCATCGATGGCATGATCGTTTCCAACACCACCATTGCCCGCCCTGCAGGCTTGACGGAGAAAGCCATGGCGGGCGAGGCTGGCGGCCTCTCCGGGCGCCCGCTCTTCCTGCGCTCGACCCGGGTGCTGGCGCAGACGGCGCTGCGCGTCGAGGGGCGCGTTCCGCTGATCGGCGTGGGCGGCATCGATTCGCCACAGGCGGCAATCGCCAAGCTGCGCGCCGGCGCGAGCCTGCTGCAGCTCTATTCCGCCTTGGTCTATAAGGGGCCGGGGCTCGTCGGCGCCATCAAGCAGGGTATCTGCGATCATCTGGAGCGCACGGGGGCAGCGGGGCTCACCGACCTGATCGGACGTGATGTGGCCGACAGCGCCCGGGATCCCCGGGCCGCCCTCGCTGCTGCCGGCGCAGATCGATCTGCGTGAGAACAACCCTCCGACCGGTCACCATGTCCCCGGTCTGTACGCCCATGATGAGAGGGGATACTGCGACCCCCATGAAGGCGCGCTGGCCCCCGCTCAATACCCCCGGGCGCGATCGACCAGGTTGCGCAGGGTGCCGCCTGATTCCACCTTCCTGATCTGGTCGGCGATCTGGGCGGCGATGGCGTCGGGGGCGCTGAGTGCGGCGTTGTGGGGGGTGATGAGGATTTCCTCGCGCTTCCACAAGGGCGAATCCGGCGGCAGCGGCTCCTCGACGAAGACATCAAGGCTCGCGGCTTTGAGCTTGCCGTCATCAAGGGCGCGCAGGATATCGGGCTCGTTCTGCAGCCCGCCGCGTCCGGCATTGATCACGACCGGGCCGCCGAGCCGCCCGTCGCGGGGAAGCTTCGAGAGGAGTTCGTAATCGAGAATGCCCTGCGTCGCATCGGTCAGCGGCAACAGCACCACGAGAATGTCGGTGCGCCCCAGAAAGGCATCGAGCCCGGCTTCGCCGGCAAATGTCGGGAAATCGTCGATATCCTTGGGCGAGCGCGACCAGCCAGCCACGTCGAAACCCATCATCCTGAGCTTGCGTGCGGCATCGATGCCGAGCACGCCGAGACCCATCACGCCGACGCGGACCTCGTGGGCGGCGGGCTGGGAGCGGTCATCCTCCCAGACGCCGCGGCGCTGCTGCGCCATGTAGCGCGGCTGCTGGCGCAGATGCATCAGGGCATGCATCACAACATATTCGCTCATCCGCCCGGTGAGATCCTCATCGACCACACGCACGATCGGCACGTCCGGCAGGCGGTCATCGCCCATCAGGTGATCAACGCCGGCGCCGAGGGAGAAGATCGCGGCAAGATTGGGCAGGCCGGCCAGCGAGCCGGGCGGGTGCTTCCAGGTCACCGCGTAATGCACCTCGCGCCGGTCGAAGGGCTCGCCGAGGGCGACGACATTACGGTCGGGCAGAAGCGCGGCGAAACGATCGACCCAGGTCTGGGCATCCCATCCCGAAAGTGCGACGAGCAAGGTCACGGGCGTTCATCCTCTTCGACGGGGCCTCACGCCGCTCAGCCGCCGATACGATCGGCGACGAGTGCTGCGGGGCCGGGTTGCATATCGGCGATCGTGAAGGCGGCGAGGATACGCGCGCAGGCGGCACGCGCCGTTTCCTCGTCACGCGCATGCACGCGCGCCAGTATGGTGCCAGCATCGACCTTCGCGCCGCATCCCGCAAGCGCATCGACGCCAACCCGGTGATCGATTTCATCCCCCGGCTGCACCCGCCCGCCGCCGAGCGCGACCACGGCGAGGCCGATCTCGCGGGTGGCGATGCGCGCGATGTAGCCCGCGCGCGGCGCCGTGACGTCGCGCATCACGGGTGCAGCCGTGAGGTGCGTTTCGGGATGCTCGACCAGATCGGCGGGGCCGCCGAGTGCTGCGACCATGCGCGCGAAACGCTCGGCTGCTGCGCCCGAGGCGATCGCCCGCGCGATCATCGCCTCGCCCTCGGATGTGTCGCTGGCGAGGCCGCCGAGCGCGAGCATGGCGCCGCCGAGCGCGCAATTCACCGTATGAAAACGCGAATCAGCATGCGCGCCCTTCAGATAGGCGATGATGAAGGCCACTTCGCGCGCATTGCCGGCGACGGGGGCAAGCGGTTCGTTCATGTCGGTGATCAGCGCCCGCGTCGGAAGCCCGGCACCCTCGGCCACATTGACGATGCTTTGTGCGAGCGCCCGCGCTCCGGCGAGATCGGGCATGAAGGCGCCGGAGCCGGTCTTGACGTCCATGACCAGCCCGTCGAGCCCCGCTGCGAGCTTCTTGGAGAGGATCGAAGCGGTGATCAGATCGATCGATTCGACCGTGGCGGTGACGTCGCGGATGGCGTAGAGGCGCCGGTCCGCCGGGGCCAGATCCGCCGTCTGGCCGATAATGGCGCAGCCGGCCTCGCGCACCGTCTTGCGGAAGGCGTCGAGCCCGGGCTGGGAGACATAGCCGGGGATCGAATCGAGCTTGTCGAGGGTGCCGCCGGTATGGCCAAGGCCGCGCCCGGAGATCATCGGCACGTATCCGCCGCAGGCCGCCACCGCCGGCGCGAGTGCGAGGCTGATGCAATCGCCCACGCCGCCGGTGGAATGCTTGTCGAGGACGGGCCCGGGCAGATCCCAGGCCAGCACCCGGCCCGATTCGGTCATGGCGCGCGTGAGCGCCACGCGGCCTTCCCGCGACAGACCCCGGAAGAAGACCGCCATGGCGAAAGCCGCAGCCTGGCCCTCGCCAACACGCCCATCCGTCAGCCCCGCGATGAAGCGCGCGATATCCTCGGGCTGTGGCTCGCGCCCGTCACGCAGCGCCCGGATGGTTTCCTGCGGGAGAAAATCCGCTTCGCTCATCGACCTTCCCCCGATCGTGCGGGGAGCGATGCGACGAAGCTGGCCAGCAGCGCCCGCAGATCCCCGCTCGCCTGCGCCGCAACGCGTTTGGTCTCATCATGCGCCGGCGCGATCGGCGAAAGCCCCGCCGCCATGTTGGTAATGGTCGAAATGCCAGCCACGCGCAGCCCGTAGTAACGGGCGAGGATCACCTCCGGTACGGTGGACATGCCGACGAAATCGGCGCCCATCACCTGCGCCATGCGGATCTCCGCCGGCGTCTCGAAGCTCGGCCCGGAAAACCACATGTAAACCCCGCGCGCCAGCGTCACCCCGGTCGCGCGCGCCGCGTCTTCGAGCAAGGCCGCGAGACCGGGATCGTAGGCCTGCGACATCGGCACGAAGCGCCGCTCATCCGTCTCGCCGATCAGCGGGTTGAGCCCGGAAAAGGCGATGTGATCGGTGATCACGGCCAGCGTTCCGGGCGGGATTTCCGCGCGGGTGGAGCCGGCGGCGTTCGTCAGAACGAGCGGCGGGGCCCCGAGCGCTGCGAGGAGGCCGATCGGCACCCGCATCGCCCTGGCATCGCCGGTTTCGTAATAATGCTTGCGCCCCTGCATCAGCAGCACCCGCCGCCCGGCGAGCATTCCCGAGACGAGCCGTCCGGCATGGCCGCTCACTGCGCTTTGCGGAAAATGCGGGATCGCGGTGTAATCGAGGCCGATCGGGTCTTCCAGATCATCGACGAGGTCACCGAGCCCGGTCCCGAGCACGATGGCGCAGGCATGATCGCGCGGAAAATCCGCCCGCATGAGCGCCGCGCGCGCTGCGGCGATGGCGGCGTCGTAGTCCTCGCTCATCGGATCTCGTCCTTGAGATTGGCAGGGCCGAAGGCGAGCGGCAGCAATTCTTCCAGTGAGAGGCTGTGGCGTGAATCCGTCGCCGGATCGTGCAAATGGATGCGGGTATCGGCATCGGCGAATTCGCGGATGCGCTGTCGGCAACCGCCACAGGGCGTCGTCATGGCCGCGCCGGAGCCGATCACGGCGATGGCGCGGATCCGTCTGCCGCCGGAGGCCACCATCGCCGCGATCGCCGCCGCTTCGGCGCAGATACCTTCGGGATAAGCAGCATTCTCGACATTGCAGCCGGTATGAAGCGCGCCGGTCTCGTCGATCACGGCGGCGCCGACGCGGAAGCGCGAATAGGGCGCATGTGCGCGCTCGCGCACGGAGCCGGCGGCGTCGAACAGGGCATCGATTGGTGTCTTGCGATCGGATTCGGTCATGGTCCCAGTATGCGTGCAATGACCCGGGAAACGGAAGTGCAAGATATCCGTGTCACGATCATTTCCGTTGATAGCGGAGATCCAAGTTTGTCAAAGCGCGATTTCATGGAGATCCACGAGCTGGAGCGTGGCTTCGCGGAAGTCTACCGGACGCGGCTGCGCCCGCGTCTCGACACGTTGCAGCGGCAGCGCAAAGCGGTCGTGCGGCGAACGCTGCTCGAACTGGCGGCCCTGATCGCGCTGGCACTCTTCGCCGGTTTCCTGACCTGGGACTATTTCGGCGAAGATTACCTCGGCCGCCTCGTCTTAGGCGAAGCGATGGTCGGCCTTGCCGGCTACATGCTGGTGCGGCGTCGTGCGCGCGGCTGGCGCGACCGGATGTTCGCCATCGTGATGCCCGAGATCACCGGCTTCATCGGCAATCTCGATTACAGCGCAAGCGCCCGCGATCCGAAATTCGCCGAGGTGTTTCGCACACGCAATCTCGTCGGCGGACACAACCGCGCCGATATCGAACATCACGTGAGCGGCAGTCGCCGCGGCACGCCCTTCGAGGTCGCGCAGGCCCATCTCGAGCAGGTGACGCGCGGGCGGAACAGCAGCCGGCGAACCGTCTTCAAGGGGCTCCTCGTGAAGGTGCGCGCGCCCTATCCCGTCTCGCCCATGATCCATGTCGCGCGTGATTACGGCGGGATGCTCAACCGCGTCGCCGAGGCGCTGACGCTCGGCCATCGGCGCCACCGGGAACGCGTGATGTTCGACGATGCGGCATTCGAGGAGCGATTCGCGGTCTATAGCGCCGATGCCGATCTGGCCCGCGCCACCATCACGCCTGGGCTCGCCCGCGCGCTGATCGCCATCGATGACGAGATCGGCGGCCAGGGCCGCGATGCGCCGCTCACCGCCGTGTTCGACGGGGACTGGTTCTATATGGCGATTCCGCGCCGCCAGGATCTGCTGGCCATGCCCTCGATCCTGCGCAGCGAGATCGATCTCGAAGCGGCGATCCACGACATTTTCGCAGACATGACCCGGCTGCAACGCCTGATCGACCGGCTGCACGGGTACTGAAACGGCGCGCCTGTTCTGGTGCTCGCGCGGAATCTGGTATATTGTTACATTCATGATCACACGCGATCTCAGCCTTGGAGGCAAAATGGTCGAGAGCCTGTCGGATCATGGCCACAGCCATGACCATCATGACCATGAACACGGTCATGACGGCGCACTCTGCCGCCATGCGCGCGAGCGGGCTGCGGAAGCCGGCGAGGCGCTGGCGCGCGCGGAGGCGATCTGCCGGGAGCGCCGGCAGCGCCTCACCCCGATGCGGCGTGCCGTGCTCGGGGCGCTCTATGACACGCACAAGCCTGTCGGCGCTTATGAAATCATCGACATTCTCGGCCCGCAGGAGGGCAAGACGCTCGCGCCGATCACGATCTATCGCGCCCTCGACTTTCTGATCGCGCAGGGGTTCGTGCATCGCCTTGCCAGCCGCAACGCCTTCATCGCCTGCCCGCACGGCCACGGCCCGGAGGATCTCGTCGCTTTCCTGATCTGCGACGCATGCGGTGGCGTCGACGAGCGCTGCGCACCGCCCCTGTCGCGGGCGCTGGTGCAGATGCTCCAAGCCGAGCAGTTCAAGCCGCGTCATCCGGTGCTCGAGATTTCCGGCCTGTGCGGACATTGCAGCGAAAAGCACGGCGATGCTTGACGCGCGGGTCTGATCGCATCACTTACTCACTGGGTTCATTGCTCAGCGTATTTCCGGAAGCAACATGTCCGATATCGAAGCCTCCACCGCCGGTCCGGCGCCACGCCAACGCAGTGTCGGCGTACCCGTCGGCCATGTCATGGTCGGTGGCGGGGCGCCAATCGTCGTCCAATCCATGACCAACACCGATACGGCGGATGTCGATGCCACCGTGGCGCAGGTAGCGGCGCTTGCCAATGCCGGCTCGGAAATCGTGCGTATCACCGTCGACCGGGATGAATCGGCTGCTGCCGTGCCGAAGGTCCGCGAGCGGCTGGAGCGCCTGGGCATCAATGTGCCGCTCGTCGGCGATTTCCATTATATCGGCCACCAGCTCCTGAAGGATCACCCGGCTTGTGCCGAGGCCTTGGCGAAGTACCGGATCAATCCGGGCAATGTCGGTTTCAAGGACAAGAAGGACAAGCAGTTCGGGATGATCGTCGAGCAGGCGATTCGAAACGACAAGGCGGTGCGCATCGGCGCCAATTGGGGTTCGCTCGATCAGGAATTGCTCACGCATCTGATGGACGAGAACGCCCGGAGCGCGCACCCGCTCGATGCGCGCGCCATCACCCGCGAGGCGATGGTGCAATCGGCGCTGCTCTCGGCGGAGCGCGCCGAGGAGATCGGCCTGCCGCGCAACCGCATCATCCTCTCGGCCAAGGTCTCGGGCGTGCAGGATCTGATCGCGATCTATCGTGAGGTGGCACGGCGCTCGGATTATGCCATCCATCTGGGCCTGACCGAGGCCGGTATGGGCTCGAAGGGCATCGTCGCCTCTTCCGCCGCCCTCGGCATCCTCCTGCAGGACGGGATCGGCGATACGATCCGCTTCTCGCTGACGCCCGAGCCCGGCGGCGACCGCACGCTGGAGGTGAAGGCCGCGCAAGAGCTCTTGCAGACCATGGGCTTTCGCACCTTCGTCCCGCTCGTCGCCGCCTGTCCCGGTTGCGGGCGCACCACCTCGACGGTCTTCCAGGAACTCGCCCGCGATATCCAGAACTGGATCAACACCTCCATGCCCGGCTGGCGCGAGACGCATCCGGGTGTCGAGGAGCTCAACGTGGCGGTGATGGGCTGCATCGTGAACGGGCCCGGCGAATCCAAACACGCCGATATCGGCATCTCGCTCCCCGGCACCGGCGAACAGCCCGCCGCCCCGGTCTTCATTGACGGCAAGAAGGCGGTGACCCTGCGCGGGCCGCAGATCGCCAACGAATTCAAAGAGCTCGTGGTCGACTATATCGAGAAGCGCTACGGCAGCGGTCGCGACGCGGCGGAGTGACGCTCAGCGCGGCGACCCGCTTGCTGGGGGCGTCACGCGGCTGCGCGATCGCATGAACGCCTCGAATGCTTCGCGGTCGCGCTCTGCCGCCTGCGCGCGCAGATGGTCCTCGAAAGCCCTGGCATCCTCGTCGAGGCGGCGCAGGGTTTCCTCGTGGTGGGCGGCGAAGGCGGCGTTGTCGAAGGCCGCATTGTTGAAGGTGCTTGCCTTGCGTGAGCGGCTGCGGCAACCACCGCTCCTGCTCCCCGCCTTGCCACGCCAGAGCATCCACAGAAGCAGGGCGAGGCCGAGTGGCCAGAAGGCGATGAAGCCGAGGACGATCGCCGCGATCCAGGCGCCGCGTCCATGGTCGTCCAACCAGGCTTCGATTCTGGCGGGTGAGAAATCATTGAGAGTCACGGTTTCCTCCTTTCGTTCCTGAGCCAGGGTCACGTTTGAAATCGAATCGGATCATGCGGGGATAAGCGGATATCCGGCGAGCGCCTGGATCCAGACGATCAGCGTCAGCGCCGCATAGCCGAGCATGCCCTGTCGTACCCGCTTTTCGCACCAGCCGAGGCGATCGGCGGCAAGGCCGAGAAGCGGGCCGGCCTGCATCGCGTGCAGGGCGAGGAAATGCGCCACCCGCTGGTCCCCCGCCGCGAGGGACCAGCCGAGAAGCGGCACGCTCGCATCCGTGTCGGGCGTCCTGATCACCGGGCCACCCGTCAGCGAAATACTCCCGCCGACGAGGATCGTCAGGGCCGCAGCCCAGACGAAGCCGTGAAGCACGCCGCTGCGCAGGCCGGGGGAAAGGCGCGCCTCCCGGTCACGCGCGGCAATCACTCCGATCACGCCGGCGCAGATCATCAGCGCGACCGCACCGATCCCCATCAGCATGAAGGCGATTTCCGACGCGATGCTGCTGAAATTGAAATGGGAGGAGACGCCCCGCGCGGCCTGCAGCGAGATGTAGCCCATCTCGTAGAGAAAGGCGGTGACGAGCACGGCGAGGGTGATGCGGATAGTGCGTGCGTGCAGCACACTGTCGGAGAGCCGCGCCGCGACGAGGAAGAGTGTCGCGAAGAAGAGCGCAAACGAGGCCGCAAACTTCGCAGGCTTGGCCCAGATGGTCGCCCCGTAGAGCATCCGGTCATCGAAGCCGGCGGCGGGGAGGGTCATCAGCAGCGTCACGAACGAGAGGCCGGTCAGCGCGCCGAGCGTGGCGATGGTATCGCCTGCGGACCCGTGCCATGCGGGCTGCGCGGTGCGCGGCATATCGCCGGGGCGCGTCAGGGGGAAGGACATGTATGACATGGTTCAGACATCCTTCGGCAATTGGTCGCGCCAGCGTGCGCCGGCTTCGGTCGCGAGACCGAGCAGCCAGCCCGCCGGGCCGAACAGGAAAGTCGCGATCAGCGCAGGTATCTGGAGCAGGCGGTTGACGCCGGCGCGGTCCATGCGCTCGGCGATGAGCACGCCGATCAGAAGGTCGAAGGCGAGAAAATGCGCCCAGCCGGCGAGCAGCATCGGATCGGATGACAGCAGCGCACGCACCGACGCGAGCGAACCGTAGCCACCGCTCGCACCGGCGAAATGCGCCGCGATCAGTCCGGTATAGACCAGCGCGATCACGCCCGGCACGACATAGCGCGGGACGAGACCGAGGATGCGCCAGTCACGCGGTGCGCAGATCAGGATCAGCCAGCCGCTTATGGCCATGGCATTGAGAAGCGTGAACAGGGTTTCAAAGGATATCTGCCAGGTCATGATGAGCCTCCCTGGCCGGCCCGGTTGCGGCGGCGGACGAAGAGCCGCTTCAGCCGCCCCCATTGCCAGAGGATCAGCCCGGTCAGGGCGATGACCGGGAAAACGCCGTAGAGCACGGCGGCACGAGCCTCCGGAATCATGCTGAGCGGCGAGTAGAGAAATCCGCCGAGGCAGGCGGCGAGCAGGATATGCGCCCATTGTATGGTCTTGCGGCGTGTCGCATCGTGCATGAGATGCTCCCTTGTCGCTGGCATCGCTGGGTCACGGCCTTCAGCGAGCCGGGATCATCCACCAATGTTTCCAATGGAAACTTATGTGCCTGAAGGCAGGCCTGGCGTCAAGCAAAAAGTTGACGGCGGAAACATCGCGGGCCACAATCGATTCATGATCGAAAAACCCTACCACCACGGCGATCTCAAACAGGCGCTCGTGGATGCCGGAATCGCGCTGCTGGAAGAAGTCGGGCCGGAGGGCCTGTCATTGCGGGCGATCGCGGCGCGGGTCGGTGTCAGCCATGCGGCGCCGCAACGCCATTTCGACGGGGTGCGGGGATTGAAGACGGCGATCGCCGCCGAGGGCTTTCGCCGCCACGCCGCCTTCATGCGCGCGGGCCTGCCCCCCGATGCAGATCGCCAAGCCCGGCGCTTCGCCGCGATGCAGGGCTATGTGCGTTTCGCGACCACGCATCCGCATCTGTTCACGCTGATGTTTTCCACCCGTGACGCGGAATTCTCTGATCCCGATCTGCAACAGGCCGGCGCGGAGAGTTACGGCGTACTCGCTGATATCGCCGAGGGGCTGGAGCCGCTCTATGACGGCGCCCCAGATGCAAGGCGGCGCGCGGAAATCCTGCTCTGGGCCATCGTCCACGGTTACAGCCAGCTCGCCCTTACCGGTCTCCTCTGCGCCGATGAAAACGGCCCCGCTTTGCCGATCGAAGCGGTCATGCCGGCGCTGATCGGTCAGGTCGACGATCCGCCTTCCAGATAATGCTGGAACAGCTTGCGCACCATCTTGCGGGTGTCGGCGAGTTCTTTTTCGAGGCGCTCGAGATCGGGCACGCCGGCTTCCGCCGCGAGGCGGCGCAGGATCGGGGCGGGGGCGGATTCGGGGTCGAAACGGCCCTCGATGGTCAGGCGCTCCCAGTGCAGGATGCGCGAGAGCAGGCTCTGGGCATTCGACAGGTCCGTGGCGTGCTCGGGCTTGATCAGGCCGAGCTCTCCGGCGCGCTGGAGCACCAGGGCCGGCAGGCAGTGGATCAGATCGGGGTGCTCTGATGCGTGGCCGAGGATCAGCGCCTGGGTGAGAAAATCGAGATCCGTGAGCCCGCCCGCCGCGAGCTTGAGATCCCACGGATCATCCTCGCCCTTCTCCTGCGCGATCAGCTTGCGCATCGCGGTGACCTCGCGCGCCACCTCCGTGAAATCGCGGGGCAGGGCGATGATCTGCGCGATGACGTCCTCCACCTGCGCCGCAAAATCGGCATCGCCTCCCACGACGCGGGCGCGGGTGAGCGCCATATGCTCCCACAGATCGGCTTCGTTCTCCTGATAATGGCGAAAGCCGCGGAACTGGCTCGCCACTGGTCCCTTGCCGCCCATCGGGCGCAGGCGCAGATCGACCTCGTAGAGCGCGCCGCGCCGGGTCGGCGCGGTCAGTGCCGAGACGAGACGCTGCGTCAGGCGCTGGTGATAGGCGATGGCGTCGAGCGATTTGCGCCCGTCGCTCTCGCGGTTGTCGGGGTCGAAATCATAAATGATGACGAGATCGAGATCGGAAGTGGCGGTGAGATCACGCGCGCCCAGCCGCCCGAGCCCGAGAATGGCGACCCGCCCGCCGGGGATCGTGCCGTAATCCGCCTCGAACGCCGCGCGCACGCGCTCGAACGAGGCCTGGATCACGGCCTGGGCCACGGCGGCCTGGGCCGCGCCGGCGCGCTCGGCGGTGAAGACGCCCGAGAGCATCCGCGCGCCCGCGACGAAATTGAGCTGGCGCGTGGCGTCGCGGGTGCGGTCGAGAAAATCCTCGAAAGAGGGTGGATTGCCGATGATCTCGCGCACCTGTTCGGCGATGGCTTGCTCATCCACCACGGGATCGGTGAAGGCGGGGTCGATCACCGCATCGAGCACATGCGGGCGCCGCGCCACGGTCTCGGCCAGACGCGGCGCGGTGCCGAGGAGATCGGCAAAGAGCGTGAGCAACTCGTCATGGTTGATGAGGATCATCATCAGCTCGACCGCCGCCGGCATCTTGCCGAAGGCGTCGTCGAGCCGCGCCAGCGCGCCATCGGGATCGGCGGTGCCGCCAAGCGCCGCGAGGAGCGCCGGGGTGAGTTCGGTGAGAACCTCGCGCGCGCGGGCGCTGGTGATGGCGGAACGGCGCCCGAAATGCCAGCCGCGCACCGTCTCCGCCGCGCGTTCGGGATCGCGAAAGCCGAGCCGCTCCAGCGTGGCGATCGTCTCCGGATCGATTTCGGAGCCGGTGAAGATCAGGCTGCCTGCCTCCGAGGCGAGTTCGGGGCCTTCCTCGAAGAGCAGGGCGTAGTGCTTCTGCACATTGCGTGCATGGTCGGTGAGTGCTTTGGAGAAGGCCTTCAGCGTCTTGAAGCCGGCAAATTGCGCGAGATCCGTCAGCGCTTTCTCGTCTGCGGGCAGGCGCTGGGTCTGCTCGTCGGCGACCATCTGGATGCGGTGCTCGATGGTGCGCAGGAAGCGATAGGCGCTCGCGAGCTCCGTGCGCGCTTCCTCGCTGATCCAGTTATCCTTATGCAGCCGGTCGAGCATGTCGAGGGTGCGCCGTCCGCGCAGATCGGGGCGCCGACCGCCGAAGACCAGTTGCTGGGTCTGGACGAAGAACTCGACCTCGCGGATGCCGCCACGCCCGAGCTTGATGTCGTGCCCGGCCACTGCGATCTCGGCATGGCCGCGCACCGCCTGGATCTGACGCTTCATGGCATGGACATCGGCGATGGCGGCGAAGTCGAAATACTTGCGCCAGATGAAGGGCGCGAGATCCTTCAGGAAATCCGCGCCGAGCGACAGGTCGCCGGCGATCGGGCGCGCCTTGATGAAGGCGGCGCGCTCCCAGTTCTGGCCGACGGTTTCGTAGTAGGAGTAGGCTGAGGGCAGGGCGATCGCCACCGGCGTCGAGCCGGGATCGGGACGCAGCCGGTAATCGACACGGTGGACATAGCCGTGCCCGGTCCGTTCGCTGAGCAGTTTCACGAGGCCCTGCGCGAGGCGCGAATACAGTTTCGGCGCTTCGTAGATATCAGGCAGGGATTGCGCCTGCGGGTCGTAGAAGACCACCAGATCGATATCGGAGGAATAATTCAGCTCACCCGCACCGTGCTTGCCGAGCGCCAGCACGACGATGCCGGAGCCGGGGCCCGGATTTTCGGGATCCGCCAACGTGATCCTGCCGCGCCCGGCGAGCTCGGTCAGAAGCAGGTCGATGCCCCCGGAAACGGAAGCATCGGCGAATTCCGACAGCACCAGGATGACCTGGTCGACGTCCCAGACGCCGCCGATATCGGCGAGGGCGACGAGCAGGGCGTGCTCGGCGCGTGCCTTGCGGAAGGCCTCGCCGGCCGCATCGAGATCGATGCCGCTGTCGTGCTGCGTGCGGAAGAAATCGCGCTGGGCCGAGACGATCCGGGCATGGCTCTCCTGTGGCGCATCGCGCAACAGCGGCAACAGCCGCTCGGGGCGTGAGGCGAGGCGGGAGAGGAAGGGGGAATGGTCGAACAGGGCCATGACGAGATTGGCCACTTGTTTCTCTGCGAAGAGCGCTTCGAGCGCATCGGCAATCTTCGCATCATCCGCCTCGCGGGCGTTTTGTGCGAGCTCGTCGAGGCGTGCCCGCGCGGCTCTCGCATCGCGCAGCGGGATGGTGGTGGTGATCTGCTGCGCGAGCGGTGCATGCTTCGCGCTGTTCTTGCCATCGCTCGTCATTACGGCCCGATCCTCTCGAATGGCGCTTTCGACAGCCTTATCGCGATTTCACACACCCCCACAAGCCGCCCTCACACGGCACTCCCCTCTGGCGGATTGCAGGGCTGCGGCGCCGAGAACGGTGCCGGCCCGAGCCCCTCGGCAGCGGCGGCGCGCTCCACCGCCGGCAAGGCCTCCAGCCGCAGGGCGAGCCGATGCAGGTTGGGAAAGGCGCCAGGCGAGAACCAGTCGGTCCCGCCGGGCCCGTAGAGCGCCGACCAGCGCATGCATGACGCGATATAGAAATCGGGCGCAGTCGGAGCAGGGCCGTTGAAGAAGCCATGCCCCGCCCCGGCAGCTTCGTCGAGAATGGCGTAGTGCCGGCAAAGCCGCTTCGTGACATGCGCGTGCAGGTTGGCCTGCAGCGCGTGGTCCTCGCCGACACTGTCCTGCGGGTAGAAGACGAGGCGCAGATCGGCATGCAGGGTGTTGGCGGCAAAGAACAGCCATTTCAGGAAATCCCCGCGCCCGGGCGCCCCCGGGGGCGGTGCGTTGCCCGTATGGGTCTCCTCAAGCCAGAGCAGGATCGCGGCTGTTTCGAAGATCACGCCGCGCGGGGTCTCCAGAGCCGGGATCTTGCCAGCCGGATTGAGCGCCCTGTATGCCGTGCCTTCATGCGCGCGCACCGCGCGATCGACGAGGCGTGTCTCGTATGCGCAGCCGAGCGATTCGAGCAGCAGGCGCACAGCGAGGGAGGCGTTGTCGGGGGCGTAATGCAGGCGATACATCGACAATTCCGTTTTTACGCGCGATGCCGCCTTGGCCTCGTGCCCGCCAGAGCCTAGTCTCCCGGGACGTTGAAAGGGAGCCCGAAAATGGAGCGTATCGCCGCCTTGCGCTTTCCGGCCTTCATCTGTGTCGCTCTGGTTGCCCTTGCCGCGATCGCCAAACCGGCGCGAGCCGAGCCGGTGCTGATCGGCGTGGCGGGGCCAATGTCCGGGCCGCTCGCGCCTTATGGCGCGCAGATGATCGAGGGGGTGGAGCATGCCGCCGAGCAGATCAATGCGCGTGGCGGGCTCGGTGGCCGGGAGGTCGAGATCGTTATCGCCGACGATGTGGCCGATCCGACGCGCGTGGAGTCCGTGACAGACGATCTGATCGGGCGCGGCATCTTCGCCGTGATCGGGCATTTCACCTCGGGCACCTCCGCAATCGCGGCGCCGCGTTATGCCGATGCGGATATCCTGATGCTGACGCCGACGGCGACCGATCCGCTGCTGACGCAGGATGGGGGCTGGAACCTGTTTCGGCTCGCCCCGCGCGACGATGCCCAGGCCCAGGTCTCGGGGCGCTACCTGGCGACGGAATATGCCGGTCGCCGGGTTGCCGTCGTGCATGACAAATCCGCCTTCGGCAAGGGCCTCGCCGACCGCACGCGGCAGGTGATGAACGATCTCGGCCTTGAGGATGCGCTCTATAGCGGGATCGATCCAGGCGAATCAGACTATGGCGCGCTGATCCGCAGCCTGGCGGAGGCGCAGATCGATGCGCTCTATTTCGGTGGCATGGCGGAGGAAGCGGGAATCATCCTGCGCCAGATGCGCGAGGCGGGGCTGGAGGCGACCTTCGTCACGGGTGAGGGGGCGATCTCGCCGCAATTCACCGAGCGTGCGGGCGATGCTGCGGAAGGCGCGCTGATGACGGCGGCGCTGCCGCGCGATTCCTACGACCGCCCCCTGCAGGAATCGCTCGATGCGACGGGGCTCGAAGGCGGTCGCACCGCGCTGATGAGCTTCGTCGCCCTGCGGGTTCTGGAGGAAGCGCGCGACCATGTGCCGGAGCTGGAGGCACAGGCCGTCGCGCAATATCTGCGCAGCGGTGCCATGCTGATGACAGAGATCGGCCCCGTCGCCTTCGACGCACAGGGCGATGCGAGTCTGGGCGAATACGGGCTTTTTGCCTGGCGCTCAGAGCCGGGGCGCGATTTCATCGATTTCGAGGGCAATCTCGTCGCGCGCTGAGGGTGCGAATGGGCGGGATTATCGCTGAAAGGGAGCGCCCGGTTCCCGGGCATCGGATCCGGCTTCGAACAAGCCCCGATCCGTTTCGATGGTGCGGCCGAGAGGATTTGAACCTCCACCCCCTTTCGAGGACTAGCACCTCAAGCTAGCGCGTCTACCGATTCCGCCACGGCCGCAACGCAGCCCCTTTTCCCGGGGCGCGGCGCAGCATCTAGCAGATCGATTTGACGGCTACAAGCGCTTTCGCGGCGATTGCGGAAAAATCGGGGGAGGGGGGTGGTGAAGCGGTGGGTCAGGCGTTCACCACGGCGGCCACATTGCGCAGCAGAGCCAGATCTGCGGGTGCCTCCTGCCGCACCAGCGTGTCCTCGATCTCGCCGATGACGGCCTTCATGAAATCGCTCTTCCTGAGCCCGGAGGCTCGCATCAGCTGGTCCACCCGCGCATCAGTTGCCGGGGAGATTTTGCAGGAGAGACGTTTGCGCGGGATATTCACCCGGTTCGGGCCTTTACGCGCAGAAGCAAACTGTTTGTTTTTTTCGGCGAGCCTTTGCGGCGCCTCCGGGTCGTCTTCGAGGCGCTTGAGGAAGTGGGCGATCAGCGATTTGCGAAACCGCGCCGTCGCCGCCTCATCAATGCGCCATGCCACAAAATCCAGCACTGCCAGATCGCGCGCCGAGACAGAAACTTCGAGCGTGATCTCCGCATTATCCCGCGCCCGCTTGATCGCCGGTGTCGATTGCGCCGGTATGGCGACGACAGCGTCGCAGTTGTCACAGACCGCGACGAGAATATCCTTGACGTTCCCGCTCCCGTCATCGAAAGGGACGTCACGGTATTTGAATGTGGTCGGGACGAGGGATTTGCAGTGTTCGCAAATCGCTTGCGATTTCTCGCCTGCTTCGTAAATTTTCATGATGCTTCTCATCTGTGTACGCTGATAAATACGGTTTCAGGATCATTGAGAAAGAAGAATTTTATATACCAGCCATCAATCTTGATCACATGAACTTCAATATCCGCCACCTGGTGATGCGGTGACGAAGAATGATGCTGGCCTTTGCTTCGAAGCAGAACTGCACTTAATGCTTGTGCAGAAATCTGCCCCGTCTGGAGCTGATTTTTGGTTTCAATTTCATTGCGTGCAGCATTTTGGTATTGCCCGCCATCAAGTGCGGCGATGACCCGCCGCTTCGCCTCACTAAACCCTAATCTCTGCATTATACGAACATCCTCGTAATGTCAATCTGATCGTGATACCGAGGTGGTGCATCACGGCCGAATGCGCAATATATGATTGCCAGGTTTTCCAGTCGTATGTGGCGGCCAGCAATATGGGGCTTCGCTTCTGGATGACAGCCGCAAGGATTTACCGCGTGGAAAGCCTTTCGCGGTGCGTGCAACACGCGCGAACACAGACGATGCAGCCCCGCCTGGGCGCAGGCCGACGATCACCACCCAACCGAGCTGGCTTCATTCGCGACGGTTCCACCTGCGGATCCGCAGTTTCTGTCGAAACGTCATGATGTCATGGACGCCCCGCGTGACAGCTTCGGCGAGGGTGATCCGACCTCGCCCCCCCTCAATGCCCCCGCAAAACGCAGAAATCGACGGTCTCGACCAGCGCATCCTTCATCGGACCCTGGGGGAAGATGGCGAGCGCGTCGCGGGCCATGGCGCCGTAATGGCGGGCGCGTTCGACCGTGTCTTCGAGAGCGCCGCATGTCTTCATGATGGCGACCGCGTGTTCGAGGTCGCCGTCGCGGATATCGCCCTCTTCGAGAGTGCGGCGGAAGAAGGCGCGGTCTTCGTCGCTGCCGCGACGGAAGGAGAGCACGATCGGCAGGGTGATCTTGCCCTCGCGGAAATCATCGCCGGTATTCTTGCCCAGATTGGCCGAGGCTCCGCCGTAATCGAGGGCGTCGTCAATGAGCTGGAAGGCGATGCCGAGATTCATGCCGTAGCTGCGGCAGGCGGCGATCTCCGCCTTGGGGCGTTCGGCGATGACGGGGCCGACCTCGCAGGCGGCGGCGAAGAGCTCCGCCGTCTTGCCGCGGATGATGGCGAGATACTCGTCCTCGTTGGTCTCGGTATTCTTGGCGGCAGCGAGCTGCATGACCTCGCCCTCGGCGATCAGGCAGGCTGCGGCGGAGAGGATTTCCAGCGCGCGCAGGCTGCCCACCTCGACCATCATGCGGAAGGCCTGGCCGAGCAGGAAATCGCCGACGAGCACGCTCGCCTCGTTGCCCCAGCGGATGCGCGCTGCGATCTTGCCACGCCGCATGTCGCTTTCATCGACGACATCGTCGTGCAGCAGGGTTGCGGTGTGCATGAATTCGACGGCAGCGGCGAGCTTGACGTGACCGGCGCCCTCATAGCCCGTCAGCTGGGCCGTTGCCAGGGTCAGCATCGGGCGCAGCCGCTTGCCGCCCGACGAGATCAGATGGTTGGCAACTTCCGGGATCATGGTGACGTCGGAGCCGGTCCGCGACAGGATCATCGCGTTGACACGCTCCATATCAGCCCTGGTCAGATCGACGAGACGCCCGATGCCGGGCTCGGCCTTGTCTTCGAAAGGTACGACGACGCCCACGCGCTCCATCCTTGTCATGACGGGTTTGGTTGCCCGGTCGGGAGGTAGCGCGTCCATGCCGCCTTTCCAACCCGTAAATTCACCTCTAGACTGCAACGCGAAATATCCCTCTCGCGCGCGGTCAATGCAAACTGCCACGCGGGGCCGGGAGAAGCAACGCGCGTGTGCGCCGCAGCGAGCGCTGTCCCGATGATCGCCCGCAACCGGTCCTGCTGCGCCGCTTTCGGGAATACGATCGTTGCTGCGGCGCATTCTGCGGTCCATGGAGTCGAAATGGTCGAACTGATTCGCGCCAATGATCCTGTCCTGCTTTCCTTCGCCGAATCGCTGCTTGCCGATGCCGGGTTCAACGTGCTGCTCGTCGATACGCATATGAGCGTGCTCGAAGGCTCGATCGGCGCGATTCCGCGCCGTCTGCTGGTGGTGGAGGACGAGGCTGATGGCGCGCGCCGCCTGCTGCGCGATGCCGGCCTCGCCGATGAATTGCGTGACCCGCCTTGATGAATCCGACCATGACGGCCCCCGATCCGGCTTCGTATTCGCACGACACGCTGTTCTCCGGGCGTATCCGCCTGATCCAGCGCGCGCGCGGCCACAGGGCCGGGACGGATGCCGTGCTGCTGGCTACCGCACTCGTCCCGGGGCGCGGGGAGTGGATCGCCGATTTCGGCGCGGGCAGCGGCGCGGTGGGGCTGATGGCAATACACGAGGCAACGGATTGCCGCGTCGTCATGATCGAGCGCGAGCGCGAACTCGCGGATCTGTGCCGGCTCAATGCGATCGCCAACGGCCGCGCTTCTCACAATCTCGTCGTCTGCGCCGATCTCCTCGCCGGGCCGGCGCTGGATCATGCCAGCATCGACCGGGTCTATACCAACCCGCCTTTCTTCGAGCCGGACGAGGCGCCGGTCTCGCCGGAGCCGGGGCGGGCGCGGGCGCATGTCACCCTTGAGGGCGGGCAGGCGCTCTGGCTCGGCGCCGCGATCCGAGCCTTGCGCCCGCGCGGGCGGCTCGCGCTGATCCAGCGTGCCGACAAGCTCGATTCCTGCCTCGCGGCCCTGGTGCCGCGTATGGGGGCGATCGTGGTGACGCCGGTTCTGCCGCGCGCCGGGGCGCCGGCCACGCGGGTCCTGATCACGGCGATCAAGGGCGCGCGCACGCCCTTGCGGATCAACCCGCCGCTCGTCCTGCACGGCGATGACGGGCGCTTCACGCCCCGGGCCGAGGCGCTGCATCGCGGCGAGAGCGTGCATTTCGGATGGGGCGCCTGAGATGACGTCGCGGCGGCCAGCCCTCCGGCGCATTCGCCGCGCCTATCCGGGTGAGACCGAAGCGCTGTTCGCCATCTGGGAGGCGGCGGTGGCGGCGACGCATGATTTCATCGCCCCTGCCGACCGCGCCTTCTATGCCGAACTCGTGCGCGAGCGTTACCTGCCGCGCGCGCATGTTGCGGTGGCGGCGGGAGCCGGTGATGCGCCACTCGGTTTCATCGGTATGGCGGCGGAGCATATCGAGGCCTTGTTCGTGCATCCCGATCACGCACGCTGCGGGGTTGGGCGCGCCCTCGTGGCGCATGCACGCAAGCCGCCGGGATGGCGGGGTGTCGGGACCGGGCTGCGCGCCGTGCGGGTCGATGTGAACGAGCAGAACTGGCCGGGGCGCGCCTTTTATGCCCGGCTCGGTTTCAGGCCCGCCGGACGCTCACGGCTCGATGCCTGCGGACGCCCCTATCCGATCCTGCATCTGCGGCTGGAGGCCGATGCGCCATTCCCTTAGGGAAGCTTCACCCGATTCTAACCTTTGCCGTGAGAGGGTGTACCTGCCCCGGGTCTACCTGCCCCGGGTGTACCTGCCCCGAGGGCAGTTCTTGCGGAGATGGGATTGATGGCGGCCTCACGTTTACAGGTGGATGGGATGGAAGGTGACGGCAAAAGCCGTCCGCCACAGCCCGTCATGCCGGACGCCTCGATTCCGGCAGAACCTTCTCCACATGAAATTCTGCCGCATCTTCTGTTGCAGATGGTGCAGGGGGTGATTGTCATCGCCGCTGATGGCCGGCTCATCCTTTGCAACCCGCGCGCCGCAGAGGTGCTGGGCTGGCCTTTCCCCGTACAGCCGCACCTGCATGATCGCGCGGCGCTTGATGCGCGAGAAAGCGCGATCGGCCTCGGGCGCGCGGGTGCGCGCCGTCATGTCGGCCGCTATCCGCTGCCCGACGGTGGCGAATTGCGGCTCTACAGCGATCCCGACTGGCTGCGCCGTCCCGTCGACCGCGACATGCTTGATGCCGGCGACGGCGACAGCCTGTTTCGCAACAGCGTCATCGGCGTCTATCGCTCCAGCCTCGACGGCAAGCAGGTGCGTGCCAATCCCGCTCTCGTCAAGCTCAACGGCATGGAGAGCGAGGAAGAACTGATCGCGACCGTCATCGATATCGGCAACGAATGGTATGTCGATCCCAGGCGCCGAGACGAGTTCGCGCGTCTGATGCATGAGCATGGCGAGGTCACCGATTTCGTCTCCGAGGTGATCACCACGGGTTCGCGTCGGCGGATCTGGGTGTCCGAGAATGCCTGGGTCGTGCGTGACGCCGAAGGCAATCCGGCTTTCTACGAGGGTACCGTCGTCGAAGCCTCGCAGCGCATTCGCGACGAGGCGCGCAACGCGCATCTCGCCCGCCATGACGGGCTGACCGGGCTGGCCAACCGCACGCATTTCCATGAAGAATTGCGTGGTGCGCTTCAGGCCCGGACCCTGCAGGCCGAGGCGCGGCAGATCAATGCGATCGCACGCGAACCCGAGGCCGCCATCGCGCTCGTCTGCGTCGATCTCGACCGGTTCAAGGACGTCAACGACACGCTCGGCCACGAGGCCGGCGATGCGCTGCTGCGCGCGATCGCGGAGCGTCTCGCCGCGGCTGCGGGCGGGCGCGATTGTGCCGGACGGCTGGGCGGGGACGAATTTGCGCTGATCCTCGAGCAGATCGCTGATGGTGATGCCCTCGAAGAGCGGCTCGACAGGCTGATCGCCGCCCTGCGCGCGCCGCTCTACCTGGCCGGGCGTGAATATCACCCCTCCGTCAGCATCGGCGCCGCGCTGGCGCCGCGTGACGGCGCGGAGGCGGATGATCTCTATCGCAGTGCCGATGCCGCGCTCTATGCCGTCAAGGCCGGAGGGCGCGACGCCTGGCGGGTCTTCGATGGCGATCTGCGCCGGCAGGCCCTGCGGCAACGCAGCCTCGCCCGGGCGCTGGCCGGTCTGCTCAACGATGGGGATCCCGCCGGCAAGGCGGGCGCGATGATGCCTGCGCCTTTGCGGCTTGCCTATACGCCGTTCATCGCCATGGCTGACGGGCGCCATGCCGGTTTTTCGGTGACACCGGTCTGGCAGCATCCGGAGGGGGAGGTGGCCGGGCGCGAGCTTCTGGCCATTGCCGAGGCGAGCAACCTCGCCGGCAACCTGTTCGAGCGGATGCTGGCCGAGGTGATCGCCATGCGCGGGCGGCTCCTCGCGCAGGGGCATGATCCGGGTCTGTTCAGCCTGCCCGTATCCGCCGCGTTGCTGCGCGATCCGCAGCGCGCGGCGGCGATCGAGGCGGTGTTGCGCGATGCCGGGATCCTGCCCGTGCATCTCGAACTGGCCTTGCCCGAAGAGGCCCTGCATGAGCGTTCCGCCGACGTCATCCGCGATGCGCTGGTTTATCTTTCGCAGGCCGGCATGCGGATCGCGCTGGAGGATTTCGGCTCGGGCCATGCCTCGCTGACGCAATTGCGGCGTTTCCCGGTCGATGTGGTGCGCATGGGTGAAGCACTCATCGCGGGTATCGACCGGCCCGGTGCCGAGGCCGATCTGCCACAGACGATCCTTGCGCTCGCACGCGGTTTCGGCCTCCAGGGTGCCGCCGGTGGCGTTGCGCGACAGGCGCAGTTCGACCAGCTCGCGCGCTGGGGCTGTCACTACGTGCAGGGCGATCTGCTCAGCCCGCGCCTGGAGCGCGACGGCGCCGTCACGGCCTATCTCGCCGCGCGCGCAGCGATCATCGATAACGCCGACGCTTTCCTCGTCTGAATCCGGCTGCGCGGGAGGGATGGCGCCAATGCACAGAAGGCGCGAGCGACTATTCATTTACGTATTTAATTTATAGTTAACAATTATTTTTAGTTGTTTAAAATCATTTGCGATCATACATAGGATAAGCTATCAAGAATTGCGGTATCAAGAATATATGGGAGTTATGTGATGAGCGAGTTGATGGTTCTCGAACGGACGAGTCGTGTCCATGACAACGGAGCCCTCCGTGACCAGGGGGGGTCTGAAGAATTCCGCAGCGCGATTTCCGGTTCGATGCAGCAATCCGGAGCTGTTCCGGGCGCCACGAGTGATCAGGGCGCATTCCCGAGTGATCAGGCGGAGGTCTATGCACAGGGATATCTGGCCGGGCTTCGTGATGCCGGGCTGAATGATGCCGGGCCTCACGTCGCGGATCCGACCATGATGACGGGCGGGGGCGGTCGCGTTGGTGACCTCGACCCTGATGCGATGGGTTTCGATGCAGATCGGTATGCCATGCGCTCGCCTGAGGTCGACGCGCTTTCCGGTATGCAGGGCATGGGCCCGGGTGTTTCGGACGAACTGGCCGGCGCGATTCTCTTTCTCGAGCGCATGATGCAACTGGTCACCATGCTGGAGCGGTTGAGCAACCAGCCCCCCGGCGGCTCACAGTCCGGGGGCATGCAGTTCCCGGACATGATGACGCCGGGCGGTCCGGGTTTCGACCCGCGCGGAAACCCCGAAATGTCGATCAGGCCGGGTGGTGATCACGCCGGGAACGTCGCGGACAGCATTCCTCTCGATGAGCGCGCATCGGTTTCCGGTGGCCAGGATGTGAACCTCACCCCCTATCAGCGTGACGTGAACGAGGCCACCCGCACCGGTGAGGGTTCCATCCCGCTCATCACCGAAACGCCGCCTTCGGAAGAGGGGTATATGGCCGGGCCGTTCTCCTACGATGACCTGAACGAAATCCTCGACTACGCAATGCAGGATCCGACCGCCATGCGCGAGGCGACATTCGCCGAACTGTCAGCCCGCGCGTCGGATCGCGGTGCGCCGGACAACATCGTGACGGCATACGAGGTATTGTTCGATCTCCTTGATGCAGGGGATGAGGAAGGATTCAGGAACGCCTTCCTGAACCTGGGGCATACGGATCTGGGTGAATTCCCCGTCTGGGGTGCAGTCGATGTCGCCGACTCCGTGCGGCGTGAAGAGGAGGGCGGCGCGCCGTCCAATCCCGCTCTTGATGACCTCGACGGCAACATCGCCGATGGGCTTCCGATCGACATGAATGCATCGGAGGACCTCGCAACGCAGGAACTCGCAACGGAGGATATGCTCGAAGAGGAAGTCGGCTGATACGGGCAGGCGATGCCATGTCGACCCAGGAGACGGCCTCCCCCGTGTGGGGAGGTCGTTTTATTTTAATTTTCGCAAAATATATAATTTTTAGTTATCTAAAATATATTGAAATTATTCAGAAAATTTACCACAGTGCTTTCATTATTTCATTGGTTTCAGGAGACAGATATGAATCTCAATATGCCGAACGTGCTTTCCACTGTAGGCCAGATCGCTAATGAACCGATTCTGGAGAAGGGGGCTCAGGCGTTTTCTCTCGCGACGCAACGCTTCGACTCCTCTAATCCTCTGGGGTCCATGCTTCCGACTGCTTCGGGGGTTTTTAACGTTTTCAACGAGGGAGAGTTGTCGAGGCAGGTTGATGAGCTTATGGTTCGTCTCACGAGCGGTCAGATGAAGCCGGAAGATCTTTTTGGCGCATTCGAAGCGGCCGGGTTTGCTCCGACCGATTTCCGGCTCGCTGCAATCGTTGAGTTCCTCCCGCAGGTCCTCGACGATCGAGGGAACGAAGATTTAGTCACGAGCCTGATCTCCATGTTTCTGCAACAGAATCAGGGGGCCCTCGGTGAGGTTCTGTCCTTGTTGAACGGGCGGGAACAGGCAAATGAGATCCTTAATCGGGACATGTCGCAGCGGCAACATCACCCGCTTGTTCCCGGTTCGGGGCCATCGATCGATCAGTTGCCCAATATGAATAATGCAAGCGGAATTCCGAACCTCATCGGCTGACCCTCGCCCTTCCTATCGCCATGACAGGCCGCCCGGTGGAGTTTCTCCGCCGGGCGTTTTTCGTTTTACGGAAAAGCCCCTCTTGTGCGCCACGGCGTGACCGGACTTGAACTTTGCCGTATCAGATTGCATGACGATAGTGTCGGGCGCGCGGCGGGGTGGTCGCCGCACAGGGTTTACGCGGCGTTAATGTTTCCGTTCGAATGTCGCGCATGGCAGGATCGGGTGCGCGGAGTCTGCGGATGCGCAGAACCGGTGGCGGGAGGCGAGTAGAAATCGTGGGATCGGGGCGGATCAGAGCGTTTCTCGGCCGTGTCGGCGCGCGTCGTGTCATGGCTCTGGCCCTGTCCCTCGTGCTCGTGATCGCATTGACCCGGGGCACGCAGGATGCGGTGGCCAATGGCGATACCCGCACGCTCGAGATCATCCAGATGCATACCGGCGAGCGCGTCAGCGTCACCTTCCGGCGGCACGGGCGCTATGATCGCAGCGGTCTGCGCCAGCTCGACTGGGTGATGCGCGACTGGCGCCGCGACGAGGCGAAGGAAATGGATCCGCGCCTCTATGATCTGCTCTGGGAAGTGCATCGCTCGACCGGCTCGCGTCAGCCGGTCCATGTCGTCTCCGCCTATCGCGCACCCCAGACCAACGAGGCGCTGCGCCGCCGCTCCGGCAATGTCGCGCAGCAAAGCCAGCATACCGTCGGCAAGGCCGTCGATTTCTACCTGCCGGACGTCCCGGCGGAGCGCATCCGCACGATCGGCCTGCGCATGCAGCGTGGCGGTGTCGGCTATTACCCGCGCGCCAACACGCCCTTCGTGCATCTCGATACCGGTGGCGTGCGCCACTGGCCGCGCATGAATCGCCGGCAACTGGTCGGCCTGTTCCCCGATCAGCGCACTGTCCATATTCCCTCCGACGGCAAGCCGCTCGCCGGGTTCGACCAGGCGCGCCGCGAGATCCTCGCCGCCGGTGGCACCGTGATGGGTGAGACTGGGCGTCAGGTGGCCGAGGCGCCGACACGCCGCCGCAGCCTCTGGCGCGCCCTGTTCGGCATCCCCGAAGAGAGCGAGCAGGATATCGCCGAGGCGGATTCACTGCCTGCCCGCGCGTCGGCATCATCCGCGCCCGCGCCCGCGAGCGTCGCCGAGGCGCCACAACGGGTCACGCCTTCTCTGCCCGAAGCACCGCCGGCGCCGCCACCTGCACCGCGTCCGGCACAGACCGGCCCCTCGCCGGATGATGCGGCGCCGTCGCGCGATCTCGCCATGGCGCAAGCCCCGCCGCTGCCGGCTCCGCGTCCCGCCGAACTCGGCCCGGCCATGGCCTGGCAGCAGGGTCCGGAAGCACTCGTCTCCGCCGATGAGGCTGAGGGTCGCGTGGTTGAAACCGGGATCGCCGACGCGTCGCAAGCTGGCGATTCGGGTGGGATGCCCGCCTCCCTCGCCAGCCTTGATGCGCTGCCGATGCCGCCGCGCCGCCCGACCTCGTTCGAATCCATCGGCACGCTGGTCACCGCCTTCGCCGATCCGGCGACCGAGGCGGCTTCGGACGATCCGTTGACGCAACTCGGCCTGCGTGGCGAGATCCGCGACGACACCCCCGCGCAGCAAACGGCAACGCAGCAAAAAGCTGCGGAGCAACCCGCCGAAGCCTCCGATGGGCGCATTGCCGTTGCCGCGCTCGAAGCGCCGCCGCCTGTGGCGCGAGAAGCGATTACCGCGACGGCCTCGACCGGCAGACCCGGTGCGCCGTCATCGCGCGATCCTGTCACCACCGCCCGCGATCCGCGTGCCAGCTGGCGGGTGCTCTTCACCGGGCAGCCCCATGCGGATGAGGCTGTGCGCCGTTCCGCCGCGAGCAACGGCGCCTTGCGTTTTGCGCAGGCGAAGCCTCAGGGCCGCGAGGCGCCGACCGGCTTCGTCGGCGTGCGCGAGGCGGGTCTCGCGCTCGGCTTTGCGAAGGAGAGCGTGCCCGGGCCGACAATCGGCGCGTTTTCCGGCCCCGCCGTGGCGCCACTGCCGGTCCGGCAGTAAGCCGATTCAGCCCTCCAGCAGGGACTTGATCTCCGCGCGCAATTGCGGGCCGAGCGTCTCGTCCTCCAGCCCGTAGGCCAGGTTCGCCACGAGGTAGCCGAGCTTCGAGCCGGTATCGAAGGTGCGCCCGTCATAGCGCATGGCGAAGAAATCCTGGCTTTCCGCGAGCCGTTTCATCGCATCGGTAAGCTGGATCTCGTTGCCCGCTCCCGGCCCCTGATCGGCCAGCAGATCAAAGATCTCCGGCTGCAGGATGTAGCGCCCCGAGATGATCAGGTTCGATGGCGCCTCGCCCTGCGGCGGCTTCTCGACCATGCCGGTGATGCGATAGGTGCGTCCGGCCTCGTCGTCGCGGAAGGCCTCGTCCACGGCGACGATGCCGTATTTGTGGGTCTCGTCCTCGGGCACTTCCTCGACCGCGATGATGTTGCCGCCATGGCGACCGTAAGCTGCGAGCATCTGGGTCATGCAGCCGCGCGAGAGCATGTCGGGCAGGATCACCGCGAAAGGCTCGTTGCCGACGATGTCACGCGCGCACCAGACCGCATGACCAAGGCCGAGCGGCGCCTGCTGGCGGGTGAAGCTCGTCGCGCCGGCTGCCGGCAGATCCGCCATCAGCGCGTCGTATTCCGCGGTCTTGCCGCGCTCGCGAAGCGTTGCCTCGAGCTCGTAGGCCATGTCGAAATGGTCCTCGATCGGACCCTTGTTGCGCCCGGTGACGAAGACGAAATGCTCGATTCCCGCAGCACGCGCCTCATCGACGACATGCTGCACCACCGGGCGATCGACCACGGTGAGCATTTCCTTGGGAACCGCCTTGGTGGCGGGCAGGAAACGGGTGCCGAGGCCCGCGACGGGAATGATGGCCTTGCGAACAGGCTGCATGTGAGTTCCACCCCTTTCTTGCACTGACGTTCCGGCTTGATCCTGCCGTTAAGGAACGCGTGATCTTTCATCTCTAGATTGTCCGACCAGAGCTGCCCCATGTTCGTGACGAAGCCATGATATGGCGGCGCTTGTCGGATAGAAACCCGTGAAACGGCGGAGAGTTGCAATGACAGTGCTGGTGACCGGCGGTGCGGGCTATATCGGCAGCCATATGGTGCTCGCACTGCGCGATTCGGGGGAGCGCGTCGTCGTTCTCGACGATCTCTCGACCGGCCACCGCGATGCCGTGCCCGAGGGCGTGCCGCTGATCATCGGGGATGTCAGCGATCAGGCACTGGTGCGCGATATCGTCGCGCAGCACGGCGTGAGCGCGCTGGCGCATTTCGCGGCGCGTATCGTGGTGCCCGATTCGGTGGCCGATCCGCTCGGCTATTACGAGGCGAACACCGTCAAGACCCGCGCCCTCATCGCCGCCGTGCAGGATGCCGGGGTCGGGCAGGTGATCTTCTCCTCGACCGCCGCAATCTATGGCGAGCCGGAGGAATCGCCGGTGAGCGAGGAGGTGCCGCCGGCGCCGATCAACCCCTATGGTCGTTCCAAGCTGATGAGCGAGTGGATGCTCGCCGATGCGGCGCATGTCCTGCCGCTGCGCTATGTCGTCCTGCGCTATTTCAACGTGGCCGGGGCCGATCCGCAGGGGCGATCGGGGCAGTCCACACCCAACGCCACGCATCTGATCAAGGTCGCCTGCGAAGCCGCGCTCGGCAAGCGCCCGGGCCTGTCGATCTTCGGCACCGATTATCCGACCCCGGACGGGACCTGCCTGCGCGACTATATCCACGTCACCGATCTCGCCGATGCGCATCTGCGCGCGCTCGCCCATCTGCGCGGTGGCGGCGACAATCTCGTGCTGAATTGCGGCTACGGCCATGGCTTCTCGGTGCGCGAGGTGATCGCCATGGTGAAGCGGGTCTCAGGAAGCGACTTCCCCGTCACCGAGGCGCCGCGCCGCGCCGGCGACCCGGCGGCTCTGGTCTCGCGCGCCGACAAGCTCCCCGGCCTGCTCGGCTGGAAACCGCGTCACGATGATCTCGAGACCATCGTGCGCCATGCGCTGGAATGGGAGCGGCGGCGGGCGTGAACGCGCGGGCGAAATCCGCTTCGCACAGTGGCGGAGCGACTCGACGACGTTCGTGTTCTGGTCCATGTTCGGCGCATGAGTCGGCCCGATGATCACGAGAGAGTGCCGCCCGCTCGAGGCGGTTCCATTTCCGCGCGCGCCCGCGCTGCGGCTTCCCCGCCTGCCATCTATCTGGAAGGTCTGAACGACGAGCAGCGTCGCGCCGTCGAGGCGACGGAGGGGCCGGTTCTGGTGCTGGCCGGCGCAGGGACGGGGAAGACGCGGGTGCTCACCACGCGGATCGCGCATCTGATCGCCACGGGCAAGGCGCGCCCCTTCGAGATCCTCTCGGTCACCTTCACGAACAAAGCCGCGCGGGAGATGAAAGAGCGCATCGCCGCGCTGATCGGCGAGGTCGGCGAGGGCATGCCCTGGCTCGGCACCTTCCACTCGATCAGCGCCAAGATCCTGCGCCGGCATGCCGAGCTCGTCGATCTGCGCTCCGATTTCACCATCCTCGCCACCGACGACCAGCTGCGCCTGCTCAAGCAGATTCTCCAGGCCGAGGGGATCGACGAGAAACGCTGGCCGCCGCGCCAGCTCGCCGGGCTGATCGATTCGTGGAAGAATCGCGGGCTCGGGCCCGACAAGGTGCCGCCCGGCGAGGCCGGCGCCTTCGCGCATGGGCGCGGGGGCGAGCTCTATGCGCTCTACCAGCAGCGCCTGAAGACGCTCAACGCCGCCGATTTCGGCGATCTCCTGCTCGAATGCCTGCGGCTGTGGCGCGAGAATCCGGATATTCTGGAGCTCTACCAGAACCGCTTCCGCTACATGCTGGTGGACGAGTATCAGGATACCAATGTCGCGCAGTATCTCTGGCTGCGGCTGATCGCGCAAAAGCGCAAGAACCTGGCCTGTGTCGGCGATGACGACCAGTCGATCTATGGCTGGCGCGGGGCCGAGGTCGACAACATCCTGCGCTTCGAGCACGATTTTCCCGGCGCCACCGTGGTGCGGCTGGAGCGCAATTACCGCTCCACCGGGCATATCCTCTCCGCCGCCTCGCATCTCATCGCCTTCAATGAAGGCCGTCTCGGCAAGACGCTCCATACAGAGGACGAGCCCGGCGAGAAGGTCACTGTCACCGGCGCCTGGGATTCGGGCGAGGAGGCGCGCGCCATCGGCGAGGAGATCGAGGCGCTGCAGGCCAACCGTCACGCGCTGTCGCAGATCGCCGTGCTGGTGCGTGTCTCGGCGCAGATGCGCGAGATCGAGGATCGCTTCGTCCAGCTCGGGCTGCCCTATCGCGTCATCGGCGGCCCGCGCTTCTTCGAGCGCGCCGAGATCCGCGATGCGCTGGCTTATCTGCGCTGCGTGAATTCGCCGAGCGACGATCTTGCTTTCGAGCGCATCGTCAACACGCCCAAGCGCGGGCTGGGCGATGCGACCTTGCAGATCCTGCACAACCACGCCCGTGCGGCTCAGGTGCCGCTGATGCAGGCCACGCGCTTTCTCGTGGAGACGGACGAGCTCAAGGCGAAGCCGCGCAACACCCTGCGCAATCTGATGGCGGCTTTCGAGCGCTGGAGCGCGATGCGGGAGACCATGCCGCATCACGAGCTCGCCGAGGTGGTTCTGGAGGAATCCGGCTATACCGACATGTGGCAGAAGGACAAATCCGCCGATGCCCATGGCAGGCTGGAGAACCTGAAGGAATTCGTCCGCTCGATGGAGGAATTCCCCGATCTGCTTTCCTTCCTCGAACATGTCTCGCTGGTGATGGAGCGCAACGAGGCCGATAACGAGGACCGCGTCAGCCTGATGACGCTGCACGCGGCCAAGGGGCTCGAATTCGACACCGTCTTCCTCCCCGGCTGGGAGGAGGGGCTGTTTCCCAACCAGCGCGCCCTCGATGAAAGCGGCCTGTCGGGCCTCGAGGAAGAGCGCCGCCTCGCCCATGTCGGCCTCACCCGCGCGCGCCGCCGGGCCAAGATCTTCTTCGCCTCGAACCGGCGCATCCACGGCATGTGGAACGCCACGGTGCCGAGCCGCTTCGTCGACGAGCTGCCGGAAGAATCCGTCGAGGTGACGGAGGCGCAGGCGCAGTTCGGTGGGGGATTTGGTGGTGGTTTCGGTGGACGCCCGGGCGGCTCGCGCTTCGACCAGATCGAAAGCTTCGGCTCCAGCTACGAAACCCCCGGCTGGCAGCGCGCCCAAAGCCGCAAGGCCGCCGGCGGCTTCAGCGATGCGGGCGGCGGCGGCTGGCGCGGCGGCGGCGGACGATCCGGCCCGACGGTGATCGAGGGCGAACTCGTCGCGCGTTCAACGGGCACGGAATCGACTTTCGAGCCCGGCGCGCGGGTGCTGCATATGAAATTCGGGCCGGGTACCGTCGCGGCGGTGGACGGCAACAAGCTCACGGTGGAATTCGACAAGGCGGGGCGGAAGATGGTGCTGGATAGTTTTGTGGAGCGGACGTGAGGGGGGGCAAAGAATGTAGTCGACTTCATTTCAGCAAGTCGCTTCGACGGCGTCGGTACCCAAAAACTTCCCAACCATTCAATTCAAATACTGTAATGGTCAGGATCTCTTTTCGGCCATGTCAACCGAAAAGCGCTTTCTCTGTTCAGGTGTATTTCGAATTTTATAGCGTTCTAAATGCAATCAACTAATGTAATGCAAAATAATTATGTATATACAAGCAATTACTAAGGCCAAGAGGAAACCGAATTCAAAGTATCAACAATGTCTTCAAAGTGATCAGCTGAGTCATGCGCTTTTTTTAGATGAGCGCCGCGTACACCATCGCCAGAATTACAGTAAAAAATGGGCTTCTTGGCATCCATTGAGTACGGAACAAGGCTGTGAAGATTCGGAATCATGCCTAGCTTATAGTCATCATCAGTCCAAAATTGGACTTGATTCAGCGGGGTGAGCTTGTTGATGATGTTTTCTTGAATCGCAGGCTCGAGTTCGTTCCCATAAATTTGCCAGCCTTCCGTCATTCCAGCTGCATTTGTACGGATATTATGTTGTTGAACAACATAGCCAAGGTAGGTTGGTTTCCCCTTCGGAATCGACAGGGTGGGATCCTGCCATGCAGCGTTAGTTTGATCCCACTCATTTCGCCATGCGACGAGCTTGTTGCCGAGGTTTTCGGTTCCTTTGATGGAAAATAGGTCGGGAGCCAACGGCGTAATGAAATAATCCGCTGAGGCAAGGACGGCTCGGTTCAGTGCGCCTAGATTGGGGCCAAGATCCAACAACACCAAGTCTGCGCCTACTTTCTCGCTCGCCCATCTAATGTAGCGATGGATTGCAGATTGAGCTCGCACCGCCGGCTCATTACCGCCTCGTGCGGCACTCCAAGTGTCTCCCAATGTATCTTCGAAATCGCTCAGGCGAAGGTCTCCGGGCACGAGGTATAGCTTGCCCTTAGCATGTGGAACAGGACTAGGTTGCCTCTGGCGAATGTCGCCGATGCCTCGTGCAACACGCTCAAGTGCTCGGTAGATGCTGTTGCCGTCCGGGCCCCAGGAGTGTCGAATTGCAGTGTCGCCGAAGCAATACGCAGTAAGATTGCACTGACTGTCGCAATCAACCATCAGCACGGTGAGCCCACGCGCGGCGAGAAGATGCCCAACGTGATACATGTATGTCGTTTTTCCGACGCCGCCTTTGTTATTGAAAATCGCAATGCTTTTGGTCATTCGAGACTCCTATCAATCAGCATATGGGCGTACGCAATCTAGGGTACGTTTCCTGCAGATGTAAAATTAGTTTTCCGGAACTGCAGAAAAAATGTAGGGATGTCCACAAGTCTCGGCATGGACAGCCGTTTAGTCGTGGGCGTTAGCAGCGCAAGATAGGCTTTCGATCCAGCCGTTCTCGTTGACGTGCTTCGAATGGTGATACGTCGCATGCTGAGATCGCGCAGCCCGACCGCTTCCCATCCCAAGTCATGCCCCAACGCGCAGGGTAGCGTCCAAGGAGCTGGTGTAATTTCAGTGCCGTCAACGGTGTGATCC
>OFEU01000031.1_pt1 | contig 248212 bp, 229 predicted proteins | sample 1521221 | NCBI WGS metagenome assembly OFEU01 (sample SAMN03766357, study PRJEB24113) | microbial mat metagenome | isolation source: enrichment culture HLUCC-O from microbial mat sample contains cyanobacterium... | reverse complement strand
TGGTGGCCAGGAATTGCTGGTGTCCAGATACCAGCCGAAAGTTGTGATGAGTGACATTGAGTGGACCATTCTGGAGCGACCTGTTCTGGATTTCAGCAGTCCTCGTTGGGGCGAGCGCCCGAAGCGGGATGTCTCCATTAACGATGGCGACACTATTACCCTTGGAGAAACGACTGTCCGGCTGCACGTAACCCCGGGCCATACGCCGGGTACCGTGTCGCTGATCTTCCCCGTCTACGACAACGGCGAGCGTCACATGGCCGCATTGTGGGGCGGCACGGGGCTTAACTATGGTCCTGTTGAGGATCGCATCCAGTCCTATGCCGATGCTGCCGAACGATTCCGCCTGGAAGCCAAAGCCGCCCATGTTGACGTGTTTGTCTCGAATCACCCTACGCGAGACGGCTCTGCACAGCGCATTAAAGCGCTGGCAGAACGGCAGGATGGGGAAGCGCATCCGTTCGTGATCGGCAAAGAGGCCGCACTGAGTGCGTTCGAGATGTTGAGGGACTGCACTCAGGCGCAGGTTTTGCGAATAACGGAGGGAAATCAATGAGAGGTGACACTGCAGTTCGTAATCGCAGCAGGCGCTGGTGCCAAGGGGGGGGGGGGGGCTTGCAATTAGGATAGCGTCGCAAGCTCCTCTGCCAGATAGTCAATCATGGCCCGCACTTTGAGAGGTAGGCGACGGCCTGGAGGGAACATGACGTACACCCCTCCAATCTCTAGCGGTGGATGATCGAGTTCCAGTGAGACCAATTCACCGCTGGTCAAGGCTTCCGAAACGATGAAATGAGGCTGGTAGATAATACCTTGGCTATGCAACGCCGCAGAAAGCAGGGCATCTCCGTTGTTTGCTTTGAGGTTACCTTTGACAGGCACCTGGATATCGCCTTTCCGTCCAAAAGCCCAGGTGCCGTTAGCTTGCTGTGGTGACAGTGTGTAACTCAGGCAATTGTGACCGGACAGTTCTGAAATACGCTTCGGGGTGCCGTGGCGGGCCAGATAAGCCGGTGCTGCGCAAATGACCATTGGGCAGTCACCCATTCGCCGAGCTCTCAATTCACTGTTTTCCAGATGCCCAATGCGTATGATCAGATCCCAGCCATCTTTCAGCAAATCTTGGCGAGTATCGTTCAGGTCTAGCTCTACTTCGACCATTGGATACTGATGGGTAAAAGCAGGAATGAGTGGTGCAATAAAGCGCAGCCCGAACGATAGTGGAGCATTCATCCGCAATAGGCCGGTGGCTTCGTGTCGTTGGGCTGAGACATCGGACTCTACCTCATCCAGTTCCCGCAAAATGCGCTGGCATGCGTCCAGGTATTCGCGGCCGGTGTCCGTTAGCGTCAGCTGGCGGGTGGTTCGATGCAGTAGCTTTACCCCCAGCCTCGCCTCCAGGGCATCTACGTGTTTGGTGGCCATAGCTGGTGACATATGTAGCTTCCGACCAGCGGCAGACAGGCTGCCTTCAGCTGCGGCCTGAACAAATACGCGCATGCTTGTAAAACGATCCAGCATCTGTTTAACACTCTCGGTTAAAGCTCCTGGTAATAAAAGGCATGTTCTCACACTTTAATGTGTTGGTTATAGTGCGTTCATTATTTGTGAGAGTTTAAGGACGGGTCCATGAGCACATCTTCGACAGCCGCAGCCAAGCAGCCTGTTTACTTTATTCCTCACGGCGCCGGCCCCTGTTTTTTTATGGACTGGAACCCGGTGGACACCTGGGATGACATGGCAGCCTTCCTGAAGGCCATCGAAAGTGAACTGTCGGAGCGGCCCAAAGCAATTCTGCTGGTTTCCGCGCACTGGTTGGCCCCGGAGTTTTCGGTCACCTCCGGCCAGGCCCCGGAGTTGATCCACGACTATTATGGCTTTCCCGAGCATACCTACGAGCTCAAGTACCCAGCGCCAGGCCATCCGGAACTGGCGAAGCAGGTGATTGCTCTACTGGAAAATGAAGGGCTAGCGGCGCGGGAGGAAAAGGAGAGAGGGTTTGACCACGGTATGTTTATCCCTTTGAAGCTGATGTTTCCGGAGGCAGATATTCCGGTCGTGCAGCTATCACTGGGCATGGACTTGGACCCCAAGGTCCACCTGGCTGCTGGCAAAGCGCTGGCATCGTTGCGTGACCAGGGGGTTCTGATCGTGGGCAGCGGTATGAGCTTTCATAACATGCGCGGCTACGGCGACAACCGTTACACGGCTCCGTCGGAAGCATTTGATCGCTGGCTGACCGATACAGTCGAAGCAGGCGGTGAGGAGCGAACTCGACGCTTGGTCAACTGGATGGACGCGCCGCACGCGCTGGACTGCCACCCGCCCGGGCACGAAGAACATCTGATCCCGCTGATGGTGGCTGCCGGCGCCGCTGGTGACGACACTGGTCAACGGGTCTACACACAACAGGTGATGAAAACACAACTGTCTGGCTTCCGCTTCGGCTGAGCCCAATATTAGCAAGGAGAAAATGATGATCAATGATTCTAAACAACGCTATGGCTCGGTCAGTAAATTCCTGCATTGGGGCATGGCTTTGCTGGTGATCTGGCAATTGCTCAAATTCGGGGACCGCATTACCGAAGGCGAGCACTGGGTGGGCCAGACACTGGTACCATTTCATATTTCCATTGGCTCTCTGATTCTGGTGCTGATCGTTGTGCGCCTGTTTTGGGCCGCCAGCCAGCGGGGCCAGCGCCCGGAACAGGACCCAGCCATGGCTACGCTGGTGAAAGCCGGCCACGGCCTGTTGTATCTGGGGCTGTTCCTAATGCCTGTTACCGGCATGCTGTTTATGGTGGGCAACGGCTATGGTGTTTCGGCCTTCGGTGTCGACATTTTCGCCAAGGGTGACGAAATCGCCTGGGCCGCCACGCTAGGCCAATTACACTCACCGCTGGCCTGGGCCCTGACAGCACTGATCGTTGGTCATATCGGCATGGCGCTGATCCACCACTTTGTGAAGCGGGACGACACCCTTAAACGCATGCTTTGAGGGTTTGGCTCACAAACCGATCCGGTTAATTGAGTCAAACGATTCAGGAGAATGCCAAGAAAGTTCTAGCCATCAGCGGCAGTTATCGCACCATCTGAATGTTCGCTTTGCGACAACGCCGAACATTGGCTTTCTTCGCACCAATCAGGCTGCACATGGCCGATTTGCTCTGGGTTTTCTAGCTTTTACGCTCAGTATTCACCCACCGCGGAATCCAGTCCAAAGCACCTTCCGAATGGTTGGAATTACACACCCCACGAAACTCACCAAGCACCCACGGCTTGTTCTCCGCTAATCCTGCGGCCGGAGGAGTTTGATCTGTAGCTGGATCCGGAGTTTAACGCGACGGATGCGTTTCAAGGGCTGATGAGAATGCATATCTCCGCACCTCCGGTGTGTGAGCCGGCGCGGAGTACCAAATTGTTAGAGCCCCTGAGCCCCCCGCCGCAGCCAGCCGTGCACGAAGGCAAGCTTGTGGCGGGCATAGCTGGACAACACGAATGGATACAGGTCCGATAGCCCCATAGACCGGTTGACATGATTCACGCCGACAGCAATTGAAGCGGCAATGTGAATCAGGCGCTGGGGGTCGGTTTCTGAGTAGGGATCCCAACCGGGGCTTGGTAACTCAGGTGACGTCAGCCCTGAGGCCACGAAGCTGTCGGTCAGGTCTGTCAGGTGGAGCAGATGCGCCGCCGTTTCTGCCCAATCCTCGTGCGGATGCGCCGAGGCGTAGCTGGTCAGATAGTAATTTCTCCAGTCTTGTGGTGGGCCGTTTTGGTAATGGTGCTGTAACGCATCGGGATAACTGATGCGCTCGTCACCGAATATCTCACGAAACGCGTCCAGAAAATCTTCACGCAAGCTCAGGCGCCACCAAAGCATGTGTGCGATTTCATGGCGCATGTGGCCAATCATGGTTCTGTAGGGCTCTTCCAGTGCCTCCCGGCGCGTCGTGCGCAGCACCGGATCGGCCTCTGCCACACTGATCGTGACCACCCCCTGAGCATGGCCCATTGGTACGGGCGTAGGGCCTTCGGCAAGCATGTGGAAAACCGGGCGTGCACCGGGATCTTCCGGACGGAACCAGTGCCAGCGGCCAAGGTTATCGATTGCCCAGCGTTTGGCGGCTTCTGTTTTTGCCCAATTGAGCATGGCGTTGTCGATGGACGGATCAGGTGCCAGCGCTGTTATGGCGCAGGCTCGGCAAAAGGCACCTTGCTCGGGTGCAATCCAGTTACAGCCAATCACGCTGCGATTGGCGCAGAAGGGCGGCATGGGGAGAAAGGCCCGCGCCTGAGGGTCGTAAGCGACGGGAGTTCCGTCAGCTGTCGAGAGGTTATCAAACCAGAGTGTGCCGGAACCGACCGGGTTTGCGAAAACACGCATATGTTCGTCATCCAGCAAAGTGAGTTTTGAGTATGGAAGCTACTGGCATCCTCTGTCCAACATGGAGAGAGGTGGGCAACCCTATTGGGGGATTCTCGAAGGCCAATAGCGCGCTATGGCTGGCTTTACGCTGCCCCATATATAACAGGTCTGAAGGAGATAGTCGGTTCGTCACCGCACACAGTGCTCAAGGTTTCAGTCAACCTCCTTCGTGCCCTAGCGAACAGACCGGGCTATTCCACTGACGTAGTCTGGCACCCAATCCAGCGCGGTACAGCGCGCTAAAAGGCACAAGAGAGATCGCTCGCCGCGCAATCCATCTTTGCGGTGGGTCCTGATGCTGCCGAGAGTTCCAATTACCAGCCAGCAGCTTGAAGAGCTTTCCAGGTTCCATGAAGCCATAGAACAGGCTGTTGCAGAATCGCTTGAGCCGTTTGCGACGGACCAAGAGATGGAAACCCGGCTGTTTGGTGCGATATTAGTGCTCAGTCGATGAACTCGAGAGGCCTGTTGCCTGAGTCCAGAAAACTGAACATATGGGTCTTCACTGAATAGATGCTGTCAGACATCGTTAAGGTGTTCATATTGCTTGAGCAGGTTATAGAGAGTTTTCATGCTGACCCCGAGAATATTGGCGGCTCTCTCTTTTTTCCCCGGCACTCTTGCAAGGTCGCGAAGATCAGAGTCTTTTCTGCCTCTGCCACTGACGAGCCAATCATCACAGTTACAGAGGGTCCGTCGTTGATGGCGTTTTCCAGCGGATGAACGACATCCTCAGGTATCTCATCCGCAGTAATTAGCCGATCGGCCATGATGTAGGCTCGCTGAACTGCATTTTTTAATTCGCGCAGGTTTCCTGGCCATGAGTGGTTTTCCAGTATTCGTAACGCCTTTTCTGAGAAATCGATCTTGCGCCCGTCCTGATCGTTGAGCTCTCGCAGAAATTGTTTGGCAAGTATTCGGATATCCTCCTTCCTTTCTCTCAAGGGAGGCATGGCTATGGTGAAAACCTATAGACGGTAGAGCAGGTCGGCTCTCAGATTGCCTTCTTTCACTTTGGATTCCGGGCAGCAATTTGTGGCGGCCACGATACGCACATCGGCCGCAGTGTCTCCGTCGCTGCCGACACGGTTGAATCTTCTGGTTTCCAGGACACGCAGTAGCTTGACCTGTAGATCAACAGGCATCTCAGTGATTTCATCAAGGAATAGGGTGCCGCCAAAGGCTCGCTCGAAAACCCCTTTGTGTTCTCTGACCGCGCCGGTGAAGCTGCCTTTCTCGTGCCCGAATAGCTAACTTTCAATCAGGTGAGGCGAGAAGGCACCGCAATTCACAGCTATAAAAGGGCGGTCACATCGATGACTAAGTTTGTGGGTTGCCTGGGCGATGATTTCTTTGCCCGTGCCGCTTTCGCCCCGTATAAAGACATTGGTGGTGGTTGGGGCAACCCTTCTAACCTGTGCTGCGACTTGCTGCATCCTGACGGAAGCACTCGAAGCCAGGCTAAACTCAGCGCCGACGGGTCGGGCTTTTAATTCCACGAGCTTCATGAATCGTTCCTTTTCACTTAGATTCGGCCCAATTTCGAATGGGCCCATTCCGTCTATTTAAGCTAACACGGTAATAAAGTCCGCCTCTGTGCGATTGCCAACGCAGCTGAAAACATACCTTTGCAGGGCCCAATGAAGCCGTTTAAGTAAAATTTTCCGATTGCTTGCACATCTTGCCGTCTTTATCTCTATCAACCCTGCCTGGCGGCTTTCTCTTTCACGCGTCGGGTCTTGTGCCACGCGACATCAAAACCTTTGGCACGTGCTATGCACGGTTTACTTGTGTTCAAACACTAATAGTTTGCCGATGTCATTCAGCGTCTCAGGAGAAACGTGATGGAACCAAGCAATCCGAATACTCAGCAAGGCAGAGGTACGCAGCCACCGCCTAAATCGCCGCCACAGCCAGGCGCCTCGGTGCCGCAGACGGGTGCCGCCGAAGGCCGTTCCAGCGAGTTCGCCGTCGAAATGAAGGAAGCCGCAAAAGCCAAAGTTAAAGAAGGCACGGATAACGCAAAAAGGGCGGTTACCAGTACCGTTAGTCACGGCTCTGAGGCCTTGGGGCGGGCGGCGGACACTCTTCGGGACCAGGGGGAAGAAACGTTGGCTAAGACAACCACCTCCATCGCGACCGGCCTGTCTGAATACGCCGAACGACTTGAAAAACGTTCCGCTGAAGACCTGATTCAGGATCTCGCTCGCCTGGCTCGGTAGAACCCAACGATTTTCGTGCTTGGCAGTGTCGGGATTGGCATCGCCTTGAGTCGGTTTTTCAAAGCATCGGCAAGATCGACTCGTGGACATGGCTGACTGACCAAGACCACCCCAACAAGGAACTCCAGGAGGCTAACATGGCAGATGCCGCTCACAATGGAAATCTCGATTTGCCCAGGTCAAATGGAGGAGTTCAACCTGCCAACCCGCACGAGGACAAGGTTCGGTTCTATGAGCTGGTCCGGCATCTGATCGACGATCTCGCACTCCTCTTTCGCAAGGAACTGGCTCTGGCGGGTTCGGAGGTTTCCCAAACACTCAGCGACTCCAAAAAAGGTCTCTCACGCCTGCTCAGCGCCGTGGTGGTATTTGAACAGCCCTTGCTGATCGGCGCCCTGGCAATGGCAGCCGGCGCTGCTCTTGGAACTCTACTGCCCAAGACATCGACGGAGGACCGTGTGATGGGAGATTGGAGCGATAAGGGATCGGACGCTATCAAGGAAAAGGCAGAGGAAAAGCTTCAAGATTTGCAGGGCAAGTCTTCCTCTGACAGTTCAGGCCGCGATGATGCCCCCCCAAGTGGCGATGACTCGTCAGATGGAAAGGGCCCCGGGCCATCTGCCGCGCCCCCGCCACCGACATCGCCGGGAACTGCCCGGGACTCTGGTAACAGCCATCGTGGAGCTAGCTATTAGGGAAATACGGACGTGGAGGGCGGTCGAGTCGACGCGCCTCTGCACGAACTAGATCGATATCGTCAGACAGTGTCAACGCCACTTCAGAGTGGGACAGGGCTCTTCGTGAATGCTTTTTAGCAGCCTCAGCCATTTGAGTGTCGCCAGTTTCGGCAAGGGCACGGAAGGCTTTCTGCAATCGGATCGACACCTCCACCATGCCTGCGCCGTCACGGGCAATGGCGGTGAAGGCATCGTCGAACAGATCATCGGTCATTAATTCCGGAACCCATACTCGGTCATACGTGGTGGCCTGTAAGTTCTGGGGTTCTGGCGGGGTCTGCCAAAGGGTGAACAGCCGTACAAATGTGCCGATGACGTTTATAGCAGTTCCCGGATCATTAATGCCCAGCGATAGTGCCTTGTCGGCGATCTCGGACAGCGCGAGCAGCCCGAAGCGGGGGTCATCTTCAAAGGTGCGGTTTGAACTGATGGTGAAGGCACTGACAAGACTCCCAGACAAAGCATCGGGTTCCGGCCGGTCACGGGCGTCAATACACCCTGCAGTCTCCCTTGTGATACGAATCAGTGGACGGTTGGCGTGAACGAACGTACCAGGCAGCGCGGTCACCATCAGATGGCAGTTGAATGATTCGGCGGTGGATTGCAACGTTTCCATATCGATGTGCTGAACATAACCAACCGTCGATGAGAATACCGGTATCGACTTGGCTTCGGCTTCGTTCGGGGGCACAGTCAAAGCACCCAGCGTCGGCGCATGACGTCGGCGATCGAGCGTCTCTGGTAGCCTTTTCAACTTGTTCGATGGTATTCACCACACGGCCAAGCCGGGCGATTCGGTCCACCCAGCGAACGAATGTGATGATGACGATGGTAAATACCAGGAGGGTAAGCACGAAAATCGCAAACCGGCCCGCAGATCCAAACATCTCATTTTGGACGGCTATCAGAGAAACAATACTGAAGATAAAGGCACCGATAAACGCAGATAATGCGTTCTGGGTGACGTCGTCGGCAATGACCAATGGTATGGAGCGGGGAGTCGAACCGGTGCTGGCGGAAGCATAGGCAGCCACCATGGAGCCCACCGCAAAGGTCGCAATCACCAACATGCTGAACGCCATAATAGACAGCAGGGTTTCGACCGATTCCAGAGTGATTTTGGGCAGCGTTCCGGAAAGGCCAGCATCGTCAGCCAGCATAGCCATGAAGGTCCCGCCAACGGATAATACACAAATCACCAATGGCTTGATCCACAGTCGCTCTCTAATCCGGCTGAAAAAGAACCGCAGCCTGTCTGAAGTCAAGACGGTGACGTCATCATTTCGTCCCCCTGGCCATGTGTTGCCATGTGCCCGATAAGGTTCCAGTTCTGTTTGTCGCCATGGATCGTCTCGACGTTAATTGACGGCTGGGGTGCGCTTCGTTTCTGCGAACCCTGGCACTTAACTATGGCGCTCTTGGCAAGGGCGCTCTGTGCGCCAACGAACGCAGCAGCAGGAATTTTTGCGTTTACCAAACTACAACCGACAACCGGCGGCGCTGCCGGTAACCTTTGGCCATGCATCGATCATCGGCACTGCGGGAACGTGTTTTTCGGTCAGGGAATATCATCAGAGCACTGATAATAGTGAGCTTTTCGCTACTGTCGCTGCCACTACTTGGCTCAGCAAAGCAGGACGGCTATCGGCTGCTTGAGCTGGAAGGTTATCTGGTTAAATGGGGCGAGCAGCGGCTGGGCACCGGGGCAAGGATAACTTACGCCTTCGCGGATGAAACGCTGAACTTTGATGATGCCCGTAATTGCGGTGTTCTGGCGCCGATGGACGCGCTCTCCGGTGAGGATTTGGCCTTCGAGACGCTGGTACAGGAAACTGCTGCAGCGTTCCGGGTTTGGGAGCGTGCTGCTGACCTTTCATTTCAACGGGTTTCGAATGCCCGCGATGCAGACATCATTCTCGGGGCCCAGGGCAATCCACAGCGGCGGGCCTTTGCCAATGTCACCTTTTCAACTGATGGAACAGGGGATGTACGCGCCATTGACCAGGCTTTGATATGTCTGAATCCCGAACATAAGTGGAAGGTCGGTTTTGGTGGAGACCCCGAAATCTACGACATACGCTACACGCTTATTCATGAGATCGGCCACGCCATCGGTCTGGATCATCCTGGCCCGTCAGGGCAAGTAATGGGCTTTCGCTACACCGAAAACTTCCCCGGATTGCAGCCTGGCGATTTGCTTGGCATACAACAGCTTTATGGGCACAGTGCCAGTGACCGTCAACTGGCCACCGGCAACACTTTTACTGAATCAGCACTTAATCCGGTTCAGAAGTTATAGCCCAAACCCACTGTGTAGGCCCAGATTCCGTCGTCCTGAAACGCATCATTGGCATCACTGGTGTCGCTGAACAGGAACTGATACTCGGCGCGAGCAAGGAAATACGTCTTGGTCTGCACGTAGTACTTTAATCCGGCTTCCAGGCCGGCAAAGGCACTGTCCTTGACGCCATCGCCATAGATGCCGCCAAGGCTGGCACCGACAAAAGGCCGTGCGCGATCATTCAGGAATTGATAGTCGAGATAGCCACGGGTTGAGCCGTTCCAGAAGTCATCCGTGACACCTTCACCCTCGATATCAGCATAATTTACGCTCTGGCGAATGCCGGCTACGACATCATTCCGCAGATACCAGCCTAGATCACCGGTTACACCGAAGCTGCCACTATTAAAATCCCGGTCGTTACTGCCAGTTCCGGATAGGGAGAATTCACGGTCACCCTCGATTGGGCCAAACTCAGCCGATTGAGCGGATACTGCCAGGGGTAGGGCGCTCAGAAGACAGAAAGTGATCGCTGCAGTCTTGATTCTGATCATGACAAGCTCCTTGCTCACATTATTCAGATTGCATCTTGATAATGCGCCAATGAAAGTATGGCGCGGGGTGTGGCGTAGCAAATGGTGCTAAGGTTGTTTATTGCATGCGCACTGGAACAGGATGAGTGACGGACCAGTCTGCCGTCTGTTCGCAAGCACACACATGCTTTGTTCGGTAGCGTAAAGAGCCCACAAGACCTCTTTTCAGTCATCGCTATTTTCGCCCCATGCTGTTTTCAACTGATTTGACACCCTTCACTTCGCGGGCCAGCTTTACGGCGGTATCGATGTCGGCCTGTGAATTGACGAAGCCTGACAGTTGAACAACACCCTTGTAGGTCTCAACGTTAATTTCGGCGCTCTTCAATGTTGTCTCGTTGAAAATTGCAGCCTTAACCTTGGTGGTAATCACTGTATCGTCGATGTACTCACCGGTGCCCGAACTGGACTCTGTAGAGGCGCATCCGACGAGCAAAGCCAACAGCATGATTGCCGCCAGCATCGGGACTGATCGCATTATCCGTTCCATAGCTTAGTCTCCTGTCGCAGCCAACCCCATTCGTTCTGTTGCTCCATTGGAGCCGCGCCTCGGCGGTTGACTGACCGGGGGCAAAGCGAGAATAACGCGGTCCCTGAAAGCGAGTCTGTTCGTTGGCCAACAGTCCGGCTCGCTACCGTATACAGTTTCGATCACCTGGCACCAACGCATCCTGCTATGCTTCAATGACTAGCCAACAGTCAGACCAGCCAACAAGGCGGTCTCGCGTATTCCTGGGTCTGGTCAAAAATAATGAAAATACACGATAAGATGGTCAAACCCCGGCGATCTTCACCTCGGGGGCGCCAACTGGAGCCTGTCATACTCGACGAGCTTCGCGGCCTGATTGGTGACGAACGCATCGATTCGTCACTGCGCCGACGGGATCATCTGATCGAACACCTGCACGCTGTTCAGGACACCTACGGTTACGTCTCAATACCCCGGCTCAGGGCCTTGGCGGCTTTCATGAATCTTCCCATGGCCGCTGTTTACGAAACCGCCACTTTTTACGCTCATTTTGACGTTATTCACGACGAACAGGCACCGCCGCCTTTGTTGACCCTGCGGGTGTGTGACTCACTATCCTGCCATCTGGCCGGGGCAGAAGCACTGCATCAGGCGTTGACTGACGGTGTTGATCCGGCCCGGGCAAGGGTAAAGCGGGCACCCTGCATGGGGCGGTGCGACACAGCACCGGTGGTGGAAGTTGGCCGCCATCATGTGGGCCATGCCAATGTCCAGAATGTGGGTGCGGCGGTGGAAGACGGCCAGATTCACCCGGAAGAGATTCACTGGCAACGCCTGACGAATTACTGTTCTACCGGCGGTTATGGACTGCTGGCCGATTGCCGTGAAGGCCGGGTGAGCGTCGAATCGCTGGAGCAGGAACTAGAGCATGCCGGCCTGCGGGGTCTTGGCGGCGCCGGTTTCCCAACCTACCTCAAATGGCGGGCGGTGCGGGCCGAGCCGGGGCCACGCTATGCCGTAATCAACGCCGACGAGGGCGAACCGGGCACTTTCAAGGATCGCTATTACCTGGAGCGTGAACCCCATGTTTTTCTGGAAGGGGCCCTGGTTGGCGCCTGGGCAGTGGACGCAAAGGCCCTTTATATCTATCTGCGGGATGAATACCCGGGCTTGCATAAGGTGCTGACCGAGGCCTTGGCCGAGCTGGAAGCCGCCGATCTCGTCGAGCCGGGCTTCATTATTTTGCGCCGTGGCGCTGGAGCCTACATTTGCGGCGAAGAATCCGCCCTGATCGAATCTCTGGAGGGTAAAACCGGCAAACCGCGTCATCGCCCACCGTTTGTCGCCCAGAAAGGCCTGTTTGATCAGCCAACCCTGGTAAACAACGTGGAGACGGCTTACTGGATCCCCCGCATCCATGCCCAGGGCGCCGAATGGTTCGCGAGCCAGGGGCGCCACGGTCGAAAGGGGCTTCGCAGCTTTTCAGTCTCCGGCCGGGTGGCCCGGCCGGGCGTCCATCTTGCACCTGCAGGGATCACCCTCAATGAACTAATAGAGGAACACTGCGGCGGCATGGCCGAAGGGCACCGCCTTCTGGCCTATCTGCCCGGCGGGGCTTCCGGCGGAATCCTGCCCGCCAGCAAAGCTGACATCCCGCTGGACTTCGACACTCTCCAGGAGCACGGCTGCTTTATCGGCTCTGCCGCGGTGATCGTGCTATCGAATCAGGACAACCTGCAAGCCGCGGCAACCAACCTTCTGGGTTTTTTCGCGGATGAGTCCTGCGGGCAGTGCACCCCCTGCCGTGTGGGCACCGAGAAAATGCTCACCTTGCTGGAACGCACAACCTGGGATGAGGACACGCTCCAAAACCTGGCCCGGGTAATGGCGGATGCCTCCATCTGCGGCCTGGGCCAGGCCGCACCCAACCCGGTGCTGAGCCTGTTGCGGGATTTTCGCACCGAACTCGCCAGCCAGAACCTGATCGCTAAAGGGTAGGGCCACCATGAGCAACACCAACAGAAGCTTCATCCTGACACTGGACGACGTGGAAGTTCAGGCCTATCCCGGCGAAACCCTCTGGCAGGTGGCCAAACGCGCCGGCGAGACCATTCCGCCCCTGTGCTTCAAAGACGCCCCCGGTTATCGAGCGGACGGCAACTGTCGAGCCTGCATGGTAGAAGTGGAAGGCGAACGGGTACTCGCCGCCAGCTGTATTCGCGAGGCAACCCCCGGCATGGTCGTTCGCAGCGCAGGCTCCGGCCGTGTTCAGGCCGCCCGCAAAGCGGTGCTGGAATTGCTGCTGGCGGACCAGCCAGAACGCGCAGACAGCCCGGACCGCTCCAGCCACCTCTGGGATACGGCGGATCAATTGGCCATTGATGTGGGGTCTGTGCGCCAGCGCATCCCGTCCCGCTCGGATCGGGCAGAGCCCACGGTTCACCATGTCGAGCCAAGATCCGATGCGCTGCCCCATGCCCGGGGCCAGGACACCACCCATTCGGCCATGAACGTCAACCTGGACGCCTGCATCACCTGCGGTTTGTGCGAGCGCGCCTGCCGGGAAGTGCAGGGCAATGACGTGATCGGTCTGGCACACCGGGGCGCCGCATCCAAAGTGATCTTCGACTTCGACGATCCCATGGGCGACAGCACCTGCGTGGCCTGCGGCGAATGTGTCCAGGCCTGCCCGACCGGGGCGTTGATGCCTGCCACGCTGATTGATGAAGAAGGTCGCGGCGATTCCGCCATAGCCGATCGAACAGTGGACTCCGTCTGCCCCTATTGCGGCGTGGGCTGCCAGCTCACCTATCACGTCAAAGACGAACCAGCGCAAAGCGGAAGCGGCAAGCAGACCAGCCGCATCCTTTTTGTGGAAGGCAAAGACGGCCCCTCCAACCAGAATCGGTTGTGTGTGAAAGGCCGCTTCGGCTTTGATTACCCCGCGCACCCGGCACGGCTGACTAAACCGCTGATTCGTAGGGACGGCGCGGCCAAAGGCGTGGACCCTGGGTTTGACCCGGCCAATCCTTCGACCCATTTTCGGGAGGCAAGCTGGGAAGAAGCACTGGAATTTGCGGCCAGCGGGCTGAGGGATCTTAAAAACCAACACGGCCCCAGCGCACTCGCCGGTTTTGGCAGCGCCAAGTGCTCCAACGAAGAAGCCTGGCTGTTCCAGAAACTGGTGCGCACCGGTTTCGGCTCCAACCACGTTGACCACTGCACGCGGCTTTGTCACGCCAGCTCCGTGGCGGCGCTGATGGAATGCCTGGGCTCTGGTGCTGTAACCGCCTCTTTCATGCAGGCGCTTCAGTCCGATGTGGTGATCCTTACCGGCTGCAACCCCGCCGTCAACCACCCGGTGGCCGCCACCTACTTCAAGCAGGCGGCCCGCAATGGCACCAAACTGATCATCATCGACCCCCGGGGCCAGGCATTGGACGCCTACGCCTGGCGCAGCCTGCGGTTTACGCCGGGGGGCGACGTGTCGCTGTTCAACGCCATGCTCAACGTGATCATCAGCGAAGGGCTCTATAACCAAGCCTACATCGATGAACACACCGAAGGCTTCGAGGCGCTGGCCGCCAGTGTTGCGGACATGACCCCGGAAGCCATGAGCCCGGCCTGCGGCGTTGAACCCGACACCATCCGCGAAGTGGCCCGGGCCTACGCCGGTGCCGAAAGCGCCATGATTTTCTGGGGCATGGGCATATCCCAGCACGTACACGGCACCGACAACGCCCGCTGCCTGATCTCCCTGGCCCTGACCTGTGGCCATACCGGCCGCCCCGGCACCGGCCTGCACCCGTTGCGTGGCCAGAACAACGTTCAGGGCGCCTCCGACGCCGGTCTGATTCCCATGGTGCTGCCAGACTACCAACCGGTCGGGGATACCCAGCTGCGCGCCGCCTTCGAAGAACTCTGGAACACCGAACTGGACCCGGAACCCGGGCTCACCGTGGTGGAAATCATGGACGCCATCACTGCAGGCACCATCAAGGGCATGTACATCCTCGGCGAAAACCCCGCCATGTCCGACCCGGACCTGACCCACGCCCGGGCCGCGCTGGGCGCGCTGGAACACCTGGTAGTGCAGGACCTGTTCGTCACCGAAACCGCCCAGTTTGCCGACGTCATCCTGCCCGCCGCCGCCTGGTCGGAAAAATCCGGCACTGTCACCAACACCAACCGCCAGGTGCAGATGGGTCGCGCCGCGCTGACGCCGCCGGGGCAGGCAAAGCCCGACTGGTGGATCATCCAGGAAATCGCCCGGCGTTTCGGCCTGGAATGGGACTACGCCGGCCCGGAACAAGTCTTCGCTGAAATGAAGCAGGGCATGCACTCCCTGGATCATATCTCCTGGTTCCGTCTTGAGAGCGAAGGCTCCGTAACCTACCCATGCCCGGCGGACGATCAACCGGGGCAGGACGTGGTCTTCTCCGATGCCTTCCCCCGCGCTGGAGGACGGGCCAAACTCTCGCCCACCCGCCCGCTGCCGCCAGACGAACCGGTGGATGAAGCCTACCCCATGGTGCTAACCACCGGCCGATTGCTGGAACACTGGCACACCGGCGCCATGACCCGGCGCAGCAAAGTACTGGACGAACGCGAACCGGAAGCCGCGGCTTACCTGGCACCGGCGGAGCTGCACCGCCTGGGCGTGACACCGGGCAACGCCATTCAGGTCGCCACCCGCCGTGGCAGCATCACCCTGACCGCGCGGGCCGATCAGACCATGCCAGAGGGTATGGTGTTCATACCCTTCGCCTTTGCCGAGGCGGCCGCAAATTTGCTCACCAATCCGGCGCTGGATCCGTTTGGGAAGATTCCGGAGTTTAAGTATGCAGCCTGTCGGTTGAGCCTCCTTTAAAAAATGTCTGTAGAACGGTTTAGAACCCCACTTTCAAAACCATCAGGATAGAGTTATGCCCCAATCACCACTCGCCCAATCCCTCAAACTCCCCTGCGGAGCAGTCCTGCCAAACCGGCTTGCCAAAGCTGCCATGACCGAAGGGCTGGCAGACGATCAACTCCATGCTACACACCGCCATGAAACCCTCTATCGGCGCTGGTCCGATGGCGGGGCAGGGCTGTTGATTACCGGCAACGTGATGATTGACAACAGCGTGCTGGAGCGGCCTGGCAATGTGGCGATTGATCCGGCGCCGGAAGGCGAAGAGCCGGAAGGAATGGCGCAGTTACGCGCCTGGGCGAAAGCGGGCACCCGCAACGGCAACCATTTATGGATGCAGATTTCCCACGCCGGGCGGCAGTCGCCCCGTTACGTGACTACGCGCCCGGTGGGGCCATCAGCGGTGCAGCTGTCGTTAATGGGCAACTATGCCCGCCCGCGGGCACTCACGGAGCCGGAGATCCTGGACTTTATCCAGCGTTTTGCCAATGTGGCCCGGATTGCCAAAGCCGCCGGTTTTACCGGCGTTCAGGTGCATGGGGCTCATGGGTATCTGTTGTCGTCTTTTCTGTCTCCGGTCACCAATCAGCGCACAGATCGCTGGGGAGGATCGCTGGAGAATCGCGCCCGCTTCCTTCTTGAGGTGGCGCGGGCGACTCGCGCCGCTGTGGGGCCGGAGTTTCCGGTGGCGGTAAAGCTGAATTCCGACGATTTCCGCAAGGGCGGGTTTACGCTTGATGAGTCTGTGCGCGTGGTGCGCTGGCTCAATGAGGAGGGTATTGATCTGCTGGAGGTGTCCGGCGGCACCTACGAACAGCCTCGGCTGCTCGGGTACAGTGGCGATGCTGACACGGCGAGCGACGGGCCAGATATGCGGGAAAGCACGCGCAAGCGGGAGGCCTATTTTCTTGATTATGCCCAGACGATTCGTGAGGTGTGTGACTGCCCGTTGATGGTCACCGGTGGCTTCCGTACGCGCACATTTATGGAGGAGGTGGTTGTGAGTGGGGAAACCGACGTAATTGGCCTTGGCCGGCCGCTCTGCACGGATCCGGACACCCCTGAGGATCTGCTTGAAGGGCGCATCGATAAGACGGTTTGCCACGAAGATCACATCAAGCTCGCCCAGCGCGGCTTTTTCTCGCCAGCGAGTCCGCTGATGCCGCTTAAAGTCATTAACGTGCTGGGCGGCCAGGCCTGGTACTACCAGCAGATTTTCCGGCTGGCAGATGATGGTAAGTCTGACCCGGACCTCAGTATTTTCAAGGCCATTGGGGCTTACTTGAAGGATGAGCTGAGCCGGTCCCGGCGCGTGAAAAAGGCCCGGCTTAGCTGAAGATGATTCTCTGGCTCAACCTCCAATCCTGCATTCTCAGCCGAAATTCACCAACTTGCCGTCCGGAAACGAAAAGGCTCACTGAAGCCAGGTGCTCAAGATCCAGTGGTCCCGCATCGGTCACTGTCTTGCCGCGCCAGGTCGGTATGAATTCACTGAATGGCAGGCGGATGCGGCTCCAGTCTTCCGTACCCGGGGTGAACGCATGCTGGTACACAATGCTGCTCCGGTCGGTGCTGTTCCGAAGACCGATCTTGTAGGTTTTGCCGTCGCCCAGAGCAAGGAGCTCGACACCCGTATAATTGGATGCATCGAACACTTCCGGCAGGTCCGCTTTGACGGAAGCAAAGCCGCCTCCGTTATCCAGTCGCACGGTGCCGTGAAAGAGGCCGACTCCTTTCTTAGAGTTAATGAGCGTTCCGTCCGATCGTCCGCCCATCACCTGGTCACCGAGTGAGCTCCACTCCAATCCCCCGTCTCGAGAATCGAACGAAACCAGGGTGGGGTTGGCGCGGGCAGAGGCGTTTCGATCGACCTGAAGATTCATGGAAGAGGAGATAACTCTGGATGAATTTTATGGGGGAATGTCGCTCTCTGCCCGGACGCGTTCATAAGCCCTAACCGATAGCTCTCTGAACGGCCACATAATGCGTGACTTCGTCGCCATCCATCACCGGTGCGATCTTCCATTCAATGACAAAAGAGGAGCCGTCCTTACGGTAATTAATGGTGTCGCCGTGAAAGGTCCGTTTATTTTTCAGATCGTCAGCCAACCTCTCTTTGACTCCGCTCTCTGTTCTCGGTCCCTGAAGCAATCCCGGTGTTTTTCCGATTACTTCATCTGCAGAATAGCCGGTTAGATTGCTGAAGGCCTGGTTTACATAGATGATCACAGAGTTTGTATGATCAGACGTCGCTTTGGTCACCATGATCGATTCAAAAGCCAAGTCGGCGACGGTTTGAAACAGCGGAGATTGAAGAATATCTTCAGAATTGTTCATACATATCCCTCTGCGTTAAAAATGGTTTTGATTGGTAACGCCCTTCTAGTGTACGAACTGCTTCTGTCACTGTATCAGTTGGGTGTGACGTCGAACTCAGCACGGCCCGGCGGGTTAAATTGTCTGACGGCGTCCCACAGGGGATGCAACCAACGTTACACTAATCATTAAATATACGTTTAAAAACACTGTTCAGAGTGATTATGGTGCGCCGTTGAACGATTACCTCCAGAAAATCCTGCGTGGGCAGCCCATTAACTACGAAGCCTTCCTGAAGAAACTTCCGGAGCTGTTTCGCCGTCGCCATCGCGAACTGTTTGCCACGGAAAAAGTGCAAACCAACCGCTGGCTGGTCACGATCCTCGATGAAGTCGCGTTTGCGGAACTGCAGAATACAGCGGAGGCTCCGGTCAGCAGGGTAGGTGCCGCGAGAAAGGGTAACTCCCACCGCCATGGTACCAATGTCAGTTTTTTGCTGGTTTACCATCAGGGGCTGGCGTCCAATCGCCCGGACGTTGTGGTTATCGGGAACGAGTATGTTGATACGGGGTTTCACCGCGCCAGGTCTGTGCTGGTGGTAGAGAATGAGCGGAATTTCTACCAGTATCGACAGATGCTCGACTTTGCCAGTGAGGCTCGGGGCATTGATTTTCGGCTAGCGAATTGCGATGTGGTGTTGGGCGGTGGCAACCGGGTGACCAGCAGCGCAGTTATCGACTGGTTGAAGGACTACGACGACGTATTCTGCGCATTCGATTACGATGTCGGTGGTCTGCAAATGTTCTCGACGATAGCCGCGTCGCTCGGTGATAAAGCCAGGTTTGTGCAGCCGCGTGACTGGCAATCGTGGTTGGATCGGTTCTGTAAAATACCAGACACCACCGAGCGGTTTACAAGAGCTTTATCGCTCGCGGAGAAGCTTGGTTTTATGGCTCTGGCAGAGGCGTTTCGAGCCACCGGAAAATTCATGGAACAGGAGCTGATTCTGGATGAATGATTGCGGCTGCCCGAGCGCCTGTGCTGAGGGTGACAATGACCGACTGGCTCCTGTTAAGCTCAAGTTTGCGGCACGCCGGTTGAGCCCGGCGTAGCCTTAGCCCGCGTCGTCCATGCCGAGCCGGGTACCTCTTGCCTTGAGCCGGTAAAACTCCTCGACAATGCCTGCCATGGTATCGGGACAATACTCACGAAGACTGCCCAGCAACAGCTTTTTGGACACCTCTCCAACCACCTTGCCAGCAGACATCAGGTGGTAATCAAGAGTGACGTTACCGCGCTTACCGGCGATGTCCAGGCTGGCCTTGTTGAGCTCGAGGTCTGCCTCTGAGTTATCGAGATGGCTGAGCGCCAGGCTCATGCTTTCGTACATCACCATGGGACGATCGGGATTGAACATCACGCCATGGGATTCCATCAGCGGCTGAAGGGTGTGAGGGAAGTTCTTGCCTGACGCTGCCACGTAGCAACGTATAAACGCTTCGATTACCTGCTCGTCTCGTGTGACTGCCCCTGCGCGACTGACCTCAAGGTATATCTTGCCGGCATCGTCACAGACTTGCACTGTGCCATCATCGCTCTCTTTAAACCCCAGCGGCACCTCAGCTGAAAGCAGATTTTTGAAGCGAAACGTCATCTGCTCATGCAGGCCAAATCGTGTCAACACAATGGCAAATAGCAGGTCACCGGGCACACAGAACCGACGGGCACCCGGATCGTGGATCGGGTTGAAGTCGCCGGCCACTTCCTTTGCAAAATGGCTGGCCTGTATTTCCGTAACCACGATGCGTTCGTTCTGAACGGAGTAAAAAGAGTCTAAAAACATGTTCTTCCTTTCCGAATCGCAACAGTGAGATGGCGATTTCGTATTGAGCGGGCTTAGACCTGTATTCTAGGCGGTTGCCAGCGATAACAGGAGAGCTACCTTAGTGGAATACATGATAACGTTGGTGGGTAACAGGAACAAACGGCGCGGCTTAAGGCCTGATCGGGTTTGCTTCAGGCTGCACGAAGCACTAGCCTGAAGTGGTCATGAATGAGCGGTGCCGGATGTGATTCCGCGTGCATTGTCGCCAAATCATAGGATAAGGAATTTCTGAAATGAGCATGAAAGACACTTACATCAAGAAGCTTCGGGCCAAACTGGATGAATGGAACGCAGAGATCGACAAGCTGAAAGCCAAGGCTGACTACAAGGAAGCGGGCGCGCAGCAGGAGTACTACAAGCAGATCGAAGAGCTTAAATCCATGCGCGAAGACGTCAGAAAAAAGCTAGATGAACTGAGCGACGCAGGTGACGACGCCTGGGAAGATCTAAAAGCTGGCGTAGACAGCGCCTGGGACTCTGTAAACCGCTCGATAAAGCAGGCGACCTCTCGTTTCAAGTGATGTGCAACGAAGGCGCTAACCGGGTTCAGGTTTGTGATCGGTCAGTCAGGAATTGCGGTAATGCGCTGGCTGGCATGGGCTTGGCGTACAGAAAACCTTGTGCCAGATCGCAGCCTAGCTCCTTGACCAAATTGTTTTGTTCTTCGGTTTCAACGCCTTCGATAACCACACCAAGGCCGAGGCGGTGCCCGACGGTGATGATGGCCTGCATGATGGCCATATCGCCGTCGTCTTCCATGGCATGATGCAAGAAACTCCGGTCGATCTTCAGGCTGCACACGGGTAGCTTTCTCAAGTACACCAACGATGAATAACCGGTGCCAAAATCATCAATGGAGATATGAACTCCCGCTTCTTTGAGCCGCTCCAGTTGGCCTATTTGCTCTGGATCTCCGCCAATCACTTCATTCTCTGTGAGCTCAACGCCCAGTTGCGACGGCAGTAGGTGATATTTCCGCAGGGTGTTGAGGATATGATCAGCCAGGTTCAGGTTATTCAGTTGCTTGCCGGATAGATTGATGTCCACCCGCATGTTCGCAAGCTGAGTGCCTTTCCAGGCACTCAGCTGATTGCACGCAGCCTCAATCACCCAATCACCAACACGATTGATGAGCCCCGACTTCTCTGCCACCGGAATAAAAACATCCGGAGAGACGGGCCTGGCGTTGTTATCAAAACATCTAAGCAACGCTTCAACGGATCGGATCTGCCCATCCTGAAGGTGGATCTGCGGCTGAAAGTACAGTTGCAGGCGATCGGTGGAGAGGGCAGTACGGAGAAGGGCCGTCATCTGCTGGTAGTGAATGAGACGGTCATTGATGTCTGAAGTATAGAAGCAGACGTTGTTCTTACCCTTCTCTTTGGCTTGATACATGGCGGCATCAGCATTTCCCATTAGCTCTGAGACGGTTTTACCGTCCTGGGGAAACTGGCTTACGCCGAAACTGGCAGTCACCTGATAGCAAGCGTCATCCAGCAGGAATCCCTGGTCAAGAACGGTAATCAGACGCCGAAGCAGTTCATGAATACCTTCCGGTCCATCGGCGTCAAACAGCAACAACACAAACTCATCGCCGCCAAACCGGCTTAGAAGGTCGCAACTTCTAATTTCGGCTTTCAGGCCATCAGCAACCGCCAGCAAGAGCTCGTCGCCGTGATGATGGCCCAGTGTGTCATTGATCAACTTAAAGTTGTCCAGATCAATAAACACGACCGTTACCTGACCGTTTAGTCTTCGTTCAGCCTCGGCCAGTCGAGCAGAAAGTTCGACTTCCATAAACCGCCTGTTGGGAAGCTGCGTTAGATCATCGAAGCTGGCCATCAAGTGCAGTCTTTCATTAGCTTTTTTCTGTTCTTGCAGGCTGATGTCTATGCAAAACATTTCGCAGTCACCGGTATCCTGTTTGATCAGCACGTGGCTTGAGTAAACGGGTACCAGATGGCCGTCTTTGTGTTTGAGTTCGATTTCTTCCGCGGGGATGCTGATGTTGTGGTCCAGCCAGTCCTGATGGGCAGTTATGACGCTTTCTCGCATAGCGTCCGGGATAATCAAGTTTTCCAGCAACTGGCCCTCGGCTTCTTGTCGCGTGTATCCGTAAAGCCGTCTGCTTGCGTCGTTCCAATAGATTACCCGACGATGCCGATCATAGCCTTGCACCGCGACCATCGGCAGGCTCTCAATCAGCTCGTAAAAATTTTGTTCACTTTGTTTCTTGGCAAACGGGGGATGCGGAACAGGGTCAGCGGAGGGTTGAGGTGTTTTCTGGCCGCGTTTGCCGGGCATTATTAGTACCTCCAGATATCTTTCCGAACACGTAACATAAACAACGACAAGTTGGGGCCGCGTTTTGGCAGTATAGAGCAGGATCAGAAGTTTGGCCGGTCAAAACGGTGCGGATTGCGTGGTAGTGTGAGCTTGGCGTGAGCGGGGGAGGGACAGAAACGAAAAAAGGCAGCCGAAGCTGCCTTTTCAAATCGTATTCGGGCTGTTATTTACAGACCGATTACGTTTTCCGCCTGAGGACCTTTCTGGCCCTGAGATACGGTGAATTCTACCTGCTGGCCTTCAGCCAGAGTCTTGAAGCCGCCGCCCTGAATGGAGCTGTAGTGAACAAAAACGTCCGGGCCGCCTTCACGAGTGATAAAACCAAAACCTTTGGATTCGTTGAAAAACTTAACAGTACCGGTAACAGTAGACATATTTTACTATCCTGAATTCAATCTTTTAATATGCCGTCCAACATCGTTGTGATGCCAGATCAGCGGTATGCGGAAACAAAAAACTTGCGTGATCAAAAACAGGACGAAAGCTACATATTACTACTGAGATGCGTCTTATTGATGAATGCTTTGCTAAATCTTTCCAACGGGACCAACTGTACTCCTGCTCACTCCGAATAGATAGCTTTTTTTCATAGGGGATAACCCGAGGTATAAAACAATCTACCCCTTTCGTTAAAACGCTCCGTTATGACCAGATCACCAAGGCAGTAAGATTGTGCCTGTCATTGTTTTGTGACCTATAATCTGTGCAAACCCATACAGATACTAGGATTTCTGTTAATGCGCAATAACTTGCCGATTACAGACCGAGAGAAGACCTACCCGGCTGAACAGAAACTCATTTCCTCCACAGATCTGACTGGCAAGATTGTTCACTGCAACCAGGCTTTAGTAGAGGTGAGTGGCTTTACTCGGGAGGAACTGATCGGGCAGCCCCACAACATCGTGCGGCACCCGGACATGCCTCCTGAGGCCTACGCTAAAATGTGGGGCCAGCTTAAAGCTGGCCAACCCTGGATGGGACTGGTAAAAAACCGTTGTAAAAATGGAGATTACTATTGGGTTAGTGCCTACGTCACACCGGTGACCGAAAAAGGAAAGGTCATTGGATTTGAATCGGTGCGGTCTCGCCCGACATCGCAAGACGTTGCGCGTGCTGAGAAGCTCTACGCCCGTATTCGTGCAGGAAAAAAAGGCGTGTTTTCCCTCAGGAGCTTGCCGGCTCGGGAGCTACTCAGCGTTGTTGTCATTGTGCTGGCGATTGCTTTATTTGCCTCCGGCTTTGAACGCAGCGGGTTATCGACTGTCTCGGTTGGCCTGCTTGGATTTGTGCTCTGGTCCCGGGCTAATTAAAAACACCTGACTACGTCCTTGTTGAAGTTGATGGGAAAAGCTTCACGGATGACCTTGCCGCCATGAGCTATACCGATGACGACAAAGCCGTTGGTCGGTTAAAAGTAGCTGTAAAGTCACAGCAGGCCCACCTGGATGCTGTATTAACCCGGATTGAGGACTCCTCCGGCAGTGTTCGAACCCAGGCCTCCCGAGGATTGTCCGTTGCTGATGAGATCCAGTGCACGCTACACCGGCAGGAATCAGAGATTGAGCAGATTGCGGCTGCGATTCATGAGATGTCTCAGAGTATCTCTGAGGTGGCCGGCAGCGTGCAGTCAACCGCCGAGAGAGCGGAGGGTGCCAGCGAGTTTGCGGAAAAATCCCGGGGTGTTGTCGTTTCTACCCGACAATCCATAGAGAATTTGAAAGCCCGGGTTCATGGCATCAGGTCTTCGGTGAATGAGCTTGCAACGCAAACAACTCAAATTCGGAATGCAGCTGCAACCATTGACGACATTGCCGAGCAAACTAACCTGCTCGCCTTGAACGCCGCCATTGAGGCAGCAAGGGCTGGCGAACACGGGCGGGGTTTCTCTGTGGTTGCAGATGAGGTACGTAATCTTGCCAAGCGCACCAGAGAGTCAACACGCGAGATTCATGAGATTGTTGAGCACCTGGTTGCAAAAGCGGATCATTCTGTTCAAGGCGCAAGCCATGGCGTCAGAAAATCTGGATAAAGGTGAAGAGTCCACCCAGAGTGTCAGGGCGGTGGAGAAAATTGCAACGGATCTGCACGAGTTGGTCGTGCGGTTCAAGTAACGCAGTGGTGGTATTTCTCTAGTGGAGCGCAACCTGTATGTCCATGGGCCCTATCGAAAAACGGCGTCTCGCCGCGCTGGAGAAGTTGGGGATTCTGGATACCCCCCCGGAGGAACGTTTTGACCGGTTGGTTCGGATAGCACGCCAGTTCTACGGAGTTAAGACCGCCTTATTTTCCATCCTTGACGATGAGCGTCAGTGGTTTAAATCCAGGGTTGGGCTGGATGTTACTGAAACTCCGCGTTCACTGGCTTTTTGTGACCACGCCATTCGCCAGGACAAAGCATTTGTCATTGAAGATGCCAGCACCGATCCAAGGTTCAAAAACAACCCGCTGGTCACCGGCTTTCCGAACATCCGGTTTTACGCGGGCATTCCCGTGCGCGAGCCAAGCGGCTTCAAGTTGGGCTCTCTATGCATTATTGATGATAGACCGCGCCAGATCCGGGAAGTGGACCTGGACGTGCTGCGCACTCTCGCCAGCGTTATTGAAGATGAGCTGGAGGCTGCGTACCTGTCAGGAAACGGCGACAGTGATATTCAGGTATCGCACTTGAGCCGAGCAATTCAGCGCGCCCAGAACGTCTTTCTGACCAACGAGAGTGAAAGGGCAGCCTTTGAATTGATGTTGGCGGATTTATTGGCCCTGACCGGGAGTCAGTTTGGTTTCATTGGTGAGGTCATGCGCAGAGACGACGGCACACCCTATTTAAAAGTGGGTGCGATCACCAACATAGCCTGGAGCCCGCAAACCCAGGCACTGTATCAGCAGGTTGAGCGCAGGGGCATGCTGTTCGAGCGGCTGGATAATCTGCTGGGTGCAGCGCTGATCAGCGGCGAGGTGGTTCTTGCCAATCAGTACACCAGCGATTCACGGCGTGGTGGTTTGCCTCCGGGGCATCCGACGATTGACTGCTACATCGGTTTACCAGTCTATTCCGGTCAAGAAATGATCGGTCTGGTCGGTTTGGCAAACAGGGCTGGTGGCTACCAGCTGAAGATTGGAGAGGACCTGGCGCCCCTGTTGCAGACGGTTGGCACCCTCCTTGAGCGCAAACGCTTGTATCAGGAAAAACGCGAACATCAGCAAAGTCTTGAGCAGGCCGCAAACTACGATGCGCTTACCGGATTGCCAAACCGCAGGCGATTAACCGAACTGTTTGAACAGGAAATCTACGAAGCCGTCCAGCGCAATGGCAAAGTGGCCGTCTGCTTTATCGATCTGGATGGTTTCAAGGACATTAACGATGAACACGGCCATTCGGTGGGCGATGCTGTGCTCAAATGTGTTGCTGAGCGGCTGAAAACCACGGTGCGAGCCCACGATGTGATTGCACGCCTGGGGGGCGACGAGTTCGTCGCGATACTGCGCGATGTAGACGACGAACGAGTCTATTCCCGCCTTCTTGAGGCCATTCGGCAACCCATCAGCTATCGGCACTTTGTACTGCATATCTGTGGCAGTATGGGCGTCACGGTGTACCCGGATGATGATGTGGATGCTGACATGCTGCTGCGCCATGCAGATCAGGCAATGTATGCCGCCAAAGAAGCCGGCAAAAACGCCTATACCATTTTTGATCTTCAGTCCCATTTTAACCGCAAGGAGCGGGTACGGGTGCTTGAACAAATCGGACGGGCGGTCAGCAACAAAGAGTTGGAGCTCTACTACCAACCCAAGATTGATCTTAAGCGGCAAGTGGTCGCGGGTTTCGAGGCGCTGATTCGATGGAACCACCCCGAGGATGGTCTGCTTGGCCCGGGCAGCTTCCTTGATCATATTGAATACACCGAGTACGCCCGCTCGGTTGGTAATCTGGTCATTAACGAAGCGGTCGACCGGCTGCTGGCCTTCGACAGTGAAGACCTGGAGTATTCCGTCAGCGTTAACCTGAGCCCCTCGCATTTTCTGGGCCAATCGTTCATCGACGACCTGACCGGAGCGGTCGAACGATTACCCGTTCCGATCAGGCATCGACTGATCCTGGAATTGCTGGAAACCACCGCCATGGACGACACCCAGGTTGTCATGAAAACCCTAACCGACTGCCGCAATCTTGAGGTAGTGATTTCGCTCGACGACTTTGGTACGGGGTATTCCTCGCTCGATTATTTCCGCAAGCTGCCAGTGCAGGAAATCAAGATCGATCGGTCCTTTGTTAACGACATGATGGAGGATCCAGACGCAGAAAGTGTGGTGAATGCCATTCTTGGGTTATCGAACAGTTTCCGCCGGCGGGTGGTGGCTGAGGGCATAGAAACCGAAGGCATGCACCAGCGCCTTGTGGCCCTGGGTTGCGATTTGGGGCAGGGCTTCTATTACGCGCGCCCACTGCCATTTGATGATGCAATGAGCTGGGCAAGGGCTTTTTCCTGGCCAGCATCGTCGTAAAAGGTGACTGCTCTGTAAAGGTTTGGCAAAACCCTGAGACCTCTCTTTTTTTACTCCCTGAGCTTCTCTATGGTTGGCTCTGATTTGAGCACACGGAGAGTTTCTGAATGGCAGCATTGACCAGTTCCACCCGAAGATGGCCTAAGTGGCCAGGCGTTGTCGTTCTCTTGATAGTTGCTGGTTCTAGCTGGTGGTACCTTCAGAGCGGCGCCAATCAAGGTGCGCCTTTGAACACGATCGAAATAACCCGGGGCGACATTCAGCAGCTGGTCAGCGCCACCGGCATAATGGAACCCAGTAACTACGTGGATGTAGGTGCCCAGGTTTCCGGCCAGGTGGAGACGATCCACGTGAGAGTCGGGCAAACGGTGGAGCAGGGTGATTTGCTGGCGGAAATCGACCCTACCGTATACGTGGCCAAAGTGGATGCAACGCGCGCCCAGCTGAAAAACCAGCAAGCCCAGATTCAGGACCGTAATGCCCAGCTCAAGCTTGCGGAGATCCAGTTCCAGCGTCAAGAAAATCTGTTCCGGGAAGAAGCCACTACCCGGGAATCACTGCAAATGGCCGAAGCCTCATTGGCCTCTGCCAGTGCTCAACTGGCGATGCTGCAGGCTCAGATCGAGCAAACCTCCTCAACCCTTCGCGCGGAGGAAGCAAACCTTGGATACGCCCGTATCTATGCGCCCATGGACGGCACCGTGGTGTCGATTGAAGCCCGCCAGGGCCAAACCCTGAACGCGACCCAGACTGCACCTGTGCTGATGCGCATAGCGGATTTGGCCACCATGCGGGTTCGCGCCCAGGTATCGGAGGCGGACGTCAGTAAAATCCAGTCCGGGATGAAGGTGTACTTCACCACCCTGGGAGACCCGGACAGCAAACTCTACGGCACCCTGGACTACGTTGAGCCTACCCCAGAAGTCACCAACAACGTCGTGCTCTACAACGCATTGTTCGATGCTGACAACACGCACGGGCGATTGTTGCCAAACATGACCGCTCAGGTGTTCTTCGTTCAACAAGAAGCTCTGAATGTGTTGCGGGTACCGGTGAGTGCCGTGCAGGGAATACAGGTTCAGGTTGTCGGTACCGACGGTAAGACTCAGGGCCGCGATATCGAAACCGGCCTGAGTAACCGGGTTCATTATGAGGTGCTATCCGGCCTTAATGAGGGCGACCGGGTTGCCCTCATTACTCGCGACCCCAGAGCGGCTGCGGCCAACCGCACGGCCAACTTCCGGGGTGTCCTGAGATGACCGCCCAACGGCCGGTGATCGAGCTGCGGGGGATTGGTCGGTCGTTTGGTGAGGGTGATCTGGCTGTGCCCGTGCTAAAAGACGTTGGGCTGACAATCTACTCCGGTGAGTTCGTGGCGATTATGGGGCCCTCCGGGTCGGGCAAATCCACCTTGATGAACATTCTCGGGTGTCTGGACCAGGCCAGCGCCGGGCAATACTGGTTCGACGGCCAGGACGTTTCCTCGCTTGACCGCGATGAGTTGGCGTTGCTACGCCGAGAGGCCTTCGGCTTTGTGTTCCAGAGCTACAACCTTTTACCCGGCATGACCGCCCGGGAAAATGTCGAAATCCCGGCCATTTATGCGGGTAAAGCGTTAGCTCAACGTCGTCAGCGTGCTGAACAACTGCTGACGGAGCTCGGACTGGGCGAGCGCTTGTTGCACCGGCCCTCGCAGTTGTCTGGTGGTCAGCAGCAGCGGGTCTCCATTGCCCGAGCATTGATGAATGGCGGCCAGGCTATCTTTGCAGATGAACCCACTGGGGCTTTGGATAGCACCAGCAGCCGGGAAGTGATTCGCCTGCTGACACAGTTGTCTGATCAAGGTCACACCGTTATTTTGATCACCCACGATCAGGATGTCGCAAATGTGGCTCGCCGTCAGATTCACATCTCCGATGGCGAGATTGTCAAAGACACCGGTGAAGACCTCGCTCGAAACGCCAATCACACGTCAGAGTCCAAGAGTCCACATGGGGCGAAGTTTAGTGATTGGCAGGAAGCCTTCAAAAGCGCCCTGAGGTCGTTACGGAGCAACCTTTTTCGTACCGCGTTAACGTTATTGGGCATCGTTATTGGTGTTGCCTCAGTTATCACCATGCTAGCGATCGGTGAAGGCGCCAAAAAAGACGTGGTCGACCGTATCAGTACCATGGGCAGTGACCTGCTACTGGTTCGCCCAGGCGGCCCCGATCAGCGCGGCGGGCGCTGGAGTGTTACGACGCTGGTGCCGGATGATTTCAAGGCAATCAATGAAGTACCGGGTGTTCTTGCAGCGATACCTGAACTTACTGGTGGTCAAACCCTGCGTTATTCGAATCTGGATCACCAGGCGGAAATCAACGCCACGTCGTTCGAGTTCCCGTTGGCCCGGCAATGGCCAGTGGTTGAAGGCACTTTCTTTAGTGAACAGGATGAAGCCAACTATGCTGCGGTGGCAGTGTTGGGGCGAACCACTGCGGATGCGCTGTTTCCCGATGTCAGTCCCTTGGGCCAGCATTTGATGGTGAACAACGTGTTGTTCCAGGTCATTGGCGTGATGGCGGAGAAGGGCGCATCGCCCATGGGCCAGGATCAGGACGATGTGGTTTTTGTGCCTTACACCACCGGCAGCCTGCGAATTTTTGGCCAGACCCACCTGCGCAACATCACCGTGGCAGTGGCGGATATCGAAAGAATATCAGATGTGGAAGCGGTGATTCACGAAACATTGCTGGCTCGCCATGGCACCGAAGATTTCACCATCCGCAACATGGCTTCGCTCATCGATACCATCTCGGCAACCCAGAACACTCTGACCTGGCTGTTGGGTTCGATCGCAGCGATCTCCTTGCTGGTTGGCGGCATCGGAGTGATGAACATCATGCTGGTCAGTGTGACCGAGCGCACTCGCGAAATCGGCATTCGCATGGCCACGGGCGCCCGTGCCTGGAATATTCTTCAGCAGTTTTTAACAGAGGCCTGGCTGGTTTCCGCAATTGGCGGCTTGATTGGTGTTGTTCTGGGTATCGCTGCCACCCAGTTAATCGGCTCTCTGGGCACTCCAGTGTATATGACCGTGCTACCTATGGTGCTGGCGTTCAGCTGCGCCTTTGCGACCGGCATTATTTTTGGCTTTCTCCCGGCCCGAAAAGCCGCCCATCTCGACCCGGTTCACGCCCTGGCTTCGGAGTAGACCTATGAACAAGCGATTGTATGCACTGGTACCCGTGCTGTTGATGGCAGGTTGCGCAACCTTTGAACCCGAGCCGGTCAGCTTGCCGCTGACACCACCAGATCAATGGGCCCATAAGGACACATCCGGAGCCACGGTGGATGCAGATTGGTGGCAGGCTTTTGATGATGGCCACCTGAATCAGTTGATTAACAGGGCGATCGCAGCGAACCCCGGTTTGGCGGCGACGGCGGAATCGGTCATTCAGGCGGATCTGCAGCTGCGAAACGCGGGCACGGCCCTGCTACCGTCGGTGTCCGCCTCAGCAAGCAGCGGACGTCAGGCCTCAAAAGCGCCGGGGCAGGGCACGGTTACCGGAGGCTCCACCAGTGCCGGAGTTGCTGTGGATTATGAACTGGATTTATGGGGCAGGTTGTCGGCTGTTGAGGGCGCCGCCCTGGCGAATTTCCAGGCGACTCGATTTGATTACGATACGGCGCGCATTACCCTGGTCGCTGCGGTCGCCACCAGCTGGTTTGAATGGCTGGAGTTGCGCCAGCGGGTTGAGGTTGCCAATCGCAACCTCGAGCTGGGTGAGAGAACACTCAGTCTTGTAGAGGTGCGCTACCGCAACGGTGTTGCCAGCCGAGCCGAACTTGCCCGTCAGCAAACCGCCGTACTTGGCCTGCGCAATGCAGTGCCTCCGTTGGAGTATCAGGCGCGGCAACGTCTGGCGGCCTTGCGGGTATTGACCGGTGAAGTGCCATTTGCAGGAACACCGCCAGTGGCTGACATTGCCGCGGTGAGCATACCGAAAATAAACCCGGAAACACCGTCCGACCTGGTCACGCGCCGACCGGACCTAGCCGCAACCGAGGCTCGGTTGACCGCCGCCAGCGCGGATATCATGCAAGCGCGTGCGGCGCTGCTACCGGCTGTTTCGCTAAGCGCCGCGGCCCGGCTGTCTGCAGATGGCTTTCTGAGCCTGACCGACCCTGTCCGAAGTGTGAATGGTCTGGTCGGCCTGAGCCAGGCGTTGTTCGATGGCGGCCAGCGCCGTAATAACGTGGCGATATCCCAGTCCCGGCAGATCGCACTGTTGGAAAGCTATCGGGGCAGTCTGCTGGCGGCATTTCAGGAAGTCGGCGATGCGCTGGATCGCGAGGCGCTGTTTCAGGAACAGGAAGAGCGCTTGCAGGATATCCTGGCCCGGGCGGAGGAATCACTCAGGCTGACAGAGGTGCGTTACCGGGAGGGCGCTGATGAACTGCTGACCCTGCTGGACAGCCAGCGCAGTGTTTTTGACGTTCGCCAACAACTCAGCCAGGCCCGGCTGAGCCGATTGCTTGCTGCAGTGGATCTCTACAAAGCCTTGGGTGGCGGTTGGGAGCGCGAAGAATCTCGTCTGGTTACAGCGCAGGCTCAGGAATAACGCCGTTTACCAGATACTCAGATTTGTTGAAGTTATGAACCTGTTTGCCGCCATGGTCCAGCGCCAGACTCATGGAAACCTGGTGGTCAGATGTCGCCACAATCAGCTTTTGATAAGACTTTGGGGTGCGGTCCCGGAATGGGCCGGGTGAGAACAGGGCGACGTTAAGCCCTGACATACCCTGTTCAAGGTTCCAGGGCAGCTGGTAGAGACCGGCCTGTAATGCTCTCGCCGACAGAAACTGAAAGACATCAACCCCGCTGTGACGCATGTCCGTGCCCAGGGACTGGGTTTCCCTGTAGCATGTGGGATCGGTCAGAGTTTCGTGAAGGTCTTGCCAGTCCGGGCATTGCAATCGCACCGCATGCGCCGAACGGAACCGGGCTGAAAAAAGCGTATGCAGGGTGGTCAACGGACGCGGGAAGGGCACGGAAAGGTGACTGGTGAACACAAACCGGTAGAAGGCTGTTTCTGCCAATACCGTCGGCACACTCATGGCGCCGTAGAACAGACTCGGCTCAAAGCTGCGGCCAAAACGGGAGCCATGCTTCAGGGGCGGGTAACGAAACGGCGTTGTCAGTAAGTAATGGAGGTTATCAGCGCCGGCGGGCGCAGCTGGTTTGCTGGCATCCAGCAGTTGTTCCAGGCGTGCTTGCTCCTGCATGTTGTCCACGATGCGTGAGGTGGCAATTTCTTCCTGACTTTCAACGACCCGGTAGAGAATGCCCTGAACACTGCCGATTGCCGCAGAGATACGTTCCTTGTAATTCAAATGCGCCCTCGCATGGCATCAAGATAGTGCACCACCCTCACCAGTCCTTCGGTGGACTGGATCAGATCCCTCGGGACAGCATGAAAGTAATCGTTGGACGTGTTCAGCCAGTGCGCCATCGCATCAGCGTCTCCGCCTGTCAGCGCGTAAATGCTGCGATAAACCCGGACGAACAAAAGCGCCAATTCACCGGATTTGCTGGCGGGATCGATGCCATCGCGCGTCAGCCCGCTGCGATTGCGGCCAATAATGGCCGCAGCTTCGGCCTGGGGAAGGCCAAACGCCTTGGCCGCATTCAGCAGCGCCTTCGCCAGCAGGGCCTTGTCGTTGATTTGTGGTGCTAATACGGCGGATTCTGTCATCACTTGCCCTCCGTGATCATTTCAACATTATAGACTATTTTGTTGAAAATGCGACAATAGAACTGTCTGCCATCAAGGGCGAAGCGCATCGGTCAGGCGATCGTTGAGATCTCGCCACCGATCAAGTTTTTGGGCGTCACCAATCCGTGAACGATCACCGGATGAACGATTAAGCCACAAACCCTCGCCGTTAAAGCTGTAAACCGGCTCTAGATCCGTTCGTTGGGAGGCAGGCCTTATGTCGTTGATCAGGTTGTCCAGAATCAGTGGGTCGGCATCGGGTGTTTCGTACCAGGCCAGCACCATGTGGGCCTGGTTCAATTCCAGAGCTTTTACATAGATGATTCTAAGCTCATCGTCTGGCACGCCCATTGCCCTGAGGGAGAGGTACTTGGCAATCGAAAAGTCTTCGCAATCACCTCCATTGGTGGTAAGCAATTCGACCGGGGTCGCCCAATAGTCCTCTTCGCCCCAGTGCTTAATGTCGCTGACAAAGCGAACCCGATTAAAAAACGAGTTGACCAGTCTTAACTGGCGATCTATCGGGGCGTTGCTGGCCAGCAGGTGCAGCCGCTGCCAGTCTTGCAGTCGCTGGTGGGCCTCCGGGCCAAAATCCCGGAGCACGTAATCCATCAGTCGATCACTGAGCTCTATGGCACCCGCAAGAGACACAACAAGTAACAGAGGGATAAGCAGGGAACGGCGACACTGGAAGTAAGTTGCCGTTGTCATTACGGGCCTCAGTTACTGTTCTGTAGCCGTTGACGTAATTGCTCCAGTCGCTGACGAATCTCCTCTCGTCGTTGTTGATCACCCGCTGAGGACGGTGTGCTGCTGGATGAGGTTTGTTGTGTGGGCTGGGCCGTTTGTCGTTCTTGTATCTGTTGGTCGAGTGATTCGGCGGCTGTGCTGCTTGCCAGCGCGACCCCAGAGCGGTCGTCCAGCTCCGGGAAATAGAGATTTTCGAGCTTGCCGGCTCGCTCAATAATAATGCGGTTGGGGAATACGGTTCGAAGCTTGGCGCTTCCCGGCAGCTCGTTACCCACCAGGTAGGCCTCGGTTTTGCCTTTGTCATCTTCAATCAGGGCGCTTCCAGGGAACTCGCCGTCGGCAGCCAGAACGCCACGCAAAAACAGGCGGAGATTGGTCTCAGGCAGGTTCTCGGTATCCAGCTCAGGAGTGCCATTGCTTGCGGCTGCTGTGCCAAACACCGTCAGGCTTGCCAACTGGACATTGGGTACCGTCTGGCGGGCATCACTTGCCTCTGTTCCGGCTACCTGTACACGCGGAAGCGTACGCTCGGTTTCGGTCTGCCAAAACTGATAACCCTGCCATCCTGTCAAGCCAAGCATGGCGATCACAGCGACCAAGGCAAGTAGTGGCGGAATCCGTTTATCAAGAGCGTACATTGATGATCCTGAGTGATTGATCGTAAGCGTAAAAAGCCCACAGGTTATCAGACTGCAATGAATTAGTGGCAGTATAGTGTATAGAGTTGTTCAGTGGTTCCCATTCCTGTGGTAGCCTTTTTTGAAGCGACTGCGTAACGCACGATTTAAAGGGTTTTCGGGTAACATCGAGGCCCAAGAAGAATAATGAGCTATCTGACGGAAACAACGAGGAAGTCCTTGACCATCGAGACCGAAATTCAGCCGCAGGATGCGCCGCTGGGCCGTCTGCCTTTCACCTTTGCCAAACGCAACGGTGTCATCCTGACCCGTAACGAAGACGGCGAGCCGGTTGTTATGGTGCGCCCGGGTGCGTCACATTCGGCACTTGCCGAGGCCAACCGTATCAGCGGCGGTCGTGCCCGTTTCACCACGATCGAGGCGAGCCGGTTTGATCAGGCCCTCAATGCGGCGTACCAGAACGATTCCGCCGAAGCCATGCAGATGGTGGAGGGCATCGGTGACGATATGGATCTGGCTTCGCTGGCGGATTCGGTTCCGGAGACCGAAGATTTGCTGGAGCAGGAAGACGACGCGCCGATCATCCGTTTGATCAACGCCATTCTGACTGAGGCTGTCAAAACCAACGCCTCTGACGTTCACATCGAAACCTATGAGAAACAGTTGGTGGTGCGCTTCCGCATTGACGGGGTGCTGCGCGAAGTTGTCCAACCCAAGCGAGCCCTGGCACCTTTGCTGGTTTCTCGTATCAAGGTTATGGCCAAGCTGGATATTGCCGAAAAGCGTGTGCCACAAGATGGGCGTATTGCCTTGCGGGTAGCCGGGCGCGAGGTGGATATCCGGGTGTCGACCATGCCATCGTCCAGTGGCGAGCGAGTGGTTTTGCGACTGCTCGACAAGCAAGCGGGCACCATTCGTCTTGAATCCCTTGGCATGGCCGGTAATGACCTTAAAACCCTGCGCAAGCTGATCTTTCGGCCCTATGGCATTTTGCTGGTGACCGGCCCCACCGGTTCGGGTAAGTCGACCACGCTGTATGCATCGCTCCAGGAAATCAACGACCGCACCCGGAACATTTTGACGGTTGAAGACCCCATTGAGTACAACCTGCCTGGCATCGGGCAGACCCAGGTCAATACCAAAGTCGATATGACCTTTGCCCGTGGGCTTCGCGCGATCCTGCGACAAGATCCGGACGTTGTGATGATTGGTGAAATCCGGGATCTGGAAACGGCAGAGATCGCTGTTCAGGCCAGTTTGACTGGTCACCTGGTGTTATCAACCCTGCACACTAACACCGCGGTGGGTGCCATCACCCGGTTGATGGACATGGGTATTGAGCCATTCCTGATATCTTCCAGTCTGGTGGGTATAGTTGCCCAGCGCCTGGTCAGGGTGTTGTGTACACATTGTCGGGAGCCTTACACACCGACAGAAGAGCACTGCGAATTTCTGCAGCAAAGTGCCGCCAATCCCCCGACCATCTATCGTGCCAAAGGCTGCGAACATTGCAACCATCTAGGCTATCGGGGCCGGATTGGTATCTACGAGACAGTTGAGATCACAGAGGAAATCAGCACCTTGATTCACAAACGGGCCGGCGAGCTGGATCTTGAAAGAGCGGCTCGGTTGCACAGCCCCAGTATTCATGCGGATGGCGTTAAAAAGATCCTCGAAGGCATCACCACCGTGGAAGAAGTTCTGCGCGTTACCCACCGGAGCCAGTAATTCATGCCAGCCTACGTTTATAAAGCGCTGGACCAGAGGGGAAAGCAAAAGCAGGGCGTTGTTGAAGCAGACGCGCCGCGCGCCGTTCGTCAGCAATTGCGGGATAAAGGCTTGACGCCACTGACCGTTGAGGCTGCGGTAGAAAAGCAGGCTCAAACCAGTCCGTTCAGTAATCGGGGGTCGTTGAGCGCGGCGGATCTCGCTTTGGTTACCCGGCAGCTTGCGACCCTGATTCAGTCTGGCATTCCAATCGAGCAATCGCTCAGCGCTGCGGCACAACAGTCCAGCAAACCTCGCATTCGCAGCATGCTGATCGCCATCCGTGCCAAGGTCATGGAAGGCTACACGCTGGCGGACAGTTTTGGCGAATTCCCCAGAGCTTTCCCCCGGCTGTATCGTTCCACTGTGGCCGCCGGTGAGCATGCGGGTCACCTGGACCTGGTGTTGAATCGATTGGCGGATTACACCGAGAACCGCCAGGAGGCCCGCCAGAAAATACAGCTGGCAGCGATCTACCCCCTGATTCTCAGCTTTGTGGCCATTGCCATTGTGGTGTTTTTGCTCACGTACGTTGTGCCTGACATCATCGAGGTGTTCGTGCGCCAGGGGCAGGATCTGCCTGGCCTCACGGTTGCCATGTTGTCTGTGTCGGAATTTCTCGGCGCTTACGGTGTCTATCTTCTTATTGCGTTGGCATTGGCCATTGTGGGTTTCCGGATAGCACTGACCAAGCCGGCATTCCGGATGCGGTTTCATAAACAGTTATTACATTTGCCGCTGTTTTCGGGAATGGTGCGGGGCGTCAATACCGCTCGGTATGCCAGCACGCTGAGTATTCTGACCACCAGTGGCGTACCGTTGGTCGAAGCGATGAAAATTGCCGGTGAGGTGCTGTCAAACGACTATCTGCGCAAGGAATTGAAAGATGCCGCCCGCAAAGTCAGCGAAGGGGGATCGTTACATCGGGCACTGGACCAGTCCGGCTATTTTCCTCCAATGATGCTGCACATGATTGCCAGTGGCGAGGCCAGTGGTGAACTCGACAGCATGCTGGAGCGGACCGCCCGCATGCAGGAAAACAGCCTGCAATCCAAAATCGCAGCGATTGTCGGTTTGTTTGAACCGCTGATGCTGCTGGTAATGGGTGTGGTAGTGCTGATTATCGTGCTCGCAATCATGCTGCCGATCCTGAACATGAGCAACCTGGTGGGCTGATGCGCTGCCATAAACCGTTTAACCCAAGACCTGAATCAATGACGAGTGACACTATGAACATGAAGAACAACCTTAACCCCGCCAAGAGCAAAGGCTTCACCCTGATTGAGATCATGGTAGTAATGGTTATTCTTGGTTTGCTGGTGGCTATCGTAGGGCCAAACATCATGGGCCGCGGCGATCAGGCCAGAGTGACCGTGGCTGAAACCCAGCTCAACAATCTTGCCAACGCACTGGACCTCTATCGACTGGATAACAGTCATTATCCCTCCACCCAGCAGGGCCTGGATGCATTGGTCCAACGGCCCAGTGGCAGTCCTGAGCCCCGCAACTGGAATGCGGATGGCTACCTCAAGAGCGTGCCACAAGACCCCTGGGGCAACGAGTATCAATACGTTAGCCCTGGTACGGAAGGTCCTTACGATCTCTATTCTTACGGATCAGACGGTCAGGAAGGTGGTGAAGGTGATGCCGCCGACCTCAGCGTATGGAAAGTCGGGAACTAAGCGATCGTGAAACCCAGGGCAAACCAAAGCGGCTTTACGCTGATTGAAATCCTGGTTGTCCTGATTATCGTCGGGCTGCTGGCCGCGTTGGCCGTGTTCAATATGGCGGGCAGCTCTCAGCAGCGCGAACTCGAGAACACCGTACAGGATCTGTATCTATTGATGCAGACGGCCTCGGAACAGGCGGTGCTGAACAATTCCGAGTTGGGATTGCTGTTGGATGAGGACAGTTATCGCTTTGTGGCGTTTCAGGACGACACTGGTGAATGGGAAATGTCCGGTGAACGACTGTTCCGGTCCCGTCCATTGCCAGAATGGTTGGTTCTCACCGATTACATTGAAAATGATGCGCCCCGGCTGACCTCCTCAGAAGATCAGCTGCGCCCGGATGTGGTGTTTTTTTCCAGCGGTGAAACCACGCCCTTTATTCTTGAGTTTACCCTTGGTCGCGATACCGACAACATGCACACTCTCGAATCGGACGGTTTAGAGCCGATGCAGTGGCGCAAACCCGGCGGTGAGGGCGAGACATGATCAAAAACGCTCGTGGATTTACGCTGCTGGAGGTGTTGATCGCTTTGCTGGTGTTCGGCTTGATTGCTACCGCCGCCGCGGAAGTGGGTAGTCAGTACATATCCAGCTACGAGCGGGTGCGTGACAAAACACTTGCCGGTTGGTTGGCCGATAATCGAATAAATGAGCTGAGGCTTCAGGAAGATCTGCCGGGCATATCTGAAAATTCTGATGACCGGGACTACGGTACCTACCGCTGGCAGGTAACCACCGTTGTGCAGGGCACCGAAGAGCCCTCCATGCGCCGTGTTGAAGTGACGGTTGCTCGTTATACCAGCGGTCGGACAGAAGCAACACCGGTGCATACGCTGTCTGCGTTTCTGGGTGAAAAGTGATGGTTCGCTCCAATTACGCTCTAACTGGCAGGTACAACGCCGGTTTTACCCTGATGGAAGTGCTGATCGCCGTCACCATTACCGCCGTCATCGGCCTGGGGGTCTGGCAGGTCATCAATAGTGTGGTGACTTCTCGCGACAGGGTGAATGAAGTAGCCGATGAATTCGAAGGCCTCCAGAAAGCCATGTTGTTTTTGGAGCGGGATCTGACGCAGCTGGTCAATCGTCCGGTGCGTGATGTTTACGGGGACTTTCAGCCCGCCCTGAGCAGTCGCGAAGACGCCTTTGTGCTGCAATTGACGCGGCAAGGCTGGCGGAATCCGCTTGGTCTACGGCGTAGCGGTTTGCAGCGGGTAGCCTGGGAATACACCGGGTCTGAACTGCGCCGGCGTTACTGGCCATCGGTTGATCAGGCCCAGGATGACAGCAGCCGCGATATGCTGATGCTGGAAGGGGTACAGGCTTTTGATATCCGGTTTTTAACAAGCGAATTGACCTGGCAGGAGGAGTGGCCTGCCGACCGGGAGTTGGCGAATTTGTCTCCCGGTGCCAGACCAACGCTGCCTATGCCTCGGGGTATAGAAGTCACCCTGGAACATGAACGGTTTGGCGAGCTGGTGAGAACGTTTGCGCTGCCAGACTTTGATGTGACTCAGGCTCAGGTTGTTGTGAATCAGCAAATGGAGGCCGCCAGCGAATCGGATACCGATAACGAAGAAAGCCAGGAACAGCAGGGTACCGAGCCATGAAAACGTCGGTAGCGCTAAACAGGATTTCCAGGCGGCAAAATGGCGTTGCACTGATTATGGTGCTGTTAGCCATGGCATTGGTGGTTATGCTGGCCACGGGCATGACCCAGAAGCAAAGCATTCGGGTATTCAAGGCCGGGCATTATCTTGCGCAGCAACAAGGCCATAGCATAGCGCTCGGTGCCGAAGAATTTGCGCGTCGGATCTTGATTCAGGATTTTGAACAGGATCGGGAAGACGGCCTGATGGTTGATAGCCCGGATGAGTTCTGGGCGATGTACGCCGCGATATTGCCCCTGAACACTAATGGCGTGGCCGAGGTCCAGATTGACGACCTGAGTGGGCGAATCAACCTTAATGATCTCGTCAGCGCCAATGGCCAGTTGGATACCATGACCAGAGACCGCCTGATCCGCTTGTTCAGGGCGCTAGGTATCACCACGGTGTCTGTGGATGCATTGATCGACTGGATCGATGCGGATGACCAGACTATCAGTGCCTTTGGTGCAGAAGATGGCCAATACCTGATGGCGGAGCAACCCTATCGAGCGGCCAACCAGCCATTTCTATCGATCACGGAATTAAGACTGATCGAGGGCATGACGGAAGAGATTTACGTTGCGCTCAGACCTCACGTCATTGCCTTGCCGGTCAGTGGTATTGGTATTAATGTGAACACCGCGACGGGTCCGGTGCTCATGTCTTTGCACGACGAAGTAACCGAGGCTCAGGCTGCGTCCATTCTCGCCCAGAGAGAAGGGCAGCGTTTTGAAAACCTGCAGGACTTTCTCGCATTGCAGGAATTTGCGGGCATGGGCCTCAAAGCTGCGGGGCTCTCTCTGCAATCACGGTTTTTTGAAGTTGTCTCAAGGATTACCTACGATGATCGTGTTGTCACTATGGTCAGCACTGTTTTTCGTAATCCGGAGGGAGAAGTCCGGACGGTTCACAGGGATTCCGGGCAGAAGAATCGCATTACCAAAGAACCCTATTCAATCTCGGAAGGATAGCCATGTCTTATCGCCTTTTTGTCCGGCCGGTTCCGCCCTTTGCGGACACGGAGCAAAACCCGGAGTCACAATTGTTCAGCTGGTTGCTGCAGGATGCCAGTGGCGACGCGCAGGCCAGAGGGGCTGCAGATTCCAGAGAGGTTATTGAGCAGACATTGGCTCAGAATGCACTGGATAAAGTGCTGATGATTGGCCTGATTCCTGGTGATGAGGCGCTGTTTTGTGTAGCGGATATTCCCGCAAAGCAAAGCCGCTTTGTGCTTCAGGCATTGCCATTCGCGGTCGAAGAGCAAGTCGCCCAGGACATTGAATCGGTGCACCTGGCACTGGGTCGTCACACACCCGATGGCTACCAGGTAGCTGCTATCGATCAGCAGCAGATGGGACGTTGGCTGGCGTTGTTCTCAGGCTGGGAACACGTCCGTCTGGATGCAATTTTCCCTGACGCCGCTCTGCTTCCGGCCACTGAGGGAGGCTGGACTGCCTGCCTGGATGGCGACGGTGTCATGTTGCTCAGTCAAAGAGGTGAATGGTTGCGTATGCAGACCAGTAACCTCGGAATGTTGGGCATCACGCTGGCGGCACCTCCTTCGGAGGAGGTGATCGCAGAGATTCCAGTCACTGTTTATGGCACAGACTCAGATCTGGAAAACTATCAATCGGTAATTGTGGAATTGGGCAGCGGTGACGGCCGCCTGCGATTGAGCCAGAAGCCCCTTGAGTTCTCTACCTTGGAGTTTCTGGCTTGGGCTTACCACCACCATATGTGTAATCCGGTCAATCTTTGCCAGGGCCCTTTCGCAGTGAATAGAGATGGCAGCAGCCCGCTGAAACCATGGAAGCCGTTAATAGCCGTGGCCTCAGTCTGGTTTGCTGTACAACTAGCCCTGAACACAGGAATGGGCATTTATCACAATCAAGAAGCCGAGAAGCTCCAGGAGCAGGCTCTGGCCATATATCAGTCAGCCTTCCCGGGCGATCGTCGCACCCACGCTGGCAATGTGCGTCGGGTTATTGAAGGTCAGTTGCGAGTGGCGGGTTCCGGGCAGCAGGAAGTTGATTTTGTCACTTTGCTCAAATACACCGGCGACCAATACAGCCGCCTGCCGTCGAGCGGAGCGGTCACTTTCAATTCGATCAACTACAGCCGAAGCCGCGGCGAGTTAGTGGTGGATGTGCGGGCGGACAGCTACGAGCGGATGAGCAGTTTGAGAAATGGGCTAGCTAACCAGGGGCTGCAGGCTCAGATTGGCTCTGTGGTCAATGAAAGTTCCGGCTCTCGTGGCCGTTTGACGGTCTCTGGAGGCTGATATCATGTGGACCCGAATTAAAGACCAGCCAGCGGTGGGCAAACTGATCGCCCGATACGACCAACTTCCCGTCAGGGACCGGCAGGCGCTGGGTATTCTCACCGTCGCCTTGGTGCTGGCAATAATGTACTTTGCCATCTGGAGCCCGGTGTCGGATTTTCGTGCCCAGGCGGAGTCCGGCCGGGAAAATGCAGAACAGCTGTTGGCCTGGATGCAGGCGAACGAGTCCAGCATTCGCCAACTGGCTGGAACAGACTCGGCAAGCTCCGGAAGTGCCGCCGTCGATAAGCCTGCAGACGGGCGTGCATTGATGGCGCTGGTCACTCGCTCGGCTGGCGAGGCGGGTCTGTCTCTGCAAAGGTTTGAGCCCAGTGGTGAGAACGGCGTACGTGTCTGGCTTGAGGGTGCTCCGTTCGCAGACGTCGCAGCCTGGATTGAACAACTTGATTCACGCAATGGCGTGATTATTGACCAGGCTGCATTGGACAGAGCCAATGAGCCGGGCCGGGTTTCGGTCCGGCTTACCTTGACGATCTGAACGGGCGTGAACCCAACGTTGACCGGAGTTCCGGAGGAGCACGAGAAAATGCGTGATACGCAAGAAAACAATAATAATACCGATGCCGTCGTAGTTCGGCTTGATGAGACGGCGCGTAACGAGGCCCAGTCCATTCTTTGTAGTGCCTACCGGGAAGATCCGACGTTCCAGTACCTTTTTGATCACCGTCGGACAGGCTATGACCAGCGAGTGAGGGCGACGGTCAGAGAACTGATTGATCTGTACCTCGATCTGAATCAGGACGCCGTCGGCGTTATGAAAGGGGAGACCCTTATCGCCGTGGCGTTCATTGGCGACCCGGAATTGCGAATGAACCTGGCCGGTCAGTTCAGCTGGAGAATTCGCATGGTGCTGACGGCCGGCTTCGCCTCAACCCGTCGTTACCTGGATTATCATCAGAAAATCCGCGACTTATTGCCACACCCGCAGGCTCATCAGTTGCCTTTGATGGGGGTTAACCCAAAATACCAACATCAGGGCTACGGTCGGGTGTTGTTAAAGGCGGTAGAAAAACTCTGTGAGGAGAACCCTCGCGGCAGCGGGCTGGTTCTGGATACCGGTAACAGCCGATACCTGCCTTTTTATGAGTCTGAGGGGTTCCAGAGCCTGGGCAAGATTCGCCTCGGTGATTTCGAAGATCACGTACTTTATCGCGAGATCAAAGCGGATTCAGATGAACGCCGAAGCGAGGCAGCCCAGCATTAATGTCTTTTTGTAAACAGGAGAGAGTGTGTCTGACAGCCAGGATTTCGATCTGATTGTAATTGGTGCTGGGTCCGGCGGTGTCCGGCTGGCGAGAATGTCTGCACAGCGAGGCGCCCGCGTGGCCGTCGTGGAGTCGCGCTATCTCGGCGGAACATGCGTCAATGTAGGGTGCGTTCCGAAAAAGCTGTTTGTGTACGGGGCCCATGTCCATGACGACCTTGAGGATGCTGCTGGTTATGGCTGGCGCGTGCCAATGGACGACGTGAGCTTCGATTGGCCAACCCTGGTTGCCAACAAGAATGCTGAGATTGAGCGGTTAAACGGCATCTACGGTCGCCTGCTTGAGAACGCAGGAGTGGAGATTATTCGGGGTACTGCCAGCATTCAGGACGCTAATACCGTTGTAGTCGGTGACCAAAGCTATTCCACCAAACACATCACCGTAGCGACAGGAAGCTGGCCGGTGGTTCCGGATGTACCCGGCAAAGAATGCATACTGACCTCCAATGAGATGTTCTATTTGCCCCAATTGCCCCGTCACGCCGTAGTGTGGGGTGGCGGTTACATCGCGGTGGAGTTTGCCGGCATTCTGGCGGGGCTGGGAGTGAAAACCACGCTGTTATACCGGGGTGACTTGTTCCTGCGGGGTTTTGACGATGACATTCGCCGCTTTACCGAGCAGGAAATGCGCAAGAAAGGCATTGATCTGCAGTTCAACGTTACGATCGAGTCCATTGAAACCGAAGGCGCGCACTATCAGGTAAATCTGTCCAACGGTGAGCAGCTGGAGACTGGACTGGTGATGGCCGCAACCGGTCGCAGGGCACTGGTTGACGGCCTTGGGCTGACTGACCTTGGCATCGAGCTTAACGCCTCCGGGCATGTTGTGGTGGATGATCAGTTCCAGACTTCGGTGCCGTCGATATCCGCGCTGGGCGATGTGATTGGTACCCCACAATTGACGCCTGTCGCACTTGCTCAGGCGATGGTGCTGTCACGCAGGCTGTTTGGCGATGGTCAGGGTGAGATGGATTACAGTGCTATTCCTACCGCGGTCTTCTGTCAGCCTAACATCGGAACGGTGGGCCTGACGGAAGAGCAGGCGAGAGAGGCTGGCCACAAGCTCAGGATCTACCGTTCTGAATTCAGGCCGATGAAATATACCCTCAGTGGTCGGGATGAGCGTTGCCTGATGAAACTGGTGGTTGATGATCAGACCGACAAGGTGCTGGGCGCCCACATGGTGGGGCCGGATGCTGGTGAAATCACTCAGGGATTGGCGGTGGCGATTAAAGCGGGCGCGACCAAGGCCCAGTTTGACGCCACTATTGGTATCCACCCGACGTCTGCAGAAGAGTTTGTAACCATGCGCGAGCCGGTGGCCTGAGCTGACAGCGCGCCCGCCTGACTCACTGCAGTGATGCAGTGAGTCAGGGCAGTGGTCGGCTTATAGACGAACCCAGCGGCTGAGCACTTCCCGAAGGGTTTCACGACGGACTGGTTTCGGGATGTAATCGTTCATACCTGAGGCCAGGCAAAGTTCTTTGATTTGGTGTGACACATCGGCGGTCAAGGCAATGATGGGCACGCCAGACTGACCGTTACTTTGTTCCCATTCACGAATGATGCGGGTTGCCTCATAGCCGTCCATGATCGGCATCTGACAATCCATCAGGATCAGCTCATAGCCCTCATGTTTGCTTCTTACCTTCTCTATGGCTTCCTGGCCATTGTGGGCTGACTCCACCTGAAAGCCCAACTTGCTGAGCAGTGTGACGGTGACCTTCTGGTTCACTGCGTTGTCCTCTACCACCAGAGCGCGGGCTGTGCTCCCGATGGTTTCCCGAGGGCTATGGGGCGGGGTAGGTTGCGCCCCGTGCTGCTGCTCTGCGAGCTCGAACGGTACTTCAAAGCGAAATGATGAACCTTCCCCGATATCCGACTCTACCTGTATATGGCCGCCCATCAGCTCCACCAGGCGCTGAACTAGAGACAGACCCAGCCCCGTGCCACCGTGTGTACGAGTGTTGCTATTGTCAATCTGTTCAAAGGTATGGAAAATGTTGGTCAAGCGGTCGCCAGGTATTCCGTTCCCGGTGTCGCTGACTGAGCACTTGAGCATCAGACAGTTGGATTCGAGGGGAAGCCAGCTTGCGCGAACACTCACAAAACCGTTATTGGTAAACTTGAGCGAGTTGTCGAGCAGGCAGGCGAGAATTTGCCTGACCCTTGGCGCATCACCGATAACCAACGGTTTTTCAGGCCACTCGCCCAGAAAGTTCACATCCAGTGCCAATCCCTGTTGCTCCGCCGCATAGCGGTACGATGCTGCACAATTGGTGATCAGAATGCGCAAGTCAAACTCCTGATTTTCGAGCTCAAGGCTACCGCTGTCCATTCGAGCGTAATCCAGAATGTCTGATATCACCGTGAGCAGATCTTCTGTCGCCTGCCGTGCCGTGCCCAGATAGTCTCTTTGGCGTTTGGTAAGCGGTTCTTCCTGAATCAGGTCTACCATGCCAAGTACACCGTTCAATGGCGTTCTAAGCTCATGGCTCATGGTTGCAAGAAACTCAGATTTGGCCTGACTGGCCAGTTCTGCTCTCTCCCGTGCGGATTCCGACATGGCCAAGGTCTTGTCTCTGGCCGACCGCAACTTCTCGAGGTGTTGTGCCAGCTCATTTAATTGGTGCTGGATGGCCACGATTTCTTTGGAATTGCCCCCGGTAACAACCTTCTGGTCGGAATAATCGCCGCCGATGAGCATACTGACCCGACTGGCCAGCTTCCGGATTGGCTGAAGAATGCTGTTGAGAAAGTGATTGACCATGAGGATGGTGAACAGCAGCATGGCGACGCCTACGGCCATAGAGGACCACAGGATATCCTGTTGCCGATCCGCCAGTACTTCAGGATCAACGCCTACCTCAACCGTGCCAACACGCAAAGAACCGGCGCTGAATCCGTAACCGGGGTTGAACCAGTCTGTGCCGCTGCCAAGCTCCAACGGCTCCTGTAATATCTCGGCCTGATAAAGGTTGAACCCATTACTTCGCATTGACGAGTCTTGCAGGTTATTGCTCACAAACCCCAGTTCCTCGCCAACCACGTCGGTTACCCGAATCCACTCCGCTTTGCTTCGACGCAGGGACTGGCTCAACACCTGATCCAGTGCCAGAGTGTTCCCTGAAACAACCGCGTATTCGAGTGCCGGCGCCAGGCTGTCTGCCAGCATCTGAGCGTTCCGCGCCAGATCAATACGGGCATCGTCCAGTCGTGCTGACGTAAAGAATGCCATCAGCGCCACGAACATGACCACTGCAGGCAGAGCGCCAAGCAATAGGAGTTTTCTGGACAGTGATACACCGAGACGGGTGGCAGATCGACTCATTCTGAATCCTCCCGGCCGGATATGATCATTGTGTTCACCTGCTCGGCAATCCATTCCCGTTCAGGTAAGGGAATGTTGAGTGAGCGACCAACCTGCTGATTTATTTCGACCCGATACTCATCCGGGTAGTCCGGCTCTGGAAAGCGACGCTCGGCAAGAAACGCCCGAACATAGGTGCCTGCCTTTGCGACGATGGTAGGAAATGGCGCATAACTGGAGGCCAGAACGCCAGCTTTGACGTAAGCCTGACTAGGACCAATGACAATCTTGTTACGTCGGTAGGCGGTCAGCAGGATGTGTTTGATATTGCGAGGGTTATAAATGGCGTCGTCGGAGGCGGCCAGAACAAAATCACCATAGGTGAGCGCCCTGACAAGGGTAGGGATGAGCTGTTCATCACTGTCTGTGATGAATACCCGAGCGCTCAGGTTGTAAGCTGCAAGTTGGTCAACGAGGTCTTCATAGAGCTCGACGGTTTCTGTCGACGCCAGCAGCGCGATCTGTGTTGCCTGCGGAAGGATGGTTGTCCCCGTCAGCGCCTGCCTTAGCAATGGCACATCATAATAGATCGCAGATACCTGGCCTGGCGTGCGAGTGGCGTAACCCTGGAAGAAGGTTTTTTCAACCATCAAAGCGAGAATGGGTGCGTCTCGATTCATCTGGCGAATTTTTGAAAAGGCCACCGGTCCGATGGTAATGATCGGGCTGTCAGTGCCAATCATGCTTTGATCATCTCGCACCGGTACCAGCGACGCCTCGTCACCAAACTCGTCGGTAAGCAAACGGGTAATGTGAAGATCAAGAGCCTTGTTGCCAGAACCGGCAATGTAGATAACGGTAGAGCCAGGCTCGCTCATCTGAGAATAGCTGGTGGACGGTAGTATGGATAATAGAAGCCAGAACAGCGCCAACCTGACCGACGGCCGCCTTTGAAAATGGTACGACTGAATGAATTCAGCAAATTTGGTTGAGATCATACCGTCCCGATTGGTGAGCGATCTTGTTGTTACGTCCATTTATCATAGCGTCAGAAGCGGACTCCCGCCTCTACGAAGAACTGGTTATGATTTTTGATATTATTGTCTGAGCTCAGTTCCGGATCCCGATTCATATAGTGCTGCATGGTGAAGGCAAGTTCAGCGGTGTAGCGGGGCTGGTAGATTCGCTTGGCTATTCTTGCATCTATACGTTCGAACTGGCTCCGGCCAAACTCATCGGCCCAGTAAAAAGCGGACGAGGCCTTCAGCCCCCAGGGTAAATCGTGGATAACAGCAACGCTGCCAGAGTGGCGGACGGACATCCGGGTTAGCAGGGCCACCGCCTGATTCTGCTTCCGGGTGTCTACATCGCCGTCGTCATTGATAATAGGCTCGCCGGTGTACCGTGTGTGCTGATCCAGATATCCGTAACTGGTCCGGAGCAGGGTACCCGGGAATTCGAGCGAGGCTTCGACCTCAAAACCTTTTTGATCGATCGCAACGTTATTATCAACGCTCCAGTCCTTGAGCTGGATGACGCCACTGATCATGTCTCGGAGGTCGTCTTTGAACCCCCGGACTTCGACAGACAGCATGGCTTGCTCGAGGGGAAACTGCCCGAAGTAACTGATTTCACGTGAGGTGATGCGTTCTTCATCAAGATCTTTGTCCAGGGTGAGCCAGCCCAGTACCTCATAGGCGTCAAACGCTGTAATTCGGCGGCCTTCAAGGTTTGAGTACTGGCTTGGCCTGACATTCTTGAGGGTGTAGCCCCAGTCAGGGTTTTGCTCAAAACCATCCGGAGTGCGAACCGCTTCGGAATAAACCAACCGAAGTGCATGTCGATTGTTGAGGGTGAAGTTTGCCGCTAGCCGGGGTGAGAAGTAACTATTATCGGTGGTGCTGGTTCGCTCCCAATTGCCGCCAGCATTCAATGTCAGCCAGGACAGGGGTGTATATTCGAGGTTGCCAAAGAATCGGGACTGGTAATTATTGCCACGGCCATTGAAGTAGGTTTCCGAACGATACGTGTCTTTGCGGAAGCCGGCACCAGAAACCATCTTGATATCGTTAGTGATAATCAGGGAATCCTGCAGCTCCAACTCGAGGCGGGTATCTTCTGAGTCTGCGTCTACCTCTGCGAAACCGCCCATCGAAGCATCATCCGGAAAACAGACAAAATCACGATTGCTGTCCCGCCTGAAAAGAGGTGTTTCACTAGCCAAACAGGCGACGGCTTCATCCGGGAAGGCAACGGTGTAGGGTTGGCGCCGGTTGAAGTTTTCGACAGCCGCCATCACATGAAAAAAATGACGATCCGAGGTGCTGATGTTCAGCTTGGACTGCACATAGTAATCACGAACATCAATGTCGGGGTCAGTAAAGGGGTTCAGTTCGCCGGTTTTGTCCTTATCGTTGTACTTGGTGCCGTCAACCATGCCAACTCGTAGCTCGAGATCCATTTGCTCATCGAATTTCAGACGAGAATCGTAGGTAAAGGAATTGATGTCATGGCCATTGCGAAACGGCAATTCTTCGCCGTCGTCTACCTGGTAGTCAAAGCCGTCAAATTTCCGCTTCTCGTAGGTTAGCCGCCAGTCAAGATCCGGGCCGGCGTTGCCGACGGAGCCAAAGGTGCGCAAGTAACCTCTGGATCCGCTGACCACCCGGGTTTCGACACCGGCAGTGTCGGCTGGGTCGCGGGTAATGATGTTGATGGTGCCAAGAAAGGCATTGATACCGTAGGCGGCAGAGTTGGGGCCGCGGGCAACCTCAATGCGCTCTATCATCTCCAGCGGGACTGGCATGGTTTCCCAGTCCATGTCTGATAGAGTGGCCTTGTGAGACGTTCGACCATCCACGAGCACCTGCATTCGCCGCTGCTCGTAATGGACGGTGCCATGATAGGTGGTGACCGGCTGGTGACTGCCAACAAAATTGACCACCATACCCGGCACCAGGCGGAAAACCTCGTACAGGTTCATGATGCCTAGATCGCGTATCATATCTCCGGTGATTACCGTGGTCGTGCCGGGCACCCGGGTTTTTGGCTGGCGCAGCCGGGTGGTGGTCAGTACTTCCGGGATGTCATCGCCGAAGGCGACCAAGGCCGGGTCGAAGTCTTGCGGGGTCATTTCTGCGCCGGCGTCTATGGCGACCATGCTGATCAGGGCCGAGGCCAGCAACGAGAGGGGAAATCTGATGCGTGAGCTGCGCACGCTCGACCGGTTTGCTGACAGGTAATTCGTAATGAGCATAGGTGTCGTTCTATAATTTGCCGGGCTGACAGCCTTGTTTTGGTTCTTCCTGAATCCTAGGGTAGAAAAAACAGTTTGTCTCCACAAAGATGACAGATTTTACATTTCCGGAGTTACGCGTATATGACTTGCTGGGACATTCTGGGTATTGAGCCAACTGGGGATCTGGAGCGCATTCGTGAGGCTTATGAGCGCCAAATGAAGTTCGCTTCAGATGCGGAGGCTCGAACTCTGGAGCAAGCGTTCAGGGAAGCCATCGGTGATGAACCGTTGAAACCGCAGTCCATGCAGAGCATTGACGAGGACCCGGAGTCAGAGCGCTATCAATCGGCGGAGAAAGGTCAGCCCACTGCTGCGGTGCGCGAACTGGATGCCAGTGAGGTTCAGATTGCCCGTGAGGTAGTGATACAGATCAAAGCGCTGATGAACGACGATCAGCGCCAGCAGGACGTGGCCATCTGGAAAGCAATACTGTGCGAGCCACCGGCCGACCAGTTGGCACTTCGGCGCGAGGTGGGGCGGCAGCTCGAATCCAGAATTCGGCCAATGGCTGAAAACGGAGCTTTTCCTGGCCCGGTGGCCCACTTTTTGGGGGACTGGTTCGAATGGTCCAGTGTGCGCGAAGCCAGCCAGGCGGCTGAGCCACGCAACGCCGACCCCCGCAACTATCCGGAGTCTGACATGGCGCCGGATCAGGACTTCCCGGAACAGCCACCAATGACCAACTTCTGGCCGGCAGTCATCGGGTGGATTGTAGGTATCATCATATTAGCGACGCTGTTCGGCGGCATGGGCGGCTGACGCCTGTTCTATTTTTGCACGGTATTTCTGGGCGAGAATGGCGCCGACAATCACCTGGATCTGGTTGTAACACATGATCGGTAACACGATCATGCCAAAGCCAGGGTGACCCGAAAACAGCACCTTTGCCATAGGCAGTCCCGATGCAAGACTCTTTTTGGAGCCGCAGAATACTACGGCGGCTTCGTCTTCAAGGCTGAACCCCAGCTTCCTCACCATTAACTGCGCAATCAGCATAAACAGCCCAAGCAAACCGAAACAAAGCATGATCGTCAGTACGATGGCTTGAATCGGTAAATTCTGCCACAGCCCGCTGACCACGGAATGAGAGAACGCCGAGTACACGATCAACCAGATCACGCATTGGTCATACCGGGTCATCAGGCTTCCGTTGCTTGACAAGAATCCGCCCAGCCAGGGCCTCATGGCATGGCCCACCGCAAACGGAAGTAACAACTGCAGCACGATATCTTTTAACGCTTCGGTAACGGAAAAGTCTGCTGCGCCCGAGGTAGACACTAGGAAGAGCAGAAGGAACGGAGTCAGCATCATCCCGAATACGTTTGATGCAGCGGCGCTGCAGATCGCCGCAGGCACATTGCCTTTGGCCATCGCCGTATAGGCAATCGAAGAAGACACGGCCGACGGCAAAACCCCCAGATAGAGAAAGCCGAGGCCAAGATCTTTCGGCATCCACTCCGGAATCAGATTGCTCAGACCATTAATGGGCAACACGGCCAGAGGGAAAAACACGAAGGTGAGGGCAGTGATCAGTATGTGAAGCCGCCAATGGGTTGCACCATCGACGATCTGCTGTCGCGACAGAGCCGCGCCATGGAAAAAAAACAGCAGAGCGACCGCAAGGGTACCTACTGTCGCCAGAGTATCGGCTGCCTGGCCGGTGACCGGCAAGAACGATGCCAGAGCAATCGCGCCCAGTAACAACAACGTGAAGGTATCGATACGGAACTTCATGGTCTATTTCTGTCCTGTCAGCGCGCTTAGGCTTGGTTTGAGCAGGGCTCTTGAAAGCGCCTCGGCCTTGCCTGCATCTTTACGGCGAATAGCTGCTAACAACAGTTCGTGACCTTCCTGTGAGGGCTCAGGCAGATCTTCATCTCGCTCAGTACGTTCGATGGTTTGGCTCACCGCATGGGAGAAATATTCATAAAGCTCGGTCAGTGCCGAGTTATGGGAGGCGCGGACGAGGGCATGGTGGAACCATTCATCGTGACAAATCCGGTCGTTAAGATCGTTGCCAGCTGCGGCCCTGGCATCCAGCGCATCGCTCATGGCCTTGAGGTCTTGTTCCGTTCGCCGGCTAGCGGCAAGTCGCGCCGCCTCGGTTTCCAGCATAATGCGCACCTCAAGCTGCTCTGCCAGTTTGCTTCTGGATATGCGGCGGAGTGTTTCGCCGGCATCCCGGTTGGCGCGGACATAGGTTCCATCGCCTTGCCGGGTTTCAAGCATCCCAACATGAACCAGTACTCTGACGGCTTCGCGAATGGTATTGCGGCTGATGCCGAGGGCTTCTGACAGCTCTGCCTCAACGGGAAGACGAGTGCCGACGGGCCATTGTTCGCTTTCTATCGCTGCTCGCAGGCTTTCGATGGCTGTTTCGACCAGAGAGCCTTTTTTGATCGGTTTTAGCATTTCCTATCATCCTGTAGCACTATGACCCAATCATCCTATGTTTAAGTATAAAGCTCAAGACCACGGTTGGCTTTCAGCGTGAAATCTAGTTCAGTGGCCTGTTTCCGACGATGAAAACTGGTAATCCGTCGTGTCTACCGAGCGGGTGGCGAAGCGATAACTGAAGGTGAATCCTGGCCAGTTCACGGTGTTGCGACCGTGTTCATCCAGGTACCAGGATGTGCAGCCAGAATCCCAGACACTCCCCGAAAGCCCGTCCTGAACCGCCTGGCAGTATCTGGTTTGGGCTTCTTCCCGAACTTCCATGGCTTCACCCGGGTATCGTGAAAGTGCGTCCAGGGAACTGATAACGTAACAGAACTGAGACTCCAGCATATAAAGGATTGAATTGTGAGCCAGATTGGTATTTGGCCCATACAGAATAAACAAGTTGGGGAAACCATTCACGGTCATGCCCTTGAATGCTTTACTGCCCTTTGCCCAGGCGTCATTCAACGACTGGCCATGGCGGCCGGTCACCTGAATCGGTGACAAGAATTCACTGGCCTTGAACCCGGTGCCAAAGATAATGGCATCTACCTTCCGGTGTTCTCCGTTCGCACTGACCACGCCGGTCTCATCGATGTGTGAGACACCTTCCGTTATCAAATCGAGATGGGGCTGATTGATCGCGGGGTACCAATCGTTCGAGATCAGAATCCGTTTACACCCGATCCGGTAGTCGGGGATGATGTTTTTCAGTTTATCCGGATCTGTCACCCACCTGTTCGCCTCTTTTTTCGCCTGGCGGGAAAACAGATCGAGTATCCAGGAAAATCGGGTGAAAGCGAGGGCACGGGATTCATTTTTCCAGTAGATCAACGCACGGTAGGCGCGGTCCCAGAAGGGGAGTTTTTGGAAAAGCCTCTGCTCAAACGGGGTAAACCGCCGGTCAGGTTTCGGCAATACCCAGGCAGCCGACCGCTGATAAAGGTCCAGTTGGGCGACTTTCGGCGTGATTTGCGGCACAAACTGAATGGCGCTGGCCCCGGTGCCGATAACCGCAACCCGCTTGCCCGTTAGGTCAACCTCATGATTCCAGCGCGCGGAGTGAAACCAGCTGCCCTTAAACCGATCCAGGCCCGGTATTGCAGGCATGGCCGGTCGGTTCAGCTGCCCGGTGGCAGTTACCAACACGTCGGCCGTGTACTGATGACCGGATTCAGTGGTTACCTGCCATTGATTAGATTGGCCATCAAAGCTGGCTGACACAACCGCGCGATTAAACTCAATGTGGTTATCAAGCCCGTGTTTGCTGACGCAGTATTCCATGTAGTCAAGAATTTCGGCCTGGCCACCAAACTTCCGACTCCAGTCATGTTTTGGTTCAAAGGAATAGGAGTAGAGGTGCGACTGCACATCACAGGCGGCACCGGGATAGGTATTGTCGCGCCAGGTACCGCCAACCGAGTCGGCTTTTTCCAGTAACGTGATTCGGTTGTACCCTGCTTTTTTCAGCTGGATCGCCATCCCGATCCCGCCAAATCCGGTGCCAATGATAAGAACCGAGGGTTTTTTGGGGGTGGGTCTGGGTTTGGTCATGGACAGATCCTGATCTTGTTGTTTTAGTTCACGACTATAACCGGCTGCCCAGGCAACCAAAAGACCGTTTCCACCAGATTAATTGTCCGGAAAGGTCAATAACTGTTCGGCCGGCTGGGACATCAACTGCTTAAGCGCTGATGATTCAAACTGTCGCCGAATGCGGATCGCATAGAATTCTTCAAATACACCCGGTAAGACTCCGTAATCAAACAAGTTTCCGTTCTTAAGCTCGTCTCTCACTACAACCGGAGGAAGCACGGCAAGGTGGCCGCTGTCTCTGGTCAGCAGGCGCATCATCGCCATATCATCAACTTCCGCCAGAATAATGGGATGAATCTGATGGTAATCACACAGCTGGTCGAAAGCCTGGCGAATGTTGTTGTCCGGGCCCGGCAATATCAGCGGGCTGCCTTGCAACATTTCTGCAAATCCGCCGGATTTCTCGATTCCCGGTGGCCCGATAATACTCACCGGCTGACGGGCTATTCGCCGGCAGAGCCAGGGGTTTTCGTCGTCGCCCTGCACAGGCTGATTTGAAAGAATCAAGTCCAGCCGGTGTGCCGACAGCCTGCGCAACAGGTCGTCCAGGCTGCCACTTTGGAGCTTCAGCTCTAGATCTTTTCTGCCCAGCAGCGGGCGCAGAAATCCCTCCTGGAAGTTTCGTGACAGGGTTGCCAGAGCCCCGACCTTCAATACCTCACGGTTGGTTTGTTGGCCTGTGCTGAACAGGGCCTGCAGTTCTGCGCCCTGACGAAAAATGTCTTCGGCATAGGTGAAGGCAACGCGGCCCGCCTCAGACAGCTTTAAGCGCCGGCCCTCTCTCACAAAAAGATCGTGCCCGAGGTTTTCTTCGAGTTTTCGAATCTGCCCGGATAGCGCCGACTGTGAAATATGAAGCGATTCAGCGGCGCGCGTCAGGTGCCCCGTGCGGGCGACGGTCCAGAAATAGAACAGGTGATGATAGTTCAAGCGCATGTCAGGATACCTGATAGCCTATATGTTCTTTTTTAGTGAACGGTTTGATCTTTATAAACCATTTTATCTATGTGTGCATCATCGGCAGAGTAGCTCCGTAAACCAAGGAGCGCTTATGACCCTCATCACGTCTTTTTCGATGTTCGTGCTGGCCAGCTGGCTGGCTCTTCCGATTTCGCTTCTGGCGATTGCCGGGTTTGCCAACTGGACATCCACGCCGAGCAAACTCAATCACTGCTGGCGTATTGCTGAAACCATTTTAAAGGCGCTGCTAGTCGCCTCGGGTGTCGTGGGGCTGGGATTGGTAGCCAACGGGTTTGGGGTGAACACCGGTTTGCCTGAGATTGGCTCAACACTTGGGCTCTATCCGGATGGGCTGGCCGTATGGATGGCCGCGATGGTGAGCTTTATTGCCTGGATTATTTTGCGGTACGCCCGAGACTACCTGAGGGGTGACGTGGCTTCCCGAGGCTTCTTCCCCTGGTTTCTGGTCACCGTTGCTTCCGTTCTAGTCCTGATATTTACCAACCACTTGCTGGTTCTCGCTGGCGCTTGGGTGAGTATTAGTCTTGCCTTGCACCACTTATTGACGCTTTATCCGGACCGCACCGAGGCTAGGTTGGCAGCGGTTCAGAAATTTATCACCAGTCGCCTTGGCGACCTTGCGGTCATTGCCGCCGTGATGCTTATCTGGCGGCATTACGGAAGCTTCCGGATACCGGATATCTATGCCTTGTCGTCTCAGGGAGCCATGTCTTCGATGGAATTAAATCTGGCCTCTGTCTTTCTGGCGGTGGCCGCGGCGCTGAAGTGCGCACAGATTCCCTTTCACGGCTGGTTGATTCGGGTGATGGAAGCGCCAACGCCGGTGTCTGCGTTACTGCACGCAGGCGTTATTAATCTGGGCGGGTTTCTCTGGCTGCGATTGTTTCCGGTCTTTGATGGCTTCACGGCGGGGCATCTGATTTTACTGGTGGTGGGTGGCACAACGGCCTTGGTGGCAGTGTTCACCATGATGACTCAAAGCTCAGTCAAACATGCTCTGGCCTGGTCCACCAACGCTCAGATGGGCTTCATGCTATTTGAAATTGCCCTGGGTGCTTACACCCTTGCGCTTCTTCATTTGCTGGCGCATTCGCTTTACAAAGCTCATTCGTTCCTGGCTTCCGGCCGGACAGTGCGCGTTTCCGCAATGCATTTTACCGGTCGGCCCAACTGGTCCAACGGGGCGCTGGCCTGCCTGGCGGCGGCTGTTTCCGGATCGATCTTGTGGTTTGCTCCGGGCCTTGTTGAGAGCAAAAGCATTCTGGCTGGGCTATTGGTAATGGCGGTCGCAGCCACTGTAATGGGAGTGCCTGGCGAAAGTTCTTGGCGAGCCAAGTTAACGGTGTTTTTCATGGCGCTAACTCTGGTTCCACTGTATGGCTTGCTGAACCTGGCTCTAGGCCCGGCGGTCCAGACCAATGGCGGCGACGGTGCACCGATAATGGCCGAGGTATTCGGCTGGGGCCTGATCCTCTGTCTTGCGATGGTCTCGATAGTCACCCAGTTTTGGCCGAGTGCTGCCTGGATGCAGCGTTTACATCGTCCCGCATGTCAGGGTTTCTATCTGGACCGTCCGTTTGAACAGTTTACCCGCCGCTGGGCCAAGCGCTGGCTGGCACCCAACACCAGGGGTCGAGTAAGCGATTCCTGTAGCGTAATGATCGGAGAGCGCTCATGACTGCTTCTGTATCTTCCCGACTTGCCGAACCAAGGGCGGTGGGTAAAAATCATGAAATCCTGACAACCCTTATTGCTGCCTGCGAACGCATTGCGCCAACCTGGCCGCTGGACCGGTGGATTGCAGTCAATCCCTGGTGGGGGCACCGCCATCAGGCAATAGAAAAAGCCGATACCGAACTGTGCACGCGCGCCAATATCGGCTTGCTGATGCCTGAAGACTTCTATCTGGATGCCTGGCAGGGCAGCCGGATTCGGGAGTGCGATTTGCTTGCTGCGGCAGGAGAACGGCAATCACATGCAAGCGCTGCTCAACTTGTCAATCAGCTGCGCACTGCCCGACGCCCACAGGCGGGCAGTAGGTCATCGTTGGCTTGTGGCGGCAATTTGGATTCCATTAATCGGCTATTGGGTGACCTTTGCGCTCGCTATTTTGACAAGCGCCAGGGTAGGTGGCGGGCTGACATCGGTGATCAGAATCTCTACCAGTATTGGTTAGGACAGCAATCATTGGGTGGCGGTTCAACTGCCGGCGATTCTGAAGACCGGTTAGCTGATTTGCCGGCGGATTGGGAGCAGGCTGCCATTTTTGTCGCCACTGAGTTGGCTTGCGCCGGTACCCCGCTTGGGGCACTGGTTCACAAGTTGTTGCTCCGGCTACCTGGCTGGGCGTCCTGGTGCCGTGGTGAAGATTGGCGGGCCGGCCTTGAGGGGCAAGTGCTCTACCTGTGCCCACAGCTTGCAACGATTCTTTTGGTTTATGAATGGCTTGCGGTCATTGAGCTTTCCGAGAGAGATCTCAATGCCTGGCAGCTGTGGTCTGTCGGTGCGACTAACGATGCTGCTGGTGATTCAAAGCACATCCTCTGGATCTGGCACCGTGCCTATGAAATGGCTTGGCAAAGGCAGTTTCTTGAACGGTGGCAAAGCAAACCCAAGCCTGAAAAACCGGAGACGGCCGCACCTGAAGTTCAAGCCGCATTCTGTATTGATGTCCGCTCTGAGGTGTTCCGCCGTCATCTTGAAAGTGCTTATCCAAAAGCCGAAACATTGGGGGTTGCCGGCTTTTTTGGGATGCCGGTGGTACACCAGACCCTCGGCCCATCTAGCGATGAGGCGCATCTGCCGGGACTGTTGGCACCGGTCTACCGTTTTGGTGAAACCCAGGGCTCGCATGCGGCTGACCTCGCTCTGAACAGGCAACTGGACAGGCGCGAGCAGGTGCGTGAGTCGGTCCGATCCGCTAAATATTCCAGCCTTTCGACCTTCACTCTGGTAGAAACGACCGGCTTGGCCTGGGCCTGGAAGCTTGTCCGCGACAGCCTCCATCGAAATCAGCCAAAACAGCCCCGGTCGCCTGAGGGCCGATTGTTCCATTGCCATGGCGGCGATCCGTTGTCGGATCGGGAGCGCGTTGATCTGGCTGAATCGCTACTCAGGGCCATGTCTCTCACTCGCCGGTTTGCCAGTGTGTTGTTACTGGTGGGCCACGGTGCCCACACCGACAACAACCCTAATCAGGCGGGTTTGGCCTGCGGTGCCTGTGGCGGCAAAAATGGCGGCGTTAATGCCAGTATTGCGGCCGACCTGTTGAATGATCGGAGCGTCAGAGCGGGTTTGGCACAAAGGGGCATTGTTCTGCCTGAGAGCACATTGGTGCTTGCCGCAGAGCATTGCACGGTGACCGACGACGTGCGGATTTTTGAGGGCAAGGGCATTCCGCAAAGCCATCAGCGCATCTATGACACTCTGGTCAACCAACTCCGATCAGCCGGCAGCGCTTGTCGCCGCGAGCGCGCCACGGCGCTGAAGCTGAATGGTCATTCCGATCAGCAATTGCACGCCGAAATGCAGCGTCGAACCCATAATTGGGCAGAAGTGCGCCCCGAATGGGGGCTTGCGAACAATGCGGCGATGATCATCGGCCCCAGGCACGCAACCCGGGAACTCAACCTTGGCGGGCGTTGCTTTCTTCATGAATACAACCCGGAGCTAGACACAAACGGATCAGTGCTATCGGCCTTGATGTCGGCGCCAATGGTGGTCGCCAACTGGATTAACCTGCAGTATTTCGCATCTGTCAGCGAACCGGGGGTCTACGGCGCCGGCAATAAACTGCTGCACTCGGTGGTTGGGGGCAATCTCGGTGTGATTGAGGGCAACGGTGCCGATTTAAGCATCGGCTTGCCCATGCAATCCGTCCACGACGGTGAGCGTTGGCGCCATGAGCCCATGCGTTTAACGGTGCTGATTGATGCCCCAGCAGCGCGTATTGAGCAGGTGCTATCGGCGCACCCGGATGTCAGAGCCCTGGTTGATAACCAATGGCTCTGGCTTTGGCGGGTGGCCGATACCGGCATTGAGCAATACTGTGCAAGGGATTGGCAGGCGATCTGACTCTCACATATTGCAGGCGTTTGCCGCCTCCACATACAGCCAGTCCACGGTCTTGGGCTGGCTGTTGTCGCCTGAAAACAGGTGACCGACATCAGGAACGGCAAACCAGAGTTCACCACGGCTGGGGTTTTGCTGGGCGAATTCGTTATGACTCATGCCGATTTCCCAGATTTCTTCGCTGTGCCAGCCTTCCGGCACTAACTCAATGCGGACTTCAGAGCCGATCAGGCTAACTGCATCTATCCGCAGTGGCAGGCGGGCATGGACACTGGGCGCTCGTGCCAGATGGACTTCATGGGGGCGCAGGTAGAGCTGAGCTTCCTGCTCGGAACGATTACCGGGCAAGGACACCCAGGCATCGCCTTGCACCAGTTTCTGGTTTTTCACAGCGCCCGAGAGCACATTAACGTGGCCCAGAAAATCGAAAACAAACCGGCTCTCAGGTTTAGCGTAAAGCTCTGTCGGCGTATTGACCTGCTCCACCTGGCCCTGGCTCATGACAACCACCTGATCTGACAGCTCCAGTGCCTCCTCCTGATCATGGGTGACGAAGATGCTGGTGAAGTGGAACTCATCATGCAGGGCTCTCAGCCAGCGCCGGAGATCCTTGCGCACCTTCGCATCAAGCGCGCCAAACGGCTCGTCCAGCAGCAGAATACGGGGCTGCGTAGCTAGTGCCCGGGCTAATGCAACCCGTTGCTTCTGGCCACCGGAAAGCTGGGCGGGGTAACGATCTGCCAGTTGTGGTAGCTGGATCATCTCCAATAATTTTTCAACACGCTGACGAATCTCCGCTTTCGAAGGCCGTTGCTTGCGGGGCAGGGATTCCAGGCCAAAAGCGATGTTCTCAGCCACGGTCAAATGCCGGAACAGGGCATAGTGCTGGAACACAAAACCGATATTACGGTCACGCACATGCAGGTTGCTGACGTCTTCGCCGCCAAACAGAATGCGGCCAGAGTCTGACGATTCCAACCCGGCAATGATCCGCAGAAGCGTGGTTTTACCTGAGCCTGACGGGCCAAGGAGGGCAGTCAGCTTGCCTTCCGGAATGTCGAGCGCTACATCCCGCAGCGCATGAAAACGACCAAAGGTTTTGGAGATCTGGTCAATAGTGATGCTCATCTAAGACACCTCCTTTTCGGGCGTCGATACGATTGGTCGGGATTGCCGCCACTCCACAAAGGCTTTGACCACCAGGGTGAGCATGGCAATGGCCGCCAGTAATGAAGCGCTGGCGAAGGCACCGACGACATTATAATCTTGATAAAGAAGTTCAACATGCAGCGGTAAGGTATTGGTTTCACCGCGAACGTTGCCTGAAACAACAGATACTGCTCCGAATTCACCGACGGCACGGGCATTGGTCAGCACCACGCCATAGATCAGTGCCCACTTGATATTGGGCAGGGTAATCTTGCGAAAGATCCGCCAGCCGGACGCGCCAAGAACCACGCCGGCTTCTTCTTCCTCACTGCCTTGTTGTTGCATTAACGGGATCAGTTCCCGCGCAACAAACGGACAAGTCACAAACACCGTCACCATCACAATGCCGGGCCAGGAAAACATCAGTTGCACATCGTGACTGGCCAGCCAGCCACCGAGCCAACCGTTACGGCCGTACAACAGCAGGTACAGCAGGCCAGCAATAACAGGCGACACCGCAAAGGGGATGTCGATCAGGGTAATCAGCAGTTTGCGGCCCGGAAACCGGAACCGGGTAACCGACCAGGCAAGCGCGGTGCCAAACACCAGATTCAAGGGTACGGTCAGGGCGGCAACAAACAAAGTCAGGCCGATGGCATGCACTGTGTACTCATCGGTCACATTGCCTGCAAAGGTCGACCAGCCAGCACTGAAGGCCTCGGCAAAAATCACCACCACCGGTATGACCAGCATGAACATGGCCACCAGCAGGGCGATCCCGATCAATGTACGGCGAACCCAAGGCTGATCCCCTACGCGTCTATGACCGGTGTCCATCTAGCGACCCTCCAGGCGGCGCAGGTAGCGGCCTTGCCACAGGTTGATAGCGAACAACAGAACCAGTGACGCCAACAGTACAACGGAGGCAATGGCACTGGCCGCTGCGTAGTCGTATTCCTGCAGTCGGATAAAGACCATCAGACTGGTTACTTCACTGACGTAAGGGGTATTGCCTGCGATGAAGATGATGGCCCCGAACTCGCCCAGGCTGCGGGTGAATGACAACGCAACGCCCGTCACCAGTGCCGGCCAGAGGGAGGGAAAGATCACCTTGCGGAATACCCGGCCATCACTGGCGCCCAGGCTGACCGCAGCCTCTTCATCTGCCGGTGACAGCTCTTCAAGTACCGGCTGAACAGTACGCACCACAAAAGGAATACTGGTAAAGGCCATCGCGACCACGATGCCAAGCGGCGTAAACGCAACCTCTACACCAAGCTTGGCCAGCCACTGGCCGTACCAGCCATTCTGGGCAAAGAGGGTTGCCAGGGTGATACCGGCAACGGCCGTCGGGAGCGCGAACGGCAGATCAACAAAGGCGTCCACAATGCGCTTGCCGGGGAACTCATAGCGCACCAGAATCCAGGCCAACAACAGCCCAAAAAAGCCGTTAAAGACGGAGGCCGCCAGTGCTGTCCAGAGAGTGACCTTGTAGGACTCCACAACCCGTGAGTCGGTGATCGTGAACCAGAACTGGTCCCAACCCATTCCAGAGGTTTCCACCACCAGGCCGGACAATGGCAGCAGCAATACCAGGCTGACAAAGAACAGCGAAATGCCGAGGCTTAAACCAAACCCCGGCAATACGCGTTTGCTTCGACCAGAAAAGCGCCGCACGGGGCCGACGCCAGAATTAGCAGATGCCGACATGTCAGACCCTAGCGACGCCGCTGCAGCTGATCCAGCTTACCGCCGCTGGCGAAGTGCTCCGCCATAGCCTTTTCCCAGCCGCCAGCAATCTCATCGACAGACTTGAGCTTGAGCTCCCGAAAACGGTCGCTGGTTTCCTGTTTGACGGTTTCGTTGTGAATACGATAGTTAAATCCGGCCAGCAGGCGCTGGGAGTCTTCAGCGTACAGATGAGTGAGGTACTCTTTTGCCAATTCTTCGGTACCGTTCTGTTCGATATAGTCATCGATCCAGGTCACCGGAAACTCAGCAAGAAAGCTGACTTCGGGGGTGATAACCAGATACTCACCGTCTTCATAACGGTCCGCGATGTTCAGGACTTCCGATTCAAACGTCAACAGGGCGTCGCCGATGCCGCGCTCGATGAACGTGGTGGTTGCGCCGCGGCCACCGCTGTCGAAAACCCGGACCTGTCCCAGAAAATCTGCAAGGAACTGGTCAATCTTTTCCTGATCGTCGCCAAATTCGTCCTGCGCGTAGCCCAGAGCAGCCAGATAGGTGTATCGACCATTGCCCGAGGTTTTCGGGTTGGGCATCACCAGCGCAACGTCTTCACGCACCAGGTCATCCCAGTTTTGAATGTTCTTCGGGTTATCCTTGCGAACCAGGAATGCCATGGTCGAGTAATAGGGTGAGCTGTTGTTTGGCAGGCGCTCAGCCCAGTTTTCCGGAATTAAATCACCGCGGCTGTGCAGAATATCGATGTCGGTAACCTGGTTAAACGTCGCTACGTCTGCTTTCAGGCCCTGAATAATGGCTTGCGCCTGACGGGAAGAGCCAGCGTGGGACTGTTTGACCTCAAGGGTCTCGCCGGTTTTTTCCTGCCAATGCTCGGCGAACTCTTCGTTATAAGCGGCGAAGAGCTCCCGGGCGATATCGTAGGAAGTGTTGAGAAGCTCCCGGTCGGCGGCAAAGGTCGGTTGGGCGGAAAGCAGGGCGGTGCCCAGTGCCAATCCTTTAAGCAATGGTTTCATGATGAGCTCCTCAGAACCTGGAAGGTGAATCTGCGGAGCAAGTTAACAAAGGTTGCTAAGAACTAAAAATATTAAAAGAAAATATTTAAATCGTTTTATGGAATATGAGAGGCAACCTGTTTCAATACCGAAGCAACGCGGAACCCCAGGTAAAGCCGCCGCCAAAGGCTTCAAGCAGAACAACCTGGCCGCGTTTGATGCGGCCATCTCTCACGGCTTCGTCCAGTGCCAGGGGAATGGAGGCCGCCGAGGTGTTGCCATGGCGATTAACGGTCATCACCACCTGGTCCATCGACATGTTCAGTTTGCGGGCGGTGGCAATAATGATCCTTAAGTTAGCTTGATGAGGCACCAGCCAGTCAATATCGGACTTCTGCATCTGATTCGCCTCGAGAGTTTCATCAACGATTTGTCCAAGCGTGTTGACCGCTACTTTAAAGACTTCATTGCCCTTCATCTCGACAAAGGCTTGACCGGCCTTCACCGCATCAAAATCGTTAGCGACGCCACAAGGCACGTGCAGGAGCTTTTCATAGCGGCCATCGGCATGCAGGTGAGTGGACAGAATGCCGGTTTCCTCGTTGGCTTCGAGTACCACAGCGCCAGCGCCGTCTCCGAACAGGACACAGGTGGTGCGGTCGCTCCAGTTAAGAATTCGCGAGAACACTTCGGCACCAATCACCAGCGCCTTTTTACTGGTACCGGTACGAATGAACTTTTCGGCGGTAGCCAGGGCGTACACAAAACCACTGCATACGGCCTGAATATCAAAAGCAGGGCAACCCTGAATGCCCAGGCGGGCTTGCAGGATACAGGCACAGCTGGGGAACACTTTATCCGGCGTGGTGGTGGCGAATATGATCAGGTCGATATCGGTCGCATCGATCCCTGCCGCTTCAATGGCGCGAAGTGCAGCCTGTTCGGCCAGGTCTACCGTGCTTTGGCCGGGGAGGGCGATGTGCCGTTGCTCAATACCGGTGCGGTCACGGATCCACTGGTCAGAGGTATCCACCCGCTCTTCCAGGTCGCGATTGGTAACGATGTTGTCCGGCAGGTAAGAACCGGTTCCGGCAATGCGTGCAAAAGTCATGCGCTGTGTCCAGGGTCTGATACGGTAAACATAGACCCATGCTAAACCTTTGCAACCGGATTGGTTATTAGCGGATTGTCAAAGACACCCGGGAGGCCAGATTTGCGTCCCGGGGATGTGCGGCAGGAAACTCAGCTTTCCTTGAGCGTCTTCATGTCGATCACGAAGCGATACTTCACGTCACCTTTCTTCATGCGCTCATAGGCTTCGTTGATGTTGTGAATATCGAGCATTTCCACATCACAGGTAATGTTGTGCTCGGCACAGAAGTCCAGCATTTCCTGGGTCTCTGGCATGCCACCGATCAGGGAACCTGCAACCGTACGACGCTTGGTCACCAGCAGTCCGGCCTGCAACGCCGGCTCAACCGGGGTCAGCAGCCCCACCAGAATATGGGTGCCGTCATACTTCAGGCACTTCAGGTATGGGTTGAAGTCGTGGGCAACTGGAATGGTGTCGAGCAGAAAATCGAACGAGTCCGCCGCCGCTTTCATCTGAGCTTTGTCCGTCGAAATAATGACGTGATCCGCGCCTTGCTTCTTCGCCTCAGCAACTTTGCTTTCTGATCGGGTGAAAATGGTGACCTCTGCACCCAAAGCTTTGGCAAGCTTCACACCCATATGGCCGAGACCGCCCATGCCCAACACGCCGACCTTGTGACCTTTACCCACATTGAAATGCTTGAGCGGTGAGTAGGTGGTAATGCCAGCGCACAACAAAGGTGCAGCACTGGCCGCATCGAGCTTCTCGGGCATCCTTACCACAAAGCGGTCACTGACGACGATTTTGTCGGAATAGCCGCCGTGGGTGACGGTACCGTCGTGGCGGTCAAGGCTGCCGTAGGTCATGGTCGAGCCTTCAATGCAGTATTGCTCGAGGCCGGTTTCACAGGCGGAGCAGCTGCGGCAGCTATCAACCATACAGCCGACACCCACGAGATCACCCACTTTATAGTTGGTGACACTTGCGCCCACCGCGGTAACACGACCCACAATCTCATGGCCGGGAACGACCGGGTACTGAGAGCCACCCCAGTCATTCTCAACGGTATGCAGGTCGCTGTGGCAGACGCCGCAATAGTCGATCTCAATAGCGACGTCATCTGGACGCAATTCACGCCGGTCAAAGGAGTAGGGCGCCAGACCCGAAGTTGGGCTTGTGGCTGCGTATGCGCGTGTATTGGCCATGAAAGACTCCTTGATGAGTTAACTTCGAACGTTCGGTGTAAGTTACGTAAACATTGTCATATAGACCATGCCAGACACAAATGCCTGTTGGAAGGTGCCCGAATTAAAAGCCGCGAACGGTGGACCAACCGTTATTCAGCATCGGCGCTTTCGGGTTCACTCAGGATTTCGGGCTTTTTCAAAGCCTTCTGAAACAGATCCTTGTTTTCAGCAATCAACAGGGCGCACTGCTCTGCGTATTCTTCAGGCATCGCCGGGATTTTCTTCTCCAGCCACAGCTGAATGTTTTCAGAGAGCTCGAGCATTTTATCCCGGGCATCGGCTTCGGCTTTGGTCGTGAAGAGCATCGAATCGGGAGTTTTGAGTGCCATTTCGAGTCCGTCGCGGTCTGAGTAGAACAAAGATTGAACAGCCATTAAGAAGCTTCCTCGCTGTTTGTAGACGACTGTATGAATATACAGTCTCATCATAACGTAGTCTGTTGCAGTTATCGAGACATGCCCCAATTATGGTAGGTTCAAGACACAGGCTTTTTGAGAACACGATCAAAATGGATACTGGCGGGACCACCTTATGAACCTAATCATCATCGGCGCGGGCATCATGGGCACCACGTTTGCCATTCTGGCAAAAGAGTTGGCACCCGACCTGGACGTGACCATTCTGGAGCGACTGGACAAGGCCGGAGAAGGTAACTCATGGGCCTTCAACAATGCAGGCACGGGCCATGAGGCGAACTGCGAACTGAACTATACGCCGGTGGATGAAGAGGTCATTTCGGTTGAGAAGGCCCTGAAAATCCACGCGCAGTTCAATGTCGCCAAGCAGTTCTGGGCGTATCTGGTGGAAAAGGGCGCGATTAAAGAGCCAACCAGTTTTATCAACCAGACCAAGCACTGCACCATCGTGTCCGAACCTTCAATCGAGGAATTGAAGCTGCGTTTCAAGGAAATGTCTGCCCATCACTTTTTTGAACAGATGCGGTACTCCGAGGATTTTGATCAGATCAAGGACTGGATTCCCTACACCATGGAGGGGCGTCTGCGTCATGAGAAAATGGCGGCCACCGTCATTGAAACCGGTACAGACGTCAATTTTGGGAGCTTGACAGAGCACATGGCGGATTACGCCATGAATGAGCTTGGCGTAAAGATCGAGTATGGTGTGCACGTGAAGCGCGTGCATCGCAGCCCGGCAGGAAGCTGGTTGGTAGAAACCAAAACCCGGGGCGCATCGGTTCAACATCGAGCCGACGTTCTGTTTGTGGGCGCCGGCGGAGGCGCATTCCCGATTCTCAAGAAAAGCCACATGCCATTCGCCCGCCGGTTTACGGGATTCCCCGTGGGTGGGCGTTTTCTGCAGGCCAGGATCACACCGGAACAAGCCGATCAGTACCGGGCTAAAACCTATGGTAAAGCCGAAGTCGGGGCACCGCCGATGTCGGTTCCGCATCTGGATTTACGGGTGGCTGATGGTCAGCATTACCTGCTGTTCGGCCCGTTTGCCTCGTTTAAACCGGTCCTTGAGAAAGGCAGGGGCTTTATCGATTACCTCCTGGCTATGCGGCTGCACGATATTCCTGGTTTGCTGAATGTTGCTATCGAGCATTTCCCGCTGGTGAAGTACCTGGTGTCCGAGACCTTCAAGGGCGACAAAAGCATGCTGGAGGCCCTCGACAAGTTTGCTCCCGGCCTGAGCAAGAAATTTGACTGGAAGCCGATAGAGGCGGGCCAACGGGTGCAGATCATCAAGGACGGTGACTTGCAGATGGGCACAGAGATTATCGTGTCTTCCGATAAAACCTACGGCACCATTCTGGGAGCATCACCGGGGGCTTCGGTGTCACCTGAAGTGATGCTCCGGGCCCTGGAGCGGATGTTTTCCGAAATACTGTCGAAAGACGACGCCAAAGCCAAACTCAAAGAGATGTTCCCAGAGGATGACCTGGACGTCCTGATCAACAACCCGGATCGTTATCGGGCGGTTCGGGATGCGGCGAACAAAGCCCTCGGTATTACCTCAAAATCAACTCGGTAATGAGAAGCCTCAATGACAAAACCTCTGGCCCAGGCGACACCCAAGGTTGTCGAGAATCTCAATGATCTAGCGTCATTGGCCGACTATTCCCTGATGGACACCTTGAACTGTGATCCCGAGGGAAAAACGAACGGTGCTGACCATGCACCAAGACAGGTCTTCTCGGGGCACTATGTTCCGGTCAGTCCCACGCCCATCGAAAACCCTGAATACGTGGCGCACGGTAAAAGTCTGTTCCGCGAACTGGGCTTTGCCGACAGTTTGGCGCAGTCGGATGATTTCGTGAGCATGTTCTCCGGCGACTTATCGCATGTACCAGAGCCTCTGCGCAAAACCGGATGGGCATGTGGCTATGCACTATCTATCTACGGCAACGAGTACTACCAGCAATGCCCGTTCCAGACCGGCAACGGTTACGGTGATGGTCGCGCTATTTCCGTGCTTGAGGCCGTCATCAATGGTCAACGCTGGGAAATGCAGCTCAAAGGGGCAGGGCGCACACCCTACTGCCGTGGCGCAGACGGCCGGGCCGTTCTACGCTCCAGTGTCCGTGAATTCCTGGCCCAGGAACACATGCACGCGCTGGGTGTGCCCACGTCACGGTCTCTGAGCCTGTACGTATCGAAAACCGAGAAAGTCAGGCGACCGTGGTATTCAGAGGGCTCACGCTCGATCGACCCGGACGTGCTGGTATCCGAGCCCGTCGCCATCTCCACCCGGGTTGCGCCGTCGTTTATCCGGGTAGGGCAGCTTGAGCTCTTCGGGCGCCGGGCCCGTAAGCAGGAACACCCGAAGGCGATGGAGGAGCTCGAGAAAATCGTCTTGCACCTGATCGATCGCGAGTACGATGGCGTTATCGACCAGACATTATCCACCTCTGAAAAAGTCGTGCTGCTTGCCCGTGAGTTCCGCAGCCGCCTGACGTCGCTGGTAGCGAACTGGATCCGTGTGGGTTACTGCCAGGGCAACTTTAACAGCGACAACTGCGCCGCCGGCGGATTCACGCTTGACTACGGTCCCTTTGGTTTCACAGACCTGTTTGACCCCCAGTACCAACCCTGGACCGGTGGTGGGCAGCACTTTTCGTTCCTTAACCAACCAGCGGCGGCAGAGCGCAATTTCCATTCATTCTGCGCGGCGTTGCGGCCGTTGTTAGACGCGCATCCGGATAGTTTTCGGCAACTGGATGAACTCGAGAGCGGTTTTCCGCAACGGATGCAAGCGCAAATGGAAAGGATGTGGGCGGCCAAACTTGGACTGGAGGCGTTCGACGAGGACCTGTTCCGGGAACTGGTAACCCTGATGGTGTACACGCCCGTCGATTACACCATGTTCTTCCGGGAACTATCTGCCGTGCCAGACGATATCGAATCATTGCAGAATAGCTTCTACAGGAACCTGGCGGATGCAACGACCCCCGAGGGTCTGGAAAAGCGCTGGTCAGCGTGGCTGACAAACTGGAGATCGCTCACTGGCTCCAGTGATCGTGAGTCGCTTTCCAGCAAGATGAAACTTGTTAACCCGAAGTACAGTTTGCGGGAATGGTTTGTTGTGCCTGCCTACAAGCAAACGGCAGAAGGAAATTACGAGTTGCTGCGTGAACTGCAGGAGATTATGACGCAGCCGTACGCTGAGCAATCGAAAGACGTTGAGGAAAAATATTACCGACTGAAGCCGCTGGAGTTCTTTGAGCTTGGTGGTTTATCGCACTACAGCTGCTCGTCATGACTGGAACGTCCAAGCAGAGTACCTGATAAGAAATTTTCCCGAAATCATACCTTTCATCTGTGTACGGCAAAGGTCAGTAGAGCGCTTGGTGAGTCCTTGGCCTGAGCAGCACTTGGATAAACCGGATTACAACGATCCGGATGGGGCGTCAGCTCAGATATGCCAGAAGTATATAGGGAGCTAAGGACTTGGGCGGGCGTTTGTTGTAGAATTCCGGTTTTGAAATCCTGGAGCGTGCAGCTGGCCGTTCACACCTTTGCTCAGAGGTAGTATGAAACCGGAATCGAATTCAGCCGTTTTCCTATGGGCGGCGGCAATGTCTGCTGTCTTTATGGGAACCATCGGAGCCATTTCGTTTTACTCCGGTGCAGGTGCCGAGACCGTAACTTTTTACCGCCTGTTCATCGGGGCGCTTCTTATGGCGGCGTACCTATTTGCCAGCGGGCAGCGCAACAAAGTTTTGATGTGGCCAGGCGTCAAAGTATTAGTCACCGGAGCTTTCCTTGCCGGTTTCGTCATGTTTTACATTCTGGCCATGGAATACACCAGCATGGCCAACGCAGTCATGGTGATGTATCTGGCGCCGGTAACCGCATCCGTTGTAGCGCATTTTTTACTTGGCGAACGGCTAACACCGGCCAGTGTCGGGCTGATCGGCTTTGCGTTGTTGGGCTTTGCGATGATGATGGAGTTCAACTTCAACCTCAGCGGCCGGGCAGATGAGGTCATTGGTCTGTTTTACGCCAGCTGCGCCATGCTGTGTTATACCGCGTTTATGCTGACAAATCGCACAATCGATGATCGCATTCACGTCTTAAGTCGCAGTGGGTATCAAATGCTGGCCGGAGCGTTGTGCATGTTGCCCTTGATACTGATGGAAGGCGAGAGTATCGCAATGGTGCAGTGGGGTTGGTTGGTCGCAGCCGGCCTGATACCGGGCTTTCTCGCCATCATGCTGGCCGTTATCGCATTGAGAGCACTGCCTGCAGCCACATTCGGGACTCTCGCTTATCTGGAGCCAATCACCGTGGTGGCAATTGCCTGGGCGCTGTTCGATCAGACCCTGACCGGATTGCAGTTGTCCGGGTGCGTTCTCATCATCCTTTCGGGTATTGCCCAGGCCTGGTTGTCGACCAAAAAAGCCCACCAGGCCGAAAAGTTATTGAACCATGAGCGAGCTATTTGCGACCAGGCCCGCTCCACGGTCTTAGGCTGCAGGCAGGGAATACAGTGAGTGGTTTGTTGTGCCTGCATAGCTGCTCATCGTAATGAGAGTGTGGTTTTGTTTCAATTATATGCACAAGTTTGGAAAACAGATCTCAGTACGTACAGCTGGCAAGAAGATTTATCTCGAATTTTACTTTTAACGTGGAAGTTAAGAAACTTTCTGTGGTCGTCTTGTCGTCCAGGGGATCTCTTTCCTAAATTCGAAATGCATCTGACACTGCGCATAATGTATATTATGTTAAATGCGGTATAGATACGAACGCCCGCGATACAGGAAACCTCGCGGGCGCTCTTCTTCTAAAGGCTAACAGACTTAGAAATTCACCTGCACGCCCAGACCAATGCCGTCGATGGTAATGTCGCTGTCGTCGTAATAGCGCATGTATTCGACATTGCCCGACAGGTTTTGCGCAAACTTGAAGTTAAGCCCTGCACCGTAGGACAGATCAGAGTCATCGTCGGATACTGACCCAAGCGAAGCCTCAACCCTGGTGAAGCCCAAAACTGCGTATGGCGTTACTGGGCTCTCGTTGACCATGTTGATGGTGGCATAGCCACCGAAAAAGCTGTCCAGTTCAACTTTGGTGCCCGCGATTCTGTCGTCATCCACGCCAAACCCTGCACGCGCCTCGATGCCGAGGAATTCGTTAGCCATCACGCCAACCTTACCGGATAACGTTCCGACATCGGCGCTGGCGATGCCATCGAAATCGACATCCATAAACGTATAGTTCAGACCGGCATACAAACCGCCCATGCCAGATTTATACATATCCTGGGCTGCAGCGGTTCCAGCGAAAGCCATTCCAGCGGTGGCCACGGTTGCGATGAAAACGTTCTTTTTAATGTTCATATCCGGTTCTCCTTGTTCCTTATGGGGAGTGGTAAGCCACTCCTCTATGCAACTTGCAACAGCCAGACGTGCTTTGCCATACCTGGGTTCCGAATTTACGTTGCTTTTACAGGGATTTAATTTGCTGTTAATGGGCCGGCGGGCGGCCCGTTTTGTTGCGGAAGCCTTGCCCCACGGGTATCCTGACGCGGTCTCTTTGTCAGCTGGTCTGGGCGCACCTTGAGAAACCTTTACCCCGTTATTTTCATCAGCAGTGTCATGTTTATACTTCTTAGTGTTTTCATGACGTTACCTGTACTTCTTCTCACTGTCTTCGGGGGTGATGCGCCCAATGCGATGGCGTTTGCCATGTCGGCGGCTATCGTGTTTGTATTAGGTGTCTTGGGAGTTGTGAGTACATACCGTCTGCCGCGGGATCTGAAACCCCGTTATATGTTCGTGTTGACGGTTTCCAGTTGGCTGATCATTGCCCTGCTCTCTTCTTTACCTTTCTACCTGAGCGACAACAACATATCCGCCGCCGATGCCTTCTTTGAGGGCACGTCCGGTATCACAACTACTGGCGCAACCGTGCTTAGCGGCCTGGACGATTTCGATCAGGATCTTCTGCTTTGGCGCTCCATTCTGCAGTGGTTGGGCGGTATCGGCATCATCGGTATGTTCGTCGCGGTCCTGCCGTTCCTTCGTGTTGGTGGCATGCGGCTGTTTGCGACGGAGTCTTCGGAATGGACTGACAAGGCCTTACCGAGGATGAAAACCCTTAGCCGAGGACTGTTATGGGTTTATGTGTTTTTTACCATCGTGGCCGTCGTCACTTACTCGCTCTCTGGCATGACAATCTTTGACGCCTTCAACCATGGTCTGACCAGCATTGCCACTGGCGGTTTCTCGACGTCGGACCAGTCTATGGGGAAATTCAGTGACCTGATTCTGCTTGAAGCCACCTTTTTCATGATGCTGGGCAGCTTGCCGTTTTTTCTGTTTGTGCGTGAAATGCACGGCCAGAGATTTGTACTCTTCAAAGACCAACAGGTCAGGGTCTTCCTGGCGATTCTACTGATTATTCCTGCCCTACTGACTCTCTACCGCTGGTTGGTATCGCCGATTCCGTTTGATCCGACACACAACTACATTTCGACGCTGTTCAATGTCACCTCGATAGTCAGTACCTCCGGTTACGCATCGGAAGACTACTCAGCCTGGGGACCTCTGGCGTTTGTGGTGTTCTTCTTTTTGATGTTTGTGGGTGGGTGCTCGGGCTCAACCGCTGGTGGCATGAAGATCTTCAGGTTCCAGTTGTCGCTGATTATCCTGCGGGAACAGCTGATGCGGTTGCTGCACCCGCGCGCGGTTTTTACCCGTAACTATAACGGTCGGCCAGTCAGCGATGAGATCATTTCGTCGATGATCGCCTACACGTTTATTTTTCTGCTGTCTCTGCTGGTCATTACAATCCTGCTTGCGTCGCTTCAGCTGGACTTTGTCACGGCACTGTCTGGCGCACTTACCGCACTGACCAATGTTGGCCCGGGGCTTGGCGACATTATTGGTCCGGCAGGTAACTTTGCGCCCTTACCAGATGCCGCCAAATGGATTCTTTCGGTCGGCATGCTGATGGGCCGGCTGGAAATTCTCAGCGTGGTGATTGTGCTGTCGCCAGCATTCTGGCGCGGTTAAATCTATCGGTACCAGAGGATGTGGCGGTCTTCCAGCGGCAGATTGAGCCGGTCGTCCTGCACCCGGATTCTTGGAGTAAAGTGATCAGCGGGGCGAGTCAGAACCAAACATACATACTCATAGCTGTCTTCGGCACCGGGTAACGCGCGATCGAGTTGCATAGGCTGGACCAGCCTGGGGCCAAATTCTGAGGCTTCGGCCACCAATTCAATTCGAATTTGGTCCGGGCGGAGCCCGTCCAGATAGATGTCAAGCACGAACAATAGCTCGCTTCCCTGCTCTTCGATATGCAAACGCTCAAAACGCAGCATCGGCCAATGGTGTGCGATGTGGTCTGAATGGGTCATCATTTTTCTGGCTTGTTCAGGCTGTCGCAGCGCGCCTTTTGCGATCATTGGTCGATAGAAGTCGTCAACATATTCCCGCACCATCCGATTGGCAGAATAGCGCGCAGTCAGCTCCTCCATGCTTGCGCGTATCCTGTTCAGCCACTGTGAAGGCAACCCCTGTTCATTCAACCTGTAGAACTCTGGAATAACCTGTTGTTCCAGCAAGGCGTATAGCTCCAGGGCATCTGCATCGTCGTGCTGATCGGTCTGGCTCAGTTGAGCAAAGTTGGCATTAGGGCGAATCGCCCAGCCGACCCTTTCATTCCAGGCCTCGGCCCACCAGCCATCAAACTGGGACAGGTTGATGCCACCGTTAACCAGCACTTTCATGCCACTGGTGCCGCACGCCTCCCATGGGTGCCTGGGACAATTAAGCCAGACGTCTACGCCCTGAATAAGCTGGTTTGCTACAGCCAGGTCGTAGTCTTCAATAAACACCACTTTGCCCTCAATTTCAGGCAATCTTGAATAGGCTTTCCAGCGTTGAATCAGAGCCTTGCCTTCAGTGTCCTTTGGATGGGCCTTGCCAGCGAGCACAATCTGTAACGGGCGGTCTCGGCACATAAGCAGTGCAGTCAATCGGTCCGGGTCTTTCAACAACAGATCCGGGCGTTTATAGCTGGTGAAACGCCGGGCAAAACCGAGGGTAAGAGTTTCGGGGTCTAACAACAAACCGCAAGCAGCCTCGGCTGTGTTGCCAAAATTGTGCTCACAGTGCTGGCTTCTGAGGCGGTGCCTCAGGTAACGGATCAATCGTTTGCGTTGGGCTCGGCGCATGTTCCAGAGATCGGCGTCGGTGGTATTTTTGAGGGGGCAAGACTCGGTCAGTGGCCTGCGCCAACGATCTTTGCCACAGGCTTGGGTCCAAAGCGCATCGGACTCCGGCGAGTCCCAGCTTGGCGTATGCACGCCATTGGTGACGAAGTCTGCAGGAATATCCGCCGTTGGCCAGCGGTCAAACCAGGGCTGAAAAATCGTCTGGGTCACCTGCTGATGAATCTGGCTTACTCCGTTAAAACGGCCGCACATGCCCAGCGCGATCCCGGCCATATTCAGATGTTTACCACTGTCATTGGCGACCGACAACAAAGTGCCCAAATTGTTGTTGTTCTCGCCGAGCCACGGGCTCAAATACAGCTCTGCGAGTTTGCTGGAGAAACGGTCGAAGCCGGCGGCAACGGAGGTGTGCGTTGTAAACAGATTGGTGGCCCGGGTGGCCAGCCGAGCGGTGGCGAAATCCGTTTTATGTCGGCGTTGCCAGTAATGAGCTCGCTCAACCATTGCCAGTGCACTGTGACCCTCGTTAATGTGGCATGCAGACGGCGTGCGGTTCAGTAACTCCAGCAGGCGCCAGCCACCGATACCCAGCACCATTTCCTGTTGCAGGCGTTTTTCCGGGTCGCCACTGTAGAGTTCGCTGGTGATGCCCCGGTCGCCGGGTTCATTGCGGGGGTCGTTGCTGTCCAATAACAGCAATTCACATCGGCCTACCTGGCCTTTCCAGGCTCGTAAGCGCACGTCCCTGCCCGGGAATGGCACGGTCACCCTTGCCCACTCGCCGTTTTTTTCCCGTAACGGCGCCACTGGCAACATGGTGGGATCGTTGTAGGGATAGAACTCGATCTGCTCCCCGTCGGTGTTCAGCGCCTGCCGAAAATACCCTTGCTGAAACAGCAGGCCCACGGCCATGACGGGTACACCAAGGTCGCTGGCTGCTTTCAGAAAATCCCCGGCCAGAACGCCCAGGCCGCCGCTGTAAAGCGGCAGTGATTCAGACACACCGTATTCCATGCAGAACCAGGCAACACCTTCGCCAAGCTGGTTATTGCAGGTTTCGGAGTACCAGGTGGCAGACTCACTGAACGTGCGATGAGCGGCCATCTGGCTCTGGTACATTTCAAGAAAATCGGGGTCTTCGGCCAACGCCTGCAGGTGTTCGCCGGCAGCACTGTTAAGCACCAGCCAGGCGTTATGAGTGGTGTCCCAGGCGTCTGCGTCTACCGAGCGCCAGAGTTGATCGCTGCCATGATGCCAGCTCCAGCGCAGATCAAGCGCCAGTGTTATCAGCCCTGACAGCTGCGCTGGCAGGGCCCGCATGGTGTAGGCGGCGAGTGTCATCGGTGTGAGTTCTCAGGGTTAGCGGGCGGTGTAGCCGCCGTCAATAACAAGCTCACTGCCGGTAACAAACTTTGACTCGTCAGAGGCCAGATAGACGATACCCCAGGCAATATCATCCGGCTCACCCATGTGACCCAGTGGATGCAAGGAGGCCGTCGCCTGCCGGGCTGCTTCCGGATCTGCGGTGGACTGCAAATGTTGCTCAACCAACGGCGTCCAGATGAAGCCGGGGTGTATGGAATTCGCCCGAATCCGGTCTGGCGCGTAAAGCAGCGCATCGGTTTTGGTCATCAAACGGACGGCACCCTTGGATGCGTGATACGGTGGGATATCGGGCGCACTCACCAGTCCGTAAATGGACGACAGGTTAATCAGGCTGCCAGTACCGGCTTTTTTCATGTGCGGTATGGCGTGCTTGGTGCAGAAGAAAACGCCTTTTACGTTCACGGCCTGTACCAGATCCCACTCTTCTTCGGTCAGTTCATGGGTTGGCTTGTTTGGTCCGGCAATACCGGCGTTGTTAACCAGCACATCCAGTTTGCCAAAGCGCTCGGCAACGCCATCGATTACGGATTTAACCTGGGCTTCGTCAGACACATCGCAATGCCAGTACCCCACCTGATAGCCTTTATCAGTGAGTGTCTTGGCTAAGGCTTCGCCCTCTTTATCTAGGACGTCCAGAATACCCACAGCCGCGCCCTCTTCCAGCATCCGTTCAACTGCAGCTTTACCAATACCCAGAGCTCCACCGGTGACAGCTGCTACTTTTCCTTTTAGTCTTGCCATGTCGTAGTTCTTCCCTTGTCTGCTGTTAAATGGGGGTTGTTTAATGAGTGTTTTTTCGCGCAATTTTATCAACGCTGCACAGATCCTGGTTTTGCAGCCAGCTTAAAAGCTCTGCCACGGCCAGGGCATCGTTATCCACCCCGTCAAAGTCTAGCCCAATCCCGGTATCAGAGCGGCGCACTACGTGGGCCGTCAGCACGCGATGGCCTTGCCCGTGCTGCTCTGGGTATCGGAAGGCCAACTCGATGGTCTGGTTTAAGCGAATATCGTTGTAATCCGTGACAATAAACAGACCCCGCCGTGACGCGTCTTGTATCTGCCCCGTCGCCACTGGCATCCCTCGCTTGTAAACCAGTATCGATAACTCGCCTTCTATACGCTGACTCAGTCGGTGTTCCATCGTTAGCCCCCCTAACTTTTTCCCGCCGTTCTCTGGTGCTTTTACACCCTCTATTTATAGTTATAGTTGGTTATAATTTGGCCATCTTGACTCTGATCAACTATTGACCAGTCATCCAGTATTTCGGCCATACAACTGCAGCAGTGCTTTTATTGATCCTGTATCCAGATGTTCATGAAAATTCACGGGAAGCTGCCATATCCAGTTGTTTGATAGGGTGCCAGGGGTATTAAAGCGGGCGTGTGAATCCAGACTGAGCAAATCCTGCATGGGGATGATCACTAATTTAGAGACCGAGCTGATGGCCGTCTGTATCACCGGCCAGGGTTGATTGTCATCCGCCACCCGGAGATACCGGTTAACGTAGTTCTGGGTGTTCTCATCCAGGCTCCGGTACCAGCCCAGAGTTGTGTCGTTATCATGAGTGCCGGTATAAACCAGGTCCTCCTGTTTGTGATTGTGCAGCAAATGGGGGTTGTCAGAACTGCCATCAAACCCGAACTGCATCACCGTCATGCCCGGCATCCCAAACCGGTGTCGCAGGGCTTCGACGTCCTCCCCGATGACCCCCAGGTTTTCTGCCACCAGCGGCAAATCCGGCAACTGCTCGAAACAGGCTGCCAAAAACGCATCCGCAGGCCCGGCCACCCAGTGACCGTTGATCGGCTTTGGGTCTGCTGCTGGTATCTCCCAGAACGCCTGCAGTCCCCGGAAGTGATCAATGCGCAACAGATCAAACTCCTCTCTTTGACTGGCAAGGCGCTCAATCCACCATCGGTAGTTCTGCCTGGCCATGGCCGTCCAATCGTAAAGAGGATTGCCCCAGTGTTGCCCGTCGGGCGAAAAGTAATCCGGAGGTACGCCTGCCACTACGATTGGGTGTCCCTGGCTGTCTAACCTAAACACCTCCGGATTGGCCCAGACATCTGCGCTGTCGTGTGCAACAAAAATGGGAATGTCACCAAACAACAGAACGCCCCGATCACGGGCGTAGCGGCGCATGGCTTGCCACTGCGAATGAAACAGAAATTGCTCAAACCGCACCTGTTCCAGAGCCCGCTGATGCTCAAGCCGGAAGGCCTCAATAGCCTCGCTTTGTCTTTGCCGCAGCGGCATTGGCCAGTCGTACCAGGGGGTTCCGGACAGTGAGTCCCGGATGGCGATAAACAGCGCGAAATCATCTAACCAGTGGCCATGGTTAATGACGTATTGCTCCCACGTCGCCTGGTTTATGGCCGCATCGGGCTGATAGTTCCCGGCCAAAAATCGGTCGGCGGCGCTGGCCAGGGAGCCGGTTCGCTCCTGTTGTTCGAGTTCTGGTGTCGTTAACAAGCCGGCGGTCACAAGCTCATGCAGGTCGATGAAGTCCGGGTTGCCCGCGTGGGCGGATAATGACTGGTAAGGAGAAAGATCAGGATGGGTCGGGCCGGTTGGCAGGGTTTGCCATACGGTCATGCCCGCATCGCAGAGTAGATCGATGAAATGCCGTGCCGGGCGCCCGAGCTTTCCTTCGGCCCCTGGCAAGGCCGTTGGATGCAACAACACGCCGGCCCGACGCTTGCAAAACACAGGGGCCGGGGGCAACCTTTGGCTCATTCAATGGCTCCAGTATAGTGCCCCGGCCGCATAGCGCCGCCTCGGGCCGGCACTCCCCCACCCTGGCTGAGTGGCTGGAACAGGCTGGCAGGTGCGGGGTAGTCGATGGCTTCATACAGATTGATCAGGTGTCGCCGATACAGGTGTTCAAAGTCGCGTACGATGGCCGCTGGATTGTAATCGCCAAACCACCAGAACCAATCCGAGCCCTCACAGATGCCCAGTTGACGCCGGGCTTTTTCCTTTTGTTCTGCCGACAGGTTGCCGTTATCCATAGCCCGGTCATAGTGCTGTTTGGCCTGACACAGCAGATCCCAGGCCCGGTTTTTGTCCGGATCACCAATCCAGGTTGAAAACGTCCCATAAATCCAGCTACCCGCCACCAGGTGGGGCAACCGTTCCGGTTCACACACGGGCTGTTCAAGCAGGCTCTTATAAGTGGTCAGGCGCAGGCTGGTGTGGTTTGCAAGCACCCGGTAAAGCTCGTCTAAAAAGTAGTAACCATTCTCCGGATAATATTCCCAGGCGTTTTCACCATCCAGAATCACAGAAATGACCGGCGTTTTACCGTCCCGGCTCTCGTTAGCGATGTTGTCGATGTGGTGCACCAGATCACCGACCGCGTCCTCAGCGTGCCAGTCTGCGTAGGTAAAGCCGATCAGGTCAGACAAACCGTCGTCTCGGAAGAATACGGTCAGCGGTTCTTCGGCAAACTGGAAAGGTTGATGTATGCCGGGATCTTGCTTCAAAGCGTGTCGTTCTTTGGCCTGTTTGATGCTGTTATGGACGACCGAGTCGCCACTGGCGCTCCACTGAAAACCCTCTTGGTGAAGCAGAGCCAGCGTCTGTTGGCTTAACGCGCCCTCGGAAGCCCAGCATCCAACAGGGTCTTCACCAAAAAAACGGTGGAATACCTGCCTGCCCTGTCGCAGGTGCCAGACTACTCGTTCTGCCCCGCCGTTATACTGCGTATGCTCGGGCATCTTGATGTCGGGAATAGCCTCGCGGGCAGAATCAAGATCCAGTAACAATGGCACAATTGGATGAGCCCAGGGGCTCATGGCCAATTCAACCTGCCCGGTCTGGGCAAGGTGTCGATAACGTGGGCCAAGGCTTTCCATCAGTTCTGAAATGACATCCAGCAGTGCCCGGCGATCCGCCATAGAAAACTCGTGGCCCTTTTCCTGAAGGCCCTGGATAACGGGATGGCTCCGGCGCACGGTCTCGCCCATCCAGCCCAAGTGGTACCAAACCAGCAAATCCGCAAGAAATTGCCGGGAAATATAGCGCTGGATGTCTGGCCGGTTGCGATAGAACCCTGCCAATTCCGAAAGTCTTTTGTACGGTGCAAATCGTTTGATAATGCGGTCAACATTGGCCCGCAGGCACTTGTCCATCAGCTCCAGAAAAGCCGGTGATCCCGGCTCCGGCAGCGAGTCATTAACCAGACCCGCCAGAACCGGATCACCCATGGCAACGCCGCTGTGGCGCCAGCGTTCAATCTGCACCAGATATTCTTCGATCTGCTCAAGCAGAACGGGCGCAAAATTAACAACTGCGCGGGCGCCGGGGTGGGTTTCCAGGTGCGCTGCCATGTCTACGTAATCTTTGATGCAGTGCAGATACACCCAGGGGAACACAAACTCACCGGAGTTCTGATCCTGATAGATCGGTTGGTGCATGTGCCAGCAAAGTACAACGGGGGTTCGACGGTCAGAGTCCATGGGGATAGTCCTGCCCGAGCATTTCAGGCGTAATCAGAACAACACCTTTGGGCGAAACATGGAAACGACGCTCGTCTGAGGCATGGTCGTAGCCTATGCGTGTGCCCTCCGGAATCCGACAGCCCCGATCGATGACCGCTTTGCGAATATGGCAGTGTCGGCCTATCTCGACATCCGGAAAGATGACGGAGTCTTCCACCGTAGTGAACGAATGCACCCTCACCTGGGAAAACAGCAACGAATGCCGAATTTTTGCCCCGGAGACAATGCAGCCACCAGCGACCATCGAGTCAATGGCAGTGCCGCGCCGGTTATCGTCATCAAAGATGAACTTCGCCGGAGGGAGTTGCTCCTGGTAAGTCCAGATTGGCCAGTGGGAATCGTACAGGTTCAGTTCCGGGCTGATATCGATCAGTTCAAGGTTCGCTTGCCAGAGTGAATCGATGGTGCCGACGTCACGCCAGTAAGCCACTTTGTTGTTGACCGGATCCCGGAACGGGAATGCCGAGACTCGCAGACGCCGGATAACCGAAGGAATGATGTCTTTGCCGAAATCATGGGAAGAATTGCCATCCATCTTGTGGTCCCGAAGCAACTCGTCAAACAACACCTTGGTGCTGAAAACGTAGATTCCCATAGAAGCCAGAGCCTTACCCGGTTGTCCGGGCATGGCCCTGGGCTTGTCAGGTTTTTCTTCAAACTCGGTAATCCTGAGTTCTTCATCAACCGACATCACACCAAAGGCAGAGGCATCTTCAAGGGGCACCTCAATACACCCCACGGTAATGTCTGCCTCCCGCTCAACATGGGCCGCCAGCATGGTGCCGTAGTCCATTTTGTAAACGTGATCGCCCGCCAGTATCAGCACATATTCGGGATTATGGCTGCGGATGATGTCCAGGTTTTGCAACACCGCATCGGCGGTGCCCTCATACCAGGAGGTTTCTATTCGCTGCTGGGCGGGCAGCAATTCCACAAACTCATCCAGCTCGCCGCGCAAGAATCCCCAGCCACGTTGAATATGACGAATCAGCGAATGGGATTTGTACTGAGTGATCACTCCAACCTGGCCAATGCCCGAGTTAATGCAGTTGGACAAAGGGAAATCGATAATCCGGAATTTACCACCAAAGGATACCGCCGGCTTGGCGCGCCACTTGGTCAGATCGTAAAGACGGGAACCGCGCCCACCGGCGAGCACCAACGCCAGAGTTTGCCGGGTCAGGCGACTAACAAAACGCTGTGATGTTTGCATGGCAGCTTCCCTGAAAACCGGTGTGGTCTTCTGTTCTCTTCTTTTTTCTGAGAAGGAAATCGACAGAACTTTGACATCGCTACTAATATTAGAACACTACCATGAGATTGTGACGGAAAATTGCTTGAGATCATTTTTTGAACAGGCGTCAAGGCGTCCAATGGTGTCAGTTGCACCCTGCTATTCTGATCGGGAATTTGAGGTCTATGGAAAGCCCTACCCTGAGCGAGTTTGACCTCCATCTGTTCGCCGAAGGTCGCCACTGGCACATCTACAATGTGCTGGGGGCGCACCTGCTTAACCATCGCGGCACTGAAGGCGTCCGCTTTGCCGTGTGGGCGCCCAACGCTCGCGCAGTCAGTGTGGTGGGTGACTTTAACGAGTGGAATTCAAGCCGGCATCAACTCACGCTGAACGAAGGGTACGGCGTGTGGAGCCTGTTTGTGCCGGGCATCGGCCCTGGCGCCCTGTATAAATTTGCCATCACCACTGCCCGTGGTGAGCTCATCAAATCGGACCCATACGGCCAGGCTTTTGAACTGCGGCCAGACACCGCAGCTGTTGTTACTGAACGCGGTCGTTATGGCTGGGGCGATGGTGACTGGCTAGAACGGAGAAGCCGATTTGACTGGCAGCACCGCCCAATCTGCATCTACGAGGTACATCCCGGCTCCTGGCGCCATCATGGTTCGGGCCGCTGGCTAAACTACCGGGAACTGGCGGACCAGCTGATCCCTTATGTGTTGGAGACCGGTTTTACCCACATCGAGTTTTTGCCCATTACCGAACACCCGCTGGATGAATCCTGGGGCTATCAAACCACCGGTTATTACGCGCCCACGAGCCGATACGGCAGCGCGGACGATCTCCGCTACCTAATTGATCAATGCCACCAGAACAATATTGGCGTGATTCTGGATTGGGTCCCCGGTCACTTTCCGGATGACGACTATGCCCTTGGCCATTTTGATGGCACCGCTCTTTATGAACATGAAGACCCCCGCCGCGGCCGCCATCAGGACTGGGGCACGCTCATCTACAATTACGGCCGCCATGAGGTACGCAATTTTCTGATCGGCAGCGCGTTGTTCTGGCTGGATACTTTTCACATGGACGGCTTGAGGGTAGACGCGGTGGCCTCCATGCTCTACCTGAATTACTCCAGAAAAGAAGGTGAATGGCTCCCGAACGAATACGGCGGCCACGAGAATCTTGAGGCTGTTGAGTTCCTCAAAGACTTGAACCGGGTTTGCCAGAGCCGGTTCCCCGGGGTGTTGATGATGGCGGAAGAATCGACATCCTGGCCACGGGTGACCCGACCACACGAAATTGGCGGTTTGGGCTTCAACCTGAAATGGAACATGGGATGGATGCACGACTCTCTGGATTACCTGCACCAAGACCCGGTGTATCGGCAGTACCACCATGACAAACTCACGTTCGGGTTGCTCTATGCCTACTCCGAAAATTTCCTGTTGCCCCTGTCCCATGATGAGGTAGTCCACGGCAAGTCGAGTCTGATCCAGAAGATGCCCGGGGACGAATGGCAGCAACTGGCGTCACTGCGGTTGTTGTTCAGTTACATGTATACCTACCCGGGTGCGAAGCTGCTGTTTATGGGTGGTGAATTCGGGCAGCGCCGGGAGTGGAGCGAGAAACGGGAACTGGACTGGCATTTGCTCGCAAATGAAGGCCATCGGGGTATCCAGAAGCTGGTTCAGGATCTCAACGGACTTTACCGTCGTGAGCCTGCGCTCCATGGTCGAAACTTCACCAGCGAGGGTTTTGAATGGATTGACTGCCACGATTCACCGCAATCTGTGGTCAGCTACTTACGACGAGGCGGCACTGGTGACCAGGTCTTGGTGGTTGTTATCAATTTTACGCCGATACCCCGGCATCACTACCGAATTGGCCTGCCTCGTGGGGGTGTCTGGCACGAGATATTCAACTCGGATTCTCAGTACTACGGCGGCAGCAATCTGGGTAACCCACTGCCTTTACACGCCACTGACGAACCCTGGATGGCAAGGCCCCATGCGGTCGATCTTACCGTCCCGCCGCTGGGCCTGATCCTGCTGAGAGCGGCTCCATGAGCAGAATTCTGTTCGCCACCAGTGAGGTTTTCCCGTTGGTAAAAACCGGCGGCTTGGCGGATGTTTCCGCCAGCCTTCCTGAAGCACTTTGTAAGCTTGGGCTGGACTGCCAGATATTGTTACCGGGATACCCTGCCGTGTTACAGGCCGCCAGAGAGGCCGGCTCTCGCCGGAAAACCCTGTTCCGTTATGGCCAGTATGACATCGCGCTCTGGCAAACCCGGTTGCCCGGCACCCCGGTCAGTCTATGGCTCGTTGACTGCCCCGCACTGTTTGACCGTTGTGGTGACAGTCCCTATCAGGATGAGAAAGGTGAAGACTGGTGGGACAACGCCCACCGGTTTCATCTGTTCGCCCGAATCGGGGCGATGATGGCACTCGGTCAGTTAGGCTTGTCGTGGCAACCGGATATCGTGCACTGCAATGATTGGCAAACCGGCTTGATCCCGGTGTTTCTCGATAGCGCCCAACAAACTCCCAAGACTGTATTTACCATTCACAACCTGGCCTATCAGGGGTTGTTTTCCCACGAAACCTTCCGAGCGTTGAGCCTGCCGGACTATCTCTGGCGAATGGAGTTTCTGGAGTTTCACGATCAGCTGTCCTTTATCAAAGGCGGCCTGGTGTTCAGCGATGCTATCACCACCGTCAGCCCATCATATGCTGATGAGATTCAGACACCCTGGTTCGGGTACGGGCTTGACGGGTTGTTGCGGCATCGCGCCAGCCATCTGCATGGCATCCTCAACGGCATTGATACCCGCTCCTGGGACCCCGAGCAGGATCCCTGGCTGGAGTTTCACTTCGGTCCAGGCCACCTAAAAAACAAAACCCAGTGCAAGGCGCGGCTCACACAGGAGCTTGGGCTTGAGGCCGGCGGGGCGCCACTGCTCGGATTTGTCGGCCGCCTGGTTGAACAAAAAGGACTGGATTGGTTGCTTGCGGTGATACCACCCCTGCTGGAGCGCGGATGCCAGTTTGCTTTATTGGGCGCCGGCCAGAGCCGTTACCATCAGCGCCTTCAGGAATTGGCCCGGGACTGGCCGCAGCAATTGTCACTAACCCTCGGGTACAACGAAGGGCTTGCCCACCGAATTACCGCTGGCAGTGACCTGTTCCTGATGCCGTCCAGGTTTGAGCCTTGCGGCCTCAACCAGATGTACAGCCTCCGGTACGGCACCCTTCCCGTGGTGCATGGCGTTGGCGGATTGAACGATACGGTCTTTGACCCCTCGGAAGAAACCGCAGCCAAAGCCAATGGTTTTGTGTTCAGGGAGCCGACACCGGATGCCCTCCTCAAAGCCATTGAGCGGGCATTGAGTGCCCGTAAGAACGCAAAAGCCTGGCGCCGATTGCAGGACAACGGGATGGCTGCCGACTACTCCTGGAAACACCGAGCCAAAGAATACGCAACTCTGTACCAGAACCTGTTAACCGGCAACGGCCGGATCCACGACGACTAACGCAGTGCCCATGGCCCAAGGGAGGTCATTATCATGCACAAGGCAACCGAATTTCGGCTGGAAGCACGCCCCCACATTCCGGAGGCCATAGAACGGCTTGAGGTTCTGGCCAATGATCTGTTTTACAGCTGGGATCACGGTGTTCGCAGCCTGTTCGCGCGGATCGATTTAAGGCTCTGGCAAAAGGTAGAGCACAACCCGAAACTGTTCTTGCGCCGAGCGTCACAAACCCGGCTCAACGACGCCGCCGAGGATCGCGCATTTCTGGCGGAATATCGCCGTGTGCTGTCCAGTTACGACGCTTATCTTGAATCCGAACCCGGTGCAGGTGTGGTCGAGGCTCTGGACCCGGCCACCAATCTGGTCGCTTATTTCTGCGCCGAATTCGGTTTCCATGAAAGTTTCCCGATCTATTCCGGCGGTCTTGGCATTCTTGCGGGTGACCATTGCAAGGCCGCCAGTGATCTGGGCTTGCCGTTTGTGGCGGTAGGCCTGCTTTACCAGCAGGGCTATTTTATTCAGACCATCGACGCCCAGGGCCAACAGGTTGCCCGTTACCGGTCGCACCCCAGCGATGAACTGCCGATCACTCCGGTGGAAAAAGACGGCGAGCAATTGACCGTATCAGTGCCCTTCCCTGGCCGCGAGGTTCACGCCCGGGTATGGCAGGCCCAGGTGGGGCACATCCGTTTATACCTGTTGGACTCAAACACCCCCGCCAACAGCCCTGACGATCAGGCTCTGACCCTTCAGCTCTATGGCGGCGATGCCAATACCCGCATCAGTCAGGAGATGTTACTGGGCATCGGCGGTACCCGGGTTCTGGCCGAGCTGGGTATTGAGCCTACTGCCTGGCACATCAATGAAGGCCACGCTGCCTTTCAGATTCTCGAGCGTTGCCGCGTAGCCATGGCCGCAGGCTTGTCATTTGAAGCGGCATTAGAGGCGGTGGCCGCCGCCACGCTGTTTACCACGCATACCCCGGTTGCGGCTGGCCACGATATTTTCCCGAGAGCCCTGGTGGAGCACAATCTTGGGCCCTACCTGGAGCAGTCCGGGCTGGAGTTTGACGGCATTTTTTCACTAGGGGCGAAGAACGGTGATGACAGCTTTAATATGACGTGTCTGGGCCTTCGCGGCTCCCGGTTTCACAATGGTGTCAGCCGCATCCATGGTGGAGTCGCGTCAGAAATGGAGGGAGATATCTGGCCCCAGATTCCACCCCGGGAAAATCCCATCGAATACATCACCAACGGTGTGCATGTTCCGACGTTTCTGGCTCCGGAATGGGCCAGCCTGTTTGACATACAGGCCCCCACCTGGAAAAGCGAACTGCTGAACCCGGAGTTCTGGAATTTTGTTGATCAGATTCCCGATTATCACTACTGGAGTGTCCACAAAGCTCTGAAGCAACAGATGGCCGATTTTACGGTCCGGCGCCTCAAACGCCAGCATAAGCGCAATGGCACCGGGCACTCCGTGACTGAGAGGATGACACGGCAGCTCACCTCACCGGACAAGGACGCTCTGGTGATTGGCTTTGCGCGGCGATTCGCGACTTACAAGCGCGCCACCCTGATCTTTTCCGATTTACCCCGGCTGGAACGATTACTAACCGATCCAGATCATCCTGTAGTTCTGGTCTTTGCAGGTAAAGCCCACCCCCAGGATCATCCCGGCCAGCAGCTGATCAAGGTCATTCATGGGCTCTCGATGCAGCCCGCGTTAATGGGTCACATTATCCTGCTGGAAGATTACGATCAGGCCATGGCTCGACGGTTGCTCAGCGGTGTCGACGTCTGGCTGAATACTCCGGAGTACCCGAAAGAAGCCAGCGGAACCTCTGGCGAAAAAGCCGCGGTTAACGGCGCGCTCAACCTGAGCGTTCTGGACGGTTGGTGGGGCGAGGGTTACGACAAAACCAACGGATGGGCAATCCCGCCACGAGACACCGGGCTGGATCATGAATTCCGTAATCGGGAAGAAGCCCGAGACCTGCTTGACCTGCTGGAACAGGAAGTGGTCCCGCTGTATTACAGCCGGGCCTCCCAGGGCTACTCGAAAGGTTGGGTGACTCGGTCAAAGGCGTCTATGAAGACCATCACGCCCATGTTCAATGCCCAGAGAATGGTGATGGATTATGTCCGAAACTACTACCAGCCAGCTTCCCGGCAAGGCCGGCTAATGATGGCGGATCAAGCCGCCGTCGCGAAAGAGTTAGCCGACTGGAAAGCCCGCGTTCGTGCAGCCTGGGACGGCGTATCAGTGCAAGTCAAAGGCTGCGTAACGGATCGTTGTGGCTGGGACGAATCGGTAGAATTGAAACTTCTGGTCGCCTTGAACGGACTGGAGCCTCGTGATATCCGGGTGGAATGTCTGGTAACGCCGGATTGCACCGGCACTCATGCTGATCCGGGTCCGGATAGATTCATCCTGGAGCCCAATGGTGAGGCGGATGGTCACACTCTTTACCAAACCCGGGTAAATCCGCCCTACCCGGGTTTGCAAACTCTGCGCATGCGGATCTACCCACACCATCCGTCACTGACACACCCGCTGGAGATGGGTGCCATGCTCTGGGTCTGATCAATCAGCCGATGTGAGGATGCGGTCGCCGATGTTATTGGCGGCCAGCGCATTCACCACGGGGTTGGCGTACATATCCAACAAGTAAGGGCGGATCGCCTCGTCGCAACTCTCGAGGCGACGTTCCATTTCGGCCTCTGCGGCCTCCAGGTCAGCCGGCGACCAGGTTTCCGCAGTGACCACACTGTCACTGACGTTGTCTGGCGTTTCGTGGGCATTCGGGTGTATACCCCGCATCTGATAGGCCACCAGGTTGGAGGCGTGCAGATGGTAGTTGGCGTGCATTTCATGATCAATGCGGGCCGCGAGGGCTTTCGGTTCGCTCGGGGCATCGGCGATGGGCGCACCAAAGTGCACGTGCACATGGCCCTTATACCCCGTCAATCCCTTCATGATCTGACTGGTATCCTCACCCTCAGTCTTCTGATAGGTGCCCGTTCGGGCACGTATTTCAAGCTCACGGGCTTTGTCGGCATCGCAGGGATCATATTCATAGGCGATGGAAACCGGAACAATGTGCAGCTTGTTCATCGCCTCATCGAAGCTAAGCCCCGATTTTTTTCGGCTCATGTAGAACATCTTGATGATGGCCGGATCGGTCAGGTCGATTCCGTCTTTTGCACGGCCTTCACGCTGGGCAATCCAGATGCTGTCGTTGTGATCAATGCTGTGGTTGATAAATCCCGACAGCGTCAGGTAGGCATCGCGCATTTCCCTGGGGCTGGTCATGCTTCTGCGCACCACGAAGCTTTTGTTGAGCCGCATCATCTCGGCAAATACGCGGTTGGCCAGCAGGTTGTCACCAATGGCAATGCGGGTGGTACGAAAACCGTTCTGGAACAGCAGGTAGTTCACCACCATCGGGTCAAACACGATGTCCCGGTGGTTGGAGATAAAAAGGTGAGACGCATGCTTGCTCAGGTTTTCCAGTCCGCTATGGGTAACGCGAGACGTTGTATTCTCGACCAGCTCGCCCACATAGCTGGACAAGCCGGCCTGCAGGTCATCAACCCGGTGAAAATGCCCGAAATGGCGAGCCAGCCAGCGGCGAACAAACCCCCGCAACACGCCCGGCGCCCACTTGGCCACCACCGGCGATTTGAACCGGCCGACCATATCCAGGAACTCCGGGTCTTTAATCAATCGTTGGATAGCGGGAGCGGTTTCTTCATCCGAATAAGGTCGGATCGCGTCAAATTCCTGCATGCAAGCCCTGTTGTTGTTCGAAGCCATTAGTCTAGGTCTGTGAAGGGGCGACATTGTATCCTTTCTCTTAACATTTTACCTCCACCGAAATCCCGCGTTGACCAATCCCCGGGCAGGATCTGCTATCATTCGGACCCAGTTTCATACCCCGTAAAAGGCTGACCAAAACCATGTATCCGGACCAGGACTTCGACCAGCTGACCCGCGAGCCACCCTCCGCTGCCCAACGGAGCCCGGAGCAGGTGCTGCACAAAGTCTTTGGCTACGAAAGCTTTCGCCCGCTGCAGGGTGATATCGTCCGCGAAGTCGTCAACGGTGGCGATGCATTGGTTCTGATGCCCACCGGTGGCGGTAAATCGCTGTGCTATCAGGTTCCGGCGCTGGTGCGACCAGGTACAGCCATTATCGTGTCGCCTCTGATCGCTCTGATGCAGGACCAGGTCACGGCACTTCGGGAGCTCGGTGTAAATGCCGCTTTTCTGAATTCTACCATGGACTACGAGCAAGCCCGGGCCACCGAATACGCCCTGATGACCGGAGAGCTTGATCTTCTTTACTGTGCGCCCGAGCGACTGATACAGCATCGCACCATTGAGTTGCTGCACAACGCGTCGCTATCACTGTTTGCCATCGACGAAGCCCACTGTGTTTCCCAGTGGGGGCATGACTTCCGGTCGGATTACCTTCAGTTGAGCATGCTCGCGGAAGAATTTCCGGGCATACCTCGCATTGCGCTGACCGCGACCGCGGATGACCGCACCCGTAAGGAAATTGCCGAGCGCCTTTCGTTAACCAAAGCCCGGCACTTTATCAGCGGCTTTGATCGGCCTAACATTCAGTATCGAATCACACCTAAAACCAATGCAAACAAACAGTTGCTGGACTTTATTAAAGCCGAACATGACGGCGATTGCGGCATTGTCTATTGCTTGTCCCGCAACAAAGTAGACGCCACCGCGAAGTTACTGGCCAGCAAAGGCTACACCGCACTGCCCTACCATGCGGGCCTGGACGCCCAGGCGCGCGCTAAACATCAGGAGCGATTTCTGCGGGAAGACGGCGTGATTATTGTCGCCACGATTGCCTTCGGCATGGGCATCGACAAACCCGATGTACGGTTTGTGGCTCACCTGGACTTGCCCAAAAGCCTGGAGGCCTATTACCAGGAAACCGGCCGTGCCGGTCGGGATGGCAAACCCTCCACTGCATGGATGGTGTACGGCTTGCAAGATGTGATCAAACTGCGGCAAATGCTTGAAGCCTCCCAGGGCAATGATCAGTTCAAACGGGTTGAACGCGAAAAACTGGATGCCATGCTGGGCCTTTGCGAAGTCACCCAGTGCCGCCGGCAAGTGCTGCTCCGGTATTTTGACGATGCGATGGAGCACCCGTGTGGCAATTGCGACACCTGCCTGAATCCTCCGGAAACCTGGGATGGCACGGTCGTGGTCCAGAAAGCGTTGTCCTGTGTTTACCGCACAGGCCAGCGCTTTGGCGTTAACTACCTGATTGATGTGTTGCGCGGCTCAGAGAACGAGCGGGTTCTGCAGTCAGGCCATCAGGCCATTTCGACCTACGGCATCGGTACTGAGCTGTCGGCTAATGAATGGAAGTCGGTCTATCGCCAGTTGGTCGCTAACGGTTACCTCCGAGCCGACCCGGAAGGCTACGGCGCCTTGCAGTTAACTGAACTTTGTCGGCCGCTGCTCAAGGGTGAGCAGACCATCGAACTGCGAAAAGACCCGGTCGTTAAACAGACAGGCGGCTCCCGATCGTCCGGCAAGCGCGGTGGCCAGGATGTGCGCGATCAGATTACCGATCATGCAGGCTGGGAAGCCTTGCGGGCCTGCCGCAAGGCACTGGCCGATAAACAGGGCGTGCCGCCATATGTGATCTTTCATGACACCACACTATTCGACATGCTCGAACGCCGGCCAGAGAACCTGGGTCAGCTGGCGGAAGTGAGCGGCGTAGGTGCTGCAAAGCTTGAAAAATACGGCGACGTATTCCTTCAAACATTGCGCGAGATCACTCAGGCCTGAGACTGAAAGCCCTTCTTGCGAACCCGATAGTGGGCAAGCGACGTGGCCACATGATTGCCTTCTTCATCCCGCAGAATGCCTTCCAGGGTGAATTTGGCTCGGCCTGTGGCGTCTGCATCCGACAGAATGGCGGCGACGGTTTCCGCTGGCAGCTCAAACTCAACGGTGACGTCCGAGTTGGCAGGCTGCAGGAACTCGAGCGTCATTTCCTTGAGGATGGGGGTATATGAAGGGCCAAGGTCAAACAGCGTCATAACCCCACCCGGGATCTCAGCTACTAGAAAGTAGGCGCCGGCATACAAGCTGCCAAAATGGTTTTTGTTGCCTTTGAGCTTTATCTTGGCGCGCACATAACCGGGGCGAACCTCTTCAACACTGAAGCCATTGCGAGGCGCAAACGGGATTGCGATACCGATGATGCGGTTAACCGCGGCGTAGCTGCCTGTTTTCTTTAGCCAATCCAGCGGTTGCAGTAGCGTCGCTTTCGGATTGCTGGTGGTTACCCACTGGCCAGCTGTACCAATGAGCGTGTCGATAAGTGCCATAATAAGGTCCCTTCTGATTTGCCGCCGATAATTGCAGGGCTATGTCGTAGCTTCAAGCAGGTTTTACAGTTTTTTTGAATCTTGTATCACCGGCTCACGCAAAACTGTTCTAAAGTGAAGGGGCATTCCGATTGGCAGGCGGGACCTTTTGCCTGAACCCTTAAAGGACTATTGAGTGGCGTCACGTTACCGAAAAGGAATCTCGGTGTTAATAATCTGTCTTGCTGCGCTATCTGTGGCGTTGGCGGGGCCGGTAACTGCATCCGAGACAGTGTCACAAGCACTGGAGAGTCATCGCAGCTTTATTCTCTGGTATCGCAACTACGACAACCCGGCGATTCGATCGCTGGTCGAGCTGGCGCTCAATAAAACGCCTGAGTATGGCAGTTTTGACCTTGTCAGGAGCGAAGAGCTCAGCCAGGGTCGGGTGTTGCGGGAGCTTGCAAAAAGCAACAATCATCTGGTCGATATAGCCAACGTAGCCACATCTGCAGAGCGCGAAGCCTTTCTTAATCCCGTACCTTTGCCCGTGGATGGCGGTTTGCTTGGGTTCCGAGTGTGCCTGGTGCTACCCAAGAACCTGTCATTATTTGAAAACATTAATGGCGTAAAGGACATCCAGCAAAACAACATACGAATTGGTCAGGGAGCCCATTGGCCAGACACCCCGATTCTCGAAGCCAACGGCATCTCCGTCATCACCCATACCCGCTATGAAATTCTGTTCGGAATGCTGCGTAACGAGCGCTTTGAGTGTTTTGCCCGGGGCATCAGCGAAGTGATGTACGATCTTGAGTTTAACAACGCGGACGACCTGGTTATTGAGCCAAACCTGTTATTGGCCTACCCGATGCCGTCGTATCTGTTTGTTGCCCCTGACGATGAAGTGGCGGCACACCGGCTGCAATTGGGTATGGAACGGGCGATCAAGGATGGCAGCTTTGCGGTTTATCTTAAAACCTGGTTTGGCCGGGCAGTAGCCGAGCTGGGACTGGAACGCCGCAAGATACTTACCCTTGAAAACCGCTACCTCAGCGAAGAATCCATGTATGTAGGCCGACACACGCTTGAAAACCTTCGACGCCGGCTGGAACTCCTGGGCCAGTAAAACAGTTCGGCCATCCCTGGCCGTCCAGCTTGCTACACCCGGAAACGCGATACTTTTTCGTTCAGAGTGTGGCCAATCGTTTCAATTTGCCCACTGTAGACATCGTTTTCACTCGCGGCTTTCGCAGCATCCTGACCCTGGTCAGCAATTCGGGTAATAGAAGCGTTTAGCTCTTCGGTCACAGACGTCTGTTCTTCGGAGGCCGTCGCAATCTGTGTGGTCATCTGGCTGATGGCGGTAATGGCATCGGCAATCCTGTTCAGGGATTCCATGGCATCCTGAGCTTTCTCCATGCTGACATTGGAGACCGCCGTTGAAGCTTTCATCACGTCAACCGCATTGTTGGCGCCCTTCTGCAGGCGTTCAATCATATTGTTGATTTCGCCAGTCGAAGACTGGGTTCTCTGGGCCAGATTACGGACCTCGTCGGCGACCACTGCAAACCCTCTACCTGCCTCCCCTGCCCTGGCAGCTTCGATCGCAGCGTTCAGCGCCAGCAGGTTGGTTTGCTCTGCAATTCCCTGAATCACCTCAAGCACAGTGTTAATGGACGATACATCCTTACCTAGAGCATCAATAACTTCTGCTGCTGCGGTAACCTCTTTGGCGAGCTTCTCGACGGCATCCCTTGAGGCAGCAACCGTTTTCAATGATTCACGACTCTCCTGGTCTGCATTTTCAGACGCCTCTGCCGTTTGCTGAGCATTCTGAGCTATCTCCCCGGCCGCCGCCGACATTTCATTGATGGCTGTAGCAATCATATCGATTTCATTTTGCTGGCCTTCTACACTCGACCGGCTCGTTTTCGACGTCTCCCTGAGAGAGGACACATTAACAGCTAATTCGTCACAGCCATCTTTTACTTCATGAACCACCTGTTGAATATTTTCGACAAAACGATTGAACGATTCCGCGAGATGTCCAAACTCATCAGACGCAGCATCATCAAGACGTTTCGTGAGATCGGCGTCGCCCGAGGCAATGCTCGACATAGCGGTATTCAATCGGCGTACCGGCGTCATAAGAATTCGAATACCGAAGTACAGCGCCACCAACGCACCCACCAAGCCAACGCCGGCGATTAAGATTCCCCCTACCCGCGCCTCGACAATAGGAGCATTTACCAGGTCCTCATTCACAAAGGTCACAAGATACCAGTCAACGGCACGCGCCTCTGAGATAGCGTGCAATGCAGCGCTCCATTGAGCATTGTCCATCTGGAACTTGTGCAGACTGCCATCGAAAGAGGGCCGAGCTCCAATCACTTCTGAGAGGTTTTTTCCTACCATGGCCGAATCCGGGTAGAAAAGAACCGTGCCTGATTGGTTCACCAGCGCAGCAAATCCGGTCTCGGCCAAGGTAATGGTAGACAGCATCGACTCGATGGTCCCGAGGCCAATATCCATACCGGCGGCACCTTTGAACACGCCCGATTTGATAGGTGCCATAGCAGAAATGATAGTTTCGTTGCTGCTGGCATCTTGATAAGGATCAGTATAGGAAGATCGGCCAAGGCGCTGTGCGCCCTGATACCAGGGGCGGACTCTGGGGTCATAATCCGCAGGCAGAGTGGCTTCCACATCCAGACTTCTCATGATCATGCGGCCGTCTTCTGTTCCGGCATAGACGTCTCTGATGTTCCCGCCTTTGGTCATTGCCTCCATCAACACACGGGCCATGTTATCTGTTCGCACACCTTCCAGAGCGATGGCCGTGGCTTCTGCCATATCTAGCCTGGTATTCAACCAATCTGAAATGCTTGATGTACTTTGGTTGACGGCATCCTGCATAAGCGCATCAACATACCGGTCTGTGGTAGACCTCAACCGGATGTCAGTGGCGATGGTAAGCGCCGCCATTAACAGTGCGATCAGTGTGCCGACAGCAATAAGCAATTTCTGAGCAAACGAAAATTTCAAAGGGAATGCCTCCGGAAGGATCAAGGGGAACCGATCACTTTCTTCTATATTAGATATAGAAACTAATTTGGCTAACGGCAATTGGAGCGAAGTCTTTAGAAGACTTTGTTAGACTGGCTCGACGCAACGACCTTCTCACGTAATGGAGACGCACTGAATGGCCCATGAAGAACTGCATCTGAATCTGCGTAACCTGACTCTTGAAGACTACAGCCAACTTCAGGAATTGATGGATGAAGTTTACGAAGATATCGGTGGTGCGTGGCCAAGTGACACCATCAAGGCACTGGTTGAACAGTTTCCTGACGGTCAGATCTGCATTGAGGATAGCGGGCAGCTGGTGGCGGTCGCACTCACTGTGTGCGTCAAGTACGAGCGGTTCAGCAACCCGCACGCCTACGACGATCTGATTCTTCGTAATGAGAAGATCTGGCACAACCAGAATGGCGACTCACTCTACGGTCTGGACGTGTTCATTCATCCAGAGTATCGCGGTTATCGCCTGGGCCGCCGGCTTTATGAAGCACGCAAAGAGCTTTGCCGTTCGATGAACCTGAGGGCCATCCTGGCCGGTGGACGTATTCCCAACTATTTCAAATACTCAGAGCAGTACACACCGGAGGAATACATCCATCGGGTTGATCGTAAAGAAATCTACGATCCGATCCTGAGCTTCCAGTTGTCCAATGATTTCCAGGTAACCCGGCTGATGCACAAGTATCTCCCGGAAGACGAGAAATCGCTCGGTTATGCCACCCTGCTGGAATGGCGCAATATTCTGTACACCCCACCGTCCTCGGTACTCAACACCAAGAAAACACAGGTGCGGCTGGGTGCCGTGCAGTGGCAAATGCGGGAGTTCACCTCGGTGGAAGAAGTGCTCAAGCAGGTGGAGTACTTCGTCGATGCGCTGTCGGACTACAAAAGCGACTTTGCACTATTCCCGGAATTTTTCAACGCTCCGTTGATGGGCCTGACGGACCAGATGGACCAAACCCGAGCCATTCGTTTTCTGGCCGGCTTTACCGAGCAGTTCCGCAATGAAATGTCAGAAATGGCCGTCAGCTATAACATCAACATCATCACCGGCTCCATGCCGCTGCTCGAGAACGATCGCGTGTACAACGTGTCTTACCTATGCCATCGGGATGGTCGGGTTGATGAACAGCGAAAGATCCATATAACGCCCCACGAACGTAGAGACTGGGTAATCGAAGGCGGCAATAAATTTGAAGTGTTCGAAACCGATGCTGGCCGAGTCGCTATCCTGATTTGTTATGACATCGAGTTTCCGGAATTGGGTCGGCTGGCAGCCAGCCAGGACGTAGACATTATTTGTGTTCCTTTCTGGACCGACACCAAAAACGGCTACTTGCGTGTTCGCCACTGCGCCCAGGCCCGAGCCATTGAAAACGAGTGTTACGTGGTCATCACAGGTAGCGTTGGCAACCTGCCCAAGGTTGAAAACCTTGACGTTCAGTACGCGCAGTCTTCCGTGTTTTCGCCGTCAGACTTCGCATTCCCACATGACGCAGTGATGGCAGAAACAACACCGAATACAGAAATGATCATGTTTTCTGACATGGATCTTGAAAAGCTCACATTAGTCCGTAACGAGGGTTCGGTAACCAACCTGAAAGATCGCCGTGTTGATCTTTATCAGCTCAAGACCCTATAGCAAACGGTAATCTGGCCCGGAATGCCCGGGTCAAATATTGACGTAGTCTATTAAAGGGTTACGGTAGCTGACTGATGGGATTGCCAAAATTGCACTGCCCGTCTATTGTTTAATTTATGTCCACGTCATCTGACAGCTCTCAGAGGCAGAGAAAGCGTTTCATGAACGAAGAACTACCGGATATTGTCGCCCGTTTTCGTGTACGACATGGCTTGTTTCGCAAAGAGACCGTGGAGGCTCGCCTCTATGAGCTCGACAGCTATGGCTGCGTGATGAAAACGGACAAGCTGTTCAGCCCCGGCGACACCGTGATCCTTGATCTGATCATGGATATGCCCTTTGAAGAAATCCGTGCAGAGGGTCTGTCAGGCCTGGTCACCGAGAAAAGAAAGCACTGTAGTAACTTCTTCTACTCTATTGATTTTTTTCAGTTTGACTCCAGCGATAACTCGCCGCTGGCAGACAAAGTCAGGCGTATTCGCGAAGTTCTTTTAAAGAAACAGACACTCAAGTCCCGCAGAGGCTCAAATCCTGCGTCGGGAATGAGGCAACTAGCCTGATACTGTTCCACCACCACTACCCCTTCCGTAAGGAGACGTCCGATGGCAAAGAAAGCCAAACCCAGCGTTGATAAGATTGTTAAAAAAGTAAATAAAGAGTTTGAGAAAACCTCATCCCAGATAGAAGGTTTGATCAATGATGCTTTAAAGCAGTTTGATCACCTGCAACACCAGGTTCAGGACCCCGTTCGCAAACTGATCAAAGATATGGATGAGTTGCGTGAGCGTGAAATGAAACGCTTCAACGACGAGTTTGAACGCCGTATGGATGAGTTTCATGAGCTTCAAGCTGCACTGCTTGAAAAGCTTGGCATTGCGACCAAAGAAGCTCGTAAAGAAGTCAAAAAGGCCACAGAGACTGCCAGCAAGAAAGTAGAGGCTGCCAAGCCTGCCGCCAAAAAAGCGCCCGCCAAGAAGCCGGCAGCCAAGAAAGCTGCCGCGCCAAAACCTGCTGCGAAAAAACCCGCGGCACCCAAGGCGGCCAAGCCAGTCGATAAATCCGATCTGACCCGCATCAAAGGTGTTGGTCCGGCAACCGCAAAGAAAATGAAAGAAGCTGGCCTGACATCCATTGAGCAGATCGCTAATCCTAGTGACGCAGATAAGCAGAAGCTCGAAGCGTTCAAGAGTATTAAAGGATTCAACGAACTGTCCGCTGAAGCGAAGAAAGTCATTTGATGCAAACGCCCGAGCAACCTGTATTACGGGACATTGTCCTGGTGGGTGGCGGGCACAGCCACGTCGGGGTCCTCAAGCGATTCGCCATGAGTCCGGTCCCCGGCGTCAGGCTAACCCTGATCTGCCGCGACACCCACACGCCCTATTCCGGAATGCTGCCTGGCTATATTGCCGGCCATTACAGTTACGATGATGTTCACATCGACCTGAGCCGCCTGGCGGAATACGCCGGCGCCCGATTTTACCGGGCGGAAGTCACAGGCCTGGATCGCTCAAGCAAACGGGTGATTTGCAAAGGTCGTCCGAACGTTCCCTACGATCTGCTCTCAATCAATATCGGCTCGTCACCCCGAGTGGCAGAAGTGGTCGGGGCGTCCGAGCACGCAGTGCCGGTCAAGCCGATTACCGGATTCAACAATCGCTGGCTGGCACTTTTGTCACGGGTCGAAAATCACGACGGCCCACTGACCATCGCTGTGGTCGGCGCGGGTGCCGGTGGTGTTGAGCTGACACTGGCCATGCAGTTCCGGTTGCGCAATGAACTGGCCCGGCGCGGCAAAGATCCGGACCAGATTCATTTCCATCTGTTTGACGCCGCCGATCAGATTTTGCCAACACACAATGCAAAAGTCCGCGCGGTGTTCCGTGACAAGCTTGTTCATCGAGGCGTAAAGCTGCATCTCGGCTCCGCCGTTTCCAAAGTTGAGCAAGGGCTGCTGACTACCGAATCAGGCCAAACTCTGCAGACTGACGAAGTGCTTTGGGTGACCCGTGCCGGCGGCCCTGCCTGGCTGAACGACACAGGCCTGGCACTGGATGACGGCTTGTTTATTCGAGCCAGGGACACTCTTCAGACAGAAAACGACGACAACGTCTTCGTCGCCGGCGACATTGCCAATGTGATAAACCATCCCCGGGAAAAGGCCGGCGTGTTTGCGGTCCGTCAGGGCCCGCCGTTGGCGGACAACCTCCGGCGCATGGCCACCGGCAAACCAGCCAAGCCTTTTAATCCCCAGAAGAATTGGCTGGCACTGATCAGCACCGGTGACCAGTATGCTGTTGCCTCCCGTGGCAACTTCGGCACTGCCGGTACCTGGGTGTGGCGCTGGAAAGACTGGATTGATCGCCGGTTTATGCAGAAATTCAGCGACCTTCCAGCCATGGAAGAAACCGGCCGCTTGCCAGACACCTTGGCTGCGCAAAACCCGGAGGAAGCCTCTCAGGCGATTTCTGCCGTAGCCATGCGGTGTGGCGGCTGTGGTGCCAAAGTTGGCAGTACGGTGCTATCTCGTGCACTCGGTGAACTGCGCCCTATTGAACGAGATGACATCATCATCGGCCTGCATGCACCCGATGACGCTGCCGTGCTGAGGGTGCCACCAGGAATGGCGGTGGTTCATACCGTGGACTTTTTTCGGGCGTTTATTGACGACCCCTACGTGTTTGGCAAAGTCGCCGCCAATCATGCCCTGGGTGACGTATTTGCCATGGGCGCAGAAGCCCAGAGCGCCACGGCGGTTGCAACCGTGCCCTACGGCATCGAGTCAAAAGTGGAAGATACCGTTTTCCAGATGATGTCCGGCGCGGTGGAAGTGCTTAACGAGGCCGGCTGCGCGCTGGTCGGCGGCCACACTGGCGAGGGTAAAGAGCTCGCTCTCGGCTTTGCGGTTAACGGATTGATTGATCCTAAAAAGGTCATGAGTAAGGGCGGCCTTCGTGCCGGGGACGTTTTGCTGCTGACCAAGCCGATCGGCACAGGGACCTTGTTTGCGGCTCACGCTCGACTGGAGGCCAAAGGCCGCTGGATAGATGCAGCGCTGGCGTCGATGGTTCAGTCCAACAAACCTGCGGCAGATTGCCTGGTTCGTTTTGGCGCACGCGCCTGCACAGACGTAACCGGTTTTGGATTGCTGGGGCACCTGGTTGAAATGACCCGGCCCTCCGGTGTCGATGCCGAGCTTGACCTGACTGCGATACCGATCCTGCCAGGCGCGGAAGAAACAGTCGCGGCGGGCATTCTCAGCTCCCTGCAACCGGCTAACGTCCGGTTACGGCGCGGCATTCGCAATCAGGCAGACTGGGTTAATCACCCGCGCTATCCGTTGATCTTTGATCCTCAGACAGCAGGGGGTCTGCTGGCCAGCGTGCCGGAAGCCGTTGCCGAGGCCTGTGTGCGAGAGCTCAAATCACTGGGCTACCCTCACACAGCCATTATCGGCCGTGTGACTTCTCAGGATGAGAACGGCGCCATAGAGCCCATCACGCTTCGGGACTGACCGCCTTCACAGCAAGCGCCAGAGCCTTTTCCAGGCTCTGGCGCTCCTGTTCCGGAGTAAAGGTTGTTGCCAGATCATTCACTTTGGCGACTAACGCTGCCAGCAAGTCCGGGCTTTGCTCCACCCGATACATTAACTCTGCCAGAGCACGTTCGTCTCCGACGGGAAAATAACCCGGATAATCGTCGCCGAGTAATCCCCGGTTACCTGAAATGTCGGACGCAAGAATCGGCACCCCTGCCCTGCACGCTTCAGAGACAACGTTAGCACCGCCTTCCATCACAGAACTGATCACCATCAGGTTGCAGACCGCCATGAGATTTTCGAGTTGCGGCTTTTCCAATTCGCCGAGCCAATGAAAACGCGGATTGGCTTTGCTTTCGTTCAAGGCTTTGTCCCGCCACTCGTCGTTGTGGGGTTTGCCCGCGCAAGACACGATGATTCGGGAATCATCCGGCAAGAGCCGGCTGGCCCAAGCGGCGCGCAACGAGTCTTTTTCGGCACGGAGATGGCCGATCACGCACACATTGAATTGCCCGGGCTCCGCTTTAGAACCGCCCCGAATGCTCGTTGCCGGGGCAGATTGTCTGAGTGTTATCAGTTTACTGTGGAACTGATCCGGTATGTCGTTGGCAACCAGATCATGCAGGCCGATCAGGACATTGGCGGCTGCCATGGAGGCGTGAGTGGGTTCCGGGTACTCACGCTGATGATGATAGATATCCGTGCCGGTCAAAACCACGATCAAAGGATGGCTCGGCCAGCACTCACGAAAGCGATGCACTAGGGTCGCGCTTCGCCAGGCGTGGAGCGCAATCATGAGATCGTATGGCTCGCCGTCGTAGTCATTCGCAACCTCAACCTGATGACCAGCCTCTTCAAGTAGCTGCTGCCAGCGGACCGCAGTTGCCCGGTTACCCGCTTTTGAATCCGGACCTGCGGGCGTAATAATGATTATTTTCATGGGATTTATCACAGAGAGTTTGCAAAATTCTGCATGTCGACATGCTCCAGGTAAAAAGTTGTTCCGTATATCGTTTTGGGCTTGACGCGATTCACGTTATCCTTGGTCGCGTCGGACCTGCCAGCACCAACCCGGTTATCGATAACCACGTCCGGATCCTACTCCCCAAAAATACTTAGTAAGGATGACATATGATCACCAAGCAAATACGGAAATGGCTTGTTTCCGGTTTTCTAACACTGGCTGTAGCTACCACCGCAAGCGCGCAAACGTTTGTATTCACCGCCATCCCGGATGAAGATGAAACGAAGCTGGTTGAGCGTTTTCGTGGCATTGCCGATTATCTTTCCGAGCAGCTTGAAGTGGATGTCCGGTATATTCCGGTGAAATCCTACGCTGCCGCTATTTCGGCGTTCCGCAACAACCAGGTTCAGCTGGCCTGGTTTGGTGGCCTCTCCGGTGTGCAGGCTCGCGCACTGGTGCCAGGCTCCGAAGCACTGGCGCAGGGTATCGAAGATCAGGCGTTTTACAACTACTTCATCGCCCATAAGAGCACCGGCCTGGAGCGTGCGGATGAACTGCCAGAAGGGGTACGGGGCAAAACCTTCACCTTCGGTTCCAAAGGCTCGACTTCGGGCCGTCTGATTCCCGAATATCACATCCGTGATCGCTTCAATGAAGCCCCGGAGACCGTATTCAGCCGAGTAGGTTTCAGTGGCAATCACACCCGCACCTTGAGACTCGTTGAGTCTGGCACCTACGATGTAGGCGCCCTCAACTACAAGGTATGGGAAAAAGAACTTGAAGACGGCAACATCAATACCGATGACGTTAAAATCATCTGGAAGACACCCGGGTTCCCGAACTATCAGTGGACCATTCGTGGTGACGTTGATGAGCGATTCGGTGAAGGCTTCAAAAACAAGGTTCGCCAGGCGCTGCTAGATCTGGACGACCCGGCCTTGCTGGAAAGCTTTCCTCGTGAAGGCTTTATCCCTGCCTCTAACGATGACTATGAGCCCATTCGCAGTGTCGCATCCGAATTGGGAATCATCGATTGATGTCAGGCTTCGCCTTTAATGATCTGAGGGCAAGCTTCGGAGACAAGCGGGTTGTTGGCCCGCTGTCTCTCGAAGTCCAACAGGGCCAACATGTCGCTCTGGTCGGCAAGAGCGGTGCCGGCAAGTCGACCCTCATCAAACTGCTCTACGAACGCCTCACCCACCAGGCATCATTGGTGCCGCAAGGGTTGGGACTGGTCAATGCACTGCCAGTGTTCCATAACGTGTTCATGGGGCAGCTCGACAAGCACCCCTTGTGGTACAACACCCTGACACTGATCCGGCCGTTCCGTAAAGATCGGGACACTGTTGGTGCATTACTGAACAAACTCAGTATTTCAGATAAACAATGGACTCCTGCGGCGTCTCTGTCTGGTGGCCAGCGCCAGCGCGTAGCCATTGCCCGGGCACTTTACCGGAACGCTAACATCTTATTGGCAGATGAACCTATCTCGGCGCTTGACGAACCGATGGCGCATCTGGTCATGAAGGCCCTCACAGATCAATTCAGCACTAGTGTGATTGCACTGCACGATGTCGATATGGCGCTCGCCTATTGCACCCGCATCGTCGGCATTCAAGACGGGCGAATTGCCCTGGACCAGCCTGCCAGCGAGCTTCAGGCTGCTGACATCATGGCACTGTACTGACATCATGCTCTCCTACCCAACCGTAAGAGCCAGCCTGCTGTTTCTAGCCATTGCCGTGGCTGGATTATTTGTTGCCGACATTGCCATCACCACGGCCAATCCCTGGCGGGATCTTGGCCAGTTTTTTATTGGCGTCGCCACCCCCAACTTCTTCAGCACCGAAGGCTTGTTGACGGCCTTGTTGCGGACGGTTGCTTTTGGTTTCGTTGGTGTAGCCCTAGGCAGCTTCTTTGGTTTCTTGCTGGCGTTGGTCTACCGCCTTCTTCCGGTCCGTATTTTCTGCGCCTTTATCCGGGCCATTCACGAACTGTTCTGGGCGCTGATCTTTCTGCAGTTTTTTGGCTTCCACCCGCTCACCGGTGTGCTCGCGATCGCCATCCCCTACGCAGGCATTTTTGCCAAGGTCTACTCGGAAATCCTCGAAGAATCGGACCCGGAACCCAGCAGACTGCTGCCTCCGGGTACCAGCGCCATTGCGTCTTTCTTGTACGCGCGCATACCCGATTGCTGGGTTCAGATCCGCACCTACACCGCGTATCGCCTAGAGTGTGGTTTACGCTCTTCCGCCATTTTGGGCTTTGTCGGGTTGCCCACCCTCGGGTTCTACCTCGAGTCGTCTTTTTCACAAGGCATGTACTCGGATGCCGGCGCGATGCTCATTCTGTTTTACGTGCTCATCGCGACTATGCCGATCTGGGTGAGGCCCAAGCTGTTACCGGCCTACTTGCTTGCAGCCCCCTTCTTTCTTGGTGAAGGATTCCCAATCGTCTGGGGCAATGTTGAGCGCTTCTTTACAGAGGATATCGTGCCTTCGCCACTGAGGAACGGTGAGGGTCTGGCAGGGCTTTCCAGCTGGCTCGGCGACGTGATGATCACCGAGGCCCTGCCCGGTATCTGGAACACGGTTGTGCTTACCCAAATTGCGCTGGTGGCCACGGGCCTGTTGTCACTGCTGGCGTTCCCCCTGATCTCAAAACACTTTACCGGGCCAGTCCGGCGCACGTCGGGCCATGTGTTCCTTGTTATCGCCCGCTCCACGCCCGAATACATTCTGGCGTACATTCTGCTGCAACTGTGGGGGCCTTCCATGCTGCCTGCGGTAGTGGCCTTGGCACTTCACAACGGTGGCATTATCGGCCACCTGATCGGGCGACAGACCAACACCATCGAACTGCGGCCCGATGCCCCAGCCGGATTTACCCGCTATAGCTGGGAACTGGTGCCGAGAGTGTATCGATCCTTCCTGGCATTTCTGTTCTACCGCTGGGAAATCATCATGCGCGAAACCGCCATTCTCGGCATCCTGGGTATCTACACGCTCGGCTTTTATGTCGACAGTGCCATTCAGAACATTCAGTTTGACCGGGCGATGATCCTCATTCTGATAACCGCGTCGTTAAACATTGGCGTGGATGTACTTGGCCGCTATATTCGCCGAAAACTTGCGCTTCAAACGATGCCAACCTGCTAGATCACTGCGATCACCATCACATTTCTGCGGTCTTGCAGATCGATTTTACCATTCTGCAAGGCAGTTAGTGCCGCTTGCCCGTTACACGCTGTTACAATCTCGTCAACCGCATTCCTCAGGACGTTCTCAAGGTAGATAACCCTATGATGGTCAACGGATTGGTCGCCGTCACTCAAGCCGGACTGCTATTACTGCTCGGCATGCTTGGTATTCGCATGTTTCTCCTGATTCGGCAGGACTCAGCACAACACAGTGGTGCCATGGCTGTCGGTTCGCAGAGTTTTGAGGTGCCACCTCAACGCGAGCAATGGTCGCCCACCCCTACGCCAAAGCCGCGCGCAGCCGTTTCCCGGGTATCTGACGAGACTGAGTTATTCACACGCCTGCACATACTGGCCGGGCTTCAGGAGCGGGATTGTCGTGTCAGAGGGTTGCTACTGGCAGACGCGCCGGAAACGGTTCGTACCTGTGCCGCTGTCTGGCTGTATGGCGCAGCTTGCGCCCTGAGCCCGAAATCCAGGCGGCACACAGAAGCTTTGTCGTTATTGGTTGCAAGAATTGTCAGCCGGAAAACAGGTATTCGCCAGCCAGAGGCTGTTCAGGCAATCTCAACTCTGACGTCGAGCAGCCTGTTACTGGCATGCTATCGCGCGGGACTGGAAGGTGCAGAATTCTGGCAGAGCCATCAGTATGTTCCTAACGGCTCAAGCCTTTATGAAGTGGTCACCAGCAACGCCTTTATTTAGCCGGTTCGAGTTCCCAACCGGTGCCAAGGGTGACGGTTTCGCGGCTGGCTTGGTCGCCTTCGGCGGTGCCAGTAATGATCGGCTTGGTAAATTCGCCATTCTCTGTGTACGTCATAGACTCAACATCCACAGAACGAACGAGCCAGACATGCCCATTGGCAGACACCCGAGCCCGGTGAGTCAGGCCAAAAACGAACCGACAATAATCCAGCTTAAGCTGCAACAAATCCTGTTCCGCTTTACCGATCTTGCGTAATAAAACCTTTTGAACGCTGTCCCCGTAGTCCATCGCTTAACCCTGGATACTGAATTTTGCAGAATTTAACTATTTTTGCGCCCGGAAAACCAGCATCCATGGCACATTTTTCAGTTTTTCCTGCCCATCCTGAAGGTCAATCCGCCAGATCATATCCGCACCGGTTGTACAAACAGGAGCGGTAAACCGTGCATGATAGGACAACGACTCTTCTCTGGCTAAAGGTACCGGGTATTCCCCCATGTACATGGATTGCCCGCGCAAGACAGCCAAAAACCGGTCCGGGGCTTTGGGTACGCTTACCGCCAGTCGGTACTCCATGCCCTGTGTGCCGGTTCCCGCCTCGATCAGTTCAACGCGCCATTCACCGTCACCGGTTGTCCACTCACAGGGCGCGTCCAACAGGTTGCATTGGGGCTGATCGTCAGCTTCGGTGCCAGTTTCCATTGAACGCGAGCCATACATCGCCAAAGCAATTGCGCCGATAACTAAACTTACCGCGACGATGGATCGTACCATACACACCTCTGACCTTGCCGAAGTGGGCATTATGGGGATAATTCCCGACATAGCAAAGGTTTCTAAACTGCTGCCAGCGTGAGAAAATGTCGGGCTTTCTGGTTTGAGTCACTCACAAAACAGGACACGCCCGTGCAACCGGACATTTCCGTAAAGCACCTGAACAAAATCTACGAAGATGGCTTTCAGGCCCTGAAAGACGTCAACCTTGAGATCTATCCGGGTGAGATCTTCGCCCTGCTCGGCCCCAATGGCGCTGGCAAAACCACACTGATTTCGATCATTTGCGGCATCGTCAACAAGAGCAATGGCGATGTGAAAGCCGCCGGGCACGACATCATCAAAGACTACCGAAAAGCCCGACAGTCTATTGGGCTGGTGCCGCAAGAGCTGAACACCGACTCCTTCGAAACGGTCTGGAACGCAGTGTCTTTTAGCCGCGGCCTGTTCGGCAAGCCGGCCAAACCGGAACACATCGAAGCGGTGCTCAAAGACCTGTCGCTGTGGGACAAACGCGATAATCGGATCATGTCATTGTCGGGTGGCATGAAACGTCGGGTGATGATCGCAAAGGCCTTGTCGCACGAACCGCGCATCCTGTTTCTGGATGAGCCAACTGCAGGAGTTGATGTAGAACTGCGCCGGGACATGTGGGAGATGGTGCGTAAACTACGCCAGAATGGCACCACCATCATCCTGACGACCCACTACATCGAAGAAGCCGAGGAAATGGCCGACCGAATAGGCGTGATTCGCAACGGCGAAATCATCCTGGTGGAGGACAAGGCCCAGCTGATGTCCAAACTTGGTAAAAAAGAGCTGCGATTGCACCTGCAGCAGAAGCTGGAAAAGGTTCCCGGTGAACTGACTCGGGAGCCGGTTGAATTGTCAGGCGATGGCTACGAGCTGATCTACACCTTTGACTCCCAACAGCAACAGGCCGGCGTTGCTCGCCTGTTAAGAACACTGGGGGATCTGGGCATCGACTACCGTGACTTGCAGACCCGGGAAAGTTCGCTGGAAGAGATATTTGTTGGGCTGGTCCATGAATAACCACCTGCTTGAACAGCATCAACGGAGAGCTCGATGAATCTTTATGGTGTAAAAGCAATCTACAAGTTCGAAATGGCGCGCATGAAGCGGACCATTATGCAAAGCGTCTTGTCGCCCGTGATCTCAACCTGCCTCTATTTTGTGGTGTTTGGATCGGCCATCGGCTCTCGTATGGGCGACATTGGCGGCATCGATTATGGTGCATACATCATTCCCGGCCTCGTGATGCTGTCACTGCTGATGCAAAGCATTTCCAATGCCTCGTTTGGCATTTACATGCCCAAGTTCTCAGGGACCATCTACGAGGTGCTGTCGGCCCCCGTCTCCTATTTCGAAATTGTGCTCGGTTATGTCGGCGCTGCCACCACCAAGGCGGTTATTCTGGGGCTGATCATCCTGCTGACAGCGCGCCTGTTTGTGGACTATTCGATATTGCACCCATTCTGGATGCTATCGTTTCTCATCCTTACCTCGATGACCTTCAGCCTGTTCGGATTCATCATCGGCATCTGGGCCGATGGCTTCGAGAAACTCCAAATCGTCCCGATGATGATCGTTACCCCCCTGGTGTTTCTGGGCGGGACGTTCTATTCCATCGATATGCTGCCCGAGATCTGGCAAACCATTAGCCTTTTCAATCCGGTGGTGTACCTGATCAGCGGGTTCCGTTGGGCTTTTTACGGTGTGTCTGACGTGCATGTGGGTATCAGCGTAGGCATGACCCTGGTGTTCCTGTCACTCTGCATGACCGCTGTGTGGTGGATCTTCAAAACCGGCTACCGACTGCGGTCATGAAGCGTCAACCCGGGCGCTGGTTATTTGGCCTATGCTTTGCGGCATTCTTTGCGGGCTTCGGAGCAAGCGACGCAAACGGTCGAACCACGCTGCCGATCGTAGATGCCTGCTTTGTGACGGACGACGGCATTCATAATGTTGCGTTGGAAGTCGCCAGTAAGGACAAACAGCGGCAGAGAGGCCTGATGGGCCGCGGCGAAATGGGAGATCACGCCGGGATGCTGTTTACCTATCGGCGTGAACGATCTGCAAGCCACGGATTCTGGATGTTTCAGACGCTGATCCCACTGGACATCGCCTACATTGACAGCAACGGCAGGATTGTCAGCATTCGATCAATGGCGCCCTGCCCTTCCGCTCAGGGACGGGATTGCCCGAACTACCCTTCCGGGCAACCATTTTCGAACGCGGTTGAAATGAACGCCGGCTATTTCGAGGACCGTGACATTAACGTCGGCGACAGGCTCCATTGGCCCGCCGACGACACATGTCATCGCTGAGCCTTATTTGTCTTGCCATTCAGGATCCCGCTTCTCGAGGAACGCACAAATACCCTCCTGCGCATCCACCGACGCCACATTGCCGGCCATGACCTCTGCAGTGTAATCGTAGGCATCGGCTAAGGGCATCTCCAGCTGACGATAGAACGCAGTTTTGCCGACTTTGAGGGCATGCCCGGATTTTCCGGCTATGGTGGCTGCCATTTGATACACCGTTTCATCCAGATGCTCCGCCGCCACTACCCGATTCACCAAACCGATGCTTTCGGCCCGGGCAGCATCGATCATCTCACCGGTCAGCAGCATTTCCATCGCATGTTTGCGGGACACGTTACGAGACAGCGCCACCATCGGCGTAGAACAGAACAATCCGATATTCACCCCCGGTGTTGCAAACCGGGCGCCCTCCTCGGCCACCGCCAGATCACAACTGGCCACCAACTGGCAGCCCGCCGCCGTGGCAACACCAGCCACCCGCGCAATGACCGGTTTGGGGAGATTGACGATCTGCTGCATCACCTTGCTGCAGCGCTGGAACAACGCCAGCTGAAACTCTTGACAATCGAACTGGGACCGCATCTCGCGCAGGTCATGCCCTGCGCAGAACACGCGCCCGGCCGCCGCCAACACCACCACGCGGGTATCAGCGTCGTTCTCCATAGCAGTAAACACCTCTGAAAGTGCATCCAGCATCACCATCGACAAACTGTTGCGTTTATCAGGCTGACTCAGTGTCACCGTCGTTATGCCTTGTTTGGTATGTTGCTGCACCAGGTTATTAGCCGCTTGTGTCATCGCACCTTATCTCCTTTGCTCTGTTCTAAGCAGTATCACCAAACGTTTCGTGTCTGTCGAACCGACCTTTGGAGAGTGGTTGTATTTACAGCCATAGCCCTCACAGTTCTACCAAGCGATGCTGAAAAGGAGACTCTATGCCCCGTTCTTTGCTGATCAAAATAGTGCTGTTCGTTCTAATTGTCGGCGGTGCCATCATGGAGCTCATCAAAGACGACCCTCAAGTCCCCACGGGTGATATAGACCGGGTACATCCTGTAATGCCCGTTCAGGAATCTGATTATCAGCAGGCTGGTGAAGATGCCGATAAAATGGAAGACGAGGAACAGCGTTGAGGGCAGATACTAAACAAATGCACCGCTGCAGGTTTTTGTGTTGTGGGAGCGAGAATGCGCTGGAAAGCATCTATTGAAATGGTGCCCGGAGCCGGAATCGAACCGGCACGACCTTGCGGTCGAGAGATTTTAAGTCTCTTGTGTCTACCAATTTCACCATCCGGGCATCGGAGGGGATGTGCTTGGAGGGCGGAATTGTATAAGGCCCGTTGGCGTAACGCAATTCCGTTGCCGTTGATCCACAAAAATCCTTTGTAATCCGCGCCTAAACCGGCTTTGTGGCTCGGCCTTTGTATATAAAACCGGCGATTTTCGGAGCATTTGGCATGTACAGGTTATCGAGTTCTTGAATTTCAAATCCCGCGTGGCGGATCAGATCTGCGATCTGACGGTTTAGATGGCAGCCACCTGCGAGCATTTTCCAGCCCGGTGTGATGCGGTGTTGCCATTTCCGAGTGCCCTCGTGAGGGGCCTCGCCATGCTCGAGAAACAATAAATCACCGCCTGGTTTGAGCACCCTTTTCATCTGAAGCAAGGCCACGTGCCAGTCCGGGATGGTGCATAAGGTAAAGGTTAGTAAAACGGTATCCACCGAATCATCCGCAAGGGGGATCTTCTCGCCCGGCAGGTCCAGCCATTCCACCTTTATCGGTGAGCGGCTCAGGTTTGCTAACGCTTTGCGCCGCATACCCTCTGACGGTTCCAGCCCGTAAACCATTTCAACCTGATCCTGGTTATAGAATTCAAGGTTGATACCGGAGCCCATACCCACCTCGAGTACCCGGCCTTTGGCTCTTGGCACAATCTGACTTCGCAGTTTCATCACCTGGCCCATGGAGCAGGCTTTGTCGATGACGTGCGGGAGAATTCGGTCCTCGTAAAAGCTCATTCGGCTCACCATAATTGTTTTAGATTAAGGGGTGCGACAAACTGCCCTATCGTGTTTTGCTACTTTACCGGTAGCATCACACCTATCTGCCGGTGAAACAACATAACAAAAAGCCATAAGGCAGCGGCTGAACGGGCGCGTTGGCCCGTTCGTTATGACTTGTTTGAGTTACCGGAGGTATTAATGGAACTCGACCCTCTCATGCTATCGCGAATCCAGTTCGCGTTTGTGGTGTCATTTCACGCCATTTTTCCGGTGTTTACCATCGGCCTTGCTTCTTACATCGCCGTTCTTGAGGGCCTGGCCTTCAAAACAAAGAATCCGGTCTGGGAAAAGCTGTCCGGATTCTGGACCAAGGTCTTTGCCGTTGTGTTCGGTATGGGCGTGGTCTCTGGCATCGTGATGTCGTTTCAGTTCGGGACCAACTGGAGTAATTTTTCGCAGGCGACCGCCAACTTCCTTGGGCCAGTTCTGAGTTACGAGGTTATTACCGCATTTTTCCTGGAAGCAGCGTTCCTCGGCGTTTTGCTATTCGGGCGGAATAAGGTTCCGCCGGGGGTTCATCTATTTGCCGCCATCATGGTGGCAACGGGTACCTTTATCTCGTCTTTCTGGATTCTCGCCGCCAACAGCTGGATGCACACTCCGGCCGGGATCGAGTTACGTGACGGCGTGTTCCATGTGGTGTCCTGGAGCCAGGCGCTGTTCAACCCCTCTTTCCCCTATCGTTTCGCACATATGGCGTTGGCGTCTTTTCTGACTGGTGGATTTGTGGTCGCAGGCGTCAGTGCCTGGTATCTGCTACGAGGGCGCGAAGTTGAGGCTAACCGCAAAGCACTGTCTATGTGCCTCTGGTTATTGCTATTCATAGCGCCAGCGCAACTTGTTGTTGGTGACTTCCACGGTCTCAACACACTGGAGCATCAGCCCATGAAGGTTGCTGCGATGGAAGGCAACTGGGAAACTTCCCGCAATGTGCCGCTGTTGTTGTTCGCGATTCCTGATCAGGCTAATCAAACCAATCATTTTGAGATTGGTATTCCCAGCCTTGCCAGCTTTGTGTTGACCCATGAATGGGATGGCGAGGTACCGGGCCTGAATGAAGTAGCAGTCGAAGAACAGCCGCCCGTGGCTATTGTGTTCTGGTCGTTCCGGGTGATGGTCGGGTTGGGTATGTTGATGATTCTGTTTGCCCTGGCCGGCCTGTTCCTGCGCGTAAAGGGACGTTATTTCCAGAACCGCTGGTTTCTTCAGGGCTTGCGGTTTATGAGCATTACGCCTTTTATTGCAGTACTGGCGGGATGGTTTGTGACGGAGGTCGGTCGCTCACCCTGGCTGGTTTACGGCATGATGACTCAGGCGGAGTCGGTTACACCGTCACTCACCGGCGCTATGGCCCTTTTCACATTGATCGGCTATGTGGTGGTATATGGTTTGGTGTTCTCTGCCGGAGTTTATTACCTGATGCGGGTGCTCTATGTGGGCCTAGAAGATAACGATGAGGAATACGATCACGAAGATGATCGCCCTGCACGGCCTTTGTCAGCAGCCCATGTGCCGTTCGAGATAGAGCCCGGCAAAGACGCTGTCAATCACGCCAAACCGATCAACCAGGGAGGCCACTAATCATGGAACTTTTTGATCTGGCCCTTATCTGGGCGTTCATTATTGGCTTTGGTGTCATCATGTATGTGCTGATGGACGGCTTTGATCTGGGTGTCGGGATTCTATTCCCGTTTGCACCGTCCGAGCAGGATCGGGATACCATGATGAATAGCGTCGCGCCGGTCTGGGACGGCAATGAAACCTGGCTGGTGCTGGGCGGTGCCGGGCTATTGGCAGCGTTCCCGATGGTCTATTCCATCATTCTGCCAGCGCTGTACATCGGTGTGTTTCTGCTGTTGGCCGGCTTGATCTTCCGGGGCGTAGCTTTTGAGTTCCGGTTCAAGGCCCGGTCGTCCCGGTACTTGTGGAACTGGTCGTTCGCCGGTGGCTCCACGGTGGCGGCTTTTGCACAGGGCGCGGTTGTAGGTGCCTACATTCAGGGCTTTGAGACCGCTAACGGGGTCTACGTCGGCGGTGCCCTGGATTGGCTCACACCTTTCACCGTCCTTACTGGCCTTGGCATGCTCGCAGGCTATGCCCTGCTGGGTTCAACCTGGTTGATCATGAAAACAGAAGGGCGGCTGCAAGAGTGGGCTTACCGGCTGACAACGCCTTTGCTGGCCGCGGTGCTGGTAATCTTCGGTATTATCAGTGTGTGGACGCCGTTTGTGGACGACATGGTTCGTGAACGCTGGTTTTCCAATCTGACGGTGATCTGGATCCTACCTGCGCTGACATTGCTGTGTGCCTTCCAGATCTGGCGGTCTGTTCGCAACCGCTTTGAAGGCATGCCATTCGTCGCAACCATGGGCTTGTTCATCACCACGTACCTGGGCCTGATAGTCAGCCGCTGGCCTTACGTTGTGCCACCAAACTACACCTTGTGGGACGCATCCTCCGCCTACGAGTCGCAGTTGTTCCTGCTACTTGGCTTGCTCTTTGTTATCCCGATTGTACTGGCCTACACCGCCTGGACCTATTGGGTGTTCCGGGGCAAGGTTCGTGCTGGCGAGGGGTATCACTGAGTGTCTGAGCCAGCCCAGGTTGATGTTCGACAATGGCTTTCCGGGCTTGCCCGGAACAGCCAGCGTTGGGCACGGCTTACCGTGCTGGCGGGTGCTCTGACCGGGCTGGCAACCATCCTGCAGATGGTATTGCTGGCCTGGCTGGTGCACCAGATCATAATCGAAGGACAATCAGCCGCCGGGCTCACTTCGAGCTTTATTGCGTTGATTGTCGCCCTTCTGTTTCGGGCTGCCGGCCAGGGTATGCAATCCCACTTTGCGGCACGTTGCAGCGAACAGGTTCGCCGGGACGCCCGGCGTCAATTGCACCGGCATTGGGGCGATGCAGGCCCGGTTACCCTCGCGGATGCTTCGGCCGGCAGCCTGGCGCGGGAATGGCTGGACCACGTTGAAGCGTTGCACGGCTACTTTGCCCGCTTCTTACCGCAGATGTTTCTGGCCGCTATTATCCCTGTCGTCATTCTGGCGTTGGTGTTTTGGTTAGACTGGCTGGCCGGAATTTTTCTGTTGCTATCTGCGCCTTTGATTCCACTGTTCATGGCGTTGGTGGGCATAGGCGCCGAAAAGGTCAATCAACAACACTTTGAGGTTATCAGCCGGCTGTCTGGCCAGTTTCTGGATAAGATTCGCGGGCTGACCACCCTGCAGCTGTTTGGACAAACCCGCAGTGCCAGCGATGCGTTGCATCGTCGCTCAGATCAGTATCGACGGATAACCATGAAAACTCTGAAAGTGGCGTTCTTATCTTCTGCCGTGCTCGAGTTTTTTGCGTCGGTTGCCATCGCAGTTATTGCGATATACGTCGGCTTTGGATTATTGGGATACATCAGCTACGGGCCCAGCGCCGACTTGACCCTGTTTTCGGGGTTGCTGATCCTGTTGCTGGCCCCCGAGTTCTTCCAACCGTTACGAACTCTGTCGCAACACTACCATGACCGGGCCACCGCCCTTGGGGCCAGCGCGGAGATTCTCGCACGACTAAATCAACCCACAGGGGCCAACACCTCAAAGCCAAAGCACCCGCAGGCAACGCCCGATAACCGCATTTCACTGAGCAACGTTTCCTTGCACTACGGGACCGGTAAACCAATTCTACGTAACCTGAACCTGTCGGTGTTGCAAGGGCAATCGGTTGCCCTGACCGGCCCCTCTGGCGGAGGTAAGTCCTCCCTGCTGCATCTTATCGCGGGTTTTATAACGCCAACCCAGGGTTTTGTCAGCGTGTTTGGCAATCCTCCGGGCCAGCTGGCTTTTGGCTGGCTTGGTCAGCGTGGTTTCTGGATACAGGGTTCCTGGGCCGACAATCTGCGTTTGACCTGCCCGGAGGCTTCAGACATCGCGATTGAATCAGCGCTGCGGCGGGTCGGCCTTGGCAGTATGCTTGAGAGCCGCGCTCAGGGCATTCACAGCCAGATTGCGGAAGACGGGCAAGGACTATCCGGCGGCCAGGCCCGCAGGTTAAGTCTGGCCCGGATTTTCGTTGCTGATTACGATTTAATTCTACTGGATGAGCCGACAGCAGGGCTTGATGCAACCAGTGAGATTGTGGTCTTGGAGGCATTGCACAAGTTGGCCGAATCCGGCAAGACGCTGGTGTTCTCAACTCATCATAACGCGCTGCTGGCACTGGCTGACCGAACACTGATTGTTAACAATGGGGAGGTTCGGGATGCATGAACTTCGGCCCTGGCTAAAGCTGATATTTCAGCGTCGAGGCCGCCTGATCGTTGGCGCGCTGCTCCTGCTGGTGACTTTGCTGTCTGGCCTCAGCCTGCTGGCGTTGTCCGGCTGGTTTCTGACCGAAACTGCACTGGTTGGCTTGCTCCTGGCAGCAGGATCTCAGGCTTATATCAATCTCTATGTGCCGGGCGGTGGCATTCGGTTCTTTGCAGTATCGCGTACCGTCGCGAGGTATCTTGAGCGAGTGTATAACCACAATACGGTTCTGCAGTTGCTGACTGATATTCGAGTTGCCCTGTTTGACCGGATGGCCAGTGCCGGTCAACGGGAACGCGGTGGCAAAACCGGCGCCCAGTGGTTATCGCGGCTTACGGCCGATGTGGATGCACTGGATACCATCTATCTCAGGGTGATCGCACCGGCCGGGCTCGCAGTGATGGTTAGCCTTATCCTGGTGCTCGCCGCCTGGCTGTTGTTCTCCGGCACGCTTGCTGTCGGTGTCCTGGCCATTTGTGCGCTCGCCCTCTATCTGGCAACTCGACGGGTTTTCACTCAAACCCGGCCGTTGTCAGCGAGGCTCAGTGATCAGCAGGAAGCTCTCAGGGGCGACGTGATCGAGCATCTTGAAGGCTACGCCGAACTGACCGCAGCTGGTCGCACAGGCAAGCATGCGGGTTGGTTGATGCGCCAGGCTCGATCCGTGTCGCGGACGCAGGCGCGCGTCGACAGCCAGGCCGGTTGGCACCAGGCCGTATCAACTCTATTGGTGAATCTGGCGGTTGTTGTTGCGCTCTGGTCGGGCGCCGAGCTGTTTCACCAGGGCCAGTTGAGTGGCCCGGTTCTTGTTTTGCTACCCATCGCGCTGCTGGGCTTGATTGAAGTCTATGCCATGTTGCCGGATGCGTTTGCAAAATTGGGGGGTACGATTTCCGCCGCCCGAAGACTGAATGAACAGGTTACGCCAGGCTCCAAGCTGGGCAACCGGACGCCAGCCGAGCCACACCTGATCAACGGCAATGCGCTTATTATGCGCGATCTATCCGTCGGCTATACCGGCCAGGCGGCCATCCTTAGCCACTACTCCCTAACCGTGGCCGAAGGTGAGCGGCTGGGTATCGTTGGTGCGTCCGGAGCCGGAAAATCCACTCTGGCCGATACGATCGCGGGCATACTGGCACCGAAAGATGGCCTGATCTCAGCCCTACCCTGCGCCTATCTCACGCAGAAGACCGTGGTGTTTGAAGATACGGTGAGAGCCAATCTATTACTGGGCAACCCAAAAGCCACAGATGCTGAGCTTTGGCGGGTGTTGGAGCTGGTTGAATTGGCAAGTCGATTTACGGACGAAACGGACAGGCTCGACACCTGGCTCGGCAGCGCTGGCAACCGACTGTCCGGAGGCGAAGCGCGCCGCCTGGTGCTGGCGCGGGTGTTACTCAATGACGCTGCGCTGGTGATTCTGGACGAGCCGTTTACCGGCGTGGATTCCGAAACCCGTAAACGAATAGCGCCCCAAATCAACCGATGGTTGGAGGGGCGCGCGGTCATCTGTCTGGGGCATGGACCGGAAGCGTTATTGCCGTCCGGTCACACAGTCCACCTTTACTGACACTTATCGGGTTTCCAGTACCTCGAACGTCAGGCCAGCCTTGCTGGTCAACCTTTCCAGCAATTTCCCATCCAATGCAGAAGCCGGTGTCCAGAAGCCTCCCTTGGTGGATTCCTGAACATCAAACGCCAGGCAAAGACCTGCCTCGCCGAGCATTTTGGCGGTCGATCCATAACCGGGATCACGATCGCCCGTCACCTTGGTGATGATGGTTTTACCATCGGGGGTGCGGCCAACAAAACGCAGATCGTAAAAACCGTTTTCCTGCTCTTTCTCGCTGGGGCCTTCACCCGGCTTGGGCACGAGCTTTTCTACCACCCAGCGAGTGGGCTTGATCGCCGAGGCGGTAAAGAAAGCGCCCAACGCCGCGGTGATACCGTAGGCGGTCAACCTACCCTTGGCGCCTTTGCCGGTCATCATGGCTTCATCGTAGGTGAACTCTGTGCCATAACGGGCGCTCTGCATTGCATTGGAGCGATGCACAACCCGGGTGTTGATGGCGCCCATCACAAATGGGGCAAGCCAGACACCAAAATCCTTGTCGTATTCGGCGGTTTTCAGGCTCGGCTGGCGCGCTTTCGAGCGATGCCCTTCAGGGCAAATCGAGAAGGGATTTGCCAGCTCTTTACGGAGCTTGGGATCGGCACCCGCTTCTTTGGCCACGTTGATCATGGAGGCAACCGTGCCGCCTGATAACCCACCCTTGGCGACCTTCACTCGCATCCGCACATCCTGACAGGGCTTGCCAAAGGCTTCTTCCGCTTTTTGCTGCAAGAACCAGACACCCATGTCTGACGGGATGGAATCAAACCCGCAACAGTGGACAATCCGCGCCCCGGTTTGTTTTGCCTGAGCTTCGTAGCGCTCGACCATGCGGCGGATCCACTGTACTTCACCGGTCAGGTCACAATAATCAGTTCCGGTAGCGACGCAGGCTTTCACCAGCGGCTCACCAAACAAGGCGTAGGGGCCAACCGTCGAGATCACGACACGGGTTTGTCGGCACATGGCTGCGACAGCATCGTCATCGGCCGCATCAGCCAGCAGGACAGGCAGCTTGGAGGCTGCATCACCCAGGTCGCCTTTCAATGCATTGAGTTTGGCTTCAGAGCGACCCGCTATGGCCCACTTCACCTCGGCATTGACGCCGTAATTTTCAACCAGGTATCGGGTCAGTATCTGGCCAACAAAACTGGTAGCGCCAAATACGACCAGATCAAAATCTGCCTGTTTGGAATTGTTCATTGTTCATCCTTAATTTGCAGCGAAAGAGATATATTGGATCGTAATCAGGTTCAGCGTTTGGCTCTTGCCGCCATTAACACCATAAATACCGCGACACCCAGACCCCAGAAACCATTGAGGATCAGGCCGCCAACCCAAGTTTGGGCTGACACTGCCAGATCTTTCATCGGAAATACAACCAGCATGGCCACTGCGGTAGGACCAATGGCACCAAGCGCGATATGGACCAGCCAATACCAGGCGCCCAGAAGGCGACCAGCCACGGCCCACAAGGCAATCCCCCACAAACCGCCAAAGAAGGCCAAAGACAGCACGGACGGGATGCCCAGCGGAGGCACCGGGGTCATGTTGTAAGGCGCTGCCGGGACTGCATCTAGCAAATAGAAAACGGCAAACAACCCTTGGTGGAAAATCAACGTTGCCAGCAATCCCGCTATGAACGCTTTAAGCCAAACCATATTTTGTTCCTTGTTGTGTTGCTAATATTGAAGGCGCTTTCAAAAGGTTTACGCCGATGTTAACAGGTTTTGCCACGAGTCGACTTTCTCCGGTGCAGAGCTATCGGCGTCCAGCCGGCCAATCGTTCGTCATGCCGTCTGTTGCACACTGTATCAGAGGTTAAAAGACCACGGAGGCATTCCCTTGATCACTTTCCTGACCCTGACAAGCTTGATTCTGCTGCTATACAGCTGCCTTCTTTTATGGCAACTGCTGGAACAACGCAAAATGATCACTCAAATTCTTGAAACCGAGGGCATCAGCGATCACCATCAAGAACCGGAACTGGTGCTTACGATGAGAGTTCTCGATCCGATTGCACTGGCAAAACGTGAGTCCCGAACGGGGCGCGCACTTGCAGACCGGTTGCCGGTCATGACTCGTAAAATGGTGTACCAGGAAGTGATGAAGGAACTGGAAACTGAGCTTCTGGAGCGAGATATTGATGTCGAAATGCACATTGAATATCGATAAAGGGGTCACCCCATGATTACCCTGGTTCTGACAACTCTGTGTCTGGCGGGCACGGCTTGCATCCTATTTGCCGGGTACCGGATTGCCAGTCACTCGCGGAAACAACTACTGATCTTGAATGCCCATCGCATCGGCGCTCGCAGTGCCATTCAGAAAAGCCGAATGGATCTGGCAGAGGTTCGCAACCGTGCTCGCTTGCTGGAAGACACCGTTTCAGGTGGAGCCTCTGCGGTTGAAAAGGTCCACAAAGCCATCGCGAACACCACCTTCGGCCTGATCGACATGTTCTCGAAAGACGAAGATTTTCGGGATAGTGCTCGTAGAGCCCGTCAAAGCCATGAAGAAAAAAGCCAACAGGTCTACAAAGCGGTGCGTACAACCAATCGGGCGCTGCACATACTGGCGGACACCCTGATTATTGGCAAAGCGGAGAAACGTATCGTTTCAAAAACAAAAAAGGCACCCTGAGGTGCCTTTTTTGTTAGAGAGATCTGAAAGTTACAGGACTTTCTTCAACTCTTCTTCGAACTGCGGAACTGCTTCAAACAGGTCCGCAACCAGGCCGTAATCAGCAACCTGGAAGATCGGCGCCTCTTCGTCCTTGTTGATCGCAACGATCACCTTGGAGTCAGACATACCCGCCAGGTGCTGGATGGCACCGGAGATACCAATCGCAACGTACAGCTGAGGGGCAACGATCTTCCCGGTCTGGCCAACCTGCATGTCGTTCGGCACAAATCCAGCGTCGACGGCGGCACGGGATGCACCCATAGCTGCGCCCATCAGATCAGCAACCTGCTCCAGCATTTTGAAGTTTTCGCCGTTCTGCATGCCACGACCACCAGAAATAACGATACCAGCAGACGCCAGATCCGGACGGTCTGACTTGGCTTTCTCTTCACCAACGAAAGAAGACAGGCCGGCGTCTTTAACAACGTCCAGCTGTTCAACAGACGCAGAACCACCTTCCGCGGCAACCGGATCAAAACCAGTCGGGCGTACGGTGATTACCTTGATGCTGTCGCTTGCCTTGACGGTTGCGATGGCATTACCGGCGTAGATCGGACGCACAAAGGTGTCGGCAGATTCAACGCGGATAATGTCAGATACCTGAGCGACGTCCAGCAGCGCAGCAACGCGAGGCATGAAGTCTTTGCCCGTGGTGCCGGCAGACGTCAGAATATGGCTGTAGCCTTTGCCCACTTCGGCAACCAGCTCGCCCAGGTTTTCAGCCAGGAAATGACCGTAAGCTGCGTTGTCTGCAACCAGAACCTTATTGACGCCTTCTGCTTTGGCAGCGGCTTCAGCGATGGCGCCTACGTTTTCACCAGCAACCAGCACGTCGATGTCGCCACCGATGGCCTTGGCTGCCGCTACAACGTTCAGAGTAGCCTGCTTCAGGCTGCTGTTGTCGTGTTCAGCAATTACCAGGATGCTCATTTAGATCACCTTCGCTTCGTTCTTCAGTTTATCCACCAGCTCAGCAACGTCAGCCACCTTGATACCAGCCTGGCGTGAAGCCGGGGCTTCTACCTTCAGGGTGGACAGGCGCGGGGCGATTTCAACACCCAGATCGGCGGGGCTCATGGCGTCCAGCGGCTTCTTCTTCGCTTTCATGATGTTTGGCAAAGAAGCATAGCGCGGCTCGTTCAGACGCAGATCAGTGGTCACAACCGCAGGCAAGTTCAGAGCAACGGTCATCAGACCGCCATCTACTTCGCGGGTGACGTTAACCTTTTCACCATCAACAACCACTTCAGAGGCAAAGGTGCCCTGACCCATGCCAGTCAGCGCAGCCAGCATCTGACCAGTCTGGTTGTTGTCGGAATCGATGGACTGTTTGCCAAGAATGACCAGTTTTGGCTCTTCTTTCTCTACAACAGCCTTCAGCAGCTTGGCCGCTTCGAGGGACTGAACTTCTTCGTCAGTCTCGATGTGAATACCACGGTCAGCACCCAGTGCCAGGGCGGTACGAATCTGCTCCTGACAGGCTTTCGGGCCAATGGATACAACAACGATTTCACTGGCAACGCCCTTCTCTTTCAGACGAACCGCTTCTTCAACAGCGATTTCGCAGAACGGGTTCATTGCCATCTTGACGTTGGCGAGGTCTACACCGGTGTTGTCCGGCTTGACGCGCACCTTTACGTTGTAGTCGATAACTCGTTTTACAGCGACCAGAACCTTCATAGATTCCTCGTTCTTCTACAAATGGGTTTAATGACTCGCAATCCTGAGCGGAAAGCCTGCTATGTAAAGCGAAACAATAGTGCAGGCTATGTTCTGATGGGTCAATTGCCCTATCAGACGCGCCAGGCCTGCCTTCACAGCCAATAAGTCGGGTTGACCCGACCCGGCAATGAGACGATACTAAAAATCGACTCAAAACACACGAAATTTCGGTGTACCCGTACAATGCCAAAGCCAGACGCAAATTTCAAACAAACGTTTGTTTGATTTCTCAAATGCGTTATCCTTTTGGGAGAATTGGCCCATTTACCGGGCTTGGGGCGTCGTCTATAGGCAATTTTACCGGTATGATGTCGCCCTTGATGAGTTAGACAGATAGGCCTGCGGGCAAACAACATCCACTAAAGAAGCTGTTTGAGGAGACCAACGTGGAACGCGAATCGATGGAGTTTGATGTTCTGATCGTCGGCGGCGGCCCTGCTGGCCTGTCGGCTGCCTGCCGCGTCATGCAACTGGCGCAGGAAGCTGGCGAAGAATTGACCGTATGTGTGGTAGAAAAAGGCTCAGAGGTTGGCGCACACATCCTGGCCGGCACCGTGTTCGAGCCCACCGCCCTGAATGAACTCTTCCCGGACTGGAAAGAGAAAGGTGCTCCCTTGAACACCCCGGTCACCCGGGATGACATTTTCCTGCTGAAGAACCAGGAAAAGGCTACCAAGATCCCCAACGCCTTTGTGCCCAAGAACATGCACAACCACGGCAACTACATCATCAGCCTGGGCAACCTGTGCCGCTGGCTGGCAGAGCAGGCTGAAGGCCTTGGCGTTGAGGTTTATCCGGGCTTCGCGGCTTCTGAAACCATCGTTGAAGATGGCCAGGTCAAGGGCATCATCACCGGCGACATGGGCGTGGCTCGTGACGGTTCAGAGAAAGACGGCTACATGCCGGGCATGGAACTTCGCGCCAAGTACACCCTGTTCACTGAAGGCTGTCGTGGTCACCTGGGCAAGCGCCTGATCAACGACTTCAAACTAGACGAAGGCAAAGACCCGCAGCACTACGGCATTGGCATCAAAGAGTTGTGGGACATCGATCCGGCGAAACACGAGCCTGGCCTGGTTGTGCACACCACCGGCTGGCCGTTGAGCGAATCCGGCTCTACCGGCGGTTCTTTCCTGTATCACCTGGAAGGTGGCCAGGTGTACGTCGGTCTGATCACGGATCTGTCGTACAGCAATGCTCACCTGAGCCCGTTCGAAGAATTCCAGCGCCTCAAGCACCATCCGGAAGTCAAAAAGTATCTGGAAGGCGGTAAGCGCGTTGCCTATGGCGCCCGCGCCATCACCAAAGGCGGCTACAACACTCTGCCGAAAATGAGCTTCCCGGGCGGTCTGCTGTTGGGTTGTGATGCTGGCACCCTGAACAGCTCCAAGATCAAAGGCTCTCACACCGCGATGAAATCTGGCCTGCTGGGTGCAGAAGCCGTGTTCGAGGCCCTGAAAGAAGGCAAATCTGGCGAAGAGATCACCAGTTTTGCCAAGCGTTTTGAAGACAGCTGGCTTTACAAAGAGCTTTACGCTGAGCGTAACTTTGGCCCAGCCATGCACAAGTTCGGCAACATCGTGGGCGGTGCCATCGCATTCTTCGAGCAGAACATTCTGCGCGGCAGCCTGCCGATTACCTTCCACGACACCACACCGGACTACGCCACCTTGAAGCCGGCGTCTGAGTGCAAGAAGATTAATTATCCGAAGCCGGATAACAAGCTGACCTTTGATCGCCTGTCCTCGGTGTTTATCTCAAACACCAACCACGAGGAAGACCAGCCGGTTCATCTGCAACTGAAAGATGCCGACATTCCGTTGAAGGAAAATCTGCCCAAGTACAACGAACCAGCCCAGCGTTACTGCCCGGCTGGCGTGTACGAAGTGATCGACGCCGACGACGGCAGTGGCCAGAAGTTCCAGATCAACGCCCAGAACTGCGTGCACTGCAAGACTTGTGACATCAAAGATCCTTCGCAGAACATCACCTGGGTCACACCGGAAGGTGGCGGCGGCCCGAATTACCCGAACATGTAATTTTGCTGCGTAGTAAAAACGGGCCAGATTTCGATCTGGCCCGTTTTTTTGTTTCTGCCACATCGGCTTTTCGAATGAAAAAAAAACGGCTCCCTCAGGAGCCGTTTTTGATCAACCTTTCAGAGCAAATCAATGCACGTGGCCGTGCTCTTGCTCTTCGTCGGTTGCTTCGCGTGCTTCTACGACTTCAACGTCGAAGTGCAGAGTCTCGCCTGCCAGCGGGTGGTTGGCATCGATGGTGACCGTTTCGTCACTGACTTCAACCACACGAACGACCTGAGGGCCGCCCGGAGTCTGGGCCTGGAACTGCATACCCGGCTCGATGGTGTCTACGCCTTCAAAGGCCGAGCGTGGAACTGGCTGGATCAGCTCTTCGTTCACTTCGCCATAACCTTCGGCAGGAGCGACAGACACTTTCACCTGATCGCCCGCGTTCTTTTCGTTCAGCGCACTTTCCAGTCCGCCGATGATGTTCTGAGCACCTTCCAGATACGCCAGAGGCTCGCGGCCTTCTACACGGGAGGAATCGAGTTGCTCTCCCTGGTCGTTAGTGAGCGTGTAATGGATGGTGACAACACGAGGTTGGGCCATGTGATCTCCTTGCGTGTCGCAATGACTGTGTATTTTGAATGTAGGCAATCGAAAGTGATCGTGAACAGCCAGACTGCACAGAGGAACTAACGACCACCGGGCCTCGTTAGAGAGCCAGGCTCGGTAACAAGTCGGAAAACACAGTTTAACAAGTGACAGACTGTGTTTTCTACCTTGTTTATTGAGACGGATCAGGCGTTTTCAACCACCCTGCCCGATTTTCCAGAATTTTCCATGACTAAGCACACCAAGCTGAGCTTCTCCCTGAACATCACGCTCCACAACTCGCTCTGCCAGATCGTAGAATGCCGCAGTCACCAGGCGCGCCTCAAGCCCGTGGCGAACGAGTATCACTGGTCTTGGCTCGTCATTGCCTGGGTAATGGCCAACTTCCAACGGATGCTCAGTGCCAATCTCCAGCGATTCACCCACGTTGGTGGTGACCGACAGCACCTGGTCCTCACCATGGCCACGCGCCTCCAACGAGTGCGCCAGCAAGGGTGCATCCTCCACCTTGATCCGCCACTTCTCGACGGGCGTGACCAGATAATATTCGCCGTCTTCTTCACGACGCATTATGGTGGAAAACAGCTTTACCGTGGCTTCCCGGGCGATAGGCGCGCCCTGATAAAGCCATTGACCGTCCCTGGTGATCGTCAGATCCATATCGCCAGACAATTCCGGGTGCCACGACTCCAACGGCGGCAATGCTTTCGCAGTGGTTGCCTGCTGAACGGTTCTGGCAATATCTTCAGCCCTTTTACTCACAGATGAAAACTCCCTGGTTAGAGGCCACGCATCCACTCAGCGCGTAAAGGAACGGCTCCGGGTTGTTCGATCGCCAGGTTAACCTGACTGAGCAATCGCTGTTTATCTCGCCCCAGTGTGCCCTTGAGCACCAGGTAGTTTGATGCGTGATCACTGCGGAAGATAGTCTGTTCCAGCTCCAGGTGTTCCAGGAACACCTGAATCTCCTCAAACAGCCCTTGCTGGCTCAGAGGCACAAAATCATCTCCGAACCCTTCACGGAACCGGTCTTCGCCCTGGGGGAAGCTCACCACCAGAGTCGACAGATAATCCGGCTGGGTTTCGTTGCACAGAGTTGCCGTGTTGATTGCGTGTTGCCGCGACAGGGTTTCACCGCCCAAACCGTTCAACACCATCACTGAACTGGTTAGCCCGGCTTGCCGGATTTTGCTCAATGCGGACCGGGTAGACTCCCAGGTTTCGCCCTTGTTGATGCGGCGCAGCACTTCGTCATCACCGGATTCCATACCGACATACAGAATACCCAATCCGGCCTCTTTCAGCTCTGCCAGCTCTTCGACGGATTTTTTTGCGAGATTGCGAGGCAAGCAATAGCTTGATACCCGGCGCAAATCCGGAAAGGCCTGTTTCAGGTCTGCCAGGACTTCCAGTAACCGCCTGGTGGGAAGCACCATGGCGTCTCCATCCGCAAGAAACACCCTTGGAACACTCTCAAAAGCCTCTGCCGCGCGCGCAATGTCACCACGGACATCCTCGGGCTTTCGTGCGCGGAATTTCTTCTGGGGCTGGGTGTACATTTCGCAGAAGGTGCAATTATTCCAGGAACACCCATTGGTGACCGGAAGAATCAGCGATTTTGCTTCGCTCGGCGGCCGGAAAACCGGCTCAACATAATCAATAGGAAAGCTGTGCATGGCATCTCGGAGTGAGGATCAATGAGTGTGATGGGAATACGATCAGGGCAAAAACTGGGCTTTCAAGTCTGCACAACCGGGGCCAACCACGGGCATATCCAGCAACACGGCTTGAGAGGTCATAAACGGAATGCCCGTGCGGTGGCCATCAACCAGCAAGGTAGACAGGCTGCCCACCAAAGGCATGTGCGACACCAGCATCAGAGGCGATACCTGTGTTTCAAGAAGTGCCTCCAGGCAACGGCCGGGGTCATCATCGGGGGTGATGAATTCGCACTCCTCAACCGGGCAATTCAGCACTTCAGACACAATCGCAGCGGTCTGGCGCGCACGAAAATAGGGGCTCGACCAGATTCGTTCGGGTCGCCAGGGTGATTTGGCGATCTCCGCCGCAACCGCCGCCACGCTTGCGCGACCGGCTTCTGTCAGCTCCCGCTCCTTGTCGAGAGAGTGCCATCCGGCCTCACCGTGGCGCATGATGATCAGATGCAAAATGGCTTCCCCCTAATTGGTTCAGCTATAACTCATTGAGTGATGGTACGAGGAAGAATAAATTCTACATCAGAATTCTGAACTGCCATCATCAGGCTACTGATTACCGCGTTAATGGACGCATCGTTGTAGAGAATTTCGTAGAGTCCGCGAACCAATGGCATATAGATGCCGATCGACTCGGACTTTTCCCGCACCAGTTTGAGGGTGTAGATACCTTCCGCAACCTGACCCAGCTCTTTCGCCGCTTCATCCAGTTTCTTGCCTTTACCGACGGCATAGCCCACTCGGAAGTTACGGCTTTTGTTGGAAGTGCAGGTTGCGATCAGATCGCCAACGCCCGCCAGCCCCATGAAGGTCATCGGATTGGCGCCCATGCTGACCGCAAATCGGCTCATCTCTGCCAGGCCACGAGTGATCAGCATGGCTTTGGCGTTTTCACCCATCTCCATCGCCGAGGCAAGCCCCGCCACAATGGCGTAAATATTCTTCAGTGCACCTGCTAACTCTACCCCGTACACGTCTACATTGGCGTATACCCGGAAGTATTCGCAACCAAGCAGCTCCTGAACGGCGCGGCGTACTTCGGGGTCTTTGGCGGCAATAACCGTTGCAGTCAGCTCGCGGTTAACAATCTCGCCCGCAAGGTTCGGTCCACTGAGCACCCCCGAGCGGCACTTGGGAATTTCTTCCTGGAGAATCTCGCTCATCAGCTTGAAGCCGTACTCTTCAATCCCTTTCGTAAGGCTGACAACGATTTGTCCATCACGGAATATGTGGCTGTTGTCGCGAATAACAGCTCGGAACGCTTTCGAGGGAATGGCAACCAGCACCACTTCTGCTTTTTGAACGGCATCTTCAAGGTCGGTCGTCGGCTGAATGTCGCCCTCAAGAACGACGTTAGGCATATAGCGCTTGTTGATGCCGGTCTCCCGGATCTCAGCGGCTTGCTGCTCGTCGCGCATCCAGAAGTGAACCCTGTGACCATTCTCGCCGAGCACCTTGGCCATTGCGGTACCAAAACTGCCGCCACCAAGAACGGCCACATCTCGTGAGATCGCCCCACCGTTATAAGGCGTTTCGTTATCAGACATATTCAATCCGTTTGTTGCTTGGGGACACTGCACTGTCGCGATAAACCGGCGTATCAGCCTGGCTCTTCGCACTCCAGTGCACGCACCAGATTCTTAAATTCTTCCCTATTTTTGCTGTTCATGCCCATCAAAACTTTGTGGGCGTCCAGCACTTTGTCTCTGACCTGCTGTTCGCTGGCCTTCAAAACCGGAATCTCTTCGAGCTCTTCAATTCGGGAAGCGGGCTCCCGGACAATAATGAAAATCTTGTCGAAGCCCATAGAGGTAATAATGCGGGTCACATCAGGGTTGGTGGAAATCAGAGTGGGTAGGAACTGACTTTGCTTTTCTGCAGCAAGAGCAATCTTGGCGAGCAGCCCCAGGGTTGTACTATCGATGATTTCCGTTTCGGTCAGATCGATGACCACGGTTTTAAACAGCGGGTCCTGGGTGATGGACTCAACCAGATTGTCCAGCGTCGAACATAAGTTCAGCCGGATTTCCCCTATAAACTTCAGGACGTAAATTCCCTGCTGATCAGCTTGCAGGATTTTATAACCAGCCATGTTCAAACTGCCACTAAGTCGACGACGTGTTGTCTGTACCAATTATGGTATCAGTTACCGATACTATCGCGATATCGTCAGGCAGCTCAGAGATCTTAGCAAGACCCAGAGCGTCGCTCAGCGATGCAATAGTGTGACTACCTCCTGAAACGAGTTCAAGTAGTGTCTTCTCCTTTTCATCCAGAGATTTGGCCGGAATCACTTCAAGAATGCCATCCGAGAACAGCAACAACCGGAAAGGCCGGTCTAGTGTGATCTGGTAAACCTGCCATTCCGGGGCCTCAAAAAGCCCCACTGGCAACCCGCTACCCTCAAGAAAGCGGGTTTCACCGTCCTCAAAAGACAGTATCGGCATCGGAAAATGCGCACCGACGGCGTAACTGAGAACCCGAGTTGAGATTGAAAATATCCCGACAAAGACGGTGACATGCTTGCCCAGGCCGGTATCCAGCAGTTCTGAGTTTATGCGCTCAAGAAACCGCTCCGGATGCAAAATGTCATCACTGGACTGTCGCCGCATGTTGCGCTGCAGGCGATTGGTCAGGTTTTTCAACAATACCGTCACAAACGCAGAGCTGGCGCCATGGCCGGAAACATCGGCGATGTACACCAGTACTTTGTCTTCGGTGATACAGAAATAGTCGAGAAAGTCACCGCTGAGGTACAGGGACGGCTTGATCAGATGATCCACCTGCAAGCCTGACAGGCGCAATTCGTGATCCGGGAGCATTTTCAGCTGAACCTTGCGACCGGCATTCTGATCGGCCCTGAGCTCGGAAATGCCGGCCCGAAGATCCCGGTTAGCTTCTTCTAGCTCCTGCCGGTAAAGCTGATTCAGGCGATTGACCCTGACCCGGTCAAACAGTTTGCCAATGACATCGTCTAACGCACCTTTGTTGTCATTGCAGGGTTTGAGCACCACATCGGCAGCGCCCGCCCTAAGTGCTTGAACGATATCCGCACTGGACTCACTGCAAGTGCAGGCAACAATGGGCGTAAAATTGCCCGCCTCGTCCAACCCGCGAGACAGATCCGAAATAGCATCCGACGGCAGGTCTGCGAAGATGACATCCGGAATGTTATCGTCAAACAGCCCCCGAGCAGATTTCACATCGGGGAAACCGGTCACATAAAAGCCTCTCGCTTCGAGATAACGAGACAAGTCCGAACGAGCCTGTTCGTTGGCATCGATAATCAGTATGCGCTCGGTGCGCGAGGTCATGTTGATTGCCTTAACCTACCAGCGATAAAAGAGAAATTGGCGTGTTAACGCCTATTCTGGCACGGCGCTGTGATATAACAAGGCCAGCGTGATCAATTTGGGAGATTTGTAACTATGCGACGTGCCGTTAACGATCTGCTCGGTGCTTACGACAAGCTTATTATGGACCCCGTGCACGGCGGCATTCCGTTGTATCGCCATGAGATCCAGGTGATTGACCACCCCCTGTTTCAGCGGCTCCGGAACATTTGTCAGAATGACATTCTGAGCCTGGTGTTTCCTGGCGCGACCCATTCCCGCTTTCTGCACAGTATCGGCGTGATGCATGTGGGCACCCGGATGTTCCGCTCGATGATCGACGCTTACCTTCGGGAGCGCCAGTTAAGTGAGCAGACCGATCTCAGCCTGAGCCAACTGGATGCCATCGACTACCTGGCAAAAACCATTCGGCTCAGCTGCCTGCTGCACGACAGTGGTCATTCCAGTTTCTCCCACCAGTTTACCCAGGCCAAACGCATCCGCGATTTGATGTCGCGCCCTGGCCGTTTCGGCGATCTGTGGGACGGCGTCGATTACGCCCAGTACCACCCGGAGGAGCCAGAAGAACTGGAGCACGAGCACTATTCCGTTCGCGTCGCCCACGAGGTTTTATCGTCGGTAGATCTGGAAAGTGCCGGCCTGCATGCGGTGGATGTGATCGGCATCATGGAAACAACCGAGGTTGAGCCCAGTGAAACCTTTTGTCGCCACGCACGTACCTTTTGGGAGTTTATTGCCGGCGATGATGCCATTGCCGGCACTATTGCCGCTAAGGACGTTCCGGGGCTGGTTATGGGCTTGCTCGCCTCCATTGTGTCCGGGGAGATCGATGCAGATCGCGCGGACTACATGCTACGGGACGGCTTCCACAGTTCCGTCACCATCGGCGGTTTTAATCTGGACCACCTGCTCAGCAATCTCCGGTTCGGCTGGGAGGTATCCGAACCCTGGATGGGACTGGCAATCACTCAAAAAGGTCTGGGGGCGTTAGAGGACTTTGTCTACAGCCGATACCAGATGTACCGGAAAGTCTATGCCCACAAAACCGCTCTGGGGTTCGACTGGCTTTTGAGGGAGGCCATCAACGAAGTTCTGGAAGACCCGGAAAGCTTTGACTGGATCGACACCTGTCTCAGCAACATGAAATTCTTTGCCGAGCTGACCGACAACTTTTTCTGGGAGGCTTTCCGAAAAGTCGCCCGCAAACAGCCCCAAAGTTACTCGTTCTGTATCGTAAACCGCGTCAAACTTGGCCACCTGGATACCCGTGAAAACCTTGACCGGAATGGCATTGATGCTCACAGCCACTGGCTTTCTGGCCAGCTGGGACTGGATCCGGCCAACGTGGTTACCTGCTCCATGCGCGCCCGATTCTCGAATATTCAGGATAACTTCAATGGCATCAAGGTGTTGGTCAAAAATCCGGTGAGCCGACAGCGATCACTGCGGAAGATAACCGAGGTCAGTGCGTTTTTCTCAAAATTCAGTGATGGCACCATCACCCATTTTTACAGCAGGCCGGACGTCACCAAATCGGCACCATCCGACCTGTCGGAATAAATGGCGAGACTTATTGCATAGCCCGGACAAGCTGGGAGGCACTCTCCCATGCGCCCTCCACCCGACCACCAGCAAGCCAGTCGCCAGCCAGGCCGATGCGCTTTTGCTGGTCAAGCAGGTAGCCGGGTTTTTCGCCGTCGGCAGAGCGCGCGTACAGCCACCGGTGTGCCACGGTTTCGGTGGGCTCAAGTTTGGTGCCAGTCAGGGCACTAAACGCCTCAACCAGTTTATGGCTGACGACGTCTGCCTCGGTGTCGACATGCTCCTGAGTCCACTCCGGGGTGGCATGCAGAACCCACCACTGGCCCTGATCGTCCCGGCCGGGCTTGGAAGAGTTGTTGGCCACCCAGTAAAGCTCATCTGAGTTCGGCCGCATGGCATCAAACTGCTCAGCAGGCGGCTGGGCGAAGTGCGCTGCCACCGCCCAGCAAGGCAGAATCTGCTCTACAGGTTGTGTGAGCTGCCCCGCCAACTCATCAAGACCACTGGCCGCAAGAATGTCCCGGGCCTGCGCGGGCGGTGCGGTAATCACAACTTGATCGAACGTTCCCCGGTTTTGCCCCTCGGTACACTCCAATTGCCATTGGTTACCCTGGGCAATCAGGCGTTCAATCCTGACTTCTGCATTAATATCCAGCCCGGCAGACAAAGCGCGTGTGATGGCGGTCATCCGTGGAGTACCCACGTAGCGGTTTTCATCCGGAAATGACTGCCAGCTGTTATCCTTGGCCTGAAATCCAAAACGGGCCGGCCAGACGCCAAAGGCATCTGTACCCGCGTGCTGTTTAAGAAAGGCCAGAAATTCCGGATTGCGAGCGGTGAAATACTGTGCGCCAATATCGGCAGAGCCACCGCTCACGCGTTTGGATGACATTCGGCCACCGGGCCCGCGACTTTTCTCAAACACCCTGACATGATGGCCCATCCGGCCAAGAAAAATAGCGGACGTGAGACCCGCCAAACCTGAACCGATAACCGCCACATTGCGTATAGTTGTGGTGTCTGATGTCACTTTAAGCATGGTTTTATATGACCCGATTGAATTACTGGTTAACAAACATTCTGAGATGGTTCGACTCTGAGGCAGGTTCAGATCACCTGGATACCAGCTCCCGATCCTTTAACTGGGTGCGAGTGCTGCCTTTTATAGCACTTCACTTGGCGTGTTTACTTGCTTTTTTCACTGGTGTGAGCACCTTCGCGATCGTCTTCGCCATTGGCTTTTTTGTCATTCGGATGTTCGCGATCACGGGCTTCTACCATCGCTATTTTTCACACAAGACCTTTAAAACCAGTCGCGCGGCGCAATTTATCTTCGCCATCATCGGCGCAAGTGCCGCGCAACGTGGGCCGCTGTGGTGGGCCGCGCATCATCGCCATCATCATCAACATTCAGACGATCCAGAAGATCTGCATTCGCCGCATCAGGGAGGATTCTGGTGGTCTCACGCCGGCTGGTTTACCTGCGACGCCGGTTTTGCCATGGATCAGCGCCGGATCCGTGATTGGCTGAAATTTCCAGAATTACGTTTCATCAATCGCTTCGATTCGCTGATCCCGGCGGCATTCGCCGTGCTGATCTATCTTTTAGGTGAAGCGCTGGCTGCCTGGGCACCAGGATTGGGCACTGACGGTTTTCAGTTATTGGTGTGGGGGTTCTTTGTGTCCACCGTGTTTTTATTCCACGCCACCGTGTCGATCAACTCACTGTCCCATGTCTGGGGCAAGCGCCGGTTTGATACCGATGACGACAGCCGCAACAACTTCTGGCTGGCATTGGTCACTCTGGGCGAAGGATGGCATAACAACCACCATCGCTGGCCTCAATCTGTGCGTCAGGGCTTTCGGTGGTATGAAATAGACGTGACCTGGTATGGCTTATGGTTGCTGTCCAAACTGGGTGTCATCTGGGATCTAAACCCAATCCCTGTCCATATTCAGGAAGAAACCCGCGAACTCGACAAATTGAGGAGGATACGCCAATGACGACCGCCTCTGTCATAGGTATCAGCACACGCGATTCAGCCCTGCCATTGGTGTTGGATAAATTTTGCAAACTGTTTAACGAGCTCGACAAGGGCAACCTGACCCGGCTCGGCGAGGTCTACAGCGACGATATTCGGTTTCAGGACCCGTTTGGCGAAGTCAGAGGTATCGACGAGCTAACAAGTTATTTTGAGGGGGCCTACGGCAACGTTATCCGCTGTCGATTCCGATTCGACGCGCCGGTCAGCCAGAATGGCTGGTGTACGATTCCATGGGTGATGGAGTTACAACACAAGCGCATCAAAGGTGGTAAAACCGTTGAAGTTGAAGGCATCAGCCATCTGGAAATCAGAGACGGCCGCGTTCGTTACCACCGGGACTATTTTGACGCCGGCCAGTTGCTCTATGAGAACCTGCCGGTGGTTGGCGGCGTTATTCGCTGGGTCAAGGAGCAAGCCGGATGAGCAAGCGTCTGTCCAGCAAAAGCAATATCTGGCTGACCGGGGCTTCATCAGGGATCGGTGAGGCCGTCGCCCGCGAGCTGGCCAACCATGGCCACAACCTGATCATCACCGGCCGACGCCAGGAAGCACTGGAAATATTAGCATCCGGGCATCCTGGCCAAATGGTGCCGGCAGCGGCCGATACCACCCGTGAGGCTGATCTTGCGGGCATACAGGAAAGCCTTGGTCACTTCGGCGATCTCGATATGGCGATCCTGAACGCCGGCACTTGTGAATACCTCGATGTGGCAGATTTCGACAGCAAGATCATCGAGGCGAATATCATGACCAACGTTGTCGGCACGGCCCGCAGCGTTGAAATTGCATTACCGGCACTTCGGGCAACCAGGGCCAAAGGTAAACCGGCAGCCCTGGTTATTGTCAGCTCGTCGGCTTGGTGGTTTCCATTTGCCCGTGCTGAAGGTTACGGTGCATCAAAAGCCGCCCTCACCTATTTTGCCCAGGCATTGCGTGCTGATCTCGCCGCCGAAGGCATCGACGTTGTTGTGGTCTCGCCGGGTTTTGTGAAAACCCCCCTGACCGACCGCAACGACTTCCCCATGCCCTTCATAATAAGCTCCGAAGACGCCGCCACGCGGATTCGCACCGGGCTGGAGAAAGGTCGATCAGAGATCGCCTTCCCCCGTCGTTTTACCTGGACGCTGAAAGCGCTGGGGGCACTGCCTCAAGGCATAATCGACCGCATGGCAGCCTCTATGGCCCGCAAAGACAACCACTGAACTTCAAGAAAACAGGAAAGCATTGCATGAACCCGAATCGTCAGCGAATTGCTGTGATTGGCGCCGGAGTATCCGGCTTGACAGCGGCCTGGCTGCTGAGCGAACAACACGATGTGCAGATTTTTGAGGCTGGCGACTACGCGGGTGGTCATACCAACACTGAAGAGGTTGAGGCTGGTGGACGAACCTGGCCAGTCAACACAGGCTTTATCGTTTATAACGACTGGACCTACCCGAATTTCATCAAGTTGATGGACCGTCTCGGTGTGAAGTCGGAAGTCAGCAGCATGAGTTTCAGCGTGGACTGCCACTCCTCTGGTCTTCAGTACAACGGTACCAGCCTGAACACTTTGTTTGCGCAACGCAAAAACTTGCTCAACCTCAACTTTCTCAAGATGATTCGCGAAATCCTGAGGTTTAACAAAGAAAGCCGGGTAGATCTGGCCGAAGGCCAGATCCCTGAAGGCGAAACCCTCGGTGAGTATCTGAACCGTAACCGTTACAGCCGTTACTTCCGGAATAATTACATCGTACCCATGGGCGCCGCCATCTGGTCTGCGCCGGAAATCATTCTTGAGCAGTTTCCGGTACGGTTCTTTCTCCAATTTTTCAATAATCACGGCATGTTATCCGTGGATGACCGTCCTACCTGGAGGGTGATCTCCGGTGGCTCCGCCAGTTATGTAACCCGGATGATGGAAAGACTCGGTGATCGCACTCATCTGAACAGTCCCGTCAGCGCCATCGAACGCAGTGACGAGGGCGTTACCGTGATCGTCAACAACCAACGCCATCAGTTTGACCAGGTGATTCTGGCCTGCCACAGCGACCAAGCACTAGCCATGCTGAGCGACGCCACCGACAAAGAACGTCAGATTCTGGGGGCGATCCCTTACCAGAAAAACGACGTTGTGCTGCATACCGACGCAACCGTACTGCCATCCAACAGACGGGCGTGGGCAGCCTGGAATTACATGATTCCGGAACACAGCACTCAACCGGTATCTGTCACCTATAATATGAACACTCTGCAGAACTTTGACGATGCACCAGAAACTTTCTGCGTCACCCTGAACCGCAGCCATGACATCGCGCCGGACAGGGTGATCAAGCGGTTTGAGTACGATCATCCCGTGTTTACGCTGGATGCCGTAGCAGCCCAGGAGCGATACGATGAAATCGGAAACCAGAACCGTACCCATTTCTGCGGTGCCTACTGGTTTAACGGATTTCACGAAGACGGCGTACGCAGTGCTTTACGTGTTACCCGGGCGTTTGGCGTGGAACTCTGATCATGTCCACAGACTGGCTAGAAGGCACTATAAGACATAGACGTAAACTACCGGTTTTACATGACTTCACATACAAGATCGGCATGATTGCGTTGGACATTGATGAGTGGTCAACGGTGACCGCCGCCAGTCCGTTTTTTTCACTGGAACGCTTTAACTGGATGTCTTTGTACCGTAAAGACTACCTGGACCCGGAAGTGCCCAGTCTTCGCCAGGCAGTTTACAACCGGGTAAAAAGTAGCACTGGCTGGGCACCCGACGGTCCCATTGAGCTCATCACTCATCCGCGCTATCTGGGCTATGTATTCAACCCTGTCAGCTTTTACCTGTGTTACGAGCAAGACGAAAGCCCGCAGAAGGGCGATGTACCGCGGGTCATTTTGGCTCAGATTACCAATACGCCGTGGAAAGAAAGACACGTGTATTGCCTTGAAAGCAACGGTCACGAACCGGTAAATCGCGATGGCTGGCACACACAGCGCTTTGCCTTCGGTAAACGCTTCCATGTGTCACCGTTCAACGGCATGGATCAACATTACGATTGGCTGTTCAGCTTTCGTGGGCCCGAGTTGCGGGTTCACATGAATGTCACCCAGGGTCAGAAGAAACATTTCGACGCCACCTTGGTAGTCCAGCGTACACCCTTCGATCGTAAAGTCCTGCATAAAAGCCTGATGAAGTTTCCACTGGAAACCCTTAAAGGTACCGCCGGAATCTACTGGAATGCGCTCAAATTGAAGACTAAAGGTGCGCCTTTCTACACCAACCCGGACAAGCTGGACCAGAATGCCCGCGATTACAGGAAAGGTGCAGATGACCAAGGCATCGATATAACGACGGTACCGGCGACCACTACTAACGATCAAGAACATGCAGGAAGGGTAAGCTCATGGAGAACCTGAACACATCGGCGAACCGCCAAATCGACAAGGGCGAAACACTGCCCTTGGTCAGCCGTATATCAAGAAAACTGGTCTGCCATCAGTTATCCCAACTCGGGCACGGTCGGCTGGTGGTGCGGGAGGCCGGGTTTGAGGATCACGTCTTCGGTGACGGCAACGACGCACATCCAGCCGCAGAGTTGATTATTCATGACCACACCACCTGGCGGGATCTGGTGACCGGTGGCAGCGTTGGCGCAGCAGAGTCTTACGTGGCGGGCGACTGGAGCACGCCAGATCTGACCGCCCTGTTGCGATTTTTTACCCGCAACATCGACACTATGAACACCTTTGAAGACAAATTCAGCTGGGTCAGCAAGCCTGCTCTTAAAGGCTTGCACTGGCTGAACCGGAATACGCCGGAAGGCTCCCGCAAAAATATCAGTGCTCACTATGATCTCGGAAACGACCTGTTCGAGTTGTTTCTTGATCCGACCATGATGTACTCCTCTGCGATCTATCCAAGGGAAGATGCCACGCTTGAAGAGGCCGCCGTCCACAAACTGGATACCATCTGCAGGAAACTCGAGCTGAAGCCGACAGACCGTGTCGTCGAGATTGGCACTGGCTGGGGCGGGTTCGCCATCCACGCGGCCAAACATTACGGCTGCCATGTCACCACCACCACGATTTCCAAAGAGCAGCTGGAGCTGGCGAAGGAACGAGTAAAAGCCGAGGGGCTGGACGATCAAATCACCCTGCTGTTCGACGATTACCGTGATCTGGAAGGCCAATTCGACAAGTTGGTCTCTATTGAAATGATCGAAGCCGTTGGTCCGCAGTTTCTGGACAGCTACCTGTCGCAAATCAGCGCACTGCTCAAACCGGACGGCTTAGCCTTGATTCAGGCCATCAACATGCCGGAGCAACGATACAAACGTGCCTTGAAGAACGTGGATTTCATTCAACGATTCATTTTTCCCGGCAGCTTCATCCCCTCCTTCGGCGCCATACTCAACTCGATGCGCAGGGAGTCTGACCTGGTACTGACTCACTCGGAAGACTTCGGATTTCATTATGCCCGAACGCTTCGTGACTGGTGCGACCGGTTTATGGCGAATCGGGACACGCTGACCAAACAAGGTTATGACGAAGCCTTCCAGCGCCTTTGGCACTTCTATTTTGCCTACTGCGAAGCCGGATTCAGTGAGCGCGCAATTGGTGTTGCCCACCTGGTGATGGCCAAGCCCGGTAATAAACGCGCGAACATCCTAAGCCTATGATCACCTCAGAAACCGCTCGCAATGTGATCAACTTCGTGCTGTTTCAGATCGGATGGTTCACCTGTGTGATGTTTCCCAGCCTGGCCGCCGCCGGGCTGGTGTTGGTCTTTATGGCGGTGCATTTCGCATTAGTCAGCCAAAAGCGATTTGTTGAGCTGCAGTTCATCGGGTTTGGTGTTGTGCTCGGCAGCCTGATGGACACGCTCTGGTTTCAGACTGGCGTGCTCGGCCTTGCCGGCAGCGAAGAAGTGCTGATTGCTCCGCCCTGGCTGGTCGCAATCTGGGCTATATTCATGACGACGATTTGTCACTCGCTTGGCTGGATGGGACGGCATAAGTGGCTGCCTTATGTGTTTGCTCCGGTGGCAGGTCCGTTTGCCTACTGGTCCGCCAGCAAGCTTGGTGTGGTGACGTTACCAGACCTGAGCGTATCGTTGGCTGCGATGGCTGCAGGCTGGTTTGTTCTGTTTCCTTTGCTGCTATCCATCCGTAACAGCCTTTATTCGGAGTTGCAGTCATGATCCGATCATCCCTCACACTGAGTGCTCTGTTGCTGACAGCCCCCTGTGCTCTTGCCGTGCCTTTCGAATTCACCGGTACCGCGAAAGACGACAAAGGCAATATGCTCTACCAGGAGTCTCACCGAGTGGAAGGGTCCTGCGCCGAGGGCGTATTCCAGCCCACCAGTCATCAAGTGGACTATCGGAAATCACCCCGCGCCGACAGCTTTGCCGACAAAAAACTGAGTTACGACAATGCCGCCGTGCGCCCAACCGTTGAGTTTAACCAAACGGAGCATAAAGAGCTGTTGAATATCCGTTACCCGGAACCAAACAGCCTGGAGATCCAATGGCAGACGCCCGGCAGAAAAACAGAAAACTTCAGTGTTTCCTTCGATGACCGCCTGGTCGTAGACGCGGGTTTTGATCAATTTGTCAGGGCAAACTGGGACAAAGTCACCAATGGCGATTCGATAGAATTCCGTTTTCTGGCACCAACCCGCGGCGAGCACTACGGCTTTGTACTCGAGCCCGCCTCCAGTGACCAGGTGAACGCCGATGTGGTGGTCCAGATCCGCCCGACCAGCTTGGTTCTGAGGTTTCTGGTAGACCCCATTGTGCTTGGCTACAACCGTGAGGGCGCGCTGACTGACTACCTTGGCTTGACCAACATTCGCAAAAATTCCGACGAAAACTACACTGCGCACATTCGATATGACGTATCGAGTTATCCCGATTGTGAGCTGACGCCCTGAATTCCTCGGACAGGGCAAACGGAACCCCCTCTGAACTGTGTGTTAAACTTCGGAACAAACTGATCCGGAGACTCCGCACCCATGATGTTCGTGTCGTTTAACGTCAACAGTATTCGCACCCGACTGCACCAGCTCGAAGCTGTTATTGAGCAACTGGCCCCAGACGTCATCGGCTTGCAGGAAACCAAGGTCACCGACGAAGAGTTCCCGGTAGAAGCCATCCGTAATTTGGGTTATCACGTTCACTTTCACGGCCAGAAGACCCACTACGGCGTAGCACTGTTATCCAGGGCACAACCGGATGAAGTTATAAAAGGCTACGCAACGGACCAGCCAGACGCTCAGCGGCGCCTGATCACCGGCAAATTCACTGTTAACGGCGTGCCACTCACGGTCATCAACGGCTACTTTCCGCAGGGTGAGAGCCGCGATCACCCAGTTAAATTCCCTGCCAAGCAAAAGTTCTATCAGGATCTCATGAGTTATCTTGACGAACTATCAGCGCAGCCCGGGCATGTTGTATTGATGGGCGATATGAATATATCGCCCACCGACAAAGATATCGGCATCGGCCCTGATAACGCCAAACGCTGGTTGCGTAGCGGAAAATGCAGTTTTCTACCGGAAGAACGGGAGTGGTTGGGCCAGGTTGAGCAACGCGGCTTCACAGACGTGTTTCGCCATCTGAATCCGGACGAAGCCAACACCTTCAGCTGGTTCGACTACCGCAGCAAAGGCTTTGAGCGGAAGCCCCGGCGCGGTCTGCGCATCGATCTGATCATGGCCAACGACAGCTTGCTCCCCAAAGCCTCAGGTGCAGGTGTAAGCTATGAGATCCGCGCCATGGAAAGGCCTTCGGACCATTGCCCGATCTGGGCCCGGTTTGACCTTTAAACCACAGATCGATTGATGATGAAAAAAATCAAAACCAGGGACAGGATTCTCGGCACCAGCCTCCAGCTGTTTAACAGCCTGGGTGAACCCAACGTCACCACGCTGCTGATTTCCGATGAACTGGAGATCAGTCCGGGTAATCTCTATTACCATTTCAAGAGCAAAGGCGACATTGTCGACGAGTTGTTCGAGAGCTTTGAATCGGAATTACTGGACTTATTGGCCGTACCTGACGATGCCGACATATCTCTGGATGAGTTTAGTTTTTTTCTGCACCTTCTGTTTGAGACGGTGGCTCGCTACCGGTTCATGTATCAGGATCTGGTTAACGTGCTGTCGCGCTATACCCAATTGCAGGTTCGTTTTCGGCGTATTCTGAAAAAGAAGAAGGCGGCATTCATGACGTTGTCGGAAAGCTTTCGCCGCCAGGGGGCTATGGCCATCAGTGACGACGAGCTGCTGTCACTATGCGAGCAGCTCACACTCACGGCCTGTTACTGGAGCAGCTTTGACACCTTGTCCCATCTCGATGACCGGGATGCAGTGGACCCCGGTAAAGGTGTCTACCAGATGCTGCACCTGATTCTCCCCTATCTGGCAGAAGAAGCGCAGCAGGAAATACGGCTGACCAGCCGCACTTACCTGTAAGCGTTAATCTTCTTCATCGTTGATCGGAGCATCTCGACGTAATCGGGCCAGTTCGCTTTCCAGTGCTGCAATCCGGTGCTCCAGAGATTCGATCTCTTCCCGGCGGTGAATCCCCAGTCGCCGCAAAGCTCCGGATACCCGTTGGTCAAACATGTGCTCAAGCCGATCCCAGGTGCCGGTCGCTCGCTCGCGCACTTCACCTACTCGGTCTTCAACGGTCCGAATCTGCTTTTCGACGGCTCCTCGGGTTCGGGTTTCAAGTTGCTCACCTTCCTGAACCAGGCGATCGAACAACTTGCCGGTGTCCTCTTCCGCCTTGGTAAACGCGCCAAGGCCGGCCAGCCAGATCTGACGGGCGGAATCCTTTATTTTATCCGCCAGTTGCGAATCATTCTCTGGTTGTTTGTCGTCGCTGTCAGACATGCACACCTCTTGGCCACAAAGCAAAAAAAATCTAAAGCCATTATATTACAGCCACACCGGGATTTCAGTGGTACTGCTCGCACCGCTGAAAGTACTGTCATTAAAGGGCGCAATATAAAGACGGATGGGATATGAAAAAATGTTCCCAAACGAAAGTCCCCGCTTTCTTGAACTGACCAAATTATGGTCAATACTTCCCAATACCGGTGTCCCAGTTGATGCCGGTTTGTCTGGAAGTCTTTCATGGATACTACTCGCACGCCTCTGCCCGGCATCCCTTGCCGGGCTTTTTTTTGCTATTATCGCCCCCAATTATAAGCTTATATCCACCCTTGATTTCCTGGAGACCTCAAATGATTGATATTGCATGGAGCCAGTTTACTCCTGGCACTGCCCTCGCCGGTGGCGTCCTGATTGGCTTGGCGGCAGCCAGTTTTCTATTGCTTAATGGCCGGATAGCTGGCATCAGCGGCATTCTTGGGGGCCTGCTGACTCCAACCAAATTCGACATCATATGGCGAGTTGCCTTTCTGGCCGGGATCATCGGCGCTCCGGCTTTGTGGATGCTGGTTGGCGAGCTCCCACCCATTGAAATCAATGCCGGCTACCCCGCTCTGATCATTGCCGGCTTACTGGTCGGTATTGGCACCCGGTACGGCTCGGGCTGCACCAGTGGTCATGGCGTTTGCGGGCTGTCCCGCTTGTCGTTGCGGTCGCTGGCCGCCACCTTGCTTTTCATGGGAGCCGGTTTTGCCACGGTCTTTATTGCCCGCCATCTGATTGGAGCCTGATACTATGAAATACTCACTCGCATCCTTATTCGCGGGCTTACTGTTCGGCTTTGGCCTGATCGTGTCTGGCATGGCAAACCCTGAGAAAGTGCTTGGATTCCTCGACCTGGCAGGCCTGTGGGATCCATCCCTCGCGTTTGTCATGGGTGGTGCCATCCTGGTCGGCCTGGTGGCGTTCACCTTCGCAAAAAAACGCACCCTGTCGTTCCTGGGGTTCAATATGAAGCTGCCAGGTAACACTCATATCGATAAACGCCTGGTGATCGGCAGCCTGATGTTCGGCATCGGCTGGGGTATCGCCGGATTCTGTCCAGGGCCAGGACTGGTCGCACTCGGCGCCGGCGAAATCAAGGCCGTGGTGTTTGTCGGATCGATGGTCGCCGGTATGATGATCTATGAAATGATAGAACGCAGCAGAGCATCCTCAACCAACTGAGCCTAATCACTGTAAATCGGCAACAAGACTCGGTTACACTGCCTCCGGACCGGCCGGCCCGGAGGCACCTGTACTATTTTGGAGTGATCCAGTGGATATCAGAAAAATTGACGACAACATTTCGGTTGCGCCGCAAATCACCGTGGCTGATGTGGCAAACATCGCGCGCCTGGGGTTCAAGACCCTCGTTGCCAACCGGCCAGATCGGGAAGAGCCCGGCCAGCCTGCCATGGCGGATATCGAGGCGGCCGCCGCAGAGCACGGACTGAGTTGGGTCTATATGCCGGTAGAGTCTGGCAACATCACCGATGCCGACGTTGACCGTTTTGCCGCAATGATCCGCGATGCCAGCCAGCCCGTATTCGCTTTCTGTCGCTCGGGAACACGCTGTACAGTGCTATGGTCTTTGAGTAGTGCCCGCGAGCATGACCCTCAGGACGTTCTGACCAAGGCTCAACAGGCTGGTTACGACATTACCGGCCTGATTCCCCGACTGATGCAGCAGGCCAACAAACGCTAAAACCTCAACCACCGGATTGCTTTCATGCCGTATAAAGGAACCGAAAACTTCAGCCACAACCAGGCCGAGCGCCTGGGCATACTGGTCACCAATCTGGGCACCCCGGATGCACCAACAACATCGGCACTGCGCCGCTACCTGGCTGAATTTTTATGGGACCCACGCGTGGTGGAAGTGCCCCGGCCCATCTGGTGGCTGATCCTGCACGGCGTGATTCTGCGCATTCGCCCGAAGAAAAGCGCCGAAGCTTACGCCAGTGTCTGGCAGCCGGAGGGTTCGCCGCTACTAATCCACACCGCCAAGCAGGCTGAAGGCATCCGAGAGGCGCTAAAAGCAAAGTATGGCAGCAATGTCGTGGTTGGCTTTGCCATGCGTTATGGCAATCCGTCGATCTCCCGGGTGCTGGATGAAATGCAGGATCAGGGCGTGCGCAAGCTACTGGTGCTGCCGTTATATCCTCAATATTCTGCGTCCACCTCGGCCTCTACCTTCGACGCCATTGCCAACGATTTTGCCAAGCGCCGCTGGCTGCCGGATTTCCGGTTTATTTCCCATTACCACGACTACCCGGCGTATATCGAGGCGATGGCCCATCATATTGAAGCGCACTGGGCTAATCACGGTCGCCACCAAAAACTGATGCTGTCCTATCATGGCGTGCCGTTGAAATATCTGAAGAAGGGCGACCCCTACCATTGTGAGTGCCATAAAACATCCAGGCTTCTGGCCGAACGGCTGGGGCTTGGGCCAGACGAATACATGACCACATTCCAATCCCGCTTCGGCCGGGAAGAATGGCTGCAGCCCTACACCGATGAAACACTGAAATCCTTGCCTGAAAAAGGCGTAAAATCGGTTGATGTGTTCTGCCCCGGTTTCTCTTCCGATTGCCTGGAGACCATCGAGGAAATCAATGAGGAAAACCGGGAATACTTTATGGAATCCGGTGGCGAAGCGTTCGGCTACATTCCTTGCCTGAACGCAACCCCCGGCCATATTGATGCCTTGGTGCAGCTGGTCGAGGAAAACCTGAAAGGTTGGGTGATACCTCAGAACGATGCGGAGATGCTTTCGGCAAGGCAACGATGTGCCGAGGCCCGCAAACAGGCAACTTTCCCCGGCCGTACCGATATCTGAAGGACTTGAGGCGGCATGAAACTGAATTGCGATCTGGGTGAAAGCTACGGCGTCTGGCAAATGGGCCAGGACCATCAGGTTATGCCCCTGATTGACATGGCTAACGTGGCCTGCGGCTTTCACGCCGCAGACCCCATGGTGATCCGCCAGACCCTTGCCCTGGCCGCCCGACACAACGTCGAAATAGGTGCCCACCCCTCGTACCACGATCTTCCCGGGTTCGGCCGCCGATCAATCTCCCACACACCGGACGAAATCGAAGCCCTGTTGCTGTATCAATTGGGCGCCCTGGAGGGTATGTGTCGGAAAGAAGCGCTTATCCTCAGTTATGTGAAACCCCACGGCGCCCTGAATAACGACATGATGCGAGATAAAACCTTGCTGCGCGCAGTCATGGTTGCCACCCGCACCTTTCGGCGAGATCTGCCGCTGATGATTCCGGTCACCCGGAATTACAGAGAACATCAACACATGGCGGCCGACGTTGGCATTCCTCTACTACTGGAAGCCTTTGCAGATCGCGCTTACGACGACGATGGCCAACTGGTCTCCAGGCGCCAAGCCGGAGCCGTACACGAAGACCCGGAGATCATTGTCCGCCAGGCCCGGTCCTTTGCTGAACAAGGTGGCGTTCGCAGTGCCACCGGCACCTGGCTTGAGCTTCCCGCAGACAGCCTGTGCGTTCATGGCGACAACGCCGCGGCACTCTCTGCCATCAAGGCCATCCGCCTGGCACTTGGCAAATCCGGATAATGATTGAGCCGGTGTCTGAAGACGCGGTGCTGATCACTCTGGCCGACGCCATCGACGATTCACTCCCCGCCCTGCTTTGCCGTCTCGCCCAGTCCATCCGTGACAAGGAATTTCCCTGGCTAATCGACTTGGTGCCGTCCTACACGACCATGCTCGTGTTCTATGACCCGTTGTCGGTAGATCATCGGACAGTGATTGCCAGGTTGAGGACCATTATCGATGCCGAAATGAGCGCACCCGGACACCAACAGCCGATAGCCGGAGATCTGGTAGAACTGCCGGTCTATTACAGCGACGAATCCGGCCCGGACCTGGCAGCTTTGGCGGCTGAGACAGGCCTTGATGCCGCAGAAGTGATTCGGCGGCATACCACCCGGGAATACAGGGTTCACGCGCTTGGGTTTGCGCCCGGTTTTGCATTCATGGGTGAAGTGGACCCGACCATTGCCCTGCCCCGAAAACAAACACCCCGCAAACGGGTTCCAGCGGGCAGTGTTGGCATTGCCAATCGGCAAACCGCGGTCTATCCACAAGCGTCTCCGGGCGGCTGGCAGATTATCGGCCGGTGCCCGACACCCTTGTTTGATCTCCAGACCCTGTCTCTACTCAAGGTTGGGGACCGGGTAAGGTTTCGGGCGATCAATCGGGAGGACTTTCTGGCGGCGGGCGGCCAATTAACAGAGACTGCTGCATCGTGAGCGGACTTGATGTGGTCAGCCCGGGGCTGCTGAGCACCGTCCAGGACGGGGGCCGACAAGGCTATCGCCATCACGGTCTGGCCCAGGGTGGCGCAATGGATCTTCGCAGCTACGCCTGGGCAAACAAGCTGTTGGACAATCCCCGCAATGCGGCCTGCCTGGAAATGGTTCTGGGAGGTTTTCATGCTATTGCCCGGGGCAACCTGCAGATTGCACTGACGGGCGCAGAGGCGCCAGTCCGCGTGAATGGCCGGCCGATGCCGCTCTGGCAGACGCTGAACCTGACCGACGGCGACGAACTTGTGATTGGGCGCTCATCAAGTCATCGGCTGATCTACCTGGCCGTGGCTGGCGGACTGGACGCACCCGAATGCTTTGGCAGCTGCTCGGTGGTTGTTCGCGAACACATGCCCGGCCAAGATCCGGTCGCATCCGGTGACCGGTTGGTGGCGCTGAAGGATGGCCACCAACAGCCCATCCGCTCAGTACCTCAGCAGCACCGCCTGGCGCCGGATACCGAGACAAGATTACGGCTGATTCCCGGCTACCAGTATCGTGAGTTCCACCCCAATGACATGCTGAGACTGACAACCAGCACCTACCGCGTCAGCGACCTGTCGGACAGGATGGGGTTCAGGCTCAACGGGCTGGCTATGGGTTCGTCGCCACCGGGAATCATCTCTGAAGGCATTGCCAATGGAGCGCTACAGATCCCGGGGGACGGCCTGCCCATTGTGCTGCTGAATGACTGCCAGACCATCGGCGGCTATGCCAAACCTGGTGTTGTACCGGCCCTGGACTGCGGCCTTCTGGCCCAACAACTGCCCGGCGCAAGGGTACGATTTGAACTAGCAGATCTGGCTACGGTGCAGAATGAGCGTCGTTTGTTTGAACGTCACTATCAGTGCACTCGCTGGCGTTCTTGCGGCCAGTCACTTGAGTGGCAATGACTTTACCGGTATCCGACAGATCCGGCACCGCCTGACAAAACGTGCACTCCTGATTGTCTACAGCGGCCCCGCCTGACTCAACATAGCGCACCCGATGACTGGCACTGCCGCGATTGGCAGACACCGCAAAACGACGACTTTCCCGGCAGAGATCGGTTTCGTGATTTTGATTCTGATCCATACAGACACCTGCAACATTAAGAACACAGCTTTGAGTGTACGCGAACGGATTGCAGGGTTTCTACACAGGAAGGTACTTAGGATAAATAGACGGGGAAAGCAAAAAAGTGGCGGTGGGCCAGGGATTCGAACCCCGGGACGGCTATTAACCGTCGGCGGTTTTCAAGACCGCTGCATTAAGCCACTCTGCCAGCCCACCGTCTTGTCGATAGAATTGTTGAAAGACCCTATCCACTGCTGCCGTTGCGACAGCGGGTGGAATGATACCGGATTTGCTTATACTGTCAACGCCTTGAAGAAAAAACATTGTGAATTCCGATGGTTCTGTTTGCGTCAACAAGAAGATTACAGCGGTTTAATGGAATTGAACCCGTGATTTACTGTCTTAATTCATTGAAAGTTACGTACACAACACTATTATGGACATCAGGTTTATAAGGGAATGAAGGAAGCGCCCATTCTAAGGCGTTTCTCGCCCAGACGTTTGACTAACTCCGGAGATGAGAATGGATAACAGACAGTATAGCGTCCAGCAAAATCGAGGTGGCATCCAGGTTGCCAAAGGTTCTGCTACGGGCACCATCAGCGCAGAAGCAACCAAAGTGCTGCGTAACACATACACCCTTTTGGCGATGACACTGCTGTTCAGTGCTGTTATGGCCGCTGTTTCCATGAGCATCGGGCTCAGCCGTGGCGCAAGCCTCGTGTGCAGCCTGGGTGCTCTGGCTCTGGTCTGGTTTGTACTGCCACGCACGGCTAACAGCAGCGCTGGCATCGCCGTGGTTTTCGCCTTCACCGGCCTGCTGGGTTTGTCGCTCGGCCCGATCATGATGCACTACCTGCAGTTTTCTAACGGGGGCCAGATAGTGACCCAGGCACTGGGCGGAACAGCGGTGGTATTCCTTGGCCTGTCTGGCTATGTGCTGACCACCAAGAAAGACTTCAGCTTTATGCGCGGCATGTTGGTCGCTGGCATGATGGTGGTCATCGTGGGCATGGTTGGCGCTCTGGTTGCCAGCCTGTTCGGCGTTGAAGTCACTGCGTTCAGCCTGGCCCTCAGCGCGGCCGTCGTGTTCCTGATGTCCGGCTTTATCCTGTACGATACCAGCCGTATCGTGAACGGCGGTGAGACCAACTACATCATGGCAACCACCGGGCTGTACCTGAGCATCTACAACCTGTTTGTCAGCCTGATGCACTTGCTCGGTGCTTTTTCCGGCAACGACTGATCAGACGGATTGTTTGGTTAACAGAAACCCCGGCCTTGGTCGGGGTTTCTGCTTTAGGTACACTCTGCAATTCACTTAACTTGCGCTTCTGGCCCTGAGATCATGTCAACAACGCTGTCCTACACTCTGGTCATTACCGGCGCCCCTTGGGCATCCCAGGCACCGCAAACGGCCCTGGCCTTTGCCCGCGCGGCGATAGCAGGCGGCCACCGTCTTGATCGTGTGTTTCTTTATGGCGAGGGCGTACACCTGGCCTCGTCGCTCTGCGCCCCGCCCTCAGACGAGCCCCACTGGCCGCAACAGTGGTCGGACTTTCTCTCTGACAACCAGATACCCGCTGTCGCCTGCGTTGCTTCTGCGCTACGGCGTGGGCTGGTGGACGAGCGCGAACAGAATCGGTATCAACTGCCCGCCCATAACCTTCGGAACCCGTTTGAGATTGCTGGCCTGGGTGAATGGGTGGACGGCACCCTGAAGTCGGATCGAGTCATGTACTTTCATGGAAGCGCCTGAGATGACCACACTGATTGTGATTGACCAGGCACCCTATGGCTCCTGGGCTGGGCGTGAGGCACTGGATATGGTGTTTTCACTGGCCGCTTTTGATCAACCGGCAGCCTTGCTGTTCACCGGTGTCGGGGTTAATTGGCTACGTACAGCCCAGAGCGCCAAAGGTGTCGGCCAGAAGACGGTTGAGAAGAATCTTTCGGCAGCACCGCTGTTTGGCGTTGAGAAGATTTTTGCCGAGCAAGAGGCCTGTGAGCGTTTTATGCCAGATACCAGCAGCCGATTGGCTGGCATTGACCTGGTGGCGTCGGTCAAAAACCTGATGACGCAGTATGATCATGTCGTTTTCGCTGGATAGGATGAACGTAAACATGAATCAAATTCCCGACACCGGCACGCTGCATATTCTGAACAAAGCGCCCGGTCATCCAAGATTTGTAGCGTGCCTGGCTGCCATGTCGAATCAGGACACCCTGATACTGATCGAGAATGCCGTTCTGGCTCTTCCTGACACGGATACCGTCCTACCCCGGCAAACCCTCGCCCTTGAGCCGGACCTTGAGGCCAGAGGACTCTCTGGCACTGCTGAGCCCGGCCAGCAAATCAGCCATCAACAACTTGTTCAACTGACCGAGCAGCACCCACGCATCATCAGCTGGTAAAACCATGACGAATTCGCCTGTACGCAATAACGAAGGTTTTCTGGAAAATGTGAGCAGCTGGAGCCCGGACATTGCTCAGGACATTGCCCGCGAGAGTGATATCTTACTATCAGAAAATCACTGGGAAATCATATGGTTTCTGAGGGGTTTTTATGCAGAACATGAGATGTCCCCGCCGTCCAACCGACTGTTTGTTAAGGCGGTGAGAGAGGCTCTGGGTGACGATAAAGGCAACAGTATTTACCTGATGCAACTGTTCCCCGGCACACCCGCCAAGACCGCGTGCCGGATTGCCGGATTACCTCGGCCCACCAACTGCCTCTGATCAGAATCGGTCGTCCCGCTCTGATCTGTCCTGCGCCTCTGCTCTGGACTTCTGAAGCTCAGCCGCCGTACCCAAAAAACTGCTCAGGCCATTCTCGAACAGATTCGATCCGAACTTCATAAACTGCTTGGTGGACTCTTTCGTCGCGCCGTCCCATGCGTTCTGGGGCAGGTCCCTAACGGCATCTGCCACGCCCCTCTGAACGCCCTGCGCAACCTTCGGCTCTACCTGATCAGCTGCCTCGATCAACTCTTGCACCTTAGCGGAAAGCCAGGGACGAACGATCAGATACCAGAACGCAAAAAGGACGGCCGTAACCGCGATGACCGTCAGTAAAACCTGAAGCAGTATCATGGACCACGTTGGCATGCGCTATCTCCCTACTCTAGCCACCCGCAATGGGCAGCGTTAGTTGTGCCATCGTCACAAACTGAATCAGTCCCGCGACGGCACCGAACAGCCCTCCAACAAACATCAGCTGGAGCTCCTCTTCCCGAAATGCTGGCCGGAGTATGTCCTGAAATTCCTCTGGGCGGAGGGATTTCATCTGACCAGCCAGCACACTGGCAACCACCGGCGCCCGCTCCCGATTGAACTCGGGATCACTGAATACATCCCGGGTAGCCAATACGGCTTTCTGATTCATCACCCTCTTCAGATCCGTGTACCCCGTCATCCCCACCGTGACCTGGGCGGCCAGTTTCATGACCATGGAATTATCCAGCATCGGTCGCAGATGCTTCTGGATGATTGCCCGAGTTCTGGCGCCTTGCTGGCCGTTGATCATCGCATCAGCCACCTTCTCTACGGTGATCAGCTCATCGGCCACCAGCCGCGCCCAGGTATCGCTGATCTGCTCCTGACGGCGTAAAAACAGACCCTGAACCCGCCAGAACAGAATTCGGCGTGGCCGCAAAGGTGCAAAGATCAGATTAATAGCAATCCAGTTGGTAATAAAGCCGATGGCAAAGCCGCCCACCGGTAACACCCAGGGCTGCGGGTAGATCAGCCATAGCGGCGCTAACACCGCACCCAGCAGACCACCGATAATGGCGCCACGGTTGATCACAGATTGCAGCTCTACCGAGCCTGCCTCACGAAAGATCCGGTTCATCAGGTCCGGATGATTGCGCAACTCACGGCTCAGCAACGCTTTGAGGTCGACCAACTCATCAAGATCATCGCCGAAGTCCTCCACCAGCTCTTCGATGCGCGACGGGAGTTGCTCCCGCGCCCATTGATAGATACGAGCTCGCACGAACAGAGGCAGATTATCCCAAAGTACCGGCTGCACCTCATACATCACTTCATCAATGTATTCGTCCATGCGCGGCGAGACCTGGGCCACCACCTGCTGCACAATACGCTGGGGCTCAAGCTTCTGGTACACCGTGTTGAGATCGCCGAACTTCTGTAACGTTCGATCAATACAGATATGAGCCATTTTCTCGGCTTTACGAGGTATTACGCCCTGCCAACCGATAACCCCAATGCCGATAAACCGCACCGGATGAAATGACATCTGTATTGCCAGCCAATTGGTAGACCAACCAACGACGGCGGCCATCACTGGCACAGACAGGAGAGTAAAATCCAGCAAAAGTTACCCCGAATGCAATTCAGGCGACGCCAGCACCGCTGATGTCACTGTTGTTGTGGCACGGCAAAAGGCCGGGCAGTGGCAAGTATAGTACTGAGAATAATGGGGGATTCCGGTTTTTGGGACATTGGCCGTGTAGCCACCCAGGCGAGGCATTTGCGGCAGCCGTTGCCCAACCACAGGGTGGCAGCAACGGCCTTGCAAACGATCAGACAACTATTGGTAGTAGGCGTTTTCGGTATTGGAGTGGTCGGTTACGTCCCGAACGGCCGTAATCTCTGGCACGCGCTCCATTAGTGTTTTCTCGACACCCTGTTTGAGGGTCAGACTCACCGCCGAACACCCTTGGCAACCGCCGCCAAACCGGAGCACGGCAATCGATTCTTCAACGATTTCAACCAGCGACACGTCGCCACCGTGTGACGCCAGATTGGGATTGATTTCAGACGCCAGCACATATTTGACACGGTCTGGCAGGGGCGCATCATCAGACACCTGAGGCACTTTTGCGTTAGGTGCCTTGATGGTGAGCTGGCCACCCATCTGGTCTTTGGAGTAGTCCACGTAAGCGTCTTCAAGGAATGCTACCGAGTTGTGGTCCAGAAACAGCGTGAACTTCTCGAGATCCACCTGTTCGTCGGTCGGGACCACTTCGTTTGGCGGACAATATGCCAGACAGGTTTCTGCGTTACGCGTGCCAGGCTGGGTGACAAATATCCGAACGCCCATGCCTTCAACATCCTGCTTTTCAATCAATTGAGCAAGATAGTCCCTTGCGGAATCAGTGACAGTTACCAAGGCCATGCTTCCTACCTGTTATCGAATGTGCAACCTATTTTAGGAGAGTTAGCGAGAACTTGAAAGACCAAGTAAAATAGTCGGGCATTAATCGGATACCGAATTTCACGTATGACAGGTTCAAACGCTCAATAATCAACACTTGATATTGATCATCCGTATTAAGACGTGTTCGTACAATTTTGCTATGATCCTGCGCCGCCAGAATAAACACGACGTTTTTAATGACATCCGGAAGAATTCCCTATGACCGATCGCACTACCCGTCTGGAACAGCTTCATAAGGCCCTCAAGGAACGCATCATCATTCTCGATGGTGGCATGGGCACCATGATCCAGAACCAGCAACTGGACGAAGCCGCGTTTCGTGGCGATCGGTTCAAAGACTATGACCGGGAAGTGCAAGGCAATAACGACCTGCTCAACCTGACTCAGCCCGCCCTGCTCCGCAACATTCACGCGGATTATCTGGACGCAGGTGCAGATATCATTGAAACCAACACTTTCAACTCAACGCGAGTGTCTCAGGCCGATTACGGCCTCGAAGAACTGGCCAGAGAGTTGAACGTTGAGGCCGCGCGGCTGGCCCGGGAAATTGCAGATGAGTTCACCGCCAAGAATCCTGACAAGCCGCGCTTTGTTGCCGGCGCCGTCGGCCCGACCTCACGAACCGCGTCGATTTCTCCGGATGTGAATAACCCCGGCTATCGAAACGTCGACTTCCAGACCCTGGTGGACAACTACTACGAGGCGGTCTCTGGCCTGGTAGAGGGCGGATCAGACCTCATCCTTATTGAGACCATTTTCGATACGCTGAATGCCAAAGCCGCGATTTACGCCACCCAGCAGTTCTTTGAAGACAGTGGCATCGAGTTGCCGATCATGATTTCCGGTACCATTACCGACGCCTCTGGCCGCACCCTGTCCGGACAAACTACAGAGGCCTTCTACAACTCCATAGCCCACGCCAGGCCCATTTCCGTGGGCTTGAACTGCGCCCTGGGTGCGGATGCTCTGAGACCCTACGTGGAGGAGCTGTCGAACAAGGCCGAGACTTACGTCTCCGCCCACCCGAACGCCGGTTTGCCCAACGAATTCGGGGAATACGACCAGACGCCGGAAGAAATGGCCGAGATCATCGAAGGTTTTGCCAAAGATGGCTTTCTCAACATCATCGGCGGTTGCTGCGGTTCTCGTCCGGATCACATTGAAGCGATTGCCACGGCCGTCGCTAAGTACCCGCCACGCAAGATACCTAAGCGCCCTGAAGCATTGCGTCTGTCCGGCCTCGAACCGTTCACCGGCGATGAAAACATGCTGTTCATCAACGTCGGCGAACGCACCAACGTTACTGGTTCCAAGCGCTTCCTGCGGCTGATCAAAGAAGAGCAGTATGAAGAAGCCCTGAGTGTTGCCCGGGATCAGGTCGAGAATGGCGCCCAGATCATCGACATCAACATGGATGAGGGCATGCTGGATTCGAAGGACGTTATGGTGACCTTCCTCAATCTGGTTGGCTCTGAACCGGACATATCCCGCGTTCCGATCATGATTGACTCCTCCAAGTGGGACGTCATCGAAGCCGGCTTGCGCTGTATTCAGGGCAAGGCCGTAGTGAACTCGATCAGCCTGAAAGAAGGCGAAGAAGAGTTCATCAAGCGCGCGAAATCCTGCATGCGCTACGGTGCCGCCGTGGTGGTTATGGCTTTTGATGAAGACGGTCAGGCCGACACCTACGCGCGCAAAACCGAAATCTGCAAACGCTCTTACGATGTGCTCGTAAGCATCGGTTTCAATCCGGGCGACATCATTTTCGATCCCAACATTTTTGCGATCGCAACGGGTATTGAAGAGCACAACAACTACGCCGTGGACTTCATTAACGCCACCCGCTGGATCAAGGAAAACCTCCCCCACGCGTCCATTTCCGGGGGCGTCAGCAACGTGTCGTTCTCCTTCCGGGGTAACGACGCCGTGCGCGAAGCCATTCACTCGGTGTTCCTGTACCACGCCATCAAGGCGGGCATGAACATGGGCATCGTGAATCCGGGCCAGCTGGTGATTTACGATGAAATCGAGCCAGACCTGAAAGAGCTGGTCGAGGATGTTGTTCTGAATCGTCGCGACGATGGCACCGACCGTCTGCTCGAAGCCGCAGAGAAGTTCAAAGGTAAAGGCGGCAAGACTCAGGAAGAAGATCTGGCCTGGCGCGAGTGGCCTGTTGAAAAGCGCTTGCAACACGCTTTGGTCAAAGGCATCACCAACTACATCATCGAAGACACCGAAGCCTGCCGCCAGAACGCCAGCCGGCCGATCGAGGTTATCGAAGGGCCATTGATGGACGGCATGAACGTGGTCGGTGACCTGTTCGGCGACGGCAAAATGTTCCTGCCCCAGGTGGTCAAGAGTGCCCGGGTAATGAAGCAGGCCGTCGCTTACCTGATCCCCTACATCGAGGCCGAAAAGTCCGGCGAGCAACAAGCCAAGGGCAAGATCCTGATGGCGACGGTGAAAGGCGATGTGCACGACATTGGCAAAAACATCGTGGGCGTGGTGTTGCAGTGCAACAACTACGAAGTGATCGACCTGGGCGTAATGGTGCCCTGCGACAAGATCCTGGAAACCGCCAGGAAAGAAAACGTCGACATCATCGGTTTGAGCGGTCTGATTACGCCGTCCCTGGACGAAATGGTGCACGTCGCCCGAGAAATGCAGCGACTGGACTTCAATATTCCGTTGATGATTGGCGGTGCCACCACATCCAAAGCCCACACGGCGGTGAAGATCGAGCCCCACTACAAGAACGACATGGCACTGTATGTATCGGATGCGTCCCGGTGCGTGAACGTCGCGTCTCAGTTGCTCAGCAAAACCGCCAAACCGGCGCTCGTCGAGGCAGCCCGCACGGAATACGAGGAGATTCGCGAGCGCCGCAAGAACCGCGGTGTGCGCACCAAACTGGTGTCGCTGAAAGAAGCCCGAGGCCGCGCACCGGAGATCAATTTTGAAGGATACAACCCACCCCGCCCGCAATTTACTGGGATTCGGGTGTTTGAAGAGTATGACCTGAACGAACTGGTCGATTACATTGATTGGACGCCGTTCTTTATATCCTGGGATATTTCCGGCAAGTATCCCGCCATCTTTGACGATCCCAAGCGGGGCGAAGCAGCCCGCAACCTGTTTGAGGATGGCCAGAAAATCCTCAAGCAAATGATTGAAGAAAAGCGCATTACTGCTCGCGGTGTGATTGGGTTCTGGCCGGCCAACCGCCGGGGTGACGACATTGTGGTGTACACCGATGATACCCGCACCGAAGAGCTCACCACACTGCACAGTCTGCGCCAGCAGGACGAAAAGGCACCCGGCAAGCCAATGATGGCGCTTTCTGATTTTGTCGCTTCTGAGGATTCAGACAAGATCGATTACGTGGGCGGGTTCGCCGTAACCACCGGTATTGGCGCCGAGGAATTCTCACTGGAATTCAAAGACAAGCACGACGACTACAACGCCATCATGGTCAAAGCCCTGGCAGACCGTTTGGCAGAAGCCTTTGCCGAGCGCATGCATGAGCGGGTTCGGAAGGAATTCTGGGGTTACGCGTCTGACGAAAAGATGGCCAACGAAGACCTGATCAAAGAACGCTATAGGGGTATCCGCCCTGCACCCGGCTACCCCGCCTGCCCTGATCATACGGAAAAGGCAACCCTGTTCAAGCTGCTTGACGCCACCGGCAACATCGGCCTGGAACTGACGGAAAGCTTCGCCATGTTCCCCACCGCGGCGGTGTCGGGCTGGTATTTTTCTCACCCGGAATCCAAGTATTTCGCGGTCGGCATGATTGGCGTTGATCAGGTTGAGGACTATGCTGAGCGTAAAGGCATATCCAAAGCAGAAGCGGAACGTTGGCTGATGCCAAGCCTCGCTTACGATCCTGCGGAATAGAAAAGGCGATGTGAATGAGTGATGTTGCAGAACACAAGAACAGTGAGCAACCAAAGAAGCCTGGGAAACCAGGCTTTCTGAAAATTCTGCAAACGGTCTTCGCCGGCGCCCTTGGGGTTCAATCCGAGAAACGCCGGCAGGAAGATTTTTCAAGCCACAGCGCGGTGCCCTACATTGTTGCAGGGCTACTGTTTGGCGTCGCTTTCGTCGGAGGTCTGATCCTGGTGGTCCAGCTGGTACTGGCCAGTCAGTAGTTTACTGGCCGGCCACCCACACTACGGCAAAGGCAACAGCTAGCAATACCAGCAACACAGAGGCAACCGCGTCTGCACTGCTGTCTGATTTGGCAGTCTTTTTCATAGCATACCCTCGCTTTAATCTATTTTTGTTGTCAAAACTTCCGCTTTTATTAAAGCAGGAATTTGCGGTACATCCAATCCCGAGCCCACTCTTCGCACCTTTTCCTTATCACCTGAATCGATAATGATATTTGGAAATAATCATTTTAAGAATAAAAACCCGGTGTTATCCTGCCCCGCAGGAATAAGGCTCCTCTATCAGGGCGCCATCCATCAACAGGCATTTCTGAAGTTAGCAGGCAGGACGTTACCCTATGTACGTTTATGATGAGCACGACCGGCAGATTGCCGCAGAACGTGTTGCCCAGTTTCGTGATCAAACCGAGCGCGCCTTGGCGGGCGAGCTGGCCGAAGAAGAGTTTCTTCCCTTACGGCTGCAAAACGGGCTCTATGTTCAACGCTTGGCCCCCATGCTGAGAATCTGCGTACCTTATGGGATGTTGCGTTCTGACCAGCTTCGTCGTCTTGCGCGCATTACTCGCGACTATGACAAGGGTTATGCTCATTTCACGACCCGCACCAACATCCAGCTGAACTGGCCCAATCTGGAAGATGTGCCGGATATACTGGCCGAGTTGGCTGAAGTCGAAATGCACGCGAACCAGACCAGCGGCAACTGTATCCGTAATACCACCACAGATCAGTTCTCCGGTGTTCAGGCTGACGAAATTGCCGACCCTCGCCCCTACTGTGAAATCATTCGCCAGTGGTCAACGTTTCACCCGGAATTTGCCTTTCTGCCCCGTAAATTCAAGGTGGCAGTAAACGCGTCTGAACAGACCGACCGGGCGGCCATTCAGGTACATGACATTGGCCTGCAACTGGTCCGCAATGATCAGGGCGAGCTGGGCTTTCGGGTTCACGTCGGTGGCGGTCTCGGCCGCACACCGATGGTTGCACCAGTGATTCGTGAATTCCTTCCGGAACTGGACCTACTCACTTACCTGGAAGCCGTTCTGCGGGTCTATAACCGCTATGGGCGCCGGGACAACAAGTTCAAAGCCCGCATCAAGATTCTGGTCAAGGCTCTGACTCCCGAAGGCTTCGCCGAAAAAGTCGAGGCCGAGTGGGAACATATCCGCACGTCGCCAACGCGACTGACACCGGAAGCGATCGGCAAGTTCCAGGGCTACTTTACTGAGCCGGCTTACCAGACACTCGAGAACGCTACCGACGAGCTGAGCAAACAGCGATTTGAAAATCGAGAGTTCGACAAGTGGCTGACCTACAACGTCGGCGAACACAAGAAGCCTGGCTATGCCTGCGTCACGCTTACGCTGAAGAAAACCGGCACGCCACCGGGCGACGTCACTGACTATCAGCTGGAGCAGATCGCTGAGCTCGCGGACCAGTTCAGCTTTGGTGAAGTCCGTGCAACCCACGAGCAAAATGTGGTGTTGGCGGATGTGCGGCAGGATCAATTGTTTGAACTCTGGCAACGGATGATTCCGCTCGGTTTCGCCACCGCCAACCTGAACACTCTCACTGATGTAATCTGCTGCCCCGGTGGGGACTTTTGCGCGTTAGCCAACGCCAAATCAATCCCGGTTGCGGAGGCCATTCAGCGTCGGTTCGACGATCTCGATTATCTGTACGATCTTGGTCCGATCGATCTGAACATCTCCGGATGCATGAATGCCTGCGGCCACCACCACGTCGGCAACATCGGGGTGCTCGGTGTCGACAAGAAGGGCGAGGAGTTCTACCAAGTCAGTCTGGGCGGAGACTCCCATCACAATGCCACCATCGGCAAAATTCTTGGGCCGTCTTTTGCCCGGGATCAGATGCCGCAAGTCATTGCCAAGCTGATTGACGTTTATGTTGAGAAGCGCACAGAGGAAGAGACTTTCCTGGACACCTATCGTCGGGTTGGTCTTGAGCCATTCAAGGAGCGGGTTTATGCCTGATGTTATTGCCGCAGACGGCACGATTCGTAACGACAACTGGGTGCTGGTTGCGCGCCCGGCTGATGGAGATTCTCTGGACATTCCGGCAGGTCAGTCTGCGCTGATTCCGGCGGATTTGTGGCTGGCAGGCCATGAGCATTTTGCCGGGCGGGATGACATCGGGGTTTGGTTTGATAGCCACGATGAGCCTGAGTTATTGGCTGGCAAGGTCAATGAGTTACCGTTGATCGCGGTGAACTTTCCGCGTTTTGTGGATGGTCGGGGTTACAGTATCGCCCGGCTGCTTCGGGAGCGGTTTGGTTATAGCGGTGAGCTGCGGGCGGTTGGCGATGTGCTGCTGGATCAGTTGCAGTTTATGAAGCGCTGCGGGTTTGATTCTTATGTGCTTCGGGCGGATAAGGATATTACCAAGGCGGCTCGGTGTCTGAACTTCTTCAGTCAGGCTTACCAGGCGGCTACAGATACGGATCAGCCTTTGTTTCGTCGTCGGGCTTCTTGATACTGGCCCCTGCTTCGTGCATCACAGGTTCAGCTTCTGGTGTACGAAGTGTGAGGGCAAGCTTTCCAAAACACGCTGTAGATACGTCCCTGTACGCTCTGCTTCGCCATCCATGGCTTCGCAAGGTTTTGGAAAGCTTGCCCTCACCCTTCTATTCAGGCTTTCGAGCTGGATTCCCGAATAGCCTCAGCATTCATGATTTAACGTGATCCAGCACGATTTTTCCCGATGACTCCCCTTTCAAAAACGCTTTCAGGGCATCGCCCAGTTCACCGCGACCGATATCCTTGGCGGTCGCTTCTGTTTTTGGGCACTTCCATTCGGTTGCGAGTTTTTCCCAGACCGTCTGTTTATCCGCCAGCGGGATTTCTACAGAGTCGACGCCCAGCAAGTTGATACCTCGCAGGATGAATGGCAGTACGGTGGTGTTGAGGGGAACGCCGGCGACCAGGCCGCAGATCGAGACGGAGCCGCCCGGCTTGATCTGTTTTAAGAGCTCTGCCAGCGGGGTGCCGCCGACAGTGTCGATAGCGTTGGCAAAGACCGGTTTAAGCATGGGCTTTTTGTCTTCGGCCAGCGCGTCGCGGCCGAGGACTTCTTTGGCACCGAGGGCTTTCAGGGAATCAGAGTGGTCGGCTTTGCCGCTGATGGCGACGACGTCGAAGCCCAGGTTTGCCAGGATTTCAACGGCGACGCTGCCGACAGCGCCGCTGGCGCCGGTGATGGCGACTTTGCCCTGCTCTGGCTTGGCACCCATGGTTAGCAGTTTCTGCACGCACAGGCCAGCGGTGAGGCCGGCGGTGCCGTAGATCATGGCGGTGCGGCTGTCCCAGCCGACGGGCATCGGTACGCACCACGCGGCAGGCACGCGGATGTATTCGCCAAAACCACCCGGGGTGTTCATGCCGAGGTCGTAACCGGTCACGATGACTTTGCTGCCAACGGCTGGCTGGCCGGTGGCCGATTCACTTACCACACCGGCGGCATCAATGCCGGGTGTGTGCGGAAAGGCTCGGGTGACGCCTTTGTTGCCGGATGCCGATAACGCGTCTTTATAGTTGAGCGAGGAATGACTCACCCACACCAACACTTCGCCTTCCGGTAAATCCTGAGTGCCCAGCAGCGTTTCGCAACCTTCGTATTCACCGTTTTGCTCTTCAACTTGCCATGCCATGTAGGTGGTATTGTTGGTCATGTTGCACTCCTTATTATTGGATTCGAGTCAGGTCGGAAACTCGGCTTACTGGATCTTCTGGTTGCGGAACGCGCTGAGCACTTTCCACACACTATGTTCAAGCGCTGCGCTGGTGGCCAGGCCGAGTTTTTCAGGCAAGGTGCGCTTGCGCTGGAACGATACTGAGACTACGTCGCCACGATCGCAGGCTTCAATGAGATATTCGTCTGAGGTTTTGATTTCGTCGATCAGGTTTACCTCAAGCGCCCTTTTACCGAACCAGATATCGCCGTTTGCAACAGCCTCAATATCCAGGCCAGGGCGGCGTTCGCTGACGTATTCTTTAAAGAGACCATGGGTATCTTCCAGGTCTTCGAGGAATTTCTGGCGGCCTTTTTCGGTGTTTTCGCCAAATACCGTCAATGTGCGTTTGTGTTCGCCGGCGGTGAGCACTTCAAAATCTACGCTGTTCTTTTGCAGCAGCCGATGAAAGTTGGGCAGCTGGGCGACCACACCGATCGAGCCCAGGACCGCAAACGGCGAGGCAATGATCTTGTCGGCGACGCAGGCCATCATATAGCCGCCGCTGGCAGCCACTTTGTCGACACAGGCGGTCAATGGCACACCTTTGCTACGAATCCGGTCGAGTTGAGCAGACGCCAGGCCATAGGCATGAACCAGGCCTCCGCCACTCTCAAGCCGAACCACCACTTCGTCTTTGTCTGGCTGGGCCACGCTGAGTACAGCGGAGACAGCCCGGCGCAGGCTGTCGGTGTCACTGGCCTTGATATCGCCGTCAAAATCGATGACGTAGATGCGGGCTTTGGCCTCTTTGTCGCCCTCGCCCGCCTTTTCGCTTTTAGCGGATTTCTTCTCTGCTTTCGCTTCTTTCTTCTTCTGCTTTTGCCAGGCCTTGTGCTCGGCGTCAGACATCAACTTGGCCTGAATGGACTCTTTCAGTTTTCGGTAATGATCGTTCAGCTTCCGAATTTTCAGCTCGCCGTCACCTTCGTGATCCTCCCGATCGCGCTGGGTGGCCGAGAAAATGACCGAGACCAGAATGATGGCAGCCACGGCGAAGGTCACTACTTTGGCGAGAAAAAGTCCGTATTCGATAAGGAATTCCAAAATGCAGTCTCCAGGCGTCTTTGCAAAGCATCGAGTGTAACCCCTCGCAGCGCATGTGATAAGCCTTAAAGAAATTAAAACAAGCGTTCGATCAAGCTTGACAGGGCAAGGTTCTGACCATAAAGTCGGATGGCGAGGTTGGCGCTACCCAGGCGGTCCCACAGACTTTTTAGCCAGGGTTTCAACGCCGTCACCATGACAAGACATCCATCAAGAAGGGTATAACAATGTCTGTAGCTCAGGTATTTGAAAAGCTGGAACAGAACTTTAACGCAGACGCGGCCCAAGGCCTGGATCTGGTATTTCAGTTCGACATCGAAGACGACAAAACTTATCACCTCGTGATCAACGACGGCACTTGCAAGCTGCACGAAGGCGCCCACGATGACCCTTCTGTTACCCTGATCATGAACTCTGAAACTCTGCAGGGTATCGTGTCTGGCGAAACAGACGGCATGCAAGCATTCATGGCTGGTCAGCTGCGCGCTGAAGGCGACATGATGCTGGCGACCAAGCTGGGTGAATTGTTCAAGATGGGCTAAGCCCTGACTGTTCGAGTCATAAAAAAACCTGCGTCGATGCGCAGGTTTTTTATGAGCAATCACTAAGGAGTGTTACAACCCCACGTCGTCCAGGGAGGATTCTGCCAGATTCAGCAAATCACTGTTTCGCTCTTCCCGCCGACCAATGCTTTCGATGTAGTATTCAAGCGACGTCAGCGCATCAGCCAATGCCTCGAGAACTTGGCTTGCAGGCGACTCCTTGGCGTCCAGCAAGCGCTCTTGTATCGAGGTGGCCACACGAGCGATTACATTTGCGGCCTGGTGGTCGTCAACCATCTGCAAACCACCCCAGATACTTCTCAAAGTGCCCGGCAGGTTCGCCAGGTGCAGCTTGTCGAAGTCCGATTCAATAAAGGCAGTTATAGCTCTTTTGGCGAGTGTTAAAGCACTTCTCGCCTCATCGGCAACTACCCATATCGCCTCCTGCAAATAGATCGACTCGTTTCGATGGTGCTCGGTTCCTGCCAGCGCGTCGGTCTCCGAAGTAATCCCCCGGGTCACGATCTGCATAACGGCATCTTCAACACCCAACACCGAATCGGCCAGACGATACAACTCTTCCTCTGCGGGCAGGCGCTTTTCTTCTTCCCATTGACGAAGTTTTGCGGCTTCTTCCCGGGCGACGCCGGCCAGGCGATTCAGGTCCAGCATCAGCAGGGTGTTTGCCAGACGTTCAAGCGTGTCTGCAATGGAGGCCAGTTCAGCCAGATCCGGCTCGATGCCACGCTCGATAATATCGAGCTTGTCCTTGAGCTGGTTCAGCTCTTCCTGAAGCGCTTCTGACAAGGACTTGAGCACATCAGAGCCGGGACCGTACAAGCGACGGGAATGGGCTTCGAGGATGGCGTCCGGGAATTCCGAGGGAGCCAGACGGTACGCAGTCAGAACCTTGGTCACTTCCGGGTTGCCGGAGCCGCTCAGGTAAAGCAGATGAACCAGGTCTTTGATGAGCGAATCCGGTGCGTCTTTGGTGGTTGCCACCTTGCCAACGTAAACCAGTTCGCGGGCGTACTTTTCAACACGCATCAGGAGCCGCTTGCGGGCTTTGTTGAAACGCATGTTGCGATCGAGCATGGCGTCTGCGGCGATGGCAAGCAAACACCACATCTGCCCCATCGGAGCACCCTGACATAGCCGGGCAAGACCTCTGGAGGCTCTGGCGACCAGTTTCTTGCTAACCACGTCATTACGCTCACGCAGCACACCAAGCAGCGCAACCTGAAAGGTCAGGCGCATGCGCTTGGCCAGAATTTCGTATTCGGTATCGGTGCCTTCAAGAGGCCGTATAGGCACATCACAGCAAAAGTCCGGGCGCTCCTTAACATCCACTTCAAAAAAACAGGATTCCGGGTAGGGTTTTTCCCGACGCGCTTCTCGAAGATCGTTAATCACCGGCAACAGCAATTCCGGGTGATCGGCTCTTTGCTGGTGATAATACTCGACGTAACGCCGCAGGATAAACAGGGCACTGTTCAATGTCGTCAGAAGAATATTTTTGTCGTCGTTGGCACCGACCGGAACGTCGTTGGCAAGGCTGACCGCTTCCTGGCACAGCAGGGTACCACCGCGCAGCTCAACCAGTATGAAGATGCCCCGCAACTGGTTGATGTAATCGACACAGTTTTGCAGGTCTTCCCCACTCTCTCGGTTTTCCTGAAAGCGTTCAAGGCTGGATTCTGCCTGTTTGATGGTCTGTTCGATTTCACTTTTGACCAGATCAAACGACTGCGATTTCGTCGCAAGAGACGATTGAACCATAAACGCTTCCTGTTACTTTGCGGAGACTACCGCATCCTGTTCATAAACGGTGACCGGGAATTTATCAGCCAGCACTCTTATCAAGGGCCATGCACCCTTGCCGGCCTGTTTTCAGTTCGCGTAAAACTGGTGAACTTATCATTACTTATAACATAAAACTCAAGTACCTCAAGAAAGCCGGACTGTAACAAATGGTACACCCTGACCTGGTTCTCATTCCGGTTACGACAATTTGCCCCATAAAGTGGCACCGGCCTGTTTCTCGATGATCCCGAGGAATTCTTCGTGGGCTGCAGCTTCTGCCTCACTCGCACGGACTACTGTGAGCGGCGGTCGGTCTTGGGCAAGTCTCCGGATTCCGCCAGCGCGACCGTCGTCACCGGAGTTCGCGTCCAGCGACAGCGCTGTCTGCCCGCCGGTCATCAACAGATAAACGTCAGCCAGAATTTCGGCGTCCAGCAGTGCGCCGTGCAGATCACGGTTACTGTTATCAACGCCATAGCGCTTACACAGCGCATCCAGATTGTTTTTCTGTCCAGGGTGCTTGGCCCGGGCTATGGCAAGCGTATCAACGATGCCGCAGTGTTCTGCCGTTTTGCGAGCCGGCTTCAGGCGAGCGAATTCTGAGTCCATAAAGCCGACGTCAAAGGCGGCGTTGTGAATGACAAGTTCAGCCCCTTTGATGAACTCAAAGAACTCTTCAGCAACCTGTGAAAATCGCGGCTTGTCCTTCAAGAACTCATTGGTGATCCCGTGGATCGTAATCGCCTCGGCTTCCACCTCACGCTCGGGGTTGATATAAACGTGGTAATTGCGCCCCGTCAGTTCTCTCTCGATCACTTCAACGCAGCCGATTTCGATAATCCGATGACCCTCTTTCGGGTCAATACCCGTGGTTTCGGTATCCAGTACTATTTGTCTCATTACACCCTGCTCGCCATAACAGCTGTGACTAAAATACCCAAATTACACTCAGACGCCTTGGAGTTCCGTAACGCCCAGGTTTGCCAGCTCATCGGCAAGATCGTTATCCGGATTGCCGGAGTGGCCCTTGACCCAATGCCAGCTCACCTTGTGGCGCGCGGTTTCGGTGTCCAGCTCTTGCCATAAATCCGCATTCTTGACCGGCTTCTTGGCAGAATTTTTCCAGCCGTTTTTCTTCCAGCCCGCAAGCCATTCCGTGATGCCTTTGCGAACATACTGGGAATCGGTGAAGAGCTCTACTTCGCAAACTCTCGTGAGGGCCCTCAAACCCTGAATGGCCGCCATCAGCTCCATCCGGTTGTTGGTGGTTTGCCGCTCACCACCATGCAGTTTTTTGCAGGCACCGCCGTATCGCATCACAACGCCCCAACCTCCAGGCCCCGGGTTACCTTTGCAGGCACCATCGGTGTAAATCACAACTTTGTCAGCCATCCAATCTCCTGCTGTCATCAGTGCTCGTCTATTCGTTCTGGCAACCGGCTAGTACACCCCCTGGAGGCACCAACCGCGCTGGGCAAGGACATCACCTTGCTCTTGCGCCAGGATGCCCGTGTACGAATCGGAGCGTAGATTCGTTTGCGGGCAAGGATACAGTAATAAGCCCCAACCGGGAGCAAATGTCCGTTCTGGCTGAGTAACCGATGGTTTCTGGTGGTATAGCCTTCTTTTCTCTGAACTGGCAGCGTACTGAAGTGTGTGCACGAGCTTTCCAGCTGGAAGCCAAGCAACCGTAGCCAGTCCTCCATACGGGACCGCATCAGAAAACGCCCGCCCCAGGGCCCTTGCCGATGCCGGGAGACCATTCTGCGAATACCCCAAAGACTCAACGGATTAAATCCAATCAAGGCAATGCGCCCCTCTCCACGCAATACTCTCGCCGATTCCCGGAGAACCTGATGGGGGTCCGGCGAAAAGTCGGCCGCGTGATGCAGAATGACCAGATCCATGGATTCGCCAGGAAAGGGTAATTCATCAGCGTCACAGACCGCGACGCCATCCGGCATGTGTGGATGCCAGGAGGGTGACGTGATGATCTTATGGACGAAATCGGCACCACTTGCCAGTGGCAGCCGGTGACTGAGCCCAACCTGCAGCTGGCGGGCACCTGCAAGCCCCTCGAATGCGTGATCGAGCACCCGGCGCTGGCTGGCCAACAGCGAGCGGCCTAACGGGGTTTGGAACCAGCGCTCAAAACTTTCGTGTCGCTCGGCATAATTGGCCGGCTCGGACGCTATCACCTTCTGACTCTCCATCGGCTAGCCATGCCCTGTACCACCGTCTGTTCCCGGTTCCGGACGAACCTTGGGATAGACACGGCGTTGCTCTATCATAACAGCCACATTCATTGAACACATGGGGTTGTCATGTTCAATATCAGAGCCATTTCCGCGTTTTCCGATAATTACATCTGGTGCCTGTCAGACCCGGCATCCGGCAAGGCACTGATCGTTGACCCGGGTCAGGCCCAACCCGTTATGGACCATCTCGCCCGACACCAGCTCAGCCTGGATACCATTCTGGTCACGCACCACCACCCCGATCACACCGGCGGTATCGCGGCGCTCACGGAGGCATTTCCAGAGGTTCGCGTAACGGGGCCTGCCGACTCTCCGTTCAAAGGCCTGACAAACCCTGTTTACCCTGGTGGCGAAGTAGTCTGGCAGGGATTGACCTTTCAGATCATGGCCGTACCGGGCCACACCCTGGATCATATCGCCTTTTATACCAGCACACCGGTTGATGATCGCCCGGTATTATTCTGCGGTGACACCTTGTTTGTGTGTGGCTGCGGCCGACTGTTCGAAGGCAAGCCGGAGCAAATGAAACAGTCACTCCATTCGCTGCGCGATCTTCCGGAAGCGACGGCGGTATATTGTGCACATGAATACACTCTGGCCAACTTGCAATTTGCCCGCAACTGGTTGCCCGACGACGCTGAACTGGCCAGATTTGAACAGGACTGCATTGCCAGGCGAAAGCGCGGTGAAGCCACCGTACCGTCAACCATAGCAACGGAAAAGGCGCTGAATCCGTTTCTCAGGTGGGACGATCCGGCCGTTATCGAGGCTGCCACGCGCTACGCGTCAAACGCTGGTCTGCCTTGCGATTCAGACAACGCGATCTTTGCTGCAATCCGACACGGCAAAGATCATTTCTGAAGGCTAATTGATGTCTTTCTTAACATTTCTTGTCACAGACGTAACATCAGCTGTATTGACCACCGGAAAAGGGCTCCCATAGAATCCGATTCTGATATCGACCGTAAACCATTAAATGTGCCGGGATTTTATCCATACCCGGCCCCTTACCCGGAAACTGCCTTTATGTCGGCCAAACGATTTTCATATGCTCTGGTTGCCAGCACCCTGCTCTCTGGCTGCAGTACCAGCCAGGTTCTGGAAAACTGGCACTCGCCATCGGCATGGTTTGGCGAGGACGACGCCAGTTCAGAAAACAGCCCTCTTGATTCTGATGAAGTGGTGGTTGCCCGGGGCGATGAAGACCTCAAACAATCCGTAGCTGCAGGCAACGGAGACCAGGCCGAAAACGCACCGCTTGATGATGCCATCGCGCCAGAGCTTCGACTTCAGGCTCGTGAGGCCCGGGAAAAACTCGACAGCCCTCGGGATGGCGAAGACCTGAGCGAATCCGGGGAGGATCTCTGGGACCGGTTGAGGGCCGGCTTCCAGATGGACCACTCGGTGAGCAATGCCCGGGTGCAGGCCCAACTGGATTGGTATGCCCGCCATCCCCGGTATATTGATCGAGTGGTAGAGCGAGGCTCACGGTACCTTCACCATATTCTTGAAGAAACCGAGAAGCGTGGATTGCCCAATGAACTGGCACTGCTGCCGATCGTAGAGAGCGCCTTTGACCCGTTTGCCTACTCTCACGGCCGCGCTGCCGGTTTGTGGCAGTTTATACCGTCAACTGGCAAATACTTTGGCCTGACCCAAAGCTGGTGGCACGATGACCGCCGGGATGTAATAGCCGCGACCGATGCTGCCCTGACTTATCTTGATCGCCTCGCCAACCGATTTGACGGTGATTACACCCTCGCACTTGCTGCCTATAATGCCGGCGGTGGCACGGTATCCAGCTCCATGCGCCGCAATCGCAATGCCGGCAAGCCAACTGACTACTGGTCACTGAGCCTGCCCACAGAAACACGGCACTACGTACCAAAGCTGATCGCGCTGGCCAAGATTTTTGATGACCCCGAGGCGTACGGCGTTGAGCTACCGCCTCTGAAGAACGAACCTTTCTTTGAAATTGTCGACACCGGCTCCCAGCTTGATCTCGCCCAGGCTGCTGAACTTGCGGGTATCGAGATCAACGAAATCTACCTGCTCAACCCCTCGTACAATCGCTGGGCCACCAATCCTGATGGTCCTCACCGCCTGCTGGTGCCGATTGAAAAAGCGGATGACTTCCGAACCGCTCTGGCGGAGTTCCCGACGGACCAAAGAGTGTCATGGCAGAATTACCGGGTTAAAAGTGGCGATAGTCTGAACACCATTGCCCGTAAATTCTCGACAACACCCTCGGTGATTCAGCAAGTCAATAAACTCAACACGGACCTGATCCGGATTGGCCAACAGCTTTTGATTCCCTCAGCAACAAAAGGCTCCGACGCATACGCACTGAGTCAGGCAAAACGACTGCAGCGAACTCAAGAGAGACAACGCGACGGCAATAAAGTTGACTATACCGTTCGCCGGGGCGATACCTTCTGGGATATTGCCCGGGAGCACCGGGTCTCTGTTCGCGAAGTGGCGGCCTGGAATGGTATGGCACCCGGCGATCCGCTGATCCCCGGCAAGCAACTGGTGATCTGGTCCAAAACAGCACAGCCCACCACGGTCGCCAGCAATCAACGCAATAACGCCATGGTGCGCAAGGTGGGTTACCGGGTTCGTCAAGGCGACTCGCTGTCGACCATCGCCAACCGGTTTGCGGTGAATGTGCGCGACATCGCATCATGGAATGATCTTAATACCAGCCGTTATCTGCAACCCGGCCAAAGTCTGGTACTCTACGTTGACATAAGAAACAGCCCATAACGTGCGAGAACCATGACAAAAACTCGGAAAGCACCTCGTCTGGCCCTGTCCGGACTGATCGCGTCTCTGGCCTTATTGCCATCGCCTTTCAGCCACGCAGACGATCAGCAAAGTGACGGGCCCAGTCCCGTCCACGGAATCGCTATGCATGGCGAGCTGAAATACCCGCAGGAATTCAGCCACTTCGACTACGTTAACCCGGATGCCCCCAAGGGTGGCACACTGAAGCTCTCAGTGGTCTCTAACGGCTTCGACAGCTTCAACCCGTTCGTGATTCGAGGTGTTGCCGCGGCCGGCGTAAGTAGCTATGTGTACGACACCTTGATGGAGTCCTCGGCGGACGAACCCTTCTCTGAATACGGTCTGATCGCCGAAAGTGTCGAAATCCCGGACGATCGTCGCTATGTGATATTCAATTTAAGGGAGCAGGCGCGGTTTCAGGATGGCACCCCCATCACCGCAGAAGATGTCGCGTTTTCCTACCGCATTCTGACCACCGAAGGACACCCTTTTTACCGCAACTATTACGCCGACGTCAGCAACGTCACCGTTGAGAACAGCCGGCGCGTGCGCTTTGACTTCGGCGACACCGACAATCGTGAACTTCCATTAATTCTCGGTCAGATGCCCATCCTGCCAGAACATCATTGGGAAGACCGTGAGTTTGGTCGCAACGGGCTGGACGTGCCCGTGGGCAGCGGCCCCTATCGCATAGCGGACTATGACGCCGGGCGCTCCGTCGCTTACCAGCGCGTCGAAAACTACTGGGCCGAAGACCTGCCGGTGCGCAAAGGGCGCTTTAACTTCGACCGCATCCAGTACGAATACTACAATGACGACACCGTCGCGCTGGAAGCCTTCAAGGCGGGCAACTTCGATTTCCGACAGGAAACCTCCGCAAAGAACTGGGCAACCGCCTACACGGGCCGACGCTTCGAGGATGGCAGCATTGCTCGAGAAGCCATCGAGCATCAACGCCCCAGTGGTATGCAGGGTTTCGTTTTCAATACCCGCAAGGCGGTTTTCAGTGATCCAAAAGTAAGACAGGCTCTGGCCTACGGCTTCGATTTCCAATGGGCCAACCGCAACCTGTTCTTTGACCAGTACACGCGCACAAACAGCTACTTCGAAAACAGTGAGCTGGCATCCTCGGGCCTGCCCCAGGGCAAGGAACTGGATCTTCTGGAAGCGTTCCGCGAACAGCTTGATCCCGCCGTATTCACCACCGAATATACCCCGCCTGACGCAGCCGGCGATCAGACCATGCGCGACAATCTTCGGGCCGCCATGGCGTTGCTGAACGAAGCGGGCTACAGCATTCGTGGCGGAAAGATGGTCAATGAAGAAAGCGGAAAAGCTCTGGCGTTCGAAATCCTTCTGTTCCAGAAAAGCTTTGAACGGGTCGTCCTGCCGTTCACCCGCAATCTCGAGCGGCTGGGCATTGATGTCACCGTTCGTCTGGTCGACAGCAACCAGTACATTCAGCGGGTACGAAGCTTTGATTACGACATGATCACGCAAGTGCTTCCCCAATCTGATTCACCGGGCAATGAGCAACGGGAGTACTGGCACTCCAGCACGGCGGACGTCTCGGGCTCCAGAAATTTCATGGGCGTGAGCGACCCGGTGGTCGATCAGCTGGTGGACATGGTGATTCAGGCACCGGATCGCGAGCAACTGGTGCACAGGGTTCGCGCTCTTGACCGCGTGCTGCTGCACAGCCATTACGTCATTCCACACTGGCATCTGGTCAAAGATCGGGTGGCCTACTGGAACCATTTGCAGCGGCCACAGGTCACACCGAAGAATGGCATTGACCTCAATAACTGGTGGATCGAACGCTGATCAACTCGCCAATCCCAACGCTGTCATGAAAGGACTTCTCCCGTAAATGGGCATCTACATTCTCCGGCGGCTTGCACTGATCATCCCCACGCTGGTGGGGATCATGTTGCTCAATTTTGTCATTGTTCAGGCCGCTCCCGGCGGCCCGGTTGAACAACTTATTGCACAAATGGAAGGTCACGGCAGCAGCGCCCTGGCCCGAGCCGGCGGCGGAGACATGGGCGGTGAAGTGGTCACCAGTTCTGGTGACAGTCGCGGGTCACGCGGTTTACCTCCGGAGCTCTTGAAAGAAATCGAAGTGATGTACGGCTTTGACAAACCCGCGCATGAACGCTTCCTGAAAATGCTCAAAGACTACGCCACCTTTGATTTTGGTGATTCGTTCTTCCGCGATCGCACGGTCGTCGAACTGATTATAGACAAGATGCCTGTCTCCATTTCACTCGGGCTTTGGTCGACCCTGATTATCTATCTGATCTCCATCCCGCTTGGCATTCGCAAGGGCATCAGCGACGGCTCCCGGTTTGATGTCTGGACCAGTTCCGCTATTGTCGTAGGCTATGCCATTCCGGGCTTCCTGTTTGCCATCCTGCTGATCGTTCTGTTCGCCGGGGGCAGTTATTTTGACTGGTTCCCGCTTCGGGGCCTCACCTCACCGAATTTTGACGAGCTGAACTGGTATCAGAAGATTGGCGACTACTTTTGGCACCTGGCACTGCCAGTGACGGCCAATGTAATCGGCGGGTTTGCCACCCTGACACTGCTCACCAAAAACTCCTTCCTGGATGAAATTGGTAAACAATACGTCGTAACTGCCCGCGCCAAAGGCCTCGAGGAAAAGCAGGTGTTGTACGGCCATGTTTTTCGAAATGCCATGTTGATCGTCATCGCCAGTATGCCCGGGGTTCTGGTGTCGCTGTTCTTCACCGGCTCACTGTTGATTGAGGTTATCTTCTCATTGGATGGCCTTGGTCTGTTGGGTTTTGAGGCTGCACTCAACCGCGACTATCCGGTGATCTTCGGAACCCTGTTTATCTTCACCCTGATGGGGCTGGTACTGAAGCTAATCAGCGACATCACCTACGTGCTGGTGGACCCTCGCATTGATTTTGAAAGCCGGGAGGGTGCGTAAGCATGGTTCGGCTAACTCCTATTCAACAACGGCGTCTCCGTAACTTTCGTAACAACCGTCGCGGGTACTGGTCGCTCTGGCTGTTCCTTGGTCTGTTCGGCCTGGCACTGCTCGCCGAGCTTATCGCTAACGACAAACCCCTGATGGTGTCCTACCAGGGCGACCTGTACTTTCCGGTCGTTCAATCGATACCAGAGGAAACCTTCGGTGGATTCTTGCCGACCGAGGCAGATTACCGGGACCACTTCATTCGCGATGAAATCGCCGCCAACGGCTGGTCGATCTGGCCGCCTATCCGCTTTAGCTACAACACCATCAATTACGAACTGGAGGTCCCCTCACCGGCGCCGCCCAGTGCCGAGAACTGGCTGGGTACGGACGACCAGGGCCGGGATGTTGCCGCCCGGGTCATCTACGGTTTTCGCATTTCCGTGGTGTTTGGCCTGACGCTGACAATAGCCAGCTGCATTGTCGGCGTGATCATTGGCGCGATTCAGGGCTTTTACGGCGGCAAGATTGATCTGTTCGGGCAACGCTTCATCGAGATCTGGTCGGGATTACCAATGCTGTATCTGCTGATCATTCTGTCGGCACTTGTGCAGCCGAATTTCTGGTGGCTGCTGGGCATTATGCTGCTGTTCAGTTGGATGGGACTGGTCGATGTGGTTCGCGCCGAATTCCTGCGGGCCAGAAATTTTGAGTACGTCAAAGCCGCGCGCGCCCTGGGACTGGATAACCGGCACATCATGTTCCGGCACATTCTGCCCAATGCCATGGTGGCCACCCTTACCTTCCTGCCCTTTATTCTTACTGGCGCCATCACCGGGCTTACCTCCCTGGACTTTCTTGGTTTCGGGCTGCCGTCCGGGTCACCGTCGTTGGGTGAGCTGATTGCCCAGGGCAAGGCCAACCTGCATGCGCCCTGGCTTGGCATTTCGGCGTTCGTCTCTCTGTCAGTGATGCTGACCCTGCTAGTGTTTGTCGGCGAAGCCGTACGCGATGCCTTTGACCCGAGAAAGAACTGATATGAGCGAACTACTGAGCATCTCGGACCTTTCCATCTGTTTTGATAATGGCCCCCGGGTGGTGGACCAACTCTCCCTCCAGATCAACGCCGGTGAAACCCTGGCTCTGGTCGGCGAAAGTGGCTCTGGTAAATCCGTGTCTGCACTGTCGGTCCTGCGACTGCTGGATGCCCGCCACGCCAGCTACCCGTCCGGGCAAATTCTTTACCGGGGCGAGAATTTGCTAAAAGCCTCAGACAAAAGGTTGCGCCAGATCCGGGGGCGGGAAATCAGCATGATTTTTCAGGAGCCCATGACCTCGCTTAACCCATTGCACACGGTCGAAAAGCAGGTTGCCGAGACCCTGGAACTGCATAAGGGCATGCGCGGCCCACAGGCCCGCAGACGCTGCATCGAATTGCTTGAACTGGTTGGCATACCCGAGCCAGAACGGCGGCTCAACAGTTACCCGCATCAGTTGTCCGGCGGGCAGAAACAGCGGGTCATGATCGCCATGGCACTGGCCAACGAACCCGATCTTCTGATTGCCGACGAGCCGACCACCGCGCTGGATGTCACCGTACAGAAGCAGGTTCTTGAACTGCTGAAATCGTTGCAGCAGAAGCTTGGCATGGCGATTATGCTGATCACCCACGATCTCAGTATTGTGCGTCGCTATGCCGACCGGGTGGTGGTGATGGAACACGGCAAACAGGTTGAAGAAGCGCCAACCGAGCGCCTGTTCAGCCACCCGGAGCACCCCTACACCCGCAAGCTGATTGATGCCGAACCGCCGGACCATCCCAACCCGCTGGTCGACACCTCCGAGACACTGATAGAAGTGGACAACCTGAATGTCCGCTTCCCGATCCGCAAGAACCTGCTGGGACGAGTCACCGAAAGCTTTCATGCCGTTCAGAATGTGAGTTTCCAGCTTCGGGCCGGCGAAACCCTCGGCATTGTCGGTGAGAGTGGCAGTGGCAAGACCACCATTGGCCATGCACTGCTGAAACTGACCGGCAGCACAGGCAGCATTCGGCTATCCGGAACTGACCTTGGCCCGCTATCCCAGAAACAGTTCCGGCCCTGGCGCAAACGGGTCCAGATCGTATTTCAGGATCCGTTCGGCAGCCTGAGCCCAAGAATGTCAGTGGCAGAAATTGTGCGTGAAGGGCTTGAGATTCATGATGCGGGTCGCGAAGATCAACACGAAGCGATGGTGATTCAGGCGCTCACCGATGTTGGCCTCGACCCAGACGCGCGGCACCGATATCCCCATGAATTCTCCGGTGGCCAGAGGCAGCGCATTGCCATTGCCCGCGCGCTGGTTTTGCAACCTGAGTTGATTATCCTGGATGAGCCAACGTCAGCGCTGGACCGAACGGTTCAGAAGCAAGTGATTGAACTTTTGCGGGAAATTCAGGCGCGATATAGACTAAGCTACATCTTTATCAGTCATGATCTCGCGGTTGTACGAGCACTTAGCCATCAGTTGTTAGTGCTCAGAGACGGCAAGATCGTGGAGTATGGTGCGGCAGAGGAGATTTTCCGGAATCCGCAGCAGGACTACACCCGGGAACTGCTCAACGCGGCATTTTTTTACCAGTCTACGACCAATTGAGCGTTACCCCGGTCGGAACATGTCGGGGATAATGCGTCGAAACCAAGGAACACAGGGAGCAGATAGCCATGGGAATCCTCAGTGGCAAGAAAGCACTGATTGTTGGTGTTGCCAGCAAACATTCCATCGCCTACGGCATTGCCGAGGCGTTCGCCCGTGAAGGTGCCGAACTGGCCTTCACCTACCAGAACGAGAAGCTGCAATCCCGCGTGGTGAAATTTGCGGACCAGTGGGGCAGCCAACTGACCTTCCCTTGCGACGTGGCCAGTGACGAAGAAATCGAAAACGTATTCACTGAGCTGAACAAGCATTGGGATCAGATTGACATCATCATTCACGCCGTCGGCTTTGCCCCAGCCCATGAGCTCGATGGTAACTTTGTAGACGTGACCACCCGGGATGGTTTCCGGATTGCCCACGACATCAGCTCGTACAGCTTTGTAGCTCTGGCCAAGGGCGCTCGCAAGATGATGCATGAAGGCAGCAGCCTGCTGACCCTGAGTTATCTGGGCGCCGAGAAAGTACTGCAGAACTACAACGTGATGGGTCTCGCCAAGGCCTCCCTGGAAGCCAACGTTCGTTACATGGCAGCCGCCCTTGGCAAAGAGGGAATACGGGTAAACGGTATTTCTGCAGGGCCGATCAAAACCCTGGCCGCATCCGGCATCAAGAGCTTCCGCCGCATGCTGGCCGAGAACGCCAAGCGTGCCCCTTTGCGTCGCAACGTGACTACCGATGAAGTTGGTAACGCCGCCGCATTCATGTCGTCTGACATGGCGTCAGGTATTACTGGCGAAATCCTGTACGTTGATGGTGGTTTCAACATCACCGGCATGGGCGAGTTGGAAGACTAAACCCGTCCGCAGCCTGAACTAGCGAAAAAGCCGGCTTAGAGCCGGCTTTTTTCATTCAACCCTCGGATAACGCAGTGGCAACCGCATCCATCCAGTCAAGATAGTCGGTATCATCGGACGCCAGTACCTGGATTCCGATCAGATTGCCCTCATCCGTTTGCCGACACCACATGACTTCGACCATCAACGCAAAAGCCTTGGCCTGATGGCCCAGACTGACTTCCGCCATTAGCAATGAATTTACGGTCAACGGCTCCGCAGAAACCAGACTCAATCCCCGCGCAGAAATATCACGAATCTGGCATTCCAGGGTCGATTCACGCGCCAGTTCAGATTGATCTGACCCCGGTTCCGGTGACTCGCGTTGAATCCAGGCCCGGGCTCTCGCCGTTAGTCGGTAGTCTTCCCGTTTATCCTTGCCCTTGGGCAGGGACCGGGAAGTGCCAAACTGATAATTGTCATCTGTCATCGTTTGCCCTCAATTCCGCCCAACCCGGATGCGGCCAACAACCCGGCTCAGGGTGTCGTCAAATTCTGCGGCACTGCCAAGAACGCGAATGTTGCCCGCAACGATGCCAGACACCAGCTCATCGTGTAACAGCTCTTTCCGGTTCAGACCAAGCCGATCAACAAAAACGAACTTGCGAGATGCTGAAATCTTTACCGCCAGCTTCAAGCGAACCGGCTCTTCACCGTCTTTTGGCGGAGCCATAACAATCCAGCCCCCCAAACCAATGCCTTCAACCTGTTTGGTAGCAGCCACCTCCAGCTCCCGGTGCAACCTGACCTGCTCGGCCTTTTCATCGTCCAGGCGCTTCTGCTCTACCTCCGCTTGCTGGCGTTCTATCTCTGCTTGTCTTGCAGCCTCCTGCTCGACTCTCAGGCGTTCAGCCTCTTCTTTCTCTTTGCGTAAAACCTCAGCTCGGGCACGCGCTTCCTGTGCCGCGTGCTCCCTTTGCTTTTGCTGTTTTACACAGACTTTTGACAGCAGCTCTACCGCCTCTGACAAAACATCGCCAAACGGAGTTGGTGATGGCAGTGGCCGCAGTGCACCTGACTGAATATCGGCAAGGAAAGATGGCCAGGTTTGCAGTCCCAGCTTAACCCCGGCTCCGTTAGTCCAGAGCACCTCGCTGCTGTCGTCCAGCAACGCGAAGAAGAACCGACGCTGCTCACGAGCGCCCTCGCCTTCAACAAACCAGAGACCGGAATGGTGTGCAGCGTCGTCAGCGGGCACCGGCATCACCGCCAGCCACTGGGATTCCCAGGTAAAATTGCCTTCTCCGGACAACGCCGGCTTGAGCTCCGGCACCTCGCCGCGAATTCTGGCAACAATGACCGACTGAATCTCGTCCAGGGCTATTTGGGGCAGGTCCTGCCCCAGTGCTCGCGACCAGACGTCCTGAATTCGATCGCCGATTTGCTCACCAACGTGATACAACCGGTTTCGGTCACGGTCCGAGAGTGCCGGATCGCCCAGCCAGACCAACCATTCCAGCAGCTTGTTGGCGTGCCGGTAGAGCTCGCTGTCAAAACCCTCAGACCAGGTACTCTGCTTCAGCACTTTGTACCAGTCATTCACGATGAACCGGCTGACGGCCGTGGGCAGATTGCGCCCGGTCAAAGCGCGGCCAATCAAGGCCCTGGCCACCTGATCTGCAAACCGTTGCCGGGAGGCTCCCTGCTCGGTTTCCAGCAATCGCTCTCGCAACTTGCTGGCCTGGGTCTCTCGTTTGTGTCTGTCGACCAGCCACTGCTCACAATAAGTCTCTAACGGTTCGACGGTGCCAGATTCAAAACTGCCTGACACGGCAATCACCAGACTGTCGAGCTGATCCAGTAACATCCGCGCAGAACGCCCCCCGGTATCGCTCCAGCCACGCCATTCCTGCAGATTATCGAGCCAGTCCAGCAGGCCGGAGCTAAAGGCCCCGGCGCCATTAGCATCAAGTTGCCATGCAAGCCAAAATCGAAGCCGGGCAACCCGACCAATCAAGGTGGTATGGAGCCCACTGGTTTTCAGGAAGACATCCATAATGCGGTCTGACAGATACGCGGCATTCACCTGCCGAACGGACCACTCGATGTCGACAGACCGCAAGACCTGGGTAACGCGCTCATCGCGTTGCTCGGTCCAGCAGGAAAAAAGCAGGGGGCGCCAGTCGGGCACAGACTCGGGGGCAGGCTTGCCAACTGGATACGGCAAATCAGGAACCCGAATACCCGACAAAACCTGATTAATTCTCTCCGAAACCACCTTTCTGGAGGTAGCAACGGCTTGTGGTTTGCTGGGCGTGGGCGACATCCGGTACCTGTAGTCTGGAAGCGTTGAAAAGGGTCTTTAAATAAAGCAGTATAACCAACTCGCCGGGGTTTACCGCAACTGCATGCCGGCATCATTTGTATTTATCATCTGACACCGGGCCAATAATGACCGCGTTACCCGGTGAAGAAACGATCTGATTCGGGGAAGCACAACAAGATGTCGGGCAAGAAACTGGAAAACCTGAACGTGGCCAGCCAAGAACCACTGATCACTCCTGAGGCACTGAAGCAGGAATTGCCGCTGAGCGACCAAGCAGCTGACACCGTCTCCTCAGGCCGGCAGGCCATCTATGACATTATGGATGGCAAGGATCATCGGCTGTTCGTGGTGGTTGGCCCCTGCTCTATTCACGATGTAGAAGCTGCCAGAGAGTATGCAACGCGGCTGAAAAAGCTGGCTGAAGAAGTCAGCGATACGCTGTTGCTCGTGATGCGTGTTTATTTTGAGAAGCCACGCACCACGGTTGGCTGGAAAGGCCTGATCAACGATCCCCACCTGAACGACACCTTTGATATCGAGCAAGGCCTGCACATCGGTCGACGACTACTACTGGACATCAACGAGATGGGCCTGCCAGCCGCAACCGAAGCACTGGACCCGATTTCTCCTCAGTACCTTCAGGACACCATCGCCTGGTCTGCCATCGGCGCCAGAACCACCGAATCCCAAACCCACCGTGAGATGAGCAGTGGGCTTTCGATGGCGATTGGTTTCAAAAATGGTACGGATGGCAGCCTTGATGTCGCCGTCAACGCCATGAACTCAGTCTCACATCCGCACAGTTTCCTGGGCATTGACCAACAAGGTACTGTGGCCATCATCCGTACCAGAGGCAACAACTACGGGCATGTGGTTTTGCGCGGCGGCGGTGGCAAACCGAACTACGACTCGGTCAGCGTTGCCCTGTGTGAACAAGCCCTGGACAAAGCCAAACTGCGCAAGTCCATTATGGTTGACTGCAGCCACGCTAATTCCAGCAAAGACCCAGCCATTCAGCCGCTGGTGATGCAAGACGTGACCCATCAGATTCTTGAGGGTAACACCTCGATTCAGAGCCTGATGGTTGAAAGCCACATCAACTGGGGCAACCAGTCAATTCCAGAGAATCTGGCAGATCTGAAATACGGCGTGTCCGTAACCGACGCCTGCATCGATTGGGAGACGACTGAAACGGCCATTCGCACCATGCGTGAAAAACTTAAAGACGTACTGCCCAAGCGCGGCAAGTAACATTTACACCCAATTCGGGCGGCTTCAGCTGATCGCCGGTGCCGCCTGTTTTGGGAGCTTTATTGCTCTCTTAACAATTGGGTAGCACCGACCCAGTCCAGCCTTCCCCGAAGACTCACGACCTCACCCACAATCACCAATGTCGGGGGCAGCACATCGCTGCTCTTCACAGTTTCGACAATATTACTCAAGGTTCCCACAATCACCCGCTGCTCTGGTGTTGTACCTTTTGAGATGAGAGCCACGGGCATATCGTTTTTCATGCCATGGGCGATCAGTTGACGGCAGATGATGGGCAGGCCAACCAGACCCATATAGAACACCAGCGTCTGGTTATTCTGCACAAAATCGCACCACGGCAGATTACAGGTGTCATCCTTGAGGTGCCCGGTCACAAACCGGACCGATTGAGCGTGATCCCGGTGGGTCAGTGGTATGCCGGCATAGGCCGCGCAGCCAGAAGCCGCGGTAATGCCCGGCACAACCTGAAACCGCACTCCCGCCGCCGCCAGCGTTTCGATCTCTTCTCCGCCACGACCAAAAATAAACGGATCGCCACCTTTAAGGCGAACCACCTTGCGGCCTTCCCGGGCCAGATCTACCAGGCGCTGGTTAATCTGATCCTGCGGCAAAGTGTGGTTAGATCGCTGCTTGCCTACGTGAATCCTTTGGGCCGATTGCGGTATCAACTCCAGAATCTCCGGAGAGACCAGACGATCGTACAACACCACTTCTGCAGAGTTGATCAGACGCCAGGCTTTAAGCGTGAGTAGCTCTGGATCCCCGGGGCCAGCACCCACCAGCGCTACTTCGCCCGCGGAGTTGTTAGGATTATCGGTAACCGGGTTAACCCTATGCCTTATCGGTGCAGGGCCCGCCTTGACGCCCTGCCCTGGTGCATCGTGTTGTTGCTCGGTCATTGGATGCGATCAATGCCTCTCATGTAGGGTTTGAGAACATCCGGAACCAGAATACTGCCGTCTTCCTGCTGGTAGTTCTCCATCACGGCGATCATTGCTCGGCCAACGGCCAGGCCCGACCCGTTGAGGGTATGCACAGGCTCCGGCTTTCCAGTTTCCGGGTTTCGCCATCTTGCCTGCATACGCCGTGCCTGATAATCACGAGTGTTGGAACAGGACGAAATCTCGCGGTATTTACCCTGGCCTGGCAACCACACTTCAAGATCATAGGTTTTGGCCGCAGAGAAACCCATGTCGCCGCCACACAAAGTGACAACGCGATAAGGCAGATCAAGCAACTGCAGCACCTTCTCAGCATGGCCAGTCAGCTGCTCCAGCGCTTCAGTGGAGTCTTCCGGGCGCACGATCTGAACCAATTCTACCTTGTCGAACTGGTGCTGCCGGATCATGCCGCGGACGTCACGACCATAAGATCCCGCTTCACTGCGAAAACAGGGTGTATGGCAAACCAGACGCACTGGCATTTCGGACGCATCAAGAATGCTGTCAGACACCAGATTGGTCGCTGGCACTTCCGCGGTCGGGATCAGGTACAGGGGATTGTCGCCGGCGGTCCGGAACAGGTCTGCCTCGAACTTCGGCAATTGGCCGGTGCCAAACAAAGCGTTGGCATTGACCAGGTAAGGCACATAGGCCTCGGTGTAGCCATGCTCTTCGGTGTGCAGGTCCAGCATAAACTGCGCCAGTGCCCGGTGCAGTCGGGCCAGATGACCACGTATTACCGCGAAACGGGAATGCGCCAGGCGTGTGGCTGTCTCAAAATCCAGGCCCTTGAGCTGCTCACCCAGATCGACGTGATCCTTGGGCTCGAAATCGAAGGTCCGCGGTGTTCCCCAAACCCGGGTTTCGACATTGTCATCTTCATTCGCTCCAGGCGGCACATCGTCATCCGGCAGGTTAGGAATGCCCGCAAAAAACGCATTCAGGGATTCCTGAACCGAGCGCAGCTCGTCCTCGGCTTCAGCCTTTTGCTGCTTGAGATTGTCTACTTCTTCCAGCAACGGCTTGATGTCTTCGCCGGCTGCCTTGGCTTTACCAATGGATTTAGATCGCTTGTTCTGCTCGCCCTGCAGTGTTTCCGCACGCACCTGAATGGCGCGACGGCGTTCCTCCAGCATTTCAAAGGCAGCCACATCGAACTCGTAGTTTTTGATGGCAAGCCTGCGGGCAATGTCTTCGGTCTGAGTACGGACACGTTTCGGATCGAGCATGATCTTCCTGAATTTTCCGGTTAACGAATGAATAGATGTATCGGCATTATACCTGCCGTAGCTCTGCTGGCCACCATCTGCCCTGCCCGACGCTGTGCAATGGCGACCGGTTGACCGCGCTAATAGCGCTTGGTGGGACTGCCGACATCGAGATCATCCAGGCGTTGACGTTTTTCAGCCAGCTTGATCTCAAGGCCGCGCATCACCGGCTCATAGTAACGTCGTTGGTGGATGTCTTCGGGAAGGTAACATTCACCGGCCGCATAGCCGTCCGGCTCATCGTGGGCGTAGCGGTATTCGGCACCGTGGCCCAAGGTCTTGAGTAGCTTGGTAGGGGCATTTCGCAGGTGAACCGGGACCTGATAGTCCGGATCTTTGCGGATGTCTGCCATACAGTTGTTGAACGCCTTGTAGACGGCGTTACTCTTTGGCGCCAGCGCCAGATACGTCACCGCCTGAGCCAGGGCAAGCTCGCCCTCCGGTGAGCCGAGGCGTTCCTGAGCATCCCAGGCCTGCAGTGTCAGTTGCAGCGCTCTTGGGTCGGCATTACCGATATCCTCACTGGCGATACGCACCAGTCGACGGGCAACGTACAGCGGATCACAGCCGCCATCCAACATCCGGCACAGCCAGTACAACGAACCGTCGGGGCTCGACCCACGTACTGATTTATGCAGGGCCGAGATCTGGTCGTAAAATACGTCTCCACCTTTGTCGAACCGGCGCAAACTGGTTTGCAGTACCTGTTCCAGAATCTGAGAGCCAACCCTGTTGTAGCCCTGGTCATCCGGCTCGGCCAGATCGGCGGCCACTTCAAGAATATTTAGCGCCCGCCGGGCATCACCGCCCGAGGCGTCAGCCATGGTCTCCAACACCTCGGGCGCAACATGAAGCTTGCCTGCAAACCCAGACTCACTGGCGAGTGCCCGATTCAGCAGTTGAAGAATGTCCTCTGTTTTTAGGTTTTTAAGAACATAGACGCGGGTGCGCGACAACAAGGCGCTGTTCAATTCAAACGAGGGGTTTTCCGTGGTCGCGCCCACAAAAATGAAAGTGCCATCTTCAATATGGGGAAGAAACGCATCTTGCTGGCTTTTATTGAAGCGGTGAACTTCATCCACAAACAACAGCGTATCGCGGCCCTGAGACTGTTTTCGGTTTCGGGCCCGCTCAACAACCTCACGAATTTCCTTAACACCACTCAAGACGGCAGACAGGGTTTCGAACGACAAATCACCCACATTGGCGAGCAGCCGCGCGAACGTGGTTTTACCCACACCCGGCGGTCCCCAGAGAATCATGGAATGCAACTGGCCCTGCTCTACGGCTCGCCTCAGAGGCTTGCCCGGGCCCACCAAATGGCTCTGACCCACGTAATCTTGCAGGGAGGCCGGTCGCATTCGAGCGGCCAGCGGCTGAAAGCCGGGCTCAGGCTGAAACAGGTTGTCCTGCATCAGGCGCCGTCCCGAATGACATCCACCTCCTCCGGGTAGTCAAGGCTGAACACGGCGCTGTCGAGATCCTGGTTCAGGGTTACCTGATCAAAGCTCAGAATACTCAGTTGCGACAGTGAATCTTCCATGCGCATTTCCTGGAGCTCACCGCGGTAAAAGGTCAGGCGTAATGAGGTGAACAAAGAGTCAGCGCCCCGGGGCACCAGGGTGTACTCGCGCGTGTCATCGCCGATGCGGCGCTCGCTTACTTCGTAGCTTTCGTCCAGATTGCCCACTTCACCGCTTAGCAACAGCGCGGGCGTACTCTGGACCTGCTCGTCCAGGGTGTGGATGGTGACCTGCTCCAGATCCGGATCGTAAACCTCAACGGTGTCGCCATCACTGACAATGAACTGCGACAGTGGCGCTGCAGTTTCCCAATAAAACAGACCCGGGCGCTTGGCCTTGAGCACACCGCGGATTTCCTGAACCTGATTGCCATTGCCATTGACAACGATCTGAATGAAGTTGGCCTGGTACGTCTGGTAACTGCGCAGTACCGATGCCAGCTCCTCAGCGGCATCTCGAGACTCGGTTTTTTGCTCAGCCCAAGCCGTTCCTGTGGCTGACAGCACAAGCATAAACAGAATCGCTGACCATACCGTTCTCATCATAATCACTTTACTCCTAGTCTCTTGGTGGCGGCGGCGCCAGAACTTCTCTAGCACCGTTGTGACCCGCCGAACTGACCACGCCCGAGGCCTCCATGGCATCCACCAGGTTGGCGGCACGGTTGTAACCAATCTTGAATTTTCGTTGTACCGAAGAGATGGATACCCTTCGGTTTTCGGTGACAAACGCCACCGCTTCATCAAACAATGCGTCGCCGTCCTCATCGCCACCACCCTCACTCAGGGTGGGAACGCCGGGCAAATGCTCACCCTCGGCACCGTTGAGCACATCATCCACATACTCTGGCTCGCCCCGCGCCTTCCACGCGCTGACCACCCGGTGCACCTCATCATCGTCCACAAAAGCACCGTGAACCCGTACCGGGAGGCCTGATCCGGGAGGCAGGTACAACATATCACCATGGCCCAGAAGCTGCTCAGCGCCACCCTGATCAAGCACCGTGCGGGAGTCTATTTTTGACGACACCTGGAACGACATCCGAGTAGGAATGTTGGCTTTGATCAGACCAGTAATCACATCCACCGACGGCCGCTGGGTCGCCAGAATCAGGTGAATACCGGCTGCACGGGCTTTCTGGGCAATCCGGGCAATCAGCTCTTCCACTTTCTTGCCGACAATCATCATCATGTCAGCAAATTCGTCGATCACCACCACAATAAACGGTAAGGTATCGAGTTCCGGGCGTTCCTGCTCATCGTTTGCCAGGTAGTCGTCCGGCTTCCAGAACGGGTCCATCAAGGGCTCACCGGCCGCCCTGGCATCCTTCACCTTCTTGTTGTAACCAGCAATATTCCGCACACCCAGGCTCGCCATCAGCCGATAACGGCGCTCCATCTCGGCAACACACCAGCGCAGCGCATTGGCAGCCTCTTTCATGTCGGTGACCACCGGCGCCAGCAGATGGGGAATGCCGTCATAGATGCTCAGCTCAAGCATCTTGGGGTCCACCATAATGAAGCGAACTTCTTCCGGCGTGGCCTTCAGCAGCATGCTCAGCAACATGGCGTTCACACCCACGGATTTACCGGAGCCAGTGGTACCAGCCACTAGCAAATGGGGCATCTTCGCCAGATTGGCCACCATCGGGTTACCACCAATATCATTACCCAGTGCCAGCGTCAGTGCAGAGTTGGACTCGGTAAACACCCTCGCACTGAGCACCTCACTCAACCGCACGATTTCCCGATGTTCGTTGGGGATTTCAATGCCAACCACCGACTTCCCGGGAATAACCTCGACCACGCGAACACTCAGAACGGCCAATGAGCGTGCCAGATCCTTCGCCAGGTTTGAAATCTTGCTGACCTTTACCCCGGCTGCGGGCTTGATTTCAAAGCGGGTAATCACCGGCCCGGGATTTACTTCCACCACTTCGACGGTTACGCCAAAGTCTGCCAGTTTTTCCTCCAGCAGGCGTGACATATGCTCCAGAGCTTCTTCCGAATAGCCCTTTTCCTTATGCTCCTCCGGCGGATCCAAAAGTGAGATGGGCGGAATCGGACTTTCGACATCCTCAAGCAAAGAGCCCTGTTTACTCGTAACGGTCTTGCTGCTCGGGCCCTGATCTTCCTTCTTGAACGGCGATATTTTGAGCGATCGACTTGCCGGCTTATCCGCATTTGCTTTGGCAGCAGGTTGCCGGGGTGACTCGGCTTCGCCGTCTCTGGAGCTGAAGCTTTCCAGACGCGCAGGTTCCTGATCGGATGCCGCCAAACCCTCAAGTGCAGGTTCTTTACGCACAGGCGTCCTGACTGACGAACTGACCTCGTGTGCTTGCTTTGGCTTACGTTTGAACAGACGACGCCACCAGGAATCTTTCTTCTGGACGGTTTCAGCCGTGGCTTTTGTCTTAGCTTCTGCGCGGGCCACCCGATCCTTGACAACCGGAGGTTCCGGCTCAGAACCTGGTCGGCCGTCTGTCACTTTTTTGGTACCCCTGTTGTCAGACTTGAACAGGGCCGCTACCCACTGGGCCACCTTGAGCGTGAGCCCGCCCAAATGATCCATCAGCCGGAACCAGGACAACCCGATGGTCACCGTCAGCGCGAAAAGAAAAATGGCGATCAGTAGCAGCGTGGTTGCAGGCAGATTGAAAAAGCGAATCATGGCTTCGGAGACCGCCACACCCAGCACCCCACCGGATGACGCGCCCAGGCCAAACACCGAGTAGAGCGCCAACAGACTGGTCGCCGACAAAAGGATCAACAGAAAGCCGCCAAACCGCACCATGAACAGGGGCCAGTGCAAGTCGAGGGATTCGTGGCGAAGTCGGATCAGCATAACGGCATAGCCGGCGATCATGGCCGGGAACAGCCAGGAGACGTGGCCAAAGAAATCCACCAGCAAACTGGCAAGCCAGGCACCAGAGCGCCCCGCGGCGTTATCTACACGAGTTTCATGCCCGATGCTCGCCCAACCGGGATCAGACGCACTGAAAGTGAACAGAGCCATGACAAGATAGATGCAAAGCACAATCATGCCAATCACAGCACCTTCCCTGGCTCCTTGGGCCACCAGGCGGCGAAAGCGTCGTTGTTTGTCGGTCAGTTCCGTTGGTACTGCTTTCTTCGCTTTAGCGGATTCCGCCATGAATGCTCAAACCGTCAGTGAGTTTAGTCTTTCAGTGCCTGAAAACCCCGTATCAGATCGATTTTCAGATCATCAATGGCTTCTATGCCAACAGACAGCCGAATCAGGTTCTCTGTGATACCGGCTTTGGCTTTGTCTTCCGGCGACAATCGGCCGTGGGTTGTAGTGGCTGGGTGAGTGATTGTTGTCTTCACATCGCCCAGGTTTGCGGTGATGGAAATCATCCGGGTGGCGTCAATGAAGCGCCAGGCTTCTTCGCGCCCACCTTGAACCTGAAACGACAGTACACCACCAAAACCATCTTGCTGCTTTTTCGCTAGTTCGTGCTGAGGGTGACTCTCAAGACCTGCGTAGTATACTTTGGCGACCGCGGGCTGGCCCTCCAACCACTCCGCCAACTCTAACGCATTGTTACAGTGGGCTCGCATACGAATCGGTAAGGTTTCCAGGCCCTTCTGAAACACCCAGGCATTAAAGGGGCTCATGGTGGGCCCCGCCGAGCGCAGGAAGCCATAGATTTCGTCAAGATACTTTGCCGGCCCCACAACCACGCCGCCAACACAACGGCCCTGTCCATCCAGGTATTTGGTGGCGGAGTGAATAATCAAGTCTGCGCCCTGCTCCAGCGGTCGCTGCAAAACCGGGGTGCAAAAGCAGTTGTCGACCACAAACAGTGCATCGTTCGCCTTGGACAGCTCACTCAGCGCAGCCATGTCCGCAACTTCACACAATGGATTGGAGGGCGTCTCGATAAACAACATCCGGGTTTGCGGCCGCACCGCGTCCCGCCAGGCATCCAGATCCGTCAGGCTGACAAACGAGGTTTCCACCCCGAATCTGGCCATATATTTCTGAAACAACACGTTGGTGGTACCGAATACCCCGCGTGAACAGATAACGTGATCTCCAGACTGCAACAACGCCATGCAGGTGCTCAGGATGGCTGCCATTCCCGAGGCCGTGGCGACAGCCTTTTCACCACCTTCCATGGCTGCAATCCTGGCTTCAAACGCCTGTACTGTAGGATTGGTGAACCTGGAATAGATGTTGCCAGGCTCTTCTCCGCCAAATCGGGCCGCCGCCTGAGCGGCACTGCCGTAAACGAAACTGGACGTCGGGAAAATCGCGTCACTGTGCTCAAGCTGTCCGGTCCGGATCTGCCCTGCCCTGACTGCCAGGGTATCAACCGACATGCCTTCCAGATCCGATTCCGGGATCCAGAGATGCTCTTCACGGCTGAATGTCATGTTGTACTCCTGGCGTTAGCGTCTTTGGTTCAGTCTTCATCATTATGCAAGTCAATAATGGCGTTATCTCCATCCGATACCAGACCGCCGGAGCGACTTTCATCTTTGCGAAGATTCTCGAGCCGGCTCAGGTAGGCTTCATCCACATCACCGGTCACGTAATTACCAGTGAAGACTGAGCACTCCCAGCCATCAATGTTGTCATTAACGTCGCTGACGCAGGTGATCAGATCTTCCAGATCCTGGTAGATCAGCCAGTCGGCACCGATCTGATCCCTGATTTCTTCGACGGTACATTCATGCGCAATCAGCTCGCTGGCCGAAGGCATGTCAATACCGTAAACGTTCGGGAAACGGACGGGGGGCGCCGCAGACGCAAAATAGACATTACGGGCGCCGGCGTCTCTGGCCATCTGCACGATTTCTTTGCAAGTGGTGCCACGAACAATTGAGTCATCAACCAGCATGACGTTCTTGCCCCGGAACTCGAGATCAATAGGGTTCAGCTTTTGCCGTACCGATTTCTTGCGCATCTTCTGACCAGGCATGATAAAGGTTCGCCCGATGTAGCGGTTCTTGATAAAGCCTTCCCGGTATTTCACGCCCAGCTGAAACGCCATCTGCATGGCCGAGGTACGACTGGTGTCGGGAATCGGGATTACCACGTCAATATCGTGCTCTGGCCGCTCCCTCAGAACTTTATCAGCCAGAGTTTCGCCCATGCGCAAACGCGCCTTGTAGACAGACACCCTATCCATGATGGAGTCCGGCCGGGCAAAATACACGTGCTCAAAGATACAGGGATAGAGTTTTGGGGATTCCGCACACTGCTCGGTGTACAGCGTGCCGTCAGTTTCGATGTAGACCGCTTCGCCCGGAGCGATATCCCGAACGATGGTAAAGCCAGCCGAGTTCAGAGCAACGCTCTCTGACGAGATCATGTATTCCTTCTGGCCGTCTTCGTTCTCACGAACGCCATAGCAGACCGGACGAATACCGTTAGGATCACGAAAGCCGACAATGCCATAGCCCGTAATCATGGCAATCACTGCGTAGGCACCACGACAACGCTTGTGAACCGCCCGCACCGCCGAAAAGATTTCATCTTTGGTCGGATTCAGCTTGCCGAGTTTCTGGAGCTCGTGGGCAAAGACGTTCAGCAATACCTCGGAATCCGAATTGGTGTTGATATGACGAAGGTCCGTCCGGAACAGGTCACTGCTGAGATCATCCGCGTTGGTCAGGTTACCGTTATGAGCCAGCGTAATGCCATAGGGGCTGTTCACATAGAACGGCTGCGCTTCGGCAGAACTGGAGCTACCAGCGGTTGGATAGCGGACATGGCCAATCCCGACATTGCCCACCAACCTGCGCATGTGTCGGGTGTGGAACACGTCTCTCACCAGCCCGTTGTCCTTGCGAAGAAAGAACCGGTCATCCTGAAAGGTCACAATACCCGCCGCATCCTGGCCACGGTGCTGAAGAACGGTCAGTGCATCATAGAGAAGCTGATTGACGTGAGAAGTACTGACAATACCGACAATGCCGCACATGGCTGGAATACTCTCCGAGTGTTAGATCTGAATGTTAACGGGATGCAGGCGCGGGATCTACGCCTTCCTGCTCAATCGATTCGCCCGGCTCTTCCCAGGCGCCTTCTGCGGGGCCCAGGAATCGGGCAAACTCATCGCCGAACGTGCGGCGAGACCAGTCTTCTACAACCGCAAGACGGTCGATCATGATGGACTCCTTCCACCATGTGTCCTCGGCCAGCGGCGTGTAACGGGTGAATGCAATGGCAACAATAACCACCACCACGCCCCGCAACAGCCCGAAGCCCATACCCAAAACCCGATCGGTGGCTGACAGCCCGGTCGCCCGGACCAGATGACCGATCATGTTGTTAATAATGGCGCCAACAATCAGGGTGCCAAAGAACAGAATTGCGAAGGCCGCTATCAACCTCACCAAAGGTGTCTCAACGGTGGATTCAAGCAACGACTGCATTTGCGGATGGAAGGTGCGCGCGATGATGAAGGCACCAACCCAGGTCACCAGGGACAGTGCTTCTCGAACAAAACCCCGCTTGAGGCTAATAAGCGTGGATACGGCAATAAGGGCAATGATGACCCAGTCGATCCAGATCAGCGCTTCCATGAAAAACCCGATGGAGAAAAGGAAGCGCGAATTCTATCAGGAAACCCGGCGCCACCAAACCGCCAGCCACTCATAAATTATAGGGATGACTTACTTTCCACCCGTGGTCACCAGACCGTTCAGTGAAAACTCCTGATCCAGTGCCTTTTTGGCGGTCTCCGCATCGGCTTTGTTAGCGAATGGACCACTGAACACTCGCGTGAGTGTTGTTTCGCCACGCTCAACTTGTTGCAGGTGCGCGCCAAAACCCATGTCGCGCACATTGTCACGAAGTCGCCGTGCATTGTCTGCGTTACCAAAGCTGCCTAACTGAACTACCCAGGCACCCTCAAGAGAACGGGAATACTCGGCGGTTTCTTCAACCGGTTCGGGAGCGGCTTGTTGAACCGGCTCAGGTTGCAGCTCTGCCGATTGCGCCTGGGCCTGTTGCGGAACAGCCTCACCGGCAGACTCAGGCTCTGTGCCCTCAATCAGACGAAAGCCCGGTGCAGATTCAGAATCGGGAAGGTCAGATGGCTCAGTCGACATTCCATAATCCGGCCCTTCAGATAAAGGCTCAGCCGGCACATCTACTTCCGGGAACGGTGGCTCTTCCGGAATGGTAATCGCCCGCGATTCCCGCTCGGAGTGAGGCTCATCAAATATCATGGGCACAAAGATAACAGCCAGAGAGACCAGAACCAGCGCACCAATGATCCTTTGCTTCAATCCATTCACAAGAGACGGCTCCCTTTTCTGTCAGTTTGATGCTGATACTAACTGTGCGCTTGCACGAACACAAAGCCGAGCACCCGCCATGGACAAAGTTTAAGAGACTTAGCCTGCCAATCGCTCGCGAGCCTGGGCTACGGTGTAAAAAGACCCGAATACAACGATGGTATCGAGATCGGTCGATTCTGCCAGCGCGGCGTCCAGGGCATCATCAACACTGACGACTGCACTGTATCGGTCCAGCCCGCACGCCTGCGCATGGTCAACCAGGGCATCAGCACCCAGGCCACGAGGTACATCCAGCCCTGCAAACCACCATTGATCCACCACTGGCTGCATCGCGGTCAAAACGCCGGCAATATCTTTGTCTGCCAGCGCGGCATAGACACCCAGTATTCGTCCCGGCGAAGGTTTCTTTGCAGCCAGCTTGTTGGCGAGCCAACGAGCAGCGTGAGGATTATGCCCCACATCAACGATCACATCGGGGCCCGTGCGAAGCTGCTCAAAGCGACCCGGCACGGTGAGCGTGCGGACCGCCTCACTAACCACGTCTTTCGACAACTGCTGTACCAGCTTTCGGCCAAGCACGACGCCCGCGGCCACACTCTCAATCGGCAGGGGTCCAGCAGGCAGCACAATCTGCTCGTTATCCAGCACCAACTCCAGCGTTGACGGGTCTGACTCAATCGGCTCAATCCGATAGTCCCGCCCGCTCACCTGCAGTTCGACCTTCTGAGCTGCCGCCTGCTGCAATACCGAAGAAGGTGGCTCAGGATCCGCACAGACGGCGAAGATGCCCCGGCGGAGAATGCCGGCCTTCTCAAATCCGATCACTTCACGATTATCGCCAAGAAAACCGACATGGTCGATGTCAATGGACGTAATCACGGCGTAGTCGGCGTCAAGAACATTCACGGCATCCAGACGCCCGCCCAATCCGACTTCCAGCACCCAATCCTCAACCCCGGCATCCGCAAAGGCAACGAAGGCAGCCAGAGTTCCAAATTCAAAGTAGGTCAGCGACACCTTGCCCCGGGCCGCTTCCACCCGCTCAAAAGCCGATACCAGGGCCGCGTCAGTAATTTGCTGCCCGTTCAGACGAACCCGCTCGTTGTAGCTCTGCAAATGAGGTGACGTGTAAGCCCCGACGCTACGCCCGGCGGTTCGCAGTAGCTTTTCGATGGTCGCGACCGTGGTGCCTTTGCCGTTGGTGCCCGCGACGGTGATGATCCGCGCCGCTGGTTTCCGGGGAAACAGCCGGCGCAAAACCACGAGAACGCGATCAAGGCCAAGATCAATTTCGGTAGGGTGGATGGATTCAAGCCACTGAAGCCAGTGGTCAACGGTAGCGCCGGCCTCCGGAGAGGCCGGCTTAAGATCAGTGCTGGGAGGCTTCATCAATATCCGGTTTTTCCGTAATTTCAAATTCTATTGGCGCCTCGGTGCCGGGCTTTTCCTGACCGGTAAACTTGGCAAGCACATGGGCAATTCGCTCACGCATCTGGTGCCGGTGCAGAATCATATCGATAGCGCCGTGTTCCAGCAAAAACTCACTGCGCTGGAAACCCTCGGGCAATTTTTCGCGAACAGTCTGCTCAATTACACGTGGGCCGGCAAAACCGATCAAGGCGTAAGGTTCAGCAATGTTAAGGTCGCCAAGCATGGCCAGACTGGCCGATACACCACCGAAGACAGGGTCGGTCATCACAGAGATATAGGGAATACCTTCCTGTTTCATCCGTTCAAGTACCGCGGCGGTCTTGGACATCTGCATCAGCGACAGAATCGCCTCTTGCATTCGAGCGCCACCACTGGCTGAAAAACAAACGAGTGGAATCCGATGCTCCAGCGACACGTTCGCCGCCTGAACAAACTTCTCACCAACCACCTGCCCCATCGAGCCGCCCAGAAAGTTGAATTCGAAGGCGCAAGCCACTAGCGGAACACCCATGGTGGTGCCCCTCATGGCGATCAGCGCATCTTTCTCTCCGGTGGCCTTTTGCGCAGCTGACAAACGGTCTTTGTAGCGCTTGCTGTCCTTGAACTTGAGCCTGTCCCAAGGTTCCAGATCGGCTGCAATTTCTTCCCGACCGTCCTTGTCGAGGAAGATATCCAGACGACGACGGGCATTTACCCGAAGATGGTGGTTGCACTTCGGGCAGACATCGAGGTTTTTCTCAAGCTCCGGCTTATACAGAAACGCGCCGCACTTCGGGCATTTCTTCCACAACCCTTCCGGTACTCCGGTGCGCTGCCGAGATTCCGAGCGAATTTTGCTCGGCATAATTTTATCAAGCCAGTTACTCATGCTCTCATCCTGTCCTTTGATGCCTGGATGCGTGCCGCTCAGGACGCCGGGCTGTCCATGGCTACACGCATCGGGTGCAACAGATCCGTCAGCGCCTTGTTGAGGGCATCGGGATCTGCCTGATGTCGGGCTATTGTATCGACCAGTACACTTCCAACAATTACACCATCGGATACTCTGCTAATCGCTGCGGCGGTGTCAGCGTCCCGGATACCAAAGCCAACACCAACCGGCAACGCCATAATCTCGCGGATATGCGCTACTTTCTGTGCCACTTCATCCACGTTGATCGTTGCCGAACCGGTCACACCCTTGATAGAAACATAGTACACATAACCAGAAGAGTGTTCGCTGATCGCCTTAATGCGTTCATCCGTTGTCGTCGGTGCCATCAAAAAAATCGGATCCAGATTCCGCGCTGCAAACAGGGGCGCCACTTCGTCCGCTTCTTCATAAGGCAAATCAACGGTCAACACACCATCCACACCTGCATCGGCTGCCGCATCGGCAAAGGCCTCGTAACCCATAGCCACCATTGGGTTGAGGTAGCCCATCAATACGATGGGGGTCGCATCGTCGGTTTTACGGAACTCTTTAACCATGGCAATTACCTGACGCAGCGTGGTGCCGTGGACCAGTGCCCGCTCACAAGCAAGCTGGATAACCGGACCATCGGCCATGGGGTCTGAGAAAGGCACGCCCAGCTCGATGATATCGGCACCGGCCTTGACCAGCGTATGCATCAGACCAACACTCTGGTCAGGGTGTGGATCACCCGCGGTAATATAAGGGATCAGGGCTTTGCGGCCCTGATCTTTCAGCGATTTCATTACACCTTCAATTCGGCTCATGCCTAGTCCTGCTACCTTCAGATTTCAATGCCATCGAGCTGGGCAATGGTATGGATATCCTTGTCACCGCGACCGGATATGTTGATAACGATCATTTTGTCTTTGTCCATGGTCGCGGCCAGTTTTACGGCATAGGCAACGGCATGAGCCGTTTCCAGAGCCGGCATGATGCCCTCTATCTGAGTCAGCATGCGGAAACCGTCGAGCGCTTCTTCATCAGTCACAGACACGTAGTGAGCACGGCCAATGTCTTTCAACCAGGAATGCTCCGGGCCCACGCCTGGATAATCCAGGCCGGCACTGACCGAATGGGTCGCGGCGATCTGGCCGTTCTCATCTTCCATCAGGTAAGTCCGGTTGCCGTGCAATACACCGGGGCGACCGGCACAAAGCGGCGCCGCATGCTGACCGGTTTCTATACCCAGACCACCTGCTTCAACGCCATACAACTCAACCGTCTCATCGGCCAGGAACGGGTGGAACATGCCGATGGCATTGGAACCACCGCCCACGCAGGCAACCAGTGCATCGGGCAGCTTGCCTGCCTGCTCCAGTGCCTGGCGACGGGTTTCACGACCAATCACTGACTGGAAATCCCTCACCAACAACGGATACGGATGAGGACCTGCGACTGTGCCGATGATGTAGAAGGTATCGTCAACATTGGCTACCCAATCCCGCATGGCATCGTTCATGGCGTCTTTGAGTGTTTTGGTGCCGCTCTGAACGGCGTGAACCGTCGCGCCCAGCAACTTCATCCGATACACGTTCAGGGACTGTCGCTTGACGTCTTCAGCACCCATAAAAACATGGCATTCAAGACCGAGACGCGCACACACCGTGGCCGTGGCAACTCCATGCTGACCGGCTCCGGTTTCTGCAATGATGCGTTTTTTACCCAAAAAACTGGCCAGCAGAGCCTGACCAATCGTGTTGTTCACCTTGTGCGCGCCAGTGTGATTGAGGTCTTCACGCTTGAGCCAGATTTGGGCACCACCGGCCTTTTTGGTTAACCGCTCAGCGAAATAAAGCGGACTCGGCCGGCCCACGTAATCCGCCAAATCCTTGTCAAACGTGGCCTGGAATTCGGCATCGTCTTTCAGCCGAAGGTATTCTTTTTCCAGCGTCATCAGCGAGTCTATCAGCGTTTCCGATACAAATCGGCCGCCGAAGGCACCAAAGTGACCTCTCGCATCCGGAAGCGCCTTCAACATTTCTTCAGTTAGTTTTACAGACACGGTGAACCTCTTTCATAAAGTCGGATAGTTTGGTGGCGTCTTTCTTGCCCTTACTCTGCTCCACCCCTCCGCTAACGTCTACAGCCCATGGCCTGACTTGTTCAATGGCGGAGGCTACGTTAGCAGAAGACAACCCACCGGCCAATATAAGCGGCAATGGACGTTCGTCGGGGATCAGGGCCCAGTTAAATGACTGGCCTGTTCCGCCATAGCGCTCAGGGTCCCAAGCATCAACCAACAAACCTGCAGCATCGCGAAAATCATCGAACGCCCGCTCGATCTGACCGGGCTCACGCACTCTGACCGCCTTGATCCAGCGCCGCTGAAAGCTGTCGCAAAATCCGGGATCCTCGTCACCATGAAACTGAAGCAAATCAAGGGGGACGGCCTGCAGCACGCTTTCTACAAAGCTACGATCGGGGTTTACGAACAGCCCGGTTACCGTCACGAAAGCCGGAATTCTTGCGACCAACGACCTGGCTTGGTCGAGTGTGACAGCGCGAGGGCTGGGCTCATAAAACACCAGGCCGACTGCATTTGCACCCGATGCGATCGCTGCATCTATGTCTTCAGGCCGGGTAAGGCCGCAAATCTTGACGCGGGTGCCCATCATATCGATGCCGGTTGTTTAGGGTGGATGTATGACGGTTTAACAGGAAGGTTATCATCCCTCTCAAACCACGGGCTGACAAAGCTTGGTCCACACAGGGCCTGAGGAATTCCATAATGCTCAGGGTACCCGACATCGACCAGATACAGCCCGCAAGGCGGCGCCGTAACACCTGCGAGTTTGCGATCCTTCTGGGCCAGCACCTCGGCAATCCAGCACTCCGACTCCTTTCCGGTACCGACTGCCATCAAGGCACCAGCGATATTGCGGACCATATGATGCAAAAACGCGTTTGCCTGCACATCTATTACGACAAAGTCGCCGCATCGGGTTACCGAAATGCTTTCCATAAAGCGAATGGGTGTTCGGGACTGGCAGCCGGCGGCTCTGAACGATGAAAAATCGTGCTCGCCAACCAATGCCTGAGCCGATTTATGCATGCGGCCGACATCCAGGGGCCGGAAGTTCCAGGTCACCTGCCCGCGCTGTATTCCAGGCCTGACCGGCTTATTATAAATCACATAGCGATAGCGACGGTAAACTGCGGAAAAGCGGGCGTGAAAATCGCCGACAGCATTGCCTGCCCAATGTACGGCAATATCATCGGGTAGCGCAGTATTCATGCCCATTACCCAGGAGCGCATGTTCCTTACGGACGATGCGTCAAAATGGGCAATCTGGAAACTGGAATGAACCCTTGCATCGGTGCGACCGGCACACACCAGATCCACCGGATGATCCGCCACCTTTGCCACCGCTTTGGTGAGCTCGCCCTGTACCGAACGAACACCACTTTTTTGATGCTGCCAGCCGTGAAAGCGTCGCCCATCGTATTCAAAAATGATCACGACCCGGCCGTTGCCGATCGCATTATCTGTGGTCAAAGGTTGAGGGCTAAGAAACAAAAGTCGATCCGCTGAAAGTGTCTGCTTAAAAACAAAGCGCCGGCCATCTGGCCGGCGCTTTTGCCGTTATCACGAGATTATAACGGATCAGGAAAGGTTTTTAAGGAGTTCCTTGGCTTCCGCCATTTGCTCTTCATCACCTTCCAATGCGACTTCTTCGAGAATATCCCGCGCGCCGTCACTGTCACCCATCTCTATATAGGCACGGGCCAGGTCAAGCTTGGTAGCAGCTTCGTCGGTTCCCGCCAGGAAGTCGAAATCGTCTTCCTCACCCAGATCGTTCTCATCGATATCAAGCGCAGAGTTTTGCTCAGGCTTTTCATCCAGAGCTTCTGACGCCAGAGGTACAAGATCGTCATCCTCGTCGGACTCTGCCACTGGCTCGCTTTCAGCATCAGCAAGAAGGTCTTCAGGGCTTTCCTGATCGAGACGATCCGTATCTTCGTGACCGGCTTCGCTCAGTGTGTCCTCAAGCCCGAGCTCCTCATCCAGCGACTTTTCGTTCTGCTCAAGCTCTGACGGCAGCTCAGTTTCCGAAAACTCTTCCATCAGGGCCAGATCCTCATCGGAGACGTCCAGCTCGAGATCGTCCAGGGTCGACTCGTCAAGATTTAATCCTTCAGGCTCGTCGTCTTCGCCGGCTACTTTGTCCAGTTCAGCGTCCAGCTCGTCGAGGAAAGACTCGTCAAGCACATCATCAGACTCCAGATCGTCATCAAGACCAGAGACGGTTTCCATTTCTGTCTCAGGCTTCGCTTCGGCCTCTCCTTCAACATCAGTCCCGGACTGGGCTTCTGCAGGTTTTACCGCTTCGTCTTCGTCCAGAGCAGACTCAAAATCAAAACTGAAGTCATCGTCGTCCGTCTTCGGTGACTCCGAATCTTCCAGATCCATCTCGAACGACGAAAAGTCCGATTCTTCGACTTCTTTCTCGTCTTCCGCACCAACAGAATCAGACTTGTCCAGCAACGAGAGATCATACTCGATCAGGTCGTCCGGGGAATCCGTCTCCTCTGCCACGTCAGATTCGAGCTCACCAAATTCATTCTCGATCTCAGGCTCTTCGCTGGCATCAAACTGATCCGCCTTCTGATCGTCATTCAGTTTCCAGTCATCCTCCAGGGGCTCGTCTTCCAAAGTGTCACGACTGCCAAAAGAATCTGAGCGCAACTGAGACTCGAGGTCGTCAATGCTTGGCATGGATTCGGCTTCAGCCAGGCGCTCACGAAGGGCGTTGGCTTCAGCAATTGCGGCACCATCATCCAACGCCTCAATCTCGCCAAACTGCTTCTCGAACGACACCCTGTCCTGATTGTCTGCGTACACACCCAAAAGCTTCAGCCGCAGATCTGTTCGGCTCGGCTCACGGGAGATCGCGGTTTCAAGAACCTGAGCAGCCTGATCGTGACGACCGTAGGCGATGTAAGTGTCGGCTTCAGCTAACGCATCTTCGGATTCGTCATGGTCCGCCGACTCTTCGCCCAGATCCAGGTTAAAGGCGTCATGCTCACCGCCCTCGTCACTGTTCAACTGGTCATAGAAAGCCTTTTCACGGTTGGCGTTGCGACGTGCCATCAGCAGCAGTAACAGCAGCAAGAGTACTAGACCACCACCCAGAGCAATCTGATACACCGGGTTGCCGGTAATGGCATCAATCACGTTGCCCGGGAAGCCCTTATCAGCAGCTGGCGGCGCTATGGGCTGCGTTTGCTGCTTTGGCTGTTCCGCGGCTGGAGCGGGTGCGGCCACCACTTCAGGCTCCGCTGCTTCAGATTCTGCCTGATCGGCCTCGGTCATATCGTCATCAGAACCAACATCTACCTCAGCGGCCTGTTCGCCTTCAGACGGAACATCCTCCGATTCGGCCAGCAGAGCACCTTCCTCTTCGGCTAACTGCTCAGGCTCACCAGCATCGTCACCGACCAATTCGTTTTGCCCATCGATGGGTGCCGTTAACTCAGACTCAGCACTTTCGTCTAGCTCCGACTCCGCCAAGTCCGTATCTTCTGGAGACGAACCCTGCATTTCGGCCAGCTGGGTGTTTTTCAATTCCAGCAAACGCTGCAGCGTGGACACCTGGTCCTGCAGATCCTCCAACCGGCTGTTCAGTTCTTCGTTTTCACGCCGGGTTGCTTCAAGCTCTTCCCGCGCCACGGCAGAGCCTGCGTCGGTGCCGCCGGGCAGATCGCCATCACCGCCGGCTGAACCACCCTCTTCAGTATCCCGGCTCTCGCCATCCGCCACCAGCAGTCGCAACTCATCTCCACTAGAAGCAGCCTGCACGGGCGCTTGCGCAGCATCTGAATCAGCTGTGCGGGTTGCATCTACTGTGCGCGCCTGGTTTTGCTGATTCTGCTGGGCCACCGCCGCATTAGCCTGAGCCCTACTACGGCTTTGAATCTGGTCCATGGTCGGAATACGCAACACTTCACCGCGCTTGAGGCGATTGATGTTGCCGCCGATAAAGGCATTCGGATTCTGATCCTGCAGCGCCAACATCACCTGCTGCATCGACACCGAATCATCCGGGCGAACTCGCTGGGCAATGGTCCAGAGCGTATCCGACGGCCCGGTCGGGCCAAAACTGCTGGCCTGATAACCGCCAGCCAATGAGCTTTCTGCCTGGGCCTGACGACGAACTGATTCCTGGCTTCGGGCCGCAGGCTGCGCAGAACTTGCGGGTGCTGTGGGGGCATTGACCTGCTCCCTGACGCCCGAATCCTCAGCGTATACCGGCGGATCGACAAGTACCGCGTATTCCCGCATCAACCGACCATTCGGCCAGGTCAATTCGAGCAGGAAATTCAGATAAGGCTCCCGCAGTGGTTCGCTGGAAGACACGTTTACAACGAGTGTGCCGTCTGTACCGGTAACAACCTCAAACCTCAATCTGCTCAGAAACTGGTGGCGATCAATGCCTACCCGCTCGTAGGCAGCTGCCGGTGCGACATTAACAAATACATCACCGGGATCTACACCACGACTTTCACGGAGAGATATTTCCGCATCCAGAGGCTCATTCAGCCAGGACTGTAGTTCAATTTCACCTAGGCCAAGGGCCTGAGCGACGCCTGAACCGAGTCCTCCTGCCAGCGCCATGGCAACCGCAAGCTTGCGTACCTTCATGCTTTTTCCTTTCCAGTCTCCGTTATTCTTTACTGCTGTATTTCAACAGAATCGGACGAGGTTGGATGACTTACGTCTTTTTAGTTCTCGTTGTTATATCGCGATGATACCTTTCAATTCGGCAAGTATTGTTGATAAAACCCCTTTTATCAATCAATCAGCCGCAATCCTTGCACCGATTTTTTATCAATCGGGCGGAACCCCTTAGTGCTCTTGAAAATAACAGGGGCGGACGCTGAAATCAGCCTCCGCCCCTAACCGGCTTACCAAAAACCGGACACAGTTGGCATTAATTACCCCTATGTAACATTATTTAACGTTCCTGCAGGATCCTCAGCATGCGGCGCAGCGGCTCAGCGGCTCCCCACAGCAACTGGTCACCCACGGTAAACGCAGAAATATACTCCGGCCCCATGGCCAGTTTGCGAATACGGCCAATCGGGATACTCAGGGTTCCGGTCACTTTGGCCGGGGTGAGTTCCTGCATGGTGGCATCGCGATCATTCGGAATCACTTTGACCCAGTCATTGGCCTTGGCCAGAATGCCCTCGATCTCAGCAACCGACAGATCTTTCTTCAGCTTGATGGTCAGCGCCTGACTGTGGGAGCGCATGGCACCGATTCGCACGCAGATTCCATCGATGGGAATCGGGTTATCGCTACGACCCAGAATCTTGTTGGTCTCAACACCCGCTTTCCACTCTTCCTTGCTCATGCCGTTATCGAGCTGCTTGTCGATGAACGGAATCAGGCTGCCCGCCAGTGGCACACCGAAATGCTCGGTGGGAAAATCACCGGAACGCATGGTTTCGGTAACCTTACGGTCAATTTCCAGAATAGCGGAGGACGGATTATCCAGCTCAGATTTAACGCTGTCGTTCAGCGCGCCCATCTGATTCAGCAGCTCACGCATGTTCTGGGCACCAGAGCCGGAGGCGGCCTGATACGTCATGGGCGCAACCCACTCAATCAGGTCCTGCTCCAAGAGTCCACCGAGCGCCAGCATCATCAGGCTTACCGTGCAGTTACCACCAACGTAATCCTTGACGCCTTTTTCCAGAGCCGAGTCGATCACGTTACGGTTAACCGGATCAAGCACAATCACGGAGTGATCAACCATACGCAACGTAGAGGCCGCATCAATCCAGTAGCCTTGCCAGCCTGCATCGCGCAGCTTCTGATACACCTCGGTGGTGTAATCGCCGCCCTGACAGGTCAACACAACGTCCAACGTTTTCAGGATGTCGATATCAAATGCGTCCTGCAGTGGTGGAATGCCGTCTTTGCCAACGTCCGGGGCCGGCTTCCCAGCCTGGGAAGTGGTGAAAAACACCGGATCGATATTGGCAAAATCGTTTTCTTCACGCATGCGCTGCATGAGGACCGAGCCCACCATGCCACGCCAACCTATAAGTCCAACTCGCTTCATGTGCGACCTTTGAACCTCGTTTTATGCCTGCCCACTGCCTTTATCGCTGACAGGGACGGGATGGATGATCCCGCGGCAGCTGCATCGCGCTGCCGTCGGGTCTGTGTTGACTGAACCGGGAAGCTATTAAAGCGCGTTCAGAACCGCCTCACCCATTTCGCGGGTGGACACCTTTGTAGCACCTTCAGACATGATATCGCCCGTTCTCAACCCCTGATCCAGCACTTTGCTGACTGCCGCCTCTATCGCGTCAGCGGCAGCATCCTCTTTCAAACTGTAGCGCAGCATCATCGCTGCACTGAGGATGGTGGCCAGCGGATTGGCAATGCCCTGCCCGGCAATATCGGGCGCTGACCCGTGACAAGGCTCGTACATGCCTTTCTTTTCAGAGTTCAACGACGCCGACGGCAACATGCCGATGGAGCCAGTGAGCATAGCCGCTTCGTCTGAAAGAATATCACCAAACATGTTGCCAGTCACAATCACATCAAACTGCTTGGGCGCGCGAACCAGCTGCATAGCGGCGTTATCCACGTACATATGGGACAGTTGGACGTCCGGATATTCACGCTTCAGATCTTCCATCACCTCACGCCAGAGAACGGTGACTTCAAGTACGTTGGCCTTGTCTACCGAGCACAGCTTTTTTCCGCGCTGTTGCGCCGCCTCAAAAGCCACCCGGCCGATTCGGCGAATCTCGGATTCGGTGTAGGCGTAGGTGTTATACCCCTGGCGCTCGCCACTCTCGAGCTGGCGCACACCACGGGGCTGGCCAAAATAGATGCCGCCCGTCAGCTCACGCACAATCAGGATATCCAGACCAGACACAACTTCCGGTTTGAGTGATGAAGCAGACGCCAACTGCGGGTACAGGATTGCCGGACGCAGATTGGCGAACAGTTCGAGATTGGAACGCAAACCCAGCAAGCCCTTCTCCGGGCGAACCGCCATTGGCAGGCTGTCCCATTGAGGACCACCAACAGCACCCAGAAGAATAGCATCGGCCTTGCGAGCCTTTTCGAGGGTTTCGTCGGGCAGCGGCACATCGGTGGCATCGATGGCAGCGCCACCCACCAGCGCCAACTCAAAACTCAGGTCGAGGCTGAACGTGTCATTAACCTTGTGCAGAACCTTCTCTGCCTCGGCCACAATTTCCGGACCAATGCCGTCACCCGGCAACAGCAATACACTACGAGACATATTCATTTCCTTATTGATCAGTTTCCGGCGTTAAACAGCCAAGGTGCAGTCTTGCGACGGGCATCTTCATAGGTGCGAATGGCATCAGCATCTTCCAGAGTAACGCCAATATCGTCCAGACCGTTCAGCAGGCAGTGACGACGGAAGTCATCCACCTCAAAGCTGAATGACTCGCCAGACGGCGTGATCACCGTTTGCGCCGTCAGATCCACGGTCAACTGATAGCCTACGTTTGCCTCAGACTCCTGGAACAATCTATCTACAATTACTTCTTCAAGAACAATGGGTAGCAAGCCATTCTTAAAGCAGTTGTTGTAGAAAATATCGGCGAAGCTCGGCGCAATAATGACCCGAAAACCGAAATCATCCAGCGCCCAGGGAGCGTGCTCTCGACTGGAACCGCAGCCGAAGTTTCTGCGAGCCAGCAGAACACTGGCGTTTTTATAACGCTCCTGGTTAAGCACGAAATCCGGATTGATTGGCCGCTTTGAACAGTCCTGATCCGGCTGGCCTTCATTCAGGTAACGCAGCTCATCAAAAAGGTTCGGGCCAAAACCGGTGCGTTTGATGGACTTCAAGAATTGCTTGGGAATGATCATGTCCGTATCCACATTGGATCGGTCCATGGGGGCAACAATGCCCTGGTGTTGCGTAAATGCGCGCATGGTCTCTCTCCTGTGGGTCAGTTCATCAGCTCACGGACATCAACGAAATGCCCCTTGATCGCAGCCGCCGCAGCCATCGCGGGACTCACCAGGTGAGTACGCCCACCAAAGCCCTGACGACCCTCAAAGTTGCGGTTGGAGGTAGACGCACAATGCTCACCCTGCCCCAGCTTGTCGGCGTTCATGGCGAGGCACATCGAGCAGCCCGGATCACGCCACTCGAGGCCCGCCTCGATAAAGATCTTGTCCAGACCCTCCTGCTCGGCCTGTACTTTTACCAGTCCTGATCCTGGAACCACCATCGCCTGCTTGAGGCTTGATGCAACCTTGCGACCCTTGACCACCGCCGCTGCCTCGCGCAGATCTTCGATGCGGCTGTTGGTGCATGACCCGATAAACACCCGGTCAAGCTTGATGTCGGTAATTTTCTGATTCGGTTGAAGACCCATGTATTTGAGCGCGCGCTCAATGCCCTCACGCTTAATCGGGTCGTTCTCTTTAACCGGATCCGGCACCGAGCCGTCAACACCGGTGACCATTTCCGGAGACGTACCCCAACTTACCTGGGGCTTGATCGCGCTGCCGTCCAGCTCAACAACCTTGTCAAAGACCGCATCGCTGTCACTGTGCAAGGTACGCCAGTATTCAACCGCTTTGTACCAGGTTTCGCCTTTGGGAGAGAACGGGCGACCCTTCACATACTCAATCGTGGTGTCATCCACGCCCACCATACCGACACGGGCGCCGCCCTCGATGGCCATGTTGCAGATGGTCATCCGGCCTTCCATGCTCAAACTCTGGATAGCATCGCCGCCGAACTCAATGGCGTATCCGGTGCCGCCGGCAGTCCCGATCTTACCAATGATCGCCAGCACCACATCTTTGCCGGTCACGCCTTTACCAAGCTTGCCGTTTACCTTGACCAGCATGTTCTTCATCTTCTTCTGCACCAGGCACTGGGTCGCCAGCACATGCTCAACCTCAGAGGTGCCGATACCATGGGCAAGGCAACCGAACGCGCCGTGGGTGGAGGTGTGGGAATCACCGCACACAACACTCATACCCGGCAAGGTAACGCCTTGCTCAGGCCCGATCACGTGTACGATGCCCTGGCGCTGATCCTTGATCTTGAATTCAAGAATGCCAAACTCGTCGCAGTTGTTATCGAGTGTCTCAACCTGCGTCCGGGACACCGGATCAACAATGCCGTCAATGCCGCTGGCACGATCGGTCGTCGGTACGTTATGGTCCGGGGTAGCAACGTTGGCATCAATCCGCCACGGCTTCCGCTTGGCCAGCCGAAGGCCTTCAAAAGCCTGCGGAGATGTTACTTCGTGCAGCAATTGACGATCGATATAGATCAAAGCAGAACCGTCGTCCCGCTGTTTGACCAAATGGTCGTCCCACAATTTGTCGTATAAAGTCTTGCCCGCCATGATCGCTCTCTCACTCTGGGGGTTTCTGTTAATACTCTCAGTGGCATCATCTTACTCCGTTGACACGAATAACCTCAATTCATGTTTTTCATTCGTTGCATTCCCGTTAGTTATCCAGATAAGATCGTCGTTAACTTGGATGCATACTTCGACAGCGGTGCAAAGCACGTCTGGATGGGGAAGAGCTTTTCAAAACACGCCTACAAGCACATCCATGTGGGCTCTTTCGGGCCATCCCTGGCCCTCAACGGTTTTGAAAAGCTCTTCCCCATCCAGCCGCGCCCAATCATTTAGCGGGGATTCAGCAAGTCGTTTTCCCGACGGCATACTCAATTGTTAGCGGAGCTGCTTCACTGACCCCCTCCCAAAAATCTCGGAGGCCATGGATGGCCGGAGCGAAGCGCACATGGATGTGCTCGTAGCGTTTTTTGGGAGGGGGTCAGTGAAGCGGCTCCCAACTCCAAACCTGGTGACAGGAAAAGGACGGACACTCCAAGATGGACCCAAACTCCCTCAAAGCATTCCTGACCATCGTAGACCAAGGCTCTTTCTCGGAAGCCGCCGAAACCCTGCACCTGACACAGCCGGCGATCAGCAAACGCCTGGCGGCCCTGGAAACACAACTCGGCACCCGACTGATCGACCGCAGCAACCGCGACATCCGGGTCACCGAAGCGGGCGCCAGACTGCTACCCCACGCCCGCAAGATACTCGATGAGATTCACAACGCGAAGCTCGCCCTGTCGCCAAACGCCAACACCGTCGAAGGCAAACTGCAAGTCATCGCCAGCCACCACATCGGCCTGCACCACCTGCCGAACTGGCTCAGGCGATTCCGAAGGGAATACCCGCAGGTCTCCCTCGACCTGCAGTTTATGGAATCCGATGCCGCCTACCACCAGATGAACAAGCGCAACGCCGAGCTCGCCTTTGTAACCCTCAGCGACAGCATGAACCCGCAGTTTCGGATATTGACCCAATGGCCCGACCCCATGGCATTCGTAATCGGTGCTGAGCATCCACTAGCCCAACTCGACAACCCGACCTTGCAAGATCTGGCAGAGCACCCGGCCCTGCTGCCCGACACCAGTACCGCCACCTACCGCGTGGTCAGTCGTTTGTTTCTCGAAGCCAATCTGCCACTGAAGCCACTGATGCCCACCAACTATCTGGAAACCATAAAAATGATGACCAGCGTGGGCCTGGGCTGGAGTGTGCTGCCAGTGAGTATGCTGGATAGTAGCTTGCGGGCGATTGATGTCGGCCATCCGGTTACCCGGGTGCTCGGTGCCGTTGCGCTATCAGGCCGACAGCTGAGCAATGGTGCAAGGGCCCTGCTCGATATTGTAGAAGCCGAGGAGGCCTCGAACTAATCAGTCTTTGGCTATGTCTTCATCGGTGGGCATCGGCTGCAGGCCACGCCAACTGACAACAATAGCGACGGCCATGGCGACAGCACCGCCCCAGAAGGCCGCAGATGTGCTGATACCTTCCACCAGAAAGCCAGACATCCAGGCACCCAGGGCGCCACCCGCGCCAAAGGTTAACCCGCTGTAGAGCGCCTGGCCCTGGCCATGGTGGTGCTTACCAAAGAAGCCCTGGATGTATTGCACTGAAATAGCATGCAGAGCGCCATAGGACGCTGCATGCAGAAGTTGCGCAAAGATCAGCACGGGTACAACCGCGGTGAGCTCGGCAATCAGAATCCAGCGGATCATGGTCAGCAGCAGTGCACCAATCACGATCTGGCGCACACTGAACCTCAGCGACAGGCGGTGCATCACCAGGAACAGGCCAATCTCTGCAAGCACACCAAGCGACCATAACAGGCCGATGGACAGCTTGCCGTAACCGTGTTGTTCCAGATGAATGCTGAAGAAGGTGTAGTAAGCCCCGTGCGACACTTGGAGCAGGAAGTTCATCAGGAAAAAACTGATCACTGCCGGGTGCGTGACGATGGCTTTCAGGCTACCTTTCGGCGCAGGAGGTTTTCGCTCTCCGCGCTCGGCAGGCACCAGAAACGCAGACACGGCGATACCGAAAAACACGGGCAGCAACAGCCAGGGCAAGCGCTCAACCGGAATCCATTCGAGAATGCCGCCGACCGCCGCAACCGCGCCGATGAACCCGACAGAACCCCAAAGCCGAACCTTGCCATATTTGTCTTTTCGGGCGCCAAGAGCCCGAAGCGTGATGACTTCATACAGGGGCAGAATGGCATTCCAGAAGAAGGTAAAGGCAAGCATCACCAGCAGCAGCCCCCAGAACCCGGGCTCCATGAAAACGCCGGCAAAGAACAGTGACCCGGTAATGGCCCCAAAGCGAACCAGACGCACACGTTGGCCAGACCGATCGCCCAGCCAGCCCCAGACACTGGGCGCCACAATTTTGGTGAGCTGAATAGTCGCCATCAGCGTGGCAATTTGCAGGTAGGAAAAGCCCTGGCCCTCCAGATAGAGGGACCAGTAAGGTAATAGCCCTCCCAGGAGGGCGAAAAACCAGAAATAGAGGTTAGACAGTCGCCAGTAGATGGTGACTCCTCCCCTTGATCAAAGCTGGCCGAGAACCGGCGTTTTGACGTCCACATCACCGTTCTGGCCGCGCTGGCGCAGGTAGTGGTCCATCAGCACAATCGCCATCATTGCCTCGGCGATCGGAGTGGCACGAATGCCAACGCAGGGGTCGTGACGACCAGTGGTAATGACTTCCACGGGATTGCCGTTCACATCGATGCTGCGGCCCGGCAGGCGCAGGCTCGATGTCGGTTTCAGCGCGATGCTGGCAACAATTGGCTGGCCGGAGGATATTCCCCCCAGCACACCGCCGGCCTGATTGGACAGAAAGCCCTCAGGCGTCATTTCATCCCGGTGCTCTGTGCCCTTTTGCTCAATACAGCCAAAGCCAGCGCCGATCTCGACACCCTTCACAGCATTGATACTCATCAGGGCATGGGCAAGGTCGGCATCGAGACGATCAAAGATCGGCTCACCCAATCCCGGCGGTACTCCTTCGGCCACGACGTTGATGCGTGCACCAATGGAGTCGCCCTCTTTGCGAAGGGCATCCATGTAAGCTTCCATTTCCGGCACCTTGTCGGCATCGGGGCAGAAGAAAGGGTTTTGATGCACCTGGTCCCAGTCCAGCTTTTCAGCCTTGATTGGCCCAAGCTGTGAAAGATATCCGCGAATACGAATGCCCAGGCGCTGTTCAAGGTATTTACGGGCAACTGCACCGGCAGCCACTCGCATGGCGGTTTCGCGGGCCGAAGAGCGGCCACCGCCACGGTAATCGCGAACACCGTATTTATGTGTGTAGGTATAGTCGGCGTGAGCAGGCCGGAACTGCTCTACGATTTTCGAATAATCCTTGGAGCGCTGATCCATGTTCTCAATCATCAGGCCGATGGGCGTACCTGTGGTTCTGCCCTCGAACACACCAGACAGGATACGCACCTCATCCGCCTCACGGCGCTGGGTCGTGTGGCGGGAGGTGCCAGGCTTACGACGGTCGAGATCTTTTTGCATGTCGGCTTCGGTCAACTCCAGACCAGGAGGACAGCCGTCTATAATGCACCCCAATGCCGCCCCGTGACTTTCGCCAAAGGAGGTTACCGTAAACAATTTACCAAATGTATTTCCCGACATAATTCAGCACTTTATAAAGGTTTTACAATAAATTGGATTAGCTCTTTCTGGCTTGCCATTCACGCAGATCGCGGGCAGTAACCAGGAACACTCCGTTACCGCCGTTGTCGAATTCCAGCCACGTCAGGGGCAGGTCAGGATAGGCATCGTCCATCGCGCCCCAGGAGTTGCCCACTTCGACAATCAGCAGCCCATCGTCGGTCAGATGATTCGCTGCACCGGCGATAATTCGATGGGCAATGTCGAGTCCGTCGTCACCCGCGGCCAAGCCAAGGGCCGGCTCGTGATGAAACTCGTCCGGCATATCAGCCAGATCTTCTGCGTCCACATACGGTGGGTTGCTCAGGATGACATCATACTGGCCATCGATGTTTGCAAAGACATCGGAGCGCAGGGTTCGCACGCGACCTTCAAGACCGTGCAGCTCAATGTTGGACTCGGCAACCTCAAGCGCATCTTCCGAAATATCCGAAAGGTCGACTTCAGCCTCGTCAAACACGCTTGCGGCACCGATGCCGATGCAACCGCTACCGGTGCACAGATCCAGTACTCTGGTCACTCTCTGGGCGCCCAGCCAGGGTTGCAGGCCGTTTTCCAGCAGCTCACCAATCGGGGACCTTGGCACCAACACCCGCTCATCGATATTGAACGGCATCCCCATAAACCAGCCTTCGCCCAACAGGTACGCAATTGGAACCCGCTCGCTGATCCGGCGTTCAATGCGTTCGATAATGAGTTCCCGCTCTGACCGCACCAGGCGAGCATCCAGAAATACATTATTGTTCTCAAGTGGTAGATGAACACTGCGCAATACCAGCTGGACAGCTTCATCCCAGACATTGTCTGTACCATGGCCAAAGTACAGAGGCGATGCCGCAAACCGGGAGGAGGTGTACCTCAAAAAGTCGCGAATGGTGTGCAAGTCATCTACTGGGCTGGTCACAAAAACACATTCCTGATCTGAATAAAGTAGCGGCGCATTATACGCCTATAAAGCTTATGCCTGCAGCCTGATTAAAGCGCCAGCGGCCCGGAACTGCTTCGACTGGCCTCAAATCGATCGAGGGCGGCCGCCATTCTCTGGCGCCCCAGCTGAATCAGTTCCGGCGCCTTGTGGTAGTCGTAGCTTCGAGAGGCGTTTTTGGGAATGTTGATGAGCAGGTCGGGGGGATACCCTGCGATCTTGTACTGCACCAGTGCGCTCTGCATGGTTTCGATAGTCAGGTTCATGACATCAAACTTGCCGATACCCAGCTTGTCCCAGTCGATTGTTTCGTGATCGTCTTTTTTGCTGGCACGGTGCTCCTGCTCAACTCTGGCCGCTTCATCGCGCCTGGCCTTCTTTTCTTTTTCGTGGGCTTTCTTGGCCATTTCACGACTGATTTTTTCTTCCGGCGACTCTCCGCCGTCAATCTTGCGTGAGGTCAGCGATTTCAGGGTATCCCAGTCAAACCAGCGGGACGCTTTATCACGAATAGCATCCACCCACTCATCCATATCACTTGCGTTATCATCGTCAACGGTAAAGGCAGCGTCCGGTATTCGCCGAGGCAACTCATCTTCACCACTCAAATTGACCGCCATGATCAAGTCGGCATGCGCCGATATGGTGGGAATGATAGGCAATGGATTCAACAAGGCACCATCCACCAATACACGCCCATCCAGTACCAACGGGGTGACTACACTCGGAATGGCAATAGACGCACGAATCGCCCGGTCCAATGGGCCTTCCTGAAACCAGATTTCCTTGTGGGCTAAAAGGTCCGTGGCCACGGCCGTGTAGGCGATGGGCAAGTCCTCTATGCGGGTATCGCCCAGAATATCCCGAACGATGGAAAAGACTTTGTCACCGCGGATGGCTCCCACCGACGTGAAAGTGACATCGAGCAGTTTGAGCACATCAAATTGACCCAGACCAGTAACCCAGTCCTTGTAGTCCTTCATTTTGCCGGCGGCATACATGCCACCGATCAACGCGCCCATAGAGCAACCAGAAATCGCGACAATGTTATATCCGCGCTCCTGCAATACTTCAATCGCCCCGATGTGGGCATAGCCCCTCGCGCCACCGCTGCCAAGTGTCAAGGCAACGGTTTTACCCTTACCCGTTTGAGCACTATGGGTGTCGGTGCTCGCTGGCGCACTGGCCGGTGACAACTGTGAACTTTCGACCACCGCACTGGCACCATCCCTCGGCGAGGTCATCGGCTGACCGCTACCACCGCCTTTCGGCTCATCCTTCCCGGACATTGCACCTACCTCTTGATTACCAGCACTTCAATGCGATCACCCTGGCGATTCGGGTCTGCCACCTGCACAGCTGGACCAATTGCCAAGGTCCGGATCTGGTTTCGGGAAACCCCGGACTTACTCAACACCTCCGCCAGGGAATCTGCCGCCCTGCCAGCGCGGTCAGTGGCATCATCCAGGGTCTCATCGGAACCCAAAGCGGAAAAAGCGGCCAGCACCACTTCTGCACCTTCATCCGAGGCCCATTCAACAAGGCCGCGGCGATCTGTGGTAGACAGATCAAACCGGTAAGTAACACCACCCTGCCAGGGAACAACAATGGGACCCATGATACGGGCAGCAACCGACTGAAATCCGGGAATCTCTGCACCGGCATCAACCTCCAAGTGCTCAACCCAAACATACTCTCTTAAATTTCCGCGAGTGATTGTGTAGATAAGTGTCAGCCAACGGCGACCTTCTTCATCCGCGACTGCGCTGACAAAATAGTCCTGGGAGTTATCCCGGCCTAGCAACCCAGGCTGCTGAAAGATCTGGTTAGCCCAAACGTTGCTGCGTCCACAGGCCATACCGGAACACTCGTACAACAGTTGCCCGCCTCTTGCCTGCAATGCCCGGAGGTAATGCTCACGGGCCGCAGCTCGGCTGGAGTCACGACTTATTTCGAACAGTTGACCCTGACCGGTGACCGGCAATCGAGCCATGACCTCTGAGCGGATTTCACCCCGAATTTCCCGAACCGGGCTGAACAAAACCAGGTGTCCTGAAGACTGAATAGCCTGTGACGAATCAAGACTGGATTGCGGAAAGGCGGCCGGGGGTTCATCCAATCCTGTCGCCAGTGCCACCGGCGTAATGATAACCAGCACAATCGCTGTTACCAGCTTGAACGTCGTTAAAAACACTCGATCAATCATTAAACAAAAACCTTTTTATCGCATCAGCAACCGGCGCTGTGTCGCCGTCGAGATGACAATGATGTCCACCGGGGACTTCTACTGTGGTCAGATCCGGAATCAGCTCTGCCCGGTTGTCCAGGCCTTTATGATTCGCCAGCAACCCGTCCGCGGCTCTCACGAACAAAGTGGGTGTCTGAATCGCGGCCAGCGACGCCTGCACCTGCTCTTCCGTCATCATCAGAGCGGTGGGGTGCCGAAGCCTGGCATCCGTGCGCCAGACAAAACCGTCACCGCTAATGCGCATGTTCCTTGGCACCAGCAAACTGGCAGCCTCCGGACTCAGAGGACTAAGCCCACCTTCGCGAATCTTCGCCGCGGCATCAACATCAGCATAGACCGCAGCCGGTGCTGATCCGTTCCTTCTTTTTTGCAGCGCGCGCCGTAGTTGTGAAACCGTGTCTTTTGCGGGGCGACTGAGCGCACCCAGACTGTCGATCATCACAAGCTGGCGTACCCTTTCCGGAAACGCCGCGGCATATAACGCACATACGATGCCACCGAGAGAATGACCCACCAGGTCGAGCGGAAAACGCTCGCTTTCAGGAAAATGATGCTCAATCAGCTCACTCAGGTCAGCAACGTAATCCATCAACCAGTAACCATAACCCGGCGGGCGATGGCCGGAATGACCATGGCCCGCCATATCAATGGCGTGGATACCGGCATGGTTTGCTAATTCTGGAGCCAGTTTTGAAAAGGTCATGGCGTTATCAAGCCAGCCATGCACCATAAGAACCGGAGGCCGGGTTTCGTTTTCGGCAGGAGTGTGCCAACTCAGGCCGGCCAGGGTGATGTTTTCTAGGGGCCAATGTGCCTCCCGGCAGCCGGCCGGAATGTCATGCCCACTACCGGTTAACACAGCGTCAGTCATGCAAGGCGAATCCTACATCGTATGGGTGGGGCGATCAGAACTCAACGAACCCGCCAGGTAGGATTCAATCTTGTTGCGAGCGCTTTCATCATCGCCGTTGAACTGGACGCCGATACCCGCTGCACGATTGCCTTGAGCGCCCTTAGGGGTAATCCAGACCACTTTGCCCGCTACCGGAATCTTTTCCGGCTCATCCATCAGATTGAGCAACAGAAACACCTCATCACCGAGCTGATACTGCTTCTGCGTGGGTATAAACAAACCACCTTGCCGGATGTAGGGCATATAGGCGGCGTAAAGTACCGCTTTATCTTTGATGGTCAGGGTTAGAATGCCGCTGCGTGCGCCGAATCCGGGGCCCATATCACACACCTTTTACGCTGTAAGTTCTTGTGTCGTTGATGATTGCCGCAATACTTCAGGAATTTCCTGACATTTCACAATCATAGCAGCTGAATTTGAAGAAAGCTCAGCTTGCTTGTCGCTTCCTGGGCATGAGGTCACGCCAGGCAATCAAAAGCTGACTGGCCTCGAGTTCCGGACTGGCATTGTATACCGCGGCAGTCCGACTCTCTTTAACCCGGTCCAGTAATTCATGGGCGCGCCAGGGTGGATTGCTCCGGGCCAGGTAACCAAGCATATCGGCTGCATCCGGATCCGACACCTCGCCCCCGGCGCTGGTTCTGGCCAGATCAACCGCCCAGGTTTCGAACAGCCAGAGCGTGTCCTCCAGCCCCAAAGCCTTGAACGCCTTGGCAGCTTCTCCCACCGGCATCTGGCCTTTCATAAACTGACGGAAGGCGTTGAACGCGCTATCACGCAGCGTAAGAAAATCGCCGACCGCATACTCCAGTGCCAGCCGTGGCGCATTTCCGGCCATTATCAAACTCCGTGCCAGCACCTCTGTCGATGGCTGACTGCCCTCTTCCAGCGTTGACGCCTTGCCTGCAAGCCATTGCCCGGCCTGCTCTGCCGTTGGCAGGGGAATGGTCAACGCCTGGCAGCGCGACCGGATGGTGGGCAGCACCGGCCGACCACTCTCCTGCAACAGCAACAAGGTAACATCGTCCAGAGGCTCTTCCAGGGTTTTCAGCAACGCGTTCGCCGCATTGATATTAAGCTGATCGGCCCGGTCAACAATAACAACTTTGTGATGAGCAACCTGAGGTGAAGCAACGGCAAACGACGAAAGGGCGCGTATCTGATCCACCTTGACCATCCGGGACTTCACTGGCGCATAAACTCGCAAATCCGGATGGCTATCGGCCGCGATCAACTCACACTGCTTGCAATGACCACAGGCAACGGCAGCCCCAGTCTCGAGGTTTGCTGGCGATGCACACAACAACAAGCCCGCTACGGCCTGGGCCCAGTCGCGTTTGCCAACACCACGCTCGCCCACAACCAGTAATGCGTGAGGCAAACGATCTTGTGCAAGCCGTTGCTGAACCGCCGACCAGGCTTGGGCCAGCCAGGGCATTTCCTGGGCTATATCCGTCATGTCATGGTGTCCGTGGAACAGGGTCTGATTCGTCGCCACGCCTTAACTGGCGCTTCATGGTTTTCAGTAGCCGCCGGAGCCGTCGGGCATCCTCGCCCTCGCTCTTTACCGAAGGGGCGTTATAGTAATGGCTGTTCACGGTGCGGGCAAAAATTCGAGCGGTATCGGAGACCGCCGGTCGTGCCTGCGCCAGCCGATCAGCCAAAGCTCCGGGCGTTTCGCCGCTGCGCACAGGCACCCCAGCCTGTTCACACAATCGATGCCAGCCTGACACCACCCGCCGAAAACCATCCTGGCGGGCACCCCGACGCATCGAAAGCGCCGACACCAGCCCGGCCACCAGTAACGCAAAACCGACCAGCCCGGCGGTGATGTAGCCCAGTTCACGCATGCCGATGCCTCCGGGTAGCCGGGACATCAGGTTCATTTGACTCTGCCCCTGGTACCCCACAACCCAGCGCTGCCAATGGTAATTGATCCGGTCTAGCTGCAACGAGGCCCACTGCAACATGGCAAGATCGCCATACCGTTGCGGAGACGTAAAACTGTTTTCCAGGAACGACCCCTCCTCCGCCATTGCCTCCCTCAAGCCAAACTCAATGCGGCTAGGCGCGATAGCGGCCGTAGGATCCACCCTTACCCAACCGCGCCCCTCAAGCCACACCTCAACCCAGGCATGGGCATCGTACTGACGAACAATCAGATACTCATCGCCGGCGCCGGCATCCCCACCCTGATAGCCAATCACCACCCGGGACGGTATGCCAGCCGCTCGGAACACAAAGGTCGCTGCCCCGGCGTAGTGGGCACAAAAGCCCCGTTTTTCGTCGAACAGCAGCGCATCAACCCCGTCTCTGGGCATCGCCGGAGGCCGGAGTGTGTAAAAGTATTCCTGCTCCCTGAAACGAGTCATCAATTCATTAACAACTTGATCCGGGGCATAGGCCGCCGCCAGCTGATCAGCCAGTTCACGGGCCCTGGGGTTGGCGCTTGACGGCAACTGGAGATAGCGCTGCCTCACCGCCGGTGATAGCTCCTGATTGCTCCGTACCTGCCCCGGCTCTACCGCTAACCGATATCGCACTGCGCTGTCTGCCGGGCGCCGAAACCGGAAAAGGTCCTCGCCGGCATCAAACACGTTGTCTGACACCGCCATGGAGTTTTCCAGGGAAAACGCCCAGCGTTGATCGGTGGGCTCCATCAGCACGTCGTACTGATTGCTGGCCAGCGCCCCAACACCGCCGTCAACGGCGACCCGTCCGGGCCGCTGATAGGATTCAACGTCCCGCTGACGCCAGGTTTCACCGTCCAGATAATCAAGAATCAACCCTCGCCAATATCGGTCGCGATACGCAGGTGGCGCGCCGCCAAAAGTCACCCTGAACGCACGCTCGCTACTCTGTGCGAGATTCGAGATGTCCCCGGGCCGCATGGTGTCTGATATGCCACTGCGTGCCTCACCCGACACCAGCGGTACACTCCACAGGGGCGCCATTCGGGGAAAGAACACAAACAGCAACACCACTACCGGCAACGTCTTGACCAGCAACAAACCAAGTCGCTTCCAGCCGGATTTCATGGAGTCCGGAAGGTCCGGCGCGTTCAGTACTTGCAGGCCGATCAGCAGACAACCGATCGCTGCAAAGGTCAGGATTGCCCAGAGAATACCTTGCTGAAACAGAAAGTTGACCGCCGACAGGTATACAAGGATAAAGAACAACACATAAAAATCGCGAGCCGAACGGGTTTCGAGCCATTTCAGGCCCACCGCAAGGACAAAAAACGAGGCAGCGGTATCAACCGTAAAACGGCCCTGAACGGTGCCAATGTAGACCGCGATCAACACCAGCATGATGCCGGTTCGCAACCATCGACCGGGCAGGCGCACCCGTCCGCTCTGCGCCAACCAGCGCCACCCCGCCAGCACTGCACAGGCGGCAACCAGCCACCATGGCAGCCGATTCAACTGGGGCAACAGCAGGAGTGAAAAACTACCAATCAACCAAACCAGGGCGCCCCTTGGGATAGTATTAACCGGGGTGTCAGAGGTGCTTCGGCCATTGAAAAAACCTGCAAGGCGACTCATGCCACTCTCTCCGCCGCAGCTCCATCAACCGCCTTGCGGGTGCCAAATGCCAGGGCATCCTGATCTCTCGGGGGCTGCTCCCCCCAGACCGCCAAAGCTTTCAGGCAACGCTCCCCGTGAACGGGACCGGTGTCTGGTTCAATGGCCTCGCCCGGCAGGTTCAAGCCAAACCGGGCACCTTGCTGGAGACGCTCTGCCACCAGCCAGGCCAGATAACTGAGCCGAAGTTCGGTATCCACACCCGGGAACGCATTAAAGTCGAGCCAATGGGGACTGCCCTGCTCGCCCTCCCAGTCAGCCACCACCATCTGCCCGGAGCGGGCAAACCGTTTCCACATAACCCGTTGGCTCATATCACCTTCACGCCATGGCCTCAGGTCGGCATTTTCCTGTCCGGCCACTTTGGCCTCTTTTTTGGCATCACTGCCATCTTCAACCTGGCTCAACACCTCCGGTGCTGGTACGGGGCGAGGATAAGCCACTCCGGCCGAGGTTGGGCGCAGCCAGGACCATGCCTTGAGCAGACCAAATGGAAAACGGGTCTCAATCCGGATCCGGTCCGGTCGAAGATACCCACGTTGGGCAGAAGGAATCGGCAAAACAACTTCTCGTGACTGCCCGGAGGGCACATGCACACCTTCCAGCTTTGAATCCTCAACCGCCAATAAAATCGCCAAACCTGAATCCTTACCAGCGCTCACTCTGAAGCGGAAAGGCACGTCATCACCGGCCTCGCCTTCGCCCGCCTGCACCAATGTCAGTGTAAGGCCGGATAAATTACGATGGGTCTGGTGCATAGCACCGACGAACAGGGCTCCAAGCGCAAAGGTCAGCAGATAGATCAAACTGTTCTGGTAGTTGATGCCGGTGATCAACATGATCAGCAAAAGCACGCCGAACACCACGCCGGCGCCGGTAGGCAAAATAAAGATGTTCTTCTGGCTGAACACCTGAGCATCCGCTCTTGGGATACGGCGCCCGATCCAGTTGCTCCAGCGGCGCTTGATAATCTTTTTGATCATACCCATCAGGCCCTGAATTCCCTGAAAAGTTCATCGATTGGTGAGCCGCATCAAACCACACTCTTGCCCTGCCCTTAAAGCTTTACTGCCGAACCGCGGATTCTGATCACAGACCCGGCACTTTTCGGTTGAAAAACTGTCTGACAAACCGAATACTGAAACAAGGAAGCGTACCGACTGATTTTAGAAGTTTCAGCCGCACGTCTGCACTGAACCGGTAACGCAAGAGGCCACACCATGACACGCCCCAAACTACTTGCCGCTGCAATCGTCGCTGTTAGCTCTGCGCCCGCCATGGCTGGCGTGCAGACCATGACCTCCGACGAGATGGTAGAGACCTATGTTCAGGACTCTGCGGTTATTGTTGTGCCCAGAGCTCAGCAGAAATCCGATGCAGATCGTCAGCGTATTCTCAGGGCCCTGACCATTTCTCCCGGCGAGCCCGTTTTGAGCGAAGCCGAGAAAGAAGCTTACCGCGAAGCATTACAGCGCTACACAGATGAGGGAAAGTCAGAAGCCCTGTCCAATGCCGAAGACGAATTTCTGCGCCGGGCATTACTGCTACCAACCGATGAGCTGGCCAGAGCCCAGCCGCCAGCGGATTTCACCCCTCGGCTCCCCCAGTTGATTTTTGGCCAGCAGCCCCAGATTCCTGATGAGCCGTTTACCCAGACCTTCCTGAATGACCAGTTGGGTCTTGGTTTTGACGGCCAGAATCTGAATTTTTCCATCGGTAACCCGCCGGGTATCGACCGCATCAATATTCCCGAAGCCATCAACGAAGGCCCGATCACCCTGACCCCAAGGCCCGGTGGTGGCTTTGATCTGTCGATTCAGGTGCCTGATCGCTAACGATTGGGTAAACCCCGAAAGCAAAAACGGCGACCTGCACAGGTCGCCTTTTTTTTGTGGCCGGATTATTCCCGCGCCACAAAAAAACGCCCCGCAATGCGGGGCGTTTATCACCAACGTGGTGTTTCAGGTCAGATTAGTGACCGTAAACAGCCAGTTTGGTGTCGGAGACGGTCAGGTTCTGAAGTGCAACAGAACCGATAGACGCGCCCCCGATTTCGATGGCGCCGATAGAGACGTCCATGCTGATGTCTGCGATATCGATACGCAGAACGTCAGTCATGGTGGAATCGCCCAGGCCATCGCCCTTATACACGTGCACATCGGCATAGGCGAATGCAGTGTCAGGTCCTGGGTTTGCGAGGAAGCCCGCGCCATAGATCGCCATATCACGGATACCAACACCCAGGAACTCAACGTCAAAGTCCATCTGCTCAACGTTGAACAGCACGTCCAATTGCAGCTGGTCAGTTGCAGTGTCTACACGGATATCCAACTGAGCCAGGTTACCGTAGCCGCTCAGGTTGGAGATCAGCGTGGTGCTCTCGCTGCCGTCAGCAGCAACCAGCTCCATGGAGCCTGCAGTCATACCCCAATCGATCGGGGCGCCAGAAATTGAGCCAACTGAAATGAACGCATCGCCATCGGCTTCAACGTCGATATCAATGTACAGGTCATCCAACAAGTTGGAACCAGCACCGCCAGCAACACCAGAACCACCCAGCACGATGTCATTCACGTTGAATGAACCTTCGTCGGTGTAGGTGAACGTTCCAATGCTTACCTGGGTTTCCAGCTCGATGGTCACACCGGCCTGACCAGTAACGTTACCCATAGCGGAATCGTCAAGGGCTTGCAGGTCAGCGTGAGCAGCGAACGGCATAGCGGCAACGGCAGTTGCCAAAGCAATTTTCTTCAGGCCTTTCATTCTTATCTCCTTATGAAACTCATTTTATTCTTGTGTGAGTTTTTTATGTGAAATCCTTTGACCTCACGGGTCCATTTAAGATTGTTTTACAGTCCTAGTCCGTGACTTCATTCACAGTCTTTTACGTTAAATTTACAAATTGAAACAAGTATCGATGAGTTCGCATTTCCCTCACGACTGGCCCTCGCCGCGCTGGTAGAACCACTCGAACGGTTTCTCCTGAGACACCGGCTCTGCCCAGGATATGCCACCGTTATGGACGTTATAACCGATGACCTTGTTGGAAGAGACGCCCAGCCTGTGCTCATGCTCAATCACAAGCACCTCAGAATCACTGTGCTCATTTACGCGGCCGGTATACAGAATCGCAGCTGCGTTGATCTGCCCTCTCTGGGCAATCGATTTAATAGCCGCACGATACATTTTTAACTGAACCGACGCCGGCACCCCCTCAGCCTGCTCAGCAATGTTAATTCGTTTGACGGTTTTGCCATCGTTCATCAACATCCAGGCCCCGGGCATATTGGGGCTGGCATCAAGAATCGAGGACTGGTATTCCTCGGTGGCCGCTTCGGATAGCCGGATCAGTTGCTGTTGGGCATTATAGATGAGCATGCCAACATCCTCCTCGCTGATCTTTCCATCCGCCAGCGGGCCTTCATCGGGCAACCCCTGCGCCAAAGAGTATGAAGAGCCAAGAGTGAACAGGCTGATACTGGCGACGAGTGCGTACTCTTTAAAAGGATACATAGAGCGACTTCCGTTCTTGTTTTATGGATTTTCAGCTCACGGGCTGAAAAACCCGGTAAAATACCGGCCAGCCCGTTCTGCTTGAACGTACTATTAGATCAGCGCCCGTCCCGATTGGACAACGGCCGTTTTGTGCAACGTGTATCATTCTTCCAATTTTTAACGGAGGTAGCTTGGCCCTTCCGCTGTATCAGCCCATCACCCGAGAGCAATACGATCGATTGTGCAGGCATTCATCCGCCAGGCCTGACTTCGTATTTTTGGGCAGCCAGGCCGTCGACGGTGGCCGTGGCGCTGCCCGGGGTTTCAGCTGCGATGCCGTTGATCGGATTGTTCTGGACAGTGCTCCAAACTTGCAGGCAGACACCGCAGCACTGGCCGAAAAACTCGACGCACTGGCCCAGCCCTACCAGCTTCACGCCACTGCGAATGCCCAGCTACCCTGCCCCATGATGGGTGGCTGGATGGGTAGCATTGCCTATGAGTTCGGTTACGCGCGGGAACCAAGGCTAAGTTCATTGTTGTCGGAGCAGCGTTTTCCGCTGTTTTTTGCCGGACTGTACCTGTGGTTCGCCAGCGAGGATCTTGAAAGCGAGCAGCACTACCTCTGGGTTCATCCACAATTGCCGGACTGGCAACACGCACAGCTTATGGACTGGATGCATCCAGACAATCCGGAACCATCAAAAGCCCACCGCTGGTCAATGCCACAGTGTTTTCAGCCAACCCAAAACCCGGACGCATTTCGGGAGCGAGTTGACCGCGTTCGACAATACATCCTCGCCGGCGATTGCTATCAAGCAAACCTGTCCCAATCCTTTGAAGGGCGCTTTCATGGTGATCCCTGGATCGCGTTTAATGCCCTCAGCCACGCCAACCCCACGCCTTATGCAGCATTTATCCGGCACCGTGGCGACGCACTGGTCTCAGTCTCTCCGGAACGTTTTTTGGCCATTCAGGATAACGTAATCGAAACCAGTCCGATCAAAGGCACCCGCGCCCGAGGGGCGACACCACAACAGGATGAAGCGCTGGCTCAGGCGCTGCTGGGGTCTGAAAAAGACAAAGCAGAAAACCTGATGATCGTGGATTTGCTTCGCAACGATCTGAGCGTCAACGCGACGCCAGGCTCCGTCAAAGTCGAAAAGCTGTATGCGCTGGAGTCCTACCGCAACGTACATCACCTTGTGAGCCACATCCGCGCCTCCCTGAAACCCGGCGTTAGCCCGATTCAGGCACTGTTTGACGCCTTTCCCGGCGGGTCGATCACCGGCGCTCCCAAAATACGGGCCATGGAGATCATCGCTGAGCTGGAGCCCCACTGGCGCGGGCCTTATTGCGGATCGGTTTTCTATTACGGACTGGATGGCAGACTGGACAGCAACATTGCCATCAGAACGCTGCTCTGTGAAAACGACGGGACCGTACGGTGCTGGGGAGGCGGCGGTATCGTGGCCGATTCCGAGCCGGAGGCCGAGTATCAGGAAACCCTGGCCAAGGTGCAGCCGCTGATGCGGTTTCTGGAAGAATTGGAAGTTTGAAGACCTGCGCAACTGGTCTATCAGCAGCGCAGGTGTATTCTCCGGCTGATCAAGCAGAGTGAACTGCGCTGGCCTTCAGGAATTGCTGTTTCAGATCATCAAACGTGTGGACCGCCGGGAACTGCGGGAACTCGTCAATGACGTTCTGAGGCGCATGGAACAGAATGCCCGCTTCTGCCTGGCCCAGCATGGTGGTGTCATTATAGGAATCACCCGCGGCGATCACGCGATAATTGAGCAACTGGAATGCACGCACTGACTGGCGCTTCGGATCCCGCTGACGCAACAGGTAGTTGGTGATCTGACCGTTGTCCGCCACTTCCAGCTTGTGACACAGCAGCGCTGGGTAGCCGAGCTTTTTCATCAGTGGCATCGCGAATTCATAGAAGGTGTCAGAAAGAATCACCACCTGAAAGCGCTCCCGCAGCCAGCCCAGAAACTCAGCGGCACCTGGCAGCGGATCGAGGGTGCTGATCACCTCCTGGATTTCAGGCAAGCCGTAGCCATGCTCATCCAGAATCCGCAGACGCTGCTTCATCAGCACGTCGTAGTCAGGAATATCCCGGGTGGTTGCCTTGAGTTCTTCAATACCGGTTTTTTCTGCAAATGCGATCCAGATTTCCGGGATCAATACGCCCTCAAGATCAAGACATGCGAGTTCCACAACGGTCTCCTGAACAGATTAAAAGTGGTCGGGGGGCATCGCCGCCCGAATAGTCTGGGCAGTATGATATGAAAAAGTCGGAACAAATGCATCGTGAATCCCCAAGGCATAAAGATATAGATGCTCATTCCTTTAAGCTATGAAGGGTTTGGTGGTAGCCTTGAGCGCATCACAAAACACAACGTCGGAGCAACATGACTGATATCCAATCCCTGCAAGCCGAGCTGGATGGCCAAAGCCCCCGGGCCATCCTCAAAGCGGCGCTGGCGCGCTACGACAACATTGCCATCTCCTTCAGCGGTGCCGAAGACGTGGTACTGATTGAAATGGCCCACAAGCTCACCGATAACCTCAAGGTGTTTACTCTGGATACCGGACGACTGCATCCGGAAACCTATGAGTTCATCGAGCGGGTAAGAAAGCACTACGGGATTGATATTGAAGTTCTGTTTCCCGATGCCACCGAGGTACATAATCTGGTCAACCGTAAAGGCTTGTTCAGCTTCTTCGACGATGGCCACTCGGAATGCTGCGGTATCCGCAAAGTTCAGCCACTGCGCCGTAAGCTGGCGACGATCGATGCCTGGATCACTGGCCAGCGCCGCGACCAGAGCCCTGGCACACGTAACGACGTACCCGTCGTTCAGATAGACGAAGCCTTCTCAACCGATAACACCACCCTTGTGAAGTTTAATCCGTTGGCGAACTGGAGCTCGAAAGAGGTCTGGGACTATATCCGCATGTCGGAGGCGCCCTACAACACCCTGCATGAACAGGGTTTCATCAGCATTGGTTGCCAGCCCTGCACTCGGCCGGTACTGCCGGGACAGCATGAGCGCGAAGGTCGCTGGTGGTGGGAAGAAGCCACTCACAAAGAATGTGGCCTGCACGCGGGCAATCTGATCGGCAAATCGGGTTAGGCCGCCCAGCCCGATGCCGGAATAAAAAAAGGCCCGCGCGTCATCTCGACGGCGGGCCCTTTCCGTTCGGAGCACTCAGTACGTCGGCAGCTCTACATCCTTGAACAACTCAAGAATTTCACTACGACTACCCTGATGTGCAACCACCCGATCGATCATCTCTTTGGTCAGGTGGGGCGCAAAACGGCGCATAAACTCGTACATATACCCCCGCAGGAACGTGCCCTTACGGAAGCCAAGGCGGGTAATCGAAGCCCTGAACAGTTTGCTGGCATCCAGAGCAACCAGATCGGTATCAACCTTCGGATCAAACGCCATGCTGGCAATGATCCCGACGCCAAGGCCCAGGCGCACATACGTTTTTATTACGTCTGCATCCGCTGCGGTAAAGACCACCTTCGGCGTCAGGCCACGCGACTGAAATGCCTCATCCAGTTTTGAGCGCCCGGTAAAGCCAAAAACATAGGTGACCAGCGAGTACTCGGCCAATTCTTCGAGCGTCAGTTCCTGGCCTTTAGCCAGCGGATGATCCTTGGGAACGATCACACACCGGTTCCACTTGTAACACGGCATCATGATCAAGTCGTTGAACAGATCCATGCCCTCGGTGGCAATGGCAAAATCAACCGCGCCATTGGCGGCCATTTCCGAGATCTGCATCGGTGTGCCCTGATGCATATGCAAGGATACATCCGGATATTCCTCGATAAACCCACTGATGACCGGTGGCAGCGCATAACGAGCCTGGGTGTGGGTAGTGGCAATGCTCAGATCACCCTTGCGCTGATTACTGAATTCCTGGGCAATTTTCTTGATGCCCTCTACCCGGCGCAAAATTTCGCCCGCTTCACGAACAATAATCTCGCCGCCCGGCGTAATCCGGGTCAAGTGCTTACCGCTTCTGGCAAACACCTCCAGACCCAGCTCATCTTCCAGCAAGCGAATCTGTTTGGAAATGCCCGGCTGAGAAGTAAAAAGGCTCTGGGCAGTCGCCGACACATTCAAATCGTGGTGCGCCACTTCCCAGATATAACGCAGCTGTTGTAATTTCATTGAGACCGTTGCTCCCCGGATAAGTCTTCTAGCAGATAATACGCATAAGAAAAGTTATTTTCATTCTTTTTGGATATACAATTTAATCTGTAATCAGTGTAGACCAATTCCCGGGTTTCGCTGCGTTGCCAACGCCTTGCGTCAGCGCAGCCCTTGACTTGTGTGGGACAAAGCACACAATCCAGTAACACCATTACCCTGACTTCAGGACGCCATGCTGCTTACCACCAAATTTCTCAGGCCAACATCCGATCCCAGAGCGGTGCGCAGACATCGCCTGGATGCTCTGTTGGAACCGGAGCAGAGCAAGCGGCTGAACCTGATCGTGGCGCCTGCGGGATTTGGCAAAACCACCCTGGTCAGTCAGTGGTGCGCCCGTAACGGCACAAGTACCGCCTGGCTGTCACTGGATGAGTTCGACGATCAACCCCGCCAGTTCTGGCAATACCTCGTTGGCGCATTCAAACACGCCGGGCTTATCGGTCTTGATGACGCAGAGAAACACTTGATGCGACAGCAGGAGGGCGACCTCAATCATGCCATCAGTAGCCTGATCAACGCCCTGAATGATAACAACAACCCATGGCAACTGGTGATTGATGACTATCATGTGATCAACACCGACGCCATTCATCGGCAACTGGCCTGGTTCATGGATTACCTGCCCCCGGGCATCCTGGTAACCATCGCCTCCCGGACAGAACCACCCTTACCGTTGGCACGGTGGCGAGTGAGACGGCAAGTACAGGATGTTCATCCGGGATTGATGGCATTCTCAGAAGATGAATGCCGAGCGTTTTTTCAGGACACCATGGCCCTGAATCTGTCAGACCAGGACATCCGGACCATCTTCCGCCGCACGGAAGGCTGGGTGGCCGCCATGCAGCTGTCCGCACTCTCCGGCCGAACGGACGCTCTTAAATCCAGCCAGGCGCACAAAGACAGCATTGTCGCCCCGGATGGCAAGCTGATCAGTGATTACGTTCTCAGCGAAGTTCTGCAACAGCTCCCGGATACACTCACCGACTTCTTGCTCGACACCGCCTCATGCCCGCGTTTGTGCAGCTCACTGTGTAACGCCCTGCGCCAACGGGATGACAGTCAGGACATACTGCAAAATCTGCTATCCCAAAACCTGTTTCTAATCCCGATGGACAATCACAACGAATGGTTTCGCTACCACGACTTGTTCCGGGAAGCCCTGCTACAACGGCTGCAGCAGATTGACCCCGAACGGGGATCGGACCTGCAGTCACGCACCATTAACTGGCTTCTGAGCCATGGCCATGTCCAGGAAGCCATCGCCCTGATTGTCAAAAGAAACGACAACGAGCAGTTGGCAAAAGTATTGGCTGAGCATGGCAACAACCTGATCCATGGAGGATTTCATCTGCCCGTGCTGGGATGGATTGAAAGCCTTCCCGCCAGCCGACTAACCGATAGCCCGCAACTACAGATGCTTCGGATCTGGGGCCTGTTTTTTGCTAATCGCCTGGACGGCCTCGACCCGCGGCTCACAGAACTCGAAGATCTGTTGGACCGTCGGGTCGCAGATTCTCACCCGGATGCCGAAGGGGCACTGGCCATACACAGCGAAATCTCCTTGGTGCGATCGTACCTGGCGCGTAGCCGTAATGACGACAAGAACGCCTCAGATCTGACCCGACAGGTACTTAAAGACATCGATCAGATTCAGATACCCCTGAAATCGGTCACCTACTATGGCCTCGGGCTGGATTACTTTGGCAGAGGCGATCTAAGCGCCGCTGAAGAAGCCCTGGCGTCGGCCGTGCATTACGGCCAGATAGAGCACAAAGCCAGTACGGTGCTGTCGTCGGGCGGGCTTCTGGCCTGGATTCAATATCATCGAGGCGATACCGACCTTGCACTGACCACGACCAGTCGCGTGCGTAACTGGGTCGATGAACACTACGCCGATCCGACCCAGCCCAGATTGATCTCCTGTTGGCAGAACAGCGCGCTCACTGAAATCTACCGTGAGCGCAATGAACCGGAATTGGCAGCCAACTACCTTTCACCGCTGCTGGAACATGTCGAGAACGGCACAGAACCCGGGCAGCACGTAGTAATACAGTACGTTCGGGGCCATCTGGCGTTCAGCGAGGGCCGTCTCGAGCACGCCATTGAGTTGCTGGAAGACGCGGTGATCACGGGCCGCAAACGCCGTGAGCACATTCTGTTCGAGCCACCCGCAGCGTCTGCCCTGCTGGCTCGCTGCTATCTGGCCTCAGGCCACCTGGAGAAAGCCAACACCAGTCTACTGCCGGCACTTGAGACGCCCGCCGCCAACCCTCTGAACCGGGAACAAAATCAAATTGCCCTGGCTCGGGTTCAGGTCGCCCGGGGCGACCTCCAACTGGCGCAGGAAACCCTGTCGGTGTTGATTTCCGTTGCCGAGCGCAATGCCCATAATCGGCATCTGGTTGAGATTCTGCTGGTGTATGCCGATGCACTGGCACGCCAACACCGTACGGAAGAAGCGAACGAAATGCTGGAACGGGCCCTGGATCGGGCCGAAAGCGCAGGTTTCTTGAGGTTATTTGTCGAAGAAAGTCGGTCGCTGAGGGACATGCTGCTGGACTGTCCACGATTACGAACCCCAGGGCGCTGGAATCGTGAGCTGCTGACGATGCTGAAGTATCAGCAGGGCGACAACCCCATTCCCGAAGCGCCGTCACGGCGTAGATCCGCAAATGACAATTATAATAATGCACTTGCAGAACCTTTGAGCCAGAGGGAACAGGAGGTGCTCGATTTGATCAACCAGGGGTTGGCCAACAAAGACATCGCAACAAAAATGACGGTGGCCCCGGCCACCGTAAAAGCCCACATCCGAAACCTCTACGGCAAGCTTGGCGCCAGTCGCCGCACCGAGGCGCTGGCGAAAGCCAGGGAGCTGGGGTTGCTTGAAGACTGACCATAAACGTGACATCCGTCACACTTTACCTTGATTAAAGGCACCCACTACGCCCTTTGGACGATCCGGTTACGCCCCCTTAAGCCCTATGATTTAACCATGGTGAGGTTAACCCTTACCGGGAATTCTGAACTTCAGGCCTCAGATTTCTTGTTCCGCGTTGTTTCGACGCCCGGGTTCGTCAAGAACCCCTTTGATAAGAGCCAACCCCTTGGGGCTGGCTCTTTTTTTATGGCCGCAGAACCAAAGATCAGTATTCGATAATGCGCCTAAACGGGGGTAATGCATCCAGCAACAACTGACCATAGCGCCGGGCAACAATGCGGCGATCAAGGATCGTGACCCGCCCGGTATCCTGCTCGGTCCGCAGCAGGCGGCCGACAGCCTGCACCAGTTTTATGGAGGCATCCGGTACTGTGATTTCCATAAACGGGTTACCGCCCCGCTGGGTCACCCATTCGGCCAGGCTGGCCTCGATCGGGTCGTCCGGCACTGAAAAAGGCAGCCGGGTGATCACCACGTGATGCAGATATTTACCAGGCAGGTCGATACCCTCGGCAAAACTGGCTACACCAAACAGCACGCTGGCGTTGCCTGCATCAACGCGGCTGCAATGCTGCCGCAACACTTCGCTCTTGGCCATGTCGTCCTGGGTCAGGATCAGCTCCGGATAGTCCGGCGCCAGGGCATCCCTGACCAGCTGCATCTGCCGCCGGGAGGTGAATAGCACCAGGGTCGCCATTTCGCCAGCCCACAAGTCCGGTAGCCGCTTGATCAACGCCTCACCAAACCCATCATCCGTTGGCATGGCTGGCATCGCCGGCACCTCCACCGTCGCCATCTCCGCGTACCGGAATGAGCTTGGCACAACCAGATAGCGGCTCGCCTCTGGCAACCCCGCCCGAGAGCGCAGACGGTCGAACCGTCCTAGGGCAGTCAAGGTTGCACTCGTCAAAACCGCTCCATAGGCACGGGACCAGAGCCGAGAATACAGCAGGTTATCCGCCAGCACGGGCGAGCTGAACAAGGCAATGTCTTCAGCATGATCCCAGCGCTGCCGCACCGACCAGCGCGCAGCAGGCGGCCCCTTTCGGACTACAGGCGCAGCGTCTGCTTCTTTGTTGGCAGGGCTGGCCACTGACGGCTCACACCAGGCGGCCCACAGGCGCAACTGCTCTTCCGCGCGACTGTGGAAAGCACCAATCACCGGGTACCAGGAGTCCGCTGTATCCCTGTCCAGTTCAGGATCTTTGCGCTCATCAAAAGCGCTTTGCAGCTCGTCTGCCAGGGTACCCAGGTGCCGGACCAGACCTGCGGTCACAATGCGCGTTTCCGCTGCCAACTCAGCCAGTGCATCCGGCAATTCGCCGTCCGGATAGCGCCATTGTGCGCTGCGCCGTTCTTCATTAAATTCCCAGCCGGTGTTCTGCTCAACTTCCTCGTAGACCCGCCCCAAGGCGAGATCGAGATCACGGCCAGAGGTACTGATTTTCTCGACCGCTTTGGTTGCCTGCGAGCCTCCCGGTAACCAGGGCTGCATCTTGACCAGCGCCTGTGACAATTGCTTCAACCACTGACGGGTAGAGTTCAGGGGCACTGACGCCGCAAAATGATTGAGTGCTTTTTCCGGAAGGTGGTGAGCTTCGTCAAAAATGAACAGCGCGTTCTCCGGCTCGGGGAGAATCGCACCGCCACCCAGCGCCAGATCGGCGAGCACCAGATCGTGGTTTGCCACCACCACATCGGCTTCGTCCAGATCTTTCCGGGCATCAAAAAACGCACAGCTGTCAAAGTAGGCACAATGCCGATTGGTGCATTGGCGGTGATCGGTGGTGACCTGCCGCCAGACGTCATCGGGAATCTGTTCCGGCCAATGATCACGGTCGCCATCCCAATCCCGGGAACCATAGGTCGCCAGCATTTTCTCGAAGATCACCCGGCTGGCCGCCTCATCATCTGCAGGCTGATCGAGCAAAAACAGCGACATGCTCTCGTTGTCGCCGTGACCTTCGTCGTGCAGTTTGGATTCCAGTCGCGACATACACAGGTAACGGCCACGGCCTTTCGCCAACGTCCAGCTGAAATCCAGTTTGCTATGTTTACGCAGGTCTGGCAGGTCTTTCAGTACGATCTGATCCTGCAGGGCCACCGTCGCGGTTGAAATCACCAGCGTTTTTCCCAGCGCTTTGGCCACAGGAATCGCGGCGATCAGGTACGCCAGGGTTTTGCCTGTACCCGTACCTGCCTCCACCACGCAGGTCGCCGGTGGCGATGTGCGCTGGCCATCGTTATCGGTAATGTCGGCCATGTAGCGGGCAATTTCAGCGATCATCAGGCGCTGGCCATAACGGGCCCGAATGTCCTTGCCAGCCAGCACATCGCGGTAGCTTTGCTGTATCTGTTGTTTGACTTCGTCTGTCAGCGCCATTATCTCGGGCTCACCCAGTCTCGCACGGTACCAACACGAAAACGGCGGCCATCCAGAGTCAGGATTACGCCATCCTCCGTGACCCGTTCAACGATCAGGTTGCCCAGGGCATCGCCGGGGCGAAGATAGTGATTGTTGATCATGACACGGCTGGCCGTGGGATCGGATGAATAGATATGGCTGTTAAAGGTCAAATCAGGAACACTCTTTTGAAACGAAAGCGGCAGCTCGACAAGGTGTGGCACCCTGCCCTGAGAATCGACGGGCGTCAACAGGGTTTCCCGAACCGACTGGTCGGGCACGATCACCAGGGGCGCTTCGTTGCCGGTTACCACCACGGGCTGATCAGACAGATCATCGTCGGCCGGGGTTGCCGGCGGTTCAACCTTCTCAGGCTGGTTGGCAATGGGCGCCGGATCAAGCGATGCCCGCTCTGCCGGCTCAGACACAGCGACTGCGGGTCTGGCCAGTTCTGGTTCGGGTACTTCGGGCAACACCAAAGCCCCGTCAGGCTCGGAGAACGACGTTGGCCAGAACAGATAGGCCATCACTCCGGCGTTGAGCAACAAAGCAACAACCACCCACAACACCGGCGAAATCGGTTTTTTCTTCGGCCGGTACACCATCTGCACTTGCTGGCCCAGATCCGGTGCTTTACCTTGCCGGCGCTCGGCTTCTGATCGTCTCAAAGCATCAAGGATATAAGACATAACTCACCCGTTACTGGCCACCGGGGCCGCTACCAGCCGGGGAACATCGGTACCCAGGTCATTATTAATCTGAATAATGGTCATCGGCCCTGCAATGCCATCAACCGTCAGGCCCTTGGCCTCCTGATACCAGCGCAGTTGCTGGTCAGTGCGCAAGCGCTTGACCCGGGCGCTCTCCGCCGTGGATTCAGAAAGCCGGTCCGCCAGTTGCATCATTCGGGCATCCATCCACAACTGCTCTCCGGAAGAGCCGGCAAAAAAACCGTCGCCGCTCATGTATTCAGGGATACGCCAGAACACTCGAAAATCACCAAACCAATACGGCTCCAGTTGACGAAACGGCACCTCGAGAACCTCACCAGATAACTCAATCACCGCCATATCATCGATCAGCGAGCGCAAAACCACGTAGCCAACCTCACCCTCGCTGTTCCGGAGTTGCAATATCGCAGGGCGGTTCAGAAACTCCAGGCTTCGGCGGCTACCCTGGCGCTCCAGGCATCCAAGCCGAATCGTTCTGGCAAACTCACAAGCCAGTGGAAACTGGCTGGCGTTGTAGGCTTCCCCCCACACCTCAAATAATTGCCCGAACGCCTCCGCAAGTCCCAGCGTATGCTGCTGGAACTCGAAAGGCGGTAGCTCCGGAGAAGGTACCGAAACAACCTCTTCGCTAATGGCAGGCGGCAGCTCCGGCATTTGTTCTTCATCCGCACCTTCGACCCGCTCAATAACGCCAGATACCACGGGCAGCTCGCTATCATTTGCGAACACCGGCTGGTTGCCCGGCGAATACAACAGCCAGCCCAGAACCGCAATGGCGACCAATACGAACGCCGCCACCAACGCCAGTTGACCCATTCGCGATACGTCATGCCGGGCGCCCATTTTCATGGGCCGCCGGTTGCCATGCACCTCCCGGGCTGCGTGACGTATGTGATCAACCGTAATCTGATGCTCACCCTCGGCGTAGGCCCCCAGTAAAGCCCGATCGCCGATCAGATTGATCAAACGAGGAATACCCTGGCTTTCCCGGTACAGTTTACGGATCGCAGCAGCACCGAAAATATCACCCCTCAACCCGGCCACACTTAGCCGATAGCGAAGGTAGGCGGGCAAATCTGAGGGATCGATAGCATCAAGGTGATAGCGCGCTGTCACCCGCTGGTTCAATTGCCGTAACTCATCCAAAGCCAGCATATCCTGAAGCTCGGGTTGCCCCAACAACACGATTTGCAAAAGCTTTTTCTCTGCGGTCTCCAGGTTGGTCAATAGCCGAAGCTGCTCCAAAACCTCGGCGGAAAGATTCTGGGCCTCATCAATGATCAGAACCTTGTGGCGACCAGCTGCGTGGGCCTTGAGCAAATCCTGATTGATACCATCCACCAGTTGTTTGATGGTAGCTTCCGGTGCGTGAGCAATTTCCAGCTCATCACAGATAGACGACAGCAACTCACGGGCGGATAGGCGGGGGTTCAGGATCAGGGCAATATCAACATGCTCTGGAGCATTCTCGATAAAGCACCGGCACACAGTGGTCTTGCCAGTACCGACCTCACCCGTGATGACAATAAAGCCACCCTGCCCCTGTACGCCGTACATCAGGTGCGCCAGGGCTTCTTTGTGGCGGTCACTCAGGTACAGGTAGCGGGGGTCCGGTGCGATGGAAAATGGCGGTTCCCTAAAGCCGAAAAAATCGTAGTACATGGTTCCTCAGGATCAGGGTGTAGCCTTGTCAGCTCCGACAACCAATCGCAATTCAGCGGCCTTGCGATTCTGTTGTTTAAGACGACGAACGCAACGTTCAAGCGTTTTCGAGATCCTTGCATGAGAGCGGATCATCGAGATTTTCGGCCAGGTCGCGCGTTCGCCCGCCAGAATCATTTCCCGCACGTATTCCGGGCTGGGGTTCGACAGCATACGACGGAAGTCGCTGAATGCATAGGTAGGAGCGATCGTCACGTCACCGGAATAGCGCTGGGCCATGATGGTATGCATCTGCCCCGCCAACTGCCGTAACAGTTCCGGTCGAACCCGCTTTCTGAGGTAATCAAACACCCCCTGACCATGGAACAGTATCTCCGATTTGACCAGATGCATGGGCAAATTGGCCAGAGACAGCTTTTCGTCTTGCCCTTGTTGGCTCAGAAACGGCACCACGTGGGGGTTTGTCTGGCTGACAATGGTGAAATTGACATCATAGAGATGCATTAACCGCTCAATCGGCAAATCACTGACCACCGAACCATCGACAAACTTCAGGCGCGGCATGTAGGGTAGCGAGTTACCGTAAAGGTCTTTCTTCATCAGCGTCACTGGCGGGAATATACCCGGTACCGCAGCACTGGCAAGCGCAGCGCTCCAGACCTGAATATAAGGCGAAGTGTAACCACAGAGCAGACGGGCTTTCTGATGTGCCTGCACTGGTGACACACTGATATTGATGCTCCGACCGGTGCGCTGATAGGCCTCTTCAAAGGTATCGTTGCCGATGTTGGCTTGCAGGCAGTTCTTCAGGGTTTCCTGATCCATCAAACCATCACCGCGCATTGCGCTCAGTAAGCCCCGCCACTTCCAGGCCTGAAGGTTATGATTCTCAGGGACCAGCATTTCAGGAATTTCTGCATCGGTATGCACGCCGAGAATGCCCGCTATAACCGCACCAATACTGGAGCCAGCAATCACCTGCGGCAACAGGCCTTTCTCCCAGAGCGCCTTGATCACGCCGAAATGAAACATACCGAGGCTTGCGCCGCCGCTCAAAAGCAGCGACGGGCGACCGTAACTGGTCAGCGTATCGCGGAAAAACTGAAATTTTTCGTTGACTGAAAATCCGGGTACCGGATGGTCACACAGGAAATCAAGGGCCTCACACACCTGAGTAATGTATTCCTCGACCAGGTGCTTGGTACCAACCCGCGAGCGGGTATAGAGAGCGGGACTGCCCATATTGCCCAGGTCGTGATGCAAGCCTTCCCTGAGCGCCCGTTTAAGACGCTCAAAATCATTTTGTTGGCGGTACTGCTTGAGATTGCTGAGCCGGTCGTAGATCAGCTCATAGTGGTATAGGTCAGACGCGAAGTCTTCTTTCCACTCGGCATTGCCCTCCAGAAAATCAAGCTCCAGAGCGGCGGCCTTCCACTGTTCGTAGTTGGGGGCTTCTGCCAGCAATTTGCGGTATCGGGCTATCCTGGGGTCCTTGATCACCTGCGGCCTCCCGGCATGAATGCTCAGAAATCTTCGAGCATAAAGTCGTCATCATCAGCAAACGGATCTTCGGTGATCTTACCATCCTTGATCAGGAATTCACGGCGCTGCAGAAAGGCATTTCGTACAAACGTGTACCGGTCACCGGAAATAAACTGCTCTGCAGGAATAAAGTCAGCTCGCCTGTCGACAATCTGAAGGACACGCAGGTAATAGGTTTCCGGGCTGCTCACTTCATCCCAGGCCGATGGCAGCAGAAAGCCATCTGTGACCATGCCCGAGAAGTATCGGGGTGTTGCCGGACCCAGTAACGGCAGCATCAGATAGGGGCCAGAGCCAACGCCCCAATAACCCAGAGTCTGGCCAAAATCTTCAGGCCGTTCCGGCAGGTCAAACGCCGTGGCAACGTCGAAAATGCCCCCCAACCCAAACACCGTGTTGTAGGTAAATCGGCCAACCGCCACAACCGCAGACTCACCTTTCAACTGCAGCACACTGTTGCTGAAGTTCCGGATTTCGGTCAGGTTATTGAAGAAATTGGTGACACCACGGTCAACAATGTCTGGTGTAACCGTGCGATAAGCCTGCGCAACCGGACGGAGAAACCAGCGGTCAATGGCGTCGTTGAACGAGAACACCTTGCGATTCCAGTTCTCGTAGGGGTCATCGGTATTGACCCTCATATCACTCTCAGGAGGCGGCTCCTGCATAGTCTGAGCAGATACCTGCCCGCCACCAAAGGTCAGGAGCATCAACACCAAAGTGGCCAGCAGAGACCGGCGCCGGAATAGTAATATGTTCATTTTACACTCTTGGGTTGTTTAACCTGTTTCAGTTCGTCGACAATACCGGCGCATTATTACTTTTGTCACAGTTTTCCGGAGGAAATCAGATGTCAGTACCGGGTAATCTTGTCAGTTCTCTGGCCATGGCCTTACGCTGGGGCGACATGGACGCATACGGCCACGCCAACAACACAGTTTACTTTCGTTTCTTTGAAGAGGCCCGGATTGTCTGGCTTTCATCCCTGGAGCTAGGTGGTGTTGCAGCCTCAACCGGGCCCGTGATTATAAAGACCAGCGCGACCTTTCTGAAGGAGCTCACTCACCCCGCTACGGTCGTGGTTGAAACATACGCGGACAAAGCCGGAAATACCAGTCTGGACACCTACCACATGCTTAAGGATTCACAGACTGGTGAGGTATACGCGGAAGGCTATGCGAAAGTTGTCTGGGTCGACCGGACAACAAAGACATCGACCTCTCTGCCAGACACCCTGAGAGCGCTGGCAGGGAGTTAAACCGCATCAGCGATGGCGTACGACCACGCTGCCGATGGAATAGCCGGCACCAAACGAGCAGATGACGCCCACGTCGCCGGTTTTCAGATCGTCCTTGTGCATGTGAAACGCGATGATCGAGCCCGCAGAACTGGTATTGGCATACTCATCCAGAATCACCGGCGCTTCTTCGATCGTTGCATCACGGCCAAGCACCTTGCGAGCAATCAACTGGTTCATGTTCAAGTTGGCCTGGTGTAGCCACATCCTGGTGAGGTTGTCCGGGGCCAGATCAAGCGATGCAAGGTGGCTCTGAATGGTCTCAGCTACCAGTGGTGACACTTCCTTGAACACTTTACGGCCCTGCTGAATAAACAACTTGTCCGGCTTACCAATACCCGCCTCGTCAGCCCGATTGAGAAAACCGAAGTTGTTCCGGATATTGTTCGAGAACTGGGTTTTCAACCGGGTGCCCAGAATCTCGTACCCCTGACCGGGCTGGGTATCCTGCTCACGCTCCACGAGGATTGCCGTGCAGGCATCACCAAAAATGAAGTGACTGTCCCGGTCGCGGAAGTTCAGATGACCAGAGCAAATTTCCGGGCTCACGACCAGCACCGCTCTGGCAGCGCCGTTCTCCACAGAATTCACCGCGGCCTGAAGACCGAAAGTGGCTGAACTGCAGGCCACATTCATATCGTAGGCAAAGCCGTCAATGCCCATGGCTTCCTGCACTTCGATGGCGATCGCAGGATAGGCACGTTGCAGGTTCGAACACGCCACGATAACAGCATCTACATCGGCGGCTGTCTTGCCTGCCTGCGCCAACGCCTCCTTGCAAGCGACCACAGCCATCTCACACTGAACCGAGGGTGACTCGTTATCACGGTCGGGAATGAAAGGTGTCATTCGCGTCGGATCCAGAATTCCTTCCCGGTCAATCACGTGCCGGCGTTTGATACCTGAGGCTTTCTCAATGAAGGCTGACGACGAGGGCTGCAGCGCTGCCAACTCTCCGCGAGCAATGTCGTCCGCGTGTTCGTTGTTAAACAGCTCAACGTACTGATTGAACGCTTCAACCAGTTGATCGTTCTCAATGATGGCGGGCGGCGTATAGAGGCCGGTCCCGCTGATGACGGCTTTAATCACAATTACCCCACGTCATAGTTGTAATAAGACACTACGTTGTCAGAAATACTAACACAGACTGAGGGATTTGCCCGCTTGACCAAAGTCGGTAGCACCAAAGCAGTGCACAGACAAAGCCCCTACACCCGGGTGTTCTGCCACTGTTTATCCAGGCGCTTGGCTGAAACCGTCATGGCGGTGCCCAGTTGCTGTGCAAAAAACGACACCCGATACTCCTCTAGCATCCAGCGGTAGAGCTCAAGTTCAGGGTCTCGAATGCCCTGGCGCTTGTGCTGTTCCTGTTTGGTTGCATAGCGCGCCCACAAAGCATCAATGGTATGCAGGAACTCCCGCTCACGCCCCATTTCTCGCGGCATTTTCTCCAGACGGACCAAGGCCGCCTCAAAATAGACTCCGAAGCGCTCAAGCCACTCGGACGGCATTTCAACCAGAAATCCCGGATAGACAAGGTGCTGAAGCTGAAACTTCAGATCCGCCATACTGTTGGCCTGAGCAAGATTTATCTTGCCCTTGAGCTGCTTGGCCACTTGCTGATACCCGCTCATCGCCTGGAACAGGCGCTCATCGGCCTGTTCAAGAGCAGCAATAAAGTCGCCACGGCGGCTGTCGTAGACCTCGACGAAACTGCCAGCGTCTCGAGGCAGGCTCCCGGATAAAAAATGCTGCATCACTGCAGACACCAGCAAGTCGTCCAGCAACACTTTGGCCTGACCAACCGGGGCAAACATCAACGCCGACTTTTTGAACCGGGGTAATTTTCGTTCCAGATCGGCAAGAGTATTGCCAAACCGATTGATGATCAGCCGCGCAATGCCGCGGCGCAGACTGTTTTCAGCGGTCAGACGATCCAGGCACCGTATTGTCCTCACCTGCTTGCCCAGGTCTTCCAGAGCCGGATAGACCGTTACCTGCATCCCGCCCTTTTCGGTCTGCACCTGTTCAGCCAGATCGCCAAACTGCCAGTCGGTGTGCTCGCCGGCCGCTTGAGGACTGTCATCATTCTTGGTCGCAGACGCCAATGCCTCTTCGGCGCGCCCCTGCAATCTGGCCTGCAGATCATCGGCGTCCCGGCCTTCGGCAACCGCTTTGCCTTTGTCCCCGGTTACCCGCAGATTCATCCTCAGGTGTCTGGGCAACTCTTCCTGCGGCCAGGCCTCCGGGTCAATCTGAACACCGGTCATTCGACGCAACTGTTCGCCCAGTTTCAGAGCTAACGGCTCATTGCTCGGCTGCAGATTTTCGAGAGCCGCATCCACAAAGTTGGGCACAGGCACAAAATTTCGGCGCAGGGATTTCGGCAGGCCTTTGATCAACGCAATGCACTTTTCCCTCAGCAAACCCGGCACCAGCCATTCCAGTCGCCGGGACGGTATTTGCTTCAAAGCCATCAGCGGCACATTGAGGGTGACGCCGTCTCGCTCGCTGGTGGGTTCAAACTCGTAGCTCAAGGGGTATTTCACGCCCTCCCACTCCAGATAGTCCGGGTATTGCGCGGCCGCGCCCTGGTCCAGTGGACGCTGCAAGACATCGGTCTCGGTCAGCTCCAGCGCCCGAAGCGCCTCGACTGACAGTCTTTTCCACCAGGTTTCAAAGTGCTGACCGCCGACAATCTCCTGGGGCAGGCGCTCGTCGTAAAAAGCAACCAGCACTTCGTCGTCCACGAGCAAGTCCCGGCGGCGGGTTTTCTTCTCCAGATTCTCGACGGTGTCCAACATGTCCCGGTTACGGGCAATAAACGGTGCTTTTGACTGGAAGTCGCCCTCAACCAGTGCGCGCCGGATAAACAGATTCCGGCACTCGACCGGGTCAACCTTGGCGTAAGGAATACGGCGTTTGGCCACCACGTCGAGCCCGTACAAGGTCACCTTTTCATACCCCATCACCTGGGCGCGTTTCTGCTCCCAGTGCGGCTCGAAGTAATGACGTTTAACAACATGCCCTGCCAACGGCTCCACCCATTCCGGCTGAATGGCCGCAACCATCCGGGCAAACACTTTGCTGGTTTCAACGATCTCAGCCGCAACAATCCATTTGGGGCCGATCTTAGCGACCTTTGAGCCAGGGAAAATCATGACCTTGCGATTGCGGGTGGCCAGGTACTCCCGCTTCTCCACTTTCACGGCAACATGGCCGAGCAATCCGGCGAGGATGGCCTTGTGGATCGCGTCGTAGTTTGCCACTTGCTTGTTGATGGCCAGTTTCTGTTCCCGGCAGATCAAAGTCAGCTGCCGGTGAATATCCCGCCATTCCCGCATTCGCATCCAGCTCAGAAATGACTTCTGGCACACTTTCTTGAGTTGATTCTGGGACAACTCCTGGCGTTGCTCCTCAAACCAGTTCCAGATATTAAGCAGCGTGGAAAAATCCGACTCTTTGTCGTTGAACGGCGCATGCGCCTGATCGGCCGCCTGCTGTTTGTCCTGAGGGCGCTCTCTTGGGTCCTGCACACTGAGCCCGGCGATCACGATCAGCACTTCCGCCAGACTGCCTTGGTCTGCGGCCGTTACCAGCATTCTGGCCAGCCTGGGATCAAGTGGCAGGCGCGCCATGGTGCGACCAAGCCGGGTTACCCGGCGCTTGGCATCGACTGCACTGAGCTCTTCCAGCAATTTGTAGCCATCGTTAACCTGTCGCCGGTCGGGCGCCTCCAGAAACGGAAAGTTCTGGATGTCGCCCAGACCCGATGTCGACATTTGCAGGATGACCGAGGCCAGATTGGTGCGCAGCACTTCCGGATCGGTGTATTCCGGCCGATTGATGAAATCCGTCTCATCGTAAAGCCGAAAGCAGATACCCGGTGCCACTCGCCCGCAACGCCCCGCCCGCTGATTGGCGCTGGCCTGTGAGATCGGCTCAATGGGCAGGCGCTGTATTTTCGAGCGAACGCTGTAACGACTGATGCGGGCAACGCCGGTATCAATCACATAACGAATACCCGGCACGGTCAGAGAGGTTTCCGCGACGTTGGTCGACAGTACGATGCGCCGGCCCTTGTGAGCCTGGAACACGCGGTTCTGTTCCTGGTTGCTGAGCCTGGAATACAGCGGCAATACATCTGTATGACGCAGCTCGGCGTGGCGAAGGACCTTGCTCAGGGCACGGATCTCCCGCTCGCCGGGCAGGAACACCAGAACATCTCCGGGCGGCTGCTTTTCCTTGCGCTCGTGTTGTTCTATTTCTTCCAGTGCCGACAATACACCGTCAGTCCAACCCTGATCGCGGTCATCTTCATCACCGGTCAGAGGCCGATAACGGATATCCACAGGAAAGGTCCGCCCACTGACCTCAATCACCGGTGCCTGATCAAAGAATTCGCTGAACCGGTCCACTTCGATGGTGGCGGAGGTGATGATGACTTTCAGGTCCGGACGTTTGGGCAACAGCTGCCGGAGATAGCCCAGCAGAAAATCGATATTCAGGCTGCGCTCGTGGGCCTCATCAATAATCAGGGTGTCGTAGCAATCCAGAAAGCGGTCATGCTGGATTTCAGCGAGCAGGATCCCGTCGGTCATGACTTTGACCCGGGATGCCTCCGACGTGTTGTCGGTAAAGCGGACCTGATAGCCGATTTGCTGCCCCACCTGCTCACCCAGTTCTTCTGCAATCCGGGCGGCAACACTGCGCGCTGCAATACGGCGGGGCTGGGTATGACCAATCAACCCACGAATACCACGGCCATGGTTCAGGCAGATTTTCGGAATCTGAGTGGTTTTACCCGACCCGGTTTCACCGGCAATGATCACCACCTGGTGCTCCTCGATGGCCTTGCTGATGTCATCAACACGGTCACTGACCGGCAACCCGGCCGGAAAGCTGGCCGGTTTGTGCGCTGCCTGGCGCTGGCGCACTTTGTCCAGGCCTCGGTCCAGCCAGGACGCCATATTTTCAAGGTCTTTCTGGCACGGCTTACCTTTGGTCTGACTGACCCGCCGGATGATGCGAGCTGCTTCCTGCTGATTACAGGCATCCAACTGGCTCATAAACGCCTTCACGGCGGCCTGAGGGTCGGCGTCCGGCTGTACCGGAGTATGGATCGGAGTTTTTTCAGTCATTGAACGGCGATGGGTCCATTGAGTAATCAGGGCAACGTAAGGCGCAACAGTCTATCGGGAAAACCGTGCAGTAGAAACACAGAGACCCCGCCGTGGCAGGGTCTCTGTATTGTTCAAGCAACCTTGCGGTCGCGCCAGCGCCGGTTACTTGGCGTTGGCTTCGTCCCGCAGTTCACGGCGAAGAATCTTGCCCACGTTGCTCTTGGGCAGATCATCCCGGAACTCAAAGTGCTTGGGCACTTTATAGGCGGTCAATCGCTCGCGGCAGAATTCCTTGATTTCGTTGGCGGTCACGCCCTCTTTGGTCGCGACCACATATACCTTGACAGCCTCACCACTCTTGGCGTCTGGAATACCAACGGCAGCGCACTCAACCACTTTCGGGTGACTGGTGACCACTTCTTCAATTTCATTCGGGAATACGTTGAAGCCAGAGACGATGATCATGTCTTTTTTACGGTCAACAATACGGATGTAGCCGTCTTCCTGGATCAGCGCAACGTCACCGGTCTTCAGGTACCCGTCCTCGGTAAAGGACTTCTGGGTGTCTTCCGGACGCTGCCAGTAACCCAGCATTACCTGTGGGCCTTTGACACACAGCTCGCCGGGCTCGCCGATGGGCGTTTCGTTGCCGTCATCATCAATAGTCTTGATGATAGTGGACGGAATCGGCAAGCCGATGGTGCCAATCTGAATGGCACTGCGAGGGTTAAACGTCACCACCGGAGAGGTCTCGGTCATGCCATAGCCTTCGCTGATTTCACAACCGGTGACACGCTCCCACATTTTGGCGGTGTCAGACGTCAGTGCCATGCCGCCAGAGGCGGTCAGCTTCAGACCGGAGAAATCCAGATCCTGAAACTCTTCGTTGTTGCACAGGGCCACAAACAGCGTGTTCAAACCAATAAAGGCGGAGAACTTCTGCTTTTGCATCTCTTTCACAAAACCCGGAATGTCGCGCGGGTTGGGGATCAGGATGTTGTGGGCACCGGCTTCGAGCATGATGCCGCAGTTCAGGGTGAACGAGTAGATGTGGTACAGCGGAAGCGGTGCAATGACCACTTCTTTGCCCTCCTCTACCTGATCTTCCATCATCGGGCGAACCTGGGTCAGGTTGGCCACCAGGTTTGCGTGAGTCAGCATGGCACCTTTGGCAACACCAGTGGTACCGCCGGTGTACTGCAGTACGGCCAGGTCCTCAAGCTTGGTTTCAACCGGGGTAAACTTTTCGCGCGCACCGGCGCTCAGTACAGCAGGCAGCTTGTGGGCACCCGGGATGTTGAACGAAGGCACCATCTTTTTAACGTGCTTCACCACCGCGTTCATCAGCGTGCGCTTGATGGTGGAGTGCATATCGGCGATTTCGGTCACGATCACGTGCTCAATGCCGGTATGGGGTAATACTTTTTCCGCGTTATCAGCCATGTTCGCCAGCACGACCAGTGCCTTGGCGCCGGAGTCGTTGAACTGGTGTTCCATCTCACGGGTGGTGTAAAGCGGGTTGGTATTCACCACGATCAGCCCAGCGCGCATGGCCCCGAACACAATGACAGGATACTGAGCGACGTTGGGCAGCTGCACGGCAATACGATCGCCCGGCTTGAGGTCGGTCTTGTTCTGCAGCCAGGCCGCAAAATTACGGCTCAGAGTATCAAGATCACGGTAGGTAAGCGTTGCCCCAACTGCGGAAAAAGCAGGTTTGTCCGCGTACTTCTTCACCGCTTGTTCGAAAACATCGACCATGCTTGTGTATTTCTTGAGATCAACCTCACTGGGAATGCCAGCGGGGTATTTGTCTTGATAGAACTGCTCAAAATCCATCACCATCTCCTGTCTTGTTGGCGCTTTTGGGAACAACCGGATGGGGTTCAGAAGTTCCCTGATTGTAATATTTTGCCTTGGCTGATCTGGTCATAAAATCAACCCTACTAAAGTATCAGCCCCAAAAAAGTCGGGAGAGAATAGCAGTTTTGTGAACGATGAGGTAGTTTTCAGAACATCAAAAGGTACATCTGTACCGTCCCTTCATGCACCGGAGCCTGTGATGAGCGACACCCTGGATACCCTCGAAAATATTACCTACGAAGAATTAAACGAAGGCGACTCTGCCACCTTCACCCGCACCCTGACCGAGGATGAGCTGGTACTCTTTGCGGCCGTGTCCGGCGATGTTAACCCGGTGCATCTCGACTCGGCGTTTGCGGCCGAATCCATGTTCAAGGAACGCATCGCCCATGGCATGTGGAGCGGCTCCCTGATTTCAGCAGCCTTGGCGACGGTAATGCCCGGGCCTGGCACTATCTATCTGGAGCAAAGCCTTGCGTTCAAACGCCCGGTTCGCCTTGACGATACTCTGACCGTGACACTGACCGTACTGAGAAAAGAACCGAAAAACCGGGTCGCGTTTCAGTGCGATGTTCGCAACCAGAATGGCGACCAGGTGGTCATCGGCGAGGCCAAAGTGATTGCACCTACTGAAAAGATCTCTCTGCAGAAGCCGCGCCTGCCAAAAATTACAATCGAAAATTGAGCCGGACCCAGGCATCAACCCGGAAGGAAATCGATCGGAAAACGCACCTTCCGGGTGTCTACACTGGCGGCACCAAAGTTGAACATCTGTACCCGCATGGCGATTCGCTTCTCCAGCGCCGGATTGCCGAGCTCGGAACTGACTACCTGACAAGCGGATACCGATCCATCTGGCTCGATCACCAATTCCAGAGTCACTTTGCCTTCCAGTGTCGGATCCTGGCGCAGTTCCCGCTGATACAGAGAATAAAGTGCGCTTTTCTGAGCATCAAACACTTGCCGGATGTTGCTCATCGCCCGCTCACCAATCGATGGTCGACTTGGCGCGGTAGCGGCAACCGCTGGCGCTGCCTCTGTCGGGGCGTCGACGGTACTGACGTCATGCCCCGCAAGTGCCACCTCTCTGACCGGCCCTTCTCCAGTTTGCACGCCACCACTGCCCGCAAGACCGGGACGGTTTGAGGCAACGTCTCGATTGGCACTGGCATTACCGATGTTGGCCGACCGGTTCTCTATGCGCGCATCAGGCTCCGGCGCCTGCAGTGCCGCCAGCCGATCCCTCATAGCAAAGAGGCCCGAGCGTGCCGCGGTCTCCCGGGCCTGTTCCGTGGTTTGTTCTGAGCTGGTGGTTTCGACCGGCGCTGGCTCAGGTTCGGGCTCAGCGACGGTCGGTACCAGCTCGACGTCTTCTGACTCAGGCTCAGGCTCTGGTTCCGCCTGCACGTCGGGCTTTTCAAGCTCAACAGGCCTGGGCGCCTCCACCAGTTGCGCCAACCGCGGCGGGATCTGCTCGACCTCGGATCGATCCGGTTCTGGTAGTTGCAGATACGGGATCAGCGCGGCCGGCACCAGAAACACGACCAGCACCAGCACCAGAATCGAACCGAAGCGGATTTTCTCCGAATTGTCCCGGCTCCAGGGCAGCCGGGACGCACCCATAGGCACGTTACGATCAGCCATTGCGCACCTCTGCCTCCACCGCCAACCGAACCTGCCTGAACTGCTCATCCACACAGGTCTGCATAACCTTTCGCAGCAAACGGTAATCGGTGTTCTTACCCGCCATGATGGTCACTTCCAGGCCCTGATCCGGCACTTCACTCCAGCGACTACGGCGGTAAGCCAGCTCTTCAGCCAAACCGCTTATGTGGGTATCGGTCGTTTCAATACCGTCAAGTCGGGCTACTTCCTTGCCCTGCACCAGAATCGACTGCCCGCTGACCTGAACCGTCAGATTCTCAACGGCCTCCTGCTCGGCGGTGGACGTTGGCAAGGGCACATCGGCGTTGTTTTGCATGACCTTAACGTCGGAAGAGTTCACCATCAGAAAAAACACCAGAATGGTGAAGATGTCCATCAACGACACCAGATTTAGCCCGCCGGCCTTGTGCATGCGTCCGTAATGCCGTTGGCGCAAACGGGCCCGGCGTGATGTCTTCATGCGCCCCCCCCCTCACGCGCTGCCGCTCGCTCGGCAAGAACCCGACTCTCATCAGCATCCATCAGGGAAACATTCGGGAACAGCTCGGCATTGACCACACTGGCAGCCACCACCGCTGGATAAGACCTCACCGCGTCCATGACAGACACCAGCGTCTGATAGTCCACGGCCGGCCCTACTTCCAAGGTCACGTCGGTTTTATCGGGCATGCGCGACTTGATCTGCTGCAGCACTGCGCTGAGCCCCTGATAGTCCTGAACACCATTTTTAACCGGCAACACCTCGATCAGCCCACGCTCACCGTCTGCCACTTCCAGCCCGCCGGGTATGACCGTGACCACCAACCGGAAGTTTTCTGAATCGGGCGCCTGCCCGGCGTCCATGCCCGGGAAGTTCAGCTCAATCATGCGGATCTGACTGAACACCATGCCCAGCAGCAGCACCGGCACCAATACAATCATCAGATTCAGGAACGCCGTGATGTCCAGATCGGCCTCGGTTGTCAGCCTGCGATGTCTGCGCCTCATATCGCCATACTCCTGTTTACTCTGGCTGGAAGACGGAATGCATCAAGCGATAGCCTTGCCGGCACCGGGCTCCGAGACCATATTCAGCAGCTTGACCCCGGCCATTTCAAAACTATCGACAATTTCGTTGGTGCGGGTTTGCAGCAATGCGTGGAACAACAGCAAAGGAATGGCTGACATCAGGCCAAACGCCGTGGTGTTCATGGCCACGGAAATACTCTCAGAGAGCAAGCTCGCTTTTTGAGCGGGATCAGCTGCAGCGACAGCAGTAAAGGCAGCAATCAGGCCGATAATGGTTCCGAGCAGCCCGAGCAAAGTTGCCACATTGGCTAAAGTCGCCAGGTACTGAGTGCGCTTCCCAAGCCTTGGCAACACTTCCATCAGGCCTTCCTCCATCGCATATTCAATGTCTTCCCGCCGGCTATCGTTCAGCAACCGGGCAATCCCGGCACCGAGAACAGAAGCGATGGCGCTGTCAGAGTTGGTGGCCGCTTTCATGGCGCGCTGGTAATCCCGTTTTTGCAGCGCCGGCCAGATGCCCCGCTCGAACGCCAGCCGGTTTCGCCGGCGCACGGCACCGAGATACAGAAAACGCTCAAGAGTAATGGCCAAGCCCAGAGCCAGCACTATAGCAATGGGGTACATGAAGGGACCGCCTTCCTGAAAAAAACGAACAATGGTATCGAGCATCAGTCTGTCTCCGTTTACTGCTGAGTCACGGTTGGCCCTGGTCGGTGTCGATCGTTATCGGCTCCAGCACCAGTGGGTTCAGGGTGTCCCGAAACTGGCGATGGTTCTCCAGCGCACGGGGCAAGGAAGGTTCTAAAAGATTCTGGGCGTGATTGTTGAGCTCGGCCCGAGGGCGACGCGGTAAGCTCGGGTTCTGCCAGGGCAGAATGTAGAGCACCCTTGGATCGTCTTCGCCGACGCTGGCCGATATACCGGCTACCGTCAGCACGGGCGGGGGTGCTTCACCGCTCTCTGGCTGGCCAGCCAGGCCTGGTTGCGCCAACAAACTCAACAAAAACAGCAGGCAGATTGCGGTGCGAGGACGACGAGAGATCATTGCAGCCTCCGCTCAAGGTCAGCAATCCAGCCCGCAACCAGCTTTTCTTCGTCACCCACCAGAGAGCGATAGCGTTGGTAGTGAGTCAGCGCAGTCTCAAGATCGAGCAGGTACAGCTCCGAAATCACGGCCAGGTTGTAATGCAATTCCGCAACCTCTGGCGCAGCGGCTAGCCCCTGCTCCAGCAAACGTGCGGCCTCATGGAATCGGTTCTGCTGCTTCAGCAACAAAGCCAGATTGTTCACCGTCGTAGCATTGGACGGATCCAGAGACACGGACCGCTGCCAGGCCTCAATGGCCCCCTCAACATCCCCGCTCTGGTGCGCCTGGATCCCTGCTTGTGACCATTCCCGGGCCTGTTCCGGGGAATACACCGGCTGCACCCTGATCTCTGCAGGGGCCGGGTCAGGTGGGGCTGAGACGCAAGCGCCCAGGCCCATAACAGTCATCACCAAAAACGCTTGCATGCCGCGAGTAATGGGTTCAGACACCGTCGTTTTCCTCCATGTTCCAGCTCATCCAGCGCAGCTCACGCTCGTAACGGCCCGGGTGCATGTCGGCCAATGCATCAAGACTACGCTCGATCCAGGTATCAAAACCGTGACTCGCCAGGCGCCCGTGATTGCGGGTGTGCAGATCCATCGCACGCTCCTCCAGGGGGTAGGCCTCTTCCTCCAGCAACATCTGGTATTGCATGGTTTCCAGCTCGTTCAGCTCCTGCGGCACTTCGGACGCCATCAGGTCTCTGGCAAGCGTCCGATAGAGCTCCGCACGGCGGTATAACACTTCGGAAAGCACCGCCCCACCGGCAAACGACTCAGCTTCAAGGAAATACTTCTGGGCCTGCTCCAGGGCGCGTTGCTTCCGGGCCAGCGACGCTTCCAGCGGGTGGACCAACGCGATCCGGGAAAAGTCCTCTGCCACCTGAGCACCCAGCACCAGCGACGACTGCCCGGCCCAGAGCAAGGTCTCCTCCGAGTGCCAGGGGCTGTCCGCCTCACGGGCAACCAGAGCACGGCGAATGGCATCGGCCTCAGGTTCTGATTCGATCAGCCGTTGACGCATAGACTGTTGCTGCAGGTGATCGCCGCCATTCTTTGGCGCCGGAGCAATCGCCAGCCATTCCCGATAGATGAGGTTGCGGTCAGACGTTGCGTTGGCCTGATGGTAGATCTCTGCAGCCCGCAGCCTCAACGGCCACGGCTCCGGAGCCTGTTCAGCGCCCCGCATCAGCTCACCAGCCGCTTTCAGCTGTTGCCCGGATTCAAGGTAGGCGTACACCAGATTTTCGCTGACATCAGCGGCAAGCGAATGCCTCGGAAAATCGGTACGGAAACGATTCAACTCGTTGATCGCCGTCTGCCACTGAGAGGCTTTCAGTAGCGTGTTGGCGGCATCAAACCGCGCTTTGATGGCAACGTCTGAGCCCGGCAACACCGAACTCACACGTTGAAAGTGCGCCACCGCAACCGTGGCATCGCCGTCGCTTGCGGCCCGCTCACCTTGCCGATAGATCGCGGTTGCCAGTTGCTCTCTGATCCGGTCAGCTTGCCCGGGCTCATCCTCAAGCGACGACTCTTGCTCGATCAGGGTCAACGCCTGGCGCCACGCCCTTTCCTCAAGACCGAATTCACCGCTGCGCTGCCGGACTCCGGCGGTCACCAGCCAGGCGGCATAACGGTGCTCGGCCTGAGCATGCTCCAGGGTCAGAGTTGATCGGGCGTAACTCAGCGCCTGATCGACATCGCCAAGTTCATACCAGCGATTCGCAAGATCGGCGCGCAAACCAGAAAGCCGCGTGTCACCTGCAAATGCGTCACTGAATCTTCGTTCCTCCTGACTCAGCTCTGTCAGCGACGACCGGAGAGCCTGGGGTGCAAGACCGGCCCTCAGCACCGTTATGGCGGCCCAGCCTGCCTCCGCTGCGCGCTCATAGCCGGTATCGTAAGCCGCGCTGCGGAAATTCTGGATGGCACGGTCGGCATTACCCGCCTGTAAACGAGCGTCGCCGGCCAGATGCAGTAATTCGCCAGATGACGACGAACGCCCGGCTAGCACTTCGTAATAACCGGCAGCCTTGTTCCAGGTAGCCGGTGCGCTGGAGGCACGAGCATCGGCGTTCAGACCAGTCGCCGTTGAATAGTAATAATCACCGAGGAAACGGGCATAGTTTCTCCATATACCTTGCTGAGAAACGCTGAGTGCGCGGTAGCCGGTTTCAGAGTCGTACTGCGCGACGTAGGCTGCCCTGGCGCCACGAGCGCGCTGATCGTCGCCCGCCATCTGCCAGTACGCTACGCTCTGCGCCATGAACTCCGGGCCAGCGCGGTGGGCAGGATAGCGTTCCACGAAGGCCGAATTGATACTGACTGCCCTGGCGTAGCGACCTTCGAGGGCATGAAGGTCCGCCAGCCGGTCGTAGACCAGATGGTGCCAGACTGCCTCGTCACGCTCCGAAAGCCACGACGCCAGAGCGCTGGCATCACCGGTTCTGGATGCCATCAACGCCAGCACCCGGAAGCTGTCTTCAATCCTGTCCAGGGCAGACTCCGGCGGGCTAATCAGCTGCGCCTGATCCGGTAGTTGCTGGTCCAGCAACGCCATAAAGGATTCCGCCGCCCGGCTCCAGGCCTGCTCGCCCTGTTTGAACTGACTCCAGCCGAGCATATACCGGGTTTTGGATGCGAGCTCCTGATCAACGTCACTCTCAAACAGCTGTCGATATCCGCGTTCTGCTTCCAGATAGTCACCTGCAGCATAGGCGGCCTCGGCAATACGGAATCGCGCTTCTGGCACTAATGTTGAGCGCGGGTAAAGTCCCACCAATTGACGTAAACGCTGAATGGACTCCTGGTGCTGGCCGGTCAGCGCGTGGGCTTTCGCCATCTGATAGAGCAATTCGTCCAGGCGACCGGAAAAAGACCCCCGCTCAAGAATGTGCTCGTAACTGGCCAGAGCCTCCTGATAGACCGCCTTTTCCTGTTCTTCCGAAAAGCCAATGTCACGGCCGGATCGATCCCGGATATTATTCAAACGGTTAAGCGCATCAATGCGGACCTCCGGCTCGTCCGACGTTTCAAACAATTTTTGATAGCGGCGCGCCACTTCTTCCGGCGATATAGCGGGCAATGGTCGACTCTCGAACTTCAGGAATACCGGGCGCATGTCGCCCAGGGTTTCACCGTCCCGCCCCAGTTCCACACGAAACGACTCCTGTGCTGCAACACCTCCAGCCAGGGTCGTTAAAAGCAGCACGGCAACAAGGAGTTTCAAAACCGGGACGGGATGGCTCATCGTAAACCCTCCCCGATGTTCTCAAGGGCAAGATACTCGTACAGATGGGCAATTTGCTGTTCAGTCTTATCAAGCGCATGCACCATGCGCTGCTGTTCGGCAGCGACAAACGCCAGCGCCTTTTCATCCAGCATGGCGGAGGCGCTCACTCGAACCTGACGGATCTGCTCTTGCAGTCGACCTGTCGCCGCTTGCAGTTGTCGTGCCTGAATCAACTGCGTGTTGATGGCTTTGGAATGGCCCGCGGCCCGCCCATCCAACGAGGCAAACCTTTGGGCACTGGATCGCAACTGCCGCTCAAGGTAGCCCAGCTTGCCCGCCTGACCTGATCCGGCAGCCTGTTCACGCAGTTGCGCCAGGGTCGCGCTCAACCGCTCGTGCTTACTGACTAGCGCTGCCCTGGCAGAATTACCGGAACGGCTTCCTACCTCGCCAAGATGCCCCTCCATTGCCCGAATGAAAACATCCAGGTCATGCTTGCGGCCCGCCAGAGTCAGATAAAGATCATCAAGTTTCGCCACACGATGCACCGCTGCCTGCGCACCAGGCTGCTCAAGAAAACGCAGCAGGTATGCCAGGCGAGGCTGTGTCAGGGTGCGACTGTCGGCCAGGAACCATTGGGCATCCGCTCCGCGCGCATCTTCCACCAACGCTTTGTAGGCTCCGTCCTGACGGATTCTCTGCGCCAGTTTACCCAGGGTAACCCGCTCACCTTCATAGGCTGCGTTGGCCGCCAGCCAGGATTCCCCTGCCTGCCCGGGGTAGCCTGCCACATCATAGCCACGGCCCATGCCGAGCCAGGCATCCGATACCCCGGGAAACGCCAACGGGAATTTCTTGGCCCTATGCCAACTCTGCATGGCCGCCCGGTAATTACCTCGCTCAGACAGCGCAACGCCGTGGAGATAAAGCGCCTGGGGGGTGGCGTAGCTTTCAAGTGACACCTTCTCAAGAAAGTCAGTCGCTTTGTCGTATTCTTCCGTGCGTACAGAAAGAAAGCCGGCACGCAGGTACAGCTGATCCAGCAGATCCCGGCTGCGACCCCGATCCTGATCTTTCACCGCCATGGCCATGGCCACTCTCAAAGCAACCAAGGCCCGGGACGGATTGAGGTCTTGTTTAGCGAAATCCGCAGCAAGGTTCATGTAGCCCACGGCTGCCCAATAGCCATCGTCCATACTGGCAAGATATTGACCGGCACTGTCGGCTTGACCTTGTGACCGTGCCGTCTCAGCCAGACCAAAAACCGCTTGCTGACGAATTTCGCCGAAGCCGACCCGGTTGGCTTCCTGGTACCAGCGAACCGCGGCGGACGAGTCTCCCTCCGCCGCCTCCAGGCGCGCCAGTTCCAGGGCAGATTCGGCCCGGTGGGCATTACTGGCAAAGACCTCTTCAAACAGAACCTTGGCCTCTTGCGTCTGCCCGCTACCCAGGAGAACCCGTGCTCTGAGGTAGTCAGCCGAATCGCCTGTCAACGTCGGTGCCAACGAAATGACCGGCGCCAGATGACCGGTATCCAACGCATAACGGGCAACACCGTCGGCAAGCTCCGCTGGCACCAGCTCATCCGCACTAGCAGAGAGCACTCCCTGCGAAATCGCCAGAGCCAGTAGCCATGATGACCTGTAGATCTGCCGTTTTTGACCTGTCATGGCTGACTATTTCCATTCCCTGAAAGTCACGTCGGGCTCGTAGTCAGGCGCCCGGGCATCCAGCGTCATTTGCAGTCGAAGGGTTCCGGAACGCTTTTCAAAGCGATGTTCAAGCTCCCTCCGGACAAACCGCTTGTTGGCAGAGCGGGCGTTTACAACGGCTTTCAGCTGGTGACTTCCATCGGCCAGATTGCCGACAAACAGCTGTTGCACGCCACCCTGCTCCAGAGAGGTCCTTTCAGTGTCGCTGTACAGATGGGAGGCAACCGGCTGATCATTCAGGAACAGCTCAACCGAGTCGAGGTCAAGGGCCTGGCGGTTCTGCAGGGTCAGAAAAACTGCAACCCGGGTATTCACCGGATGCAACAACTGTTGCTCCAGCGCATGTACCGAGGCTGAGTGCCGGGTGACCTCGGAGGTCAGCCGCTCAATCTGCTCATCAAGGCTTGTCGCAGCAACCGAAGTGGTGACCAGCGCAGCAAGGATTCCGGATACCCAAAGACCCCTGTTCCATGGGGAAATCCGGCAGTGTTGTGATTTTTGTATGCCGAACAGTGTTTTCACGTTTGAAAATTACTCGTAGTAACAATTCGAAATAAAGAGTAACACCCGATCACAGCCAAGAACGGTATCCATTTCACCAAATCGAGATTTCGCAAACGTTGCGCTGGAAAAGTGTCGAGTAATTTGACAGAAACACGAAGTGAGCGACGGCCAGGCCGTACGCAGAGTGAGACCAAAGAACTATCTTATTGATATTCAATGGTTATATTTCGATGGCGCGGGGTTTGCTTTAGGGGAGGCGGCGGGAGCGCCTTTCAGGCAACCCCCGCTTGAATATGCCGAGCTTTGCCGATGCCCTCAACCGCATCGGCTTTTTTTTGTTTACCAGTTGGCAATCGGGCTACTTGCTCAATTGCTTCATGGCAGATTCAAGGCCCTCGATCGTGAGGGGGTACATATGATTATTGACCAATTGTTTGGTTATGCCCAGTGAACCGCCATTACCCCAGTAACTCTCTGGTAGCGGATTTAACCAAACCACCTTGCGGAAGTGATCCGAGATTCGCTGAAACCAGGTAGCACCGGCCTCATCGTTCCAATGCTCGATCGAGCCGCCCGGATGAGTAACCTCGTAAGGCGCCATGGTCGCGTCTCCCACAAAGATCACTTTATAGTCGGGGGTGTACTTGTGCAGGAGATCCCAGGTACTCACCGTTTCGTTCATACGCCGGATGTTATTCTTCCAGACACTTTCATAAATGAAGTTATGAAAGTAGAAATACTCCATATGCTTGAACTCCAGCCTCGCGGCCGAGAACAACTCTTCACATACCTTTACGTGAGGGTCCATAGAGCCGCCCACATCAAAAAAGATCAGAACTTTGACGGCATTGTGCCGTTCCGGCACCATTTTAAGATCCAGGTATCCGGCATTGCGGGCCGTTGACCGAATGGTATCGTCCATGTCCAGCTGATCAGCCGCACCCTGTCGGGCAAATTTACGCAACCGCCGTAAAGCCACCTTGGTGTTCCGCAACCCCAAGGTAATGCTGTCGTCCAGATCCTTGAACTCACGTTTTTCCCAGACCTTGACCGCCCGGCCGTGACGACCGTTCTTCTGGCCTATACGGAAGCCCTCGGGGTTGTAGCCATTGGCCCCGAACGGTGAGGTGCCACCAGTACCAATCCACTTGTTGCCCCCGGCATGGCGCTCGTTCTGCTCTTCCATGCGTTTCTTGAAGGTTTCAATCAGCTCTTCAAGACCACCGAGAGACTCTATCTTGGCCTTCTCTTCATCGCTGAGGTGCTTCTCAAACTCGGCCCGCAGCCAGTCGTCGGGAATCAACGCCTCCAGCAGCTCGTCAAGATTTTCGATACCTTCGAAGTACGCCTGAAACGCCCGGTCGAACTTGTCGAAGTGGCGCTCGTCTTTCACCAGACACACCCGTGCCAGAAAGTAGAACTCCTCCATATCCGCAAATGCCAGACGTTGTTGAATGGCCTCCAGCAGATCAAGAAACTCCCGCAGACTGGCGGGAACCTTGGCCCGGCGCACTTCGAGGAAAAAATCGATCAACATAACGCAGAACTCTTGCCAGTGATCAGTTGCGGCGACGTGCCATAAACGCCAGCTTCTGCAGCAGGTGAACGTCCTGCTCGTTCTTGACCAGGGCGCCGTACAACGGTGGCAGCGCAGAACTGCTGTCTTTCTCCTGCAGGGCCTTGGCAGACAACTCATCGGCCATCAACAACTTCAGCCAGTCGATCAGCTCTGAGGTTGACGGCTTCTTTTTCAGACCAGGCACTTTACGCACATCAAAGAACACTTCCAGCGCATCACGGACCACCTGCTGCTGCAAGCCCGGAAAATGCACGTCCACGATCTCTTTCATGGTGTCGTGGTCAGGGAAGCTGATGTAATGGAAAAAGCAGCGGCGCAGGAAAGCGTCGGGCAGTTCTTTCTCGTTGTTACTGGTGATCACCACAATCGGACGCTTGTGGGCCTTCACAAATTCCTGAGTCTCGTAGACGTAGAACTCCATGCGGTCCAGTTCCAGCAGGAGGTCGTTCGGGAATTCGATGTCGGCTTTATCAATTTCATCGATCAGCAGCACAACCTGATCATCGGCTTCGAACGCCTCCCACAGCTTGCCTTTGACGATGTAATTGCGAATATCTTTGACCTTCTCGTCGCCCAACTGGGAATCCCGAAGGCGCGATACCGCATCGTACTCGTAAAGGCCCTGCTGGGCCTTGGTGGTGGACTTGATGTGCCACGGAATCAGGCGCATGCCCAGGGCTGATGCAATCTCTTCCGCCAGCAGGGTTTTACCGGTGCCGGGCTCGCCTTTGATCAGCAACGGACGCTGGAGTGCAATGGCAGCGTTAACCGCCATCTGCATGTCATCGGTGGCTACGTATTTATCGGTACCGGTAAACTTCATGTGTCTGTTTCCTGTTGGTTACTTTTTCTGATCTTTGTCGTTTTTATCGGATTCGTCGGCTTCTGACTTATCAGGGCTTCGTCTGTCAGCCTCTGACTCGTTGTCTTCGCCTTCAAGATCCGGCAAATCATCAAATTCGGACAGATCGAAATCTTCCAGCCCGAACTCGTCTTCACCCTCTGGCTCTGGCTCTGGCTCTGGCTCTGGCTCTGGCTCTGGCTCTGGCTCTGG